>Ga0207885_100002_pt1 | contig 650199 bp, 614 predicted proteins | sample LinPmetageLP31_FD_184047 | JGI IMG/M metagenome (GOLD analysis project Ga0207885, IMG submission 184047) | Marine viral communities from the Pacific Ocean - LP-31 (SPAdes) | ecosystem: Environmental > Aquatic > Marine > Oceanic | place: Pacific Ocean | collected 2009-08-23 | reverse complement strand
CGTGCAGGTCCAGATCGCGCGCGGCCTGCGCTACCGCCACGCCGCGATCTCGGACCAACTTCACCGCCTCGAGCTTGAACTCTCGGCTGAACTTCCGTCGTTGCATCTACACCCTCCGGTTCCGAAAACACCTTATCTTGGTGTCCACGAAACCGGCAGCAGCTCACATAGCCCCCAAGCGAACCATAAATCGCCTGATTGGGGTCTCCCACGACGAAAGCGGACGCTTGGCCTTTCGACCCCTTCAAGATCGACGCCAAGATCGCATATTGTATCTCGCGCGTGTCCTGAAACTCATCGACGAGCACGCATTCGAAGATCGAACCGAGGAGTACGCTGATTGAGGGGTGCTTCTCGATGAGCTGGTAGGCGTAGAAGAGGATCAACTCGAAATCTACCTGCCGCTCGGCACGAAGCTTCCGCCAATAGGCTCGCAGGACCCCCTTTATCGCCTCATGCTTAGCCGTCTTGTTGCAGGTCAGAACAAAGCCGCTCGGCTTGAAGTAATAAGCGCAGTCGAAGCTGGTGAGCTTAGTGTCCCGCACCGCGCTGCACAGCTCCTCGTGCATACATTCGGTGTCATGGGCGTTGATGACCCGAAACCCGTGCTTAAGCGCCGGATGGTAGACCCCATAGGGCTTGAGGATCCACTCAATGCAGAAGGAGTGTATCGTGCCGATCCACAACTGGCTCGTATCGACGCCGAGCTGTTCGATCCGCTCGTGGATCTCGTCCGCCGCCCGGTGCGTGTAGGTGATCGCCACAACGCGCTTCTTGTCCGATTTGAGCTGCGATAGCAGGCGGGCGATCTTGTAGGTGAGGGTTCTCGTTTTCCCGCTTCCCGGGCACGCAACAAGGAAAACGCTGCCGGGATGTTCGATGGCCGCGACCTGCGCGTCGTTCAGATCCTTCCTGTCCCAGACAAACATTTCAGAAGCTCGCCAAGATTGCGTTGATGCCGTCGGCCGGAAAAGCCTGGAGCATCTCGGCCCGGATCCCGGCAAAGTCGATCTCGCTGCGACGGTAGCGGCCAATCTGCGCGCGCATCGCGGCGATGTCCGCGGGCGCGTGAAGCTGAGATGCTGCGAGCACCGACAGCCGATAGTCTAGCACGCTCGCCCACGTCCCGATCGAGACCGGGATATGCACCTCGAAGATCGCGTCGAGGATATAATCCGGGATGACGGTCTCTGGTGTGATCATGCGCCCGAGTATGATCGCGAACCAGCCCTTTCCGGCGTTGCGCGCCATCGTCAGCACGCGCGTGCCGAAGCGCGCGATGTCACCCGATTCCAGTTCCGACTTCGACGTCGCGATGGTGGCTGCATCCTTGTAGACGTCGCCCAGCACCGAAACGACGGTGCCGGCGTTGCCGGAGGAGACGAAATCGACCTCGAAGGTGTGATCGGCGAAATGCGTCGTCAACCAGCGATTGCCGTCGCACAGCTGCTTGAGCGCCGCCTCGCGCCGAAACCCTGCGACCTGTGACGCCAGCGCCTTCTTCTTCGCGGCGATCTCATCGTCGTCGTCGAGCATGTCCTCGACCGTTTCGATGAACGCGCGGTCGAGGTCTGTGATGATTGCGCAGCGCTTGCGGATGCGATCGTCGTGAAAGAGGATTGCCACATTCTCGAAGCCTGTGCTGCGGATGTTGATCAGGCTGATGCCCAACTCGTCCAGGCTGACCCCGAAGACTTTCTTGACGAGGATCGGGATCAGGATCTCCTCCGCGTCGCCCTCCACCAGCACCACACTTTTGGCGAAGAGCAGGTTGCTGCGGACCGCATCAAGGTAGCGCTGGATGTTGCCGATCTGACCGACATCGAGTCCAGCGGACGGCTGGAAAACTTCGCATCGCCCGCCCTGGCGGCCGAGAATGCTTATGTTCTCGACGTTGCTGACCTCGGAAATGTGGGTCGAGTGGGTCGAATAGATGACCTGGGTGTCATCATAATTCAGCCGGTCGAACAGCGTCTTCTGAATGTGGGTGTGAATGTGTGCCTCCGGCTCCTCGATCACGAGGAAGTTGGCGAAGGACTGCTTCTGCTTTTGATATTTGAACTCGAGCAGCTTCAGCGTCAGGTAGATGAGGTTCGCGCCGCCTAGGCTCAACTCGTGGATCGCGCCCTCATATAGCTCCTCGCTCTCGCCCACGAACAGCTTGAGCGACTGGAAGAGGCGGTCGGCCTCGTCGGAAAGGTCGGAGCGTATCGAAATTGATCGCGGCGAATAAGTCCCACCGGCTGCATCGGTGATCGTATCGCGGATATCGGTGCGAATGGTGCCGACATCCGGCAGGCCCTCGATCGCACCATTGAGCCCTTTAACGAGTGCGCTGATCGGCTCAAAGCTCTGCGGGTCGATCTCGCCGCTCCGGCCCTTGAGCAAGGTCAGCAGCGGATTGGTGCGGTTGTTCTGGAAGTCGGCGACCACATCGCGCAGTGCTTGCACGAAGGTGAAGCACACCTCGCGCGAGATCGAGAGCATGCCTGGGATTACGCCTCCGATAGCGGGGTTAGTCAGTTCCTGGGGGAATATTACTGCATCAAAGTCGCCGACCAGCTGCCTGTAAGTGTCGGGTTCGATGAAGTCGGCGGCGCTCTTGCCGGTGAAGATCGTTTCATAATCCGCTATGGTGATCTTCGAACGTGCCTCGGCGAGGCCGGCGGTATCGCCGACGGCAAGGTCGGCCAGCACCCGCCGAACTGCCGCCTTGGGGCGAAAGATGAGGTTGTAGGTCGCCTTGCCGATCGCGCCGTCGGCGACGTTACCGGTCCCATGCAGGAAGAGGGACTGAATCGCCTCGTCCTGGGATACATCATCGAACTCGAGGCTGATGACCACCCAGTGACCCCGCCAGTCGCCGAGGCCACGGTGGAAATCCTTCTCGTCGAGCCGATATGCCGAGCGTAGCAGCGTGTCGTCAAGCAGGAGGCGCAGCGCCCGGAACAGGTTGGTCTTGCCCGATCCGTTCTCGCCGATGATTGTGTTCACGCCCTTGTTGAAGATTACGTTCGCGCGCTCGAAATTCCGATAATTGACAAGTTGCAGCCTTGAAATGTGCACGAACGACGTCCCCCGTTTGATCTGTAGCCTGTTAGTTCTGCCTGTCCGAGAAGCGGTTGTAGGCATCCATTCTGTGCACGAGCAGCTCGACGTCTCGCAGATAGATCTCCTTTCTCAGGAAGCTGATCTCCGCTTCGCGCCGGGCATCGTCGACATCGACGTACCAGGCGCGCGGATTTGGATTGCCATCACCGTTCCAGCGGTATCCGCGCGCTTTGAGCGCATCCTTCAGGTCATAGGGTGAATTTTCGGCCCAGATGCGCCAGGTGGGCTGGCGCGCCCGGTCAAGCAGGATCGCAAGCGCCGTCCTGTTGGACACCGGAAGGTCCGAGGCGAGCAGTTCGATCACGGCGCGGCAATCATGCTCCGCCCGGTGCCGATCGTAGAAAAAGCCTGCGCCCGCCGCGAGATAATGGAGCTTAGTGCCTTCAAAGCCTTCGGCCGCCCAGTCGATTTGGGACATCGAGCACGCCCATGCCTTCGTAGCGAAAACGTCGCTGAGACGCTCCGCAAAGCGGCGATCGAATCCGGCATTGTGGGCGATCACGAGCGCGGCCGGCCTGGCGAAGGCGGCGACCTCAGCCACGTCTATCGTATGGCCCGCCACCATGGCGTCGGTGATCCCCGTGATCCGGGTGATCTCAGGAGAGATCGGAGCACTGGGCTCTTGGAACCGCTGGAATGTCTCGCCGATCTCGAAAACCCGGCCGTCGAGGGAATAAGTAAAAGAAATCATCGCCAACTCGATGATCTCGTCCTTCTGGAGATCAAGGCCGGTCGTCTCCACATCGATGAGGAGCGCCGTCTTGGTCGGCGTGCCGTCAGGTGGCGTAACCGTCGAGCGCGGCATGAGGCGTCGCTGGACGCGATAGTTGTCACTCGCGCTAAGAAGGTTGGCCAAATCTGCCAGATCGGGGGCGGTGTCGCTCATGGGCTCTGTCCCTATCAAAGCTGTAGGCCGAAGGGCAGTGCTCAGATAGTGGGTGACACCTTTTGATGCTTCGACTTAGCGCTCCACTTGACCGCACGCCAGTCGATGATGTCCAAGTGCTGTCATCCTTACGGATATTGGCAGTTCCGTAACGGTGGTTTCATTTGCGGAATGATTGTTGAAACACTTCCTCTAGTCCTCAATCTTCCCTATATGTTCCTGATCCACGACACCGCCACTGGATCGATGCCGATGACCGTTCATTCTCCAATTACGTCCGCCGAACCGTTCCTGCTTCGCTTCGCCACGCCGAGGTCCGCCGACGCCGAGATGCCGGGTCGCTATTCGTCCGAGCTGGGGGTCTGGGTTGTGGACGGCGAGGACGGTGCCGTGCCGATCATCGAGGTCGCCGGCGGTGGGCTGGTCGTGACGCAGAGCAAGACCATGACGCAGGTCGAGGTGGACGACGACGATCCGTCGCGCTTCGGGGTGCTGGAGACGAGCACCGGGACGCGCGTCCGACAGGAGGTGGACGACGAGGACGCGTCCCTGTGCCTGCCCGAGTTGCAAACAAAGACCGAGGTCCAACAGGAGCGGGACGACGAAGCGGTAGCGCCATATTGGTGAGCGCGCTTTCCGGATTGATCCTCCTCGTAACCAACAAGCGCGACGTGACGACCGACTACGTCGTCATGGAGATGCGCCGACGCGGCATGCGCTTCATCCGCCTGAATACCGAAGACCTGCCGCAGCATGAGATCGCGATGGTGGATGGCGACCCTTCGAACCTCACGCTGACCGGACCGTGCGGTGACCTGTCCCTCGCGGATGTGACGGGCGCCTACTATCGCCGGCCGGGCAATATCGAGGTTAGTGGGAGCGACGCCGTCGCCGAGTACGTCGTTGCGGAATGGTCGGCGATAGTCCGGAGCCTCTGGAACGCACTTGAGGGGCGGTGGCTGAACTCTCCGTTCTCTATCCTGCGCGCCGAAGACAAGCCGAGGCAGCTCGCCGCCGCCCGCCGCGTCGGGCTCCAGATCCCTGGCACACTCGTCACGAATGCGTTCGGGCATGCCCGCGCCTTCCTCGCAGAGGGGCCTATGGTGGCGAAGCCTCTTCGGCACGCCCTCATCAACGACGGCGAGATCGGCAGTGTCGTCTTCACCAGCCGGGTGGATGCGCTTGATGCGGCCGACGCCGACGGTTTTCGGCGTGCGCCGATGATCCTGCAGCGGGAGATTTCGAAGCGGTCGGACATCCGATTGCTCGTGGTGGACGACCGAGCCTTCGCGACCCGCATACTGTCCCAAGCCTATGACGAGACACAGGTCGACTGGCGGAAGGCCGTTCGCGGGGATCTTGACCACGAGGCCATGGAACTGCCGGTTGATGTGGCTTCCGCCTGCATCTCGGTCACACGCGACCTCGGCCTGCGGTTTGCCGCGATCGACCTCATCGAAGATCCGGATGGCCGCTTCTGGTTCCTGGAGGCCAACCCGAACGGGCAGTGGGCCTGGATCGAGCAGCGAACGGGCGCCCCGGTGTCGGCCGCGATCGTCGATGCCCTTTGCGCAGGCTCATCGACGTGACCTGGCATTCGATTGCCAGTGCGGTCTTCCCGTACATCGAGCCGCTCACTCCGGCACAGAAGACCGCTGAGGCGCAACGGCTTCAGCAGGATCGCGCTGCAATCCGGGCGGCCGTCTGGAACTCGAACGAGGAACGGGCGCTCGATGAGGCGCAGAAGGTAGCGGCGGCCGAGATGGAGAGGGTCCGCACGGCTGAGGGCAAGGCGACGACCTACCTCGCGGTGCTGGCGGCGCTGGTTCCGGTCATCATCACGCTGCAGGCGGCCAATTGGGAGAAGAAGGCAGGACCGGCACCGGACGCGGCGCGGCTGTTCGTGCTCGCGTTGGCGACGGTCTACGTGGCGGGAGCCGGGTTCAACGCCTTCAAGACCCTGCAGGTCCGGGGTTTCCAAAAGCTCGGGGAGCCCGAGCTCGTGGCCGCTTGGCAGACGCCGAATCCCCTTCGCAAGCTGACCCGCGGCACACTGCTGGCGACACGTAACTCGCGGGACGTGGTCAACGAGAAGGTCACGCGCATCCTGGTCACGCACGAGCACTTGCTCCGGGCGTTCGGGATATTCATCCTGCTCCTGCTGCTCGATCCGCTGTTCTACGCGATGGGCTTTCGCAACGCCGCGCAGGAGCCACCCGCCCCGAAGGTCGTCATCGTCCAGAAGCCGGCGGCTAGCGTTCCGTTCGAACTGAAATGCACGATCGCTCAGCCCGTGAGGCCGTCCGGCGGGCCGACCGATGGTACTGTCATCTCCGAGGCGCGGCCACGCCGGCCGGTCAAGCCGCGGACGGATCGTAGACGCGTCGATCCGTCGCCGACGAAGTCGTGTCCCACTGCCGGAACCACTCCGACCCTTAAGATCGCGCCTGTGCCTCAGGACGGAGCTAAAGTCCCATGACCCTCCTGACGGCCGCGATCATCGCGCCGGACACGTCGCACTGGGCCGATTGGATCGACGCCGCCATTAGGCCCACATCGCCCAAGGGCCAGGTGGCCCGAGATCTGCACCAGCGTCTGCTCGAGCAGGGGCGCATCCCGTTCCTCTCCTGGCATCATCTGGAGGAGCTGCTCGTCGTAGACGATCCGGCGAACGCCAGCGCGCGGGTGGCGTATCTCCAGTCGCTTCCGATGATGGCGTGGATGCGGATGCCGGGCGAGCGTGGCTTGGGCGGGATCGTCGATATCCTAGCGGCCGAGGCAATCGCGTACGATTCCGGCTGCCAGACCGTGGCGGAGGTGCGCGATCACGTGCGATCCCGCCTGCTGACGACCGGAACTGGCGTCGCTGCCGTCGGAGAGGACGGCTGGGTCTGGGACGTCGCGCGTCCGCTCATGAGGGAGAGGCGCCAGCACATAGGAATGGTCTCGGCTCTCTCAGGCATGCGGACGATGGACGAGGGGCAGACGGTTGGGCAGCTGTGCAAGCAGGAGATCCGCGCGCCTGCCGATCGGCAGAAGGTAATGGCCATGACCCACCGCAACGCTTTTTTCCGCGCCAAGGCGGCCGACCCGCGCCGGAGCGACGCCGAGGCGTTCGAGATGGCGAACGACTTCGTCCTGCGCGTCATGCAGGAGATGCCTGCGGAGGACGTGACGGTCCGCCAGCTCCTCGTGGACACCTACGGCAGGCAGGGGATCGACGAGCACGAAATCCGGGACGAGTGCACCGTCGCGGAACTGTCGGAACTGGGGACGTTTCGGTCGCATCTGCGTCTCGTCGCGGAGAAGGCGGGCATCCACTTCGAGCGCCTGAAGCGCGTGAGCATGCAGAGACTCCCGAGCTGGCGTATCGCCGATGCGCTGAAGCGCCACGGGCAGGAGCGCCCCACTCGGCCCGGCAGCGACGTTCACGACCAGCACCTCGCCGTGTTGGCCGCCTACACCGACGTCCTGTTCGTCGATAAGCGCACCCTTGAAGACTTTCGGCGGGTCAAGTCCAAGGAGACCGAGCTGAGTGGGCTTTTCGGGACCGTGAAGAGAGCCAGCGTGTTCGAAGCCATTGTCGACTGACGCGCCTTGATTCAGCGTGTCGATCATGTGCCGTGACATGACCGGCTCGCGATCTTATCTGTCGTTGGACCATCTGTCCGATCACGAGGTTCGCGTTGGCCGACGAATCAGAGGTCCCGCGGCGAGATCATAATAGCTGAGAAGGTCTCGGTTCTGGACGAACGCCAGCTGATGCGCATCGAAGAGGTTCGCTCCGAACCATTTTGAACGGCTTGCATGACGTTCAATTCCGGGTGCCCCGGCATGTCGGATAGCGGGTGCACCCCCAAAATTGGTTGCCCGCGCGATGGCCTTTCCGAGCAGTCCGTCGCCGCATCGACGATCCGCACTGCGGGCAGCTCGGCGCAGCTGCGATCCCTGTCGGTGCTGGGCGAGGCGGCGTACCCGGGGATGGAGCCTGCCGGGCCTTGACTGTAAAAGGCACAGCAGCCGGTACGGGAAGTCCAAGCGTCTTGAGATCGTGCGCCGCCTGGGCGCGCTTTGCGAGTGCGTCGAGCAGAGCAGGATCGCCGTTCCGCGCACGCGTCGTAATCTGCTGCGGGCCTGTCTGAAGCGCGGCTAATGCCGAGCGTATCTTGGTTTGGAGATCGTTGCGCTTTGCAGCCCAATTAGCGCGAACAGCATTCTCAGCTTGTACGTCGGAGGCGTCTGGAGTCGAGTTGTAGGTAAATCTGTCTTCGTGCGTCTTGCGCCATGCTAGCAGCTTCGCCGTCATCGCCTCACCGAAGCCGGGCACCGCGCGCACGGCGTTCGACTTGATGTCTGCGGCGGTCTCAATCCCATAGGATGCCAGGGTCGCCGTTTTGGCCGCGCCAATGCCGGCGATGCGGGCACGCCGGATGAGAAAACGATCAAGATACTCCTCCCGCTTCCGCGTCTCACGCGAGGCCTTCAGTTTTTGGATATTTTGCGCGAGGTCGTGGTCGAGGTTGCGATACGCTCGGATCCAGGTCTCAACGTCGGCTTTGACCGTGACGAGTTCGCTGAGGCCGAGCCGATCGACGAACCCCTGCTGCAGTGAGCGAACCCGGTTATCCGCGTCGCTGTATGCCGTCTTGAACGGTGCCTGTTCAACAGGGCCGCCGAAGAACCTGATGAGGCCGAAGATGCCGATGCCGATCCACACGATCGCGAAATTGACGGCTGCCAGAAAGCCGCCGACGGCGGCGATCAGGGCTATAGCGCCCAAGGCCCGATGGCCCATGCTCGCGCGGTTGGCCGCGGCGACGGCCTCACTCGCGGTCGTGATCTGACCGGACCAAGTTGGGAGTAGGGAGGCCGGATCAGGCAGCTTGATCGCCGCAAACTGCGCCGCGATCCGCTCTATGTCGAACGACCCACCGGGTGCGATCTGCGGGGTGGGGCCAAGCAGGTCGGGGAACATATCGACCCCGGATCGGCCGGCGACACGGCACCATAGGCAGGATGACGCCGCTGAAGGATAATAGTGGGTTCGAACCTTTCCGCAGTGGCTTAACGCCTGCTCAAGTTCCTTCATCAGGGTCGCCCAAGTTGCCGCGCTTGGCCGCGCCGCCGGATTTCGACCAAAGGCCGCTTCAAATGCAGCGGCGATCTGCGGCGGGAAGTCCTTCAAGCTCACCGATCCAGGCGGCGGTGTGGTCCGCGTCTCGGACGTACGGAGCTGTGAAAAGGCAAAGCGATGCTGTGCAATCGCGTCGCTCATCGAGATGTCACCGCCAGCGAAGCGGCCGGCGTAGGGGTGCTTTCCCATTGCGAGGAGGTGGAAGATAGCCACCGCCAAGCCAAAATTGTCATGCGCTTCCGTGCGTCGGATAGTCGAAAGGTCGGCGCCGTGCAGTTCGGGTGGTGTGAAATCAGGTACGCCGACCACGCAAGGAAACAGCTTTCCGTCTCTGGAGTATTGAAAGCTGTCGGCGTCAATGAGCGAGACGGTCGCCTCGTTCGATACAAGAACACCCGAGTGGTTGAAGTCACCGATGACGCAGCCGCTCTGATGGACCTTCACCACCGCGTTGGACACGTTGAGGGCCGCGCGCACGAGGAAGCGGTAATCGGCTTTTGGGAAATGAGCCTTGCGAGATTTGGGGCCGTAGAGTTCATGGATTGGCCGGTAGCCAGATACGAGGCGCATCAGGAAACCGAGGAAACCGCCTTTGCCATCGGTCGCGATCGCGGCCGGGAACGCCACCAATTTCGTGGTGTCGGCAAGGTCGGCAAGCACCATCGCTCGCACCTTCGGTTCGCGTTTCGCCCGCAGCTCGTCCTTGTAGATTTTCACCGCGCCGTCGGGCTTGTTCTCGACAGCAAAGACTTCGCCTTCGCCCCCTTTCCCGATCCGCTTGCCCAGCGCAAATGGCCGGCCATCAATCTTGATCGCCGGCTGGGTCAATGCCGCGATACCAATACCAGCGTCTTATCGTCGTCGGTGCGATCGCAGATGGCAGGACCGTCGAGGTAGCGCCCTAAAGCTGCCGAGAGGCTGGCCAGCCTCCCACGCTCCGCCGCTTGGTCAACCGGTTTGATCATCGGATCAAAAAAGCGCGCGTGCGGCTCCTGGTTTGCATGGTGCAACGCTATGCTGTCGATGCCGTCGGAGAATGCGGCGAACGCGTCGTAGTCGCCAGCAGTCCGGCGAGTGATCTGCAGGCGCGGTTCCGGATCGTCTGTCACGAAGTAAGTGGTGGCGGCAAACTCGCCATTTTCGGGCCAGCAGATCGCCTCCCACTGCCCTGCCTTCCGCGCGACCAAGGCGCTGTCCCCGATCTGAAGTGCCAGCAGTTCTTCGCCAAAGACCAAAAGGGCAATCAGGGTAGATGCGAACTGGCGCTTCGTGAGACCCCGCTTCTCTGCTACCGACGCAAGCCTGTCCCTGACGGTATCGAGCCACTCGTGAATTTGATCGTCGGGCGGCAGCCCGCCGTGGTTCGCGGTCCAGTCGCAGATAGCGGTCGACAGCATGCGGCAGACGAGGGAAGCGCCCTCGCCGCCGTGACTCGAGCTGCCCGCTCCGTCCGACACCACAACGCACAACGTATCAGGGCCTGACACCTTGACGGTATAGGCGTCCTGCTTCCGCGTTCCGGCTTTAAGGTGCGACGTTCCGATCCTTGAGGCCGCGGCCCACCGCCACCGTCCTGGATCAGCCGGCAACGGCCCAGCCGTCCGGTGCCGTAGGGTTGGCAAGCGGCACGGCGTCGCCAGGATTGGACTGCGACACGGCGCTCAGCGAGCTCGAGAGCCACTGGAAAAGTTCGCGGAACGCGAGACCGCGAAGCTTGAGTGGCGCACGCGTGGCGAGCTGGGACAGGACTGACATGTCGGCTCCCTCGACAGCGGCCGAGTAAAACATGAATTCCTTGCGCTCCTCACCCTCATGGACGCGGCGCTTTGCTTCCTTCCAATCGTCCGTGGGAGCGCCATCGGTGATAAGGAACACCCAAGGCCGGTAATATTTGATGCCGTTCTCACGGTACCGATCTTTTCGCGCCCGCAGAAGGTCGAGGGCTGTAACCACGGCCTCTCCGAGCGGCGTGACGCCGTTCGCTTCAAATGCCTCCGGATACCAGCCGTCGACCGTCGTAAAGTCGGTTCGCGTCTGGACCGGCCCAAAGGTGACAATGGCAAGCTCAACCCGCTTCGCCGCCATGGCGTCGCCGATCAGCTCTTCCTTAAATTCGATCAGAGCTTGGTTGAGCTGGTCGATCGGCGCACCGCGCATCGAGGACGAAGTATCAATCAGGAGGACGCAGGGGCAGCGTTGCTCCGGGTTCTCGGCAAACTCGGCGTCGGCAAACGGCTGTTGTTCGAAATCATCCACGACTCAATGTCCCCCAGACTAATCATTGCTGTTGTTTTAGCCACAGCGGCACAGTCGGCCCAATCTAAACGCTAGGCATGATCACCTACCCGTGCGGAAGCGGAAAGAGCTGACGAAGCATCGCGAACGGGAGCCCAGTTTCAGCAGCGTGCCGCACCTTGCGTTCAAGCACCACGTCTATTGGGATATTCCGATCGAGGGCTTCGTAAATGTCTTGCCCATCCATGCAGATGACACGTTTCGCAGCCTGCCCGAATGCCTGCAGGCCAACATTCGTGAAGCCCCCGAAGCTGACAAAGAGCCCGCGTGACCAAGATGCCTTTTGCTCGACCTTTCCGTGGAAGCCGTGGAGCTCGAGCACACCGATTGGGTCCTTCTGCCACTTCGCCTCCAGAAGGTAGGTTTCATGACCGAGCTGGAAGCTGCCGTCGATTTGCTCCCCGACGAGCGTGAAAGGGGCGCGGGCGTTGAGATGAAAGGTGTCGAAGAGACGCTTTAGGTAAGTCTCGAACGCATATCCACGAGGACGAGGATCAAGACCCCAAAGCCTGTTGAGCTCGTCACGCAGCTCTTCATATTGGTTGCGATTGAAGATGGGTCTGGGCGCCGTGCCGGCCGAGCCGTCACCGCGCTCAAGCCGCTTGATGAGCGCCAGAAGCTGCCCTTCACCCAGCGGTCTGATCTCACTTCGCATAGGCGCCGGCATCGCCCCCCGATATGCCAAGAGGCGGGTCAGGACTCGCGCGGCGGAAGTGTCATCAACTTGCTTCAGAAACGATCGCAGCCGGCTGGCCTTAGAGGTCCCCTCCGTCGCGTAGTCATCGCTATATAGATCGACGTCGAACTCGAGAGTGAAGAACTCCCGCATAGTGCTATTTGAAAAGTCGAGAATGTAGCCCTTGCTTTCGCCGCGCAGGACCTCGTCGATCATAGTCAGTTCGGCGGGAACGATGGAGCTCATCGGTCAGGCGTCCCGGGTCAGCCAGCCGACAACGATACGTTCGAAATCGACATAGGGTATCTTGGCGGGAGCAAACTCCAACGCTGCGGCGAGCGCAGGAAGATCGGCAGTAAATTGCTCGTACAGCCGGACGATCTTGTCGCCGCTAGGGATCTGGCGCCGGGAAACGTTTGCAAGCCAATCTCGCGTCTCGCGGATGGCAGCCTCCGCTTTGCCACCATGCTCGTGGATGTCCATCCCGGCGAGATCGGAGATGAACTTCTGATAGCGAAAACGCTCGATATCGAGGATGAGCAGCCGCTTGTCGTGCTGAGCGGTGTTGCCATAGCGCTTGGCGCCGAGGAAGAGTCCCAACTCAAGCGGCATATTGAAGCGCGGAAGCTTGTGGTCGTCATCCAGCTCGGTTCGTGAGAGATCATGGATCCCGTAGCGGCATTCCTGGATGAGACCGTATAGCTTCTCGATACGGGTCTGCCCTCCGTCGTCGAGTTCCCGCGCGGAGCGTGGGCGAAAGCCGCAAGCAAAGATTGTGAATATCAGGGCTTGGAAAATTGGCTTGAAGTCTGGGTCGAAGGGACAGTTTATAAAAACATCGTCCGTGGACAGCCGCGCCGGTGCCAAGCCTATTTCTTCGAACTATAGACAGTATTTGCAGCCGACCGGGCCTTCGCGATCGTGATCTTGCCACCCTTGCTTGCAGGCGCGAGCACGAATTGGCCAGTCACTGCGCTGCGGCCAAGCTTTTTGGCACCGGTGTTGGTACTTTTGCTGGTCGATGAGGAAGCTGTGGTCGCCATGTTTGATATGTGCTCTTTTGTGACAGGATTCGCAACCCTCAAGCTCTCGTAAAGCGCCTTGGAGGACAAACGTGGATATTCGGTTGACCGCCACGCCCAAGGGTAATGGGTTTCAGGCAACAATCACCTTCTCGGGAGGGGTTTCGATAAGCTCGGCCGAGGCCTTCCCGAGCGAGCCCGAGGCGATTTTGGCCGCAGCCGTGAAGCTGCTGCAGATGCCCGACCGGATCCAGCGTCTTTTCGACGAGGGACGAGCACCACACACTGACCGATGACCGGCGCACCGCTTAGGATCGCGGTCGTTACGTCGATGCCCAGGCCTATCCGGAGCTTACCATGCTCACCCGATTGCCGGGGACATGGCGAAACGCGCGATCGCGGCAGGTCAGTATAACGACCTGCATCCTCTCGGCCGCCTCGATCAAAATCTCGACCATTAGGTCGAGCCGCGCATCATCGGCATAGACGAGCGGGTCGTCCAAGATCAGGGATACCGGGCGGCCTTGCTCCAATAGCATGTCCGCAAATGCGATCCGCGTCAGCACCGCCAGTTGTTCCTGTGTGCCGCGCGACAGATCGCCGCACCCTTCGCTGATCCCGCCGCGTACGATGGCTTCCAGGGTGAGGTCTTCAGAAAAGCTCAGATCGCAGCCAGGCAACAGCCGCTCGATATGGCGTTTCGCTCGCTTCGCGACCGGCCCCACGAATTTCGCCGATGTCTCATCGCGCGCTTCGTCGAGGGTGTCGCGTAAGAGCTTCAGCGTGTCGGCCTCCTCGGTGATCCGCTGAAGAGCCGCACGTGCCGCCTCTGCCTCTTCCCGGGCCCCTGCCTCTCTGTCAGCAAGTCCCTTCCCGCCCTCACTCTCGATGGTCCCCTCCAGCCGCGCGACGTCCATCTCGAGTTTTGCACGAGCCTCCCCCGCCGCCTTCAGCCGCGCATCGATTGTCTCGATCCTGCGCGTGATCGCCGCAGGATCGTGCGCGGTCGCGTCCCGGGTGGCATCCTCAAGCTTCACTGCTGCTTCAGCCGTCTGCTCGCGGGCCCGAGCGACGTCTGCCGTCAGGGTCGGGAATTCCGGGCGGCTCTCGATCGTCTCGATCTGGTTGTTTGCGTTGGCGAGCGTGCTGGTCGCGCCCGCTTCCGCGCCAGCGAGCGGCGCATCCTCTTGTTCGACCCGGCGGAGAGCCTCAACTGCGCCTTCCTGCGAACCTTCGGCCCGCGCTAAAGCGGTGTCGGCATCTTCGAGCCGGGCAGTGAGGAGCGTGATATCCGGGATGTCGGCTTCGACGGTCTCACTCTCGTCGTTCATTTCAGCGATGAAGAGCTTGAGCGCATCGGGGCCGGCAGCGAGCCCGATAACGTCATCGGCCGGCGTCACGGCCGAGATGCGCGCCGCGATCGTGCGTAACTCGGCTACGGCATCTCGCGCGGTATCGTTGCGCGAGCGCGCCTCCTCCAAGCTCGCCAGCCCGAGCTCTCCCAACGCAGACTTTTGTCGCTCCAGCGCCGAGGAGAGCGCTCCCTCGGCGCTCGCCGCCCCGGCCGGCGGCGTGATAATCAGCTCGGCATTGCCGAACCGGAGGCGGGTCTCACCCGACAGAGTTCGCTCGCCGAGCGTCATCGGTTCGCCATCGATCGATATGCCGTCAGCGTCCCCGACAAGGGCAATCCGCGTCGCACCTGCGGCGAGCGCCGCGCGCGCCTCAGCTACGAGCCGTTCGTTGGCCTCGATCGCTTCCATCGCCTTGGCGGGAATCAGCGTCGCAGTGAGTGCTGCGGCCTCTACCTGAAGCCGCTCTAGGTCAACCAACTCGGCGTGCCGCGCGCGTGCCGCCGACACCGCGCTTCGACGGCGCGACGCGCGCAAGAGCTCCTCGCCCGCGCTGAGGGCACGGCGGGCTTCCTGGCGGGAGGTGCGCGCGGCTTCTAAGGCGCTGCGCGCATCAGCAAGCCGTTGCTGCGCCGTGGCCAAGCCCTCGCGGACTTCGGCGCGGCGTGAGCGCGCAGCCTCAAGCGCGAGTTCAGCGCTGGTGCGTTCGTCGGTCGCCTTCCGATGACGATCGACGAGATCTTCAAGGTTGCGCGTCTTCGCGCTGATGGCCTCATGCTCGGCCCGCCGCGTCGCGAGGATTTGCGCAGCTGCGCGCGCCGTCTCGAGAGAGGCAGTGAGATCCTTCCGCGCTTGCACGTCTGTGTCGTCCGCGATCTCGCGGTGAACGATCTTCAGTCTGGAGCGCGCACTTTCGAGTTCGGAGAACGTCCTCTCAAGCCCAGCGAGACGTTCGGCGGCGTCGCGAGCGGCCGCTTCGGCCTGTTCGACGCGCTCTCGGGCTTCGTTTTGTCGCCCGCGTTTTTGTCCCGTGGGGGACCAGTATCGCCCGTATTGCTCGTCGATCCTTGATCGGACGCGCGCGTACGCGGGGCCTCCCATGATCGAGCCAACCTCCGCTTCCAGGGTCGATCGGACTGTGTCACGCACGATCTGCCCTGGTCCGGTGACCGCGAGCGCCTCCGTTTGTGCGACCCAAAGAAGTCCGAGCGCGCCGTATGTGCCGGCGTCGCCCTTTTGACTGGTGTCGCGCACCGAGCCCAGAAGCGCGTGCAGGCGAGCTTCTGCTTCTTCGCCCTGTGCCTTGCCCTGTGGACCGGTGACCTCGATCGATGCGCCGCGCAGGAAGCGCTTGGTTACCGTCCATGGTGCGCCATCGGCATCGAACGAAACCTGAATCTCCGGTCCGACAGCTTCGCCATAAGGCGCGAACGATTGGGCAAGCTGGTTCTTCGTACCGTGGCGAACGAAAAATGCCGCGCGAAGCGCCTCGAGCACTGTCGACTTGCCGGTCTCATTGGGTTCGATGACAATGTTGAGGCCGTCGGTGAGCCCTTCGATCGCCATCGGCTCCCGAAACTTGCGGAAGCCGTCGATGGCGATACGGCGCAGGTACAGGCTCATGCTCTGTCCTCCCGACCGTATTCGACGAAGAGGCGCTCCAGGGCACGCTTGGCAATCAAACCGTCAGGCCCGCCCGTTTCGATTGAGGCGGAAAGCTTCGCCGCGGCGACACCGAGCATGCCTTCTACCGAAAGGCTTGCGAGGTCGTCTTCGCTCGGGCGGCCGACAAGGTCGCCAGACCGGACGTCGAGATAACGGACACGGTGCCCGACATCGTTTTCCAGCCTGCCCAGCATCCCGACCCGATCCGTAAGGCTGGTGATTCCGGCCAGCGATAGTTCGAGGAGGGTGGACGCGGGATCGATCGATCCCAGCAATTGATCGCACTCGGCATCGAAACCGGCTTGGTCGTTCACCGTCCAGCTTCGCCTGATCCACTGGAAACGCCCCGTGCGGGTCGGGATGACCGACGGATCGCGACCCTCGGCAATATCAACGAGCAGCACTTGGCCTGGCTCATCGCGCTGGAAGCGATCGGTTTCGGGAGTGCCCGCGTACCAGGTACGCGGATCGATATTGAGCGTCCCGTGCCAGTCTCCAAGCGCAAGATAATCGAGGGACGAGCGACGGGCGCGGTCGGGCGCGATCTGGTTCTTGGTTTCGCCTTGGGTGCCGAAGTCGCGGATCGATCCATGCGCGAGGCCAATGCGAATGCGACTGCCGGGTGTCTTCATGCTGTCGAAGAGCTCGGTAGGATCATCGAGATTGTGGCGATGCGTAAGGGGCGCCGGCAGGAGCCAGATTCCTGGCTCAATCTCGTGAGGCTGCGCTTCTGCCAAGACGGTAATGCTGCTACCTGCGCGGTGACGCACGCGGTCCCAGAGGCCACCGTTACGCGCAAAATCGTGATTGCCGGGCAAGAGCCACCACCGGCATGCATGGCGCTCCATTCGGGAGATCGCTTGAACGATCGTGCGGTCGTCTGGTCCCTCGGTGTCGAAGACGTCGCCGGCGACCAGGACGTGATCCGCGCCGTGGCGAACTGCCTCCTTGCCAATCGCATCAATGGCATCGAAGCGTGCCTCGGTAAGTGCGGCGCGGACCTCCGGCTCAAACCGCCCATAAGGCTTTCCGAGCTGCCAGTCGGCTGTGTGAATGAGCTTCATCGTGGCTTCGCAGATCGGTGTGTCATCGCAATCCCATCGCACGGGCCCAGGCATCGACCTGACCAAAGGCATCCTGCTGCCACTCGTCCGGCGTTCGGCCGTCCAGGATATCGGAGCCTTCGACGAAATTGCGCACGCACGTCGGGCCGTAGCCGTCCGGATCGTCGAATTTCGCTACGACATGCGAAAAGCCGTCTTTGCCGCTTTGATGATCGAGCAACGGGCGGCAATCGTCGGCGAGCGCGTCGATCCCGCCGGGATAATTCCGGATCGAGTAGTAGACGTCATAGGCGTCTTTTTGTTTGTATCGGCCGTCGAGCGCGAAGCCTTTCATGGCGAGAAGCGCCGGAATCGAGGCGACAGCGATCATCACCTTGTTGGTCCCGCCCTTGGGCATATCGCCTTCGATCGCGACGAGCTCGTGGAAGTGAATGGCAAGCTCCGCGCCCGACGCACGCTGGGTCGCGAATTCGGTGGTGAGCGGCGGCCGGTTCTTTTCCAGCACGGCGTCATAGGGCCGCAGGAACTCGACGATCACATCGATCGGCGGTCCGTCATCCTTCGGCTGGACCGTCCGGACCATCTGGAAATATTTGAGCGTGTCGCGGGGTGCGTACCCCTGTTCGTGGAGGGCATCGACGAGAGCGACATACTCCTCGCCGGCGGCCAAGGCCTGCGCGTCGAGACTGAGATCGATGTCGAGGGTGCCGACGTGGCGCATCTCGCTGTCCTCGAGCAGCAGCCAAGGCACGGCGCCGCCGATAACCGCGAACTTCCCGCGAAAGCTGCCCAGCGTCTGGCCGATCTCAACGAGCACCGACTTCACCGCGGCGCTGGTGCGGTCGTCATAGTCTCTGGCCGATTGCGGTTCGTCGTTCATGAAGGCCACCGCAAAAGCTTGTCCTTCAGATGTTCTGCCCCTTCGACGCCGCGCTCGCCGCCCGCCATGAGATCGAGATAGGTCTGAACCGGGCTGGTCGCGATGACCCCCGGTGCGACGGTCCGCGCGTCGTCGAGCACGCCATCCTCATCGGGGACGCGCACGACAATGTTCGCCCCCTTCGCGGGTGCAGTCAGATTTAGGATTGTTTGCAAGGTGCCAAGGCCCTTCTCGTCTGCGTAGAAATAGCTGGTGCTCTGGCGAACGAAGGGCGCGTACCAATCGGCCGCGCTGAACGAGGCCAGCGCCACCCTTCCCTGCTCGGTCGCTAAATCACGCAGCCGCTCCACCAGGGCTTTGCCATGAAGGTGGGTATAGAGGCGGACCTCCTCCCCTCTGGGCCGCTCATAGTTGCGGGCCCATTCGTCCAGCAAACCGGAAGGATCGACGAGCCGCAGCCCCTGTTCGGTCTGGTCGGCCCATTCCCGTTCGCGCAGGGCGGTTCCGATCGTGCTGACCAACCCGAGACTGACCTTGGCTTCTTCAGCAAGCTCGGTCACGCGCCAGGGCCGATGCGGCTCGTTCAGTAGTACGCGCAGGATCCGGGTCGACTTTGGCTTGAACAGGGTCCGCAGGGAACGTCGTTCGGGATCGGGTTTCCCTTCGACCTTGCGCTCGATGAAGATGGTATCGACAACGAGGCGCGCGTTGCCCTGGAAATCAAGATAGGCGATGTCTTCCTCGCGACATGCCGCCTGCGCCTGTTCAGATAAATAGGGCGCGATGAACATCGGCACGCCCTCTTGGCCAGTCTGATCCAGATACCGTTTGAGCTGGTAGGCTACTTGGTGCGCAATCCGGGGTTGCCCGTTGCTTTTGACCTCGACCACGAGCCTGAGCGGTCGGCCGGCGAATTCGGTTTCAGCGACGATGTCTACGCCTCGATCAGCCTCGCCTGGCTTGCCAGTCAGCGTCATTGGGCCGACGGCGAATTGAGGGATTGAGCCTAGAAAGGCCTCGAGCGCTTCTGCCGCCCGCCGTTCGATGCCAACAGGGTCTTTCACCGAACCGTTGAAACCACGATTCGGCTGAAATAGCAAATAATTTCACTGAAACGGGCTTTTCAACAAACCGTTGAAAATGAGAAATCTGTGAAACAAGGCCCATCCGATGGGGGTATCAGGCCCTTTGAGACCAAAGGGCCCGCGCGGCTGCCTCAGTGATCGTGTACACCGCCTCACGTTGAGCGCCACGATTATGGTGGTCTACACGGTAGCCCTGATAGTGTCGCCGGACCAGACCGGCGCGGACGAGATCGGAGACGGCGCGACTGACATTGCACCGACCAGAGCGCCGGACCCGCTCACGAACCTCGTTGTCGATCGCCTTTGCTGCCTCCCCTGGGTCCTCTGGCAAGGCGTCCTGCGCAGCGAGCGATGCTTTGACCTCTTCGACGATGATCAGGCGACGCGCATCGCGCTTTGCCATCGGAACGAGTGAATCGCACAGCCAATCGCGGAGCGGCACGCGAACCTCGTCCTCGGTATCGACATAGGGGCCCGCTGAACCGCTGTTCCCCCCGGCGGCTTTGGCAATGAGGTTGAGGACCATGAACGCGTAGCGCGGTCGCGGCGAGAAATCCGCGATCCGTTCGATCAGCGCCGGCAAATTCAGGCTCTTGGCAGGCGCTCCCTGGCCGACTTCAACGGCATCAAAAAGGTCGGCTTGGTGGAACATAAGATGAATCTTAGCATCGCTTGCGGCAATGTGAATCCCGTTCGTGCGTCTTTCGTCAGTTTTTTCTGCTGTGACACTTCTGGCCCGCTTGGCCGCTCGCGCGGCGGCACGTAGGTTAGCCACACTTGGTCTCTAGGCTTGCTCGACGGCACGGAGGCGCTCGGTAACGTCGCTGACTCCTGCTGCATCCCACACATCATCGCGAAGGTAAAATTTATGGCTCTTCGTATAATCGACGAAGCTCGTTCTCTCGAACACCACGCTTGCAGGGATCAGCGCCGCGCGAATGACGCAGAAGTCGTCGTTGAAGAGAACGCCGGCCAATATATCGAAACCGTCCGTCGACCGGATCGCCGACATCTGACGCGACTTGTTGCGCCTGTGCAGCCGACGGCCCTTGATCTGATAGCGGACGCCGTCCGAGTCCACCGCGTCGAACCCCTTCTTCGAATTGGCCTCCTGCTCCCAACCGAAAGCTGTGCAAAAGAGATATTCGGCCAGGTCTCCCGTCGGATTGTTGGCAGACCGCAAGACGTCGCGCGATCGTAGTTCCTCGTTGATTGCGGCATGGAGCGCGAGCATCTCCGCGATAGACTTGCCGTTAAGATCGTTCATCAGAGCAATCTGCCGGATTCCAACGTCGGCCGCTATCCAAGAGACCTCCACAATTTTTTCGCGTCGGAAATGTGCCCCTTTCCGCCGGTCGTTGCGGCGACGGCGCGAGAGGCGATCTCCATCACGCTTGACTCTGGCGCGCCTTCATCAGAACAAAGAGGGAACGAGTCAATCACCTTCCGAGTCTCTGTGATGCTATGCGCGAGTCAGCCGTCCTTGATGATCTACGTGCGCGCATCGCGCAGATCGAGGGCACTGATGGGCGACACGACGCCATTCCATTCGGGATCGAGAGCATTGATTGTCGCCTGCCAGGCGGTGGCATAGCCACCGGCACCCTTCACGAGATCGCGGGCAGTACCGATCTGGCTGATGAGGCGAGCGCTACCGTATTTCTCGCCGGAATTCTCGCGCGTGTAGAGGGCCCGGTTTTTTGGTGCCTCCGCTGGCGCGACCTCTTCGCCCCTGCCCTTCACCTGGCAGGGCTGCATCCGGACCGCGTAATTCACGTCGAGGCTGGCAGCGACACCAACGTGCTCCTCGCGATGGAGGAATGTTTGCGCCAACCAGGCCTTGCCGGGGTGGTCGGGGAGGTGGCGAAATATTCGACTACTGCCTCCAAGCGCCTGCAGCTTGCAGCAGAAGGTTCGGGCGTTGCCGCCTTCGTCTTCCGGCGCGCTTCCAGGGTTAAACAGGCCGTCGAGGGAACGGCGGCCGCAACGCGTTGGCGAGTAACGGCTCACCCAAGTGAAGATCTCGGCATTCCGAGCCTGGGGCGACCACGCTGGCGGGTTGAGCTGGAACGCGTGCGCGGCGGAAATCCGCACAGCTGGATTGTGGAGGGCTGCGATGCGACGGGTCGTATCGCTCTTCCTGCCGCACTGGTCGACCGACCGGCTGCGCAGGAAGAACGCAAATTCGTCGCCTGAGCGGCACGATCCAATCGCCTGCGATGCGCCGCTGGTGACGGCCATCCCGGACCACGGTCGCCGCGTCATCGCAGCGATCGATGCTGGCGCTCGCGCTCTCGGCATCAAACCAGGAATGACAGTCACAAAAGCGCGCTCGCTGGCGCCAGAACTCCGGGTGGTCGACGCGGAGCCCGATGCGGATCTCGAGGGCCTGCGCCGTCTCGCGCTCTGGGCAGGTCGGCGCTACTCACCGTTTGTGTCCCCCGATGCACCGGACGGGCTCTGGCTCGACATCACGGGTTGCGCGTCGCTGTTCGGGACGGAGAAGGAGCTCCTGAAGGATCTTCATCGTCGCACCGCGGCGTCCGGGCTCTCGGTGCAAATCGCGGTTGCCGACACTGCGGGCTGTGCTCACGCCGTTGCGCGGCATGTCCCTGCGGGTCGGCCCGTCACAATCGAGCCCGGAGGTCACCGCAAAGCGATCGCGATTCTGCCGATATCGGCGCTCCGACTTCCCGGAGGCGATGTCGAAGCCCTGCGAAAATTGGGGTTCGAGCGCATTGAGCAGCTCATCGACGCGCCGCGGCCACCGCTTGCCAAGCGGTTTGGTCGTGAGCTGCATCGACGTCTCGACCAGGCGTTGGGGACGCTCCATGAGCCGATTGATCCGGTCTTCCCCGAACATCTTCCAAAGGCTCGGCGGGGTTTCATGGAGCCTATCGCGACACCGGAAGCCTTCGCGTTGGTAATTGGCGACCTCGTGTCCGATGTCGTCGATCAGCTCAGCCACATCGGCAAGGGCGCACGCCGCCTGGATTGCTATTTCCATAGGGTCGACGGGCACAATCAGGCGGTCCGGGTCGGAACAGCTGCGCGCCATCTCGCCAAGCTGCTCTGCGCCAAAATCGAGACGATCGAGCCGGGCGAAGGCATCGAAGCCATGACGTTGGTCACCCCGCTAGCCGAAGCTCTGGGCTCAACACAGGGCGAAGGGCTCGAGAGCCTCGGGCGTCAGGGTCCAGACCTCGCGGCTCTGGTCGATGCTCTCGCCAATCGGTTCGGCCAACGCAGCCTTCATCGGGTCAGTCCACAAGCGAGCGCGATGCCAGAGCGCTCCACGACCATGCTGCCGGCCCTGAGCAAAATCACCGATGCGGGATGGGATGATGACCTGCCCCGCCCCGCTCGGATGCTGCATCGGCCCGAGCAGATCGAAGTGATTGCGCTTCTGCCGGACGATGCTCCGCGCATGTTCATCTGGCGGCGAAAACGATACCGTGTGACCCAGGGAGACGGCCCGGAACGCCTCCATGGCGAATGGTGGCGTGAGAGCGGGATTGAAGCTGAAAAGGCCCTCACCGTCCGCGACTATTATCAGGTCGAGACCCAGACGGGTGGCCGCTACTGGCTGTTTCGCTTAGGCGACGGGACCAGCCATGCCACCGGCAACATGCGCTGGTTCATCCATGGCGCATTCGCATGACAAGCGATGCTCGCTATGTCGAGCTGCAGGTGACGACGCATTTCAGCTTCCTGCGCGGCGCGTCATCGCCCGAAGAGCTGTTCGCCGCCGCGGCTTTGCTGGGACTGCCCGCGCTCGGCATCGTCGATCGCAGTTCCGTGGCGGGCGTCGTGCGCGCCTGGGACGCCGAGAAGACGACAGGCGTGCGTTCGATCATCGGTTGCCGCCTCGATCTCGTGGATGGCACCGCCTTTCTCGTCTACCCGACTGATCGCACCGCTTATGGGCATATGTGCCGCTTACTGAGCATCGGCAAAGAGCGCGCTGGAAAGGGTGCGTGCCACCTTGACTGGTCCGACCTCGAGCAATGGCATGAGGGCCTCATTGCGATCCTCGTTCCGGACCGCGCGGATACAGTGGCCGAAGGGGCGCTCGCGCGCGCCAGGAGGATCTTCCGAGATCGCCTATATCTGGCGCTATCCATTCGCCGCCGGCCGAAGGACGCGATCCGACTGCGCGATCTCGCGAACATGGCGGCCGCCGCGCACGTGCCGACCGTCGCCACCAATGATGTTCTCTACCATTCGCCAGATCGGCGGATGCTGCAGGATGTCGTGACCTGCGTCCGGGAGCGATGCACGATCGACGAGCTTGGCGATCGGCGGGAGCGATTTGCAGACCGCCACCTGAAGACGGGCGAGGAAATGGAGCGACTCTTCCGCCGTTACCTCAAGGACGCCACCCCGGTCTCGCGCACGCTGGAGGTGGCAAAACGCTGCACGTTCAGCCTTGAGGAGCTGCGCTACCAATACCCGGACGAGATCAGCGTTCCTGGTCGAACGCCGCAGGTAGAGCTGGAACGGCTCACCTGGGAAAAGGCGCCCGAGCGCTATCCTGAAGGGATCGAAGGCAAGGTCCGCACCCAGCTCGAGCACGAATTGAAGCTGATCGCAGATCTGGAATACGCACCGTATTTTCTGACGGTTCATTCGATCGTCGCCGAGGCGCGGCGGCGTGAGATCATTTGTCAGGGGCGAGGGTCGGCGGCGAACAGCGCGGTTTGCTACGTGCTCGGCATCACGTCGATCGATCCCGTCCGATCTGAGCTTCTGTTCGAGCGCTTCGTTTCGGCCGAGCGGCGCGAGCCGCCCGATATCGATGTCGATTTCGAGCATGAGCGCCGCGAGGAAGTGGTCCAGTGGATTTATGAGACCTATGGCCGGACGCGGTCTGCGTTGACGGCGGTCGTGACCCGCTATCGTGCACGCGGCGCGGTCCGCGACGTCGGAAAGGCGCTGGGTCTCAGCGAGGACATGACGGCCGGCCTCGCCGGTGCGGTCTGGAGCTGGAGCCGCGAGGGCGTGGAGGAAAAGCATGCCGAGGAGCTCAACATGGACCTCAGCGATCGGCGGCTCGCGCTGACGCTGGAGCTGGCGCGGCAGCTCATCAATACCCCGCGACATCTATCGCAGCACCCAGGCGGATTCGTGCTCTCCCGCGATCGGCTCGACGAGCTCGTTCCGATCGAGCCAGCGGCGATGGAAGACCGACAGGTCATCGAGTGGGACAAGGACGATATCGACCTATTAGGGTTCATGAAGGTCGATGTCCTAGCCCTCGGCATGCTGTCATGCATGCGGAGGGCGTTTGAATTCCTTGAGGCTGACAAAGGGGTGAAACTCGATCTCGCCACGATACCGGCAGAGGATCCGGCGACCTACGCGATGATCCGCAAAGCAGACACTTTGGGCGTTTTCCAGATCGAGAGTCGCGCGCAGATGGCTTCCATTCCGCTGATGGCGCCGCGTACCTTCTATGATTTGGTAATTCAGGTGGCGATCGTCCGCCCGGGACCGATTCAGGGCGATATGGTCCACCCTTACCGCCGGCGGCGAAACGGTGAGGAGGAGGTTACCTACCCCACCGAAGAGCTTCGACGGGTGCTCGAGAAGACCTTGGGCGTACCGCTGTTCCAAGAGCAGGCGATGCGCGTCGCGATCGAGTGCGCCGGCTTCACGGCGAGCGAAGCCGACCTCCTCCGCCGGGCAATGGCTACCTTCAAGCTCACCGGCGGCGTCTCCCATTTCCGCGACAAGCTGATCGATGGGATGGTGAGCCGCGGATACGACCACGAATTTGCAGAGCGGACGTTCAAACAAATCGAGGGCTTTGGCTCCTACGGTTTCCCGGAAAGCCATGCCGCGAGCTTCGCGCTGATCGCCTACGCGAGCAGCTGGGTGAAGTGTCATCATCCGGATGCCTTTTGCGCAGCGTTGTTGAACGCGCAGCCGATGGGTTTTTACGCGCCGGCGCAGATTGTGCGTGACGCGCGCCAGCACGGTGTAGAGATCCGCCCAATCGACGTGAACCACAGCCGATGGGACTGCACGCTGGAGCCCGGAAGAGGCAAATATCTCGCCGTAAGGCTTGGTCTTCGCATGGTCCGTGACCTGGCGAACGGGGACGCAGCATCGATCGTGAGCTCACGGGCGGACACACCTTACGAGAGTATCGAGGAGATCCAGCGCCGCTCTGGCGTCGGCCGCGGCGCGCTTGACCGGATCGGTGAGGCCGATGGGTTCGGGTCGCTAGGAGGCAACCGACGCGAGGGTCTGTGGAGCGTGAAAGGCCTCGGCACCGCGGCGCTGCCATTGTTCGCGGCGGCGGACGAGCGAGAGGGCAAGTTACGGCAGGAAGCCATCGAGCCCACGGTCATTCTCGCGCCGATGGGCGAGGGTGCGGAGGTGGTGGAAGACTATCGTGCCTCAGGCCTGTCGCTGCGCGCCCACCCTCTCGCCTTCCTGCGCGACGAGCTGCGGGCGCGCAAGATGATCACTTGCGCAGAGTTACAGACCGTAAAGGACGGCCGTTGCATCAATCTCGCCGGGATCGTGCTGGTCAGGCAGAAGCCGGGCTCAGCGAAGGGGGTCATGTTCATCACCCTCGAAGACGAGACGAATGTCGCCAACCTCGTCGTCTGGACGAATGTCTTTGAGAAGCACCGCCGTACTGTGCTGGGTTCGTCAATGATGGGTGTGCGGGGACAGGTCCAACGTGAGGGCGAGGTGATCCATGTGATCGCGCAGCGGCTCGACGACCTGTCGCCCCTGCTCGCGAGCGTCGGCAACCGGGAGGATGTCGCCGATATCTACCGAGTAAGTCGCGCCGACGTGGTCAAGAGCCCGATGCGACCTGATCCACGCGACGCGGAATCGCCACTCGGTCGGCAGCCGCGCGACATCTTCATTCCTGATCTACGGCTAGGCTCGGGCATCGTTCCAGGCCAGCAGACCGAGGGGATCAAGATCAGGCCGCGCAATTTCCGTTGAGGCGCTACAACGCCGTTCGAACAACTAGCGGACAGACTCGTAGATGGCCGAAAACAAGAATCAGCACTTCGTCCCGCGAATTCATCTCCGACCATTCACGGTCAATGGGGAAGGATTGGCCATCAACCTGTTCAATCTCGATCGCATGAAGGCCATTCCCAACGCGCCGGTGAGGAACCAGTGCTCAGGCGACTATTTCTACGGCCAAAACCGGCTTCTCGAGAACGCGATCAACTTCATCGAGGATCCCTATGGGCCGATCGTTCGCCACCTATCCGAGGGCAGCGCCGTGGGCTCCGCGGTCAAGATCGTCCTGAAGCGTTTCGTCTATCTCCAGTATATGCGAACGGAGGCCGCGTCGCGGAAAGCGAGCGAAATGGCACTCGCCATCCACGATGTTCCCGGTTCCGATCTCCCCGTCCCGACGGTCCGCGAGGCATCGAAAGAGGCCGTCCAGGCGGCGATGCTGCACTACAAGGATACGATGCGGATCGTCGATGACCTGACGCTGTGTATCGTGCGCAATCGGACTGGCCTACCGTTCTTCACCTCCGACGATCCGGCTATTCTGACAAACCGCCTGCACATTCAACGCCCGCGCAGAGTCGGATCGAGCTTCGGCGTGAACACGGCAGGAGCAGTCTTCCTGTTACCGCTCTCGCCCACGCTTTGCGCGATCCTGTACGACGGAGCTGTCTATAGCTCCGATCACCGGGCCCATTGGATCGAAGTCGACCGGCGCCAGGACATAGAAGCCCTTAACGTGCACCAGATACTCGGTTGCTGGGCCAACATTTATTTTCGGGAGTGGGATGGTCGCGACCAAGTCGCGACGCAGGCCGCGGCGACCAAGCCCGGCCGCCCCGAAGCACGCCACACCATAACGCAGGCGGTCCTCGAGAAGACGAGCGATTGGGGCGAATATTACGCGGTCAGAAAGCCCACGGACATCAGGAACGGCGAGAAAGTGCTCGTCCATGTCACAACCAACCATCCTGTTCCGGATGCGTGGCCCTCATTCCTTCGCTTTCGTGCAAACGGGCACGCCTATTCGAATGATACCGGCGCCGGCCTGACCAGGAGATGGTGCCTCGAGCAGGGTTTTGTGCAAGGGAACGGCTATCGCAAGATAGCGATCTAGCGCGGGGGCGTACCGATCACAGGCTCAACCGACGTCGCCTAGCAGATCGCCCATAGCGTTGTTCGCGGTCGGCACCCAGGCCGTCAGTCGGTCGGCGATCGCACAAAAGCATCGGGTGAAAGCGACCTGGCCTCGATGAATGTCGACCGAATGGTCGGGCTCGCCAGTGTGCACGATCGAACTGCGAGCATAGTAGATAGCTTCGACGCTGTCCTGATAACTCGCAAGGCCAGGCACGCCCTTCATGCAGATACCGATCCGGCGTCGCAGCCGCTCCGCGATTGCGGGGGCATATTGATCCGTGAGCAGCGTTTCGAAAGCGACCGCGAGCGCAACGATGGCCTCGGCCTCATTTGCGCGGGCGCTGAAAGACTGTCGAAACCAGTCCAAGGCGGTGAGCAGGCGCCGATAGAGGCGGTTCTCAGGTTTTGAGCGAGTGGCCAGGTTGACGTGACGGAAGTAGCCCCGCTCGACCGTGTTCAGGGCTTGCGTCACCCTGGGTGCAAGCCTCTTCATCCGCGCCGTTGCAAGAGCGCTAGTGGAAAGCGTCGCGGCTACGTCGGAGAGCTTCGCCAATTCCAACTGCGAGACGTTCATTGGCACGCGGCGGGTCGACATAGGGCGTCCGCGGATCGCTTCGCCAATCAGATAGTGGGCAATGTCGAGCGTTTCGAAATTGTTGACGAAAGACGAGTTGCGATGCCGGTCGAGCGGCCCGACCGTTTCCTGCGACAGACAATGCAGCATCAGAAGATGCGCCGCCGCCACCCGGATCTTGAGCGAATAAACGAACTGGTTCTCGTACATGTCGCCGGTGAACGACGTGATCCGGACCAGCATGAGGGGGTTTTTTCCGAACCATTTCGCCGTGTAGGCAAAGTGGCGAAAATCCGATTTGTCGATGCGCTGTTTCACGCCCAGGCCCCGGGCCATCCGTTCAACGCTGGCAACGGCCGCATCGAACGAATTGCTTTGGGTGCTGACCGCGAAGCCAGCCTTCCTGAAAATCGCCTCGGAACGGAGCTTGCTGTCTTTCGCGAAAATCCGCGGCATCTCCATGCCGAACCCGGTCAGTGGGTAGAGGACGAAACCGGGGCGGTCAGCGCCGGCGGCCGCGAGCGCCGCGATGACGCGCACCGGCACATTCCCGCCACCATCTTTCGTAGTGTGAAGGATGTAGTCGTCGAGCAGGGAGCGACCGATATAGAATTCGTTCGACCAGAGGGTGCGCGCGATCGCCGCACGGAGCTGCAGGATATGATGCTCGATTGCCTGACGATCCTTGGCAGTCAGCTTCGTCTCATCCGTGACCAAGTCGTCGATGCTGTCAAACTGGGTCAACAGGTTATGCTTCCCCTTCAGGTAGTCGTCAGACTGTGTGAGCTTCTTGCCGAGGGTCACCGTCAGGCCGCCGAGCGTGGAAGTCATTCGCCCGCCTCGGTCTCACGGGAGGCCTGCCACTCGCGTGCGGCCACCTCGATGTCGAAGTTGGGAATCGACAAACCGACGATCGTGTTGATGAAAGTTTTCGCCTCGGCGATGACGGCTTCGGCCTCATCGGGATTGCTGAACGCCCCTTGATGGACCACGGCATTGCGGACCGTGTTGATCTTCTCGGCCGACGCCTTGAGCGCTTTCCCGATGGGACTCTTGTCCGGCGTCGCAAAATAAATCGGGACGAACAATCGGGTTACCTTTAGTGGAAGGCCGTTCGCCCAGCGCAGAAACATATCGATGATCGTATCGTCGAACTCGGTCTTGCGAGCCCATTCAGCCCGAATCGCATAGTTCGCCGCGATCTCTGCCGCGGTCGCGCATCGGACTATCGCTGCGGATGGCTCCTCGCGAAGGTGCAAGCCGGACAGTTTGGTCCATTGTGACTGCAATTTCTCGAGGTCGGTGCGCTCATTGTAGGGTTTCGATGATTTCTTGCGCTGCGCGTTGCCGTTCGACTTTCCCATTGCCCCCTCGATCTCGCCCTCAGTCTGATAAGGGCAACGTCTTCATTATCTTTTCTTTGTCTAACGTATAGCGTGCGATGGGCCGGCGTGAAGATCCGGGGTGCGCTCGCCCAAACGGGGGAAACCAATGACCGCAGTCACGGCTGCCAAGGTCTATTACATCAAGCTGGGTCGGGGCGGCGATTGGGAAGCTGAGAGCATTCGCGACGGCGTGCTTCGCTTCGGCTACCGCGAGGCGCCGCACGACCTGTGCGTCGCGGGCGACTGGGCGGGTGTGTGGGACGCCATGAAGACGCGCCGAGGGGACGCCGGTGCCGCGACCCGCGACGTGAAGCAGATCCGGGCGTTCTATGAGAGCGGCGAAGACACCATCTTCATCACCTTTGTCGGCGGCATGCTCTATTGGTGCCGACCGACGGGCAAGATCGAGATCCTGGCGGACAGCAGCCACCGCCGCTCAACCCTCCACGGGTGGCACAACGCGTCGATTGGCGGGAGCTTGTTGACCGCCGATAGACTGTCGGGGCGACTGCTCAAGGTGCAGATGTTTCGCGGGACGATTTGCGACGTCGGTGCGGCCGACTATCTACTGCGCAGGCTGAGCGACGAGTTGTCGCCGGAAGTCGCGGCTGCCGAAGAGGCCGAACGCGCCCTCACCACCGCTATCATACCGCTGATGCGCCTACTGACGTGGCAAGATTTTGAATTGCTGGTCGATCTCGTCTTCTCGAGCAGCGGGTGGCGCCGGCTCAGCCAGGTCGGCCGAACCCAGAAGACGATAGATCTCGAACTGCTGCTTCCGAGCACCGCCGAACGGGCCTTCGTGCAGGTGAAATCGCAAGCCACGCGCGCGTCGCTCGACGATTATGCCGGCCGGCTTGCCGAGGCAGAAGCCTATGACCGCATGTTCTTCGTCTGGCACACCGGCAACATTCCGGAAAATGAAGGGCCGGAAGGCGTGATTCTGCTCGGACCACAGCGGCTCGCGCGGATGGTCCTAGACGCTGGATTGTCGTCATGGCTGAGGGAGAAGGTTTCATGATGAGGCCCCGCATCTGGGCGCAGCAACTGCCTCGGGCGGCCCGGAGGGGTTGAACGTGGACGGCGAGCCTCATCCCGAGGAGTTGGATGACGAGCCCAGATACCGCCCACTGGCGGATATCGGTCACGCCGAGCTCCATGAAGCCCTGATGACCCTCGCGGGGTTTGGCGAGAACCCGTTTCTGGCCATGCAGGCAAGCCAGCTTTGCCTGGTCGATAATATGCTCAACCGGATCGAGCAGGAGATCTTGGAACGCCAGCTCGATGATGAGCCACCACGCGGCCGGATCGCGCAGCTCTCCGCCCTAACGCCTATGTGGATCTATGCCGCCTATGAACTGCTGCGCACTTGGCGTCAGCGATGCGAGGAGGTCATCAAGCTCGCTGAGAATGGCGGGATCAACCTGAAGGCCACGAACCTCGAACGGGAATTGGGCTACCGGCACTACGACCGGGAGCTGCGCGCCCAGCAGCTCCGCGACGCGCTGGAGCGACCCGAACTTGTCGATCAGATGCGGGTCGATCTGCGGCGGACGGAAATGGGGTTCACCAGGCTGGAATTTCTGCGCGTCGCGCTGGCCAAACATGAGGTGAGCAAGAAGGGGAGCAAAAAGCCGATCGCGTTCGCGCCCGGGCTGGCGACCGTCGACCGGCATTGCGGCGCGATGCAATATGAGCTGAGCAACGGCGGCTCCATCATTGGCTATATTTCGCGCCGGGATGTGGCTGAGACCATCCGCTACATTCCCGAGCTGGAGAACCCAAGTGATGAGGATCTCGCAGGGTTCAGGGCATATATGAACCCGCCAGACGTCGAGCCGCCGGGTGAATGAGATCGAGAGCGTCGTCTTTGCGGCCTCAAAGCAGCGATGCCTGCGCGGCGATCGGCGGATAGACTTGCTGTGGTATCAGGCTGCCCTTCGGCAATAAACCAAGCACGTTCTCGGCAGGCACTGAGGGATCCAGCCAGTCGGCCCAGCGATCACGCGGAAGCGGGACGATCTGCCGGGAATGGTAGGGAGCGATGTCGTCGCCAGGATCCATCGTCAGCATCGTGAATGCTTCCCCGATTTCTGGGTGCGACCGCCAGATGCCGGCGATGCAGAACCACGCATGATCTTTCAATGTGAACAGCCATTTAGTCTTGCGCTTCTGACCGGGATCGGTCGGCGCCGTAAATTCGTAGAAGCCATCGGCCAGGATGAGGCAGCGATGCGAGGTGAATGTGCGGCCTTCCGAACGGAAATTATATACCGGTCGCCCGTTCTGGCCCGGCCAGCTCCATCGCCGATTGATCACCTCGCCCGATCCTCTGCCCTCGCCGCTGCGCACGATGGGCGCGACATCGCTGATGTTGATGTCCGCGCGGGCAGCCACGTTGGGCGTGCCTTCGGGCATTTTGATCCTGATCTTGAGGTCCTCGAAGTCCTCGACAATCGAGGCTATGTCGACCTCGAGGCGATAGTCATTGCACATCGGTCATCCGTTCGGCTCGCCCTTGCGACTCAAGTTCGTTCCATATATGTTCTATTCATGGCTACGCCAACAGCCTTCGACTCCGAGGCTCCACTCGAGAAGCTCTTGCCCATCATCCGGCGAAATCCGGACGATATGCAAGAAGTGGAAATGGTCGAAGCGAGGTGGGGCTCCAATCCCCGCTTTAGCGACGGCACCTCGTATCGGTTCGTGCGATCGGAGGGGAAGACCTTTCCCAACCACCGTTGCCTCGTGCCGGCGTCCGAATTTCACATGACCGTGGGCGACAAGCAATATCGAGTGAAGCTCGACGACGGCAACTTCTTCTACCTGGCGGCGGTCTTGGAGCCGGCGATGGCCGAGTGGCCGTTGTCGTTCCGGGTCATCACGGTCGCCGCCAATCCAGAGATCAGCCGGTATCAGGATCGCCATGGCGCGATCATCCTGCGCCGACAGCGGATGCAGTGGCTCGATCACACGATCCCGGAAATCGAGCTACTGGAAACGCCGCCGGCGCGGACCTTCGTCGTCGAAGAGATCACCAGCGGCCCGCGGCAAAAGGCACTCGCGCTCTAGTTGGGAACGACGATCGCCATCGCGGAGAGCTGACTAACCAAGGCCGCCCTGGTTATAGGGACGTCGAAGCGCCATTCGAGCAAACGCGTGCCGTGACGCGCGAGCAACATCCGCTTCTTCGCGTCCCGCGCGCAGGTAAGCTCGAAGCCTTCCTGTCCGCCAAAGAGCGCGATCGGCTCGTAGTGCTGCTGCCCCTGATACTCGATCGCGAGCCGCAGCTCCGGTACATGGATGTCGATGGACTGCATGCCGAGGAACGCCGGCCGCCATTGGTGGACCGCTGAGGGCCAAATCGAGCGGACCAGGTCAAAAAGCGTAACCTCTGAAACCCAGCCACGCCCAATCTCAGGGATGGAACGCTCCCGGCGGAACGCTTCCTCGGCCGCCACAAAGGCGCTCGCAAAAAACTCCGACGCGCCAGTATCGGCGACGCCAATATTCCTCGAAAAGATCCGGCCGCGCCGCCCGCTCGGGTTTGAGAACTGACCCATGTGGCGCCGGTATGTCGCCCAATCGGCAGCGGATGGGAGCGGCGGGATCATCGACGATCCAAAATCCGGCCGCAACCGGGTCATCTCCTCAAGGACCGGCGGCTCTAGGGCGAACTGAGCGTCGAGATGGTCGAGGAAAGCATCGAATTCCTCGAGCAATCGCCCAGCGATCAGCGAGTTCACTACGTGCTTGCGGGCAAGAACGCGGATATCCTGAGCCTGCAGCGGCGTCTTCGTAAGAAACCGAAGGTAGATGACCTCGTCGAACATCGGCTCGCGGTCGCGGCCGGGAATAGCCTCCACCAAGACGAGGGCTTCGTCGAGGCAATCAGCCTCAGTAAGCTCGAGCACACGCTGCCAGTGGGGATCTGGGTCCCATGGTCCGCCGGTCAGGTCGGGCAGGTCTTCGGGAAGGCCCTCGCCGTCGACGCCCCGCCATTGGTCGCCAAGCAGGCGGGCCTGAAAGCCGTAACCCCTTGCCCTTTCATTGTCGTTCCAGATGCGCGCGATCGGCAACATCGGGTCGAGCGGATTGGACGTCCAAGATTGACCCTGCGGGATTCCGTCGGGCCGCATGACATAGCCGATATCGAAGCCGGCGGCGGGATAGTCACCCATGGCGAGGTCACCTATCGATTCCACAATGCGCTCGAACAACCGGACCTGATCCATGCGCACTCCGATCGAGACGAGCACGCGCCCACGCGTCGAGGTTTGGCGCGACACGGCCGGCGCATAGGTGGCCAGCTCGACGGCGCGCTGCCGGCGGATACCCGGTCCCTCCAGGAAGTGGATCCGGTGCGTGAGCTCCTCGGGGAAATCGGGATAGGTCAACGGAACAGGCGCGACAGCCTTGGAAGGTCGCTTCTTCGGCGGGGCTTCCGGGCCATATTCCGCGAGCAACTCACCGCAGAGCGCCGATAGCCTTGTAAAATGCGTCGCTGCGGCCGAACCCGGCTCGCGCTTCCCGGCAAGCGTCCCATAGAGTTTCCGCCACTTGGCGAGATCCTTTCGGTAGAGCTCGCGAAAGGTCCGATTGCGCAACGTGTCCTCATACAGCTTGGCCGCCGCACGAAACTCCGCGAGTCCGACGTCTCCCGTTTCAGGCGGAGGAGGCTTGAGGATCATGGTGTCACTCGTCAGCCGAACGACGGCGAGCCATCCGCCCAGCCGGACGCCTGCCACAGGATATTGAGCTGGTCGCGCAGCTGAGGCTGCATGGCGGCGGAAAGATCGTCTGCCCGCAACTCGGGCAGGAACAGCTCCGGCTTTCGTATCGTCCTGCCGCCCCCGCGGGACCGCGTGAGCTCAACATCCTCAACGCCACGAAAGGCGATGGAAACGAGACCTGGTCCGGTTAGCCCGATCGCCGCGAGGACGCCGGCTAGCCGTTCAACATGCGCCACGATCGATCCCTCAAGCGCGCGGCCATCAACGAGGATTTGCTCGTCCCCATCATCAACGCGGCCACCAATGGTTGCTTCATATTCGATGACACCTGGACGGACGAAACGGGTCCGCCATCTGGTTTCGGGATTGTTCTCTGTGCGGATCAGCGGCAGCCCGAAACTCCACCACTGGCGCTCATCGGAATCCGACTGGACCCTGACCTGCATGTCCGGTGGAAAACGCAATGCGGCGGCCAGCACGACCTTCGGGTCGAGGGATGGCCGATCCATCGCAACAAGAGGAACGAGGCGAAGGGTCATGCTCGGCACGGCGACGATCTCTGGGAGCCCGCCCCGCATGCGATCGGCGGCAAGCTCGCCTACCGCCTGCCTCGCGGCTTCCCACCTGGGATCGACCTGCGGCGCGGTAGGTGCCGGTGCCGCGACACGGATCCGTGACCGGCCAACCTTCTCGAAGGCGTCGATCGAGTCGATCAGAGTCGTCGACCGCGCATTGAGATCCCGGATTGCGTCCAGGGTTCCCTGCTGAAGGCCATGACTGACATCATAGCCCGTCTTCGCCCACGCCATGTTGGGATTGCGATCCATGACATGGGTGCGTTCGTAGACCAGCTCCATCAGCGAGCTATTGGCTGCGCGCAGCGCCGTAGACGCTTCCTGCAGCGCCTTATCCTCGAAATCGAACTCAGCTCCTGCCCAGGTGGAAGCGATATCATCGAGCGGATCGAGCGCCTTTCGCGGATAGGGCTCACCGAAGTTATGCTCGCGCAGGAACTGGCGCAGCCGCTCCGGGATCTGGGTCCGGAACCGCTGGAGCAATGCGATATCGTGAGGATGTGGCTGCTCCGGCGGCTGAGCCGCGCGAAGAACCTCGTCATCAAGGATCAGGCGAAGCGCGCTCTCCAGATCCTTCTGCAGTCCGAGCCGGGCCGCCTGACGATCCTCGTCGGTCGAATCTGGCGGGCAGTGAAAGAGGATCGGCCGCTTGAAATGGGTAAGGTCGAACGGGAGAGGATGCTCATCCGGGTGACCCATGGCCGTGTTCATCACGCCGATCATCCTGGCCCAGCCGCGAGACTTCAACGCCCAGCCGTGCTCGAGCAGGACATTGGGATTGGGCGAAAGCTGCCCCTTGGCCCGTTTGGCGACATGGGTGAGGTCGGAGAGGAAGGCGACAGCACGGTCGATCTTGCCGAAGATAGTATCGGCGAGCGGCGGCATACCTGATATCCCGACCGTGTCACGGTCGGCTTGCACGTTGCGATCGGCAGGATCGACGTCCGCGTCCGCATTCACTGCGCGGATGGCGCGATCCAATGCATGCTGGATGAAGCCGCGGCCAATTCGATTATCGGTGTCGCTCTGCCAGGAGTAGAAGATATGGTGCGGCATTCAGGTGGCGATTCTCGCTATTTGCTCAGGGAACCCTAGCTAACACGCCTTCATCGTTCGGGCAGCAGTTACGGGACAGGCCCCTCCTTCAGCCAAGTAATTGTCAGCAATGACACTTTACCCAGCGTTTTCGGGTAAAGTGTCACGGATGGCACTGGGGATCACAGGCTCAATGGTCGCGATAGCATTAGCTGCGTCTTGAGGTTGCCGCCGGGCCTTCGATGCAGATCGATAATGTGGCCACTGCGCGGCTCGAATGTCATCAGTTCGGCAACCGTCTCGTAAGATGTGTTCGGCCCGAAATATCGCGTGGTTCCATGCCACTTCTGCCCCTCGATCAGCCGCATCAGGAAAGTGCCGGTCGGAGCGGGGACGGTGATGCGATCATTGCGCGCCACATAGAGTGAGAAGATATGCCGGTTGGTCGCTGGGTCGAATAGCTGCACGACAGCGTTTGCTTCGCTGGCCTCTACCGTCAGCCTGCTTTCAATATCGGCGCGTCGGATGGTTCTCGCCACCGTCACCGACCCCGTTTCGGGAAACCTCACCGCCGTGTCGAAGTCGGGCAGCCATCCTTCGCGCTTTATTTCACCGTACATTGGGATCAGGATCGACAGGGCCATGAGCAGGAAGAGCCACTTCTGCCATGGGTGCGGCACGACGCGCGGACCGGAGCGATACCGACCGTCGAACCAGAGTCCGTGGTGCTCCACCCGCCCGTTCCTGTCGATCCAGGACGCACTGCCCAGCCGCGCTGCCTCGCGCTCAGCGCGCCGACGATCGCGCATATAGTCCCGATCATCGAGTCCCATTGAAGCGCCCCTCGAGTGGCCATGTGCGCACAGGCATTGGCAAGCGCGTCACAGCGGGCGCTGCCTTCAGCGCGGCGTCCCGCAAATGCCCTACCGCGGCCTGCGCGGTAGCCATCGTCGCGCGGTCTGACGCAGGAATGCGGATCGTCTGATACCCCGCCTGGGTCGTCAGCGCCTCACGCTGCCGATTTTCGTCAGGTTCGGCGAAGCGCTCGTCCATCTCTATCAAAGCGACGATCGAACTCGAGGTGGGATCGACAACGACGAAGTCGACAATCCTCCAAAGGAATGCGCCGCCATCCGTCCCGCGCTGCCACGGGCCCAGGCGACCACCCGGCGCGAGAAGCGCACCCATCGAGACTTGGGCATGGATCCGATACATCGGCAGGACCCGCTCGAGAGCGGAGAGCATCGCGTGCTTCCGGTTTGTCAGAAAGGGCTTCGCTACCGGCGCCGGCACCGGCACCGGTAAAGGCCTATCCCTCATGCCTTGGCGGATGCGTGGCGCGATCCATATCGCCAAACAGAGCACGATCAGCGCGCCCATGGCGAGCAATAGGTTGCCGATCGGTTGTTGGCCGAGCCGGCCGAAATACTCTGACATTGAACCTCTCCCGGTTAGGGCACGAGGCTCGCGCCCCATGCCGGAGCGCCTTTCAATTCCAGCCGTCGCGACGGCCCTCGTTGCTGTCTTTGAGGCTACGGCCGTCGATCGCTGAGCGGCGAATCTCGAGCTCAACCTGGTCGCCCTTGCGACGGGTGCGGAAATCGGCGTCGTTGAGGCCGTTGCGCCGTGCATAATCCTCGGCCGCTTTTTCGCTGCCGAACTTGCCGCCCTCGTCAAAATCCCATGCCATGTTTCGTCTCCTTGGTTGGACCGGCACCGCGCCGGCGGTTCACTCTCACAAATCGAGGCCCAGGCTGCGTTCGGGCAGCGGTGGAAGAAGGTCGCCCTTGTCGGGTTTGAGCTCGGGCGGCGCCTTGAGGTCACTCGCCTTGGTCGCTGCGGCCGCCGGCGCGATCGGTCCGTCCGGAACCGGTGGCAGGTCAGCGAGCATATCGGGGTGATCGGCAAAGTTGATGCCGTCGATCGGACCTGGATCGAACTTCACCGGCGGCGGCGATCCCTTTTTGCCGTCAATGTCGAGGCGGCCGACCGTCTCGAGGGCTGAGGTCTTGTTGCCGGGGTTCAGATCGAGCTGGCGCTCCAGCTTTTCCCGGTTGTCCACCACCATCGTCAGCTCGTCGCGGACGCGGGTCACGCCGACATTGAACAGGCGCTGGTTGGACAGATTGCGCTCATGACTGTCCATGACCGTGATGGCTTTGTCGGTCGTGATGCCCTGCGCCATGTGCATGTTGAGCGCGTAGGCAAGGTCGAGACGCGACAGCATCGGATCGCCCAGATCCAGGGTCAGCCGCTGCTGCCCGGCGGTCTCGACGGTCACGCCATTGGCATCGACCGTCAGCACGCGCGCCAAGGCGGCGTTGTGGAGGTCGCGGGGCTTGTCGTTGGCGGTCCAGCGGACGCGGTCGCCCTCCCGGACATGGAGGTCTTTCTTATGGGTGAGCTCGAGTCTGTCGCGTTTTTCGGTGGGCGATAGCTTCTGCGGATCGAAGCGGATCTTCCGGCGGCCGTCGCTGAGCTCGACTTTGCCGTTCGGCATTACGCGCGTGACGTCGTACCGCCCCTTCTCGAGGCCGATGTCCTGCGCGCCGCCGCGGCCGACATCGAGCGTCTGGCCGGGCTGGTAAGTCGACGCGTAGCGCAGCTCCTCGCGAGTCAGATTGACGCGCTCATAGACGGTGAGGTGGATCCCCTCCCCTCGCACAGTCCCCTCTGCCGCCAAGCCGTCCTGGATGCGTTGATTGATGATCGCGCGAGATTCCCGGCCGGACGCGAAGACCGCAGTCGCCTCGCGGTCACCTCCCGGCAAAGCGAGCCACATATCGGCGGCTGTTTCTGGCGCGCTGGCACTCTCATGGACGTTGTCGCCCAGCACTTTCATCGCCTCGCCTGCCTTGCCGACATTGGCGAGAGCCGCGACGGTCCGCAGCATATCGGTACGCTGGCGGATATTCTCGTCCATCCGCGCCATGGTCCCGCCGGCCGCTTGGATCATCGCAAAGGATTTGCCGGCGTCGATCGAGGAGAGCTGCTGGCGATCGCCGACCAGCACGAGTTTATCGACGCCGAGCGCCTCGGTAATCCGGTGCAGCTTGAGCATATCGTCGCTCGAGACCATCGACGTTTCATCGACCACAAGCATGGCCCCTGCGAACTTCGCCTGCGCAGCCTCGAACCTCGGCGTGTCGCGCTCGGTCACGAACCGCTCGTTGGCGAGCACGAAGGAAGCGATCGTCTGGCTCTTGATGCCGGCGCCTTCCGAAAGGTCGGCCACCATCTTGTTCTGGAATGCGAGGCCGAGGATTTGTCCCCCTTCGCTTGCCGCGACGCGCGCGACGGCCTGCAACATGGTAGACTTGCCCGCGCCGGCGACGCCCTGGACGGTGACCGTGCGATCGTCTGACGACAGGATCAGCGTGGCTGCCGCCAGTTGGCCTGCATTGAGCGGGCGGTCAGCGGCCGCCTGTAGCCGTGTGGGCGCATCGGCGGCCGGTACGATCGGTGCGGCCCTTCCTGCCCCTACTTCGACTGCCTTCAGGATGCTCTCTTCAGTGCGTAGCGCTTCCTGGGTGGTGACCATGCTCACGCCTTTGTCGCCGGCACGGGCGACGCCGGGGATAAGCTGTCGGTTCTCGACCAACTGGCCGATGCGCTGTTCGACCGTGTCGATCGTCACGCCCTTCAATCCGAGATCGAGCGCGGTCTTCGCCAGGAGGTGGACGTTGAACGCCGCCTCGCGTTCGGAAAGGATCCGGACGGCGGAGGCGACGGCGAGCTGCGAGCGGGCGGTCGCGGGGGATTGGGTGACGCGTGCAAGGCCTGAATCAACCAGCGGATCGTGCGGGCGAAGGAAACCACCGACCAGGTCGCGCGCGCCGGCTATTGCCTCGCCGACCGCGCGGAACCCGCGATCGAGCCGGCTGTCGACGGCGCTCAGACCTGAGCGTGCCTCGGCCGACGCGAGCAGGCCCCTGCCGTCGAAGCCGAGCGCCGCAGCCTTGTCGATCCAGCCTTTCAGCAGGCCGTCGCGGTCATCGACATTGAGCTTGGGATCACGGGTGTTGGTGGTGATCCCGTCACGGCCCTTGGCCGAGACGATGCCGAGTTCCGCCGCCTTTTCCAGGATCGCCTCGCGGCGCTGGCTGAAGGCGTCGATCACCGCCTTGGGCACGCCCGCTATCTCGAACGTGCCGTGCTTACCCTTGAGCTCTACGCTGTAGCCAAGCTTCTCGAGGCCGGCCCTCAGATAGGCGTGGTAGACGGCGCCGATCGTCGTGTTGCTGCTCCAGATCTTGTCGGCGTGGAGCGCCTGCCATTTGCCGTCTGGCATCTGCGTCAGATTGGCGACGACGGCATGGACATGGGCCTGCGGGTCGAGCGCGCGGCTCGTGTCGTGCTGGAACAGCGCATAGACCAGATTGCCGGTCTGGACCGGGACCTTGCGGCCCTCCACATCCTTGCGACCTTCAGCGAGATTCTTCTCGACCCAGGCCATGGTCTTCTGAACGGCAGCCATGTTGGCCGAGAGCACGCGTTTGTCGCCGGCGACATAGGCCATGAGTGACACCGACTTAGGCGCCGAGAAGGTGAGATCGACGCCGTTGCGGCGGTTTTCCACTTGGGCGACGCCCTCGCCTGACGGCAGCGTCCCGCCCAGGATTTCCTCGAAGGCCTGTTTCGAAACCTCGCCTTCGAGGCCGAGAGCCCCGGCCCCTTCCCCGCCCCAAGCGCTCTGCTCGGCCGAGCCGTCGGCGGTGTAGTAATTGTCCTTGAAGTCGTCCTTCGCGAAATAGTTCGCCGCACCCGAGGCGGAGCGGACCGAGGCGACCGAGAGCACGCCCTAGATCCCCATGTCCATGCCATCGGAATCCCGTCCGCTGGCAAAGCCTTCCCTCAGCTCGACCAGGGTTTGATCCTCGACCTGCGTCCCGCGCGGTTGCGCGTCGCGACCGTCGCGGCGCTCCTCGCTGGTGCGGGTGCCGGCGGTCTGGTCCTCGGGCTTGTCGCGCGCCGCCTGCGCCTTGTCGGCCGCATGGATTGCAGGCGCCGTCTGCTCGTTCCGATCGTCGCTGCGCTGCGCCGCGCGCATCGTTTCGGCATTCTCCTCCTCGGTCGGGGTGCTGAGGATCCGCGCTGCCATCTCCTTTGCGAGATTGGTCGCCTCGACGACCTCCTCGACGATCTGGACGGCGCCATCACGCCCGCCCGCCTCGCCTCCCGCGCCGTCCTCTTCGGCGAACACTTCCTCTCCGCGCCTCGACCGCACCGGGCTCATGGTGGGCCGCGCGATGAAGCCCTGGGCGACCTGGGGATAGTCTTGCCATTCGAGCAGAATGCGGGCCGCCGGAAAGCCGTCGGGGAACTTCACGAAGCCATGCATCGAGGGCAGGTTGGTGATGTCGTCGGCGATGACGAGCGGTTCGACCTGCTTGCGCGGGGTCAGGGTCGAGGCGTCGCGATTGTTGTTATAACCATAGCTGTAGGCCTCATCCATCTGGCGCACCTCGCGGTTGCCGATGTAGCGCGCGCACTGCTCGGCCGTGTCGAGATCGGCGGTAGCCAGGATGAGCTTTGAGCGGGCGAGCGAGGCAAGGTTGCGAGCGCCCTGTTCGCCATAAACCTCGACCAGTTTTTCGAAGCTGTGGATGCCCAGGATCATGGCGCCGCCGAACGCGCGCGCGGTCTGGAGGCCATTCTCGATCGCGGGCAATTTGTGGAGCGCGCCGAGCTCGTCGAACATGAACCACATGCGCAAGGAGCGGGTGCGCGGCATGGTCATGAGCCGGTTGATGCACAGGTCCATCCAGAGCGTCAGGAGCGCCCGGTTCATCGCCAGATCGACATAGTTTGAGGTGATGAAGAGAATCGCGCCGGGCTGCTTGTCGCCGGTGATCCAGTCGCGGATCGAGAACTGTTCCCCTTCGTCGGGCAGGAAGCGCAGTACCTGCGCATTTGTGTTGAAGACGGCACGGATCGATTCCGCCATGCGGGCGGCTTCCGGGGCGGTCAGCGGGTCGGCGATGGTGTTAGCGAGGAAACGGTGAACGCGCTTCAGATCGGCCGTCATCAGGTTTTCGCTGAGCGCCAGATTGGTGGTCTGGCCGCGCTCCTGGAGGCGGACGCACATTTCGATGAACAGCGTGCGCGCCGCCAGCGCCCAGAAGGGCTCCGAGGATCCACCGTCCGACGGGATCAGGGCTGCGGCGGCGGCTGTGAATTCGCTGTGCGTGCGGCAATCGTTGAAGATTGACCAGGCCGGGCAGCGTTGGTCCATCGGATTGAGGATCGTATCGCGCTCCGGATCGTAGAAGGCTTCGACATAGGCGCCGGTCAGGTCGAAGATGACGGCGTTGTCCTGACGCTCGCGCATCTGCGCCACGAGGCTGCGAAGCTCGGTAGTCTTGCCCGATCCGGTCGTGCCGATGAGCATCGTATGCGACTGCTCCATGCGGTGCGGATAGGGGACGCCGGCGAGCGAATAAGGGTGATGGATGCCGCCGGCTTTTCGCTCGGCGAAGGGCAGCCGAAGCACGGCCGAAGGGCTTAGCCGCGGGAAGAATTGACGCGCATCTTCCTCGAATTTGGCGGCGTTATGCTGGGCGATTTCGGCGAAGAGGACATCGCGCTCGACCAGCATCGCGCCGCGTTCGTGGCGTTCCTGGAGGATGGTCTTGCCGCGCCGCCGGGAGATATCGACGAACCAGATCGTGATCGGCGCGATGACGAAAACCGAGACGAGGATCGAGCCGATAAACGCGTGGACCGTGGTTGCCCACGCCTTCTGGACGGCGGGGATATAGGGCACGGCCGGCATGATCGTTTTGTAGATCTCGCCGTTCGGCAGCGTGACGTTGACGCGCTTGTTGGGATTGAGATCGACCCAGTTCCAAAGCGCCGAATAGAGCTTCATGCAGACGAGCTGGAATCCATGCTCGTCGAGGCGCAGCGAAAGGATGATGAACCAAGCGGCGAGGAAGGCGAAGAACCAGGCGATGATGGGCAGCTTCGCGCCCGAAAACCACATCAGCATCTCATGGGTGAGGAGCTGGCTGCCGCGTGTGAAATTGCCTGAGTTGCGCTGAACCCGGCCCCGCGCGGAATGATGGGTCAGCGGGATGTTCTTCCCGTTCGAGCGGATGTCCTCACGCGCCATGATATTGAACCAGGCGCTTGTCGGTTTCGGCGACGAGCCGTTCGCGAAGCTCGGGATATTGCTCGCGGATGATGATGTCCAAGGCGAGCTGCTGGAACTCGCTGATGCGGGCGAGACGGCGGTGGCTGGCGGTCAGCAGATCGGACGAGGAAAGGAAGACGTCGAGCGCCGACCGGATGATGTCGGCGACGCTGAGCTTGCGCTCCGCAGCTATGGTGCTCAGCCGATCCCACTGGGTCCGCTCGAGCCGCACATTATAGTGCCGGTAACTGGTAGCCAAGACCAACCTCCTAGCAGGGAGGCTGGTGGGGACTGAAGAAGGCCTGACTTATAGCCTAGAGGCTGGCACGCGGCAAGTTGATCGTCGAGCGCCAAACCATCGTAGTCGTCCGTACTACGGCCAAGTGGCGGATTTGCGTGGCTTTTACGCGCCGCAAGAACCGTACTACAATGTAGTCGCCTTTCCATCCGCGCTAAACCGTTGCGCAGCAACGGAAATCTTGCACCTTCAGGTGCGTAGGGTGTGCATGCAATGCTCCTGCTCTTGTGACGGTCACGTCGAGGCTGTTCGACTGTCGATAACGCCGGAAATCCGGGCTCCGGCTAGGCATTTCATAGCCGATCCGGCGTTTGAAAAACAGCGAGATGACAGCCTAGATTCGGAAATCCGGAAGCAAATGGCCAGCACATTCGATGACCAATTGCAGCAACGGTCACGGTTTCAGGGGATCAACGCAAACCCATAACCGCCTTGATCATTGCAACGATCGAAACCACTTCCTTCAGGTCATCGAGCGTTGCTTCAGCCTGCGCCACGCGATGAAATGCCGTTTTGCCGTCCTTCGAGAACTCATGATGCGTCTTGTCCGCCGCGCGAACTTTGCGGGGCTTCAGATTGCTATGGCGCTGCTCGAAGAGCCGGATCACGCGGGCCGAGACGGCGTCCTCGATCTCCCAATCGAGCGTGCGGTAAGGGCCGTTTGCAAGCTCGGACTCGCGCTTCCGATCTGCCGGGAAGCGGCTAGCAAAGTTAAGGCTTACGGGCCGCATTGCTACTATGTCCCGAAATTCAGCGGCGGCTCGGTCTAGCTTCAATACGTCTTTGATGATCTGCCGCCCAGCGTGATCGTTGTCTACCAAACCGATCACGCGATAAGCGGGGCGTCCCTGCCGATCCAAGACGAGGGGGACCATCGAACGCAATGTGATCAGTTCTCGTGCCACCCCGAACGTCCCGCCTCGGTCTCGCTGCCCGGCTGCGACGATACTTAGTTCGTTACCAAGCAGCGTCCCGCCTGCCTGAATAGACAGCTCGTCTGCACGTTGAAAAAGGGCCTCATCCGTCGTGCCCTCGACCAAGACGATATTGGGCCGCAGAACCCAGGGTTTGGAGGCCACATAGGCTGCCAACATGTCCATACCGTCAACCGCGCTTCGGGCCAGCAAGCGCTGGCCGAAGAAATGGGCCGTTATGTCCGAATGAGACGCGGGCGCGGAAAGATGAACCGGGCCTCAAATTTCGAACGCCAAACTCTTCCGGCCGGAACGGAACCAAAACGTCCGCGAAGTCTGATACGCGGGCCTGGGGTCGGAAGCCCTGATCCGAACTCACTCTAGCTTGGACCGTCCTGAGGCTCTCACCCTCTCCCTCGCGCAACCAATTCAGCGGCTCGGATATGTTCACAAAATGCTCGCCGTCTCGCCAGATCCGCCGCAAATCACGGAACGCGCGGTCTGCTTCGCGAGCACGCCCGACTTGGTAAAGCAGCAGAGCATATTCGAGGCGTAGTTGAGGCGATAAACGCCCGTCCGTGGCGTCAAGATTTTCAACCAATCCGAGGCGTTCTGCAAAGGCAAATGGACGAGCAGAACTGAGGATTCCGTATCTCAATTTCAGCACTTGGATGTCACCGCTCCCCGCAGGATCGGCGAGTACACGCAGCGCACGCTCTGCCTCAGCAGGCGGCAAGCGAGAAAGCGTTTCGTCAAAGGCCGACACGCCCGCGCTCGACAATACCCGCCAAGTGGCGACGAGTACGTCCACAGGCGTTTGAAGATCGGTGACATCCCCTCCCGCAGTAGAATTAGAGAAGAGTATCGCGAGTGCATCCTCTGCAAGGCGACCCAGCTGTGCTCCCCGCAAATTTGCGTCTGACGCCCTGATCGCGTCGTACACCGCTAACAGCGCCTCCAACGCGGATTGAACAGACCGTTCGGGTTCCGCCCTGGCTATGCTAAGCAGGTTCTTTATATGGGTTTCGACAACCCACGGGTTCGTTGGATTATCGCTATAAGCTCGATGCGTTGCATCGCTTGCGAGATCACGCAGGTCGGCTACGCGTTCGCGATTGCCTTGGTTGCTCGCCAACACATCAGCAAGGTTCAGATACGCATTTGCCAGCGAGTTATAGAGGTTTAAATCTGGCTCATCGCCAGGCCCCTTGTCGATCGAAAACAGCGCATACCGAATGTCATTAATGGCCCTCTCTAGGAGGGACTCTCTATCCTCCAAGGACACTCCAAAAATGCGCGGATCGAGCGCAGAAATGCGTCGGCGGGAGATCGCAGAGTGATGACGAAACACGCGACTCGAGTCTCGGAAAAGCTTCGGCATCTCATCGAAAGCGTCGAGAACTTCCCGCCACATTCCAGCGAACGCTCGAGCGCCGTGGTCCGGATCGATTTTGAAGATCGTGGTCAAAAACTGCTCGGCCAAAGCTCGATGGCGAATCTCAGCCATCGCGGGCTTTACTGCTACTCGCTTGAGAGCAAGAAATCGCAGATGCTCGGGGTCGCGCGCACTTCCGAAGCCTAGTTCACTGCGGGTCTCAAAGTCGTAAAAAAGCGCGTTCAGCAAAAGGCGCCCAAGGATATCATGGGCCAATCCCCAGTACCGCTCCCCATCTGCCTTGACAGTCATTAACCCCAGCGCCGCAAGGCTCCTCCGCTGGTCCTCCAATCGGAGCGCTAACGGCCACTGGTTGTCGGACGCTGGCAATAGCGCTTCGTTAAGGGGCAGCCTCTCCGAGCTAAGAGCGGCGATCTCGATCAAGGCTAGTCTGACAGCCTCGGAGTCTGTCTGTTCTTTGAATGCCGCGTACACCCAGTCTTGCACCGAGCCAGATATGTCCCGACTCATCCTCAACCAGAACGAAAGCGTAACCCAGAATGCAGCGACACCGTGCATATGATCAACGCCGTGATCGTTGTAGAATTGAGACCACGCTTCCGGTGCCCGCGCCTTATCGTAGTTTTTGAGAAAGATATTCAGATGTCGACCGAGCGCCTCGGCGTCTTTGCTATCCAGAAAGTGGGTCGGCGTCGCGACCTCCTTTGCCACGGAGTCATAAAACTCTAGCGGTTTGGTTGGACCTGTTACCGCCAACAGGATCGCAGGGCGACCTGAGCGCGTAAGTTCATTCAAAAAGTGGCGAAGCTCACCTTCCCGCCGATCAAAATGGGCGCGATCGAAAACAATCACCCACGGCGTTTCATATAACGTGCGCGCTTCCGAGTTTGCCTCGCTTCCAGCTTGTTCGAGTGCGACATGGTGTGCCCGCGTCAGAAAGCCGACGAGGGGCAGCGCTTCGGGAGTGAACGGGATCGACTTCGCTACAAGTGTTGGATAGCCTGCCCGTGCTGCCTCGAGTGCGATAGCCCGAGCAAGCGTCGTGCCACCTGCACCGGGCTCAGATGCAATGAACGCGATTTTATTTTCAGGGGATCCGACGCTGTCTAGCTCGCCGAGAAGGCGCTTCAATTTAGATGGGACGCTCCGATCCTGAAGCCAAGGTAGTTCAGCAGCCCAGGGTCGCCAGGAGCCCTGCCCACCTTCGAAAAATTCAATAAACTCCGCCTCGGAAAGGTCTTGTGGAGCGACCGGCGCCAGGTCTCGTTCTTGGATCAAGTCGTAAGATCGAAGGATCGGCCGCTCAGCGTCATCCACCTCGCTCAAATCGATCAAGGACATTGAACTATCAACATTACGGAATCGCACAACCGTCGATTCGAATGGGTATATTTTAGCGTAGTCGCGAACTACCGCATGAATAAAGTCGATGGGCGCAATCTTGACGAACTGCACGGTCGGTCGTGTAGCGTCGCTCTGGACCCAAGACTCAGCGATCTGTTCACCGGATTGCGTTTCCGAAACTTGGGTTATGATCGGGCGGAATTGGACATCCAGCAGATCAGCTAACTCAGGCGGAAGCGTTGCATCTTCGTCGGAAATCACGAGCAGCTGGCGGACTCCAGAGCGACGAAGTCCCCCCAACATCGCGAAGCGACGCAGGGTCTTATCAAAGTTAGATTCCTGCGCCTCGCCGCCGTCTAAGAGATAAATTGGCAATGCCCGGGGAGGTAATGATAGGAGGCTTGGGTCACTGCGAATGATTTGCGCATACCCCCTCTTGCGCACCATATCGGGCTTGTCGATTGCGGAGAGGGCATCCCGGAATGCTTTGTCGGTCTCGCTTATAAAGACATCGCGCCAAGGCAAGCCAATGAAGTCGACAAGTTCGGCGACGTCGACACCATCGGGAGTGCGGTGAATCCAGAGGCTGACTTCTCGACCATTGAGCGCTGGCAGGAAAGAGTTTGGTACGTTTTCGCTCTTTATTATTTGCAGCATTGCTCTTTTAACGGCCAGGATAGGCCGCCCCCTTCAATCGATCAGACCTAGACCATAAGATAGATAGTGCCTCGAAGGAATAAGCGGGCAACACGGCGTCATTCCCGAGGAAATCTCGCACCTTAGAGAATCGCCGCTGCGAGTGCGGCGGCTAGTCCCGCGCGATCATCTCCTGACACGATTGCGGCATCGCGGAATGGCTCGTCAGGCAGGCGAGATATGCCTTCTGGTACGAGCAAAACTGAACGGGGACTAGGGTGCCCTTGCGGCCAGAAGGAAGCGAAGTCGTACAGATACCCAAACAGCTTATAGATGCTGTCGCTGACATAGCGCTCGTTGGCGGTCCTTTTAACCTCCACAATGACGAAGCGCTGTCCATCGGACCGGTCATAAATGATCGAGATGTCGGGCCGTCGCGCGGTTCCGGTCACGCCGCGATGAGCAGCCACGACACCTCGGTAGCGATCCTGTGACCGCACGGCAGCGGAAGGGTTCTGGTCGAAGATCACCCGCAGTCTTCCGTGCTCATTTCTAAAGGCGGCAACGTGCCCACGCCCGGACGTGACTAGCCCGTATTCCTCGGGTTCTCCGAAACCCAGTTCCTGGGCGATGACATCGATGACGAGCGTCAAGGAATAGAGTTCGAACATGTCGTCGTCGGACACCGGCTCCAGCCAGCCAACGGCCAGCAGCATCAGTGTCGCGTACCATCGCGACTCCTCGGAACTTGATTTCAGTCGGGCTCTCGCTTCCGCGAGTTCGGCCGCCTTTCGGTACTCCGGATGGCGGCTCCTGCGCGCTGCGGAGATCATCGCGGAAGTAAGGTACGGCGGGACCGCAAGCTGTGACAGCCAATGATGCGCGGCCGCCTCTTCGCATCGCTGAAGAAGGGTGACCAGTGCGGCATGAGGAGAGGCGCTGCTGGAGCGGCGTGCCAGATCTCTAACCGAACCAATCAGATCATTGACGAACCAGCGTAGCAGTTCGTTTTCCGGCAGCGAGAACGATCGATGCGACGTCCGAGAATGGTACCGGCCGATCGGCAGCATGCCTGCCATTCGTGAAACAACAGTACGGTCCCATCGCGGATTGCCCCTCAATCCGGGGCCGACAATCTCGTCCCGGCTCTCCATCTCGTTGGCCAGGGAATCGAGAAGTCGAGGTAATTGGGTCTGCGCAAATTCAGTGTAACCGCCCGACAAAAGATCGACCATATCGGCAAGCAAGCCAATCTCATGATCGCCGCGCAGTTTTTGCAGGAAATCCGTGAGGCCGGCGAGATCGATCGCGTCCGAACTCGCCCCTTTGACCGATGCGCCCAAGCTGGCCAGATGCCGGTAGGGATGGTCAGGTGCGCAAACAAAATCGCGCCATTCGGCGCGACTGAATGTCACGGCGAAACGCCCGTCCAAACGCCGAGCACCGCGGCCAAGCCGTCCGCGTCCGGAACGTAGGATGTAAGCACCGCCAAGATGTCAGAGTGCTTGTCAGGACGTCCCTGGAACTGCGGAACCAGATACGACTCGATCGCCGAGGCGGTAATCTCTTCGCTGCCTCTGGTCGGCCAAGATATTGCTTCTGAGACACCGTGCCGTATCATTGCGAGCGGAATACCGGGTCCGAGCGGCAATCCGATCGAACCGAGGCCGGCTGCCCGATCCGGAAACAGCTCGACAAGGCAGTTTTCCAAATGGCTCAGCCGCGCCCGCACGCTCGGTTCCGCTCGATCCAATTCCGCCTTGAGAATGGAAATGTAAATTTCCTTCTCTGGCAGGTCGATCGGGATAAAAGCGAAACGCCGAATGAACGCTAGAGAAAGGCGCTTTAGGCTGGCTTTATCGGCATCGTTCATCGCACCGATGAGACGCCACCAGTCGGGCACTTGGATGGCATCGATGTCTTCTTCGACCAAGCCGGTCCCGATCTGCAGGCGGACCCGGCGAAAACCAGACTCAGAGCGACGGCGGTAAGGGAGGGTAACGGACTTGCCGGTCAAAAGTGTGAAAAGCTCACCGAACGCCTTATCGATATCTGCGCGATTGATTTCGTCAATGATGAGGCAGCGTTGCTGCTCAATCGCCCCGACGACCGCTCCGGGCAGAAAGTCTAATCGGTCCTCCGCCGACGTCTCGGACGGCACGGGAAAATAGCCGCCGATCGTCTCAAACGTCGTCCATTGATCGGTCGCCGGCACTGTCCAAGATGGGAACCCGGCGAGCTTGCAGACTGCTTCGGCAAGCGTCGTCTTGCCGGTGCCGGGAGGCCCGGTGAAAATAACGTGCATACCGGAATGGAGGGCGGCGATAGCTCGCATTACCGGCTCTCTTAGGCCGCGCAAACCGGCGAAATCGTCGAGCGACTCTTCCGGAACCTCCCAACTCCCTGGGGCGGCGATTTCATGGAGAATGCCGGTCGCTTGATCGCCATCATTCTCAAGCGCGTCCCCCTTCGATTTCGGGGCAGGAGAGAACTTCGCGAGTAACGCAAGTAAGGCTTCGTTCTCGATCGGAGCGTCCGAAAGCGGTAGGTCTCCGATGTGCGCGACATCGTCCCGCGTGAAGACAGAGTTTGGGCCAATCAGGCCGTCACGATCCAACTTCAGGGCGTCGATCGCCCGTTCCACCGCGTCCGACACGCTATCGATCTGATCGCGCCGAAAGAGCCAAGAAGCCAGCGCAGGCAGCGAAATCGCGGTTTTACCGGCCGTCGCCGGGTTGGATATTATTTGAGCTACATAGTCTGGGCGGAAGAACCACCGCATTTTATCGCCAGACGGCTGGGCGAACACCGTTGAGCGGTCCTTGCGCTGGCGTTGGAGGCTACTGCCGGCATAGCCGTCGTCATGCCAGCGAGGCTTTCCCCCTGCGTCGCCGAACGGGATAAAGTACGGTTTTTCACTGGGTCCGAGTTCGGGCCGGAAGAAGTTCGCCATTAAGGCGTTTTCCTGCTTCGACCCGAACTGGACCGCGCCCGCCCCATCGTCGCTGACCGGAACGTCCGCCCTGAGCATCGCCAAAAGGCTGACGAGCGACTGATGGCCCGTCTCGGCGAGGTACGCTAAGCCGCGCTCGATCTGGTCAGGTGAAAAGTACGGCATCGGGCCTCATGCAGCTAACGCTTCGGTCGGCTGACCTTTGGGCTTTTTTCGCGCGCCGTGAAGCTTCAAAATTTCTGCCTCGGAAACGCCGTGATCGACGACGACGGAATCTCTCACAGGCTCAACCTCGATCCCGAAGGCGTCTTGCATAACGGCGGGATAGATTGCCTCGGCAATCGCCTTCGCTAAGAGCGGGGGCACCGCATTGCCGATTTGCTGTCGGATCTGTGCATGAGAACCCGAAAATACGAACCGGTCTGGAAACGACTGAAGCCGAGCCGCCTCTCTCAAAGTGATCGTTCGAGCCTGCGAAGGGTGAATGAACGCGCCCGTCGTCGCCTCGTTGAATTTGGTCGTTATCGTATAGGTCGGCAGATCGTCCCGCAGCCTCTTCAACAAGGTCGTGGCATCGTAACGCCTTATCTTTTTAAAGCGATCCGGTAGCACGTCATCCGATAGGTCGCGCCAATTCTGCCCTGGCTTCAGTGTCTGCGACGCTACGCGATCGAGTACAGACAAATCGGCGGCGGCGTGCTGGCGCACGACTTCGGAGCCGACGCGCATTTCCCGCTGATAATCGGTTTTGGGCTTGGCCCTGTATGCCTTGCTATCGATCTCCTTCCCCTCAGCCACCTTGGGCAAATCGGAGCAGGCATCAGCGAATGTCACGTGAGAAAGGAGGCCTTCTTCCCGTCCGTGGCCTATGCGCGAAAGGTGCGCGAATGGCAGCGAGAATCCTTTCCAGAGATTCACATCGCCATGCGTCGGAGCAGGAAGAGAGATGTCGGAATTGGTCCGATTACCCACAAACACCAACCGCCGCCGGAGCTGCGGCACGCCGTAGTCGGCGGCGAGCAAGATCATCGGAACGAGCTCGTAGCCGATCTCGCGGAACGCTTGCACGATCTGAAGCGCAACCTTTCCGTTCTCGTAAAGGAGGAGGCCCGGAACGTTCTCGAACACGATCCAGCTCGGCTGAAGGCGATCAACGATATCGGTATAATTGATGAAAAGCCGGTTGCGCGGATCGGAATGATCGCGACCGGACGACTTGCTAAGGCCGCCCGATGTGCTGAACCCCTGACATGAGGGGCCGCCGACGATCACATCCACACCGGCAAAGCGCTTCTCAAAATCGTCGAGATCGGGATTCCGGAGATCGGCTAGAACGCCGACTGCCCCTGGAATATTTGCCTCGAACGTTTCGATGGCGGGTGCTGAATAATCCACACCCCCCAAGATGCGATACCCGGCTTGTCGGAAACCTTCCGCGAGCCCACCGGCACCGCAGAACAGATCAAGAACTGTGGGCACACCGTCTCCGTGCGGCCCGCTAACCGTTTTCGTCATAACACTCTACCCCTACCTTGGCACGGAATACAGCTCCGGGTTGGAATCAACCCGCGAAGCATCGTCGTGCTCATCAGCGACCGCCTTGGTGTTCCACATCTGTTCCGAAGACAACCCAAAAAATGCATTTTGCCGACGGTTTGCCTCGTTTTGGCGACGAAACGAGTCGGTCAGCTGTTGACCGGGTAATCCTCGTGCTCTGGATTGCCCAACAGTGAAGCAATGAGATCGCCAATCCGCTGAGCGGCTTCCACGGCATCCGCGTCGTCAAGGTGGGCGTAGCGCGCGGTGCTTTTGACAGAGCTATGTCCGAGTAGCTTACCGATCATCGGCAGCGTTTCGGACATCGCGGCAGCGCGGCTCGCGAAGCTGTGCCGAAGGTCGTGGAGCCGCATCGCGCCGAGACCGGCCTCCTGCCTCACTGATCGCCAAAAACCTGTCAGGTCGATGCGTTTGCCGGTTTTCAGGCCACGGAACACAAGTTCGTCGGACTTTCCACGAGGGAAGCGATCCAAGACCGATCGCGCTTCTTCGCCGAGCCAAACGGTGCGCGCGCCGGTCTTGCTATCAGCAAGCTTCAAACGTTGCCCTTTGACCTCGCCCCATGTCAGGCCGACGATCTCTGAATAGCGGCATCCGGTAAGCAGCAGCATCGTAAGCGCCGACGCGTGAACGGGGCTGGCCTCGCGCCTGCCCTCGATCGCCCGCCCAAGGCGCTCAAGCTCGGCCTGGCTCAAATGGCGCTCTACTTTGCGCCCCCGAAATCGGTGGATCGCCCGGCACGGGTTTGAACCTGCCGGGCGCTGTTCCCATTCTTCCGCTCGGTTCAGCATCGTTCGCAGGATGTCGAGCACACGATTAGCTGCGCCCGGGCCTGCGCTGTCGGCGACGGAGGCATACCAGGCCGTCACGTCGCTTTCGTCGATGGTGTCGATGGTCTTGCCGGGGAAAGCGCCGTCGAGATGATAGCGCCGGTACTTGTCGTGCGCGATGCGAGTGGACGGCTTCCACGAAGCTGCGACTCGCTGCCAGTACAGATTGAGAAAACGGTCGAATGGCGGCAGCGAGCGGACCCGCTTACGATCGTCGGCGGGGTTTTCGCCGACTTGGGCTCTCAAGATCACACGACGGGCGACGCCGAGCGCGACGCTATAGGAAACGAATGCCGCATTGCAGATGGTAATGGTCCGCAACGTGCCGTGCATCCGCATCTGCACGATATAGACGCGCCTACCGGAGGGATAGCAGCGCGTCCCAAACCCAGGCTGCTTGGCTGACCACTCGGTGAAGCGCTGCCGGCCGAGCCGCGATCGCTCGCCGGGATGGTCAACGCCGACCGCAGCCAGTTCCTGCGCGAGGATCGCGCGTAGCGTAACAGCGTTCACGACCGCAGCCCCAAGGCGGATGCAATCGAGCCGGAAACGCGCGAGGCAGCGTCGGCTATAGCCGTGTCGGCGAGATGGGCATAACGCGCCGTGGTCTCCGGAAGCGCGTGGCCGAGTAGCTTTCCTACGCGGGCGAGCGAAACACCGTTCATGATCCCGGTCGAGGCGAAGCTATGCCGCAAGTCATGCACGCGCACGTCGGGGATTGCAGCTCTTCGTCGGATCGTCTCCCAAGCCTTCGGCAACAGATTTTTCCGTCTGATTGCCCCAGGGAAGACGTCCCCTCCTCCCTCCCCCTTCCTCGCATCAAGGACGCTCATGGCCTGCCGGTTGAGATAGAGCCGCTTCGGGCCGGTCTTGCTGTCCGGCAGATGCGCGTAGGGAGGGTCGATCCAGTCCCATTGCAGACCGATGATCTCCGAGCAGCGGGCCCCCGTGAAGATCAGCATTCGGATCACGGCGACAGCTTCAGAATGGACGGTCTCATAATCGGCAAGGACCGTTCCGAGGCGACGAAACTCCTTGGGTGTGAGGTAGCGTTCGGAAAGCTGCCGCTTGTAGCGCGGGATACCCCGGCACGGGTTCGAACCTTTCTGACGATAGCCGAGTTTCTCGGCATAACCGAGCATCGCGGCCAAGACAGGCAAGTCGCGATTGAAGGTGCCCTGCCTCTCGCGAAGCGAGTCCTTCCACGCCACAACGTCCACTCGCGTGATGGTGCCCATGTAACGGCGGCCGAAATAGGGAACGAGTGTGCCGTCTATTGCCTGCCGGTTGCGCCTCTGGGTCGAGCTTTTCCAGTGTCCTGAATAATCCTTCCAGAACTCGGAGACATAAGCGGAGAAACGCGGAACGTTACGCTCGGCGCGAGACTGCCTCGTGGGGAGGCCGTCCAGCGCATTCTGCGCGAGGATGACACGGGCGGCGCGTCGCGCGTCTGGCGCGCTCATTCCCTCGGGATCACCAAGGGTGATCCGCCGCGTGGCCTTGCGCTGCCGTAGCTGAACGATCCAACGTTTGCGGCCTGACGGGTACACGCGGAGGCCGAAGCCCGGCAGTTCCCGATCCCAGTAGAACCCTTCGGCCACCGCTGCCCGGCGGGCGAGATTGCCGTCCGGAGGGCGCTTATCGTCTGACGCAAAGGCGCTGGATTCGCCCAGCAAAGGGGTCAGATCTGGAAGCAAATGGCCACTACGTTTCGGGCATTTCGCGGTATCGTCTGTTGTATCGCGAGGCCCTATGCCGTTGTTATTGCTGCATTCTGTTTCTAAGGAATGCACCTTGGTGCGTAGGGTGTGCATATCCTCAGAGACCGATACCCTGTCCCTGGGCTGTCTGGCGATGTCTGCTGGGGTGCCCGTTACCGGGGCCGGCTGGGGACCGCTCCGCCTACGGGCGGAACGTGCATAGCGTCTGCTGCGAAGCAGTCAGGCTGCGCGATCGGGGACGGGCAAGCGAGCGATGCCCTCCCCCATGCGCGCCGGGACTTTGGTCCCGAAGCGCGCATCAATAGGGGCCACCGGCCCCATTGGCCAGGCGAGGATCGTAACCCGGCAGGGCGGAGACAAGGCAAACGCCTTGGCTCCGTGAGCTTTGATCCCGGCGTCCGTCCAGGACGACGGGATCTCTAGCGAATAGAGCCGTCATCGGGCGATGAGCCCGATGCGCCCCCACCTTCACCTGCTTCTTCCGGCGCGCTGTAATCGCCGTTATAGTCACGGTGTTCACAGCCCGATTAGCGTTGAACACGAGGCCCATATGGCAAAGACACTGGAACAGGAGCGTTTGGCGTTCGAAGAGGATGCGCGTCGGCTGGAAGAGCGGCGCAGAAGGCTCGAAGAAAAAGAGCGCGAGCAGGCCATTTTGACGGTCGAAAGATCAGGCTTGCTCAAGCTCGAGGCCAAACGGCTGGCGGCCCTCACCGACCGGATCAAGACCCTCGGAATCGAGGCAGTCGAGAAGCGGCTGGCAGCCTGACCCTGACCCGCCGCGCCAATGGCGCGGCACGGACATGGGGGGTTCGATGCCCCCCATGTCCGTACCTCTCCCAGCAAAAAAAAGGGAGAGGCCGGAGCCCCTCCCCTGATCCTTTAGAACTCGTCGGACATCCGGCCCGGGACCGTGTGGACCACCCGGTCGATGAGCGTCATCGGCAGCGCATTGTAGTCGCCTTCGTCGATGGCGACGTAGCGCCCGGGCGCGTCCTCGATGACGTGCTGATCGAAGAAACTGTGCAGAGCGCGACGCTCGGCGAAGGCCAGCGCGGCGAGATAGTTGGCGGTGTCGGCATGGGCGGCGGTCGTGATGATCTGCATGTTGTCCTCCTGTCGTCTTGAATGACAGGGGAAAGGTCGTCGTTGAGGGAGCCGCCGGGTCAGGGACGCCGGCACAGCCGGCGCCGCGTAGCGGCGGTGGGGGTCACGATTTTCTTCGGCGGCCACCGCCGCCGAAAGGAAGCACTGCCGCTCGCTCCGCCGAAGAAAATGGTGGGGCCCCGCCGTCCTTGACGCGGTGGCTCCCTCAACGACATGTTCGGAATTCTGTGAGAGATTTTATCCTCTGATGGGGGCGCACCGGCTGCCATTTGCGCGTGGCAACCTGAACTTAAGGTGCGACACCTACGGTAGCGCCGTGAACGAACAGGTTTCTATTGCCGCCGGCGACACCGTCGTGTGGGCGAGTGTCCATGAGGCGGTCAATGCATGGCGCGGCCGCTGCCTGAACGCGTTTTCGCGCGCCGAATATGCCGTGTCCGAGGCGCTGGACCGGTTGGCTCAGGACGCGGAGCGAGGAGCCCTGGTAAAACTCCCTCATCTGGTAGGCCAGCGCTTCGAGGCATTGGCTGCTGCGATCGCCCCGGACGGCCCGTTCGGTGACGGCGCGGCCACGGTTCTCAAGACGCTCCAGGCATTCCGTGACCATGACAGCGTGCGCGCGCCGCTTTGCCACGGCCTGGGCAAGATCAGCGTCGATCAGGCCGGTCGTTGGACTTTGGTCGTGCGGATGACGTCGTTCAAAAATCGGCGTGCGGAGCGGACCATGTTCGTCTGGGAGGAAGAAGAAGCGCGCCACCTGGCCGACCGAATTCATGCTGACGCGCAGCGCCTCCAGTCCAAGCTCGCCCTCCTATCCCCGAATAACGAACGCACTCCGGCCGGTAGCGGTTGCGGCTCGATGAGGCCCGCGCGCGGGATTGGAGATGGTGAGAAGTGACCTTCTGGTTGGTTCAACCAAGGCGCTGTGTTAGGCCCGAGAGGCGCTGCGGACGGCGGCGCCGGGACTGGTAATCCCGTCGAGTACGGCAACTCGGTGTGGTCTTCACGCCGGGGTGCCTGCGCATATGTCCAGGTGCCTCGGCACTAAAAGCGTAGGCGCATGTCTCGACGTGTTACCAGCCCCGGCTCCCGCGCCCAGCGCGCGGGAGTTGTCTGGGAAGGCGCACCAGCACTGTTGCGACATGAGCGTGCCTCCGAGTTGGCGATATGGAACATCACGAGAAGGACTCGGCCGTCACCCGGGCGGTGGCACTGGCGCTGATGCGGCAGGCTCAAAATCTGCTTCAGGACGTAAAAGAAGAAGCGAGCGTCACGCAGCTTCAACGCGCGATCGACACGCTTCTGCGGAAGCGTCCGGATCAAGCTCCCGGCGCATCTTGAAGCGCGCGCCAGGCCGGATTTTCCAGAACGCGAAAGGGCGGCAGGTTCGCACCTGCCGCCCCGTCGTTCATTTCTTTTTGCCGCCCTGTTTGAGGGCAGTGATTACAGCCGCGAGTCCAAACAGGATCTCTGCGAAATTGTGCCATTCCATCGCTTTGACTTCCAGCGATGGGGACGCGCCCCCAGATTGAAGGGGTAATACGTTGCAACGCGCTTGCTCGGTGTTTTGAGAGGCCGAACCTCTATGTTTCCATGTTTCGCTTTTGGATCTGGGTTCGCTGTTTGCTGGTTTTTCGGGTTCGCTGTTTGGATCTGAGTTTTGCTGGCTGTTTTTCGGTTTGCTGAGTTTTGCTGGTTTCGAGTTTTCGGTGTCGCTGGTTCTGATTCGCTGTCCATGGAAGGGCGTGGCCACGCCCTTATAGGGAAGATCGGGACAGGTCGGGTCGATTTCAAGGCTTGAGACAGGCGGGCAAAAAAGGGGCGCGCCAGCGTTAGCGGCGCGCCCTCCTTCGTCGGCGGGTTTGGACGGAGGCTAGGCCCATTCCAGCCGCGAAGTGTCGTCGGCATCTGCGGTCGCGAGCAGCTGATCGAGCTGGTCGAGATAGGCCGTCACGCCGTGCTCGGCGGCGCGGCGCCGGACGGCCGGATTGGCGAGCCGGGCGCGCACCGTATCGATCGGGATTTCGCCGACGCTGTCGGGGCGAAGGCCAAGGCCTTCGAGCAGTGCGAACGCATTGGCAGAGGCCAGGTCAAGCTCGAGGCCCATGTCTGATGTCAAGGCGACCGCCAAGTTGATCGTGCCGCTCTCGTCGACGCGGTAGACGCTCACCCGTCGGCAACGAAACTGCGCTTCCTCGACAACGCTGATGACGTCGGTCTGGAAGTCGAAGATAACGGTCACCGCAGCGAGCGCCAACGGGCAGACCCGCGCTTCGAAATGATAAGACAGGAACGCGTCTTCGGCCGAGTCAGGATCGAGAAGCGTGGTGCCGGTTCGCTCGCTTTCCTCGCGAAGGAACGCTCTGAAGGCAGCCAGTTGGCGGGCGTTGATGGCGGCGATCGGACGCGGCTGATCGTCGGCGGCGGTAGCTATGCGGAACGTGATGGACATCTCGTCCTCCCTCGTTGGAACCGCTCGCTCGCTCCTCCTCTTCTTTATCCGTCTCGGGGGGTCCGGGCACTTCAGCGCCCGTAGAAATCATTCTCCAGCGACCGCTCCACACTAGCGAGCATGCCGGTCGCCCAATCACCAATGACGCAGTCGGCGGTCCAGGCCTTGAGCGGCGCCTTGAAGCTGCTGAGATGCGGATTGAGCGACCCGCCCCAAGAGCTGGGATAGATGCGTTCGCGAAGGGCCTCGCGGAAACGCTTGCGGCCGCCATAGAGCTTGGCGAGCTGTTGCAAGGCAGGATGCCAGGCGAAGACTTCGCCATTTTGCTCAAGGATCGGGAAGAAGGTGAGGAGGAACCCGATTCGGGCATCCGGATCGGCCTTCACCCAATCGAGCATGAGCTTTAGCGGTACCTCGAACAGTGCGCCGGCGCCGGTACGCGTTTCGTCATAAGCGAACGGCTTGGCCGCCGAGACGATGGCATTCAGGCGCTCGCGTTCAACGCGGGTCGCGATCTCGTAGAAGCCGGCCAGGACCGGCCAGACTTCATCCGGTGCGTGCCTGACGACCATCGCCAGCCCCACGCGCAGCGCGTCCGAAGGACGGCCGTAGCGCGCGCCCGTCGTGCGGCAGGCCTGTTCGATCTGGAGGGCGACGGCGCGCGCAAAAATCTTGTCGATCGCGGCGGACGCTTCGAGCGCTTGGAACAGCCGGTCGTAATTATACTCCGAGTTCGCCGCATGGCCGTCGCTATCATCGGCGATCGAGGGCGAAAGCAAGGCGAGCTTCACCAGTTCGATCATCTCGGCCGACGGTGCCTTGTTGTCGTGCAGGAGGAGCGAGAGGATTTCGAGCGCCGCCCATCCGCCGCCGTCTTCACCTCGATCGAGCAACGCGGCAATGAACCGCTCGAGCGCGGCCATGGAGACCTGCTCGAGGCGCCTGCCATGGGAAATCACCGTGCTTTGGCGGGGCGAGACCTTGCCCTCGCGGACATCCGTGGCGAACTCGTCCAGCCGGTCGTCGGTGACCCGCAGCGACGTTGGTATATAGATCGGGTTCGCCGCGAAGATCTCGGATGCTCGCGCCATGCCGACGAGCTTTTTGACATCGTCAGGCCGTTCGGTGAGCCGCTTGTCGAGCGCTGAGAGGAGCGTCCCGACGAAGTTCACGCCTTCATGGTTGCCGCTGGCATCGAGCGCGCGGACCGCGTGCTCGAACGCAGACACCGGATCGGGCAGATGGTCGGCAAGGGCGACAGCAAAGGGGCCAGGCGTGTTCAGCTTTTGAGTGGCGAACGCCTCGATCGCGCGGAAGCGTTGGTCATCATCTCCGGCAATGCCGGGCGCGAGCGTGGCCACAATTCTGGCGGACCGATCATAATCGGGTCTCTCCTGGTCCTGTGCGTAGCGCTTGTCGGGATCGTGGAGGTCGGACATCCAGAAACGGCTATGGAGCAGGGCCTGGTCGACGGGATCTCTGGGGAGCGTCGCGTCGTAAAGGGCGCGCACCGCGCGCGAGAACTTGGTCGGCTTTTCCGTGCTGTCGAAATAGAGCCAGTCGCCGATGCTCTTCGTGGCGCGGAAATAATGGCCGGCGCCCGCGACGACCTCGCGCACGAAAGCGTCGATCGCCGGGAGAAGCTCAGGCGCGAGCAGGTTGCGCAAGTCGCCCGCGACATGCTCCTCGATCGCCGCGCGCAGTTCCGGGGCTTTGCCCCAGATTTCGCGCAGACGCTCCAGCGCCCAGTTGAAATAGGCGTACATCGTGCTCTGGTCGGGCGGCCTCCATTCGGGACGAAAGGGCTCGGCGCCGGTCTGCTCGAACTCCGCAGAGCGGGTGAGATAGGTCTGGATCATGCCGCCGAGCGCCTCGACGCCGGCGCGCCGAATGCGTGGGTCGTCTTCTTCCAGCGCCTCCTCCAGCGCCTCACGGCGATGACGATCGTCAGCCTGTGTTCCGGCCGCCGCGACCTGGAAGATCTGGCGTAAAAGACTGACGATCGGCGGCGAACCTTCGGTCTCGGCGACGGCAGCGAGGCGCAAGATCATTCGAGCGGCAGCCCAGAAGCTGTCCTCTCGGCCCGCGAGAAACCGCAGGGCGTCGATCAGCGCGTCGGTGACGGGGATCGCGGCAAGATCGTCGAGCGGCGGTCGGCCAATGGCGTCGAAAAGTGCTCTGGCGATGCGATCGGGCTCGACGCGGACGACGGCCGAAAGATAGGCCGCCGCGTCGGGATGCACGATCTTGTCGTCGGCGAGGATGCCGCGCAGGAGAATGTTGATGACCGCGCTCAACGTCGGCGACGGCCTGAGATAGCGCCACCTTGCGAGCGTCGCATCGCGGTGGTGCGGCATCGCCCGATCGAGAAAGTCGACTAGAGTCGAAGATCGCAGATACTCAAGCCGCCTTCGACCGAGGAAATCGGCGATCGGCCGGGGCTGAGCGTTCATCGCGCCATAGTTGCGACCGACCAGATGCTGCCCTGCGGCGATGACGAGATTCTCGTACATCAGCTCGCCCTTCATGTGGACGAGCGTCTCGGCGATGTCGTCGAAATCTGCCGGATTGTCGTCGGGCGAGAGCTTTTCGAAGAGCGAGAGGCATTCCAGAGCGCGGATGGTCTCGCGGTGGGCACCGGCGGCGTGAAGCATCTGCTGGGCGACATCGTCGGCCGACTTGAGGATGCTCCTCTTCCCATAGGTTTCGATCGCCAGCACGGCGATCCTGGGGAAGCCGTCGCAGAAGTCTGTAAGATAATCGAGTTCGTCGCCTTTTGCTTTGGGAAGGCCGGCCTTCAGGATGGCGCGAATGGTGGAACGATCGGCCTGGTTGGGCCGGATCATCACGCACTGATCGTCATGGTCGATGCCATCGGCGCCGAGGGTGATGATGCGAAGCTCGCTGTCGGCCGCGCGCGCGATCTCGTTGAGGCGGCGCGCCTCTTCGAGCGGGCAGCCATCGACGACGAGGACTGCGACGGAGCGCTCCTTGACGATCTGGTTGGCGACCTTCCACAGGTCGTCGCGCACCTCACGATAGTCGCAGAAGATAAAATTGGCGGCGGTCGAGCCCCCGCGCAGGCCGGTGCTGGTGCTGAGGGCGTGATAGAGCGACCGCGTCTTGCCGATACCCGAGGCGCCCCAGATGCGAGCCGATGTCCGAGGCTGGTCCAGTTCGTCCGCCAGGCGCTCGGCGAGCTGCGAGAAGTCGATCGCATCGGCGGTTTGAGGCCCCAGCGAGAACCGGCGGTCGGGGCTGTCGACGAAGGGCGGCGTCGTTATGTCGGCGCGCGTCCCCCAATGATCGAGCGTGGAGAAACCGGCGAGGTCGATCCTGGCGTTGATCTGCTTGATCCAGACCGCGACGGCGGGGTGTGTACTGGCCCAGGCGGCAAGCGCGTTGCCCTCATAGACCTTGATCGCCGCGAGCTTGTCGGGATTGCCACCGGCCAAGATGATACCCTGCCGGATCGCCTCGACGCGGTCATCGGGCTTGGGGTTCACAAGCGGCTTGGCGGTTATCCCGATATAGCTGCCGCCGCGGTCGAGCGCGCCCTGGACGGCGTCGCTCAGCGCCTTTTTCTCGATGCGCGGCGGTTGGGTCGGCTTCGTCCAGACCTCGCGCTTCCATTGTGCGTCGCCGCTGTCCTTGGCTTTGCACTGGAAGACGATGTCGCGGCCCGGGAAATAGTCGGTCGAATCCTTGCCGCCCTCCCAAAAGATGCTTCCGTCCTGGCCGCCATCGGCCACCGTGATCTGGAGAGGAACCTCGACGCCCCGCAGCGGAACGCCAGCCTTGCGGGCTTCCGCATAGAGCAGGCGGCGCAGCAGCCCGACGAGCTGGTCGCCCGTAAAGTCTTTGATTTCGTCGGGATGGATCGTGAACATCCCTCCCTCCTATCGTGACTGCTGCGCCGGCGAAACGAAAGGTTGTTCCACGACCGAAGGTCAGTCCCGGGCGGCGCGAAGGGGCTCGATGCCCCTGAGCGCCGCATGCCGACGCAAAGAAAAAGAGGAGAGGCCCCGGCCGCAGCCAGGACCTCTCCACAAGGGGCTCACGCCCGCTGTGCGGTGCGCTGATGCGCGAGGCGGACGATGTGCAGCGGGACGCCGGCCTGCCGCAGCTTCTGTGCGAGGTTCTGCTGGATGCCTGACCCTTCGCAGATGACGGCTTCAACCGGCTTGAGGTTGAGGATGCGGTCGTTGCGGACAAAGGCGGCGCGGTTGCCCTGGCTCCGGTCAAGCCGGAACTGTATGACCTTCACGCCGCGCGAGGCCGCCCAAGCGTGCGCCACGGCATCGCAGCCCTTGGCCTGAGCCGTGGTCGCAAGGATCATTTCCGGGATGCGCGCCTTGATGCCATCGAGTCCGTTCCAGAGCAGATCGGCATCTTCCCATGCCTGTCCTCCGGAGAATGCCACCACCGGTCCCTCGGGGGCGAACTGCTCGCGCCGCTCCCGGGCACGCGAGGCCAGATAGTCGCGGGCATCGATCATCGAGGCGTTGAGCGCGCTCGACACCCGGCTTCCCCGGACCGGGGAGAATGGTTTGCCGGTCTCGACGCGGTACATTTCGGCGGCGTGGTCGCGCATGCACTCCATGGCCTCGCGGCACCCCTGCAGCGTCTGGCAGAGCAGCTGCGTGTCCTCCAATTCGGTCGCGTAGATTTCTGACGGATCGTAAGCACGGGCGAGTTCTCCCAGCTTCTTCGCAGCGTCGTCCTCCCGCCCTTCGATCCGCTTGGCGACGACATGGAAGCTGTTGGCGAACCCCCAGACCAGATCGGTGGCAAACGGCTCCATGCGCGTGTCGCGCAGCACATCGAACATCGTCTGCATCATCATTTCGACAGCCGCTCGCACCTGCTCCGGATCGGGCATGTCCAGCGCCTCGGGCGCTTCGACAATGCTCAGTTTCGCCATCTCGCTATGCTCGATGAACGCTCCCTCATAGGTCTGGGTCAGGTCTTCATTTTCGCGCGCGGCCGCAATGTGGCTGGCGAGGTCGGCAAAGTTGGTGAAGTTGGTCATGATAGCCTCCATGAATCTCATCCATTCGATGAGGCTTCTCATTCGACGTGCGGCGGTCGTGGCAGTCAGGGACGTTAACCGGGAAGCCGGCGCAGCCGGACCCCGGTTAACGCCGCGCCAGCGGGGAGTGGGGGAGCCGATTTTATCGGGGCCCAGAACGAAGCGAAGCGAGAGTGGCGGGCCGCGCGAAAATTGGGGGAACCGCTCATCCTTGACGGGCTCGGATCCCCGCACGTCATATCTAGGCATTCAGAGAGAGAGATTTTTTAAGGTACCCCCTCGCCCCAAGGGCCACCGCAAGGTGATCGTTACCCGCAGGGCGAAGACCCGGGCACCGGGGCTTCGGGAGGCGTTAGCCGAGTAGAGCGCCGGTCCCGGCCGCGGCCGGGATGCGCCGACATATGCCGCCCCGGCGGAGGAAGGACGAAATATGAAGGCCGAGCTCCAGACAAATTACGAGGCGCGACTGTCGCGCTATGCGACACTGCTCCATGCGAACGAGCCGCCGGGGCTCGTCGCAAAGCTCGCCATATACCGCCAGCTCCTTCGCCAGCGCGAGATCCATGGCGAGAAGCTCTGGAAGATCGAGCCGATGCTCTATCCGCTGATGCACTCGGCCGAGATCGATCTCCATCTAGCAGCGGCGCGTCTGCTCGAAGATCCGGGCCGATCGGAAGGAAGCATCTTCGCTTTCCTCAAATTCTGCGTGACCAACCGTACGCACATCACGTGGAAGGCCGGAACCCCGCCCGCCGAGACGTTCGACGAGCAGGTCGCGCGGTTGGAGGCGCAACGCGCGACCATCACCGCGATCATGGGCCGCCGGGACAAGTTCTTCGCGCACCTCGACAAGCGCTATTTTCGCGAGCCTGAGCGGATTTACGTCGATTTCCCGCTGGAGGATTCGGCCGTCATCGAACTGGTCAACGTCGTGATCGCGATCGTCACCGAGCATCAATGGAAGCTCAGGGAGACGGCAAACTTTCACGTCGCCGAGTTCCTGGAGATTGGGATCGATAATATGGTCCGCAATCTGGAGGCCGGACGCCGCGAGAATTTTCCGGGACAGCTCGATTGAACTTTACGACTGTCGAAGCTGTTGCCGGCATGTCGGCCGCCTTCACTTGCGCTATAGTCGGAGTCGGCGAACAGCCGCCCAGTTGATCACGCGGAATCGCGCGTGGCGAGATGTCGATCCCACGAGGTTCAGCATGGATGAAGCGATGATCAGGGACGCGGCGCGGGCATTGGCCGACAGGCTGAAGGCGCTCCTCGACAAAAGCATGGCGGACGAAATTCGGCTCACGGGCGACGAAGCCTTGCTTGCCCAGGGGTTCGCCGAAAGCGTTGCCGAGCTGCTGGCGCGGCCGGCTTAAAGCGAACGAGAGGCGGCGCCGTAAGGCGCCGCCCCGGGTTGGTCAGAAGAAGTCGATGCTGTTGGCGATGATCTCGCAGCCGTAGCGGCTCACGCCGTCACGGTCTTCCCAGCTCGAATAGTGGATCCGGCCGGAGATCGCGACGACGTTGCCCTTCTCGCGGGTTGCGGCGGATTTGCCGAGGCCGTTGAAGCAGGTGACCTTGTGGAATTCGGTCTCCTTGGCCGTGTAGCCGGTGGCTTCGTCGACGTAGGTCTTGCCGTCCTTGAGCTTCACGCGGTCGGTCGCGACGATGAGGGTGGTGACGGTGCTGCGGGTCTCGGGATCCTTGGCGACGCGGCCGGTGATGTTGACGATGTTCATGGACGTGCTCCTTGTTGGGTCCGACGGCCTTCCCGCCGGTGACACCGAAGAGCGGCGTGCGGGATCGCATCGCACCGGAGCGCTATGCGGAGGGAAACCCCTGGAGGGAGCTGGCGCGGGCAGCCGCGAAGCGGCAACACGGGCGACTGGATGGGGTTGTGATGCGAGACCGTCCGCCGCAGGTGTCAGTCAAAGGCGAAGGAAGGCCGGCGAACCTGACGAGGATAGCTTTGCACCATCAGTCCACTACGGTCTCGGCGATAGTCCGTCCCGCTGTGCGTCGCAGTCTCGTTCACCGGGAGAAGCCGGAAGGCGACATCAGGTTTGGCAGGCCAGTCGCCGATTCAGGGGCGGTCGGTGAGCCAGTTTTCGACGGTGAGCGCGCGGATGCGGGAAAATTCGCCGACGTTGGCCGTCACCAACGTCGCATCTAGTGCATAGGCATGGGCAGCAATGAAGAGGTCGTTCGGACCGATCGGTTTCCCCGCGCTCTCCAACTCGGCACGGATCCCGCCATATTCGGTGTCGGCGGGTACATCGAGGGCGAGCACCTGAACGCTTCCGAGGATTGCTTCGATCTGTGCCAGCAGTCTGGGCGATCCCTTCTTCGCGCAGCCATACCGCAATTCCGCCGCGGTGATGATGCTGACGCATATCGCGTCTGGCCCGACCTCGGCGATGCGCGAGGCGACGATACCGTGAGGATTTCGCGCAAGCTCAGACACGATGTTGGTGTCGAGCATGTAGAGTTTGCTCACAGGTCGATTGCCCTGGCTGGCAGGAGCGTATCGTCGATATCAGGAAATTGGTCGTCGGGTCCGAGCGGCTCAAGGCTTGCGAGCACTTCGAGGATGTCTTTGCGCCTGATCGGCTCGAGCACCAGTCGGTCGCCTTCGCGGTGTATCATCACTCGGTCGCCGGGCAGCTCGAAGTCGGCGGGAATACGCACCGCCTGACTTTTATTGTTTCGAAAAAGCTTCACTTCACGCGAGACTGAAGCCTGAGGATGATTAGCTGCCACGACGGCCTCCTTTGCATATACATCAACATATACATGGTTGGCGAGCATGCAAGTGCGCCGACCGCGCAGGATGACGGATTCGGGCGAACGAAAAACAGGGCCCGCTTCGCCAGGTGAGCGAAGCGAGCCCTGCCAGGATCTACGCGCTGGGTATGGAGCGCGTCAGAGGACGGGTTGTGACCGGTCAGTCGGCCATTTCGGGCGTGCGGCGCTTGCGGCCACCGGGCGTCGCGGGCTCGCTTCCGAACGCGCCGTCGGCCGAAGATTCACCCAGACCGTCGCCACCCGCAGGAGCAGCTGGCTCGTCGGCGCCCGGCAGCGGCGGCAGGCCGTCGTCGGCCGCGACCGTGTCAGTCGGTGCGTCGCGGCGGCGGGTCGGGCGCGACCAGACGATGTTGTACGAGCCGTCCTCCTGGCGGAATGCCGAGACGTAGAGCGGCTTGTCGAGGCTCGGATCCTCGATCTTGCCGTTGAGGAAGCTTTCGCCGGTCGAGTTGGACGATAGCTCGAACAGCGCGCCGACCTGAACCCATTGGCGGGCGGCCGAAAGCGCAAGGATCTCGAACTTTGGCGCGCGCGGGTTGGCGGACTGGACGGTGCGCAGTGCGATCACGATCGCGACGGTGAGCGTCGAGATCTTGCCGGTGTAGGTGCCGCTGGCGTTCTGGGTGATGGTGCCGATGTTCATGGGAAGTCTCCTTGAGTTGTGTTGCTCGAACCCCTTGTCCGAACACACTCTCTCACCCACTCAGCTCCTCGGCCGTTCGGCCGAGTAAGGCGCGCCAGCGCCGCTCCGACGGACGCCTCTTCGGCGCCGTCGGGTCGTTCCTGATCGTCTCAGGGGCGTAAGAAGACGTCAGTTTGTGAGCGGCGTTGCCGGCTTGCGCCACAGCGCGATAATGTCCTGCATCTCTTCGGCGAACCCCAGGCTGTCGATATAGACGGCGCCGCGGTCGTTCTGACCGAGAAAGCCGATGACCGTCGTGATGTCGTTGGCGATAGCAACGTCGAGGCCGAACATATCGGCGATCTCGAAATGGCCCAGGTCCGGGCCGTTCCACCAGGCCATCAGGAAGTTGGCAACGCGACGCGCCTGGCCGGTGTCGGACATCGCGATCGGTAAGAGGCGCGTCAGCGCCGCGCGCGCCGCATCATAATCGGTCGGAATCGAGGTCATCGTCTGTCTCCGGGCGACGAAGCTATAGGTCTGCATCTGTGGCGCAACCGCGAAGTCGATCGGAGGCGGAGTGGTGTTACCAAACGGCTCCTAGATCATCGGTGCGCCGGGCACGCGATGGTGGGCGCTGCCGGCAATGCCGGCGACGCGTGTGGATGAGTGAAGACGGCTCGACGCGAGCGTGGCCGCGAGCGGGAGCGCGTCAACGCATCAGTGGATCGAGCCGAAGAGCGACCGCTTGGCCGCGGCCTGATGGCGGCCGTCTTTCATGCCGGTTGTCTGACGCATTTCAGCGTTGAGCCGCTCGGCGAGGTCAGGGGGCATTTCGACATGGGGCGCGACCACGGCGATCACGGCCTCGGGCGTCAGCATTTCGCCGGGTTCGGTGCCGAGCCAGATCAGGGCTTCACCTTCATCGGGCTCGTCCTCGGTGCGGAAGAACACCTGTGCGAAGAACGTCTGCAGTGGACGGTCCCAACCGACGGTCGCGCGCACGACATGCGGCTGATCGGCCTTGGGCTGAAGGTCATGCCGGCTCATTGGGTCGTCCTCCGGATCCTGTGTTGTACGTGCCGGGCAGCGCCCTCGGCGCTGCTGATCGCCTTGCCGGCCGCCGAGGCTGCCTGGCGCGCGCCGGCCTGCCGAAGCAGAGTACGGGCTTCGCGCAGACGCTCAACTGCTATTGCTATCGCCTGCCCATGTTCGGGCCCGGCCGGTGTAATTCGCCGCATGGCTGGTCTCCGGATTGGGTGTCGGAAAGTTGCGCGACGCTCAGTCGTCGCTGGGGAGCATGATCGTCATGACTCTCACCGTGACCAGCGGGTCAGCCGGGTCCTCGGACCCCCATTCGAGCGTGAGGTCATAATAATCGATCGTGAAGCGGACGGCGTGGCCGGCGACGACGAGGTCGCCGCGCGCCCGCTCGCGAGATTCTTCGGGCCTGAAGACGTATCGCCGAATTGCGGCCATCAAATCGGCCTGGGCCAAAATCTGAGCAACCTTGCCCCTCTCCTCTGCTAAGGTCGCGAGACAGGCGGCGGTGATGACGATGCGGCCGGTCGGATCCAGACCCTGGCGGCAACGGTCGTTGAGCGCGGCGATCCGTAACATTCGGTCGGTCATGCTGCCTCCATCAGGCCGGCGTTGAAGCTCTCGAGCCATTCCTCCATCGTCGGACGCTCGCTCACTGGCACGAGGCCGGCGGCGTCCTGGAAGCGGACAAGCTCGGTCGGCGCGTCGCGGCGGATCGCGTCGACCTCGGCCTCGGAAAGAAGGCGCTCCGCGCGAATGAAATCGGTGATCCTGCCGGGCTTGGTTTTGGTCGACCGGCGCCAGAGACCTTCGACGGTGCGAAGGCGCGGTTCGGCCCGCGCTTCGATGAGGACGATCAGGCGCAGGCACCATTGCGGCAACGCACGCACCTCATCGGGCCGGATCGCGCCGCAGAAAAAGCAGCTCGATTTGGGCGGGACCGGCAGACCGGCCGCTTCGATGCGAGCGATGCAACGGTCGCGCGTCCAGTTCCACTCGCGAAGCGGATAACGACAATTGAAAAGCGGGTCGTCGATAGCTGAGGCGTGGGCATAGCGGCGCGTGTCGGCAGGGGATGCGTCATAGCCGATCAGGCGTGTCACCTTCTGCCCGCGCGCCCATGCGGCCTGAGCTGGCGCCCATCGCTTGAGGAAGGCATCCTGTGGCGCGACCTTCCATTTGAGCGAGCAGCTGTGGCGTCCCAGACTGATGCTGGGGAGCGTCGCATTGGTGAGCACGTTGGCGAGGATCGAATAATATGGAGGCCAGTGCTTGAAGCGTCGGGGCACGTAGCGGACAACCTCATAGGGAATGCGCCGCGCCGCCATCCAGGCGGCGATCAGCTTTTGATATTCATAGGTCTCTGGTTTCTCGGCCCCGGGGTCAGCCGTCAGGACCAGATCCGGCGGCTCGCCGCGCGCTGACAGCTCGACAAGCAGCGCGGTGGAATCGACGCCGATGCCATAGGCGAGGACGATCGGCGCCGGTGCGCCAGCCAGGAGCCTGTCGGGCTGCCTCGGCAAATCGGCGGGTCGGTGGGGAGTCAGGACAGACATTGGGAGGCCTCGGGCTTGAAAGGCGGCAAATCGCCGCCTCTTCAGCCCCCCTCCTCTTGTCAGCGCGCGGGCGATCCCGCGCGTTGGATGGCCTCGGCGGCGCCCTGGATGTCGCCCGTCGCCAACTCGAGCCGGCGCGCGGCCTCCGCCACGCCCTCGCACCCTTCGCCAGAGGCAAGCTCGATCATGAGAAAGGTGAAGGGCGTGGGGCGCGACGTTCCCGCCAGCACAGGCTGCGGGTGGTTTCCATGATTGGGGTCCCTGTCAGAGCAGCCTGGCCTGGTGCCTAAGCTGATCGATGATGGCTTGAGCGAATGCGTCGGCCCCGCCCTGTTCCGTGCAGGGGAAAAGATCGTGGCTGCCGAAGAGCCAGAGCGAGCGGTCCAACTCCATCGCGCAGAGCCAACGAGGCTGGCCCGCGATGTCGACGATCGCGAGCGGCAGGCAGCGCGAGCCGCCATAGGGCCGTGGCTCGACCGGATCGCCAGGGAAACCGGCAAGCGTCCAGAAGCGCCAGCCAAGCGGGGCAACGGGATCAATCGATGCCGAGATTTCGAAGCGGCGGATTTTCGCCGTGAATCTGATCAAGCGGCGCGCTTTCGGGCGCCAATCGCCATCAATTCTGAGAATCGGTCCAAAATGGTGGTAACTGACGAATAGCGATCTTCGAGACGGTGGCGCGCAAGGATCGGGCGCCGTGCCGCTGCGATGTCCTCGGCCTCGGGGCGTGTCGGAAGGCGTGGCGGCCAGCCGGCAACATAGCGCAGGCCCGCCGGCATTGCGGCCTCGATGCGCCGACGCTCCGCCTGGTCGGCCTTGGCGCGGACTATGTCTGAGTGAAGGGCGCGACCGAGCAGGTGCGGTGCGACGTCGGCCAGCCATCGTGTCGGTTGGAACGGGAAGGTCGAGCGTGCCTCGATGCCAACCAGCTCGCGGTAGATTTCGCCATTCGGCGGCGCTGCGGTTGAAGCCTGGAGGTCGTGGAGCGAGGCAAATATGCAGTATCGGCATGACAAGCGGGTCGAGCCCCACTCGGTATACGCCTCGTGCAGCGGGATGCCGAGGAGCTGGTGCGCGCGGAACACGTCGCCGGCCGTCCAGTCGGCGAGCGGATGCCAGAGCGACATGATCGTCCCCTGGCGGTTTCCGGCCTTGGCATGACGGTGATCTGCCTTGGCGACGGGTATCGCGGAGCGGTTGTGACTCTCGTCGCGGCGAAGACCGAGCACCGAGATGATGCGTTCACCGGGAAACATCCGCGCCACCGCCGGGCCGATGACTGCCGCCTTCATCTCCGACTGGCAGAACCGAAGTGAGGCCGAAGACCAGGGGCCTATAAGGTTATAGGTTTCCAGCGCTTCATAGCGCCGCTTGGCGTTTTCGAAGCGCTGGATCCAGCGGTCGACGAGGTCGCCGGCCGCCCGTCGAACAACGGTGAGCGGCATGCCCGCGAGCGCGGCGATGTGCGCCACCGTTGCGGGTGTAGATGCCCATTCGGCCCGGCCTAGATCGGCGTGAATAGCCATGCGTCGCGCGCGCGGATGCCCGAGAAGGTCAAGGTAGAGATTGACCGCGAACATGGCCGCACTGGAATCCTTGCCGCCTGAAACATTGAAGACGATCCGGGCGCCAGCGCGGATCGCACCGATGATCTCCGAGTCGTTTGCCAGATTGGGCATCGCAGAAAGGATCGGCGGCACAGCCGGGCAGGCCGGTACGGACTGATAAACGGCCATCGTAATGCTCCTGCGGTGGGGATCAGGCGAAGAGCCGCGCCGATTGGCTAGTTGGGGCGGCCAGGCGCAATTCGCGCCGAAGACGTGCGGCGAAGCGGTCGGGTGCCAGCAGCTCGTTGATGGATGCCCACCGATTGCGGTCACCGCAGTGATCGTCGCGACCGCGTACCTGGCGGAAGGCAACTTCGGTATCCGGCCCCATGCAACCGAGCGAAAGCCGGACCCAGACTTCCTCGCCGTGCAGCGTGATCTCGCCAGAGACGGCAGGTCCGGCTTTGTTCGAGCGAATGTCGAAGCTGCGCTCGTCTAGTTCCAAGGCCTCGGCGAGGCGGCGCATCGCAGCCCGGCCTTCTGCATGAAAGACGCGCTTGGCTGCCTCGTCATAGCCGACGCCGCGATAAGCGAGCGTGCGCAAAACGGGATGCCGGCGGATCTTTGCGATCTGGTCAATACAGGTCCGGCGCAGGATCGTGTCGTCTGCAGCGCGAGCGCAGACGCCGCCCAGGTGGCGTGCGAGAAGGATAACGGCCGGGTCCGTTTCACTGTCCTTGCCGGCGTTGCGGCAGTCGGTGATGGCCGCATCAATCGCGTGGAGCGCGGCGGCGATGGTGGTCAGTGCGCTGGGATCAAGCGCCTGTTGGTGACGCATTGCGACATCATAGTGCATGGGGTGGGCCTCCGGTCTCGAGCGCAAATCCGCTCGCCCGGCCCCTCCCCCTCCCCTTTTCAATCGATCGCTGGCCATCGGCCAGGAGCGTCCGGCAGAGCGCGCGTCACCCTTCTTGGTGATCCGATGCCTTTGCCAGCAGGACCCGCACGGCCCGTGCAAGACCGGCCTCGCCGGTCTCGTTTACGATCTCGATGTCCGGTTTTTTGGCCCGTATTGCAGCGATGAGCGTTGCCGCGGGCCGGCCTTTCAACGGATAGGTATAGACCTCCCCGTCCTCGATCGTGATGACGTTGGTGCGCTTGCGCCGCCGAAGCAGCCCGAGATGCTCGACTTCGTCCATCAGGCGCGCTATCTCGTGTTCGAGATCCGGCTCAAACGACATGCCGTGGAACGAGCGCGTCGGTCGGTTGACCCTGAGCCAGCTATTGACCTCGGCCTCGGTGATCGCGCTGACCTGGCGATAGTCGTCCGCGCCGCCATGGCCGCGATTACTCGCGTGGAAGGCGAGCGCACCGTCTATCCATATCTCTGCGGTGTAGCATGGCGTCTCTTCCGAGAGGGCCTTGATGATCCTGAGCTTGTGCAGTTCGATCAACATGGTGTGATCTCCTCTTGGGATGCTGTTGACCGGTTCGCACGAAGCCGCGGGTGTGAGTCCGGGCCGATCGAGCGCGCGATGTGGCCGGCGTAGACGCCGCAGGCGGCCCAATAGGCTGCGATCGGTGGCTTTCCGCTTCGCCAGCTACTCTCTGCGCGCACGCGGGCGTCGCGATGGATGTCGAGCAGTATGTCCCGGAGCGCCTGACGCGCCTCGGGACTGAGCGCCCGCAAACGCGCCACGGCTGGTAAAGCCAGGACCGGATTGCGCACCTCGGCCTTGGTCGACCGCGGACTCACCGGGTTGCGCCCATCAGCGGGTGGACATGGTGATCTTGGTAGAAAGTGTTGGCCATCGCGGGCAGCTCCTCGGCGCAAGAGAGCAGCTTCGACCACTCCCTGATCGGACCTCAAAGCCCCCCTTCCCTCTCAGCCGGCGAGAAGGTCCCGGTAGATGTCAGCCGCCCATTGCTCGATCCACGGCGCAGTCAGCTCGTCATGGTCGAGCTCTCCAGCTTCGATCAGGTCCCGGATTTCAGCGCGCGCTTGAGCGATGGCCGCCTCCCACGGGTCGACGGGTAGCGGGCTGAGGCGGGCTGGCCGGATCTGAGGAAGCTGGCGAGGCCCCTCTTTCAACCGAGCGCGCTGCGCATCGACCCATTGCTCGAGATGATTGGCGACGAACGCGTCGGTCTTGCTGGTGCCACCGCGCAACGCTGCGCGCCGCGCGCCGACGCCGTAAGCCTGGCTGTCGATCGATGCGACGCGGTGGCGATAGGGAAGCAAAAACGGGAGCGCAGTCCCTTTGACCCCAAATGCATGCAGCCGGATTCCTGCTGGCAGGACGCGATCAAGGTGGTCGATCACCGCGATCAGGCCTTCGGGACCATGGATATCGCGTCGGCACATGCTGCCGACGCCCAGCAGCGCTCCCGGGCGAAACAACCCGCTCAGCGCGTCGGCACAGCGCTCATAGTCGGTCGGAGTGCGGCCTTGAATGACCGGCATCATGCTTTCGGCGATGCCGTGGTCGCTGGCAAGCCGCCAGCAGTCGCGATTGGCGCGGATGGTGCGCGACAAGCGATCCGTCACTTCTTCGCGATCGGCGGCGATTTCGTGCTCGACGCAATAGTCAGCGCTTGCCCACCATTGGAAGGGGTGCGCCGCTGCAAGAGCGACATAGTCGGCCAGCGTCCATGGGAAACCACCGTAGCGCGAGGCAGCGACAAAGCCGGCAGAATCGAGACAGAGACCGGCAAGGTCGCCCGCGTTGCCGAGCTGTTCGGTGCGCCAACCGCTCCATTCACGCCAACCTCTTTTGGCAACCCAGCGGGAGAGGCCGTTGGCCGAAATGAGAGCGGTGGTCCGCAGCGCCCGGGCGCGCTGGAGGATGGGACCCTCGCGGAGATGCGGAAGCCCAACGATGATGTCGATCGGCATGATGGCCCTCCGGAGGTGAGCAGTCATGCGCTTGACCGCCGCACGTGTTCATGTTACGTTCCCGCTCGCTGGAGACTTGCGATGAAGAAGACCGTTTTTCACGATCGATTTGATCTCGACATCACGCTGCGAGACGCCGCCTTGGATGCCGACAACCGGCCGACACGTCGCATGATCGCGAACGCAGCCATCGGCATGGACGTTGAGGATGCCTATTACTCGGTTCGTGAGCTTCGTGAGGCGATCGCCTGGACGCACGAGGGCGACCTAGCGGCCAAGCGAAAGCTCGCCGAGATACTCGCCAATGACGGCGCGGACGATTTCCAGCGCTGTATCTATTTCTGTCTTGCGGGTCGGGGTGTGGTCGACATGCTCGACGACCTCGAATGGCTGGAAGATCTGCTGGAGCGTCGTGGACGCGTGGCGGGCGAAATTCGACGGATGAAGGGTCGGTGCATGCCGCTCGCCAAGCCTTATGTGGCGGACGCTCCCGACGGACCGTTGGTCAAGCTCGACGCCGAGTTTGAACAGGGGCCTTCCTGGTGGGCCGATCCCTCGCTGACGGCGTGAGGTCAGACGGACAGGTCAATCTGATCGGCGCTCGCACTGAAGACGCTCTCCACGCCGCCAATTGGAAGGCTCGATCCAGTGTCCGGCTAAAGCCCCTGCCCTTGCATCTTTGGCTTGGGAAAAGGCGGCGGCGTAGCGTGCGGCACGGCGGGGACTGCGAAGATATTGGGCCTCGGGGACGGCGAGCCCGGCACGAATCAGGCGTTCTCCAAGGTCGCTGCCTTCGACGGTCACCGTGGCCACAGGGCGGCCGTATGTGCTTGATGAGGTGAGTCTGATTTCGGCCGTCTTCGAACGAAGCAAGTTCGCGACGAAGTCCTGCGCCGCCTTTCCGCACTGCCAGCAGTCACCGCGGCGTTCGCACTGCTGGCGGCGTTCGAAGGCGTCGACGCCGAGAAGACGGAAGTCGACAGCGACGGTGTCGCCGTCTAGCGCGCGCGCTTTGGCGTTGAAGCTCTGGTCAGCGGCCACTTGGGCCGACGCCCCGCAGCAGGCAAAGACGAGCGCGGCGAGAACCATCGCTCGCATCATGACACGATCTCAACCTCGACATGTGCATCGCGCGATGGCGAAGTTGAGACGTGAAATGGTTGCAACGGATTTCCGGTACGAACGATGCTGACGCGGCCAGGCTGCGCATCAAAAAGCCGGGATGCAACGCGGTGCGCATTTTCACGGCTGCACAGGAGGTAGCGTTTGGGCGACAGCCAAGGTGCTGGGGCAAACATGTCGAATCCTTTTCACAGACATCATGGCCCCGACGCGCGGCCTCAGGCAAATATCGTCTTATGGACTTTGGTCACCGGAACGACCGTCCATTCTCGTTCCATGAAGCGGCTGATTGCATAGCCGATGCTGGTCTCGGGGTCCCGAAAGCTCAGCCGCCGCCCGCGTCTCACCACGATGAATTCGTCCCCGACATGGCCGTCCGTGAATGTTAGGGCTGCGGCGAGCTGGATGCGGTCGCCGTCTTCGATCTTACGGGCACGCCGCTCGAGATTGGTGCGACAGCGCCGGCGCCAGTCGAGCGCGTGCTCCTTGTCGGTCGGGGTCAGGAGATCGAGGATTTGAGCAGGACAGTTGTCCTCACACGGTCCCATCGATTCATCCATGTCCTTGTAACCGAAATGCTCGCCGGTCTTGCTCTTGGGATTCCAGATCACCTTACAGACGATCGCAAAGACCTCTCCGCCAACGCCATCGACCGTGACCTGGGCGGCGGCGTAATACGTCCGGTTCTGCGGGCAGGATGAGGCTAGCAGCTTCAACCCTTTGACGACGCCGTCCACGTCACGGCTGTAGGTGAACTGTGCATCGAGATACGCCTTGGCGGTCGCGTGGCCGCCCATGTGGTAACGCGACATTGTGAGCCAGCCCATGCCGGGTCTCCTTGGTATAAGCTTTGAAAACTACCAGTCGTGGACCTGCAGCGCGTCGATCGGCGCGCAGTAGCGGTCGAACTGGATCCACGTGGCGCCCGCGGCCTCAGCGAGCGTGAGGCAGGCGCGCAGCGAGGACGGCATGGCGTCGCGGCCCGGGGATCGGACCCACACGAACCATCCATATTGCTGCCAGCGCTCGGCGACGATCTGGCCCTGCCATATGTCGGGGACGTCGCGGGCTGCTGTCGGAAGAGGGTTTTCGACAAGAGCATCGAGTTCGCGCGCGGTTTGCTCATCGACATGTCCGGTTGAAAGACATGCGAGCATTTGGATTTCGAGAGTCATGCCAGCCTCCTTCAAGCTGCTTCTGCCAAAAGCTCATCGCCCTCGGCCGATGCCTCGGACGGCGAGGCTGCGGCGGGATCGGCCCCGAAGGCGATCATGTAGTTGAATGCCTGCTCGGCCTTGGACGCCGCGTGGATGATGGCGGTCTTGTCGCCGCGCAGGATACCCAGCCAGTGGCCGACATAGCTGGCATGACTGTCATGCAGCTCGTTCGGGAGACCGAGATGGGCGCAGACCAAACCGCTGCCGATCTCGGCAACCAGTTCCTCGAAACTATAGGCTTTGTCGCCGAACCGTTTCCCGAAAGTGCGCGCCAGGCGCTTGGTGCCGCCGGTCCAATGGGTGGTCTCGTGCGCCCGGACCGATGCGTAATGGTCCATCGTCCGAAAGGTCCGCTGATGCGGCATCTGGATGTAGTCGAGGGTGGGCGTGAAAAAGGCCTGATCCCCGCCATGCCGGACCTCGGCTGGGATTACCTCGAAGAAGGCATCGATCGCCGCCTGATGCTGCGAAGGATCGATCGGCGCCGGATCTTCGATCGCCGGATAGTAATGAGCTGGAAGGCCGTCGATCTGGTCGGCGTTGAAGACGATGTAGTGGCGCAGGAAGCGAATGCTTCGCTCCTTTTCGGCACCAGTGACAGGGTTCGCCTCGGTCTTCTTGAAGCTTGAATAATAGACCGACAGTGAGCCGACCTCACCGCGGCGGACATGGCCACCGAGCGCCTCGGCCTGGCGGTACGTCATCCAGTAGCGCGACCGGTACCCTTGCGCGTCGCCGATCGCCCAGAGGTAAAAAGTGTTGATGCCAGTATAGGGCGTGCCGCAATGACGGAGCGGCCGGCCACCGCTTCCCTGGACGCGCCAGGGACGACTCCAGGGCGGAACGCCCTCCTCGAGCTTCTTGATGATAAGGTTGGTGATCTCTGCCGCGACATCGCGGCTCGGTTTCGCTGTAGCGGACATGACGATCAGCTCCGGAAAACGGGCACAAGGGGCCGCCGGTGCTGTGCATCGGCGGACTGGTGCCCAGCAGGAGGACGAGTGATGGGGCGGGAACCGCCGGCACGCCGCCGGCCCCGCCCCGCTCAGCGGTCAGGCAGCGGGTTCGAGCACCTCGTCGCCAGCCTGGGACGAGTCAGCGGCCGCGTCGGCAACACCGCCCGAATCGTCTTCGTCATGTTCTGCCTCATCGGCCTCGATGACGACGTCCTCGGGCTGCCTGTCGAGGAACCGCATCGCGTTTGGTACCCAGGCGAGGGCCGCTTCCTTGACCTCAGCTTCGACGATTGTGTCGCCTGCGAAGAGCTTCTCGCAGCTCGCTGAGATCTCGGTCTTTTTGAGCGAGGCATGCCGGCCGCTGAGCGCGGGCCCGCCCACTTCGTCGAGAAGGCTGAGGATACTGCCCTTGTTCACCCGGTCGAAGAAGTTCTCCGACGTCGGGCGCCACCAGCTGGCGACATCGATTTCGAGGATCGATGCCAGTCGGTTGTGAAGGGGGATCTGCTCGTTGCTGATGCCCGGCTTCGCCTCGAGCGAGATCGCCACGATGTAGGCAAGCCAGTTAGCCTTGCTGTCATCGTCGAGCGCCCGGAAGCCCTCGAAGCGTTCGACTTCGTTTTCGTGCTCGGTCCAGCCCGCGTCGAGACTTTCATGAGCCTCCGCCAGATAGTCCCGCGCGCGCGACGTGGGCATGTCGCCGGTGTTCGGGTCCTGCGGCCCGCTCGCGCGGATCGTGGTTCCGTATTTCGTCGAGTTGTAGGTGTAGCGGCTCGACGTCTTGGTCCGGGCATCGACCATCACGAACAACCCATAGTCGAGCGCCAGTGCGGGCTGGGCGAGGAGGCAGGACGCGAGAATGTCACGGCGTTGCATCGCCAGTTCGTCATAGAGGCGGGAGCTGAGCGGCTTGCCCCCCGGCGCCACGGCCTCGGGGCGATGGCTCGGCTCGGACGGCTTGGGGCCGCCGATGCGGAAACCACCTGACGACCGTTCGCCATCCTCGCCCTCGCTGCCCTCGTCGTCAGCGGGCTCCTCGCTGAGGATCTGCTGCTCGCTGTAATATTGGGTGTCGAGTACCATCGCACCCTGCGGCGTGAGGAGCAGGAACGCGCCGACATGCGCTTTCAGTTCGTCCGGGAGAACGGGTGCGCGGTTCTCGATCGCCTCGGCCTCCTGGATCAGGCGATCATCTTCCTGGTCGAGCAACTTGAAGTCTTCTTCGAGGAGAGACTCGTCCTGCATCTCGGTTTCGAGCTCGGAACGCCGCTCGTCGATTGCGGTCAGGCGAAGCGCCTGTTCCTCAGTCAGGTCGGGCTGGCGAAGGATGGCCCGATAGAGACCGTGCGCCGCATTATGCGCGTAGTTGCTGGCGATCGGTCGGATCCATGCAAGACCGGTCTCCTCGCCGACGCGCTTGGCCTCGGCTTCCATGATCTCGCCGGCGAGCCGATGCGCGATCTCGGGATCGACCCACCGGTCGTTGCCGTCGGTGAACAGGTCGCCATCGATCTTGCCCCCCGCGTCAATATAGCGGGTCTCGCCGACCAGAATGGCGATCGGGTCATTCGCCTTCAGGGTCTCGTTGGCGATGACGCGACGAATCGTGTCAGCGTTCACATAGCTGTTCTGGTAGTTGTTCCAGACCAGAAGCTGCTTCTCCTGGTTCTCGGTCGACGCATAGGCCTTGGCGACGTCGAGGGTGATTTCACCGGAGCTCAAGGCTTCGAAGATCGGCTCGGCAAGGGCGGCGAGACGGAGGCGTCCTTCGACGAAACGACGCGTGACGCCGAATCGCTTGGCGACAGCATCAATATCGCCACTCGTTCCGATGAAGTGCTGGAACGCGCGGCATTCCTCGGCCGGCGTCATTTTGAGCTGCTGGAAGTTGGTCGCCGTCGAGGTTTCGGAGAGCGTCGCCTCATCGGCCTGAAGCACCATCACGGGCACGTCATAGTCGTCGGCCTTGATCGTGCCTGCGTCGGCGAGACGCTGAAGCGCGCGAAGGCGGCGGCCACCATCGAACACCTCAAAGGTGCCGCGTGGTTTTTTGGCCGGCGTGACGAGCAGGTTCTGGAGAACGCCTCGCGCCTCGATATCGGCCGCCATCTGCGGAATCTGCAGCTTTTCTTCGGGCAGTCGGCGGACATTGATTGGCGAGAGACGGAGCTTGTTGAGCTTCATGGTCTGGATCACTGGAGTAACTCCTTCTGGCATCCGGCACATCCCGGACACCACTCCCGATCCCCCTTCCCTCTTTCCCAGGGTGCCTTGAGACGATGCCGAAGGCCCCCATGGGTCATGCGTCAGCGAACCCGCGCGTAGCGGTCGGAACCAGCGGCCAGACTAATGGGGAAAGGTGTTGCGAACCCGCCTAAGGTCGCCGTCATCGCGTTGGGGCGACCTGCCTAAAACCCGACGCGTTGGATGTAGCGCTCGAAGTACTGAACTTCGTTTCGGTCTTGCTTGGTGTCCCCCTCAAATCCTAAGCTGGTCATCAACCGATGGGGGAGCCGCGGATGACGGGCAGACGCGGACTATCACCCATCATTTTTGTCGGTCGTCCCGACCTGATCGATCTCGCTGACGACGTCGAATACGAACATCTTGGCGATGCGCTGAATGAAGCAGCGAAGACGGCGACCGAGATTACAATACTCGGCGGCTTCTACAGTGTTGAACCGCTTATCGCGCTCTGTCGAAATGTACCCCCGGCAAAGCGGCGGACCTGCCGGATTAGGATCGCAGTTGGCCTCGACGCTGCCTCATCCATTCCTAAGACGTGGGAGGACATGCGCCGGCTGAGGAAGGCTTTGATCGATCTGCGCTTCGTCGACCCTATTGTTTCAATCGTCGACAGCAAGCCGGTCCACTTCCACACCAAGCTCTACCGTTTTCTGCACACGACCCAACCAATGTGGTTTGTGGGTTCGGCGAATCCGGGCAGTAGCCGGCACGAGTTGATGGTGCGCTTTGCGGGACGGCACGACGCGCTATCCTCCTATGTCGCGGCCGCTTTCGCCAAAGCCGCTGATGTCAGCCGTACCAAGCCGACCAGCGGAATTGCTTCCTTGCGCGATTTCATCATGACCGGTGTCCTTTGTCACAAGCCGCCGGTCCACCGACTCTTCACCTTCAATGCATTCCACATCGAACCCGAGCATCGCGAACAGCTCGCTGCTGCGCTGGCGGGCTCGTCGGGGGTCAGCCATGCCAGCCCTGAAACCAAGGGATTCGGGTTTAATCTCAGGAGCGCCCTGCCCGAGGATATGCAGGATGATCCGTTTATCGTCGGAGCCAAGGCCAGCCGCGTCCCTGTGGCGCGGTATTCGATCGACACGGTTTTTGGCCGGTGGATGCCCGATGCCTATGCCTCCCGCCTCAGACGTAAAGTTGCGCATGAAGAAGCCGCCCGAGCAGAGCGTCTGGTCCGTATCGGTCAGGCTCTACGGCCTCCGGAAGGACAGGCGGCCGTGCGGAACGCGCTTGAGGATCATGTGGTCTCCATGGGTTCGTTTCTCGAGAGGCAGGGGATTGACGCCAGGCCGATCTCAAACCGCGAAGCCCGCTTTGGCAAGTTCCTGGCGAATAGAGTTAGGAGCTTGACTGACCCGGACACTGTCCAGCGCTACGCTCGATCCGTTGTTATGACGGACATGCCGGATATTTGGGCCGATGGTACTGCGGTTGAGGATTTCATAGAATCCTTCTTCGATGATTTCGCCTATCGGGCGTCGGAAGCAACGCGTCCGATCATCGTGAAGTCGATTCTCGAATGGCTCGATGACCCCAGTTTGGCGGCGTCGGTGGATTTTCGCGAAGCCATGGAGAGTGGTCTTATCGAGCAGCCGTGGGAGGACGACGATTGGTACCTGCCATGATTTGCGGAGGCCTTTGATGCCTTTCCTCTCAGCCAACCATGTTGTGGTTCGGGGCGTCCAGTCCGGATCGGCGCGGTGGAGATGTTGAGCGCGGAAGACGTGTTCCTGCTCGTGCTCTCGGCGACCGCGTTCCTGGGCGTCGGTGCGTGGGGCTGGACAAAGCCGAAGCTGTGGCTGTGGCGCTGGGCCGACGTTGTCTATTATCCACTGGCGGCGCTTGGCATCGTGCTGCTTTTCCTCAGCAACGACATCAATCGGACCCTGCTCAAGATCGAAGCCAATCGGACGGCCACAGAGGAGGCGTGGCGTGCGCGCGCCAATCCGCAGCCGAACGTTGAACTTCAGCCGACGCCGGCAGCCCTTTTATCGGCGCGGTTCGACTGGTTTGCGTCCGTGCGCAGCCTCGGCGAGGTCTGCGAGGGGAGCACGACGCCGGGCTGCGGGGCGCATAGCGAGCATGCCAGAGCGATCAAAGCGGTGTTCGGCGAATTCGCGATTCCCCTCACTGAGGACCCGGTCGCACTCGCTCGCGCGGAGGATCGCTTTTGCCGGGCCGGATTGGCGTATGTCGACAGGCTTGCGGAAGATAGCAGCCTCTCGCTCGGTGCATTCGACAGGCTGAAGACCGCCCTTGGGCAATTGTCTAAGGGTGGTGATGAGGCAATGCTGAAAGCGGCACTGGCGCGCAATATCGCCCATGACCGCCAGATTTTCGACAGCATGTCTGATGCCCATGAGCGCGCGATTGCCGAGCCGTTTATCAGCGTCCAATCGGAACACGCAGTCGTTCTGCTCGGACAGCTGAGCTGGTGTGCTAGCCGGGACGATCGGACCGCAGAGGGCCTGAAAACACTTGATGCCTGGCAGGCAGAGGAACAGAATCGGGCGCGCACCCGAGCGAAGTTCGCGCGCGATCTTCAGGCGGCTAAGGACAACAAGACGCCCACCCCGATCCAGCAGAACAGCCGGAAACTGCAGCAACAACTCTGGCCGTATATTCTCGTGCTCGCGCTCTCGATCAAATTCGGGAAGGCGATTTCAGCCGTGGCCGACGATCTCACCAAGGCCGCCAAGCGCCTCTTGCAGGTCGGCAAACGCGCCCGGCACCTGGTAGGCATAAGCGTCGCGAGATTGCGTCGCCGCCGCGAGACTCCCCCCGCAGTTGCGGCTCATTGCGGTGAGGATACTGATCCTGCTCGAAGCGAGGAGGATCGATTGGCCACGGACCAACCAGAAGCACCCAAGCAGATTGGCTGATGGCGAGCTATTAGAGCCACTCGACGCACGAAAGCGCAAACCGTCACCGAAGGGTTCGACGGAAGAAAGCCAGCATTTCACGCCAACCGTGCTCTGCCGCCGTCTCGTCATAGACGGGGAAGTCGGGCTTCATCCATCCGTGCGCGGCAGGGTATGTCTCGCTGCGATAGCTGACGCCTGCCTCGTTCAGAGCGTGCTCGAATTGCTCCGCCATCGCGGGCGGATAACTGCCGTCATTCTCGGCCACAGCGATGTAGAGTTCCGCGTCCAGGCGGGTTGCATAGGAGTGTGGGCTGTCGGGGGCCTCGGTTGCCAGATTGCCGCCGTGGAAGCTCGCGACCGCGGCGAAGCGATCGGGTCGGGTGCCAGCTGCTGCGATGGCCATACCGCCTCCCATGCAGAAGCCGACGGCGCCGACCTTAACACCCGCGACCTCCGTGCGGCTGTCGAGAAAAGCGAGGAGCGCATCGGTGTCCTCAGCGGACCTCGCATTACCTGTCGTTGCCATGAGTGGGCCAAGGATCGCCTTTACATCGCCCTTGAACACCTCCTTGGGGTCAAGCGGGCCATAAGGCCCATAGCGATAGAAAAGATCAGGCAGCAGCACGACGAAGCCCGCTTCCGATAAGCGCGCCGCCATCGCGAGCGTAGCCGGCCGGATGCTGCCGGCGTCCATGTAAAATATGATGGCGGGTGCCGGGGTCCCATCGTCAGCCGTAAACAGGTCGACCGACATTTCGCCGCTGCGAGTCGTGATTATTGCCTGCTCATGAGCCATCATCTTTAGTCCTGAGTTGGTCGGGCGAACTGCCAGCGCCGGTGGACTTATTTCTTAGGGATGCGAGAGGCTCGGGAAAGCGGAAAGTCGCTGCCGTCTCATGGATCAGCCGCCTGCGGACATGACACAAGTGAGAATTTCCGTCGCGGTCGGCACTGGAAGGAAGACGCGGGTGCGGTACTGGATAACTTCGGTAAAGCAGCCGATCGACTTGAGCCATGGGATCTGTTGTGACGGCGCGCCGACCAGCTCAATCCGGGGGGTACCGTTCACCAGAGCACGCCTGATGGTCATCGGGAAGGGTCGCGAGAGATCGACGGCGCGGCCGGAAAAGGCGGATTTGACGATGTCCTGCGGTGGCAGGTTCTCCGCCCGGTCGATGCCCAGTTTGGTGAAGAGCTGAACGACATGCTCGTCGAAGACGAGACGACCGAGCCAGCTATTGCCGGCCTTGTCGGCGATGCGGTTCACGACCAGATGATCACTCGGCAGCGCGGACCAGATCGGGAGCAGGAGGCCCGTGGCGAGACGAACCGTCTCGGTGTCGATCTTGTTCGCCGCTTCCTCGGCCTCCTCGCGCCATTTCGCGGAAAAGACAGCTCGGTCGAGCAGGGTCCAAGCGCTTTCGAACAGCTCGTGCTCGCGCATATATTCACGCCGCGTCGGCCGCATCAACTCGACGCGCGGGATCGGCGTTCCCTCCTTCTCCTCCATGAGAGCGCGGGCCTTTGTCTGGAGGGCCACCTTTCCGGATTTGGTATTGATAAGAAATTCGGCCGTCGCGTCGTTGTCGGCGATATGCAGGATCCGCTCGAGCGAGACCGGCACACGTCGATGTTCGATCTCGATCGTCAGCAAGTGCGATGTTGCACCGCTGACCGGATCAGTGCGCAGCAACGTGTCCTCGATCAGAGTGGCCTTATCGACAAGGATGGTTTCGACCCCGACGTCGAGGCGACCCGCCTCGCGCGCGGCCGAGACGCGGGTCTCCACGAGCGAGAGGAACTCGTCGAAGATCTTGTTTTGCAAACCGATCGGCAAAGCGAGGATGCGGTTGAGCCATCGCTGAATAGGCGGCAGCTCGTCCTTCATCACCCCATCCTTGTCGCATAATTCGAGGCCGGTCCGGCTTTCGAATTCGGCATGGCTGACGCTTGTGAGCTTGCCCCCGACCAACAGGTGGAACCAGCTCACGAGCGCCGCACAGGCATATTCGCTCTCGAGATTGTCGGCAGGATCGAACAGGTTCTGGCCGCCTGTCTGTCTCTGCCCGCGTGTGAGGGCTCCAAGGCTGTCCAGCCGGCGAGCGATCGTGCTCGTAAAGCGAAGCTCGCCTTTGCAGTCTGTCGTAACCGGCCTGAACAACGGGGTGCTGGCCTGGTGCGTCCGATGGGTACGGCCAAGACCCTGGATCGCGCGATCGGCGCGCCAGCCTGGCTCGAGCAAGAGATGCACCCTTTGCTCCTGGTTCACGACGTCCTTGGACGCGTGATAGGATCGCCCGGTCCCCCCGGCATCCGAGAAGACGAGCATCCGTTTACGGCCCTCCATGAAAGCCGCGGCCTCGGCTTGGCTGGTCCGCGTCGATCGGGTCTCAAGCTTCTGGCGGCCGCCGGCCGACGAAATCAGACGCTTGGTGCGCCCCGTCACTTCGGCGACGCGGTCGTGACCGAAATGCTCGAGGAGGCCGTCCAGCGCGGACATGATCGGCGGGAGTGCGCAGAGCTGCTCGATGAGTTGGTCGCGCGCGGCCTCGGCCTCGGGATTGTAGACCGGGTTGCCATCTTCGTCCTCCATCGGGACCGACCGCGGGGTGCCGGTATCATCGGTGAAGACGCGCATCTGCCGGGTGGGGAACGCCCGCTCGAGATAATCTATGACATATTCGCGAGGCGACAGATCAATCTCCAGGTCCGCCCGCTCGTCGGGGCTGAGCGCGCCTAGCCGGCGGTCGAGGATCGATTCTGCTGTCGTCACCAGTTGCATCACCACCGATTGCCCGCTCTCGAGATGGTGCTGAGCGGCAGCAATGACGGTCGGCAGCTTCATCGAGAGCAGAACCTGGCCGAAGAACCGCTGTTTAGTCGACTCGAAGCGGGAGCGAGCAGAGGCTTTGGCGCCGCTATTCAGCGTCGCGTTCTCCAGGCCGTCGACGACAGCCGTCAGTTCGAGGGCCTTTTCCATATTCTGATGGATGATCGACCAGGCATCCGCATAGGTGTCGTAGATCTCGATCTGGGCCGGCGTCAGCTCGTGCCTGAGAATGTCATATTCGACACCGGCGAAGCTGAGCGCGCGCGCCATGTAGAGGCCTGTCGCCTTCAGGTCGCGAGCGACCAGCTCCATGGCCGCGATACCGCCCTTTCGGATGCTGCTGATGAACTGCTCACGGTCGGGAAAAGCCGTTTCTGGTCCCCAAAGGCCAAGGCGGACGGCGTATGCGAGATTGTTGATGTCGGATGCACCGGTCGCCGAGGCGTAGAGCACACGGGCACCGGGCAACTGATTCTGGAGAAGGACGCCACAGATTCCCTGTTGAGAGCCCTCCTTTGCGCCGAGAGCGCCCTCCCCGCCTGCGACCCCGCCCATCTCATGGGCTTCGTCAAACGCGATGACGCCTTCGAAATCGCTGCCCGTCCACTCGGTAATCTGTTTCAGCCGGCTGTGATCGCCGCGTAGCGAGCGCAATGTGGGATAGGTAACCAGCAACACGCCCTGGTCGAGCTTGATCGGCTCATCGATCTTCCAGTTCGAAATAGGCTGGATGTCACCATTGAGGCCGCCAAGCGCGGTCCAGTCCCGTCGGGCATCTTCGAGGAGCGGCGCGTTCTTGGTCACCCAGATGTTGCGCCTACGGCCTTGCAGCCAGTTGTCGAGAATGCAGGCCGCGATTTGGCGGCCCTTGCCGGCGCCCGTGCCGTCGCCGAGGAAGAAGCCTTTGCGATAGGCGTCGCCATCCTCCGCCAGAGTGAGGCCGACACCTTCCTTGTTGGGCTTGAAGCGCCCGGGAATGGTCTGCGACCAGGCATGACCGGCATAGACCACCGTCTCGAGCTGTGACGCCGAGAGCAATCGCTCAGCGACGGTGCGTTCGGGGAGGTTTGGTACGTAACCAGGGATCGGCGCCGGGATGGAACCCATCGCAACGGACTCGACCAGCGCGGTCGGGTGGTCGCCCGCCTTGTCGAAGGTGATGCGGCTCGGGCGATAGGGGAGATAGACGCCTGTCTGATCAAGCAACGGCGCTGGCGTTTCGAGCTTGGCGTACTCCACTGGCAACACATGATTGCGGACGGGCGCGTGATAGGCGCGCGGTGCCGGCCGGTTGCTCTTGACCGCTCGAAACATCGAGACACCGCTGGAGCGCCTCGGGGCGGCTGCTGGCAGGTCGGCGCGAGCAGGGGCTCGTTCGTGGATGTTCAGTGTTTCGATCAGCTCGGCGACCGAAGAGCGTTGTATGATCGCCGGCGGCGCTTTGCCCGGCAGCTTGTCGATCACGAATAAGCGAACCGCGATCGATGTGCCGTGCTTTAGATAGCATTTCTCAAGACGGATCGCCGTTCGAACGGTGACGTCGCGGAGTACCGTCTCGTACTGATCACGCATCCTGGCACTCGGTCCAAACCAGTCAGGCATGATCGCGACGAGACGGCCGCCGGGGCGCAAGCGGCGGAGCGCCGCCTGGAGATGGCGAACCGCGGCAAAATCGTCAGCCCCACGTCCAAGCGAGCGCGAGAACGGTGGGTTCATGATGATCAGTGTCGGGCGCTCGATCGCGGCGAGGGAGGAGTTGAGCGTCGCACCGTCGTGGCCGGTAACGCTCGCGGCCGGGAAGACATCCACAAGGCGGCCACGGCGCGCGGGATCGAGCTCATTGAGGTGGAGCGCCAGATGGGCGCCAAGCTGCGCGACCAGAAGGCCATTTCCAGCGCTCGGCTCCAGGATCACGTCGTCTGGCTGAACGTTCGCCAGGAGCATCGCAACGGCAGCGATATCAACCGGAGTCGAGAATTGCTGCCACTCGATCTGCTCTTCGCTGCGGACGGTCTGAGTCGGGAGGCGTGTCACCAGGCTGATGATCGGGCGGACATCGTCGAACGAGGTGAGGGCCAGGTTTGAAGCGCGGATATGCAGGGCAAGCGCATGCTCGAGGATTTCGAAACTCTCGCGCTGGGTCCACCGGCCTTCGGCGTCGGAGCCGCCATAGGCTGCCGTCATCGCTTGGTTGAGGTGCCGTCGTGTGATCGTCTCGCCGGAGCTCAGTAGCGGAAGAAGCTGGCGTGCGGCTTCATGATCGGCACGCTTGGCCGCGTGGAAGAGGTCGGTCATCTGGGATCTCCTGCGTGGCTGCACCCTCGGCAGCATCACGCTCTCGACCCCCCTCTCCTTTTCCGGCGCTTCGCGCCGTGGTCCCCCGACGCGTCATTGCGCCGATATGTGCCCTTCCCTGAACCGTGATCCCTTGATGTCGTGGTACGTGACAGCTCTCCGCGCTTATAGCTTCACCCCTGGAAGCTTTGGTGCGCCTGGAGCGGGACCGCCTGAGACCACAGCTCTTCGAATTGGGAAGCCATATCATCGATAACATTGCGGGACGTGAGGATGGTCACAACCTCGCGTGCCGCGGCCGTTCGTTTACGCGTGAAGTTGGCTGTCGTCAGGCAAGCGACCTCTCGATCGACCAAGATCGATTTGAGGTGCAGATGCTCAAGAAGGCGAATTTCCAATCGACCTTCAATGCCGATTGCCTTGAGTAGTGACTGCTCTAGGGTGGAGGCGGACGTAAGTATGCGCACCGAGAGCTTCGAGGCCATGAAATCCAGCAGCGTCAGAAAATCCATCGACAGGAACGGCGCTGCCACCAGAAGTTCATGTTCAGCACGGCCCAGCACATCGTGGATGGTAGATAGCGATCCATCGCTGAAGCGGGTTTCCGGCTGCAACTCCGCCGGGATGGTCTTCTCGCTGCGCCGCCCCAGCCGGTGAGCCCACTCCGTGGCGGCAGTCGCATCCAGCTTCTGGCCGTGCGGCACCAGCACTTTGTAGCCCCTCGGTGTCTCGACTACGGTTTCTGGTGAAACCCACTGCCAGATCGCATCGTCGGTCCCGGGATAGTGGAGGACCACCACGACGGGGAGCTGATGGGAGCGATAATAATCGAGATGCCGTCTCTCATCTCGAAAAACAACGCCCTCCGGGCCGCTCTCCCGGAAGAAACGGTCTCCGCTCTTTATCTGCAGCGATATCCATCGACCCGTCGCTTCGTTGGCCCGGACCTGCTCGACAATACCGTCGATCCCGACATCTGGCCCGGAAACACGTCGGAAAATCCATTTCAGAGACCGCTTCACGATCAGCTCGACAGCGGTTTCTCCTTCGTCTCCTGTGGCAGAGCTATTATCGTATCTCATCACTTCCCTATACCGATGAAGCCGGCCGCCGCGACCGGTCTATTGGCAAGAAGAGGCGCACATCCGGCATTGGTCCTGCCCTTTTCGCGTCAACTCCGGGTTTGCAGCAACGACTGGCCATCGAGCACCTTCGCCCAATCCTTGAATTTGGGCGGCGGCGGGAAGCGACGAATATCGAGCCCATCTCGCGCATATTCTTCTTGAGCCTGTACTGCAGCGCGCCGGCCTTCCGGATCATTGTCTTCGGCGATGAACAGGGTCGTGACGCTCGTGGGTATGACGAGTTGATCAAGGCGCCGCGCCCCGAGTGAGGCCCAGCAAGGAATGTCGTTCAGTCGCGTGAAGGCGTCGGCAGTCTCGAATCCTTCCGCGATCGCGAGGGTCGCGCCCCCTGCCCTGCCCCGCCATGCGCCGGACAGCGGCGTGCCAAGCATGACTTTGCGAGTATAGTCGGCGCTTTCGCTATCGAGAAAAATCCGTTGGATCGCGACGAGCTTCCCGACCTCGCGAACCGCTACGAGCAGCGCCGGAAGAAACGCCGTTTTAGGTTTCGGTAGATATGGGCAGCGTGGATGGAAGCGGATGTCCGGCGGCGGCGGCAGCAGTAGGTTGCGGCGCGCCAGATAGCGCTCGGCGAGTGTCCCACGCACGTCGACGGCCTGATCCCAGATCCGCTCTACGTTTGCAGGGCGCGGAGCGCGCGCGGGATCAGGGAGCGCGTAATGCTGGCCAGGGCGAACACGCCGGAGCTCGCGAAGCACATCTTCTCGGGAGCATCCGGCAAAACAGGTGACGAGGATGCCTCTGTCGCCTTGGCGGATGGAAAGGCTTGGATCGCTGTCAGCGTGCGCTGGGCACCGACACATCGCGACATGACCGCTCCAGGTGCCGCCTAGCGCACCGACGATATCGACAAGTTCTTGAGAGGGCCGTTTGGCTGTAAGCGGCATGATCCTACCTCCTGCTTACCAGCTCGGGCCCCCTCCCCTTTTCCCCGTCGATCTTTGCGGACAGACTCCCTCGCCGGCGCGTTCGCAGGAACGGCTCGGAGATCATCGGTCAGTCGTCAGGCCGATTCGCTCTGCGCTCGGCGTAGCTGATGACAAAAGCCTCCCAGACGCGGAGCCACTCGCTGTCGGTGCGCGGTTTGGCGAAATTTGGACATCCCTTGCGAAAAGCTGTCGCCATATCGTCCACCGCCCAGGGTTTTCCTTTGGTGAGACCAATCTGACGAAACACGGCCTCGCGGGTGCCATAGGCCAATGACCCCGTCGGGAACGCGAGGAGCGGCTCAGCATCCTTGGAGGGCACAACCGGCACCTCGCGGCGCTCTTTGACCGATGATCTCGGTGCCGTTTCTGATGCGGCGGGTCCCACCAATCGGAGGTGAGGCCCGACGAGCTTGCGCTCCATCGGCGCGGGCGACGGGTGCAACACCACTTTCCGGCCCGAGAGATCCACATTTGCGTTCGGATAGACGGCGGACACGATCTGCATCGTCTCCCGGACGGTCTGCCGGAAACGCTTGCTGTCGGCCTCGTTGCCCAGATGCTTGGCGAGCTGGTCCCAGGAAATGACCTGCCCTTTGTCCGAGCCGATTCGCGGAAGCCGATATGCAAGGTATGTGTAGAGGTCGAGCGCGGTTGGCGTGCCCTTTAGTTCCCGGATAGCGACTTCGTTCAGAGGCACGGCGTGATCGACGAGGTGGCTGTAAAAGGCCTCCGACATACGGATTTCACGCGCAAATGAGCCATTCTTGTCGAGCGATCCTGCATATTCGTTCGAGATTTTCACGTCGCGGACTGCAAAGGCGTTGTCGTCGGTATCTGTACCATCCCACCGGATCTGCCACTCACAGGCGAGCAGCCGATCGACCTGCTCCCGCATGAGGTTGGCAGTACCGCGGGGGCCGTAGGAGACCGTCTGATAGCCCAGTCGCCGCATCCATTCGGTGAAGTTGCGACCGAGATAAACATCACGCGATTGCTTCATGACGGCTTGCGACAGGAGATAGATCAGCGCCACGCGGGGGTAAGCACCGTACGGCACGCCAAGGCTTCGCATAACCGACTTGCCATCGACATTTTGCAGGACCGGCCTTGGGTTGATTGCGAGCGCGTATTTTCCGTCTTCACGAACGATCGGCTGCGTGTCGTCTTTCGGTCGCTTGGTCGGCAGCGACATGGCACAGAGGGCCGAATGGAGAAATGCGGGGACAGGTTCTTCGTCCTGGACCCGAAGAAAAGCATCGAGGGTGAGTTGGGTACCCGCAGTAGTTGCGAGTCGGCGCACGCTCTCTTCACCGCCGTTGAGCATGGCTAGTGCGTACTGGTGCCCAAGCGGCCTCTGCGGATCCCCATTCATGGTCTGCCCTTCCCTCCGAATCTGCCGGAGGTTTTGATAGGCATGTCTCAACAGGTTTGAGCAGCGAAATCAACCCCGTTGGCAGTTTGGGACGGGAAATGGCCGCCAAACCTGCAAAACGACCGATGATGTCGGTGCCCTTTCGGGGCCTCCCGGTCTTTTCACGCTTCAAAACTGAAAAATCAAAACGATTCGCGAATCGGTTTTTCTTAGGTTGATTCTAGTAATAGGTATGCGCTCCGACATCATCGGTCGCCCTGCACCGAGATCATCGTTTTCCTGCACCGAGATCATCGGAAAGTACCGAGATCATCGGTAGTTATCCACAGGCGTCCATTCAGCGCCCTTTGTCGCTTGAGCGACTGAGATCTGCATCAAGTCGGCACCGAGATCATCGGTCTGAATCTTTTGAAGGGCCCTGCACAACTGGTCGATTCGCCAACGGCTCGGAGATCATCGGTCTAGTTGTAAGTCTGATGGCCATTTTGTTGCTCGAAACTGCCAAGGGCGCTACTATGGTCTATCAAACCCACAGAAGCGGACAAACATGGCAACAGATCCCTCCTTAGCCCAGCCCGATGACCTGATCGAGGGCGGGCTCGACGTCCTGCACAGGAAGTCGCTGACGATCCTCAAGCGGATTCGCGATAGTGCGCTGGATCCCGAGACTGGTCAGAAGCGAGGACCCACCTTCCCTATCTCGAAGGCAGCCGCTTTGGTGGGGAGAACGGCCTCGGCAGTTCGAGAGGCTGAGCGAGACGGGCGCCTCCCCGAGCGCGATCGGACTGGCTCGGGCCACAGGGTCCAATACTCCCTGGAAGAGCTCGACCATATGCGCGAAGTGTTTGGGACGCGGCCGTGGCGGGAGCCGACGGACACGCCGGCGATCATCTCGGTGTGCAACTTCAAAGGCGGCGTGGGCAAGTCGACGATCGCGCTACACCTGGCGCAGCATTTCGCGATCCACGGCTATCGCGTGCTGTTCATAGATTGCGACAGCCAGGCATCGTCGACGATGATGTTTGGCTATCGGCCTGACGTCGATCTCGAGGAGGAGGATACCCTTTACGGGCATTTCCATAACCCGGAGCTGCTTGGGGTTAGGAAGATCATCCGTAAGACGCACTTCCACAACCTCGATCTGATCCCGTCCAACCTGCGGTTGTACAATCTGGAATATGAGATCGCCGGGTACATGGCGAAGAATCAGAATATGGAGATCATCGACCTCATAGCGGAGGCGATCGATACGGTTGTCGACGACTACGACATCGTCATTATGGACCCGCCGCCCGCACTGGGTATGGTGTCGATGGCGGTCCTTCAGGCCGCGAACTGTATGGTGATCCCTGTACCGCCGAGCTTGGTCGATTTCGCGTCTACCGTGTCGTTCATCGACATGACGCGAACGACGATGAAGCAGCTGGAGGAGATTGGTGGCCGCGGTCGGCCCGCATATAATTTCATTAAACTGGTGGGGAGCCGCGTAGATGAAAGCAAGTCGATGCACCGCGAGGTGCTGTCGATGATGCGGCAGGTTTTCGGCGGTTCAATGACCCAGTCCGTGATGGTGACGAGCGCCGAGATCGACAATGCGAGCTCACGCATGAAGACGGTGTTCGAGCTCGAGAAGCCAGTCACTTCGCACGAAGTTTATAACCGCTGCATGAAGCATCTGACGGAGGTCTGCCACGACATCGAGCAAGACGTTTTGCGGACCTGGGCAAGCAGGGCAGGGCAGGGGATTTGAGGCCGGTTGCCACGTGGCAACTGCGTGGAAATCCGGAACGAATTGCTCAGTCAGATCATGGAGCGCCGGCAGCCGGATTCGGAACTGTTGCCACGTGGCAACTTGAGACAAAAACAAGCTAAAACAAGCGATTAGGCGAGGCAATGATGCGATACAATCGGACGGAAATACCTCCCTCAAGCATAGCAAAAGCGAGCGAGTTGCCACGTGGCAACTCTGGCCTCGGGGCGGGGTTTGCGGTCGACAAGAATGAAGAAGGAATGAGCCGATGAGCAAGGGAAACAAGGGCTTCGGCTCGCAGTTCACAGATGGCCTCGACGACGAGGAAAATCTCGATAAGTCGAACCCTGCGGAGGGCATCATGGCAAGCCGCAGCCAGACACTGGCGCGTCTTGCCACGGGCAAGTCTGTGGCGGACCGAACCGAGTGGGTGGACCCTGCGAAATGTCGTCCCTGGCGGATGCACAACCGCGACCTCGATCATTTATCCGAGGACAGCTGCCGCGACCTGATCGACTCTTTTCTATCGGCCAAGAAGCAGCGGATTCCAGCAATCGTCCGCAGGCTAAAGGGCGATCCCGAGTTCGATTACGAGATCATCGCCGGCGTGCGGCGCTGGTGGACGGTGAAGTGGCTCCGCGCGCATCACCATCCCGAGTACGAGTATCTGGTGACGATCCAGACCGTCACGGACGAGGAAGCCTTCCGCGTTTCAGACGTTGAGAATCGCTCGCGTAAAGATATTTCGGATTGGGAACGAGCGAAGGAATACACGATCGCCCTCGCCGAGTTCTACGAAGGCTCGCAGTCGCAGATGGCAGAGCATCTCAACCTGTCGAAATCCTGGTTGAGCCGTCTTTTAGACGTTGCGCGGCTGCCCGAGGAATTGGTCGCTGCATTCTCCGATACGCATGACATCACCGTTCGGGTTGCCCGCGACATCAAGCCGCTTGCGGGCGACGCAAAGTCGCTCGCCAAGATGCGTGAAGAGGCCGAGCGGATCGAAGAAGAGCGTTCGCGTGAAGGCGTGAAGATCAGCGGGCCGGAAGTTGCCAAGCGGCTCGTCAAGGCTACCGTCGCCCCTGCCGCAAAAAGCGTTGCGGAAAAGGAGATTACCGGAAATGGCGGCAAGGTCATCCTGCGCTACTCGAAGGCGAGGGGAGGGGGATTGACGATCAAGGTTCCGCCAAAGGCCGATGCAACGCCGGCTGAGCTGCTGAAGGCGATCGAAGGGTTGCTTGGCTAGCCGACATCGAATGCCCTTGGGACGATACCAGTTAGGAACCACATGACCGCTCCCGGCCCTGACACCATGCATAATCCCACGCTGCTACCGGACGAAAAGGTTGCCTGGCTCCATTTGCTGGAAGTCGGGGGCGATGGAACGATCGCGCAGGGAACGCCCCCGTTTCTACACATCTCGACGCTGCTCAGAGCGCAGCGGGAGATGAACAGTGCGCGGGAGCAGAGCAACACACAAATGATCGTGCCGCTGCTCGCGGCCTTCGCCATCCTCGACCAGATCGGCAGAGCTATGGGTTCAGTGAAACGATCTCTGGAGAGCCGCCGGCGAACGCCCCAATAAAGCGAGCGCTACATCACTTTCCGCTGCCGTGGGGAACCCTTTCGGCCGATGAGATGCATGCGCTCTACATGATGCGCAATGGACTGATGCACGACGCAGCGTTCTCGTCGATCGAGCGCGGTGGCCAGAAGCGCAGCATGATCTTCCGGCACGACATACGCATGGAAAAGATGGTGGTGCTGGCGGTCCGGGACTGGAACGGGAAGCCTGACGATGTCTGTCGCGAGACCATCACGTGGGTAAATCCAGACTTGATCCTCTGGGTCGCGAACAGCGCGATCGGCCGCTGTGGCCAAGCTCTGAAGCTCAGCGACCCCAACCTGGAAATCCGTCACGATCCGCAGGTCATCGCCGCGCGGTATCTCCTGTGGCATCAATATTCTCCGTCCAGCGTGACCGATGATGAGGCCGAATGGCTGAAGCCTGGTCGCCACGAAGTCCGAAAGGAACTTAGGTCGAAGTTGACGGATGCCGAGGTCGCTCGCCATGAGCAGCGCTACTACCCGACGTAGCAAGGAGCTTGCGGGCGCCCTGGGGCGTCACGCCAAGGAGACGTGCGACAGCTGCAGGCTGCAGGCCGGGATAGGATAGCAGGAGTCGGGCGAGGAGAGGAGCCTTGCTCCTCTTGGTGACGCCGTGATCGCTCAGCGTTCTCGAGGCGGCACGTTCGATCGCATCGAGCTCGCGAAGGCTGGCACGCGCCGCGCGGCCAATCGCGACCGCTAGAATTTCCGCTAGCTCGGCGGGGGAGGGCGGCAGAAACTTGGGCAACAAGACCAGCGACGGGATGACCCGCGAGGTGAAGCCGGCGCGAAAAAGCATCCGTGGTACGGCAACGGCGATCAGCCAAAGTCGGTCGCGCTGACGTGGTGGAAGTTCGAACGACCGCCCGTCGAAGCTAACGACGTCAGCCGACGACGCTGGCGCAGGTTCGGTGAGGGCAGCGAGCGCGAAGACGCGCTCCGCAATGGACAAAAGGTCCGCTAACGGAAATGGCTCGTCAGCCGAAGCTTTGATCTGGCGCCACAGAGGCCCGAAGTGGGCGAGGTCGTCACTTCCATAGGCCGCAGCCTCGGCGCGGTCATCGAGAACCGAGCGCAACGTGTGGAGCGTGGCCAGGCTGATGCGGTCCATCACATCTTCGTCGCGGGTAAGCGCGAGATGGAAGACCGCGGCGACCGAGATGGGGTCGTTCAGGCCCTCAGAGGCGCGTGGAGGGGGGCTCCTGCCCGCAATCCAGTCCTGGAGGGATCGAACGTCAATCGGGACGCCGGCGAGGCCGGCCAGCGCTACGGCACCGCTTAGACGCGCGCGCGCGAGGAAAATGTCCGTGACCGGGCTGTTCTGTAGGCGCCCGTCGAGGCGGCCGAGCAGCAGCATTGTCCGCGCAAGTTCGGGGAAGCCATGATTTTCCATCGGTCTGTGCATGCCAGAATAAGAAACCAAAGTCAGCAGTTGGTTTCCTTGCCTATCCTTATCAGAATATGGACACGCGATAATTGCCCTTATCACATAAGCGGAATTGACGCCTCTTTATAGGGTGGGCTACGCATCACGGCGATGGATCACCGGGCGCCCCTCGACGATAATGCCCTGATTGCAGGAGAAACTACGCCAGCGCCGCCGGCTCCGGCTGATGATCTCTGCTGGGCGGTGGTGAAGATGCACGCGGTCGAGCGCACTGTTGTCAACGAACCGCTGATCGCCGCGTACCAAGCGGCATCCTCGCCGCACAGCATCCGCGCGCTCAAGTCCGACCTCGAGGCATTCGACCTCTGGTGCCGGCGGCACAGCTGTGTCGCCCTCCCGGCATCGCCTGAAATCGTGGCGGACTATCTTGATGCGCGCGCGGAGAAGGGGAGCAAGCCAGCGTCGCTTGGCCGCTACAAGGCGTCGATCGCCAAGATCCACCTGCTGCTTGACCTCAAGGACCCGACATCGGCACCCCTGGTGAAACTTCGGTTCGCAGCGGTGCGACGGGAGAAGGGCACGGCGCAGAAGCAGGCGCGACCTTTGCGGTTCAAGGGCCCCGTGCGCGACGTCGAGCGCGACAAGGCGCGGGGGCTCAACATCCGCGCGCTGCTCGAGAGTTGTGGGGACGACCTACCAGGGCTGCGCGACCGCGCCTTGCTGTCGGCTGCCTATGACACCGGCCTCCGCGCCTCTGAGCTGGTCGCGGTCACGGTCGAGCATATCGAGGAAGCGATTGACCCCGAGGCGCGCCTGCTCCAGATACTGCGCAGCAAGGGCGATCAGGACGGGGAGGGGGCAACCGCCTATCTGAGCCCACGCACTGTGGCGGCGATCGCGGCCTGGACCGAAGCAGCCGGGATCACGGCGGGGCCGCTGTTCCGGCGGGTGCAGGTGCGGCGCTACAAGAAACGCCCCGCCGTGCGGGGTCGGTCGATCGACAGCATTTCGGGGCGAGAAACCTGGGATCTGCGCAAGACGCTCTCCAAACCGGCGGTGAAGGCGCGCGTCGAATATGACATCGGCAGCGTGGCGCTGCACCCCGGGTCGATCGGGCCGATCTTCCGGTCGATCATCCGGCGCGCGTTCGATCTCGGCGCGCTGCCCGATCTCACGGCCGAGGATCTGGCTCGGCTGCTGAAGGGAATCAGCGCGCACTCGACGCGGATCGGCCTAAACCAGGACCTGTTCGCCAGTGGCGAGGATCTCGCTGGAATCATGGACGCATTGCGCTGGAAAAGTCCGCGCATGCCGCTTGCCTACAATCGCAATTTGGCTGCGGAACACGGGGCTGCTGGACGACTAATGGCGAAGATCGGATAGGATTGGATTGGAATCGTCTGGCACGGTCACCGCGATTGATATGACCATCGGCACGGCCTTAATTTTGAACTCGGAGCGGGCCGATATTTCGTCTCTCCTGACGCGAATTTTGCCCACGACGGGAGAGACGGTGATCGGGAGGGGCGATTCCCTCTGTAATCAATCTACGTTGTTCTGGACGATCGCGCCCGTTGCCGGGTTGAAATAGACCTCAGCGCGTTTGCCGTCCTTGGTGTGAGCATAGATTTCATAGCAGCTTCCGGACACCTGGAAGACCTTGATATCGCGGTAGCCCATCCGGGCGATCTTGGCCTTCATCTGAGGCTGCGTTAGCCATTTTCCGTGCGGCACCTTGGTGCAGACAGGTGCTGCAAACGCCAACGAGCTAGCAGAAAAGGCGAATACGGTGAGAATGAGCTTGGGCAAAGTGGAACGCTTCATGTGCAATCCTTGATCGTTTGTTGCGGGCAACGCGCCCGGTCTGATCGATTTGGCGCTCGCCGCTGACGAAAGGCTGACAGGCGAAAGAAATAGAGTTCGAACGCGCTGGGAGATTTTCGAGACAGCGTCAGGGGTGTGTCAGGAACTTGGGCGAGATTCCGATTGTCGCCGCTCTTGGCGCAACCCGGAGTTTACATCATGAACCGAATGCTGATTTTGGCGACGACCTGTATGGTTGCCTTCCTGTCCACCGGTGCCATGGCCGCACCCTCCTCGCCGAAGCCGCTTTCGCCCCGGACGCGTGCCAATCTCGAGGCGGCGATGCACGGCGAAGCCTATGCAAACCTTAAATACCTTCGTTACGCCGACCAAGCCGCCGCCGCCGGGAAGCCAACGCTCGCCAAGTTGTTCCGCGAATCCGCGAACATCGAAGCCAACGAGCATTTCGATCGTGAAGCCCAGGCGTTGCCGCTGGGTAGTGGGACCGACGTGAACCTCGAAGACGCGATGGCCGGCGAGCATTATGAGAATGTCACTATGTATGTCGACTTCGCCAATCAGGCAGAGGCCGACGGCGACGTAAAGGTTGCAGCGATGTTTCGTCAGATCGCGGTCGATGAAGGCACGCACTACGAAGCTTACAGGCTTGCGCTGGCCAAAATCACCAATAAGTGACCCCAGCGCACGGTGTCGGCCAGCCGCCCCCGCTGGCCGACACCGATCGTTTCGATTGGGCAACCGATCAGGGGGTGGGGATCGGGGCGACCGCGCGCGACGTCGATGCCCTCAGGGCGTTAAACGGCCGTCCCGACAAGCATGCCGATCCCGGCGGTGAGCGCCATAGCGAGCGCCCCCCAAAACGTAACGCGCACCGTTGCCTTCCAGATCGGAGCACCACCTGCATTGGCACCGACCGAGCCCAGCAAGGCAAGAAACAGCAACGAGGCCGCAGCTTCGATCACCACGAGCCGACTTCCCGGAGCGAAGATCACAATCGCCAGCGGCAGTGCGGCGCCGGCCGTGAAGGTTGCAGCGGAGGTCAGCGCGGCCTGAATCGGACGGGCCGTGGTCATTTCCGAAATGCCAAGCTCATCATGGGCATGGGCGGCAAGCGCGTCCTTCGCCATCAGCTGCCGGGCGACAGACTCTGCAGTTGCTGGATCGACACCTCGCTTCACGTAAATCCCTGCGAGTTCGTCCACCTCCGCCTCAGCATTTCCCGCCAATTCTTTGCGTTCGCGATCAAGGTCAGCATGCTCGGTATCCGACTGCGAACTGACCGAGACATATTCGCCCGCTGCCATCGACATGGCACCAGCAACGAGGCCCGCTGCGCCTGCGACAAGTATGTCCGCCGGCTTTGCGGCGGCCGCGGCGACGCCGATTATGAGGCTCGCGGTTGAAACAATCCCGTCATTTGCGCCAAGCACGGCGGCGCGTAACCAGCCGATGCGAGACACCAAGTGTCGTTCGGAATGCCGGTGAAACCGTGTCATGATCATGTTAGCCTTTCGCAGCGTTGCTGGTCGTTCAGGCAGACATGCAAGCCTAAAACATGAGCCAACTCTGCCTCTATTTTCTGACCAAATCCTGACACGGCCCCGTGCGGGGTTGCATTGTCACGATGGAGATTGAAGCCTTATCCGAAAGAGAGTTCCTCCACCGGGTGGATCTTCAACATCGATCTTTCCCCCATGGGCCTCGACGAGCCGTTTGACGATGCCCAGGCCAAGGCCTGCGCCGTCGCTCGCGCGGCGATCGCCGCGCCAAAATCGTTCGAATATGTGCTCGCGGTCCGCCTCCGAGATGCCCTTGCCATAATCGCGCACCGAAAACTGGGGACCGGGACCGGCAACGATCTCGATGGGACTGCCGCCACTCGTGTGCGCCAGGGCATTGTCGATGAGGTTTCGAATGACCCGAAAGATCGCCTCGTCATGGCCGAGGGCTACCGTATCGCCCGTCTGTTCGAAGCGCAGCTCACGATCCTGTTCGAAAGCTTTGGGTGCGAGCGCGGTGACAACCGCTCGCGCGGTATCGGCAAGGTCTACCGTGTGCGCCTCATCGATCATGAGGGCGTCGGCCTGGGCTAGGTCGAGCATCTGGCCTACCAGCCGGGTCATATAGAGATTGTCGCGCGAGAGTTCTTCGCGATCGCGGCTCTCCGGCAAGCGATCGATACCAAGCTGCATGATTGCGAGCGGGGTCCGCAGTTCATGCGCCGCGTTCGCGGTAAAGGTGCGCAAGATGGCGATGGCACCCTCCAATCGCCCAAGCGCCCGATTGACGGCGCAGACAAGCGTGTGAACCTCGCGGGGGGCTATCGGCTCATAGAGCCGGGCTGCCATATTGTCGGGATCGAGACCGTCGACCTCCTTCTCGGCCTGGCGCAATGGGTCGAGGACACGACGAACGGCAAAAATGTTGAACGTGAGCATAAGCAGGGAGAGGGGAACGAGCGGCAGCACCGCATGCTGCAGGATTTCGGCCCAGATGACCGGCACGTAGGGCCTGAGACCTTCCCCTTCGAATTGCATGAAAAGCCAGCGTTGCTGGCCATTCTGCACGATCGTGCGAACCCCGGAGATGCGATGGCCGGTGCTCGTCCGCTCCCGTTGCGTCCAGTCCACCAGAGCAGCCCGGGCGTGGGTCATTGCATGGTCGGGATCGTGCACCATTGGCTGATTCAGATAACGGACCTGCCAATGGGTCGATCCTGGAGGCCCCTCATGAACATCGGCGGTGTCCGGACTGGCCGCAAGGCGGCTCGCCTCCAGACTGAGGAGCTCCTGCGCCAGTGATTCAGGCTGTCGACTGTAGGTGATGACGACAATGGCGATGTTCAGTACCGCAAAAACGACAGTCAATATCGCCAGCCGAACGGCGATCTGGCGGAACAGGCTCGGTCCCGTTCCTATCGGCGCGGATGTGGCAGCATTATCCATTAGCGAGGCGCGGAGCGAACAAAGCGTAACCTACGCCGTGAACAGTTTTAATCTGAACATCTGCCTCGGCCGCTAAAAGGCGCTTCCGCAGGCGCGATACCGTGGCCTCCAGCGCATTGGGCGTAACCTCCGCATCCATGGAGTATAATGCGCTCTCGAGTCCCGTCTTAGCGACGACATGACCTGATCGACGCAGGAGCTGTTCCAATAAAGCAACCTCGCGTGGGGTTGCATCGATTACCGTTCCGGCGACGCACACCGATCGTTCCGAAGGATCCAGGGTAATGTTGCCGGCGGTTAGCACCGTATCGATTGAGCTGCCGGGCCGCCGCAAGAGCGCTCGGCACCGAGCGGCAAGTTCTGGAATTTGGAACGGTTTCACCAAGTAATCATCCGCGCCGGCATCCAGACCTGCAACGCGATCGTCGAGACCACCCCGCGCCGTCAAGACCATGATAGGTGTCGAATTGCGACGACGGCGCATGGCTCGGATTAGGTCGAGACCGTCGCCATCGGGAAGGCCGAGATCGACGAGCAGCAGATCGTAATGGGAGACCTGTTGGGCATGTTCAGCGCCATCGACCGAATCATACCAGTCTACGGCGAACCCTAACCTGTCCAACCCGTCACGGACAAGTTCCGCTAGCCGCGCATTATCCTCAACTAATAATATGCGCATGATCGACGTCCGTTCCGCTTGCCGCTCTTTTCTTGCCCGTTACCATCGACCATGGCAGATTTTCGCGGTGACGAAAGCTTTCCACGATGGCCGCAGCAACGTGGAGGAAGGCCGCCGCAATTATGAGGTTGGCAATGGTCTCATGTGCTTCCTCAACCCAGGCAACGCCCCAGAAACGGTCGGTGCCCATCATCCAGCCAGTCAGTCCCATCATGGCGATCAGCGCCATCAGCGCCAGCATCATGACGGCCCCTGCCGGGTTGTGGCCTATATGACGCTGCTCCCGGCGCTGGATCAGCGCCTTGAGATATCCGATCAGACGCCGTGGTCCGGGGACAAAATCGATGAAGCGGGCGTGCTTGCTTCCAACGAAGCCCCAGGCGAGCCGGACCACAACGGCCACGACCATCGTGTATCCAAGATAGATGTGAAGATTCTCGACATGCCGCAGGACCGTCAGATTTGCGATGACCCCAAACGCCACGGTCCAGTGAAAAATGCGGACCAATGGGTCCCAGACCCTTATCATCTTGGGGAATTGTGCCTGTGCGCTTGTAGGGGAGGGTGCGATCATGGTCATCACCCGATGTCATTCTGGACGATCGCACCCGTCACTGGGTTGAAATAGACCTCGGCGCGGCGACCATCGCGGGTGCGGGCATACACTTCGTAACAGCTTCCGGACACCTGGAAGAGTTTTACCTTCTGGTATCCCATCCGCGTAATCCGCTCGCGCATCTGGGCTTGCGACATCCAGCGCGCCTGCGGCTGCGTCGTACAAACAGGGGCCGCCGATGCCACCGTCGTGGCCATGAGCGCTGCGCTCGCGCCGAGGATCTTCAACAGGTTCGAGCCGCCGCTCATGGCATTTCTCCTACATCTGGATGCTGTCGATCAGCCCCTATTTGAACGATGCACCGGAGCGCTGACCAAAAGCTGACAGGATCCGCATATTCTGGGATTGGCCATCGGGGCAGCTGGCCAAGCTGTCCGAAGTTACCGGACGGTTCATAGGCACTGTTCAGCTATCGCCAGGCGTGACCCAAATGCTGTGCGAATCGATTTGCAATTTCGTGATGGCCCGCACCGCTTCGCCGCGCGCCTCGATCTCGGCGCGCTGTGCATCATGCGCCTGCCGACGCGCGTACAGCATGTCAGAAAGATCGACGGCTCCGAGCAATTGACCCCGCTGTGTTCTGGCGGCTGCCGCTAGGCTGCTGTCTGCGGCGTCGGCCATGCCACGCCACACGTCCATGCGTGTGCGAGCGTTCGAAAGGTCGGCATCGGCTGTCGCTTCGACCATGCGTTGGACGTTGGACAGATCGAACCGCGCGGCATTGGCTTCTGCGCTTGCCTGCTCGGCAGCTGCCCTGCGATATCCGCCGCCCAGAGGTATGGAGGCAACAAGACCTGCGCCGCGTTCCATGCCGCTGCGCTCGCTAAACAGCCGGACGCCGAAAGTGGGGTCGGCGATGCGATCTGCACGGACGCGTTGCGACACAATGCCAAGCCGCTGCGCCTCGCGGTCCGCGGCACGAATCTCATGACTGCGTTCGATAACCAACGCTCGCATAGTCGCCAGCGGTTGGGCTGGGAGTTCGGGCGCGCCCAGGACGGGTGGTTCGACAGGCAGGGGCAGGTCGGGGAAGGTCGCGGCCAACATGGCCCGTGCCTGCTCCCGATTAGCGAGCGATCCCGCGGCTTGTCCGCGCGCCTGCGCCAGGGCAGCGTTCGCCTGGTCGATGTCGAGATCGGCCGCATCGCGCAGCTGGCGCCGGCGGTGCACCGCCTGAACCGACGTTTCCAGCACGCTCACCGTTCCCATGTCGTTGCGATGTAGAGCGGCCGCAGTCAGCCAGTCATACCATAGCGCGGACAGCGTCAGCGCGGCCTGGTGACGGACATCCTCAGCGCGGTTTTCGGCGACTTCAATGCCCAGCGCGCCTGCCTTTCGATCGAGCGCGGCCTTACCCGGCAGGCGGAATGCGCGCCCGATCGTAGTATCGAACTCATCATAACCACCTTCGCGATCCACCGTCCGGCGGATGTAGCTGCCGGTCACCGTCACCTCATGCGGGCCACGACGGAGCATATCATCCTGCGCCTTGGCCGCGCCAACGCGCTCACCAGCGGCCGAAACTGTCGGGTGATTGTCGAGGATTGCGATCACCTGCGCCTCCGGCGGCAGGTCTGCGCGCTGCGCGAACACGGCGACAGGGGTCAGGCAGGTAAAGGCGGCCAGAGCTAGGGTGATGGCTTTCATACTATTCTTCCTCGCGCCATGACGGGTGTCTGATACCAGCGCACCGGAGATCGGCGTTTCGCCTTGCCAATGGCCTCCAAAATGGCATCGATTGCGGTAGCAAGCTCGACGAGCTCGATTGCTGATCGCTTCAACGTGGCGGTGACCTGTTCAGAGGTTTTTGCATCGCCGAAATCGCGGCCGTGAACAGTCTCGGCACGAACGTGAAGGGGCACGCGGGTGGTGGCGCGGATCGCCTCGATCAGCGTTTCCGTATCGCCGGCAGCGCAGTGGATGGTGAGCAGGACTTCAGTCATTTGCGGCCTCCTCGCGGCCTTCGCCGAAGCGCTCGAACAGGATTGGCAGCAGGACCAACGTCAACAGTGTCGAGGTGATCAGTCCGCCGATCACCACAATCGCGAGCGGCTTCTGGATCTCGGAGCCAGGGCCGCTCGCGAATAGCAGGGGGACCAGGCCGAAGGCGGTGATGCTCGCCGTCATCAGAACGGGTCGGAGCCGCCGTTCCGCGCCAAGCCGCACCGCATCGGCAAGGGTTGCGCCCTCCTCCCGCAATTGCCGGAAATACGCGACGAGCACGAGGCCGTTGAGGACGGCAATACCAAGCAGCGCGATGAAGCCGACCGAAGCAGGCACCGAGAGATACTCGCCTGATGCCCAGAGCGACACGAGGCCGCCGACCATAGCGAAAGGAATGTTGAGCAGGATGATCACGGAGGCGCGCAGCGACCGCAGCGTCGCCAGAAGGACGAAGAAAATCAGCAGCAGGGCGATGGGAATGACCAGCATCAGCCGGGCGGATGCACGCTGCTGGTTCTCGAACTGGCCGCCCCACACGACATGATAGCCGGCGGGCAGCGTGACCTTCGCCGCCACGGCCGCCTTGGCCTCGTCGACATAACCGACCAGATCGCGGCCTGAGACGAAGGCCTGAACCAGAGCAAAGCGCGAGCCATTCTCATGATCCAGCTTCACTGGTCCCTGGGTGCGCTCGACCCGTGCCATATCGCTGACCCGCGCCAGCGTGCCGCCGGGGGTGCGCAGTTGCAGGTCGGCAAAACGGGCGGGATCGGCGCGGAGGCTTTCATCGCCGCGGATCAGGATCGGAATGCGCTTCTGGCCTTCCGCAACGATGCCGGCATGAACGCCTTCGACCTGCGCGCGCAGCATGTCCTGCATCTCTGCTACCGGCATACCGAACCGGCCAGCGGCGGCGCGATCGATGTTGAGTTGCAGATAGTCGACCCGGTCGTTCGCCACGGTCATGACTTCCGACGCGCCGCGCACGCCAGACAGGGTCCGCTGCACCCGGCCAGCGAGATCGGAAAGCGTGGCGCTGTCCGGTCCGAAGATCTTGACCGCGAGATCACCGCGTGCGCCGGTCAGCATTTCCGAGACCCGCATCTCGATCGGCTGGGTGAAGCTTGGCTGGATGCCGGGCATGCCGGCCAGCGCCTTGCGCATTTGGGCAAGAACGAACTCCTTGTCGCCGCGCCAGTCCGAGCGTGGCTTCAGTCGCACGAAGCTGTCGGTTTCGTTGGGGCCCATGGGATCGAGACCGATCTCGTCAGAGCCGACCCGAGCGATTACGTCCTGTACCTCTGGCACCGTGAGCAACGCCCGCTGCACCGCCTTGTCGTTCTCGACCGACTGCGCGAGATTGATCGAGGGAAGCTTGGTCAACTGGACGATCACCGACCCCTCATCCATTGTCGGCATGAAGGCTTTGCCGACCGCACCATAGGCGATGGCGGCGATCACAAGGCCTGCAGCGGAGAGCGCATAGACCAGTCGTTTGCGGTCGAACGCTGCGGTCAGCAGCGCGTGATAGCGGGGCGCGAGCTTCCGCATGATCCAGGGCTCGCCATGATGGCCGCTCTTAAGGCCGAACGAGGCGAGAACGGGCACGAGCGTCAGGGCGAGCAACAGCGAGCCCGCCAGCGCGAACACGATCGTCAGGGCGACGGGCGCGAACAATTTGCCTTCCAGGCCTTGCAGCGCCAGCAGCGGCAGGAAGACGAGGGCAATGATGATGATGCCCGCCGACACCGGGACGACGACATCGCTGGTGGCACGAAAGATGAGGTTGAGGCGTGGATGGCCTTGCTCCTGCTCGTGACCCAGCCGCTCGACGACATTCTCGACGACCACGACGGCGCCATCGACGAGCATCCCGATCGCGATAGCCAGCCCCCCCAGGCTCATCAGATTGGCCGACAAGCCCATGCCCTGCATGAAGAGGAAGGTGATGAGCGCAGCCATTGGCAGCGTTACCGCGACGATGGCGGCCGCCCGCCAGTCTCCCAGGAACAGGATCAGCAGGACGACGACGAGGATCGTGGCCTCCAGAAGGGCTTCCTCCACCGTACCGACTGCATGGCTGATGAGGTCCGACCGATCGTAAAACACGTCGATATGAGTCCCGGCAGGCAGGCCTTTTTCGACCTCGGTAAGGCGGGCGTGCACGCCGTCGACGACTTGCCGGGCATCGGCGCCGCGCAGGGCGATGACCAACCCTTCGACCGCTTCATCCCGCCCATTCTTGCTGACCGCGCCATAGCGGGTGAGACTGCCGCTGCTTATCGTCGCCACGTCGGAAAGGCGAACGATGCGACCGTCACGGCTAGCGATCACCAGAGACTGCAAATCCTCGACCGACTGGATCGCGCCTACGGCACGGACAATGAGCGATTCCTCACCTGACGTCAGGCGACCGGCTCCGTCGTTGCGGTTGCCGCTCTCGATGGCGGTGCGCAGGTCGGTAATCGACAATTTCGCGCTGGCGAGGGCTATCGGGTCGGGACGCACTTCAAAGGTGCGGACAAAGCCGCCCAGCGCGTTGACGTCAGCGACGCCGGGTACGGTGCGCAAGGCAGGACGGATCGTCCAGTCAAGCAGTTCGCGCTTCTGCTGGAGCGTTTGCGGCCCCTCGATCGTGAACATATAGACGTCGGACAGCGGCGTTGAGATGGGTGCCAGGCCACCGCTAACCGAGGCTGGCATGTCACCCAGAACGCCGGTCAGTCGCTCCGACACTTGCTGGCGTGCCCAGTAGATGTCTGTGCCATCGACGAAATCGATCGTGATGTCGGCAATCGCATATTTGGCGGTCGAGCGCAGGATCGCCTGTTTGGGGATGCCGAGCATCTCCATCTCGATCGGCGCGATGACGCGGCTCTCGACTTCTTCAGGCGTCATGCCGGGCGCCTTGAGGATCAGCTTGACCTGGGTCTGCGCGATATTGGGATAGGCATCGACCGGCAGCGTGACAAAGGCCCATGCGCCGAGACCGGCCACGACGATGGACAGGGCGATGACCAGCAGGCGATAGGAAAGTGCCTGCGCGACGAGGGACCGCAGCATCAGCGTGCCTGCGCCAGCGCCTTGAGCGCGCTCGTGCCGACGGTGACGACGCGCTCTCCGGGGCGGATGCCGGATAGTAGAAGGGTCATGCCGCCATTGGAACCACCGGAAGCGACTTTGCGTGGTGCAAAGCCGTTGGCAGTAGAGACAAATACTATGTCGTTGCCATCGAGGTTGGTGACGGCGGATGACGGAACGCTGACCGCCCCGGCCGGGGCGGGGCCGAAGACCGAGATGCTGGTCGCGCGACCGGCGATGACGGCTGACCCGGCCGGCAAGGTCGCCTTTAGCATAGCAGACCGGGTTGCCGGATCGACTGTCGTTCCAACGGCAGTCACCGTGCCGCGCAAGGTGCCAAGGCGAATCGACATGCCGGGGTGGACCGTCCCCACAAGGCGTTCGGGAAGTTGTGCCTCCACTTCATAGCGATCGACGGCATCGATGACATAGGGCGCGGTGGTGCCATCGACGGGACTGCCAGCCTGGATGGTCGCGCCGGTTACCCGGCCTGCGATCGGGGCAACCAGCGTGTAGGTGCCGCTGCCACCATGTCCGTTGACCAACCGCAGGATGCGCGATTTTTCGGCGACATCCGCACGCGCTTCCATGGCCAGGGCGCGCGCCTCGTCGGCACGGGCGCCAGCGATGATTCCCTCGCGGTCAAGCTGGGAGAGGCGACCGGCGTTAGACTGGGCCACACCCAGTCGCGCGCCCGCACGCGTCAGATCGCCGCTCAGGCTCAAGACATCGCGGCTCGAGATTACCGCCAATGCCTGACCCCGGCGCACGCTGTCGCCTTCTACGACCATCGTTCGCATTACGACGCCGGGGAGGGATGCCGCGACTGCGACCCGTGCGCCTGGCGGTGGCGCAATCATCGCGGGGAGATCGGCAAGGGGTGCCTCGGTAGCCGATAGAGCGGCCTGAACCAGGATACCCAATTGCCGTGCCTGTGCTGCCGGGACGGCCAGGATAGCCTGACCCTTTTGCGTCGAAGCGGCGCGGGGTGGCGGGGCATCAGGTGGCGCAGGCGTATGATTCAGCCAGAAAAGCCCGCTCACAAGAGCAACTGCTAAAGCGCCGCCAACGGCATATGTCTGTCGTCTATCCATGACTCCCGGCTAGCCGGGAGTTCTGACGAAGACCTGACAGCCGATCCCGCCAACGCTCCTCCCGAAGTTTACGGTATCAGGCCTGACGGCTTGGTGAACGATCGATCAGGCGCCGATAGACGTGCACGACCTTTTGCGATTCTGCGTCCCAGGAATAGGTCAGGCTCTTACGTCGGGCGCTCTTGCCCATGGCGCGACGCAGCGACCCATCCTCCGTCAAATTTGTAATGGCGTTCACATAGGCATTGATGTCGGTCGGTGGGCAGATGATGCCGTCTTCCCCACAGCTAATGATGCTTCTCGCATTCTGGGCGTCGGCGCTCACGACCGGCACGCCGCAGGCCATTGCTTCAAGGATGACATTCCCGAAAGTCTCCGTGGTGCTCGGGCTGAGCATGATGTCCGCGCTCGCGATGGCGCTCGACAGCGCGGAACCGGAAAGATGTCCGGTAAAGACTGCTCCGGGAAGAGCCTCAAATGCATCGGCTGCGGGTCCCGCACCGACGATCAGCGGACGGATCAAGCGATTTCGTTTCTGAAGCTCTCGTGTGGCCGCCACGAAAGTTGCCAGTCCCTTTTCAACGACCAGACGGCCCAGAAACAAGATGGCGACCTCGTTGTCGGCTATCCCCTTGTCGCGCCGCCACGCCATATCGCGCCGATCGGGATGAAAATGGTCCGAATCGACACCGCGGCTCCAGACATCTGCATGACGATCGCCGCGCATGGCCGCCAGATCATCGACCAGTGCCCTGGTGGGGGCAAGAACATGATCGCTACGCCGGTAGAACCGCCGCAAATGGGCCTCCAGCGCCGGGCGGGCCCAGTCCAGGCCGTAATAGGATAGATAGGTTTCGAAGCGGGTATGCATACTCGCAACGATCGGAACGCCCAGACGCTTGGCGAAACTCTGCGCCCGCACCCCGAGAATATCCGGTGTTGACACATGGACAAGGTCGGGCCGAAACTTAGTGATGTCGGCACGGATGGACTGCGGGATGCCGAGCGCCAGGCGAAATTCCTTGCGGACGGGCAGCGCAACCGAGGGCACCGGGACAAGCGTACCTGCCGGTTCGAAAGCTGGTGTGTCAGTTACCGGGGAATAGACTTGCACCGAGCATCCGGCATTCTTCTCAAGATAGCGAACGAGAATGTTGAGTGCCTGGTTCGCACCTTCCTTCAGATAATTATAATTGCCTGAAAACAACGCAATCCGCACGGTCTAAACCTGCCGAAAATTGAAGACGGCGTTGAGGATGAACACCATCAAGCCTGCGAACAGGGAAACAATTATCCGGGCAACGAGGTAGTTAACGTCACTCCATTTTAGAAGGAGCCCGTAGAGACCTGTCGTGAGGAGCAAACCGACGCCGGAATTGACGAGAAACAGGATATAGCCTGTTCGCAGATCCCGATCGGTCCCTTTGAAAATCCAGGAACGGCCGAGAATATAGTGCAAGGAGTTGGCGATTACGAATCCAACGCCGGCCGCAAATATCTTATTTACCCCCGCAAACTTAACTAAAATCCAGAGGACGAGAAGGCCCACTGCGAAGACAGAGCAACTGACAATTGTGTTACGTACCAGCATTCCTCCGACGCGCCGAGAGATCAGTCGGGCCAGAACGCTGCCATCTGAACGGGGTGCATTGGGGGAAGGCGATCCTTGTGCCGGCTGCCCGCTGGTCATGAAACCGGCATGAGCCGCGCGGTTGCATCAGGACTCTTTTGGTCCGCCGCGTCGGCCCATTGCGTACATCGGACTGCCCAAGGGTTGAGAAATAAAAATGGTAGCTTGATGAACAGAAGTTCGGCGTGGATGAAGCTGTCGATTGCACGCTCCCACCACCGGACATCGCGTTTGGCATGCGCCTCAAGCCATTCGTCATAAGGGGACCAGTGACTCGGCTCGTCGCGATGGATGACCTTGAAAATCCTTGTCAGGACAGGGTCGGACAAGATTAGGCGATTTGCGAGCAATATCTCTACCTGCCTGAAGCCGCGTTTTTCGGTCAACGAGATCACGCGGCATAGGCGTTCGAACATCGCAGTGCTGCTCACGACCTGTTGCGTATGAAGCCGTGCGATCGGCCTTTGAAACATGATTTCGACGAATCGATCAATATGGCCAAACGACCGATCAACCCGCAGGGGCATCACGCCCCTGCGCTCGAACCATCGACGAAACATCAGATAATGCTTTCTCTCGTCGGCGCGGTGACGTTCGATCCGCGCAATCAGTTTGAAGTCGTCGGGGGATCGATCGCGAACCGCCTCGATCACTCGATCAATGGCTGTGTAGCCGCGATGTTCGTTATAGATATATATGCTGCCGACCACGTCGAGATATCGGCGGCTGAACCATTCGAGCATTAAATTCTCCATGCTGCCAGACGCGGGCATGGCCGTGGCTCGATGCAATAACACTCCACCCACAAATTGGTTCGTTGCCAATCCATGTCCGGTTGATGTCGCAAAATGAACGCCGGGGAGCGTCGCCCACTGAGCGCAACGAAATCTGCATTGGCCTTCTACAGACGGAAGGCAAGTGTGATGGGAATGATATGGTTCAACCGATCCCGGGGCTGGGCGTTGATATATTGCATCTGGTAACCAGCCTCTAACGTCGACACGTCATTCAAGGGAAAGGCCAGACCGATCATGCCGCGATGTTGATCAAAGCCGGACCTGACACCCCAATCTGTCGCGTTGAGATTGATGAAGCTTTCCTCTGAGACGACAAGGGCCGGGGCATGATCGCCAAGGGGCACGGACAATCGAATAAGCTGGCGATAGCGCCACCCTGTCTCGTGACCGTTTTCAAGCCATCGCTCCTCCAGACGGCCGCGGGTGGTCAAGCCCACACCGGAGCGTTGAACGATCGTCCAGTTGAACTGCTCGAAGGCGCGGTCCTCTGCAATCCAGGCCTGCCCCACGCGGTTGCTGTTCGAATGGGCATAGCCGACCGAGATCGTTAGATCGGGAACAACGCGGATTCCGATCGATCCGCGTAGAACCGTGTGACCATAGCGCGACAGGCCATCAAATAGCCGAAATTGGCCATCGGCAGCATAGACCAATGTGTCGGTGAGCTTTCCATTTACGGTTACAGCCGTCCAGAGTTGTGTATCCTGCTGGGTCTGAGCCGAGGCGGGCATGCTCAGGAACAGTGCTGGTATCGCCAGAGCGCTGGTGAGGTTGGTAGCCATGAAGCCAGAGGCAACCTTCATGGTTTGAGCCAGACGCGCAGGATCATCGAAACAGCGGCAAGCGAAAGCACGCTGGCCGCCCATATGAGGGCCATCCACCCAAGGCGCTTCCAGAGAGGGGCCTCATCCATCAATGGTAGCCATGTTCGCCGACCTTGCCGCGGAACACCCAATAGGCCCAGGCGGTATAAGCCAGGATAATCGGCACGATGATAACGGGGACCGGTGAGAGGATGTTCGAAAACGCACGCTAAGCATCCCGACCGTTCTGATGAAGGCGGAGAGGCCTGAACCGTTCGCGGGGTTTGTCCATCTCGCTCCACAGATAGTCGCCGGTGAGGCCGATGTGCTCCCATCCCAGCGGCGCGACATGGGCGAGTAGTTCGTCGGGCACCTCGACACCGCTGGCGCGCAGATGCCGGACCGCGCGGTCGAGATAGACCGTGTTCCAGAGGGTGACGGCCGCGGTGAGAAGGGTCAGCCCGGAGGCACGATGGCGCTGGTTCTCGAATGTGCGGTCGCGCAATTCGCCGAGGCGGTTGAAAAAGATGGCGCGGGCGAGCGCATTGCGGGCTTCACCCTTGTTGAGGATGCTGCCGGTGCGACGCCGCTGTTCGGGATTGTTGAACCAGTCGAGCATGAACAGGGTGCGCTCGATCCGCCCGAGCTCGCGCAATGCGCGAGCGACCGGGTTTTGACGCGGAAAACCTGCCAGCTTGCGCAGCATGACCGACGCGCTGACGGTGCCCGCCCGGATCGAGGCGGCGAGCCGCAGCGTCTCGTCCCAATCCGCCTCGATCGCGCGGACGTTGACCGGGCGGGCTACGAGCGGGCGCAGTGTGGGCCAGGGGTCGAGCGACGACAGGCTGTAGAGCCGGCGCTCGTTGAGGTCACGGATACGCGGTGCGAAGCGGAAGCCGAGCAGGTGGCATAGGCCGAAAACGTGATCGACCGCCCCGGCGGTGTCGGTGGCATGTTCGCGGATTACCAGCTCGCTCTCATGGTCGAGCAGGCCATCGAGGACGTGCGCGGCCTCGCCGGCATTGGCTGCAATGACCTTGGTGTGGAACGGCGTGAAGCGGTCGGTGACGTGGGTGTAGAACAGCACGCCGGGATCGGTGCCGTAGCGGGCATTGCGATCGGCGCGACCCTCGCCCTGACCGCCGGCGCGGAAGAACTGTCCATCCGACGACGACGTGTCGCCCGGTCCCCAGACCTGGGCGAGAGGATGCGCGGTATGGCAGTCAACGATCGCCGCCAGCGCCGACAGATAGGTTTCGTCGCGCACATGCCATTCTGCGGTCCAGCGGAGGCGGGGCAGCGTCAGCCCGCGCGAGCTTTCGGCCATGCGCCCGAGGCCGAGATTGGTCGCATCGGCGAGTATCGCGCCCATCAGCGCGGATTGATCGGAGGCCGGCTCACCGCTGCGAGCATGGACGAAGCGGTCGGCGAACCCTGACCAGGCGGCGACCTCGACCAGAAGGTCAGTGATCCGCACACGCGGCAGCATCGCGTAGAGACGGGCCTTCAGTGCCTCGGCATCGTCCGACGGGGATCGCCGGATCGGCGAGATCAGCAACTGCCCGCGCTCGATCGTCACATCGACCAATTCGCCCGTCGCCGCTGCCCGTTCCACCTCGGTCATGCGCCGGGTCAGCAGGGTACGACGTTCCTCATACCATTCGGCAAAACCGGACGGCACGGCCAGGCGCAGGTTGCCATCGGCGCGCATCGTGTCGAACGCAGGGGTCGGCAGCAGGTAATCGTCGAGCGTGCGATAGGCGCGACTGCCGTCCACCCAGATGCTGCCGGAGCCGAGCCGTTCGCGCAGATGGACGATCACTGCGATCTCGTAGGCGCGGCGGTCGATCGTACCTTCGGTCGGTTGGACCACCTTGCGCCAGCGCGGCTTGATGAAGCTGGTCGGCAGTCGCTTCGGCAGGACCGAGCGGCCGTCGCGGTACATCGTTCGCAGCGCCTCGATCGCGCCGAGCAGCGGGTCGCCCGACCTTGCGGTGCGGAAGGTGAAGGCGGCGAGGAAGGCCGGTGCGAACCGGCGGACCGCAGGGTAACGCTCGACCACCTCCTCCAACCCATCGTCGGCCGAGCGGGTGAGACCCTCGGCGAAGCGGATGCTGCGTTCGAACTGGTCCCAGCCCATGCGTTCGTCGATGGCGCGGAACGCATCGCGACCGGTCGCGCGGGCATCGACCAGCAGGCGACCGAGCCGCGCATGGAAGCGGGCGGTGTCCTTCAGCATCCGTGCCTGCCCGAGCAGCCGGTCGGATCGGGTGCGGTCGGCGCGGCGGAACAGCGCTCCCACCATCTTCTCGACCATGACCAGGGCGGCGTCGGTCAGCGCCGCCTCCATCTCGATCATGGAGGCGACCAGCATGGCAAGCCGGCGCGGACGTTCGAGGCGGCGAAAGTGCTGCGCGGTGATGATGCCGGCGGTCCGTGCGATGACGGCGTAGCGAGCGGCATGGATACGCCGCGCCCGATCGGCTGTGATCCCGATGCCGCGCACCGCGTCGAGCCGTTCGATGATCCCCTTCAGGTTTGCGGCCGATGGGGCTTCCGGCCATTCGCGTATCCAACCAAGGCGGGTCCGGCCATTGTCGTCGGATGCGATCAGGCGTTCTAGCGCCGCTTCCTGATCGGCCGAGCAGTCGCGGATCAGTCCGGTATGCGCGGCCTTGCGTGCCTGCGCCCGCACGATGAGGGCGAGACGTTCCAGCGTCGATGCCGCAGGCAGCACGATCCGGTCGAGCCGCAAGCGATCGACCATGCCGGCGACGATTGCCTCGCCCCGATCGGTCGAAGTGGCGATCTCCGATCCCAGCGCCAGCATCGATCGCACGTCAGTTCGGTCGAAGGCGCGCACACCGAGATACGCTTCGATCTCCGCGCGATGCTCGCGCAGCGTAGTCGCACGAGCAGAATAATCGGCGAAGTCGTCGGTTCGGCAACCGATCTGGTCGGCGAGCAGCGACAGCATGGCGGCAGGCACCGCCTCACCCGGCAGCAGCGCACGCCCCGGATGGCGCAGGTAGCAGAGCTGCACCGCGTAGCCGAGCCGGTTCGGTCCGCGCCGGCGCCGCGACACCTGTCCGAGGTCTTCGGGGCCGAGCGTATAGAGCCGTTCGATCGTAGCTCGGTCGGCAGGCGGATCGAAGATCGCGCTGCGCTGCGCGGGCGACAATATGGTCCTGGACGGCATCGGCTTCCTGTTCGTCACGCAACAGGGAAGCGGCCCTGTTCACGGAGCGTAGACCACAATACGGGTTATGTGACATTATGGCGATCGATCGACGGGCAATGCCGCTCCGTCACGCAGACGGACGTATATGTGACAACACTCATCGGCTACGCGCGGGTCTCGAAAGCCGACGGCAGCCAGCTCCACGACTTGCAGCGCGATGCCCTGCTGGTGGCTGGCGTCGATCCCGACCACATCTATCAGGATACGGCTTCAGGCCGCCGCGATGATCGTCCCGGGCTTGCGGCCGGTCTCAAGGCGCTGCGCTCTGGCGATACACTCGTCATTTGGAAGCTCGACCGGCTCGGGCGCGATTTGCGGCATTTGGTGAACACAGTCGGCGACCTCACCAAACGCGGAGTCGGACTAAAGGTGCTGACTGGTGAAGGTGCTTCGATCGATACCACCACCGCAAACGGCCGACTGATCTTCGCCATCTTCGCAGGGCTGGCGGAGTTCGAGCGCGAGTTGATCGTCGAACGCACCAAGGCGGGGCTCGCGTCCGCGCGTGCCCGCGGCCGGCAGGGCGGACGACCGTTTAAGATGACACCGGCCAAGCTACGGCTTGCACAGGCGGCTATGGGAAAGCCTGAAACCAAAGTTGCCGAGCTATGTGCCGAGTTGGGCGTCACTCGGCAGACGCTCTACCGGCATGTCACGCCCGATGGGCGGATTAGACCGGACGGTGAGAAGCTGCTTGCTCGACGAAACCGCACGTCGTGAGCCAACCGATCTCTGAGACAATTGCGCTTCGCCCAGGGTTTGAACGTCTCCTCTTCGGTGTGCTTCTCGCATCCACCATCGGCGATGAGATTACGCAGGTGGCGCTCGTGTTCCGGGTAGCTCCGGCCGGCTCTGGTCCGCAAATAGCAGCCCTGCTGATTGCGCTTCTGCTGCCCGGTGCTTTGGTCGCGCCGTACGCGGGCAAGCTGGTCGATCACCACGATGCTGCAAAAATCCTCGCCGCGACCTCGTTGGCGCAGGCGTTCGTCTCGGGCGTGATCGCGTTCACAGGAGGCGTGACCGCAGCGCTCACCGGCGCGGCCATGCTCAGCTTCCTGTTCGCGTTTAGCGGTGCCGCGACGTTCACGCTGGTACCGATCGTGGGCCGGGCGGCCGGGCTTTCGGTTGCCCGCGTTAATGCCGCGACCGAGTTCGCGAGTGGCGGCGGCTCCGTGTTCGGGCCGCTCGCGGGTGGGCTGCTGGTCGCGTCCGGCGGTACCGCAGTTGCGCTTCTCTTCGACGCAGCCAGCTTCCTGCTGCTTGGGCTCGTCATCGTACTCTCCCACCTCAGCCGGCCGGGCGCACCCGATGCCGACAATCCTGGCTGGACGCCGGTGGCCGTGTTCCGGGGCTATGCGCCGATTGCCCGCCAGCGACGCATCATGCTTCTGCTCGCCAGTTTCTGGGTCGTTATTATGGCGCTCGCGATTGCGGACGGTGTCTATGTGTTTCTCGTAACCAACGTTCTCAGCCGAGGTCCGTTCGCATACGGGGCGTTCATTGCCGTCTGGGCAGGAGCCTATCTCATCTCTGCATGGGCCGCGGGTGGCTATGTCGAACGTAACGCCCGCTGGACGGCCCTTGTCGGACTGGGAAGCATCGCGGCTTCATTTCTGGCAATAGGTCTGACCGGTGCGCTCGCCCCATCGCTTCCCCTGGCGGTCGTCGCCATGGCGTTCCTCATCGGCGGTGCGGGCAATGCCATCTACAACGTATCGGTTCGCACGATCCTACATACCACTGTGAGGCCCGAGCTCCACGGCCGCGCCGCCGCGCTTTATGGTGCTGGAACCCGCATCAGCGAGGGTAGCGGGTTTGCAATTGGCGGCCTGCTTGGACCAGCGCGTGTCCTCATCGCATACATCCTGTCGGGTGTCGTCGCACTGGTGGCGGCCGGAGGGGGAAGCATTGGCCACCGCAGCCGCTGAGGCTGGACGTGATGCTTAGCGTACGTTTTTGGGCCTTTTCTCACCGGTCCCCAAGGTGGCGCTGGAGGCGATTTGGGGCGACCTGACACTGGCGAAGTTAGCGACGACGTACGGCATCCACCCGACGATGATCGCGACGTGGAAGCGGCAGGCGATCGACGGCATGGCGGCGACCTGAGCTGCTACCCATTCTTGGACCACCCGGCTGGGCGTCATCCAGTTCCTGCCGGCCAGGGCGGGCCATGTGCCGCTGACCGGTTCATCAGCGATATCGGCGGCTTATTGCCGATCGCGCTATGTGGTCGCACCTCGTTATAGTCTCTACGCCAAATCTCGCATTTTCCGACCGCGTCGTCGAGGCTCATGAACCAGTGCTGGTTCAGGCACTCCGCCCGAAACTTGCCGTTGAAGGACTCGATGAACGCATTCTTCATTCGAACACGACGCCGCGCAGCGTCCTTCTCTCAGTTTCGCTTTCACCCGGCGCTTCGGTGGCTTTTGTCGCAGCTGCAGTCCCAACTCCTTGTAAAGCCGATAAACACGCTTCGCGTTCACGTCCCAACCCTCCCGCCGGAGCAGCACATGGATCCGGCGATAACCGTAACGCACGCGCGTTTCAGCGATCTCCTGCATCCGCTTCTTCAGGTCGGCCTGATCCGCGCGGCGTCCACGATAGTGGTAGCTCGATCGCTCCGCCCGAAGCACGCTGCACGCCCGTCGGATACTGACGGACCAGATGCCCCGGATGTCGTCGACGAGCTGACGCCGCCGATCAGGCCTCAGAGCTTTCGCGAGACGACATCCTGCAACATCGCCTTGTCGAGACTCAGGTCGGCCACCAACCGCTTGAGCTTCGCATTCTCATCCTCGAGCTGGCGTAATCGCCGCATCTCCGATGGCATCAAACCGGCGTATTTCTTGCGCCAGGCATAGAATGTCATATCGCTGATCCCGGCTTTGCGGCACACCTCGCCGATCGTCGTGCCGTCCTCGGCCTGCTTCAACACAAACGCGATCGGCACCTCGCTGAACTTCGATCTTTTCATCGCTCACTCCATCGCCTGACCCTCAATCCTAAACTGGAATTTTCCAGCTCAAAACGGTCCAGGAAACGGGCGGCAGGTCAAAAGGGGCCATGGGCTTTTGCGGGTCTCCTGCTTCTGATGCTGAATGTCGATTGGGCTCCAAATCACCAAGATTTAACCTACGCGGAACGGATTGCGAGGAGCGGGCGCTCAATATTGTCGCAAACCGTCGCCCACGAGAAACGCTCGCCGTAACGCGTAATAGCTTCTGGCTCTGGCCGGGCCGCGGCACCATTCAGCAATAGCCTTAGCACCTCTGCATCCACATCGGTGGAGGTGAAGCGTGCCCAAGGCGGCGCGACGCTACGATGGATGGGCAAGTCCGAGCAGATGACTGGCAGCCCGTAGGAGCCTGCCTCCACCAGCGGCATGTTGAAGCCTTCCGCGTGAGACAAGGTCAAAAAAATCCCGGCATTGCGGTACAACCAACGCAAATTAGCATCGCTGGCTTTCTGCAGCCATGTGACGCCCCGCGCGGTCAAGCCGTCAAGCACTGCCAGCGCGCCCTGCCATCCCGGCCGACCGGCAACGATAACCTGCCAATCGGCCAGCAACGCTGGGGTCACGATCCTTTCCAGTGCCTCGTAATTTTTGCGTGGCTCAACCGTGCCGACCAGAAGCAGGATCGGGCGATCGTCGGCAATTCCTTCTGGACGCACATCGTGCGCTGACATTTCCAGACCCGTGGCACATCCGGCAAGCAAAACCTCGCGTCCGAGCGTCTGCTGCAAGTCTACCCGCGCGACGTCACTGATCGTAAAAATCAGATCGTAACGATCGAGCATCCAGCTTTCATAGTCGCGAAACAGCAACCGTCCTTGGAGGGACATCTGCTTACTGCGCTTCCAGGGGAAGTCATCTGCGATGATGCGTGCCAGCGGCATGTTGTTCATTCGCATCGACGGTGACGCAGGCGCACTGCCACAGATCATCACGCCGGTTCTCCGGACTTCCCGGGGCAAGCGCCAATAGGCTGTGCTCCACCCCGGCAAGTAATGGCCGACCGCTATGACCGGCAATCCCGCTGGAACGCGGCTGCGATCAGCAACAAGGGCAATGGCATTCGCATTGTTGTGCGCGGAAGCGATGAAAGTATTGATGGCCACGCGTTCGACGCCGGTAGGTCTCGCCAACCTTGTCGCGAATATGAGATCGTGTACTACATAGCGAGGTCGTTCAGCCATCAGTGCGGGATCCGCGAACGCCCTTTGCGAGTTCACGGACCGCAAGACCGAGAAATTTGTAATCCTTGAAAATATAGCGCGGAATGAGGCGAACGGGGTCGTTCATCATCCGCCACAGCCATTCCAAGCCGCTTTGCTGAACAAAGCGCGGGGCTCGCCGCGCCGTACCCGCCGCAAAGTCGAACGCGGCACCAACCCCGAGGATGACATCGCACTGCAATTCCGAACGCCAGCGATAAGCCCATTTTTCCTGCTTCGGCGTACCCACTCCAATGAACAAAATATTTGGCTGCGTCGCATTGATCATTTCGACAATATCTCGAGACACCCGCTCGTCATGTTCAAATCCGAAGGGTGGTGAATAGACTCCGCTTACCTCAAGACCGGGAGCACCGGCTTGCAGCTTATCGGCCGCCAAAGCCGCGACCCCCTCGCGCCCGCCCAGCAGGAAAATCGACGCGCCGCGCTGCGCCGCCCCCGCCGAAACCGAAAAGAGCAGGTCCGCTCCGGTCACGCGCTTGGGCAATCCTTCGCGATATCGCAGCCGACTCAACCATACTAAAGGCATACCGTCCGCAAAACGATAGCGCGCCTCGCGGAAGACAATACCCATTTCCGTATCGTGCACCATGGAAACCACGTGATCCACATTCGGTGTTACCACCAACTCGCGCCTGCCCAGCCCTATGAGCCCAATCACCTCTTCGGTTGCCTGTGATAGCGTAACCGCTGAAAAACGGAGATCGAACATCGTTAACGATCTAGAAATATTTCTGTTCATTGCAAATTTACCACAGGCTTACCCTCTGGATAGGGCGGTGTATTTGAAATGTATGAAATTGATCTTTTACTTGCGAATCCTGCCAGAAACCAAGCAAACCAAGATGAAGTCGTTGCAAAAAACACACCAGAGATGATGGAAAGGCTGATAATGGCCGCAATCATCAAAATTGCTATTGATACTGTAGGCGAATTTTCGCGACTGTTATCAATATATATACCTCTCATGAACATAATGAAAAGTATCGTAGGACCTAGTCCAAAAAGGAATAGAACATTTAACATTGCTGGTTCGAACTCCGGAATTTTCCCGCTCACAAGCGCTCCAGAAATGATCGTAGCTGGATCGAGGAATTCGAATATCTTTGATACAGAAAGAACGTGCGCTGCTGTAGAACTATTTTCCGATACATCAGAAATAAAATCACCAAATATGAGCGTAAAAGATAGTCCGAGTACTGAAATTATCAACGCGACACCGAATCCAGTTTTTTTCATCCGATAATAAATCGCGACGGCTATCGGTAATATTAAAAACACCGCACGCGTGAAGGATGCTCCGATGATGCACGCAAAAAGTATGACGATCAATGCACGGTATTTAGGCAGTAAATAATAAGCAGGAACGACAGCGGTCATGCCGGCATAGGCCAAAGCGAGAGGATCTCCGAACGAACCGACGAACCGAACGAAGGATATTCCTTGATAGGTATAGTAAAAATTACCATGCAGACCGTCTACGACATCGTCGCTGAATCCTTTTACGTCCAGAATAAAGCTTGCGTAATTGAGATAGTGACCCCAAAGTTCTACGGAACCAAGTAATACATTCAACGCAGCGAATATAATCGATATTAATATATAAGATATTGCGAAACTAGAAATTAAATATCTTATACCAAAGTCAGATTTGTTTCCGACATAGAGACCAGAAAAATATATAATTACAGGAAATACATAGATATAGACTCGTGCGAGCGCTTTCTCACCAGGATGGGCGGCCAAAATAGCAATAGCCATTAAAACAGTGGCAACAAGGTAATAAATACCAAACCATTCGTATCTCTTTATCTTCATTCCTGTTGAAAATTCTAAGCAAAATCCAATAAATAAAATAATAAATACTGCATATTTTGCGTAAATAATCTGAATGGCTGCTGCGCTGCTTGAAAATTGAGTATGCAGCCAAGCACCGGCAGCATTGTCCATAAGGTTCAATGCTATGAGTACGAAGAGAAATATCTTCAGAGCCATTTTGGCTGGCTCTTTTGATGCGATGCGTACTGACATAAAAATTAGCGCCGCGCAGAGGGGGAAGATGCGTCAACCGCGATGTCTGTCACCCACGGGTTATTGCTTTGCCGGTCGATCTGATTACCGGCCACGATCGACAGCCATTGGGCGGGGCACGAGGATGGCACGGTAAAGGGAATGATGCTCCGGATGCCGCCGAGTGCGGGTGAAGCGGGGAGCGCAGTAGACGTGAGCGTCCTCGTATCAGAGTTGCAGCGAAGCTCTATTTTCGGGCGCTCCGTCACGGAGCCCGTTATATTTCCGGTCGTGAACGCGAGGCGGTAGGTGCCTGCACGCAGCACTAGGAGCTGGCGGGCAAAATCCCCTGATTGGCCGCCTCGGTTGATGAGGAGAAGAACCGGCGCATTGGCGTCGTTAACCCCCGGTTGAGCCGAGAGTGAATCATTTTCGGAAAGGGACCACTCAAACGGTGTCAGGCCACCAGCCTGATCAAATCGCGGATTGCGGATCGCCGACGAGGATACGTTGCCGGTGAAGCGCCGATATAGCGCAAAGGCGAAATCCGGCCGCCCATGCTCGACCAATTGCGCCATGGCCAGCGATACGCGGTTCCGGTCGTCCGGGTCGGTGCGACTGAAACGCATCGCATTGACAAGCAGGTTGAAGTTTTCAGCGCCGGGAAAGGCACCAAGCAGGCCGCCGAAAAATTCAGCCTTCCACGGCGGATTCGAGGCAAGAACTGCGGCGATGGCATGCGCGACCTGCGGTTGAGCACTTGCTTGCAACAGGATCGGGAGAAGCTTCGCACGGTACTCGTCGCTGATGCGGAAGATATGATCGTACGTTTCCAAAGCCTTAGCGATATCGCCAAGTGCGACATAGTGCTCGACCAGCCACATCTGAGTTTCAACGTCGCGGCGCGTTATCTGTGCACTATATTTAAATGTGCTGCTCTCGTCTCTGGCCGGGGTCAGGATAGATCGGGCAAACCCCAGTGCGGATGCGCCCTCGCCGCTCATCGGGCTTTCCAGTAGCGAGCGGACTGCCAGACGTTCGGCCATCCGCGCCGAGCCTGGTGTCCCCTTTACGGCTAGGGCCATGGCGACCCGCTCCAACGCCTGACTGTTGTGCGCGTCGAACCGTAGTGCCAGTTCCGGGTCGGAGCGCACGAAGACCAGCCCGCTCGTAACAACGAAAGTCAGAATCATTCCAATCAATATCGGCGGTGCGAGCAGCAGGGCTCTCACAACCGGGGAGTGCAAGGGTATTCGCCACCGCTCCATCGGTGATTACGCAGCGTTCTTACCGGATGCGTCTTCATTGCCGTAGCTGTATCCGTAACTATACAAATAGCCGTAATCTGCTTTGCGCAAGTCAAACTTCGTGAGAACAACACCGAGAATAGAGACATTAGCGGCTCTCAACCTGCTAATCGCAATCTGGGCCATGTTCTTCTGGCTGCTATGGGCCTGAACTACGAAAACCACACCTTCAACCTGACTGCCGATCAGCGGGGCGTCAGCCAGACCCAGCAATGGTGGAGCATCGATGATGATATAGTCGAAATGTTTCTTCATCTCCGCAATCAGAGTAGCAAGCCTATCCGTCTCAAGCAGGTCTGGCGCACTCGGCGGATTGGGGCCGGCAGTGATGATCTGCAGCCCGGGAATATCGGTGGTCCGAATGAGGTCCTTGAGATCTTCTCCTGCCAGGAAGTTACTCAGACCGGCTTGATTGGCAATGCCAAACAAACTGTGCACTGATGGACGCCGCATGTCGCCGTCGACTAGGAGCACCCGGTTCAAAGACCGCGCGAGCAGGCTTGCGAGCGCGTAAGACGTTGTGGTCTTCCCCTCGGAAGCACGCGTGCTGGTGACCGAAATGACTTTGGGAAAGCCATGCTCCCGCGCCAGCGACAAGGCCATTCGCGTCGAGTTGTAAGCCTCGGTAATCGCCGATTTTCGATCCCGTAGCTCATCTGCCGGGCGTATATCCCGCCGCACTGTCGGAATCGTGCCGAGCAGCGGCACGCCAAGCTCATCGGGGACTTGCTGCGGGTCGGAGATGGCGTTGTCGAGCTGCTCCTGCAGAAGTGCTATACCAAAACCGAGTACAGCACCGCCGAAAATGGCACCAAACAAAATAATAAGCGTGTTTGGCCACGTTGGCTTCAGCGGCAATTCCGCGTTGTCGACAATCGAGATGTTGTTTGAACCGACGCCACCGGCAACACCAATTTCTTTATATCGCTGCAATAGTGCATCGTATAGTTGCCGGTTGGTATCGACATCGCGCAGATATATATTATACTGAATGCTACGCCGCCGGTTGTCGAGCACACCCGATTTCAGCGACTGAACCCGAGTCTGCAGGAGGTTTTCGCGCGCCAGGGCGGCTTGGTACGTCTTGTCGATTGTGCCGCTGATCCGGTGTTCTTCGACAGCGATAGAACGATCGAGCTGATCGATTTGTGCTTTGACCTGCTTAGCGGGCGGATAGTCAGGCTCGAATTGCGTCATCAACTTAGCATAGTCAGCCGCGCGCGTCGCTCGCTCCTGTCGGAGCAGAGAAATAGCTTGGTTGGTAAGACTTTCGCTCGCCTGTTCAGCCGGCGTATTTCTACGGCTCTGGGCCGAAATGCGGTCGGCGGTGGCTTTCGCCAGTTCCTCGTTCAGTGTTTCGAGATCGGTATCGGCAAGGGATCGTTCGTGGGTGCCCGCTGCATTGCTCCCTCCCGCCACTCCGGGAAGGTTCACGATTCCCTGCTCACCCGCGTAGCGGACAAGCTCGCGCTCTGATTCATTAATACGCTGCCGAAGTTGGGACAGGCGCCCTTCCAAAAAGTTGCGCGCGTATGACGTCGCTTCGTAGCGCCGCTCCAAGGTTGTCTTAATAAAACCCTGCGCCCAGGCATCAACGACGCGCTTCGAAAGCATCGGATCCGGGCTTACAAAGCGCAGGCGCACAAGGCGCGACAGACGCTCGCTGCTCACGGAGATATGCTTCAGCAGGACCGATCCGGCACTACGAATCCGGCTGGCGCGCGAAGTCGGAAGGAAGCGCTCACCTTGCGACCAATCCGAATCTAAAGCCCCGAATTCCTTAAAGAACTCCCGGTTATCGTATAGGCGCAGGTCGCTAGCCACCCGCTCTGCCAATGACTGGGAGCGCAGAAGGCCATATTGGGTCTCGTAAAACTCCTGATCGACGATCATCTGCTGGGACTGGGAAGCCCCAACCGAGACCAGGCTTTCGTTCTCGCGCTTAATCTCGACCAAAGCCTCGGCCGCATATTGCTTGGTAGTGAGCAGCGCGTAGGTCACGCCGACAAGGAGCGCAGCACCCGTGACCGCCAAAATCGTCACATATCGGCGGCGCACCAATGTAAGAAGCTGGGTTATAAGCTTGGCCGACGGGGCAGAGGGTAGCCCCGCGTCGGAGGCCAGCATGGACGAAGCAGGCGTTGTCACGCTTTGCGGCCGATCAATTATTTGCATTTTATTGTGCTCGCTCAATAACGCTGAATAAGCGCTACCAGGGGCGCTACCAGAAGCCCCGAGGCCTGAATGAATGTCCGGAACGAGCGAGCACCCCGGTCTTCCCCAACCGAGATGAGATCGTTGGCGTACACTTCGGGATCGGGGTAAATGCCTTGGCGAATAGCCCGGACGTCATAAAGCGCGACCATCTGCTTATCGTCAACCTGACGAAACACGGCAACGTAGGTCAGATTGGCAAATTCTCCCGCCCCTTCCGCCTGCGCGATCGCACGAACGAGAGTCAGTCGTCCGGTTACGGGGTACAGGCCTGGCTTCGACACCTCACCATCGACGGTGATGGTCTGGCTGACCGTATCCACCCCCACGGTGACCTGGGGATCGCGGACATAGCGTCCGCGCAGACCATTGCCGATCTTCTGCGCCAACTCGGTTGAGGACAGGCCCATGGCCGAAATCGTTCCCAGCAGTGGCAGCGAAAGCGTGCCGTCCGCCGCGACCTGAACCGTACGGCTCAACTCCGCTACACCATAGACATCGATCGTAACTTTATCGAGCGGGCCGATCAGATAGGAACGTTGCTGGAGCAGAAGGTCCTTACGCGTAGGCGGCGGGAGTTCGCTCGACGAAACGAGTTTAAGGTCAGGGCGGCCGACAAACTTGGGAGTGGCGCAGCCCCCCAAAAGCATTAGCGCGAGCGAAAGGATCAACGCAGAAGATCGCATGAATTTTCCTGAAAATGGCCCTGGTTGCGCTATCGTTTTGATGAAATTATTATCTGCGCCTCGTTGCCTTATGCCCCGACATCCTATTCCAAAGCAAGACGTGAAACGATGGCGCTTGTCGGTTATGGCGGGTAGGCGGGCATAAGCAGCAGAACCGAAAATGTGGACACGACGCAACGTCTTGGCGGGAATCGCAGGCCTTGGGGCCGCAGCGTCCGGGCTTGATATCGATGCTGACGCCTCCATCGACACCCGCGGCTGGCCATCGCTTCTCGATGCCTTACCGCCACGTATCCGGGCCGCAGCGCAAGCCGGACATTGCGAAGTGGACCTGTCACCGGCCCTGCGCGACGCGGTCGAAACCGGATTGAACTTCGTCATACCCGCCGGAATCTATCCTATAGCTGGCGACGCGATTGAACTACGCAACTCGGGGCAGTGCATCGTCGGCACGGGCGGTGTGTTGCGGCGACTACCCGAACGCGACGGCATTGGCCTGCTAGTATCCGGAAAGGGAATCGTACTGCGGGGGCTACGCCTGAACGGGACGGCCCCGATGCGCGCGCGCGGTCACCAAAACGACATGGTGAAGGTAACGGGAAGCCGGATTGTCATCGTCGACCTTGCCGTGCTGGGCGCGGCCGGGAGCAATTTACGGATCGATCGCGCAAACACTGTTGATATCGTCCGCCCAGTGCTGACCGATGCCTATCAGAATAACTTGATAATCTGCAACGGATCGACCCGGGACATCCGTGTGACGAGCCCAGTCTGCCGACGCACCACTTTACAGAACAACATCTTTGTCACGGCAAGCGAAGGCAGTACGGAGAACGGAGAAACAGTTTTCGCCATCACCATCTCCGATCCGACCTGCTCCGATGCCGGCGATACCGGGATTGAGCTTGGTTATCATTGTTTCGAGTGCCAGGTAAGCGGCGGTTACGTGAGCAACAGCACAAATCCCGCGCTGTTACAGCGTGACGGCAAGCGGAACCTCTGGAAAGGGGTGCTTGTGGACAATCAGCCCTATGCTAATCAGCATAAAGATTATGACGGCGTCGCCGTTACACCGCAATGGGAAGGAGCGTCCTGGCAAAGCGAGACCGAATTCCGGGACATCGTCGTTCGCGGACCAGTGCGCAGAAGCGCCTTTTACTGGGGACAAAGCGGTATCAGACGCATAGACTGCACAGCCCGTGCCAATTCGGTCAACGGCACCGACGCGAATCCAATAACACCGACGGGTAGCGGCGACCTAAAGTCCGGTGCGGTGGGCAACATCATCGTCAAAGGCGGCGTGATCGACGGTTTTGCAACCGGAGACAATTGGAACTTCGACGGACGACCCTACAGGCGCATCGAATGCAGCACTACCGGAGTCGAAATCACGCGGTGTGTGCGGGTGTTCAACTGTTATAACACCACACCGATACGCTGTGTCATCGCCAACAACGCCGGTATCGGTAATCTTCGGGACGAAATCTGGCTTGTATCGGCACAACTCATGCCCTCCGATGGCGAGCCGGGCATATCTCTCGTCTATGACAATAATCACTTTTCTGCGGTAGTTGGGCATGCTCCGCTGCAAATCAGCCTGCCTGTTGCGGCAAATGCGGCAGCGCTGCTCCTGTCTCCAGACAGCAGTTTCGTAAAAGTCGGGGCACCAATGAATGAGCGAGACGTCCCGATTGCGCAATCCGGCGCGTATAGCTTGTTTTCCGCCACAGCCAGGCTCGATTTCAGAATTGTCAGAGGTAAGAACACGTGGAAGGTCGTCGGCCCGGGCATCCTACAAGCGGCTCCCGACGACATCGTGCAGGTAACGGTTGAAAATGACCGGATCGTGCTGCATCAGCGCGGCAAGCTGAAGCAATCGCAATGGATGAAGCTTTCCGGTCCGGGACTGAGAGCTAGTCAACCCGTGTAACCCACGTGGGCAGCGGCACGTCAGATTAAGAGGTCGTGATTTGTTCCGAAGAGAAAGTCGCGCCGACAGGACCAGGCATCAAGCTATGGGATCAGCCCGGCCCCGCAGGATTGCGGCAATCAAAGAACCAAGACTCATTATTTTCCTATGCTTCCTTCTCCTCTGTGCGTGCGGGGGCGGGATTGCCCGGGTCGACGCTTTCCCGCTCATTTATATACGCCCTGCGGCCGTGCTGACGATCGGGGCCCTTTTCGTCGCGCCCGGAACCTGGGACTGGCGCGGACTGCGGATCCCCGCAGCGTTTCTGGCAGCCTTCACGCTGACGATTTTGATCCAGCTCGTGCCACTGCCCCCGACGATCTGGGCGGCGCTTCCGGCGCGCGCGCCGTATCTCGCAGCGGCCGATATCGCAGGCATTCCGCAACCGTGGCGCCCAATAAGCTTGATACCCGTAAGGACACTCAACAGCATATTCGCAATGCTGCCAGCGTTTACAACAGTGGTTGCCATGGCGGGCATCTCGCGGCGTAACTGGTGGGTCATAGGCGACCTCTGCCTCGTGCTTTGTTGTGTAAGTTCGCTGCTGGGCATCGTCCAGTTCGCGACCGGCACGCTATATTTCAGCACGCCCTCTGACCAGGGCATGCCAATAGGCCTCTTTGCCAACCGGAACCATCAAGCACTCTTTCTCGTGATTGGGATCCTGCTGCTTGCCCATTGGGGAATGCGGGAGCGTCGAATCGGCGACCATTTGGCTCGGCAAGGCATCGCGCTGGGCGGAACTCTGATCTTCGTGATCGTTATCCTTCTGACGGGCTCTCGTACCGGGCTGATGCTCCTGCTTGGCGCACTTGCGATGACAGCAGCCACGATGGCCCTCCGCAAGCAGCAGACCCGCCTCCCGACCTTTCTCGTCATTCTGGCACCGTTCGCAATGGTCGCGATCGGCGCATATTTTGCACAGGAATCCAGTATCGTTCGCCTTGACCAGTCGGTCGGCAAGCTCGACCAAGACATGCGTATCTTGGCCCTGCCTACCGTCTGGGAGATCATGGTGCGCTATCTGCCCTGGGGGACGGGCTTCGGCACCTTCGACCGCCTTTTCATGCAGTTCGAGCCTGACGCAATGCTCACACAGCGATTTTTTAATCGGGCGCACAACGATCCGTTGGAGGTGCTGATTACAGGCGGCATTCCGTCTGCCATGATAATCTTGTTGTTCTTGCTCTGGCTGCTCGTGATGGGTGGCTCAGTGTTGAAAAAATGCGGACTTTCAATGGATAAAATACAAACACTTGCGATTGTATCGACACTTTTTATCATGTTGGGAAGTATTGTAGATTATCCTCTGCGAACACCTTTGATAGCAACTATTTTTTGCATAATGGTATGCTTTGCGACGGCGTACAGAGGAAATGCAAAAAACGCCTAGATGTATTTGGTTAACATTAAAATTAAATTGGGGCATTAAAATGAGCAAAACGGCGATTATTACCGGAGTAAGTGGTCAGGACGGCGCTTATCTTACCGAAAACCTTCTTGATCGTGGGTATACGGTTTACGGCACGTATCGTCGTACCAGTTCTGTCAATTTCTGGCGCATCGAAGAGCTTGGTATCGATAAGCACCCGAACCTGAAGCTGGTGGAATACGATCTGACAGACATGGGGTCGGCAATTCGATTGCTTGACACCTCCGGTGCGACCGAAGTGTATAATCTTGCCGCGCAAAGTTTTGTCGGCGTGTCATTCGACCAGCCGCTTGCGACATCCCTCATAACCGGCCTCGGTGCCACTTATTTTCTGGAAGCGATCCGCACGGTCAACCCTGCGGTTCGCTTTTATCAGGCGTCAACATCCGAGATGTTCGGCTTGGTGCAAGCGGTGCCTCAAAGCGAATCCACGCCCTTTTACCCTCGCAGTCCTTATGGCGTTGCCAAGTTGTATGCTCACTGGATGACCGTTAATTATCGGGAAAGCTTTAATATTTTTGGATCCAGTGGGATTTTGTTCAACCATGAATCCCCGCTGCGCGGCCGGGAGTTCGTGACCCGCAAAATCACCGATTCCGTAGCCAAAATTCAGCTCGGACTGCTTGATACGATCGAGCTTGGCAATCTCGATGCCAAGCGGGATTGGGGCTATGCCAAGGATTATGTGGAGGGCATGCGCCTGATCCTGCAGCACGATACGCCGGACACCTTCGTACTCGCCACCAACCGGACGGAAACCGTGCGCGATTTCGTTTCGCTGGCCTTCCGTCACATCGGTATCGATATCGTATGGCGGGGATCGGAGGTTAACGAGGTCGGCATTGATCCGAAGTCGGGGCGTTGCCTGGTGCGGATCAACCCGAAATTCTATCGCCCAGCCGAAGTGGAATTGCTGATCGGAGACGCCACCAAGGCAAAGACCGAATTGGGGTGGAGCAGCACCACCACGCTTGAGGAACTTTGCGGCCTTATGGTCGAGGCGGATTTGCGACGGAACCGCCAAGGTTATTCTTTCTGATGCGCGTACTCGTCACTGGTGCCACCGGATTTACCGGGAGGCACCTGATAAACGTGCTGCACGCGCGGGGCGACGAGCCGTTTGCGTTGCTCGCCGATCTACGGGATGCCGGGGGGGTCGCAGCCGAAATCGCTTCCTTGCGCCCTAATGCGGTAATCCACCTTGCTGCCATGGCTTTCGTGGCCACTAGCGATTTCGATCCATTTTACGCCATTAACCAGGTTGGATCGTTCCATCTGCTTGATGCACTTGCCCGACATGTCCCGGGTATTCCTGTATTGCTCGCCAGCAGTGCGCAGGTTTACTTTTCTGGTTCGTCCGGCCTTCTGGACGAACAGGCGGAGACGAAGCCCTCTAATCACTACGGTCTCAGCAAGTTTGCCATGGAATTAGGCGCTGATTTTTGGCGTGATAAACTCCGACTGATCATTGCCAGGCCTTTCAACTACACGGGTGTCGGGCAAGATAAAAAGTATCTCATTCCTAAGATAGTCGACCACTTCGTGCGTGGAGAGGCGTCAATCGAACTAGGGAATATCGATGTCAGGCGCGATTTTGGTGATGTACGCAGCGTGAGCCACGCCTATGTCGAGCTGATTAACACGCCGGACGCGCGTGGCACGTTCAACGTCAGCACAGGTATGCTGACGTCTGTACGCGAAATTGTAGCTATGTTGGCCGATATTACGGACAACGCGATTTCGATCTCTATCAACCCGGACTTTGTCCGTCCCAACGATATTGCTGTGCTGGGTGGCGATAACACAAAACTCCGCACCGCGTTGCCCGATTGGACGCCTATTCCTCTGGCGGCGACGCTGCGCTGGATGCTGGAACAACAGACGGACTGACCCGGATCGGACGACGCTTCGCCCCTCCCCCTTCCTATCTACATCAGGCCCTGTGGATGAATATTATCACGCTCAACACCGGCCGCACCTTTCCGGCAGACCCAGCCGTGTCGATCCTCGATTCCGCCCGCAGTCAGGGTTTCCACCTCGAATACAGCTGTCGCACCGGGCGCTGCGGGATCTGCAAGGCGCCCGTCCTCGCTGGTGAGACGCGGCCGCTGCGGCATGAGGAGAGCCTTTCCGCCGCAGAAGCCGAACGCGGGTTGATTCTCACCTGCTGCCGCGCAGCGGTTAGTGATGTGACGCTGGATATCGAGCCGCTCGACCGTCTTGTGGGTTTCGAGGCCAAGACTATGCCGAGCCGGATCGTATCGGTCGATCGGCTCGCCCCGGATATCGTCAAGGTGGTATTGAAGACGCCTCCCGCATCGCCAATGCGGTTCCTGCCGGGGCAATATGTCGACGTGATCGTCGAGGATGTCCGCCGCAGCTATTCGCTCGCCAACGCACTCCGCGCGGACGGGTTGCTGGAACTGGTCATCAAGCGCTATCCAGGCGGGCGGCTGAGCGCCTATTGGTTCGAGCGCGCCAAGCCTAACGATCTGATCCGTATAGAAGGACCGTTCGGAACCTTCTTCTTGCGGGAGGAAGCCCCCATCAACATTGTTTTCCTGGCGACCGGCACCGGCATCGCGCCGGTCAAGGCCCTGCTGGAGGAGCTTGCGACGGACCCGGAACGCGCCGCTAGGCACCGGCTCAATGTGTTCTGGGGAAACCGCGCTGCCGAGAGCTTTTGTTGGGACCCGGTCTATTTGGGGCTCGACGTGTGCCTGCACCGCTTGCTATCGGGCGAAGACGCAAATTGGGGTGGCAAGCGGGGATATGTACAGGACGCAGCGATCCGCCAGGGGTTCGACCCCGGCGACACGGTCGTTTACGCTTGTGGTTCCGAGGCGATGATCGCCTCGGCGTACGACGCTTTCACTGGACGTGGCCTTCCGGCCAAACGCTTCTTCTCCGATGCATTCGTCAGTTCGAACTGAGGTATACCAATGAAGGCAGTCATTCTCGCCGGCGGTCTGGGCACGCGCTTCGCGGAAGAAACGAACCTTCGTCCCAAACCGATGATCGAAATCGGCGGACGACCGATTCTGTGGCATATCCTTAAAATCTACGGCGCGCACGGCATCACCGATTTCGTAATCTGCTGCGGCTATAAGGGTTATGTGATCAAAGAATATTTTGCCAATTATTTTCTGCACATGTCCGACATTACCTTCGACATGAAAGCGAACGAGATGATCGTCCACCACAAGCGGGCGGAACCGTGGAAGGTCACGCTGGTCGATACTGGCGACGAAAGCATGACGGGCGGTCGATTGAAGCGCGTGGCAGACTATGTGAAGGACGAGGAGCTGTTCTTCTTCACCTATGGCGATGGCGTCGGCGACATCGACATCACCAAATCGATGGAGTTCCACCGCTCACATGGCAAGGCAGCAACGTTGACCGCCACCTATCCGCCAGGCCGTTTCGGTGCGTTGCACATGGAAGGCGGGCGCATCACCGACTTCATGGAGAAGCCGCAGGGTGACGGAGGTATGATCAACGGCGGGTTTTTCGTGCTGTCACCGAGCGTGATCGATCTAATCGATGACGACAGTACGACCTGGGAGCAAGAGCCGCTAAAAACGTTGGCCGCACGCGGCGAGCTGATGGCGTATGAACATCACGGCTTCTGGCAGCCGATGGACACGCTGCGCGATAAACAGCATCTCGAATCACTGTGGAACAGCGGCAAGGCTCCATGGCGCATATGGTAAGGGGCGAGGTCGAACCTGCTTTCTGGGTCGGCAAGCGTGTCTTTCTGACCGGCCACACCGGCTTTAAGGGCAGCTGGATGTCCTTGTGGCTGCAGAAGATGGGTGCGAAGCTGACAGGCTTCGCGCTGACGCCACCCACAGAGCCGGCACTGTTCGATGTCGCCGGTGTAGCTGCCGGCATGACCTCGATTATCGGTGACATCCGCGATCGCGAAGTGCTGGAGCAGGCGTTGGTTGCGGCCGACCCAGAGATCGTAATCCACATGGCCGCGCAACCGCTGGTGCGTGCCTCCTATGATGACCCGGTCGGCACTTATGCCACTAACGTCATGGGTACGGTTCACCTGCTGGAGGCCGTGCGCAAGGCGGTCAGCGTGCGCGCTGTTTGCATTGTCACGACCGATAAATGCTACGAAAACCGCGAGTGGGTGTGGGGCTACCGCGAAGATGAGGCGATGGGGGGCTATGACCCCTATTCGAACTCGAAAGGTTGTTCCGAGCTAGTGACATCCGCCTATCGTCGCTCCTTCTTCAGCGAGGGCAGCAAGGTCGCGCTCGCATCGGGTCGTGCGGGCAATGTCATCGGCGGGGGCGACTGGGCGGTCGATCGCTTGATACCCGACATTCTGCGCGCGATCGCAAGCGGCGAAAAGGTGCTAATCCGCAATCCGCTCGCGATCCGCCCCTGGCAGCATGTGCTGGAGCCGGTGAGCGGCTATCTGGTACTGTGCCAGCAATTATGGGCGAATCCGCAGGCAACAGCGCAAGCGTGGAATTTCGGCCCACGGGACGACGACGCGCAGCCAGTGGAGTGGATCGTCGAGAAGATGTGCGCCATCTGGGGCGAGGGTGCTGACTGGATTCGCGACGAGAGCGTGCAACCGCATGAGGCGCGTTACCTCAAGCTCGACATTTCCAAAGCGCGTTCCGGCCTGGGCTGGCAACCCCGCTGGTCGCTGGGCGAGGCGCTGGATCGCATTACCGACTGGCACCGTGCTTGGTTATCCGGCACGGACATGCACGCTTATTGCCTTTCCGAGCTGGAGCGCTTCGCGCGCGTTGGCCTTTTCGCTGCCGTATAGGATATGACTCCACATGACCGCTGACGACCTTCGTAGGGAAATTCGCAAGCTTGTCGGCCAATATGCCGAGGCCCAGTTCGCCCCTAAGCCCTTCGTGCCGGGCGAAACCATGATTCCACCCGCCGGCAAGGTGATCGGCGCTCCTGAAATCGAGTTGATGGTCGAGGCTTCGCTCGATGGCTGGTTGACTACGGGCCGCTTCAACACCGAGTTCGAAGCCGGGCTCGCCAAGTTGCTCGGCGCGCAGTTCGTGTTGACCACCACGTCGGGTTCCTCGGCGAATTTGCTCGCGCTGTCCTGCCTCACTAGCCACAAGCTCGGCGATCGTCGGCTAAAACCGGGAGACGAGGTCATCACCGTAGCGGCCGGTTTCCCGACGACGGTCAACCCATCAATCCAGCATGGGCTGGTGCCGGTGTTCGTAGATGTCGAGGTACCCACCTACAATATCGACGTAAGCCTGATCGAGGCGGCGATCACCGAGAAAACTGGCGCAATCATGATTGCCCACACGCTCGGCAACCCATTCAACCTCGCTGAGGTACGGCGCATCTGCGACGAACACGACCTTTGGCTGGTCGAAGATTGCTGCGACGCGCTCGGCGCAACCTATGACGGCAAGCTAGTCGGCAATTTTGGGGACGTCGCGACCGTCAGCTTCTACCCCGCCCACCACATCACCATGGGCGAAGGGGGCGCGGTGTTCACGAACAGCGTAGAGCTTCGGCCGATCATCGAATCGATCCGCGATTGGGGCCGCGATTGCTATTGCGCGCCAGGCTGCGACAACACCTGCGGCATCCGCTTCGGACAGCAGCATGGCACGTTACCGTTCGGCTACGACCACAAATATGTCTATTCGCATCTCGGCTACAATCTCAAAATCACCGACATGCAGGCGGCGTGCGGCCTCGCGCAGCTCGACCGCGCGCAGGGTTTCATCGAGGCACGGCGCCGCAACTTCGGCCTGCTGACCGAGCGGTTGAAGAGCCTGGAGGAAATTTTCATCCTGCCCGAGGCGACGCCCAATTCGGACCCGTCCTGGTTCGGCTTCCCGCTGATGCTGCGCGACGGCGTCGATGCCAAGCGCGTCGACGTGACTCGCTTCCTCGACCAGAACAAGATCGGCACCCGCCTGCTGTTCGCCGGCAACCTGACCCGCCAGCCCTATTTCCAGCACGTCAATTACCGCGTGGTCGGCGATCTCACCCAGACCGACCGGGTAATGAACAATACTTTCTGGATCGGCCTCTATCCGGCGCTCGGTGCCGAACAGTTCGATTACGTCGCCGAAAAGCTCGAAGAGTTCTTCGGGCTGAACTTCTGAGTGCCGCGCAGAAAGCCTGACCAGATGAGCGACCAGCGTATGCCAGTCGCTACTGGACTCTTGGGATGAGCCAATCCGGCGTACGCGACACCATGGTGCTTCCAGGGCCGTTCGGGCTTCGTATCCCGTCGGTCTGGCTGGTCGCGGGCGGTGGTTGGATCGGTCGCGGCATTCAGGTCGTGGCGCAGCTTGTTGCGGTTCGCATCCTGATCGGGAGCATCGGGACACAGGGGTACGGCGTATTCGCGGTACTCGCGAGCATTAGCACATGGGTATTGCTGAGCGATTTTTGCATCGGCATCAGCGTCCAGAACCATATTTCCGAACGTCGCGCGATGGCTAGCGACAGCGAGGATATCGTCTTAACCGGCGCTATCCTCTCGCTCGGTGCAGCCTGCCTGATGGGCGTCATCCTGCTCCTACTCGGGCCATGGCTGGCGCAGCTTCTGCTTGGCGAGTTCTCTTTTCTGTCCCCGGCCGGGCGTACGCTCGCCTTTTACGCAATGGCATTCCCTGCGATCGGCACGGCGCTGGGCGGGGTGATGTACCGGATATGGTTCGCACGTCACCGCGGCTATCTGTCAAACTTGCTACCTGCGGCAGGAACTGTGATCGGCACATTCGGCGTTTGGGTGCTGCAGCATTTTCAGGGGGAACCGAAGATCGCTTTGGCAACGCTTGCCTATTATACGCCGCTTGCGATCCTTCCGATGATCGCACTGTGTGCCTCGACGGTTCGGGCAGCGCGTGGCCACCATCGTTTTGCCCGATCTCAGGTCAAGCCGATCCTAGGTCGTGCACTTCGTTTCTGGGCATCAGGGCTGCTCGCGGCGTCGGTATTGCAAGTCGATTACATTATTATGGTTAAGGCGCTCAACGTTCGGGACATTGTCGTCTACAGCGTTGCCACTAAGCTCTTCTTGTTGATCTTCTTCGTTTACAATGCGCTGCTGCAGGCATTGTGGCCGATCTGCAGCGAGTCGATTGCCCGGCACGACTGGCATAATGTTTTCAGCAGTTCGCGCAAATATATATCCTTCGGTGTCGGCTTCACGTTGTTGTGTGGTATTCTGGTGGCGCTTGCGAATAAACTGATCGTCCACGTTATCGCGCCGGGCCTAAACACCCCGATCCCGCTGACGGTCATCGGCCTGCTGACGCTCTATATCGTCATCCGCGTATGGACCGATACCTTTGCGATGATTCTTCAGAGCATGAATGACCTGCTCTTGATGTGGCTCGTCGCGCCGGTGCAATCGCTGCTAAGCATTTCCCTCCAATTCCTAGGGGCACGTTATTTTGGATTGCCTGGTATGATCTTCGGCCTGATCGCCTGCTTCGTCCTGACCGCCGCCTGGATGCTGCCATTACGGTGCTGGCTGCATGCGCGGCGCGCGTCGGCCCCTGCCTGAGGAGACGATGGTGCGTCTGTCGATCTGCATTCCGACTTACAATCGTGCGGTGGAACTGCGCCCGCTGCTCGACACTATCGTCGCCCAGACCGGGCACGGCCTCGACGTGGAGATCGTCATCAGCGACAATGCGTCGACCGACAATACCCCTGCGGTCGTGGCCGAATATGCGGCTGTGGGCGTCAACATCGTGTATAGTCGGCTTGAGCAGAACCGGGGTTTTGACCGCAACATCCTGAACGCGGTCGCTTCCGCGACCGGCGATTTCTGCTGGCTATTCGGCAGTGACGACATTTTCGAGGCCAGCGCCTTTGCCCGAATTGAGCGGGTCGTTGCTACCCACCCCACGCTCACCGGGATCAGCGTGGGATCCCGCGGCTATACACATGATCTAAGCAAACGTGCCTTCGTCCACGACCATATCTCGACGGATTTCGCTATTGATACCGTATTGATCGGGCGGGCGCAGATAATCGGGACTATCGGTGCGTGGCTGGGATATATGTCCAGCATCGTGGTACGGCGATCCGGTTGGGAGGCGGCACTGGCTGCTGCCCCGATCGAACCGTATCTGAAGGGCTATGTGCACACGTATCTCATAGCCAAAATGTTGAGCGAAGAGTCCATTTGGCTGTGCGTGCCGGATACGCTGGTGGGATGTCGATTGGGCAATGAATCCTTCCTTGCCCGTGACGAATTTGCACGCACCCGGGTGGATATCGTTGGCTACGACCTGGCTTTCGGTGACACCCTTGGCAGGGGCCACCGGGCCTATAGACGTGCAATGAGTGACGTTGCGAGCTTCTACGTGCGCACACACTTTCTTGGAGCAAAGCTGAAGGGGGCCAGCATGAAATACTGGAAAGAGGCGATCCCAATGTCGATCGCCTATTATTGGCGCTTGCCCCGTTTCTGGCTTCGAACAATACCCATTGCTATCACGCCAGCCTGGATATTGCTTGTTGCCCGGACATTGTACCGCAAAAGCGTCAAGGCTCGTATCGAACAGCGCCGCGTCGGTGGCCAGTAGCCGGTGCAAACAAACCATTCCAGCAACCGGGAAAGATACGTGAGAAAAGCGCTTTTCCTGGACGTTACGAAGACGTTCGAATCTCGCTTCGCGACTGGCATTCAGCGTGTAGTGCGTGAACTGGTCCGACGTAGCGCATGGATCGGGGAACTACTTGACCTTGATGTTGATATTGTCGTTGCAACCAGATCGGGTTACTACCGCCTCGACAAGGACGCGGTGTCCGACCTAGTCGATCCCCCGCGAAGTCCAAGTGCGGCGCTCGTGATGCAATCGTCGCTCACCCGGATCGCGAAAAGAGTGGTTCAGGCCATCCCCCCAATATATGCATTTCTGCAGCGCCGGAGCGTTAACCGCCGCATGAGGGTTTTGACCGCCGGACTTGAACCAATCACAGCCAAACACGAAACCATCGTTATATTGATCGATTCTTTTGGCAATGGCAGCCCGTCCGTAGAGGCCATATTGCGGGCAAAACGAGCCGGGGCATCGACGATTGCGATCGTATATGACGCGATTCCGCTAGAACATCCCGAGATGACGCCGTCGACAACTGCATACCCCTTCCGGCGCGCCTTCAATCGTCTCGCGGTGGAACTGGATGGTCTGATAACGATTTCTCGCAGCAGTGCGGATGAAATCCGTCGACAAGACGCAGTTGTACGTTCGGGAACTCCTGTCACCAGCTTCTATTTGGGGCGGGACATCCCGATCTTCGGCAACGCCGCCCTTGCGCCTTCCATCCCGGAAATTGCCTGGCAAGGCGGACCAACCTTTATCATGATTGGGTCGATCGAGCCGCGCAAGCGTCACGCTGCGGTGCTCGCTGCGTTCGACAGACTGTGGGACGCAGGAACCGTCGCGAACCTGGTGATGATCGGCAGAATAGGCTGGGAAATCGAGGACTTTGTCTCGCAGGCGCGTTCTCATCCGCGGTACGGTACAAACCTGTTTTTGTGTCACGAAGTCGACGATATGGAACTTCAGTATGCGATGATGCGAGCCAGTGCGACCATCATTGCATCAAAGGCTGAAGGATTTGGGCTTCCTATCGTCGAATCTCTGGCGCTTGGGGTCCCTGTGATCGCGTCCGACATTCCGATTTTTCGCGAGGTAGCGGGCGACGCCGGATGCTTTTTTCCTCCTGACGACCTTGACGAATTCGCTAGGGTGATCGCTCGCTTCATTGAAAGCCCCGACGGATATCGCGTGGCCGCGCGCGCTTTCCAATGGATCAACTGGGACGATTCGGCGCGCCAGTTTACCGATGCGGTGCAGTCGATCCTTGCCGAAGTCGATGTAAATCATCCAGACGCCGGAGCATCAGCCGAATAGCGTTTATCGAGCGGCCTCGCACCCGCGACATCTGAAACGACCGCACCAAGGTCAGAGCGCGATGCCGCGCCGAGTTTGGCGATCCGCGAAACATCGGGCACGTAGCGTGATCGCTGAGTATTATCTGCTGCGCCGAGGATAACAATCTCGCGGTCGGGCGAAAGGCGGTCGCGGACAAACTTAGCCAACTCCGCGATTGTCACCGCTTCCTCAGACCCGACATTGTACGCCGACCCCGCCTTGCCGGACACGAGGGCTACGACCAGTGCGTGCGCCATCGCGCGACCATCTAGATAGGAGCGTACTGCGCTTCCATCGCCAGCGACCTTGATTGGGCCTGAGCCACAGGCAAGCGCGTCACGCACGAAACTTCCCAGTGCATAACGTCCATCGTGTGGCAAATGGACACTCCCAAACGCAAACAAGCGGGCAATGACCGTCTCCAGTCCATGCTCATGCTTTGCAATGGTGCAAAGCTGCTCCGCTACACGCTTGGCCTGACCATATGTTGATCCCGGCAATAGTGAATCGGGTGCCCCCCGATAATCCTCGTTGATATGCGAAAGCGATACCGGTTGAGGGCCGTACACTGCCCCCGAGCTGACCAGCAGGAAACGCTGGACGCCAGCGCGAAAGGATGCGTCCAGCAAAGTCCGTGTACCATTAACGATTTGGTCAATCCAAGCGGCATATCCGATATTTAGATGCGTATCCGCAGCCGCGTGAATGACGTCGGTCGTATCTTCGGCCAAATCAGGCAAATTTGACAGACTGCCATCTATCGTGGTCAGCCAAAGATACTGTTTCTGAACCGGATAACGGGCCCGAAAGGCCGGGGCATTGCGGGTGAGCACCGAAACACGCAATCCACCATAGGCAGCTTCGCAACAGGCCAAATAATCTAGTAAAGTTCTGCCAACGCAACCCGTTCCGCCGGTTAGGAAAATGTGTCGCCCACGCAAATCATGGGGCCCGTTACTGAGCATCATAAATCGCGATTCGAGTAGCAATCGTCTCCAAATCGAGACCGTGTTCCCGCAACAAATATTCGTAGGAGCCACAGTGCTCCGAAAAACGATCCGGCACGCCAATTCGCAAAACCGATCGCGGATGAACCGCAGTAGACTCTTCGGCGACGAGGGAACCGAACCCTCCCATCACCGAATGTTCCTCCATAGTGACCAGGCGGCTGGATGATGCGCAAATGGCTGCCAAGGTCGCTGTGTCGAAAGGCTTAATGGAAGGCGCGCTCCATACCGCGATGCCGCCGATTCTTTCGGCAACGGCAACAGCTGTCGTAGCGATCGGTCCGGTTGCCAAGATGGTGGTACCACCGATGCGCCCAGACCGCAGGCATTGAAGCTTGGCCATGTCGATCGCAACGCCTTCTTTATGCACATCCCCCCGATCTGCTTTACCCATGCGCAAATATACGGAGCACCGTGCTGCATAGGCATGGTCCATGGCAGCGGAAAGCTCATGGCGATCGGCAGGGGAAAGCACCATCATGCCGGGCACCGCGCGGACACAGGCGATATCCTCCAGCGCCTGATGGCTAGTGCCAAGGTAGCTGTAAACGAAACCAGCGCCGTCGCCGACAAACACTACGGGAAGATTATCATGCGCGACGTCGATTTTAATCTGCTCAAGTACGCGCACCGGAACGAATGCGCTCAAACCGTAAACAAAGGGCCGGAAGCCCATACGGGCGAGCCCTGCCGCCATGCCGACCATGTTCTGCTCGGCAATGCCGGCATTGATGTATCGGTCCGGGTGTGCTGCGCGAAATGCGTCGAACAATGCATAACCATGGTCGCCTGTCAGCAAGATAACCCGTGGATCAGCGTCTGCAATGCGAACCAGACTATCAGAAAAGGTCTGCCTCACCGGGATTCTCCCAGCGCGGCAACCGCCGTCTGATAGGTTTCATCAGTCAAGCGCGTGTAATGCCAGATATTGTCATTTTCCATGAAGGGTACCCCCCGTCCCTTTATTGTCTTCGCAATCAGCGCCTTCGGACGTTTCGAACCGTTTGCCAGCATTGTCGTGAGCGCATTGTCGATAGCGGTTTCATCATGGCCATCTATTTCCATGACGTCGAAATCGAACGCAGCGAACTTGGCTGAAAGGCTACCCCGCGAGAGAATATCGCTGGTCTTGCCCATCGCTTGAAATCCATTTTCGTCGACGATAATGACGAGATTGTCGAGATTGTGCTGGGCTGCGAAAAGCATTGCCTCCCAGATCGGGCCTTCATTCATTTCACCATCGCCGACAATCGCAAACACGCGCTGGCCACTATTATCGCGTTGCGCGGCGAACGCCATGCCGACCGCCACGGACACACCATGACCAAGCGAACCCGACGTTACCTCGAGACCGGGAACACGTGAATCCGAAAGCCCCTTGAGCATCGATCCATCGACGCAATAGCCGGATATCGCTGCATCGTCGATCCAACCGATTTCGTGCATACAGGCATATTGCGCCATAACCCCATGACCCTTGCTGAGCACAAGCATATCGCGGACGGGTGACTTGGGATCTGTCGGCGAGAAGCGTAAATGGTTTCGATACAGAACCGCAAGCAACTCGATGATCGAAAAAGCACAGCCGATATGAGCGGTCCGCCCCACATAAGCCATGTCGAGCACGGTTCGCCGAAGCTTTTGGGGATTAAAGGACAAGTTTGATTTAGACGACTGCATCTCAATTCCTTCAGGATCGTCGGAGCGCTTTGAGGTAGTGTGATTTTCGATCATGCGTGTGCGATTGCGCTAACGGATGAACCACATTGTTCGCAAGTCGGGATATGTTAAGGGCACCAGCTCAATCCCCCATCGGGCTCTAACCTTGCTTAATGAGCACGTCGTTGAACGCCTCGGCCATCGGTGCCGGCAGGCTCTGGCCCTGCCGCCTTAGAAGCGTGTGCATGCATGGCGAACGGCATCTCGCGGCTGAAGATCCAGCTATCTGCTTGCGGCCCTGGCGGCCGGCAGGGAAGGGCGTTGGGGTGTCTGCCTCCCCGCGTGCTTGCTGCTGGAGAGGATCGGCCGATTTGAGCGGTACAACCGGGGGAGGCGGTCACGCAAATTGGCGAAGGAGGGTTTGCGGCTCGTCTCGCGGTCTCCTTCTTGCGCATCGACACCGGCTTGTCGGTATGTCCGGATGTAGATCCGTCTGACTTCGTCGGCCCATTCAAGCGATGATCGCGTTCATTGACCATTACCGCGCTGCCTATGGTGTCGAGCCGATCTGGCGGGTCCTGCCGATCGCTCCATCGACTTACCAGGAGCGCGCGTCGCGCGGCGACAGGATCCGACACGCCTGTCGGCGCGGGCGCGGCAAGATGTGGCCTTCAAGCCGGAGATCGCATGCGTGTTCGCCGAGAAGTTCCCGGTCTGCGGCATGCGCAAAGTTTGGCGGCAGATGGTGCGCGAGATGGTCCGGCAGGCGCGATCTGAGGTGAGCCAGTGCGCACTACGATCAGCGACAAGCGGACACCTTTTCCATGCTTCTCGTAAACAGGAACATCCCAACTTAAGCTGATCGCGCAGACCTTTGGATATCTCTGTTTTGCCATAAAATCAGTAGTGTACTGATTTTAGACGCTATTATCTCGCGAGATTTATACCTAAGCACTAGAATACAAAAAAACGGCGACCGTTAAGGTCGCCGTTCTCACTCCATAACCAAAAGGTTATGGAGATCAGTTGCTGCTGCTGGTTGCAGCGGCGATGCCGCCAGCTGCACCGGCAACGGCGAGAATGCCGATGATGATGCCGACCTGTGCGATGCCGTTCTTCTTCGACGATGCCTTGCCAACGCGGACCGACTTGCTCAGCGACAGCGAAGCAGCAGGATTCTGGGCCGATGCCACAACTGGCATAGCAACCAGCGACACTGCGGCAAGCGAGGCTGCGATCTTAGCGAGATTCATTGGTAACTCCCTGTCTTACTTAATGATGAACCTCGTGAGAGGCATTCACTGCAGTACTCGGTTTTCGGCTAGCACAGCCGCCGTCTCAAACAAACAAAAAAAACCTAAACTCGCCATCTTTTCTGGCAGTGCAGCAAAAATGCTGCACGTCGCCCATAGCGGAAGTCGGTGTGGATTTCCTTAATCGACGTCTGCTGAAGTCCCCAACGCCCCCTCGGTCGAAAGGATCCATCGCTCACCTGCCGCCAAAGCCAGCGCAGAGAGGCGTCCTGTCGCATAAGCGCCTGTATCGATGCCGATTCGATTCGGCCGCTCGACCACCTCTGGCGTTATTGTATGGCCGTGCACGATGCAGGTACCGAAATCAGCCTTCGACTTGATGAAGTCGTCCCTGATCCAACGGAGATCATTCGCCTTTTGATCGGCGAGCGCCACGCCGGGCCGAATTCCGGCATGGACAAACGTATAGTCGCCGATCTCGATCCTGTCCTCCAGCTGTGCCAAAAAGGCACGGTGGCTGTCGGGAACGAGCAGGGAAAGGTCGCGCAGCACTTCGGTATAATCGGCCCGATTATACGCCGCCTCGTCCATGCCATAGCTCAAGATCGTCTCGCGCCCTCCGAAGCGGCACAGCAGGCGCAACGCGTCCACGCTCCCGTTCAGGGCTTTGAGGAACACTTCTTCGTGGTTTCCCATCAGCACGCGGGTGTCGATTTCGCTGCGCTGCAAGGCGATGACACGGTCGATGACGGCGGCGGAGTGCGGGCCGCGATCGATCAGGTCGCCGAGGAAGATCAGCGTCTGCTGGGCGGGCGGGCGCGCGGCATGATCGGCCGCGATCCTGGCGAGCAGATCGTCGAGCAGATCGAGCCGACCGTGAATGTCGCCAATGGCATAGACGCGTCGCCCCTCTGGTATCTGGCGACGCGGCATGGACTTGGATTTCGACAAAATATTTCTAAGGCGTTCAAGCATATCCGAATTTCGGCAGGAAGGGCCCTGGATATCGCGCCCCGAGCGCGAGAGTGCCGCCGATAGAGGATGACCTGCTCTTGAACAACCGTTAAAGGGCTGCCGATGGTCTCAACACTGCGTGCCGGGCTGCGCCTTGCCCTCGTGGCGCTTCTGGTGGGTGCGGCCGCCCCGCCCCCGTCACAAGCGCCCTCCCCTGCCGCCTTTGAAGCGTTGCGCCAGGCAGACCTGCGCGTCGCGTCGGTCGGCTATCGGCTGGCCACCGCCAATGCGGCGATCTGCCTCGATCACCAGCCGGGCCTTGGCCTGCAACTGCACGGCCTTGGCCAATATGGCGTGGATGCGCGCGCCGCTGCGCGCGCGGCGTTCGGGTTTGAAACGGGCGTCGCGGTCGAGGGCGTCGTGCCGGGATCGACCGCTGCCGCAGCAGGGGTGCGCCCGGGCGATTCGCTGGTCTCGATCAACGGCGCGGCGGTGTCGGCCGCGCTTCCGGGCGCGACGGCGCCGCCCTCCACCGCAGAACGCGATCGCGTCGAGACGCAATTGGAGCGGTTGCCGCAAGCCGCCCCGCTAACCCTCGGCGTCAAGCGCGGCGCACAGGAGCAGGCCATCGCTATTACCCCGGTGCCCGCCTGCCGCTCGGCGTTCGAAGTGTTGCTCGGCGCCGGGAACGATTCGGCAGCGGATGGCGCGATCATTCAGATCGATGCGGGGTTGCTCGATAGCCTCAGCGATGACGAGCTCGCGGTCGTGCTGGCGCATGAACTCTCGCACAATATCCTGCGGCATCGGGCCCGGCTCGAGGCTGCGGGGGCGCATTGGGGGATTTTGGCGGAGATCGGCAAAAACGGTCGCTTGATGGGCCAGGCGGAAATCGAGGCGGACCGGCTGAGCGTCTATCTGCTCGCCAATGCCCATTATGATCCGTTCTCGGCCGGTCGCTTCTGGCGGGGGGCCGGGCGCAAACTCGATTTCGGCATTTTGCGCAGCCGCATCTATCTCAGCTGGAAAGATCGCGCGGCGCTGCTGGATCGCGAGGCCGCGACTATTCCGACGGGCGCCGAGCTGCCCTACCGCCCGCCCCTGATCGACCTGGCGACGACGCCGATGACGCGTTGACCGTAGCGGTCGGGTCGCCTGCCCGTCAGCGTTGCTCGGGCGACGGTCCCCGCGTGCCTTCGACCAGGTCCCGGAATTCGGCCAGCGCCTGCCAATAGGAACGATGGCCGCGTTGGTTGGTGAAGTCGATGAACCAGTCGAGCGTCTCTTTCGGCCCCTTGATATACAGGCTGCTCTGCGGGGCCGGTTGCCGTCGGCGCCGGACGGGCGTTGCCCCCTGCCCTTCTGCCTGTCCTTCTACGGAATCGCCGCGGTCGACAAAGCCCAGCGCGTTGCCGCGCGCGATCGCCGCAGCTTCACGCGCCGGATCCACGCTTAGCGGCGCGCGGACGATCCCGCTCAGATCGAGCTTGGTCGGATCCCCCGCCCCTGTCGGCGCCGTCGCCTTCTTCCCGAACCCGTAGCCGCTCATGCCTGCATCTCCTGTTGCACCGCCTCGACCACCGCGCGCGCGACTTCGAGCGCGTTGCGGCGTGCGGCGGGCAGGCCGGCGGTCTGGCTGTCGCTCAGTTCGTCCAGCGTTGCCGAGAAATCGAAGATGTCGCGATACGCTGCGCGCTCGACCAGCGCTGCGGTCAGCAGCGGCAGCGCCGCGTCGTTGATCGCGGTGACGATGCGTTTGGCGGTCTTGGTCTCGATCGCGGCATTGTCGCGGCTGCGGACCAAGCGGAAAGGGATCGACCGCCCGAGCGCTTCGGCTTCTTCCTGGACGAGGGCGACCGCATTGGCGGCAAGTTCCGCGTCGATCGGGGAAAGGTTGAACGGGATCAACACCAGATGCGATCGGGCGAGCGCACGTGAGGTCATGCGCGACGCGGTGCCTTCGAGGTCGATCAACACGAAATCGTGCGATGCTGTGTATTGATCGATGACGCGGACCAGTTCGGATTCCTTCGGGCTGGCGATAATGTCGAACGGCAAGGCCTTGCCCTGCTCATGGCGCTTGCGGCCCCAGCCGGCGATGATCGCATTGGGGTCGGCGTCGATCACGGTGACCGCGGCGCCGCTCCGCGCCAGCTCGCTGGCGAGCACCAGCGTCAACGTGGTCTTGCCGGCACCGCCCTTGGGATTGGCCACTGAGATTGCTGGCATGATGCGCTCCTATACAGGCGGCGATGGATACAGCCCTCGCTGCAAAATGTCGATATCGCAATCGACACCATACGCATATTAAAATGCCAATGAATATGATTGCAATATCAATATGGATATCCATAGCGATATGCATACTGTAAAAAGAAGCGGGCGCAAAACTGCTACGGCACGCAAATCGCGGCCAAAAACGCGACCTCTCGGTGCAAGGGTACGCCGGGGCGACCGCCCTGCCCGTTGCTCCGGCACGTACCATAAGCGCAGCCAGCGCCCTTTTCCGCGTGAAAGCACGAACCGAAACGATGCCGCCTCGGCAGCACGGCCATTTTCCGTGCCAAAACCGGTCATATCCGGCTGCGCATCGATCAAACCGACGCTGCGAGCACGATCTGTGGGCGCTACGCGACCAGTGCGCGCCTACGGATGCCAATATTCGTGCTTTCGCACGGAAAACCCGCTCGGTGCCGCCAACGCTGTGGACACCGCCCCGCCACCCACCCATGCTCGAAGGGGTCAGAGATGAGTAGAGCAATGGACGACATATTACTCAAACAAGGCGATCTGTTCCAGCTGGCCAGCCCCCTTTATGGCGATGTCCAGGGGGAGCGGACCGTCGCGGAGTTCCCGTTCTTCGCTTTGTCGAAGAAGGCCCATATGACGCCGATGGTGTTCGAAAACGGCGATGCCCGGATCGAGATCAATCCGAGCAAGACCGGTGTCGCCACCATCTATGACAAGGAAATCCTGCTCTATATCGCCAGTTTGATGGCCGAGCGGATGGAGCGCGGCGAACAGGTCGACCGCGTGATGAGCTTCACCGCCAACGATTTGTTCCGCGTGACCAGCACCAACGCCTCGGCGCGGTCCTACACGTCGCTCAAGGCGTCGCTCAACCGCCTGCAGGGTACGCAGATCATCACCAATATCGAAACGGGCGGGGAGGGGTCGGACAGCGCCTTTTCCTGGTTGCTCAAGGCCGACATCAAATACGCCAAGCTCCCGACGGGCGAGCGCCGCGTGAAGCGGATCGAAGTGATGGTGTGCGACTGGCTGTATCGCGCGATCCTGGCCGATCGCCGGATCGCGGCCTATCATCTCGACTTCTTCAAGCTCGGGCCGATCGAGCGGCGCCTGTACGAGCTAGCCAAGTTCAATTGCGCCGACGGGGAGGGCTTCGAGGTCGATATGGAGGCGCTGGCGGCGCGCGTTGGCTGTGCAACCGACAAGCGCGGTCTTGAATATTTCAAGAAACACCTGCGCGAGGTCGCCGAGCAGCAATCGCTGCCCGAATATGGACTGACCCTGGTCGAGGAGAAGCAACCGTCGCCAAGGGGAGGGCGCCCGCGGATCCGGACGCTAGTACGGTTTTGCGTCCGGCAGCCACCAAAACTGGCGCTTAGTGAGCCAAGCAATTGATTTGGTGCCCCTGATAGCTTTGGCGCGACCAATGCCCTGATATAGCCGACCTATGTCGGTCGAGCGATGCCGAGCCGCTTCATTTCGCGATAGACGGTTGACCGCCCGATCCCAAGCTGGCGCGCTGCTTCGGCTGGCGACACGCTTGCCGCGATAAGTTTGAGGGCCGCGTTTACCTTGTCGGCGTCGAGCGGCTGCCGTCCCGGCCGTTTCCCCTTCGCCCGCGCGGCAGCGATGCCATCGCGAGTCCGTTCGGAAATCAGCCGACGCTCAAAATGCGCGATGGCCCCGAAAACATGAAAGATCAGCTCGCCGGCCGCGGACGACGTGTCGATCTTCTCCTCCAGGCTGAGCAGCGCAATGTCACGCTCGCGCAGCATGTGTACCGTTGTCAGCAATTCGCCCAGCGAGCGACCGAGACGGTCGAGCCGGACGATCGCCAGCGTGTCTCCCTTTCGCGCGTATTCCAGCAGCTCGGCCAGCCCCGGCCGATCCATGCTCTTGCCCGACATCACGTCAGTGTACACTCGGATCGCGCCAGCCTGTTCGAGCCGCAGCCGCTGCCCGGTGACATCCTGATCTCCGGTACTGACGCGGGCATATCCCAAAATACCGGTCATCGATCATGTCTCCCAAACGGTCGTTCTGTGGACGAACGCGCCGGTCCATCGCCAATGTCGCGAAAACCGTCCACAAACTACGTCTCTTTATCCCGCCCCGTCCAGGAACGACAAGTCCGTTTTCGGGACGATCACAAAGGGGGGAGGGTACCGTCGAAAGCGTGCGCCCAAAATCGGGCAAGCGCCAAGTCGGACCACCCCGCACACACCGTTTCCGCATTATGGCTTTTCCGCGTGAAAGCACGAATCTTCACGAGGTTTGCCGGGTCAAAGCACGATTCAGCCAGCTTGGCCGCAATCACGCGGCGGCCGATAACCCCCAATGCGGTTCTTCCAGCTGTCGTCCGCTCGATCGGTTTGCGCGACCGGGAAGAACTGCCCAATCGCCGGGAGCGACGATTGGTCACCATAAGGGGGGTTCCATGACTGGATAAAGGAAACCCGGCTCGAAGGCCGGGCATCCCGATAGGCTCTACTCTAACACCCGTCGCCAAACGGGCATCATCGCTCAGAACGATTCGTTAGATATCCTATCCAGACTTTCGTCGCAAGGATGCGCGCTTCGCGCCACGCTCTTCCTTTGCCCGCATGGCCTCCATCAAAAGGGCTATACGATGGCGACGATGACGGTTGGAGCAGCCTCGCTCCAGGCGCTGGGTGGGTTTTGTCTGCGCCGCCCGGCACAATCGGGCGCACCGCAACCGCGCGGCAGCCGGATCCTGCGCGGCAGCGTGGAGGCCGGCACCTTCGAAAAGAGCTTTTTCACGCCTCCTGCGCCCGGAGAAACCGACCGTATCCTGCGCGCCGCGCGCAAGGCGCTGGACGCGGGGCGCCGCTTGCGGCGCGATGCCCGCGCCGACGGGCGCCAGCTCACGCCGGTGGAACGCGGGCTCGCCTCGCTCACCAATGCGGCGGTGCGCGTGCTGGAGGAATTGCTGACGCTGGCGCGGCTCAACCGCGGCCAGGTGTTCCCGACCTATGATTATCTGGCCCAAGCGACCAGCCTCGGCCGCGTGACCGTCGCCCGCGCGCTGCATGTGCTTGACGATGTCGGCTTCATCGTGCGCCAGCGCCGCTTCAAGCGGGTGGCAGGGCAGGGGCCTGGCCCGCGCTATGAGCAGACATCGAATGTCTACCGCACCTTCCTGCCGCAGGCGGTGCTCGCCTATCTGCCGCGCTGGATGCGGCCGGCCCCCGTACCGGTCGATGAAATCCAGCGGCAGGCGGAGCGCATCGAGGAGCATCAGGCGATGCTGTCGCGGCTCGGCTGCCGCGATCTCGCGCTGGAGGTGGCAGGGGGCGCGCTGGGGCAGGCGCTGGCGAAACTGGGAGCAGCGATTGATCGCCGCGAGCGTGAGTTTCAAAATGGTTCGGAAACACTCTTGAAATTATCCATTTCATGATATTGGCTGCTTGCGGATGGGCAGATATATTGCAGTTCATCCTCGAACAGCACCAACCTATCTAGGAAGCCCTAACCACAATGGTGCCGGAAACGTACATCAAGGGCATCTCGACCCGGTCAATCGACGATCTGGTCAAAACGGCCGCTGATCCGGCACCGCACAACGCGGATCACACTTGGCAACCGGAATCCACGACCAAGCTGTTTAATTTGAATCGGTCAGCCATATAGCCGAGCAACAAAGCGGTTCCCCATCGTTAGCAAAAAGCCTAAGCGACACCTTTCGGTTTACAAGCGAGGAGGTCGGGTCAGTGAACTTGGAGCTTGGTAAACTTGGGGACTTCAACAGCGAACCTCCCACATTGTCAGGGACCTGGCGAAAACCCCAGAGCACCATCCGCGTGCAATTCATCACGGGCCTAATCGCAATCGACACGGTCTGCATTGCCGCCAGTTTTAAGCTCGCTTTTCAGTTGTTAGCCTTTCGCACTGAACAGAATCAGTGGCTGTACGATCTCGCAGCGATCGTGCCGATCTACTACGTCATCGCGGCCAATCAGGGCGCGTTCAGCCCCAGCCAGACCGGCACGACTCGCGCTGCCGTACGCCTTGGTGCCCAATCGTTCATGATGACGATCGGGGCGGTCGCACTGGTCGCCTTTTCGGTCAAGGTAAGCGACACCTTCTCACGCGTGATGCTTGCAACCGGCTCCGTTTTCAGCTTCGTATCGCTCTCGTTCGCGCGCTATGCCTTCGTCTCGTACACACGCAATGTGCTCGGCATCCGTCCGTACAACACAGTGCTATTGACCGATACCGAACAGAACATCCCTTACGGCGACTATTCCGTTCTAGTCATGACGCCAGACCATTTCGACCCCGACAAACACGATCCTGACATGTACGACCGGCTGGCCCAGTCGCTTGGCCATGCGGATCGGGTGATCGTTTCCTGCCTGCCTGAGCGGCGCGAACGCTGGGCGCATGCGCTGAAGGGAGCTAACATCCAGAGCGAGATATTCGCGCCGGAACTCCTTGGAATTGCACCGCTCGGCCTGTCCTGGCAAGATGATGTTCCGACCATCGTGGTTGCGAAGGGACCGCTGCCGCTGTCGGCCCGCGTGGTCAAGCGCACGTTCGATCTCTGCGCCACGCTGCTGGCACTGCCCCTGTTGATGCCGCTGATGCTGGTCGTCGCTGCATTGATCAAGCTCGACTCGCCCGGCCCGGTATTCTTCAAACAAACCCGCATCGGGCGCGGAAACAAAAAATTTGCGGTGATGAAGTTCCGCAGTATGACGGTCGAACAAAGCGACGCGACCGGCCACACCTCCACCAAGCGCGACGACAACCGCATCACCCGTATCGGTCGTATCCTGCGCAAGACCAGCATCGACGAACTACCACAATTGTTCAACGTGTTGAAGGGCGACATGAGCATCGTCGGGCCGCGCCCACACGCACTCGGGTCACGCGCTGCCGATAAATTATTCTGGGAAGTCGACGAACGCTATTGGTACCGCCACGCTGCCAAGCCGGGCCTCACCGGCTTGGCGCAAGTACGCGGCTATCGCGGCGCAACCGTGTTCGAGGATGACCTGACCAACCGTTTGCAGGCCGATCTCGAATATCTTGACCATTGGTCCATCCTGAAAGACATGTGGATCATACTGCTGACGACGCGGGTCATCTTCCACCGGAATGCGTTTTAAAAGTCCGGCCAGGCACCGTCGCGCAAGTTGGACATCCGCAAAAGTCGACTGATTTGCATGGTAACCGTCCGATTGTTACCGCGGTATTCGGTCCTTGAAGCGCAAGGCGAGTTCAGGGTCATCGACGAAAGCGTCAAGGAAGTCGCGCCAGGTTTTGGTCGTGAGATGAGCATCTCTGAGCATGTCCGTGAGCGCTTCGACGCCGTGATCGGTTAGCGCGGTGATGGCCTCGTCGGGACCGGTGTAGACGCTGATGATGGCACCGTAGGTCAGATTGTCGTGGTTCGAGACGATGGCTTCCAGCAGTGCCACGTCCTCATAATCGAGGGTGCGGACGTATGTGACCGCGGCCATCAGGCTGCTAGGCGGCGTGGACAAATTTGAGCCAGTATCTGGTGGCGGCGAGATGAACCATCCCGAGGAAGCTGTTGGCCAGTTGATCGTATCGGGTGGCGATGGCGCGGTTGATCTTGAGCGGTCCAAACATGCGCTCGATGCGATTGCGCTGCTTGTAGAGTGCCCGATTGTGCTCGATTTTCAGGCGGCGGTTTGACCGGCCAGGAATGACGGCCTCGATAGTCCGTTCGGCGAGGTCGGCGCGGATAACATCGGCGTCGTAGGGGACCGGTGAGAGGATGTTCGAAAACGCACGCTAAGCATCCCGACCGTTCTGATGAAGGCGGAGAGGCCTGAACCGTTCGCGGGGTTTGTCCATCTCGCTCCACAGATAGTCGCCGGTGAGGCCGATGTGCTCCCATCCCAGCGGCGCGACATGGGCGAGTAGTTCGTCGGGCACCTCGACACCGCTGGCGCGCAGATGCCGGACCGCGCGGTCGAGATAGACCGTGTTCCAGAGGGTGACGGCCGCGGTGAGAAGGGTCAGCCCGGAGGCACGATGGCGCTGGTTCTCGAATGTGCGGTCGCGCAATTCGCCGAGGCGGTTGAAAAAGATGGCGCGGGCGAGCGCATTGCGGGCTTCACCCTTGTTGAGGATGCTGCCGGTGCGACGCCGCTGTTCGGGATTGTTGAACCAGTCGAGCATGAACAGGGTGCGCTCGATCCGCCCGAGCTCGCGCAATGCGCGAGCGACCGGGTTTTGACGCGGAAAACCTGCCAGCTTGCGCAGCATGACCGACGCGCTGACGGTGCCCGCCCGGATCGAGGCGGCGAGCCGCAGCGTCTCGTCCCAATCCGCCTCGATCGCGCGGACGTTGACCGGGCGGGCTACGAGCGGGCGCAGTGTGGGCCAGGGGTCGAGCGACGACAGGCTGTAGAGCCGGCGCTCGTTGAGGTCACGGATACGCGGTGCGAAGCGGAAGCCGAGCAGGTGGCATAGGCCGAAAACGTGATCGACCGCCCCGGCGGTGTCGGTGGCATGTTCGCGGATTACCAGCTCGCTCTCATGGTCGAGCAGGCCATCGAGGACGTGCGCGGCCTCGCCGGCATTGGCTGCAATGACCTTGGTGTGGAACGGCGTGAAGCGGTCGGTGACGTGGGTGTAGAACAGCACGCCGGGATCGGTGCCGTAGCGGGCATTGCGATCGGCGCGACCCTCGCCCTGACCGCCGGCGCGGAAGAACTGTCCATCCGACGACGACGTGTCGCCCGGTCCCCAGACCTGGGCGAGAGGATGCGCGGTATGGCAGTCAACGATCGCCGCCAGCGCCGACAGATAGGTTTCGTCGCGCACATGCCATTCTGCGGTCCAGCGGAGGCGGGGCAGCGTCAGCCCGCGCGAGCTTTCGGCCATGCGCCCGAGGCCGAGATTGGTCGCATCGGCGAGTATCGCGCCCATCAGCGCGGATTGATCGGAGGCCGGCTCACCGCTGCGAGCATGGACGAAGCGGTCGGCGAACCCTGACCAGGCGGCGACCTCGACCAGAAGGTCAGTGATCCGCACACGCGGCAGCATCGCGTAGAGACGGGCCTTCAGTGCCTCGGCATCGTCCGACGGGGATCGCCGGATCGGCGAGATCAGCAACTGCCCGCGCTCGATCGTCACATCGACCAATTCGCCCGTCGCCGCTGCCCGTTCCACCTCGGTCATGCGCCGGGTCAGCAGGGTACGACGTTCCTCATACCATTCGGCAAAACCGGACGGCACGGCCAGGCGCAGGTTGCCATCGGCGCGCATCGTGTCGAACGCAGGGGTCGGCAGCAGGTAATCGTCGAGCGTGCGATAGGCGCGACTGCCGTCCACCCAGATGCTGCCGGAGCCGAGCCGTTCGCGCAGATGGACGATCACTGCGATCTCGTAGGCGCGGCGGTCGATCGTACCTTCGGTCGGTTGGACCACCTTGCGCCAGCGCGGCTTGATGAAGCTGGTCGGCAGTCGCTTCGGCAGGACCGAGCGGCCGTCGCGGTACATCGTTCGCAGCGCCTCGATCGCGCCGAGCAGCGGGTCGCCCGACCTTGCGGTGCGGAAGGTGAAGGCGGCGAGGAAGGCCGGTGCGAACCGGCGGACCGCAGGGTAACGCTCGACCACCTCCTCCAACCCATCGTCGGCCGAGCGGGTGAGACCCTCGGCGAAGCGGATGCTGCGTTCGAACTGGTCCCAGCCCATGCGTTCGTCGATGGCGCGGAACGCATCGCGACCGGTCGCGCGGGCATCGACCAGCAGGCGACCGAGCCGCGCATGGAAGCGGGCGGTGTCCTTCAGCATCCGTGCCTGCCCGAGCAGCCGGTCGGATCGGGTGCGGTCGGCGCGGCGGAACAGCGCTCCCACCATCTTCTCGACCATGACCAGGGCGGCGTCGGTCAGCGCCGCCTCCATCTCGATCATGGAGGCGACCAGCATGGCAAGCCGGCGCGGACGTTCGAGGCGGCGAAAGTGCTGCGCGGTGATGATGCCGGCGGTCCGTGCGATGACGGCGTAGCGAGCGGCATGGATACGCCGCGCCCGATCGGCTGTGATCCCGATGCCGCGCACCGCGTCGAGCCGTTCGATGATCCCCTTCAGGTTTGCGGCCGATGGGGCTTCCGGCCATTCGCGTATCCAACCAAGGCGGGTCCGGCCATTGTCGTCGGATGCGATCAGGCGTTCTAGCGCCGCTTCCTGATCGGCCGAGCAGTCGCGGATCAGTCCGGTATGCGCGGCCTTGCGTGCCTGCGCCCGCACGATGAGGGCGAGACGTTCCAGCGTCGATGCCGCAGGCAGCACGATCCGGTCGAGCCGCAAGCGATCGACCATGCCGGCGACGATTGCCTCGCCCCGATCGGTCGAAGTGGCGATCTCCGATCCCAGCGCCAGCATCGATCGCACGTCAGTTCGGTCGAAGGCGCGCACACCGAGATACGCTTCGATCTCCGCGCGATGCTCGCGCAGCGTAGTCGCACGAGCAGAATAATCGGCGAAGTCGTCGGTTCGGCAACCGATCTGGTCGGCGAGCAGCGACAGCATGGCGGCAGGCACCGCCTCACCCGGCAGCAGCGCACGCCCCGGATGGCGCAGGTAGCAGAGCTGCACCGCGTAGCCGAGCCGGTTCGGTCCGCGCCGGCGCCGCGACACCTGTCCGAGGTCTTCGGGGCCGAGCGTATAGAGCCGTTCGATCGTAGCTCGGTCGGCAGGCGGATCGAAGATCGCGCTGCGCTGCGCGGGCGACAATATGGTCCTGGACGGCATCGGCTTCCTGTTCGTCACGCAACAGGGAAGCGGCCCTGTTCACGGAGCGTAGACCACAATACGGGTTATGTGACATTATGGCGATCGATCGACGGGCAATGCCGCTCCGTCACGCAGACGGACGTATATGTGACAACACTCATCGGCTACGCGCGGGTCTCGAAAGCCGACGGCAGCCAGCTCCACGACTTGCAGCGCGATGCCCTGCTGGTGGCTGGCGTCGATCCCGACCACATCTATCAGGATACGGCTTCAGGCCGCCGCGATGATCGTCCCGGGCTTGCGGCCGGTCTCAAGGCGCTGCGCTCTGGCGATACACTCGTCATTTGGAAGCTCGACCGGCTCGGGCGCGATTTGCGGCATTTGGTGAACACAGTCGGCGACCTCACCAAACGCGGAGTCGGACTAAAGGTGCTGACTGGTGAAGGTGCTTCGATCGATACCACCACCGCAAACGGCCGACTGATCTTCGCCATCTTCGCAGGGCTGGCGGAGTTCGAGCGCGAGTTGATCGTCGAACGCACCAAGGCGGGGCTCGCGTCCGCGCGTGCCCGCGGCCGGCAGGGCGGACGACCGTTTAAGATGACACCGGCCAAGCTACGGCTTGCACAGGCGGCTATGGGAAAGCCTGAAACCAAAGTTGCCGAGCTATGTGCCGAGTTGGGCGTCACTCGGCAGACGCTCTACCGGCATGTCACGCCCGATGGGCGGATTAGACCGGACGGTGAGAAGCTGCTTGCTCGACGAAACCGCACGTCGTGAGCCAACCGATCTCTGAGACAATTGCGCTTCGCCCAGGGTTTGAACGTCTCCTCTTCGGTGTGCTTCTCGCATCCACCATCGGCGATGAGATTACGCAGGTGGCGCTCGTGTTCCGGGTAGCTCCGGCCGGCTCTGGTCCGCAAATAGCAGCCCTGCTGATTGCGCTTCTGCTGCCCGGTGCTTTGGTCGCGCCGTACGCGGGCAAGCTGGTCGATCACCACGATGCTGCAAAAATCCTCGCCGCGACCTCGTTGGCGCAGGCGTTCGTCTCGGGCGTGATCGCGTTCACAGGAGGCGTGACCGCAGCGCTCACCGGCGCGGCCATGCTCAGCTTCCTGTTCGCGTTTAGCGGTGCCGCGACGTTCACGCTGGTACCGATCGTGGGCCGGGCGGCCGGGCTTTCGGTTGCCCGCGTTAATGCCGCGACCGAGTTCGCGAGTGGCGGCGGCTCCGTGTTCGGGCCGCTCGCGGGTGGGCTGCTGGTCGCGTCCGGCGGTACCGCAGTTGCGCTTCTCTTCGACGCAGCCAGCTTCCTGCTGCTTGGGCTCGTCATCGTACTCTCCCACCTCAGCCGGCCGGGCGCACCCGATGCCGACAATCCTGGCTGGACGCCGGTGGCCGTGTTCCGGGGCTATGCGCCGATTGCCCGCCAGCGACGCATCATGCTTCTGCTCGCCAGTTTCTGGGTCGTTATTATGGCGCTCGCGATTGCGGACGGTGTCTATGTGTTTCTCGTAACCAACGTTCTCAGCCGAGGTCCGTTCGCATACGGGGCGTTCATTGCCGTCTGGGCAGGAGCCTATCTCATCTCTGCATGGGCCGCGGGTGGCTATGTCGAACGTAACGCCCGCTGGACGGCCCTTGTCGGACTGGGAAGCATCGCGGCTTCATTTCTGGCAATAGGTCTGACCGGTGCGCTCGCCCCATCGCTTCCCCTGGCGGTCGTCGCCATGGCGTTCCTCATCGGCGGTGCGGGCAATGCCATCTACAACGTATCGGTTCGCACGATCCTACATACCACTGTGAGGCCCGAGCTCCACGGCCGCGCCGCCGCGCTTTATGGTGCTGGAACCCGCATCAGCGAGGGTAGCGGGTTTGCAATTGGCGGCCTGCTTGGACCAGCGCGTGTCCTCATCGCATACATCCTGTCGGGTGTCGTCGCACTGGTGGCGGCCGGAGGGGGAAGCATTGGCCACCGCAGCCGCTGAGGCTGGACGTGATGCTTAGCGTACGTTTTTGGGCCTTTTCTCACCGGTCCCCATAGAGCAGGCAGCCCTGCGTCTGCCCAGGCGCAACCTTGAAAATCTCGTAGAAGGAGCGGCTTGCCTCAAGCACCCGTAGATCGGCGTCGAGGACGAGAAAGGGCTCGGGGATCGTGTTCACAATCGCATGAGCGAGCAGATTCGCCTCTTCGAGGTTCCGCACAGGAAGTGTTGTCGGCACTCCGGTCAGCCCGTTGCGATGTTGAGGGATTCGGCAAACGTCATTGTCCGGCCTTGCACTTGCAGGCGAAGGCACGATGATCCCTCTGTCACAGGACGCCTGCAGAGGAGGTCGGGTGATAAATCAACCTACCACGCTGCCGACGCCTTGCCTATGCTTACCCTATTTTAGGCGACGACATTGGATCTTCGAGCTTGCTATCGGTGGTCCCGCATCCGCGCTCGGTCATCCGATCGGAGCGACTGGCCCCATGCTGATTGGCACGCTTCTCGACGAGCTGGAGCGTCAGGAAGCCAAACGCGTGAGTATCGGACATTCTGGTCGATCATTGCCGTGGCAGTCTTTCGCCAAGTCTAGCAATGCTCCGCGCATGGCGTTGAGCGCATCCGCCTTCCGACCGAGGTCTGCGGCGCGCGATTCCGCCAGCGCCTTGACCTCGGCGCTGGCGCGATCGCGATCGGACCAGAGATCGAGCAACACGCGGATTTCCTCGATCGGAAATCCCAGATCCCGGGCATTCGCGATAAACTGCAGGCGATGTATGTCCGCTTCCGAATAGTCACGATATCCGCTGTCACGTCGCGGTGGCGACGGGATAAGCCCGATCTTCTCGTAGTGGCGGATCATCCGCTGCGAGACCCCGCTCGCCGCCGCCGCGCCGCCGATGTTCACAGCTTTACCCGATTGAGACGCAGCGCGTTGGTGACGACGCTGACCGATGACAGGGCCATCGCGGCAGCGGCGATCACTGGCGACAGAACGATGCCGAAGACTGGGTATAGAAGCCCGGCGGCAATGGGGACGCCAGCCGCATTGTAGATGAAGGCGAAGAACAGGTTCTGGCGGATGTTGGCCATCGTCGCCTCGCTCAGCCGTCGCGCCCGCACGATGCCATTGAGATCGCCCTTGAGTAGCGTTATTCCGGCGCTTTCAATGGCAACATCGGTGCCCGAGCCCATGGCAATGCCGACGTCCGCTGCCGCCAGCGCCGGCGCGTCGTTCACCCCATCGCCGGCCATGGCGACGACATGGCCTTCACGTTGCAGGCGCAGGACGACGGCGCTCTTTTGTTCGGGCAGCACCTCTGCTTCAACCGCGTCGATGCCGAGTTTCCGGGCCACCGCCTCGGCGGTCGTCCGGTTGTCGCCCGTCAGCATGACCACGCGCACGCCCTCCTTCCGCAAGGCGACCAGCGCCTTCGCCGTAGTCGTCTTGATCGGATCGGCAATGGCCAGGATCCCGGCGACCCGGCCGTCAATGGCGGCAAAAATCGCCGTCGCCCCGTCCGCCCGCAACTCATCGGCCCTTGCTGCCGCTGGCGACACGTCGATGCCACTCTCTTGGAGATAGGCCGCGCCGCCCAGAAAGATGCGCTTGCCGTCCACGGTGCCGACCGCGCCCTTGCCCGTGGGCGAGTCGAAGTCGGAGACCTCGGGAACTGGGATGCCACGATCCTTCGCGGCCGCAACGATCGCGAGCGCCAGGGGATGCTCCGACGCCCGCTCGACGCTCGCCGCAAGACGAAGAAGATCGTGCTCCGAAAAGCCATCCATCGCCACGATGCTTGTCACCGAAGGTCGCCCTTCGGTCAGCGTGCCGGTCTTGTCGACGACGATCGTATCGACCTTCTCCATACGCTCCAGCGCCTCGGCATTCTTGATCAGGACGCCAAGGCCCGCACCCCGGCCGATACCGACCATGATCGACATCGGCGTCGCGAGGCCCAGGGCGCAGGGGCAGGCGATGATCAGCACCGCGACAGCGGCTACAAGGCCATGCGCCAGTCGCGGCTCCGGACCCCATATCGCCCATATTGCGAACGAGAGCAGCGCGACGCCGAGCACCGCCGGGACAAACCAGCCCGCGACCTTGTCGGCCATGCGCTGGATCGGCGCGCGCGAACGCTGCGCGTCCGCCACCATCTGGACGATCCGCGCCAGCATCGTATCGCGGCCAACCTTGTCGGCCCGCACGATGAGCGATCCGGTCTGGTTCATCGTTCCCGCGACCACATGAGCATCGACAGTTTTCGTCACCGGCATGGATTCGCCTGTGACCATCGACTCGTCGATCGAAGAGCGGCCATCCTCAACCACGGCATCCACGGGCACCTTTTCGCCGGGGCGAATGCGCAGTCTGTCGCCCACGGCGATCAGGTCGACCGCGACTTCCTCGTCGCCACCGTCTGCCATGATCCGGCGGGCGGTCTTCGGCGCGAGATTGAGGAGCGCCTTGATCGCACCCGAGGTGCGCTCGCGGGCGCGCAATTCCAAAACCTGTCCGAGAAGCACAAGGACGGTGATGACCGCAGCGGCCTCGAAATAGATCGCGACCGTACCGTCCATCATGCGGAACGCCGCAGGGAATATACCGGGTGCGAGCGTTGCCACCACGCTATAAGCCCAGGCGACCCCTGTTCCCATCGCGATCAGCGTAAACATGTTGAGGTTTCGCGTCTGGAGCGATGCCCAGCCGCGCTCAAAAAACGGCCAGCCCGCCCAGATCACAACGGGGGTCGCCAGCGCGAACTGGATCCAGCCCGATATCCGCTCGGAGACGAGGTGGTGCAGTGCCGGGAACAGATGCCCGCCCATCTCGAGCAGGAACACGGGCGCAGTGAGCGCCAGAGCGATCCAGAAGCGCCGCGTCATATCGACGAGTTCGGGACTGAGTCCGGCCTCGGCCGTCGCGACCTCGGGTTCGAGCGCCATGCCGCAGATCGGACAGGCTCCTGGTCCCGGCCGACGGATTTCGGGATGCATCGGACAGGTCCAGATCGCGGTCGTAGACACTTCCGGCTGCGATTGCCCGCCCTTCGAAAGATAGCGTGCCGGGTCGGTAACGAACTTGGCGCGGCAGCCGGCACTGCAGAAATGATAGGCCGTGCTGTCATGTTCGGCGTGATGCTGAGTCGTCGCCGGATCGACGGTCATCCCGCAAACAGGATCGACGGCTTGCTGAGAACCCGCGGGATCGACCGCATTCTTCGCGTGACCCGCGCAGCAGACATGATTTTGGCTGTCATGTGCCGTGGATTTTGGCTCGGACATTCCCGTTCTCCTTATCGACGCCCCCTATCTAGGGTTTGACATCGTGTCAGGGTCAAGGGCCGCGAGTAATTATCTATTTGGCGGCGAGGGGCGTCATCGCGGCGAACTGGCCGAATACACGTACCGCTCATCTACGCCCCTGTCGCGATCAGCGCATCGCGCTGCAGATCAACGGACTGGCGATCGACCTCGCGGCGTTTGGCCGACTGGGCAAGCCGGAGGAGATCGCCGACGCCGTGCTCTGGATGAGCACCGACCTTGGTGCGTTCGTCACTGGTGCATCTATCTCGGTCGATGGCGGACGGTCGCTCTGACCGCGACAAGGCGACTCTGATAGCGTTCTCGAGAGCACATAGGCCATTCTCAAGGTCCTGGGCGGGCTTCCCCACAGAGCGGTCCGCATTATTTGCTCCGTAAGGTCTGATTGATGCCTGCGCGCTCAGCAGCTGGCTGGATAGCAGAATTGGCTGCTCCACGAGAACCAATCCGACACTCGGCAAATGGAGTGACTGTCAGTGTGGAGGGGGCAGCTTAATCTGAAGAGAATCGAGCGGCCTGATGTAGAGCCCCCAATAGGCCTTCAGCGCAGCGATCATCAGTGGAATGGCGCCAAAAATGATGAAGATCAGATCGGCGGGTAAGCGCATCCATTCGAGCTGCCGCGCGATATTGCTGCCAGTGTAAGCGATGCTTCGTGCGTGCCAATAGCCATGTTGCAGCACATCCCATACCTGCAAAACTCCGGCAGGGAACAAGCTCAGGATTACCATCAAGGCGAGCCCGATGTTGCTCCCCCAGAACCCGATGCGGACGTATCTCTCGATGCTCGGCCAGCGCGCGACGTCAGTCGTCTGGCGTAGCACAAACACCATCAGGGCAAGGGCTAGCATGCCGAAGACGCCCATCATAGCGGCATGGCCATGATTGGGCGTCAGGATGGTTCCAACCTCATAATAGCTCACGATCGGCAGATTAATCATGAATCCGAAGACTCCGGCGCCGAGGAAATTCCAGAATCCCACGGCCATGAGGAAATAAAACGTCCATTTATGGGGTAGCGCCGAGGCGACGCCACTTTTGTCGGTTTCGCTGCGCGTCGTGCGGACAAAATCCCATGCGTCGAGCGTCAGCAATGTCAGAGGCACGACCTCCAGCGCGGAGAAAAGCGCTGATGCCGCCATGTTGATCTGGGTCTGTCCTGAAAAATACCAGTGATGCCCCGTCCCCATCAGCCCGCCGAGGAAATAGAGGATCGCGTCGAGATAAATTACCCGCAGCGCTGTGTTCCGGCCCGTGAGGCCCAATTGGAACAACATCAGCGCGACTACGGTGGTTGCGAAGAATTCGAAGAATCCTTCAACCCACAGATGGATGATCCAGAAGCGCCAGGTATCGACCACGGTAAAGTTGGTCTTGGCGCCAAAAAAGAGGGCGGGAACGTAGAAGACGGGGATGGCCAGCGCGCCGAACAGAAACATCCGGGCGATCGGCCGTGCATGGACGTTGGAGACCTGGCTGGGCCGCGCAATCCGCCAGAGCAGCGCGAACCACGCCAATAGTCCCACAACGAGCAGATACTGCCAGAAGCGGCCGATCTCGAGATATTCCCAGCCCTGGTTTCCGAACAGGAACCACCAGTCGCCAAGCCACCCGGAGATGCCCGCCCATTCGCCAAGGAGACTGGCGCCGATGACGATGGCGAAAGCCGCGAACAGAAGATGGATGGCTGCGGGCAGCCAGCGGGGTTCGTCGGCGCGCAGCGAGCGGCCCAAAAACAGCGCGGCGGCTACATAGGCCGTTGCGATCCAGAAGATTGCGGTCTGCAAGTGCCAGATGCGCATCAGGTTGCTCGGAAAGATAGTCTCAAGCTGGAAGCCGTAGAAACTTCCTGGATCGGCGCGATAATGCGCAACCGCAGCACCTACGAGCGTCTGCATCAGAAACAGCAAGGAAACGACAACGAAGAATTTGACGAGGGCGCGCTGGCCGGGGCTTGCCTGTCCCGGGATCACCTGCGGCGTGGCGCTATGGCCCCGCGTAATCCAGCCCAGATAATCGAATTTGCCGAATGCAAGCAGTACTGCCGCGATGCCGCCGAGCAGGGCGATCAGACTAAGCGTGCTCCAGAGGAGCGCCCCGGCCGGAGCGACATTGCCAACGCCGGGATCATAGGGAAAATTGTTGGTATAGGAATAATCCGCCCCAGGCCGATCGGTGACCGACGCCCAGGCCGTCCAGCAGAAAAACGCAGTCAAGTCGCGCAATTCTGCCGGATCGGTGATGAGCTTGGGCGCGAGACCGCCGTTGCGCGCTGGGTTGATGAAATAGGATGTCCAGCGGGCTGTCTGCGCGCGGTAGGCAATAGCCTCCGGCGCAGTCAGGCGAAGAGTGTTGCTGGCAGGATCGAAACGATTGGTTTTCAGCGTGACGGCGACCTGACCGCGGATCGACCCTGTCTCGATAGGGGTAAGTGCGTTCAAAGCCTTGGCGAATTGTTGTTGTGCCAGGGAGGTGGCTAGGCTCTCACCAATCTGATGCAGCGTTTCGGCTGAAAAATCAGGGCCAAGATAGGCCCCATGTCCCCAGATCGTGCCATTGTCCATCAAGCCATAGCGCAGAAATATGGCCTGTCCCGAGCGGATCTGATCACCTGTGAACAGGGTCTCTCCGTGAGCATCAATCACGGTATCGGGGATGGGTGGCGCGTTCCGGTAGGAGAGCATGGTGATCGCCAGAAGCCCCGCAAAGCCAAGGATCATCACCATCAGGACCGATCGCAGCCACCATTTCGACAAGGGACTGACTTCAGGATCAAATTTGGGTTGGGCGGCTTCGTCCATTGCGCGTCTCCTGGCGAAACCGAAGGGTTAGAAAGAGTTGAACGGTCCGGCACACGTTCAACATCCGAAATGGGCCCAGCTGACCGTAGACTGATAGACGCCCCGCCATTGGCGGTTGAAGGCAGGGCAGCGCGGAGAGTGGAAGGTGCCTCTCATAAAGAACAGCCGAAAACGGCTGATGATGATCGCAGTTCGCATGCGCTCAGCTTACGGTTGAGACAGTTGGGTGCTCGAACAATATCGTGAGCAGCAAGGCTCCATCTTCAATGCCTTCGATGCCATGCTCCTCGCCGCGATCGAGATACATCCAGTCGCCGATCTCCAGGATGGCCTTCGCGTCTCCGAGCAATACATGCACTCTGCCACGCAGGCAGTGGAGCGTCGCTTGCCCGGCAACGTGGTGCGGCGGGATTACGGCGCCAGCGTGCACGAGGAGGTGGATCGCCTCGAAGGCCTCGGTTTTGACGAGGGCGGTCGTGTGGGCATCATCTCCGCCCACACCCAAGCCTGAGAGATGTACGATCTCGCCGTGCTGCGCGTGATGAAGTGCCATGATCAATTATCTTTCTACCGTTGTCTGAAGCGGTCAATGTCGGCCTGAAATCCATGCGGGCGGGTCGCTGGCAGGAAAGGATTCCCGCGATGCCTCGTCGATTGCGTCGGACTCGGCTTGGCTCTCTTGTAGCTGCTCCACCCTCTTTGTTACGGCCGTTTCCAGCGCAGCGCGTTGCGCGAGAATAGAATCCGTCATCGGTGCGGTGCCTGCAAAATGCTGGGCGACCGCCGCCGCCACATGCGCCGCTAGCGATACATCGGATCGTCCGTGGCAAAGCGCATGGACGGCGTGCGCGACCGCCTCGATGCGTTCGGGATCTATCGATCTGTTTTCGGTATCAGGCACAACGGTCGGACTCCTTCATCGGCTATCTAAAGTGGCGAAAACCCGCGGCTTCCGGCAACCGCACCGATTACGGTAACCAGGCTGAGACCAAGTAGAAGGACATGCGCGCGGTGGAGCAGCCTGAACGCTCCATCCGGAGATCTTGCCGCCCAAACCTCGAACCGGCGACGCAAGATCAGCGGTTCAACGATAAACAGCACCACAAAGAAGATCGACCACACGCATAGCATGGCGTGCATCCACCAGAAATGGAGATCACCGAAGCGATCCCACATTCCTCCGCGCTGGATCATCCACAGGCCGCTTGCGCCCGCGAAGAGAAGCCAGATGCGCGCTTGCGGCGCGAACCGGCTTTCAATGCGGTGAAAGGCAGTCAGCCGCTCCGATGACGGCAGGGCTTTGACCGACGGGATGACCACGGTGGTTGCAAACGCAACCCCGCCGATCCAGCAAATGACGGCCAGGATATGGATCATGCGCGCGATGGTGAGGTCATCCATGTCGGTCGGTCCCTTCAGGCGGCGAGTAGTTCGTCGGCGGGGCCGAAGAACTCATAATGAATTCTGTCCGATGCGACGCCAGCGAGCGACAAGGTGGCGACGAACGCGCGCAGGAACGGTCGCGGGCCGCATAGGTAATAGTCTGCTTCTTCGATCGGCGTATGGGCCGTGAGCCACGGCTCGTCGATCAAGCCATCATGGTCATAGTCCCGGCCCGCAACGTCTTCTGCCCGTGGTGTCTGGTAGAAATTCGTGACGCGGATGTTCGGGTGACCGGTTGCGAGCGCGTGGACGTCATTGGCCAGTGCGTGGGTCGAGCCATCCAGTGTTCCATGAAGATATTGGACGGGAAGGTCAGGATGCTGTTGCGCTATGGCTTCGAGCATTGCCACCATCGGGGTCAGGCCGACTCCGCCGGACATCAGCACGACCGGGCGTTCGGGATTGTCCGTCAGGAAGAACTCGCCTGCGGGCGCGGCCACCTTGAGCACGGTGCCGGGCTTCGCCTGGTCGTGCAGCCAGCCCGAGGCGAGACCCATCTGCTCGCGTTTGACCGAGATACGATAGGTCTCGCCATTGGCTGCTTGTGAAATGCTATAATTGCGTTTGACCGGAGGATGCCCGGGGATCTCGAGCCAGAAGGTCAGATATTGACCGGGCTTGTGGCGAATAACCGGACGCCCATCGGTGGGGCGCAGGATGAACGAGGTGATGACGCTGCTCTCGGGACGGACCTCGTCGACCGCGAACGTGCGCCAGCCCGCCCAACCGCCGTCGGCCGTGCTGTGCTCCTTGTAAAGCCGCTCTTCGCGTGCAATCAGGATATGGGCCAGGAACCAATAGGCTTCGCCCCAGGCAGCGAGAATCTCTTCGGTGGCGGCATCGCCGAGCACGGCCTTGATGGCACCGAGCAGCGCTTCACCGACATGGGGATAATGTTCGGGCAGGATCTGCAGACCGACATGCTTTTGCGCAATCCGCTCGACCGCTGGGGCAAGAGCGCCCAGATTCTCGATGTTCGCCGCATAAGCGAGGATCGCGGCGGTCAAGGCTCGCGGCTGTGACCCCGCGTCACCATGGTGCGACTGGTTGAACAGGTCGCGAATCTCGGGATTTTCGAACATCCGCGCGTACATCTCATGGACAATATCGAGACCATGGGCTTCGAGTGCGGGAACCGTGGCTTTGACGAGCGCGATCGTGCGCTCGCTGAGTGTCTGTGACATCAACGTCTCCTGTCGTGATAATGGGGTAGGCCGGGGCGGGCGGGGTTAGCCGCCCGGCGGTTCACTGTAGAAATCGACCCGCATCTTCATCGCGCCGATTGGTTCGACAAAATGGGGCTGTTCGGGAAGCAATGGTCCCGGGGTGTCGGGATCAAGCAGATGTTCGGAAGTCGGCTCGAGATAGGTCAGTTTCACTGTGCCTTCGAGCACGCGAACCATGCCCCAGACCCCGGCCTTGGTCGTGTGTCGCGCGCGCAGCGCCGCAGGGAGGCTGGTCTCGTCGAACACCGGGGTTGAGCGATAGGGTTCGGCCATGTCAGGCTGCCAACCGAATGTCGTCGGCGTGGTCCGGATAGGGCGCCACCGCCGCATGGTTGACCGGCAATCCGGCTAGTTCGTTTGCAAAGCTATGATTGATATCGCGGTGATGTGCCTCATCGGCGCGGACCAGGAGCACCACGTCGCGCAAGGTCGCATCGTCTCCAAGCTTCCAATAATGCCGCGCGATTGCTGGCGCCGGGCCATTGGGGGAACGGCCCTCGTCAAGTTCGGCGAGATAGAGCGTGTAGCTGATCACCGCCTCTTCCTCGAAATATCCGACCACGCGGTGTGCGGTCTTGGCGCTGACCAGGTAGAGCGTGAAGAAGGCGAGGTAGAAGACCCACTGAACGGCCAGAATCACGAGCCGCTCGAACATCGTCGGCTTGGCCACCTCGATGAAGGTCATCAGGTGCATCCGTTCGTTCTCCGCTTCCTCCATCAAGGTGCGGATCCAGCCCTTGTCATCGCACATGCGCCGCAGGCAACGCAGGTGCGTCAGCGTTGCGCCGACCATGCCCGGCACCGCCGCTACAGTCTCAAGCACGATGGCACGGTGGCCGTAGCGCTTGGCGAAGAATGTGTCGGCCGTGAACCGCAGTATCTTGGTGAAGGCCAGCGCGATGCGATCGGACGGACCGCGCGGTTTGCAGTGGACGCTAAGGTCAACAAAGGGAGCGGTTGGCATGACGGATTCCTTGACGGTCAGGCCGCCGCGCGGTCTGGTTTGGTTTTTGTATCGAGCTTGAAGAAGAGCGCCAGTTGCAGGCTTTCTGCGATCCGCGCGGCCTTGCTCTGCAGCGCAGCGGCTGCACCGGGCTCCAACACCTCGGCCGTGGTGCTGTTCCAAAGCGCCAGCCAGCGCTGGAACAGCTCGGGACTTATGCGCGTCCGGTGCTTGAGATGCGCGGCCACGGGGTTGCCCTTGTAGCGGCCAGTGGTCAGCATCACCGACGACCAGAAGGTAACCAGCTTGTCGAGATGTTCGGGCCAGTTTTCGATCGCATCGTTGAAGATCGGACCCAGCGATTCGTCTTCGCGGACGCGCTCGTAGAACAGGGAGACAAGCCGCTTGAGGCCTTCCTCCGTGATCTCATTCCCGTCGTCCATCGACCGACTCCAATTCATGTATCGAGAATGCATCTATAAGGCGGCTTTGAAAGATGCAAGAAAAATGCATATATGAATGCAAGGAGATTGCATGCGGCTTACGCGCTACACGGACTATGCCCTGCGGGTGCTCATTTACCTGGGCGCGCGGCCCGATGCGTTGTGCTCCATCGCCGAGATATCGCGCGCCTATGACATCTCGCAGAATCACCTGATGAAAGTGGTCAACGATCTGGTGAACGCGGGCTATCTGGCCAGTGCACGGGGCCGCTTTGGCGGCATCAAGCTCGCCAGGCCTGCAGTGGAAATCAAAGTGGGCGCGGTCATACGGCACACCGAGGATGGTTTCGACCTGGTCGATTGCGGTGAGTGCATCATCGCCCCGGCTTGCGGGCTGACGGGCGCTTTGCGGCAGGCGCTGGCCGCGTTTCTAAACGTGCTGGACGGTTACACGCTGGCAGATCTCATCACAAAACCGGCAGAACTTGGGATGCTATTTAGCGCCGCAAGGAATCGGGATTTGCCCCAGACCGGTTAAAATGGGGTGTTGTGGCCATTGCGAACCGCCAAGCCGGTTCAGCGATGCTTTGCCATATAGTCTGCAAGGACGATCGCGTGATTGTGTTGCTCGTCATGGGCTGCGTACAGCAGAATGCCGGGCCCCCGATCGAGCAGTGACGCCAGTTCAGTGACCGCAGCGCCGTTGGCATCCAGCTCCTGGCAATAGCGGCGGTTGAATTCAGCCCAACGCTGCGGATCATGACCAAACCATTTGCGCAGTTCAGTACTCGGGGCGATACTCTTGCACCACGACGTTAAAGCTGCCGTGTCTCGTCCCAGACCGCGGGGCCAGAGCCGGTCGACAAGGATCCGGCTACCATCGCTTTCAGCGGGAGGAGCATAGACGCGTTTGATCCGGACTGGGGGTGGGACAGCCATGGGCCCGGCTCAGGTTTTCGTCTCGGCGATGCACTCTTCCGTGCGCTGGATATTCTCGACATGGCTGGCCCTCATCTCGCTCAGAGCAGCATGCAGAATATCGTCGCGCACGCGTGGAAGCAGCTCTTCTAGCTTGCGCACCACCCAGGCCTGGCCGCGATTGAGGAACGCGAGTCGTTCATGTGAATCGGCGATGGCCATGGCCTTGTCATAGAATGCGCCACAATGCGTAGATGGGATCACCCCAATACGCTTGATCTGGGCAGACAGCATCCCGCACCACTTTGCTTCATCCTCATAGACCGCCTTTATCAGATGCTTCGTCGGCGGATGACGGGCGTCGTTTGCGCTTTCGAGGGTAACACGCGCCCCTGCGCGCTCGGCCTCTAGCAAGACATTGAGCGCGGCAGCGATCTCGTCACGGCCACCATAGCCCATGTAGATGTCATCGCCTTGGGATGCATAACATACAGGGGAGGCAGGCTCGTCGTTCATGACGCAATAGCCGCAGCGGCCCGCAAACCGGTTCTAATGCGCGCCATGACGCCTTCGTCGGCCTTGGTGGAATGCACGGCATAGGCAGAATAAGAGAACTCGGGACTATCGGGCACCAGCGCGAGCCGGCCTTCCTCGAGATAGGACCGTACGAAGCCTTTGCGGAAGTAACCGGTTCCACCGGTGGCGAGGATATAGTCGAGGGCCAGCGGACCGTAGCTGATTGCAACGACGGAATTGGGTTGATCGGGATACGCCGCCTGATAGCTCGCAGCGAATTCTTCGCCCCAGTCGATAAGGACATGATCTTCAGCGCCTAGCACCCGATCGGTAGGCGTGGTGCGCACCAACACCAGTTTTTCTTCGAAAAGCAGTTCTGCAATCACACCGGGGCGGCGTGGTGCGCCATAGAGGATCGCGACATCGAGAGAGCCATCCTGGACCTGCTCCATGAGACTTTCCGCGCTATCGATCTGCGTGCTTACCGCGAACTCGGGACATTCGCGGCGCATCCACAACAGCCAGTGACGTAGCAATGGGCTCCACAAGCTGAGCTCAGCGCCGATGGTCACCACGCTCTCGCGCCCGGGAGGCAATGCGACCGACCTGCGCGCGCGCTCCCACACTTGCACAAGGGTAGTCGCAAATCGCAAGAATTGCTCCCCGGCCGGGGTAAGCTTCGCGCCTGATTTGTTACGGATGAAGACCGGCCGATCGAGCTGCTCTTCGAGCACGCGGATTCGGGCACTCACCGCTGTCTGGGTGAGATTGAGATTGGCAGCCGCGTTCACAAACGTGCCCGTTTTCACAACTTCCAGAAATGTCCGCGCAACTCCGATATCCATCCAGCACTCGTTTTCTGGTTAAATAACAATTATATTCATTTGCATGATGACAATAGCAGGAGGAACGAGGGGTCGGCAAGGAGGCACGCCACCATGAAATATCCCGGACCGATCCGGCCTGCTCCGTCGTCGCGCCCTTTTCGCCGCTGGTGGCCGATCCTTTTAACGGTCGCGTGCGCTGCAGGAGGGCAGCTCATATACTGGCTTTGCGCGAGCGAAATCGTCAGTGCGGATACGATTACATTGGCGATCGTGATCGCGGTCCCGGTCGCGGCGTTTTTCCTCGCCGACGATGGCGCCAGGGCTCTTTTCCGCCGACCTACAAGCCAACAAGATGCCGTGCCGCCCTTAAAGCGCTCGTTGCTTCCACCAATCGGTCAAATGACGGACCTTCCTGTCGCCGGCGCGAAACGGCCCAAGGCAAAACCTCACAGCACGCACCTACGCGATGACCGGACGGTGACGAAGCCCCTCGCGATCGACGGTAAAATGCGTGATCCGACAGAGCGTGGAAGCAGCATGCCGGCATCGCCACATATTGGGCATCATCCATGGAGTTAACTGTCATGCCATTTACGCTTCCCCCACTTCCCTTCGATCGGTCTGCTCTTGAACCTGTGCTCTCGGCTGAAAGCTTTGACTATCATCATGGCAAACATCACAAAGCCTATGTCGATAAGGTCAATGGTTGGATCGACGAAAAGGGTCTGGCGGGTAAAACGATCATCGATATTGCGGCGTTTGCGAAAGAAGGTGGTGACAAGCCGCTGTTCAACAATGCAGCCCAAGTCTGGAATCACAGTTTCTTCTGGCAATGCCTCGCACCCATGGACTCGACCAAGCCGTCGGAGAAGCTCTTGAAGATGATCGAGAGCGACTTTGGTTCGCATCAAAATTTAATTCAAAAACTGGCGGCTGAGGCTGTCGGTCACTTCGCGAGCGGCTGGGCCTGGCTGATACTCGAAGGAGACAAGCTCAGGATCACATCGCTTCACGATGCCGATACGCCGATCGTGCACGGCATGACGCCGTTGCTGACCATCGATGTCTGGGAACACGCCTATTATATCGATTACCGCAACGCACGACCAAAATTTGCAGAAGAACTGCTGTCTAAAGTGGTCAACTGGGATTTCGTTTCGCGCAATCTCGACGGGGCGGGTGCGGCTCGGGTCGACCAGACCCAATAAGCGCCTCGGTTTTTTTACCGCAAAGATATCGCTGCAAACAACCAATAACATTCGTTTGTTGGAGGCGTATTGCGCGCGGATAAGGAGCCAAGCAAAAATGAGGAATGAGCATGAGTATTCAGCTCGGACAATTAGCGCCTGATTTTGATCAGAACAGCACCGAAGGACGCATTCGTTTCCATGAATGGCTTGGAGACTCGTGGGGCGTTCTCTTCAGTCATCCCAAGGACTTTACGCCGGTTTGCACGACCGAGTTGGCCGAGGTTGGTCGGCTCAAGTCGGAGTGGGACAGGCGAGATGTCAAGGTTATCGGCCTCTCGATCGATCCTGTCGAAGCGCACCGCATCTGGGAGGCCGATATCGAGTCTACTCAAGGGCAGCAGGTCAACTTCCCGATGCTCGCTGACAACGATCAAACGGTCGCGCAGCTCTATGGCATGATCCATCCGATGAGCGATCCGACCGTCACCGTGCGGTCCGTCTTCGTCATTGATCCGCTAAAAAAAGTCCGCCTCATCCTCACATATCCGCCAAGCACGGGGCGCAATTTCGTCGAGATTCTGCGGACGATCGACAGCCTGCAATTGACCGACCGACGCAGCGTCGCGACGCCTGTGAATTGGAAGCCTGGCGACCCAGTCATCGTCTCTCCGAAACTGTCGGACGAGGAAGCCTCGCGACAATTCCCACAAGGCTACGCGACGCTCAAACCATATTTGCGGATCGTCGATCTCGAGGGAGGTTCGGCCGGTGAGCAACCCGCTGCAGCCTGAATCAGTCGTACAAGCCGGCAATGATGATATCGCCGATTTGCTTGAACGAAACCGGCAATGGGCGGGCCGGAAGACCCAAAGCGACCCTCGCTTTTTCGCACGCCTCGTCGGTCAACAGAGCCCGCGATATTTCTGGGTGGGTTGTTCAGATAGTCGCGTTCCAGCAACCGAGATTGTCGATCTCGATCCAGGCGAAATGTTCGTCCACCGCAACATCGCCAATCTCGTGCCGGCCAGCGATACCAATTTCAACGCCGCTCTTTTGTTTGCCGTCAATGTGCTCCGCGTCCGGCATGTTCTGGTGGTGGGGCATTATGGCTGCGGGGGCATTCGCGCGGCTCGAAATGCCGTTGCGAACGACGCAATCGGTTCGTGGCTTGCACCCGTCAGAGCCCTATACTGGCAACATCGCACTGCGCTTCATGCTTTACCGGATGAGCAGGCACGCGAGGATCGACTGTGCGAGCTCAACGTCATCGCCCAGGTTGAGCAGGTCTGCGCCAATGCTGTGGTCGAGCAAGCATGGCGAGATGGTCACGACCTGAGGGTACATGGGCTTATCTACGCTATCGGCGACGGCCTCCTGCAAAGTGTTTGCGAGCCAGTCTCGCGCATCCCCGTGGGTAAGGCTCATGTCCGCGACGATGATGATGACGAGAATATATTGTGAGCGATCAGACGCTCTGTGCTGCAGGAACCTCGAACCTGGCCCGAGAATGCCGGGATCTCGCCCACCTTTGCGAGGCGACAAGCGCGGCCAGCCGGGAACTGGACGGTCGAATTGCCCGAACGGTATTTCCCGGACTGGTGAATCTGGAAGAACTTGAGATAGCGGTTTGGCGCTATGGCGACGGTAGCCGCGTTCGCGCGCTACGATATTCCGGCGAGAAGGCAGCGGCGGCGACCCTCGTTCCACCGGGCCACTGGATGGAACGCGATGCGAATCTGCCCGATCGCATCTGGATCTACGGGCCCGGCAGCGACGATGCAGTTTCGGCGAGGCATGTTCTGGAACCGCTGGCGATATCCGCCGCGTGCTTGCGCATGCACGCGCGGCTCAAGGGGATGTCACCGTCAAGGTGATTATTCTCATTCCGTCATTTTGATCATCATCCCCCTTCTGGAGAAAGAGAAATGCTCGTCACCGTCTATCACGGCGTTGACGTCGGTACCGCCAAAGACAAGGGCGCAATGCATTTTGACGCCCTGCCTTCGTGCGGTGAAGAGGTCGAGATCGACCGCAAGGCCTACGTCGTTGGCAGAGTGTGGCATCTTCCGAGCGCCCGCTTTGCTGGCGCGAAGCTCGCCATTCTGATCAACGAGGCAGTCGATGAAGCGATCATGTCGCGCACGCCTGCCTTGGCCAGCGCCTAGACCGTGCGCTCGTGGCTTATATCGCCGCAGTGGCTACCAGTTCTGGTTGTCGGCTTGGCTACCTCCGCAGTATATGCTGGCACCCCTGAGCATCCGGCCGCTCCGACTTTGCGGTTCGCGGACATTGAGACAGCTTTTGGCCAAACGGACCAATTGCCGGCAGCGCAAGCTGCTGTCGCCGCCGCCCTACCGATCGGCATGCCGCTACCGGATGCCCAAGCGATATTGGTGCGTGCTGGTGCGCGCTGCCAGCCGCAACGCCGTAATCCTGAAGTGATCGAGTGCGTCTACTCCCAGAGGACCACTATCGATGTGCTTGGTCGCCATGTAGGTGAAGTCGATTTCCGGCATCACCGAATCCGACACCCCGACCTTGCTGCCAGGAAACGCCGGAGTCACCGGGCCGCTGCGTTCGTTGGGCGCGACGACGATTGCGCGCACGCGCACCAGAACGTCGCCCTTTTCGGCATAAGCGGGCGACGCGACGATCGCCGTCGAAACAGCTGCGAGCGCCAAAAATCTATATGTGCGCATAGGGTCCTCCGTGTTTAAGTTCTATGGCTGGGTATGGCCATGGCGCGCTCGCGGATTTGATCCGGCGCAAAACAGGGACCTAGGTGGATTCACGGATGGGACGCACAGCACGTGGACGGCAAAGACACAGATATGGCGATCGGCGATACGGTAGACCCCGAAACGCTCGCGCTCTTCGTCGAGGGCGCAACCGACCGCGCCATGTTCGTGCTGGATACCGAGGGACGGATCCGGTCTTGGAATGTGGGAGCAGAGATCTTGTTTGGATATCGGCCCGATGCCGTGATCGGCCAAAGCGGCGAAAAGCTCTATAGTCTGCAAGATCGCGGCGCAGCCAAGCCCGATGCGGACATGGCCAAGGTTCGCGCGCGTGGTCGCCTGCGGGAAAACACCTGGTGGGTGCGTCAGGATGGTTCCGAATTCTTCGCCGACGTCGCGATCACCGCGATCCACAGCGCCAATGGGACGCTGCGCGGCTTCGGGCAGATGATCTATGACATCACGGGCCGCCAGGCAGCCGCCGCCGCACTGGCGCGCAGCGAATTGCACCTGCGCTCGATCCTCGCAACCGTCCCCGATGCGATGATCGTTATCGACGAGCGCGGCATCATCCTGTCGTTCAGCAGCGCCGCCGAGCGCCTGTTCGGCTACAGCGAAGCCGAGGTCGTGGGCGCGAATGTCGAAATCCTGATGCCGCCATCGGATGCCGCACGGCATGACCGTTATATCGCCCATTATCGCGAAACCGGGGAGCGCCGCATTATCGGCATCGGTCGCATCGTCGTCGGCCAGCGTCGCGACGGTACCGAATTCCCCATGAAGCTATCGGTCGGCGAGGCCAATAGCGACGGACATCGCATCTTTACCGGCTTCATTCACGACCTGACCGAACAGCAGCACGCGGAATTGCGGTTGAAAGAGCTCCAATCCGAGCTGATTCACGTATCGCGGCTGAGTGCGATGGGTACGATGGCTTCGACCTTGGCGCATGAATTGAACCAGCCGCTGACCGCGATCGCCAATTATCTTGAGGCGGGTCGCGAACTGCTTGACGCCGGTGGTGCCGAGGCAGCCACGCTGCTGCGCGAGGCGATCGAGGAATCCACCAGCGAAGCCTTGCGCGCTGGCAAGATCGTCCGTCGCCTGCGCGATTTCGTGGCGCGTGGCGAGGTCGAGCGGCGGGTGGAGGATCTACCGCGATTGATCGACGAGGCGAGTCGCCTCGCCCTGATCGGCGCGCGTGAACGAGGCGTTCGCGCCTTTTTCGAGCTGGCCCCCGATATCACCACCGTCACGGTCGATCGTGTCCAGATCCAGCAAGTTCTCGTGAACCTGATCCGGAACGCGATCGATGCCGTGGCCGGGCAGGAAGTCCGCGACATCACGATCTCGACCTGCGCGCTCGATAACGCCATGGTCGAAGTCTCGGTCGCCGACACGGGCCCGGGGCTTTCGCCGGACATCGCCGCGCGACTGTTCCAGGCCTTCGCGACCACCAAACCCGCAGGCATGGGGTTGGGCCTGTCGATCTGCCGAACGATCGTGGAAGCGCATCGCGGACACATCCGCGCCGAGCCGCGCCCGACGGGCGGAACCGTCTTTCGTTTCACGCTTCCAATAGAGGAGTTTGCGGCATGAGCGACCAACGTCTGATCCATGTCGTCGACGACGATGATTCGGTGCGACGTTCGGCTGGGTTCCTGCTGCGAACCTCTGGCTATGCTGTACGCTTGCACACGTCTGGAGTCGCGTTCCTGCGCGAGATCAAGGCAGCGGAACCGGGTTGCGTCTTGCTCGACGTGCGCATGCCGGAGATCGATGGCCTTGCGGTGCAGGAGGAATTGGTCGCACGCGGCATCACCATGCCCGTCATCATCCTCACCGGCCATGCCGATGTCTCGATCGCGGTTCAGGCGATGAAGACGGGTGCTGTCGACTTCATCGAAAAACCCTTCGAAAAGGCCGTGCTACTGTCGGCGATCGACCGCGCCTTCGCGCGGATCGCGCATGCCGATGCAGCCGCACGATCGAGCGAGGCGGCGAAGCTGTGGGTCGCGCGCCTCACCCCGCGCGAACAAGAGGTGTTGGACCGGCTGGCACAGGGGTTGCCCAACAAGACGATCGCCTATGATTTGGGCATTTCGCCGCGCACGGTCGAAGTTCACCGCGCCAACGTAATGACCAAGCTGGAGGTCCATGCGCTGTCGGACGCGCTGCGTATCGCCTTTGCCGCCGGCCTTGGAGAGCAATCCTAGGAAGTCTACGTAAAGACAACTTTGCCCGCGACCGCCATCCGTGCCCCCAATGACATGGGAAAGCGGTCCAATGGACGATGACAACGCGGTCGACACCGGACCGCGTCCGCAATTGTTGCTGGTAGAGGACGATGAAGGCGTGCGGCGTTCGCTGCATCTGCTGCTGCACTGGCGCGGCTTCGATGTGCGCTCTTACGCGAGCGCGCGTGCCCTGCTTGAGGATACCGACGTGTCGACGGCCGAGTGGCTGATTACCGATTACCGGCTGCCCGACGGCGACGGGATCGGGGTGCTCCGGTCGATGCAGCGCCGTGATTGGCATGGCCGATCCATACTGATCACGGCTTATCCCGACCCGACGCTCCGCGCGATAGCCAGTATGAACGGATTTCACGCGGTGCTCGACAAGCCGATCCGCCAGCACGAGTTGATTGCCGCACTGGCGTGAGCTGAAACCTTCATCCGCGCTCGATATGCTCTCGATTAAGCGGCGGCTGCTCCTCTTGCGACCAAATCTTGTGCGCCGACGCATCCAAATGCCGTGCTCAAACGTAGGGTAGGTACGAGTGCGTAACGTGGGTGTCTTCCCGGATCGGAGCAGCCGTCGTAGCGTTGTTCGTTGGCCGGATGCTCCCGCCCGCCTCCGCAAAGGTCCCATGTGTCCAGCACTGCCCACATCGCCGCGATCGGCACCGCCGTTCCGGCGCAGGACATCCATGCGGCGTTCCTTGACTGGGCCCGCGCGCGCTTGCCTGACGCACGGGCCGTCCGGATCTTCGACCGGATGGCCGCGCGCGCCGCGATCGCGCATCGCTGGTCCGTCCTACCCGTTGGAGCGCAAGGCGGATCGCCCGTCGATCCGGACGGTTTTTATGCCGATCCGGTGCTGCCCGGCACTGCCGAACGTATGCGACGCTATGGGCAGGCGGCCCCGGAGCTGAGCATCGCTGCGATCGAGGCATTGGGCGCGCAGGTTTCACTCGATGCCATCACCCATCTGGTCGTGGCGAGTTGTACCGGCTTCGTCGCGCCGGGCATCGACCAGATCATCGCTGCGCGAATCGGCCTTGCGCCGTCGGTCGAGCGCCTGCTGATCGGCTTTATGGGATGTTACGCGGCGGTCGCCGCGCTCCGCAGCGCGCGCCATATCGTGCGATCCGATGCCGACGCGCGGGTGTTGGTGGTCTGTGTCGAATTGTCCACGCTGCATCTGCAGGACAATCCCGCGCTCGAACCCCTGCTCGCCATGCTGCAATTCGGCGACGGTGCCGCAGCGGCGCTCGTCACCGCCGCCCCTCGCGGATTTGCACTCGACCACCCCTTTGCGACCACGCTCCCCGATTCGGCGGCGTTGATCCGCTGGGATATTACCGATCACGGCTTTGCGATGCATTTGTCGGGCGAAGTTCCCGCCCGCATCGCCGCCGGGCTGAGCGACCCTGCCTTCGCCGCCGCCGCGACCGGTGGGCGCGCGCCGCTGGAGATCGATGGATGGGCAGTCCATGCCGGAGGACGATCGATCCTCGACGCGGTCGAACATAGCCTCAAACTGCCGGACGACGCGCTCGACGCCTCGCGCGCGGTGCTGTCGGATTACGGCAATATGTCCTCCGCCACCTTGATGTTCGTGCTGGCGCGGCTGCTCGACGGGCCGCCGGTCCGCAACGGGGTGGCGCTCGCCTTCGGCCCGGGCCTTGCCGCCGAGGGCTTCGGCTTCCGGAGCGCGGCATGAGCCTGCGCGCGCGCGCCATCGCGGAGGAGCTGATGGACGCCGACGATCTCGACCCGGAGGTTTATGCAACGGTGGTCGGCGACCTCGCCAAGGTCAATGTCGTGACGATGGCAGCGCGGCCGACGCTAGATTTCCTGCGGCGCGGGTCGCTTGGCCTGCGTCGTTTCAAGCTGCTCGATGTCGGCTTTGGCGATGGTGACATGCTGCGCCGGATCGCGCGTTGGGCCGCGCGGCGGGGTATCGCGGCCGAGCTGGTCGGCATCGACCTCAACCCCCGCAGCGCGCTCGCCGCGACCGCGCATTCGCCCGCCGACGTACCGATCCGTTATATCACCGGCGACTATGCCGATCTGGCGGGCGAGAGATGGGATTTCGTCATCTCCAGCCTCGTCGCACACCACATGACGCACGATCAGCTGATCGCGTTTCTGCGCTTCATGGAGCGGGCGAGCGCGAAGGGATGGCTGATCAACGACCTCCATCGCCACGGCTTTGCGCATTTCGGGTTTCCGATTCTGGCGACGCTGGCGCGTTGGCACCCGATCGTGCGCCATGACGGCACCCTGTCGATCGCCCGCTCCTATCGGCCCGCGGAATGGGCACCGATCCTTGCAGAGGCAGGCGTCACCGCGCAGGTCTACCGCGCCTTTCCGTTTCGGCTATGCGTCGAACACCTGCGCTGATCGTCGGCGGCGGCCCGGCAGGTGCGAGCGCTGCGATCGTGCTGGCGCACGCACGCGCCCCGCACCTGCTGGTGGAACGCAGCCGCGAAACCGGCGACGCGATTTGTGGCGGCTTTCTAAGCTGGCGAACGCTCGAATCGCTACAAAAGCTTGGCGTGGAACCTGCCGCGCTGGGCCCGGCGCGGATCACCACGGTGCGTCTGATCGCGGGCGAGCGGCTGGTCGAAACGCCGCTGCGCCGCGCCGCCCACGGAGTGTCGCGCCGCCTGCTCGACAGCGTGTTGCTCCAGCGCGCGATCGATGCAGGTGCCGCTGTCGAGCGCGGCGTAGCGGCGCGGGCGATCGACGGCTTGACGGCGCGGCTCGACGATGGTGCCGACCTGGTCGGCGACGCGCTGTTCCTCGCCAGCGGCAAGCACGACGTTCGAGGCACCTCCCGCCCGGCCGAAGCGCGCGGGCACGACCCGGTCTTGGGTCTGCGCGTTCGCCTCGCGCAGACGCCCGGCCTCGATCGACTGATCGGCGATGCGATCGAACTGCACCTGTTCGATCGCGGCTATGTCGGGATCGTTCGCCAGGAGGACGGCAGCGCCAATGTCTGCCTGGCCGTGCATCGCTCGGCCATGCTGGAAGCGGGATCTCCCGCCGCACTGCTCGACCAGCTCGCGCGCGATCAGCCCCGGTTGGGCGAGCGCCTGGCATATCGCAGCGACGGCCTGCCGATCGACGCGATCGCCAACGTCCCTTATGGATGGCGCGCTACGCGGGGGGCACAGGGTCTCTTCCGGCTCGGCGATCAGGCCGGAGTCATCCCCTCGCTCGCCGGAGAAGGCATGGGCATCGCGATCGCGAGCGGAATCAGGGCAAGCCATGCCTATCTCGCGGACGGGCCGGGCGGGGCACACCGTTTCCAGAGGCGCTTCGCAAGCGCCACGGCTCGACCGATCCGGTTGGCCGGAGCGGTACGCAACGCAGCCGAATGGCCTGCGCTGACGGCGGCGCTCCTGCCGCTGCTCGGTCGCTTCCCTGGTATGATCGATACGATTGCCGCGTTCACGCGGATCGGGCATTCACGACTTGACCGCGCACCCGCGCCACAGGATCATTAGCGTCATGGAACACTTCACCCTGTCTGAAACCGAATGGCGCAAAAAGCTGAGCCCGGAGGCCTATCATGTCCTGCGCGAGGCCGGGACAGAGCCTGCCTTTTCCGGGCGGTATAACAACAACAAGGCCGATGGCGTCTATCGCTGCGGCGGTTGCGCGCAGCCGTTGTTCGATTCGGCCGATAAATATGATTCGGGCTCGGGCTGGCCGAGCTTTACCCAGCCGATCTCGCCCGACTATGTCACCGAGCATACCGATCGTACCCACGGCATGACGCGGACCGAAGCGCGCTGCGCCCGCTGTGACGGACATCTCGGCCATGTTTTCCCCGATGGTCCGCCGCCGACAGGCCTGCGCTATTGCATGAACTCGCTTAGCCTGGATTTTCGCGCTCGGGGGAGTGTTGATAGCGACGAGTCGCATGGCTGATTGCGGCGGCGACGGCTTGCCGGAATGACCGGCAAAGCCTAACGCTGCAGCGCTCAATGGCTCGCTCCTCATCCCCCGCCCCTCGCTCGACGCGTGCGCCCTTGTGGCGTCGGCGTCTGGTCCTGCTCGCGCAAATCAGCGGCGGTCTCGCGCTGATCGCCTTCATCGCGTTGATCGTAACCGTCTATGTCTCTGAAGGGCAGCTGCCGAGTTTCGACGAGCTGAAATCGTCCCCCAATGGCCAGATGATCCGCGTCCACGCGGCCGACGGGACGGTGATCGTGTCGATGGGCCCAAGCTATGGCGAGTGGCTACCCTATGACCGCATCCCCACAGTGATGCGCGAGGCGATGGTGTCGGTCGAGGATCGCCGCTTTCGATCGCACCCGGGGGTCGATCCGATCGGGATGGTGCGCTCGGTCCAGGTGCGGCTCGAGCGTGGGCGCTGGATGCAGGGTGGATCGACCATCACGCAACAGCTCGCCCGTAACATTTTCCTCAATTCCAGCAAGAAATTCGGTCGAAAGATCCGCGAGGGCATTCTCGCCCTCGCGCTGGAGCGAAAGTTCAGCAAGGACCAGATCCTCGAACTGTATCTCAACAAGGTCTATTTCGGTGGCGGTGCCTATGGCATCGACGCGGCCTCGCGCAAATTCTTCGGTCACGGTGCCGAACGGCTGAGCTTGACCGAAGCGGCAGTGATCGCGGGGTTGGTCAAGGCACCGTCCAATTACTCGCCAACCGCCGACATCGATGCCGCCCGCGGGCGCGCTGGCGTTGTGCTCAAGCTGATGCAGCAAACCGGGGCGATCACCGCCGCCCAGGCTGCCGACGCGCAAATCGACCAGATCGCCTTCGTGCCCGAGGCGCGCCAGAACAGCGTGCGCTACTTTACCGATTGGGCGTTGCCGCAGCTGGAACTGCTGATCGACGAGACGCAACGTCCGCTGGAAGTGTGGACAACGCTCGACCTCACTATGCAGCGCGCCGCCGATGCCGCAATCCGCGACAATGCCCCCAAGGGCGCGCAAGGTGCGCTGGTGGCGATGGACCGCGATGGTGCCGTCCGCGCGATGGTTGGCGGCACCGATTATGTGACGTCCAACTATAATCGCGCGACACAGGCGGAGCGGCAGCCGGGCTCGGCGTTCAAACTGTTCGTCTATCTCGCAGCGCTCGAGGCCGGGCACAAGCCCGAGGATCAGGTGGTCGACGAACCCGTGACGATCGACGGCTGGAGCCCGCGCAACGATTCACGCCACAATAGCGGCGCAATGTCGCTGCGCACCGCCTTTGCCTATTCGGTCAACACCGTGGCGGCGAAACTCGGACAGGAAATCGGCTTCAACACGATCGCCGACATGGCGCGGCGCTTCGGCATCACCACCAAGGTCAACACCCACCCGTCGATGGTGCTCGGTTCCTCCGAAGTACGCCTGCTCGACATGACGCGCGCCTTTGCCAGCGTCGGCAACAAGGGGGTGGCGGTGACGCCATATGGCATCACCAAGGTGACCGCAGCGGGAGAAACGATCTACGCCCAATCGGTCGACACCAGCCATGTGCTCGTCGCACCCTATGTGGCCGCCGAAATGACCGATCTGCTGCAGACGACCGTCAACACCGGCACCGGCAAAGCGGCCCAAATCGGTCGCCCGGTGGCGGGCAAGACCGGCACCACCACATCGAACAAGGATGGCTGGTTCCTGGGCTTTTCCAGTGGGCTCACGACAGGCGTATGGATGGGCCGCGACGATGCCAAGCCGATTGCCGGTTTGCACGGCGGCACCGCGCCCGCGCGTGCCTTTGCCGCCTTCATGAAAGTGGCCGTCGCCAACCGCCCGGTCGAGCAGTTCGATACGAAAGTGACGCTACCCGAATTCCAGCTCGAGCCCGACCAGGAATCCTATTTCGGCGAAGCCGATAATGGCCTGTTCGTCGATGCCGACGGCAATCCGGTCGATCCCGGGCAGGCTCCGCCCGCGCAGCCCGGCCAGCGCGTCGATGCCGATGGCAACCCGATCGAAGCGCGGCCGCCGCAGCAATCCGATACGCCACCACCAGTGGAAAAGAAAAAGGGCGATGGCGACAAACTCGACCAGGCCTGGCTCGATCGTGTCCTCGGCCGCGATGGGCCCCGCCCGGCCCCGAGCCCGACGCACGCGCCGGCCGATCGTCAGGATTCGCGCCCGACCCAGTGAATCGCGGCACCGTTCGCGCGCAGCCAGCGACGCGATTCCTCGGGGTCGCGTTCGTCGAGCAACGCGAGCACGCGGTAGAAGTGTGCGCTGTGATTCATGTGCAAGCGGTGCGCCACCTCATGCGCGACGGTCGAGCGGCGCACGAAATCGGGCATCAGGATCAACCGCCAGCTATAGCGGATCGTGCCGCTCGAGGCGCAACTGCCCCAGCGAGTCTTGGGGTCGCCAACCGCAACCTTGGTCACGCTGACCCCGGCACGTGCGGCGAACTCGGCGGTCTCGTCGCTCAACACGCGCAGGGCCTCGCGCTTCAACCACAGACCCACGCGTCGCGACAGGCCATCGCGCGTGCCGCCACAGCGCAGGAGGCTACCGTCCCGCTCAACCCGGCGGGCAGCGGCCTCATCCCACAGGATCATCAAATGACCATCGCCGAAAGGGATACGCGCGCCGGGTTCGAAGGGCCGTGGCTGCGGCAAGCGCGCGCGCTGTGCCGCAATCCACGCCGCTTTCCCTTCCGCCCACGCCAAAGCAGCCTTCAACGGTGCGCGCGACGGCAGCACCAGCCGTACCCGGCCGGTCGCCGAATCCACCGATAACCGTGCCCGCCGTGCCCGCGCGTTGCGCACGACCTCGAGCGGTGCACTCACAATTCGCGATCGACCAGATGGAATTCCAGCTCACCGGCATCGTCCTCCGACACCGTCCAGCCACGCACCGATTGCCCGACGCGGTGGACCGCCTCGCGGTCCCCGCAAACCAGATAGTGCCAGTCATATAGTGGCTCGTCCGCCGCACGCAGCCGGTACGCGCAAGTCGCAGGCAGCCAGTCGATCGTCCGCACATTGGATCGACTCAAGCGCACGCACTCGCTGACATAGGCATGGCGGTGCTTGTAATTGGAACACAAGGCCGTCTCGCGGTCGAGCAATCGGCACGACACGTTGGTCGGCAATAGCTCGCCCGTTTCTTCATCTTCCAGCTTATGGACACAGCATTTGCCACAGCCATCGCACAAGGCTTCCCACTGGCCGCGATCGAGCGTGTCGATTGGTTCTTCCCAGAAACGGCTAGTCATCAGCGTGGCTCATCGTACCCATCGGTCGAGTTCGGTTGCGACGTCTTGCGGCGTCTTGTCCTGCGGCAACAAGGCGACGGGCTTGCCCGCCGGATCCATAAGATAGGCAAGGCGGGCGTGCGCCACCAGATAGCCACCCTCCGCATTGGGCTTTTCCGCCTCGAAATACGCGCCATACGCCTTGGCAACGGCGGCAATCGCCTGTGGGCTGCCCGTCAAACCGACCATGCGCGGGTGAAAGGCGGATACGAACGCCTTGAGCACGGCCGGTGTATCGCGCTTTGGGTCGACGGTCACGAAGATCGGTACGACCTTCGCCCCTCGCACGGGATCCTTCGCCTCGAACAGCCGCAGCCCGGCACCGACGGTCTGCATGTCGGTCGGGCACACGTCCGGGCAGAAGGTGTAACCGAAATACATGATGCGGTAGCGCCCGGCGAAATCGCGATCGGTACGGGTCCGGCCGTCCTGATCGGTCAAGGTGAACGGGCCGCCCAGAGCCACACCGTCGAGCGGTGCCCGCGCCGGTGTGGCGGGTCCGCTACAGGCGACCGGCAAAACAGCAAGAAACAGCGCGGAAAGCGCGCGGGCGATCTGGTTCATAGCGCGACTAGCCATGATCTGTTAGGTCCTTAGGCGCAAGCTTTGCTCCAAACCGCTCGTGTCTCTCGACCATGCCAGGACGTTTTCGATGACCCTCCGCACCGCCTCCATCGCCCTTGCGTTGCTCGCCACTGCCCCCCTCGCCATCATGGCCGGTCCCGCCGCCGCGCAGCTCGGCCAATCGCCTGGCTATAAATTTCTCCAGGCAATCAAGGATGGCAAGAATGACGAGGTCATCGGCTTTCTCGACAAGCCCGGCGCAACCTTAGTCAACACGCGCGATTCGGACTCAGGCGAGGGGGCGATCCACATCGTCGTGCGGCGCGGCGACATGCCCTATCTGAATTATCTCCTGTCAAAAGGGGCCGACGCCAATCTGAGAGATCGTCGCGGTGAATCGGGCATCCTGCTGGCCGCCCGCCTCGGCCGGCTCGAAATGATTCAGGTGCTCGCAAAGGCTGGCGGCAACATCAACCTCGCGAACGCCAGCGGCGAGACGGCGCTGATCGTCGCGGTGCAGCGGCGCGATACAACGATGGTGCGCGCCTTGCTCGACCTCGGGGCCGATCCGGACCAGGCCGATCGCCTCCAGGGATTTTCAGCGCGCGACTATGCGCATCAGGATTCGCGCGGATCGGCAATCGCGACGATGATCGATGCCACGCCCAAAAAGGAACGCCGCGCCGTTTCCGGACCTAAGCTGTAACCCTTCACCCCAATCCGACATCGGCCTCAGGGTCGATCAAACCGATCAAGCGTCGTCCGGCCCGCCGTCCAAAGGCAAGTGTCGCGCGTTTGCGGGTTGCGGCAGGCAAGGGGACGCTATGCGCCTCGCGCACGATGACAGCATCGTAGCGATCGGCAACGATAATACCGGTGCGTTCAGGCAAAAAGGCCGTTCCGTGCAGCGGCGTGACATCGAAGCCGGGCGGGACCGCCCAATAGAAGCGGTCGCAACATCCAAGATAGTCGGTCCATTTGGCATCGCCGAGAAGGTCGGCGCGCGATACCTTCACCTCTACGATCACGATGTGACCGCGCGCGTCGATCGCCATCAAATCGGCGCGGCGGTTCCCGTCCAACGGCACTTCGGCCAATGCGACCAGATCATGGCGCAACAGCATCCGTACCGCGCCGCGCACGACCTGTGCGGCAGATAACGGGAAATCGGACACGCTTGATGCAGGAAGCGTGGGGTCGGGGGACGACGATAGCATCCTCCGACCTTAGAACATTTCACGAACGGGTCAAATATGACCCGCGTTTGTCACCGGAAAAAAACGTGATTCCCGATCGCAGCGACCTGCTCCCGATGCCAACTCGCTGCGGCACCCCGAGCGTGGAAATACATCGCGCCCGACGCGGGGCTGTCCCATGCGTCCGCCAAAGCGACGCGGGCAACGGCGAGGGCGGTGCGATATTGCTTGTTCTGCGCGATGGTCGGAACCCGCCCGCCCCGCACGAACGAAAATTGGCCAGGCTGCTTTACGACCGAGCACACCGTCTTGGGAAAGCGGCCCGACTTCGAACGGTTCAGAATGACTTCGGCGACGGCAAGCTGGCCACTGAGGGGCTCGCCTTTGGCTTCGAAATAGATCGCGCCGGCCATGCACTGCAATTCTTCATCGATCGTATCAGGAATGGCCTGTGCGGCGACCGCAGCGGCCAGCGTGCCATAAGCTACGCTGTCGTCGTCCTGCTCGTCATCGGTCTTGGCGGCGGGAAGCGAGGGGGTATTCGTTACCGTCGTCACGACGGCGGGATTCATAACGGGCTGGGGAACGGAAGGCTGAGACTGGGCGTTGATGACACGACCAAGGTCTTGAGCGAAGCCCGGTGTGCCGAGACCGATGAGAGCGGTAACGGCCAAAGAGAGCGCCGCAATGCTTGCGACGCGATTCGAAAACGACATGAACACTACAAAAATGCGGTTGGTGCGCGGACAGGGTCGACCCAATTGTCACCCCGCCGGACAGCCCCCCGACTGCGTAACCTGGTCGGATCGCACCCGACACGGCACAACGCACGTGGCTAATACCCCGTCTTCTAGGGGGAGATCGGCTCGGGTCAACCGAGCGTGATCGTTTCTGCGGCGAATCGTTCCGCCGACGCGATGTCCAGTTCGACCACCCACAGATCCGGATCACGGTCGCGGCGCTTACGCCAATAGGCCTCGCGCGCTGCCACATCGCTCGGGTCGGCAGGGCCCGTCTCGACCAAAATCGTCGTGCCAAGCGGGCCGAAGGCCCGCTCCATCACTTTGGATATCCCGTTATTTTCATTTAATATTAGTAAGATAGATCCAGAATCCGCGTCCCCCTTTGCGCGCACCATCCCCATCCCGCCGGAATCGTTCACCCGTTTCAACAAGGCCGATACCAGGATATGCGAGGGGAGCGCCCCGCTCATTCCGCGCGGTAGCCGGGTAAACCTGCCAATGCGATCCGCGAACGCATGAAGGTTCCCGTGCCGCGCGCGGCTTCCTCTCCATCGGAGTCGATGAGACGCGCCTCGGCGACGAACACCCGACGTTGTCCCGAAACCCACCGCCCTTCGGCGATTACCGGCCCCTCGCGCAATGGCTTGGTCAGCAGCAGGTTGAAAGCCGTGGTCAACAAGAAGCGATCCGTAACCAGGCTGTTCGCCGCATAAAAGGCCGCGTCGTCGAGCATCTTGAAATAGCTCGTCCCGTGCGCGGCCCCGCCGGCATGAAAATACCGCTCATCGATCGTAAAATGGATCCGGGCGATGCCCGGCTCGGGGATGACCAAGGTCGATTCAAACAACCGGTTGATCGGAGCAGCCGCGTATAGCGCCTCCAATGCCCGAAAATGCGCCGCCTGCCCCGATGGTCCGGGATTGCGCTCAGGCTGCGTCACGGACCTGCTCGGCGGTTAGCAAAGCCACCAGCGCATCGCGCGATCCCGCACCGCGGAGCTTTTCGACCAGCAACTGATCGCGCAGCGCCCGCGACACCCGCGCCAGAGCCTTAAGATGCGTGGCTCCGGCGTCGGGTGGCGACACCAGCATGAACACGACGTCGACCGGAAGATCATCGACCGCGTCGAAGTCGAGGGGATGCGCCAACCGCGCGAACACGCCACGCACCTGCGTCAGGCCCGGCACCTTGCCATGCGGAATTGCCACACCACCGCCAAAAGCCGTCGATCCCAACTTCTCGCGTGATGCCACCGCCTCCTGCACAATCCCGGCGTCCAACCCGTAGATGTTTGCGGCCGCCGCTGCGAGCTGCTGGAACAACGCCTTGCGCGTTCCCGCGCTTACGCGCTCAAGCACCGCGTCGGGTGCCAGAATATCGTGCAGGTCGGTCATTACGATCCTCATGCCCGCGTAGCGGCGGGTTCTTGTGGCAGGGCCATAGCGCCGATCCTGCAGCCGCGAAAGCGCGAGCATACCGTTAGGACATGCCCGCGCAGAAACCGCGATCAGGCTTGGCGTTGCGGCTCGACCCAACCGATCGTGCCGTCACCGCGGCGATAGACCATATTATAGGTGCCGGATCCGCTGTTGCGAAACAGCAACGCGGTGGTGTTACGCAAATCGAGCATCATCACCGCATCCGAAACCGATGCATCGGGTACGTCCACCCGTGTTTCGGCGACGATCAAAGGATGGTCCTCGACCTCTTCCTCGTCGGTGCTTTCCTGGAAGAGGGTGTAGCCCGCATTGTCCGCGGCGATGCCTGCATCGACCGCGACAGCCGTCACAGACCCGCCATTGCGGTCCTTCAGACGACGCATATAGCGGCGCAACTGCTTTTCGATCTTGCTGGCCGCCCCTTCGAAAGCGGCATGAGCCTCCGACGCGTCGCCGCGTCCCTTCAAGATGAGGCCTTGCATGACGTGGGCGACAATGTCGCAGGTGAAACGATTATCGTGCGGTCCCTTGCCGAAGGTGACCTGCGCAGAAATGGCGCGCGCGAAATATTTGGTGGCGATGGCTTGGAGCCGGTCGTCGACATGGGTCTTGAGCGCCGCGCCCGTTTCGACCTGATGGCCGGAAACCCGAATATCCATGAACCTTCTCCTTCAATAGGCTGGCGTCGCTGTGACGATCGTCAGCTGGCAGTTGACACCGTCCGGGTGCCACGGCCCCCCAATCACATCGCGTGGTCGCTCCCCCACAAAGGGTTGACCACGGTCTTCAAAAACGCCGCGTGGCGCACGCGCTCCTCTTCGCTGACACCGAACACGCGCGGCGGCCGGACGACCGCCGCAGCGACCGCCTGAGTCGGCGCTGCTTCGACCACGACTTCGCTAACCAGGCCAAGACCGATCTGCCGACCACCGGTCAGCTCGACATAGACCTGGGCCAGCAGTTGCGCGTCAAGCAAGGCCCCGTGCAACGTGCGATGGCTGCGATCGATCCCGTAGCGGCTACACAAGGCATCAAGGCTGTGCTTGGCACCGGGGTGGCGCATCCGCGCCATCGCAACGGTATCGACCATCCGCTCCATCGCAACGGCGGTACGCCCGCAGCGCTTCAGTTCGCCGTTGAGAAAGCCGAAATCGAAGCTGGCATTGTGCGCGACGAGCGGGCTGTCCCCGATGAAGTCGAGCAGATCGTCGACCAGATGCGGAAACAGCGGTTTGTCGGCAAGGAAAGCGTCACTCAGCCCATGGACGCGTTGCGCCTCGGGCGGCATTGCCCGCTCCGGGTGAAAATACGCATGGAACGTGCGGCCCGTTTCGACGCGATTGACCATCTCCAGGCAACCGATCTCCACCATGCGATCGCCATCGGCAAAACTGAAGCCGGTGGTCTCGGTATCGAAGACGATCTCGCGCATAGGGGTATTATAGTGGGACGTCGCGGGCCGCTAAGCAAGCGATGATGGCATGGACTGCACGCCGCGTATCTTCATGCGATCCGCCGGTCGGCACGACAAAATCGGCCCGTGCCACCTTCTCGGCATCGGGCATTTGCCGGGCATGAATGGAATCGAGCTTTTCCACGGACATACCGGGCCGAGCCAGCACGCGCGCACGCTGGATGGACTCCGGTGCCGACACCACCACCACGGTATCCACCCGCGTTTCGCCGCCGGTTTCGAACAATAAGGGGATGTCGAAGACCACCATCGGCGCATCGGCATGGCGAACGAGAAACGCGGCGCGCTCTTCCCCCACCGCGGGATGAACGATCGCTTCGAGTCGCGCGAACGCGGCGGGATCGTTCAGCACCATCGCCCCAAGACGCGTTCGATCGACGCCGTCGGGGCCGGTAGATCCGGGAAAGGCTGCTTCGATCGCGTCGACCAGCCGCCCGCCTTTGGCCTGCAGGTGATGCACCGCAGCGTCAGCATCGAATACCGGGATACCCGCCTCGGCAAACATCGCTGCCACAGTCGATTTGCCCATCCCGATCGACCCGGTCAGGCCGATAGCAATCATGACGTCAAAAGCGCCCGTAACCGGTCATCACTGGCTTCGTCGCGCGGTGGCGTCACGCCGAAAAACAATTCGAACGCCAACCCCGCTTGGCCGATCAGCATGTCCAGCCCATCGACCGTCCCCAAATCGCGCGCCCGCGCTGCCGCCAGTAGCGGCGTTTCGAGCGGGGCATATACGACATCATAGACCACCGCCTCTTCGGGCAAAGGATCCAGATCCAGATCGAGTGGGGGCTGGCCGACCATGCCGAGCGCGCTTGCGTTGACCAGCAGCGCCGCCGGCGGCAGCGTCGCGTCGAGCGGCAAGGCTTTCCCTTTCAACCCGAAGGACGACAGCAATGCCGCCGCCTTCACCACGTTGCGATTGAGGATCGTAACCGGGCCGACGCCCAGGCGCGAAAGCGCGAACAACACCGCCCGCGCCGCGCCGCCGGCCCCGATCACCACCACCGGCGCGCCTGCAAGATCAAGCTCCGCGATCGGTGCATAAAAGCCAGCCGCATCGGTATTGGTGCAGGCGAGCGTACCGTCCTCTGTGCGAAACACGGTGTTGACGGCACCGATGGAAGCCCGCACCCCACCCGGATCGGCGACATGATCGAACACGGCTTGCTTATGGGGAATCGTGACGTTGCATCCCCGCCAGTTCGGATCCGTCGCGCGCTCGGCAAAATAACGCCCGAGCCCCTCCGCCGTCACGTGGCGAGCCGCGTATCGCGCTTCCAATCCCAGCGCTTCGATCCAGAAACCGTGGATCAGCGGCGATTTGGAATGGCCGATCGGATCCCCGATCACCTCAGCAAACATCATGACGTCATCACCCCGCGCACTCGCAGATAATCAAGAACCGGCAACAGCGGTAGGCCGAGCACGGTAAACTGGCTTCCCTCGATCCGGCTGAACAATTGCGCGCCCGGCCCTTCGATCCGGTAACACCCGACGCACCACGATATCTCGGGCCATTCCAGATCGAGATAGGACTCGATGAATGCGTCAGACAGGGGGCGGACGTGCATCCGCGCCCGATCTACGACACGCCACACCGGACGCCCGCCCTCGGCCATGACGGCCGCACTGACCAGTTCATGGCGCTTGCCCGACAATCGCCGCAGATGCTCGGCCGCTTCGGCACGGTCGCGCGGCTTGTCGAGCATCGAGCCGTCCTCGAGCGCAACCACCGAATCGCAGCCCAGCACCAGCGCCTGACCATCCCCCGATGATACCTTGATCGCTTTCAGCTCAGCCAGCGCATCGGCCATGTCGCGCGCGCCAAAACCATCGGCGATCAGCGCGGCTTTGGCCGATTCCTCGTCGACGCCTGCGGACACCGGCTCGAACGGTACGCCCGCCGCAGTCAACATCGCGCGGCGGGACGCGCTTTGCGATGCCAGCACGACTCTCATATATCCCCCCGGACATCACCGCGCCGCTCACCCACCAAAGCGATGATCGCTGCTGCCGTTTCCTCGATCGAACGTCGCGTTACGTCGATCACCGGCCAGCCATTGTCAGCAAACATCCGCCGCGCAAATGCGACTTCGCGCGTGACGGCCTCCTGGTCGACATATGCGGTCTCGACCTTCTGGTTGAGCGACAGCAGACGATTGCGCCGCACCTGGATCAACCGATCCGCGCTTGTCGTGAGCCCGACCACGATCGGATTTTTCAACGTATACAGACTTTCCGGCGGCGGACTTTCCAGCACGATCGGAATGTTGGCGGTCTTGAAACCGCGATTGGCGAGATAGATCGACGTCGGCGTTTTGGAAGAACGCGACACACCGGCCAGCACGATGTCGGCTTCTTCCCAATCTTCCGCCAGAATTCCGTCATCATGTGCGATGGTGAATTGAATCGCATCGACCCGCGCGAAATACGCGGCATCGAGCACGTGCTGGCGCCCCGGACGCGCCTTGGCCGCCTGTCCGAGCAACCCGGAAAGAGCCCCCGTCACGCCGTCGAGCGGCGCTACGGCAGGCAGGCCGAGCGCACGACAGCGCGTTTCCAATGTGCGCCGCGTCTCGCTGTTCACCAGCGTGAACAGCACCAGCCCCGGATTCTGCGAGATTTCCTGAAGGATCCGCTCCAGATGCGCCTCGGTGCGGACCATCGGCCAGAAATGACGGATCGTTTCGACATCGTCATATTGCGCAAGCGCGGCTTTGGCGATGTTCTCAAGCGTTTCGCCCGTCGAGTCCGACAGCAAATGGAGATGCAAGCGCATCAAAAAGGCCGGCTGGGCGATGCTGTGGACAACATGGGGAGAAGCGCTAGCGCAACTTCGCGATCCCGCAAAGCGTCATGCCAACGGTGGATAAACCGCAGCTTGTCCACAATCGTGCGCACAGCCAATGATTCCGTCAACAGGCTGTGGATAACGGGGACAGAAACGCCGACTCACGTCAGAGTCGGCATTGGCCAAACGCCAGCCTGTTGGCTTTTCGGGGATGACCGCATAAGCCCCGCTATCGATGCGCCTACAACCACTTCATCCTTTCAAGATTCTAGAATCTTATAGAAGAGGGTCCGACCATTCCGACGCTGAAGAAGCCTTTGCTCGCGACGCTCCTGGGCGATCGTCAGCCCACTCCCCCGGTCTGGCTGATGCGACAAGCTGGCCGATATCTCCCTGAATATCGGGCGCTTCGTGCGGAAAAAGGCGGTTTCCTCGCCTTGGTGAACGACAGCGCCGCAGCGGCGGAAGTGACGATCCAGCCGATCCGCAGGTTCGGCTTTGACGGCGCTATTTTGTTTTCGGACATTTTGATGGTGCCGTCTGCCTTGGGCCAGGACTTGAGCTTTGGCGTTGGCGAAGGCCCGGCACTAAAACCCGCGCTGGTCGATCATGCCCTGCAAAGCCTTCAGGCGGCCCCTGAGCGGCTCGAACCTGTCTATGAGACCGTGCGCCAGGTCGCGGCCTCACTGCCGTCCCAGACCACTTTCCTGGGCTTTGCGGGAAGCCCGTGGACCGTCGCCACCTATATGGTTGCTGGCCATGGCAGCCGGGACCAGGGGGAAACGCGGCGCTTCGCTTATACCGATCCTGCCGCGTTCCAGGAGATCATCTCCGCGATCGTCACGGTGACGGTGGACTACCTCTCGAAACAGATCGAGTCGGGCGTTGTGGCGGTGCAGCTATTCGACAGTTGGGCCGGCAGCCTCAGCCCCGCACAGTTCGAACGCTGGGTCATCGGCCCCAATGCCGCTATTGTCGGGGCGCTGCACGAACGCCATCCAGGCGTACCCGTTATCGGTTTCCCAAAGGGTGCCGGCGCAAAGCTTACCGCTTATGTTCGGGAAACCGGGGTCGACGCGGTCGGGCTCGACGAAACGATCGATCCGGCATGGGCTGCCGCCGCGTTACCCAAGGATTTGCCCGTTCAGGGAAACCTCGATCCGCTGGTACTGATTGCCGGTGGCGAGGCGATGGAACAGGCCGCCGGGCGCATCCTTGCGGCCTTTGCCGAGCGCCCCCATGTCTTCAACCTCGGGCACGGTATCCTGCAGGATACTCCGATCGCCCATGTCGAGCAGTTGCTCGCTTTTGTTCGGAGCGTTGGATGATTGGAATGCTCGGCAACGCCTATCTCTGGGTCAAGGCGGCACATGTCATCTTCGTGGTGTTCTGGATGGCGGGCATGTTCATGCTACCGCGCTATCTCGTCTATCATCAGGAAGCACTGACCAGTGGCGGCAGTAGCTCGCCAGAAGCACTTTTGTGGGTTGAGCGCGAGCGCAAGATCCGCAACATCATCTTAACCCCGTCGATGATCATGGTGTGGATCCTGGGGCTGGCGCTGGCGGCCAATGTGGGTCTGTTTTCCGGGCAACACGGGCTTGGCTGGCTGCACTTGAAGCTGGCGTTGGTTCTGGTCCTCAGCGGTTATCATGGCTGGGCGGTGGGCTATGCGCGCAAGCTCGCGGCAGGCAAGCCGACGCTGACGGGGCGGCAATTGCGCCTAATCAACGAGGTGCCCGCAGTGCTGGTGACCTTCATCGTTATCCTGGTCATTGTCCAGCCCTTCTGAGATACCCCTTTCGAGATGCCCCTTTCGAGATGCCATGTCGCGCCTTGACGCGCGCAGTGTGGCCCCGTATCTCAAGGTCGTGTCGTGAGGCGGCGGGTCCACCCGTTCGGTCGCGGCCTCCTTCCTCAAGCATCGTCGCGTACCCTTCGCCGACCGAAGCTCTTTCCCCAGCATCCTTTATGCCCGGACGCCCGCAATGCATCTCAAAGACCTGAAGAACAAAAAGCCGGCCGAGCTGGTCGCAATGGCCGAAGAACTCGGCATTGAGAGCGCGTCGACGCTGCGCAAGCAGGATTTGATGTTCGCGATCCTCAAGGTCCAGGCCGAAGAGGGCGAGCAGATCATGGGGTTGGGCACGATCGAAGTGCTGCCCGACGGTTTCGGCTTTCTGCGGTCGCCCGAGGCGAATTATCTGGCCGGCCCCGACGACATTTACATCTCGCCCAACCAGGTTCGCAAATTCGGTCTGCGCACCGGCGACACCGTCGAAGGCGAGATCCGCGGGCCCAAGGATGGCGAGCGCTATTTCGCCCTGGTCAAGCTGACTGCGGTCAATTTCGACGATCCCGAGGCGGTGCGCCACCGCGTCAATTTCGACAACCTTACCCCGCTCTACCCCGATGAGAAGCTGACGCTCGATCCGTCGGACCCGACGATCAAGGACAAGTCGGCGCGGGTGATCGACATCATTTCGCCGCAGGGCAAGGGCCAGCGCACGCTGATCGTGGCACCGCCGCGCGTCGGCAAGACGGTGATGCTGCAGAATATCGCCAAGGCGATCACCGACAACCACCCCGAGGTGTTCCTGATCGTCCTGCTGATCGACGAGCGCCCCGAGGAAGTCACCGACATGCAGCGCTCGGTCAAGGGTGAGGTGGTCAGCTCGACCTTCGACGAACCCGCCACGCGCCACGTGCAGGTCGCTGAAATGGTGATCGAAAAGGCCAAGCGCCTGGTCGAGCACAAGAAGGACGTGGTAATCCTGCTCGACTCGATCACCCGCCTTGGCCGCGCCTACAACACCGTCGTTCCCTCGTCGGGCAAGGTGTTGACCGGCGGTGTCGACGCCAATGCGCTGCAGCGCCCGAAGCGCTTCTTCGGTGCCGCGCGCAATATCGAGGAAGGTGGCTCGCTTTCGATCATCGCGACGGCGCTGATCGATACCGGCAGCCGCATGGACGAAGTGATCTTCGAAGAATTCAAGGGCACGGGTAACTCTGAAATCGTGCTCGACCGCAAGGTTGCCGACAAGCGCATCTTCCCGGCGCTCGACGTCGGCAAGTCCGGCACGCGCAAGGAAGAGCTGCTGGTCGATCAGAGCAAGCTCTCCAAGATGTGGGTGCTGCGCCGCATCCTCATGCAGATGGGCACGATCGATTCGATGGAATTCCTGCTCGACAAGATGAAGAATTCCAAGACCAACGAAGATTTCTTCGACAGCATGAACCAGTAATCGGGGCTGGGTCCGTCGGCGGGGTGCCGACGGACTCGCATCGCCTCGACCGACGGGCTAAGCGGCAGACGGCGTGGGGGTTTGCCATGCCTCTTGTTAAGGCCTGCCCATGTTCAACATCGCAGACGTATTCACGACGGCCGGGCTGGCGACGCTCGGTCAGGTAATCCTGATCGATCTGATCTTCTCCGGCGACAATGCCATGGTGCTCGGCACGCTCGCCGCCGGGCTACCCTCCAAACAGCGCAAGCAGGTTCTTGCGCTCGGCGTGATGATGGCAATGGTATGCCTGATCGGCTTCGCGCTGATCGCGACGCAACTCTTGCATGTCGTCGGCTTGCTGCTGGCCGGAGGCATATTGCTGCTGTGGGTATCGTGGAAACTCTATCGCGAGATCGGTGGCGCGGCGGACGCGACGAGCGGTGGTCATGCCACGGCGAAACAGCCCAAAACGTTCGCACAGGCGGCCATCCAGGTGGCCATTACCAATTTATCGCTCAGCCTCGACAATGTTCTGGCCGTGGCGGGTGCGGCCCGCGAACATCCAGCGGTGCTATTTTTCGGGCTCGCTTTGTCGGTCACGCTGATGGCGGTTGCCGCGAACTTCATCGCGCGCCTTATCGGGCGGCATCCTTGGATCGCCTATATCGGCTTGGCCGTGATTCTCTTCGTTGCCGGCCGCATGATTTATGATGGCATCGTCGATCACGAAATCGGCGTGCTGCGCCTGCTTTTCTAAAGCAGGCGATCGCGGCGGTCGCGCCGTTCGAAATCGAGCAACCAGCGCTTGGTCGCCGGCCCCTCTCCCGCCGAATAAGCCCCAAGCGAACCGTCGGCATTGCTGACGCGGTGGCATGGCACGATGATCGGAAAAGGATTGCGTGCGCAGGCTTGCCCGATTGCGCGCGCGCTTGATCCGATCGTGGCAGCAAGCGCGCCATAGCTCAGCACTTCGCCATAGCCGATCGCCACCATTGCATCGCGTAACACTTGCCCCCGGATGGTTCGAGCGGCGGTGAGCGGCAGATCGAAGTTGGTGCGCTCGCCTGCGAACCATGCCTGGATTTGATCGGCGGCGGCACGTACCGGCAGCGAAGCGCCCGATATTGGAGGGCCCGCAACGGCGTCGATTTGGATCGAGGCGATCGCGGCATCGTCGCCATAAATCGTGACAACACCGACAGGCGTTGCGATCCGGGCCATATCGCGCGCATACATGGCCAGAGTATGCAGCGCGGCGCAGGCCCGCTCAAGCGGAGAAGCGCGATGAAGATCAATGTCGAAGTCGATTGCACCCCGGAAGAAGCGCGGCGCTTCATGGGCCTGCCCGACCTTGCCCCCGTCCACGAGAAATATGTCGCGATGCTCACCGATACCATGGACGGTGTGGTGGCCCCCGACCTCCTCGATAATATGGTGCGGAGCTGGATGCCGATGAGCGATGCCGGCATGGGGATGTGGCGCAAAATGTTCGAGAGCACGACCAAGTAGTCCAGCGGTGACCATGCGCGAGACCATTTTCGCCACATCGAGCGGCGCACCGCCCGCCGCGATTGCCATTGTTCGGCTGAGTGGACCGGGCGCCTTTACGATCGCGAGGGGATTGGTCGGCGATTTACCCGTGCCGCGCCGTGCCGCGTTGCGCGCGTTGCATGACCCGCGCGACGGGAGTGTGCTTGACCGAGCGCTCGTCCTTGTGTTCCCCGGCCCACGCACTGCGACCGGCGAAGATCTCGTAGAGTTTCAGGTCCATGGGGGCCGCGCAGTGGTGCTCGCGGTGGAAGCGTGCCTCGCCGCACAGCCTGGTGCCCGCCATGCCGAAGCTGGCGAATTTACCCGCCGCGCGCTTGAGAATGGGGTCATCGATCTGACGGAAGCAGAGGGTTTGGGGGACTTACTGTCCGCGCAAACCGAGACACAGCGCCGCGCGGCCTTGCGCGTTGCCGAAGGCGGATTGCGAGCGCAGGTCGACCGTTGGACCGATCGCCTGATCGACATCGCGGCCAGAATCGAAGCGCAGTTGGACTTTTCCGACGAGGACGATGTGACGTCCGAAAACAGCGACGAGATCGTGGCCGCCATCGCAGCTACGGCGGCGGAGATCGCTCGCTTGCTCTCCGCCCCCCCGGTGGAGCGCTTGTACGACGGCGTTCGCCTTGTGCTCGCAGGGCCGCCCAATAGTGGGAAGTCCACATTGTTGAATGCGCTGGCAGGGCGCGAGGTTGCGATTGTCTCAGCGATATCAGGAACCACACGCGACCGGATCGAAGTGCCGGTGGAGCGCGGTGGTATCGCCTATCTTCTCACCGATACCGCGGGGCTTACCGATTTTCCGGGAGATGAGATCGAACGGATCGGGATCGAGCGCGCGGCCGACGCGATCGCGAGCGCGGATATCGTTGTGTGGCTGGGCGACGACGCCCCAAGCGATCCAGCCCATCTGCGGGTTCACGCGCGCGCCGATCTTCCGGGACGCGACGCCCTCCCCTCGGATCGCGTTCTCGCCCTGTCGGCCAAAACAGGCGAGGGTCTTGATGGGCTTTGGGAAGTCATCGCGCAAAGAGCTCGTGCTTTGTTGCCGCAAGAGGACGTACTAACGACAAACCGTCGACAGCGGGGACTGCTGTCAGCCTGTCTCGAACACCTCCAAGCCGCGACCGGCAGCGATTTTTTGATTGTCGCCGAAGAGGTGCGTGGAGCGCTTAAGGCGCTTGACGCGGTTGCCGGCCGAAGCGGAATAGAGAATGTACTGGATGCGATTTTTTCGCGCTTTTGCATCGGCAAATGAAGCGACGTTCCACGTGGAACATACCACCCTCCCCTTTGACAGCGCGACGCCTACGACCTAGCGACAGCGTATGAGCGAATTCGATGTGATCGTCGTTGGTGGCGGACACGCCGGCACCGAAGCTGCGGCTGCGGCTGCGCGGTGCGGCGCGCGCGTCGCCCTGATCAGTTTTGATCCGGTAAAGATCGGAGCGATGTCCTGCAATCCCGCGATTGGCGGGCTTGGCAAAGGGCATCTCGTCCGTGAGGTCGACGCCTTCGATGGCCTGATTGGTCGCGCTGCCGATGCTGCGGGGATCCATTACCGCATGCTTAATCGCAGCAAAGGGGCTGCGGTGCAGGGGCCCCGAGTCCAGGCAGATCGTCGGCGCTATGCGGCTGCGATCCAGGCTATGCTTCGCGCCCAGGATGGCTTGGATATCGTCGGCGGTGAAGTCGCAGCCCTGCTACGCGACGCGGACGGGGTGGTGAAGGGGGTTCGGCTCGCAAGCGGCCAAAGCCTGACGGCCCGCGCGGTGGTCCTCGCCACCGGGACTTTCCTCGGCGGCCGGATGTTTCGCGGCGAGGAGCGTTTCGTAGGGGGCCGGGTTGGCGAAGCTGCAGCCTCGGAACTCGCTGAGCAACTGCGGGCTGCGCGTCTACCAATGGCGAGGCTCAAGACCGGAACTCCCCCGCGTCTGGACGGGCGGACGATCGACTGGGCCCGCCTTGCGCAGCAGCCGAGCGACGCAGACCCATGGACGATGTCACCGCTATCGCCGTCCCGTCCCCTGCCCCAATTGCATTGCGCGATAACCCGAACGACCCAGGAAACGCATGCGATCATCCGCAGCGGACTGGACCGTTCGCCGCTATTTGGTGGCGCGATCGCTGGTCAAGGGCCGCGTTACTGCCCGTCGATCGAGGACAAGATCCACCGCTTCGGCGACCGGGACGGCCATCAAATCTTCCTGGAGCCGGAAGGTCTGGACGACGCGACCGTATATCCCAACGGGATTTCGACGTCGCTCCCGGTTGATATTCAGGCAGCGATGATCGCCTCGATCCCGGGGCTTGAGCATGCGCGCATTGTCGCGCCGGGCTATGCCGTCGAATATGATCATATCGATCCCCGCGCCTTGTCGGCGACGCTGGAAGTGCGTGCGATGGCAGGTCTGTTCTGCTGCGGCCAGATCAACGGTACGACGGGGTATGAGGAGGCGGCCGGACAGGGCCTGATCGCGGGCCTCAATGCAGCGGCACATGCGCTGGGCGCTGCCCCGATCATACTCGACCGGGGATCGAGCTATTTAGGGGTGATGATCGATGACTTGGTGCTCCAGGGCATCACGGAGCCGTATCGTATGCTCACTGCACGCGCGGAATACCGTTTGCGGCTGCGCGCCGACAATGCCGAGACCCGCCTTGGCCCGCTTGCGGCGCGCATTGGGTGCCTCGGGCCGGAACGCCTGGGCCGTCTCGAGCGGCGCGCCGAGCAGCGCGTGGCGGTCGAAACCCGGCTCGCGCAATCTGTGACGCAGGATGTTTGGGTTGCGGGAGGCGCGCCTTTGGCTCCCGATCCACAGGCGCGCACGGGAGAGCAATGGCTCCGGGTGGCCGGCGTGGAAATTGGGATGCTGATTCCCGAGCTGATGGGCAGCGTGGAGGCTGCCCTGTTGGCCGAGATCGCCGAGGATGCGCGCTATGCCCCTTACCTGTTGCGCCAGGAAACCGAGATCGCCAGCCTGCGCGCGCAGGATGAGATTGCAATCCCTGCTTCGGTTGATTTCGCTGCGATCCCGGGTCTCTCGACGGAGATGATCGAGCGCCTGGCGCTTGCGCAGCCCGAGACATTGGGCTCCGCAAGCCGTATCCGCGGAATAACGCCCGCCGCTTTGACGGCGATCCTGCTGCACCTTCGCAGGAAGGCCGCATGACCGAGGACGAGGCAAAAGCGTGGATTGAGGAGCGCTTTGGACTGGGCGGCGTTGCCGCGATGGCCGCATTTGCGGCAATCGTGCTGGGGGAAACGCGGCAGCAAAATCTGATCGCACCGTCTACGATTGATGCGATTTGGAGCCGTCACATCGTCGATTCCGCGCAGCTGATCGGCTTTGCGGGCGACGAGAAGGACAATCGATGGATCGATATCGGCAGCGGAGCGGGTTTTCCCGGGTTGGTGGTTGCCGCTTTAACGGAGCGGGAGGTGTGGCTGGTAGAGCCACGAAAACGGCGCGCGGCCTTCCTCGCAGAGACTGCCGCGACGCTCGGAATTGGCGATCGAACGCATGTCGTGTGCGGCCGAATCGAAAATATGCGCCAGACTGCGGGGATAATTTCGGCCCGCGCAGTTGGGCCCTTGACCGAGTTGTTCGGGTGGGCGAGGGATTGTTCGACCCCCGATACGCGGTGGATCTTGCCCAAGGGCCGGTCCGCTCGCGAAGAGGTGGCCACCGCCGAACGGGAATGGCATGGTGTGTTTCACGTGGAACATAGTCTTACCGATCCGGATTCGTTGATCGTTCTCGCATCAGAGGTGTCACGCCGATGAACGTCATTGCCGTAGCGAACCAAAAGGGCGGCGTGGGCAAGACCACCACCGCTATCAATCTCGGTACCGCACTGGCGGCGACCGGATTGCGCGTGCTGTTGCTCGACCTCGATCCTCAGGGAAATGCTTCGACCGGCCTTGGCATCGCGCGCGCCGACCGCCACCATTCCACTTACGATATCTTGCTGGGGGAAACGACAATCGAAGCGGCAGCGCTACCGACGATTGTCCCCAAGCTCGATATCGTCCCCGCCACGGTCGATCTGTCTGGCGCGGAAATCGAACTTGTCGAATATGAGGAGCGGACGCATCGTCTCTCCCGCGCGCTCGCCCGTTCCGATCACCGTTGGGACGTCGTCCTGATCGATTGCCCGCCATCGCTTGGGTTGCTGACCCTTAACGCGATGGTAGCCGCCAATTCGCTCCTGGTCCCGCTGCAGTGCGAGTTTTTCGCCCTTGAGGGGCTCAGCCAGTTGCTGAGCACAGTGGAGCGTATTCGCGAGCGGTTCAATCCCGGCCTGTCGATCATGGGGGTAGCGCTGACCATGCATGACCGGCGTAATCGGTTGACCGATCAAGTCTCCAACGATGTTCGTGCGGTGCTCGGCGGGGTGGTGTTTGAAACCGTTATCCCGCGCAACGTTCGCTTGTCGGAAGCTCCGAGCCACGGCTTGCCAGCCTTGATTTACGATTATCGCTGCCCCGGTTCGGAAGCCTATATCGCGCTTGCCCGTGAATTGATTGCACGACTTCCCAATATCGAACCCCAACCTGCAAGGGCCGCATGACCGACTCGACCGTGCCGCAGAACGCTCCGCAGGCTCGCCCGAAGCCGCGCTCCGGCCTTGGCCGCGGTCTCAACGCATTGATGGGCGATCTGGCCCGCGAGGAGCCGGTTGGCGGGAATAAGGAAACATCGCCCGGTATCCGTTCGCTTCCGGTGGGGTCATTGACGCCGCATCCGGGCCAGCCGCGCCGGCATTTCGATGAAGCTGCGCTTGAGGAATTGGCGCAGTCGATTGCGCAACGCGGGGTGCTGCAGCCCATCGTCGTGCGACCGCACGGGACGGGATACCAGATTGTCGCGGGTGAGCGCCGCTGGCGCGCGGCGCAGCGGGCGCGGTTGCACGAAGTGCCCGTGATCGTTCGGGCATTCGACGATACCGAGACGCTCGAAGTTGCGCTGGTCGAAAATATTCAGCGGCAGGACCTCAACGCGATCGAGGAGGCCGAGGCTTATCATCGGCTGATCGAAGACTTTGGTCACACCCAGGAAGCGCTGGGCAAGCTGGTCAACAAGTCGCGTAGCCATATTGCCAATTTGCTGCGATTGTTAGAACTGCCGACGCCGATCCAGGAACGCGTTGTCACCGGTACGCTGACGATGGGCCACGCCCGCGCCCTCATCGGGGCGGCCGATGTCGAGGCACTGGCCGATCAGGTCGTCGCGCGCGGTCTGTCGGTACGCGACACCGAGCGACTGGCACGGGCGGCGAAGCCTGCACCGCGAAGCCAGAGCACCGAAAGCGGTGGACGCGATCCGGATCTTGCAGCGCTGGAGCATCAGCTTGCCGATCTGCTCGGCCTCTCGGTACGCGTGACCTATGGTGCGAAAGGCGGCACGCTGGTGCTGTCCTACTCGACGCTCGATCAGCTCGATATGGTGTGCCAGCGGCTCACGGGCGAGCGGATTTAACGCCCGCCGCTTACCCGCGCTGGCGCGCAGCCATCCGTGCGACGGCGACCATCGCCGAATCGGCTAGGACCGCACCTGCATTTGCCGTCGCCATCGTCGCGCGTTCGGCGCGGCGGACTCGATCGATCGCTTCGCTGATCTTCGGTGCAGACCAGATGTGCAGAGCGCGCGCGGTGGTGGCGCGTTCGCGAAAGAATACGCGCTCGATGACGGCGTTGACGCTCGCCCCGCCGTCGATCTCGGCGCGCAGCTCGGCAAGTGTCATCAGGCGTCGTGCCAATTGGCGGAGGAGCGGAATCGGCGAAACCCCGGCAACCCTCAAGCGGCCGAGTTCGTCCGCCAGGCGATCCGGCCCCCCATCGATCGCGGCGTCGATGGCGCGCGAAATTTCCGAATCCCCTAGATCGGCACCGATCGCATCGAGTGTAGCATCGTCGATTTCGCGAGGGCGTTCCGGTGCGGCATCCAGATATAGAGCGATTTTTTCAAGCTCGCGCGTCATCACCGCGCGGTCCCCCCCGGCCGCGAGCGCGATGCGGGCGGCGGTTCCGCCCGTCGTCCGCAGCCCCTGCTCGCGCGCAATGCTAGCGGCAATCTTGTCGGCCTCCCCCGCCTCCGGGACATAAAAGACGCAGGCCATCGCGCGTGGACTGGCGGTCGCAAGTTTCACCAGGGCGGACGACCCCTTCACTGTGGGGGCGATCATGACGACGGGATTGCCCGCCCGTTCGGCGGACAGCAACAGGGTGCATGCCTCAACGCAGTCTTCCCCTGCCCCAGCGACGCGGATGTACCGCGCGGTTCCGAAAAGGGACATGGACGCGGCTTCGTCGGCCAGTCGACCGGGATTGGTCTTTAGCATCCCCGGTTCAAGATCCACCCGCTCGGCATCGGGCCCCATGATCCGACCAAGGCGGGCCGCCACGTCGCGTGCTCCGGCTTCGTCAGGGCCGTGCAGCAGGTACAGGCGGATATCGGGATTGGCCGCCACCGCATCGATGGCGCGAGTCAATTGGTTGAGATTGGCCTTCATATGCGGGCCCTATCCATCGGATCAGGGCTTTTCAGGCGAGGTTCGCTGCACATAGGTGGCGACGCGCGCGATGATTTGATCCGCAACGATGCCGGAAAGCCGCTCCAGCGCGGTGTTCTCCGCCGCGATCGTGGCATATTCGGAATTGACCACGTCGATTCCGGCATCCGAGCCGGACGCCGCATCCAGCAGCACCGCACCATTGCTTAGATCGATAAGTTGATAGCGCGCGCGCAAGGTGCGGCGTTCGCGCGAAATGCTGTCGTCGCGGCGAACGCCAAGCCCAACGATCTTGTCGTCCAGTTTGACCTCGAGCCGATAGTGCGGGGTAGCGGCCGAGTGCAGACGATCGCGCAAGGCGTTGGCCATGAGCCATCCAGCTTTGCCCTCGATCGGCGCGACATCGACCTGTGCCAGCGTGATCGCAACCGTGCCGGAGCTTCCACCCGAATAGAGCGGGTGCAACCCACATCCCGACAGAGCGAAACCGGCGGTTACAAGGGCGAGGGCAAGCCTCATGCGACGATGTTCACAAGGCGGTCTGGCACGACGATCACCTTTCGCGGCGGTTTGCCGTCAAGGATGCGGACGATCTTTTCCGAAGACAGCGCTGCTGCCTCAATCTCTTCGCGTGCCAAGCCCTTGGCCAGCACGAGCGTATCGCGCAGCTTACCATTGATTTGTACCGCGACCGTGACTTCGTCTTCGATCAATAGCGCGGCGTCTACGGTCGGCCAGGGGGCGTCGGCGATGAGGCCGGGCTTGCCTGCGGCGGACCATGCTTCCTCGGCCAGATGCGGGGCCATTGGCGCGATCAGGCGCATGAGCGTATCGATCGCGGTATCGCGCGACGCCGACGCTTCGGCGCGTTCGATCGCATTGACCAGTTCATACAGCTTGGCGACGGCCTTGTTGAACGCGAGCGCTTCGATATCGATGGCAATGCCCGCGATGGTCTGATGCAGCTTGCGCTCGAGCGCGATATTGTCGGTACCGGTCTCGAGCCCGCTGCGCTCGCCGTCGAACAGCCGCCACAGCCGCTGGATAAAGCGCCACGATCCTTCGATCCCGGATTCGCTCCACGGCAAATCCCGCTCTGGCGGCGAATCCGACAGCATGAACCAGCGCGTGGCGTCCGCCCCATATTGATCGACGATGCCGGTCGGGTCGACGGTGTTCTTCTTCGACTTCGACATCTTCTCGACGCGGCCGACCGTTACGGTTTCGCCGGTCAGGCGCTCGATATAGCCGTCGCCGTGCTTCTCGATCTCGTCCAGCGAAAGCCAGCGCGACTTGGTGATCGAATCCACGCCGTCGCTGCCGAGCTCGGTGATCTGGCGGCTATAGGTTTCGTGCGTCACCATGCCCTGGGTGAACAGCCCGGCAAAGGGCTCGGCAATGTCGAGCATGCCGATATGGCGCAGCGCGCGCGTCCAGAAGCGGGCATAGAGCAGATGCAGGATCGCATGCTCGACGCCGCCAATATATTGCGCGACGGGCAGCCATTGCTCGGCGACGGCGCGATCGAACGGCTTATCCTTGGGCTGACTGGCGAAGCGGATGAAATACCAAGACGAATCGACGAAGGTGTCGAGCGTGTCGGTTTCGCGCCGTGCGGCCGCGCCGCACGATGGGCAAGCCACGTGCTTCCATGTCGGGTGGCGATCGAGCGGATTGCCGGGAATGTCGAATGTCACGTCTTCGGGCAGGATCACCGGCAACTGATCCTTGGGCACCGGCACCGCGCCACAGGCATCGCAGTGAATGATCGGGATCGGTGTGCCCCAATAGCGCTGGCGGCTGACACCCCAGTCGCGCAGGCGGAACACGGTCGAGCCGGTCCCCCAGCCCTCTCCTTCGGCGCGCTGGATCACCGCGCGTTTGGCTTCCTCAATGTCCATGCCATCAAGAAAGTGCGAATTTACCAGCGTGCCGGGCCCGGTATACGCGCTGTCGCCGACGAAGACCGGATCGGTTTCCTCGCCATCGGACACGACGCGGCGGACCGGCAAATGGTATTTCCGCGCGAAGTCCATGTCGCGCTGATCGTGCGCGGGAACGCCGAACACGGCCCCCGTCCCATAGTCCATCAACACGAAATTGGCGATGTAGACGGGCAGTTGGATCGTCGGGTCGAACGGGTGCGCTGCGGTCAGCTCGGTATCGAAGCCGAGCTTTTCCTGCGTTTCGAGCTCCGCCGCAGTTGTGCCGCCGCGTTTGCACAAGGCGATGAAGTCGGCGGCTGCCGGGTTCCGCTCGGCCAGCACTTGCGCAATCGGATGGTCGGCGGCGACCGCGACGAAGCTTGCCCCGAAAATCGTGTCGGGGCGTGTGGTGAAGACCTCGACCGCACCGCCATCGGACAGTGCAAAACGGAATTGCAGCCCCTGGCTGCGGCCGATCCAGTTTTCCTGCATCAGCTTGACCTTGTCGGGCCAATGCTCGAGCGATCCCAGGCCCTCGAGCAGCTCGTCGGCAAAATCGGTGATCTTCAGGAACCATTGCGACAGCTTGCGCCGCTCGACCAACGCGCCGGATCGCCAGCCGCGCCCGTCAATCACTTGCTCGTTGGCGAGCACGGTCATGTCGACCGGATCCCAGTTGACCGAGCTTTCTTTGCGATAGACCAGCCCGTGCGCGAACAGGTCGAGGAACAGCGCTTGTTCGTGGCCGTAATAGTCCGGCTCGCAGGTCGCCAGCTCGCGGGTCCAGTCGAGCGCGAAGCCAAGCCGTTTGAGCTGTGCCTTCATCGTGGCGATATTGTCGCGCGTCCAGCCGCCCGGGTGAACGCCCTTTTCCATCGCGGCGTTCTCGGCCGGCATGCCGAAGGCGTCCCACCCCATCGGGTGGAGCACTTCCATCCCCGTCATCCGGCGGTAGCGCGCCAGCACGTCGCCCATCGTATAGTTGCGGACGTGGCCCATATGGATCCGCCCCGAAGGATACGGAAACATTTCAAGAACATAGGAGCGCGGCTTGGGCGAATCGTCGCGTGCGGCGAAGGTGCGGGCGTCGTCCCACACCTTCTGCCATGCCGCGTCCGCTTTCAGCGCGTTGAAGCGTGACGCCATGAGAACGGGGATCCTACTGGGCTACGGCAGCGCGGCGCAGGTCACGCGCTTTGGTCAGGATGATATCTTCCAGCTTCTGCACCGTGGAGGCTTCGACCGGGGCCGCGACCCACTGGCCACCTTGATTGACCTGGCGCAGCGCGGCGACGCGAAGGCCATCGGCGCGAAGGTCCTGGTCGAGGATCGTTACCGTAACCTTGATCCGCTCGGCGGGGGCTGCCGGGTTGATATACCAGTCGGTCACGATCACCCCACCGTTGGAATCGGTCTGCAGCAGCGGCATGAAGCTCAGCGTGTCGAGGCTGGCACGCCACAGATAGGCGTTGACGCCGATCGTGGTCACTTTCGAAGCGGCGAGATCGGCGCTTTGCGGCCGGGCACGCTTATGGGCGCAGGCCCCCAGCGACAAAGAGGCGGCAAGAGCGAACGAAACCACGATCGCGGTGCGTGGGCGGCGGGTCATCGGCGGTTCCTGAACAAAACTGGGTGTTGGGGGACGTCGGTATCTATAGAATGTCTCGCGCATGCCGCAAGCGACACATCCAGCGCCTCCGGGTGCGTGCGCCGTGTGTGTCCTTCGAGACACTGTCTTGAGAAAATGAGTCAAGATAGTGGCGGTGCGGAATTGAATCGTGATAGGCGCAATGACACATGACGGTACCAATAAGGTACTGATAAGGGGCTTTGCGTGTTTTCTGCTCGTTGGATGTCCGGGATTGCTGCGGGAGCGCTAGTCGCCCTCGGCATCGCTGTGGCTCCGGCAGTTGGCGCTAGCGACATGCCTGGCACGCGACCTGCGCCCAAGCGCAACGCACTTGCGGTGCGGGGAATCGGCTCTTTCACGCCGGCTTCAGCGGATCCTAGGCTCGCGGCTTTGTTCGCGCGCGGCGGTCTCGATACGAGCGGTTTTCGTTTCACACCATCGGATGGCCGACGAGACGGCTCGCATGCGGTAACGATCGCAATTCGTGCACGGTCGGCGCGTGGAACCACGGTGGTCGATCGCAGCGCGCCTGTTCCCGCTGCGACGGTCAACCTTACGCCGATCGCTTATAATCTCGGCGTCGCGGTCGGGTGGAAGCGCTTTGCACTGTCGGGCGATGTGTCCAAGGTCGATTTGGCGGGGCTGCCGGGTGGTCGCGAAGCAGCCGAAGTCGGGGTCAGCTACACGGGCAATCGCTTCACCGGTCGCGTGAAGGCGGGTGCCGATCGTCCGCTCGCGGGCGCGCCCAAGCTGATCGAAGACGCACCGGCTTACTCGATCGACGTCGGCGGTTCCTATTCGCTGACGCGTCGCCTCGATGTGACGGCAGGCGTGCGCTATAAAGACGAGCGCGAGCGTTTGATCACCCAGCCGAACACCGATACCGGCCGCCGCGACAGCCAGGCGGTGTATATCGGAACCGCCTTCCGCTTCTAATCGGTGGCGGCACTGCGGGGAGTCAGCCCGTCAATAGCCGCCCAACCCGCGAAACCGAGTCTTTTCAGAAGACGGAATCGGTGTGCCGTCACGCCGCCAAGCGCAATTGCGGGAAGGCCGACAGCGCGCGCAATCTGCGCCGCGCGTATTGGCCCCAGGGCGCGGGCTCCCGGATGGGTTCGCGTCGGATAGACGGGCGACACCAGAACAGCATCGGCTCCGGCGCGCCGCGCCGCCATTCCTTCCCGCACCGAATGGGCAGCACCCAGCCGGACCGGCTGCCGGTCCCCTCCAGGCTTCACCAACACCAGGCCGCGTCGCCGTGCGAGTTTTGCGATGCGGTTGAACGTGGCGATCCGCGCTGCCTCCGGTGTCGCGAAGTGGCGAAAGACAACCCCGCTCCCGCGGGGCAGCGCCGCCAGCGCCGCCCATAAGCCCTCGCCCATCCGTTCGTCGGTCATCAGCCACAGTGTGGGGAGTGCGCGAGCGCTTATGGGGTGACGAACAGCCATGTCGCCGCCTATAGCGCCGCCAATGGCCAACGACGACCCCACCACCACACCCGCTTCCGCGCTAGCCAGTGTCCAGGCGACGATCGCCCGCGCCGCCGCGCTTGCCGACCGTAATCCCGAGGGCGTGACGCTGATCGCGATTTCGAAGACCAAATCCGCCGCCGAAATCGCGCCTTTGCTGGCGGCGGGACAGCGCGTTTTTGGCGAGAATCGCGTACAGGAAGCGCAGGACAAATGGCCCGCGCTACGCGAGTCATTCCCGGATATTACGCTGCATCTGGTTGGGCAATTGCAATCGAACAAGGCCGAGGATGCAGTCGCGCTGTTCGACGCGATCCATTCGGTCGACCGCCCTTCCCTCATCACCGCACTCGCCCGCGCGATGGAGCGGCAGAGTCGCCGCCCGACCTGCTTTCTCCAGGTCAATATCGGGGACGAAGCGCAAAAGGGTGGTTGCGCGATTGACGAGCTCCCCGCCGTGCTCGAGGCGGCGCGCGCGGTGGATTTGCCGATCGGCGGCCTGATGGCGGTGCCGCCGGCCGACACCGAGGCTGCGCCCTATTTCGCGTTGCTTGCCAAGCTCGCGCGCGATCACGACCTCGACGGTCTCAGCATGGGCATGTCGGGGGATTATGAGACGGCGGTGATGCTGGGGGCGACGCATGTTCGCATTGGCAGCGCCTTGTTTGGAGCGCGTGCATGACCTTCGATGGCATCATTTTTGATTTCGACGGCGTCCTGATCGAAAGCGAAGCGGTCGGCAATCGCCAGATCGCGGCCTATCTGACGAGCATCGGCCATCCTACGACGCCTGCGGATTCCTTCGCCAATTTCATGGGATTGTCGGGGGCGTCGTTCATCGGCGCGGTCGAGAACTGGATCGGCCGGTCGCTGCCGGAAGACTTTCACGCCGCGCGCCGAATCGAGGATCAACGCGCGATGCATGAGGGCGTCGATGCGGTCGAAGGTGCGGTCAAGTTCGTGCTTGGCCTGCCCGACGCCTTGCCCAAGGCGATCGCCTCGTCGAGCACGACCGCGTGGATCACGCGGCACCTTGAGCATATTGGTCTGCGCGACGTGTTTGGCGACCGGATCTTCTCGGGCAAGGAGCATGTCATCCGTGGCAAGCCCGCGCCCGATATCTATCTCCACGCCGCCACGGCGCTCGGCATCGACATTGCGCGGGCGGTGATCGTCGAGGATTCGCCCGTCGGTGCCACCGGCGCCGTCGCTTCGGGCGCGCATGTCATCGGGTTTGTCGGTGCGACGCATTGCGGCCCCGATCATGCCGCCAAATTGCGCTCGATCGGCGTCCATGACGTGGCCGAGACCTTCGACGACATTGCCGCGCTGATCGCCTAAAATTGGTGGCCGGTGCGGTCGCGCTTGGTCGCCAGATACCGTTCGTTATGCGGGTTGGCGGGCAGGATGTGCGGCACGCGCTCGACCACCGCGATTCCGGCCGCTTCGAGTTGCGCGACCTTTTGCGGGTTGTTGGTCAGCAGCCGCACTGACCGATGGCCCAGCAAGTCGAGCATTCGCGCCGCCACCGCGAAATTGCGCGAATCGACAGCAAAGCCCAGCCGCGTATTGGCATCGACGGTATCGAACCCCTGATCCTGCAGCGCATAAGCCCGCAATTTGTTGATCAGGCCGATGCCGCGCCCTTCCTGGCGCAGATAAAGGATCATGCCCCAGCCACTCGCCGCGACAGCATCGATCGCGGCATGGAGCTGCGGCCCGCAATCGCATTTCAGGCTGCCGAGCATGTCGCCGGTCAGGCATTCGCTGTGCAGCCGCACGAGCGGGGGGCGACCATCGGGTTTGCCAATCAGCAGCGCGATATGTTCGCCCGGCATTTCGGGCGTCCGAAAGGCGACGATCTCGGCATCCTCCGCGCCGACTACGGGCAAATGCGCGCGCGTCGCGATCGTCAGGCGCGCGGCATTTTCATGGGCGTCGATGTCGCCCGGCGTAAGCACCAGCGCTGCCGATTCGCCCGGCAACACGAAGAAGGCCGGTAGCATCCCTGCAATGCGCGCGAGGCGCAGCGCCGCCGCGCCCGCATCGCGTTCGACCAGACAGTGCGCGCGAAACGGTCCCTTCATAGGGACTTGCAGGTCAAATTGCGGGTCCGCCAGCGCGGTTGCGGTCGCGAAATCGAGCCATGGCGCGCGTTCGATCAGCACGGGCGAATCGGGGGCGGCTGCCTCGCGCTGATTGGCGAGCGTCAGGGTCGCCGCGCGTCCGGCGGAGAGCAAGATGCTCGCCACCCCGCCCGGATCGAACGCGGCGAGCCGCGCAGGGTCGGCGGTTTCGATCGGCAGCAGCGCCAACGTGCCGTCGGCCCCGGCAAGGGCTATCGGCCAGCCACGGCGTAAGGCATCAATGGCAAGCGCTGTCTTGTGGGGATCGCTCAAACGTCGAACTCGGTCATGATGGGGACGTGGTCGGAAGGTTTCAGCCAGCTACGGCATTCTTCGAAGACATGGTGACGCCGCGCGGTCGCGGCAACATCTGCCGTCGCCCACATATGGTCCAGCCGCCGACCGCGATCGTTGACCGTCCAATCGGCCGAACGATAGCTCCACCAGGTATGAAGGCGCGCAGGTGCCGGGAAAAAATGCCGCCCGAGATCGACCCAGCTGTTGGACGCCTTGAGCCGGTCAAGCGCGGCGACCTCGATCGGTGTATGGCTGACGACGTTCAGCAATTGCTTGTGGCTCCACACGTCGGATTCCAGTGGCGCGATGTTGAGATCCCCAACCAGCAGCGTCGGCACGGCAAGCGATTCGGACCAAAGTGTCATCCGCTCCAGAAAATCGAGCTTTTGGCCGAATTTGGGGTTCACTTCGCGATCGGGCACGTCGCCGCCGGCCGGGACATAGACATTCTCGATCCGCATGCCCGATTCGAGCCGTACCCCGACATGACGCGCCTCGCGGTTGGCTTGCCAGTCGAACCGGTCATCCTCGACCAGCGGCACCTTGGACAGAATGGCGACGCCGTGGTGCATCCGCTGCCCATGCAGCACGATATGACGATAGCCGAGCGCGCGGAACGAAGCGGTCGGGAAGTCCTGGTCGATCACCTTGGTTTCCTGCAGGCACAGGATATCGGGCGCGGATTCGCGCAGGAATTTCTCAACAATCTCGATGCGGAACCGTACCGAGTTGATGTTCCAGGATGCGATCTTGAGCAAAGCGGTCATCATCCTGCTCTAGCGAGGCCATGCCTGCCACGCCAGCGGTGGCCGCCCCGGACATGGAAAGGCCCTCGCTCCGGGGGCATGGAGCGAGGGCCGACCTAGCGTTCGTCACGCAGGCGGGAAGCGAAGGTTCGGGTAACAGGGGGAAATCCCGAACGTCCTCATCCGCGAAACCGTCTTTATGCGCGGCAACCTGTCGCCAATATGAATGAAACTATTTTTTCCCGGTCGGGCGCACAGGATCGCGCCACTGAAAGGCATTGTCGGCGACGGGCGCGTTGAACCGCTGGTTCGACAGCCGGATGGTCGTACGATTGTTCTGCGAATCGAGCGCGACCCAGCCCTGCAACATCAATCCGCCCGGCGCAGTCGGATTGCGCGCGAACACCAGGCTGATCCGGCCATATTCCGGATGCTTGGGGTCGGCTGCGTCCACGGCGATCACATTGGGATTGTCCGTCGTGACCACGGAAGCGATCTTGCTCATATCGCGCGAGGGATCGAGCAGGATGCCAAGCGGGGAACCGGCGATCGGCCAGCGTTGCTTTTGGGCGACCGAATAATCGAGGAACCACAAGGATTTTCCGTCGCTGACGATCAGGATCGGCACGCCTTTTTCATATTGAAAGCGGATCTTGCCGGGCTTCTTCAGCGTCAGCACGCCAGTCAGCACCTTCCCCGATCGGTCCGTCTGGGTGAAGGTCGCCGTCATGCTTTCGACTGCGCGTAGATGATTTTGCACTTGTGCCAGGTCGCCGACCCGGGCGGCCGCCACCAGCGCGGGGACTGCGAGCAAAGCGAAAGCAGGTTTGAACTGGTTGAACACACATATCTCCTGATCGGCCGCTATACAGCGCCACCGGCTTGAACCCGCTCTGAACCGCAGCCTTAGACGGGATGACCGTCGCGGTCGCGCAGCACTTCGCGGCGGCCGACATGATCGGGGCGACCGACGATATTGTCCTTCTCCATCCGCTCGATCAGCCGCGCGGCGCTGTTATAGCCAACGCGTAACTGGCGTTGCAGCCACGAGGTCGAGGCTTTTTGGCTCTCCACCACCAACTGCACCGCCGCGCGATATTGCTGGTCCTCGGCCGAATCTTCGCCGATCGGCGCGCCGTCGAGCGCGAAGCCGTCCTCCGGCTCTTCGGTCACCGCCGTGTTATAGTCGGGCCGCCCTTGCGCGCGCCAGTGATCGGCTACCGCGCGCACTTCGTCATCGGATACGAAGGGCCCGTGCACGCGCACGATGCCTTTTCCGCCGGGCATATACAGCATGTCGCCCTTGCCGAGCAGCTGTTCGGCCCCCTGCTCGCCCAAAATGGTGCGCGAATCGATTTTGGAGGTGACGTGGAAGCTGATTCGCGTCGGCAGATTTGCCTTGATCACACCGGTGATGACGTCGACCGACGGGCGCTGCGTTGCCATGATGAGGTGAATGCCGGCCGCGCGCGCCTTTTGCGCCAGGCGCTGGATCAGAAATTCGACCTCTTTGCCCGCGGTCATCATCAGGTCGGCCAGTTCGTCGACAATCACCACGATCTGCGGCAGCACCTGATAATCGAGCGTTTCCTCTTCATAGATCGGCGCGCCGGTGACGGGTTCATAGCCGGTCTGCACCTTGCGCCCGAGCGGCTGGCCCTTGGCCTTGGCCGCGCGCACCTTGTCGTTGAAGCTGGCGAGGCTGCGCACGCCGAGCGAGGACATTTGCCGATAGCGGTCCTCCATCTGCTCGACCGTCCATTTGAGCGCGCGCACCGCCTTGGCCGGGTCGGTCACGACGGGTGCGTAGAGGTGCGGAATGTCCTCATACATGCTCAGTTCGAGCATCTTGGGATCGATCATGATCATCCGGCACTCTTCCGGCTTGAGCCGATAGAGCAGCGACAGGATCATGCAGTTGAGCCCGACCGACTTGCCCGAACCCGTCGTACCCGCAACGAGCAAATGCGGCATCGGGGCGAGATCGGCGATGACGGGATCGCCCGCGATATTCTTGCCCAGCACCAGCGACAGCGCGCCCGGCTGATCGTCGAGCGAATCGATGAGTTCGCGCAGGCCCACCGTCTCGCGCCGCGCATTGGGCAACTCGATACCGATTACGGTGCGCCCGGGAATGGTAGCCACGCGTGCCGACACCGCCGACATGTTGCGCGCGATATCGTCGGCGAGCTGAATGACGCGGCTCGCCTTGATGCCGGCCGCCGGTTCCAGTTCGTACATCGTCACCACTGGGCCCGGTCGCACATTGATGATCGATCCCTTGACGTGGAAATCGCTCAGCACCGTCTCCAGCAATCGCGCATTGCGGTCGAGCGCAACCTTGTCGATCGGGCCACCGACCGAGGGTGGAGTCGGCTTGAGCAGATCGACCGAAGGCAAATGCGACTTGTCGCCGAAGTCCATCGACGTCTGCTTTTCGCGCGGCTTGGCGGTGGTGACCGGCGTCATTTGCCGTTCGGAAATGACCGGACCCGGTCGGACATCGGGGGTCGCCACCGCACGCGGCATCGACAATTTGCGCGGCGATTCGGGCACGAATCGCTCGGGTTCGATCTCCGCTGCGCCGCGCCGGTCGGTCAGTCGCTTCGGCTCGCGTGGCGCGCGGGCCGGTCGTTCGGCCATGTCGATGGTGAAGCTATAGGCCCATAGCGCCAGCCCGCAGAGGCCGACAATCGCGGCCGCACCGCGCGTCGTCCACAGCACCGCCTCGCTATTCCCGATCAGCGCAATCGCGGCGCGGAGCAGGTCCGACACGGCAAGGCCGAGGATCCCGCCCCACCCGGCCGGCAACCACCCCACCGCCGCGCCGGACACCAGCGCGAATGCGGAGCCGAGCAACGCGATGCCGCCCGCTGCGGTGAGCAATATCCGCCGCCAACGCCCAACGGGCACGTCGCGCCACAGCCGCAAAGCAATCAGCAGCAGCGTCGGTAGCAACAGCGCGATTCCCGGACCCAGCAACCAGAAGGCTCCGTCGGCGACCAAAGCCCCGCCGCGCCCCAACCAGTTGCGCGCCGGGCCGGCCGAAGCCGTATTGAGCGACGGATCGCTGGCATGATAGCTCGCCAGCGCAATCACGATCACCACCACCAACGTCACCAGCGCGATCGCAGCGATCAACGCGCCGCTGCGCACCGCGCCGGCCCGGACGGTTTCACGCCACAACGGTGGCTGCGCGCGGCTCGCCATGCTTTCCAAATCCCAAATGTTCGCTGTCTGTCCCCAGGAATCATCGCGCGCGCGCGGGCTTGCGTCAAGGCTGGAGCGGTGGGGCGAAGCCGTTGGCACGCCCCCGCCGAAGCGCTACAGCGGGCTATGAACCAAGCAGACGTCATCATTCTCGGCGGCGGGCTCGTCGGCAGCGCGCTCGCCGTGGCGCTCGATCGGCACGGGCTCAGCGCCATCATCATCGACATCGCCGATCCGGAGGTGATCCTTGCCGCCGGCTTTGACGGCCGCGCTTCGGCGATTGCCGGTGCGCCGTGGCGGATGCTCGGTGCGATCGGTGTGGCCGATCGTCTTGCTGCTTTTGCCTGCCCGATCCAGGGGATTCGCGTCAGCGATGGGCTGGAGCCCGGTGCGCTCGATTTCGAGCCGGATGCGGGCGAGGATGCGCTTGGGCATATGGTCGAGAATCGACGGCTGCGCGCGGCGTTGTTCGAAGCGGCATCGGCCGCGCCCAGGGTGGACGTACGGATGAAGACTCGGGCAGTCGCGGTCGATCGCGGCGAACACGGCGTTACCGTCACGCTCGATTCGGGCGCGGTCATCACCGCGCCGCTGCTGATCGCGGCAGAAGGTCGCAATTCACCGACGCGCGAGGCGGCGGGCCTGCGTGTCGCACGCTGGACGTATGACAATGCTGCGATCGTCACGTCGCTGCACCATGAACACCCCCATGAGAACATCGCCTTCGAGATCTTCTATCCCGATGGTCCGTTCGCAATCCTGCCACTCAACGATGATGAACAGGGCCACCGCTCGTGCATCGTCTGGTCGGTGACGCGCGATCAGGCCCCGGGGATGATGAAGCTGTCCGACCGCGGTTGGCTGGCCGAGGCGGACAAGCGTATCGGCGGGTTTCTCGGCGCGCTCGGGCCGCTTGGCAAACGGATGAGCTATCCGCTCGGCTTTCACCATGCCGCGAAGATCGTGTCGAACCGGCTGGCGCTGGTCGGTGACGCGGCGCACGGCATCCACCCGATCGCGGGCCAGGGTGTCAATGTCGGTTTCCGCGACGTGGCGACGCTGGTCGAAGTGCTGGTCGAGGGCAAGCGCACCGGGCTCGACCTCGGCGATCCGCAGTTGCTCGCACGCTATGATCGTTGGCGCAGCCTCGACACCTTCATGGTGGCGGCGGCAACCGATGGGCTCACGCGGCTGTTCGGCGTGCCGGGCAAGACCGCCAACGCGGTGCGGCGTTTCGGCTTGTCGGCCGTGCAGCACATGCCCCCGCTAAAGCGCCGCTTCATCGCCGAAGCGCGCGGCGAGAGCGGCGACGTACCCAAGCTGCTGCAGGGAATGACGGTTTAGCCGCGAGCGGCGGCGCAGGTCGCTGCGTTGATTGGGGTCGCGCGTCCACCGGTAGCCCGCAGAGCCGTGGTCAGTTGCGCACATTTTCCCCGGCGGCAGGCGGCGCACTGGCTGTCGCTGCGATACGCGCGTCCTCGTTGCCAATCCGTCGCTGCGTAGCGACATGTTCCACCGCTGCCGCCTTTTTCGGGTCGAACAGCGTGGCGAAGAACATCCCGATCATCATCGCCGCGCCGCCGAGGCGGCCCTTGCGCTTGGCCTTGCTCATTGCGCTTGCCTCTATTGCAGCGTCACCGAATCCTCGCCGTCATGCCGCCCGAAGAACTGCATGAGCTGGATGATCAGTTCGGCGCGGTTCTCGATACCGCCGGCTTCCAGCAACGCCTGCTTTGCCGCGACGTCGAACGGGGCGATCTGCGCGATCCCGTTGACCAGCGATTCGTCGTCGAGCCGCGCTACCGCGTCCCAATCGACCGCATAGCCCTGCGCATCGGCAAAGGTGCGCGATTCGCTTTCCAGCGCGGAGCGGCGCGACAGCGAAAGCATTTCGGGGCTGGCAGGGCCAGCGATCAGTTCGGCCTCGACCTGGCGGAAAGCCGTGGCCACATCCAGCTCGCGCACGATCCGGAACAGCGACAGCCCTTCGAGGATGAGGTTGTAGCGTCCGTCCTCGCTTGCCTCGAACTCGGCGATCTTGCCGACGCAGCCAATGTCGAACAGCGCGGGCCGTTCGACGCGATTGGCGGCGTTCGCGGGGAGGGTGGGTCGCGGCTGCACCATGCCGATTCGCCGGTCGCGCGCCATGGCGTCGGAAATCATCGCGCGATAGCGCGGCTCGAAGATGTGCAACGGCAAATGCATCCTCGGGAAGAGCAATGCCCCTGCCAGCGGGAAGATCGAGAGCCGCGTCGTCGTCACCCGAACAGGATTGCCGACAGCTTGCGCCGCTGCGCCGACACCCACGGATCTTCGAGTCCGACCACCTCGAACAGCTTGAGCAACTGCGTCCGCGCGGCACCCTCGTTCCAGCTGCGGTCATCGGCGATCATCGCCAGCAGCGTGGCCGCAGCCCCGTCGCGGTCACCCGCTGCCATCTGGCCACCGGCCAGGGCAAAACGCTTGTCGAAATCCTGCGGATTGGCAGCGACTTCGGCGGCAAGCCCAGCCAGATCATCGACCGGCTTGGCCTCGCGGGCCAGCGCCAGCGCACTGCGCGCGCGCTCAATCTCGGGCAGCTTGGCTATCTCTTCGGGCAACGCCGCGATCGCCGCTTCGGCGGCATCGGTCTGCTTGTCGGCAACCAGCGCGCGCACCATTCCCGAAAGAACGGCCGGATGCTCGGGGGCCATTTCGGCGAGCTGTGTGAATACGCTGACGGCACGCGCGGCATCGCCCTCGACCAATACCTGCTCGCCCATCGCGATCAGCGGTTCGAGTTCGGCTTCCAGGCTTGCCTCGGTGCTTTCGATCGGCAGCTGCTTCAAGATCTGGTCGAGCATGGTGCGCAACTGCGTCTCGCTGCGCGCGGGTGTCAGGTCCGCGACCAATTGCCCCTGGAACATGGCATAGACGGTCGGGATCGACTTGATCTGGAATTGCGCGGCGATGAACTGATTCTTGTCGGTGTCGATCTTGGCCAGCACCACACCCTTGTCGGCATAAGCGGCAGCAACCTTTTCGAGCAGCGGCGTCAGCGCCTTGCACGGCCCGCACCATTCCGCCCAGAAATCGATGATCACCAATTTGGTCATCGACGGTTCGACGACGTCGCGGCGGAAGCTTTCCACCGCTTCGCGTTCGGCGCTGCTCATACCCAGGGTAGCCAAGTGTCGCTCCAATCCAGTGTGCCCGGCCTTATGTGGTTGCTCAGGCCGCGAAGCCAACCCTTTTCGCATGATTGGGGCAGGGAATGCACTTTGCTGCGATAAGGGGGTTGCCGAGTCCGCATGTCGCTGTTAGAGCCCGCCGCCTTACCCGCCCAGTCAGCGACTGATTGGGCCGTAACGCCAGAGCGGGCGTAGCTCAGGGGTAGAGCACAACCTTGCCAAGGTTGGGGTCGAGGGTTCGAATCCCTTCGCCCGCTCCAGTCTTCCGAATCGGCAGTTCACAGCGTGAATTGCTCCGGCACCAAAACCTGAAATCCCCTTGGAGTCGCACCGATCGCGGGCCTTCTCCTATGTCCCGACGGGGGCTGACGCGAATTTGAAGTCTGGCGGTGTGCGGCGTTCGATCTTCCGATCGACCCAGCCGGGCCCAAGGTTGAGCTACCTGCTTTTTGCCTGCCGCCATTTTTGACGCTCCCGGAAGCGACATCCGTTGATACGGTCCGATGCGCGGCCTTCCGCCGAACGCGCAGCAATGCTCTAAGCGTGCTATGAGGATTGCCCGTATACACCTGCCGCTGATTTTGATCGCTGCGCTCGCCGCCGCGCCGCTTGGCGCACAATCCACCTTCGACCACGTCGATCCGATGATCGGGACGGGTGGTGAAGGGCATACCTTCCCCGGGGCTGCGGCACCGTTTGGCATGGTGCAGCTGAGCCCCGATACCGATACCGGCCATGTCATCCGCGACAGCTATAAATGGGCGGCGGGATATCGCTATTCCGACCCGACCATCGAAGGCTTTTCAGCGACCCATTTCTCGGGCGCAGGGCATTCCGATCTCGGCGATTTCCTGGTGATGCCGACGTCGGGCGATGCTGTCCCGCTCGAGCCCGGCGACGTGGCCAAGCCGGGGTCGGGCTATCGATCGCGTTTCAATCATGCAAGCGAGGTGGCCACCCCGGGCTATTACGCCGTGACCCTGACCGATCCAGCCGTGCGAGCCGAGATGACCGCGGGCACGCGGATCGGGGTGCATCGGTACACCTTCGCCCCGGGCAAGGCCGCGCATCTGGTGCTGGATCTGCGGTCATCGCTCTACAATTATCCGGGCAAGGTCTTGTGGGCCTCGCTTCGGCTGATGCCGGACGGGACGCTGGTCGGCGCGCGGGAGACGCGCGGATGGGCACCGGACCGCAAACTATATTTCGCGATGCACTTCTCAACCCCGCTCGCCGGGCACGCCTTCATTAGCACCGAGAAGGACGTCGCTTACCGCGGATTCCAGGGCCCGGGGCGAAGAACCGACGCCGTCGCGGAACGATCGGGCCGCGCGCTCGTCGCGCGGCTCGATTTCGGCGCACTCACGCGTCCACTCGAGGTGAAGATCGCGATTTCATCGGTCGATGAGGCGGGTGCGGTTGCCAATCTCGCCAGCGAACCCGGCGATTTTGATGCCGTGCACGCCCGCACCACCGCAGCCTGGCGCGCAGCGCTCGACGTCCTCGAGATCGCAGCACCCGTCGCGATGCAGAAGAGCGTTGCCACGGCGTTGTATCACAGCCTGCTAGCCCCTTCGGTGGCTGGAGATGCCGACGGCCGGTATCGCGGGCCCGACAACCAAGTGCATCGCGCAACCGGTTATACTTTCCGCTCGACCTTCTCGCTATGGGATACGTTCCGCGCCGAACACCCCCTGCTGACATTGGTGCAACCGGCCAGCACCACGAACGACGTGGTGCGCTCGCTCGTTGCGAGCCGCGAGAACAGCCCCGATGGCATCCTGCCGGTATGGCAGTTCCAGGGACGCGAGACCTGGACCATGATCGGCTATCATGCCGCTCCGGTTATCGCGGATGCCTATCTGAAAGGGATTCGCGGGTTCGATGCAAACGCCGCGCTCGCCGCGATGGTGGCGAGTGCGACCTATGCCCCCTACGGCGGTCTCGGCGACTATATGAAGCTTGGCTACGTACCGATCGACCGCGAGCCAGAAGCCGCCTCGAAGACCGTCGAATATGCCTATGACGATTGGACCATCGCCCGCATGGCACGCGCGATGGGGCGCAGCGACGTCGCCGCGACCTTCGAGAAGCGCGCGCACAACTGGCGCAACAGCTTCGATGGAAGAACCGGTTTCGTTCGCGCGCGCAAGGCGGACGGCAGCTTCCGCACCCCGTTCGACCCGACCGCCATCAATTACGGATCGGATTATACCGAAGGCAACGCCTGGCAATATAGCTGGTTCGTACCGCAGGACCAGGCGGCGTTGACGACCGCGCTCGGCGGCGATGGCGCGACGATTGCCAAGCTCGATGCGATGTTCGATTACGACACTTCGAAGCTGGATTACAGCCACGCCGAGGATATCGCCGGGCTGATCGGCCAGTACATCCACGGCAATGAGCCGAGCCATCACGTCGCCTATCTTTACAGCTATGCTGGCGCGCCGTGGCGTACCCAGGCGCGGCTGAAACAGATCGTCGAGAGCCAATATCATCCGACCCCCGACGGTCTGTCCGGCAATGACGACCTCGGGCAAATGTCGGCATGGCTGGTCTTCACGGCGCTGGGCTTCTACCCGGTGACGCCAGGCAGCCTCGAATATGTGATTGGTCGGCCGTTCGTCGATCGGGCGACTTTAACGCTGCCTAACGGTAAGCGCCTCACCATCGTGGCGGACGGGCTCGACGACAGCCATCCGTTTGTCCGATCCGTCAGCTTGAACGGTGTCCCCATAACCCGCGCCTATCTGCGTCACGACCAGATCATGGCGGGCGGAGAGTTGCGGTTCACTATGCAATCGAAGCCAAACACGGCGTGGGCGGCTCAACCTGCAGATCGACCGTATTCGAGCAGTCAGACACGATAAGGTCGAAGGCACGCGGAGGTGCCCGGGCGCTTCACCGGTAACGCTGTCCGTTCAGGTTCGATATTTGCGGTTTTCGGCGGTCGTGGTGGCACGGGCATGGCCCGCAACAGCGGTGGATGCGGCCTAGGCGAGCGCCGAATAGTCCATTGCGGCGAGGTCGGTGAGCAGATCGGGTCCCGTCGGCTCCCATCCCAGCCGCGCGCGCGTCCAGGCGTTCGACGCGACCATGTCGAGCGCTGCGAAGGGGGCCATCCAGCCAAAATAGCGTTCGACTTCGTCGGCCGCGATCGAGCGGACCGGCAGCCCGCTTCCCTTCCCGATCGCTTCAGCGATGGCGCGCGCCGTGACGCCCTCCTCCACCGACGCATTGTAGCGCGCGCCCGGCTCGCCCTTCTCCAGTGCCAGGACGTAAAGCTCGGCGACGTCGCTGACGTGCGCGGCAGACCAGCGGGTCTTGCCCTCGCCCAGATACGCGATCGCACCGGACCGGCGGGCCTCGGCGATCAGCGGCGTGATCAGTCCGGCCCTGCTAGTGTCGTGGACCTGCGGCAGCCGGATGGTGCGGACATCGATGCGTCGCGCGATCAGCGCCGCGCCAGCAAGCTCGGTCGCGATACGCGGATTGGCGTGGCGCGGGTTTAGCACGTCCTCGGTCGCCGGGCCGCCGTTGAGCGGCGTGCCGATGCCAACGCCCGAGGTAATCAGGATCGGCTTCTGCGTCCCCTCCAGCGCCTCGCCCATCGCGGCGATGTTGCGTTGGTCCTTCTTGGTATTCTCGAAAAATGTCTGGAAATTGTGATCGAACGCGCAATGGATCACGGCATCGGCCGCCGCAGCGCCGCGGGCGAGCGTCTCGGGCTGTTCGAGGTCGCCACGGTGGACTTCGACGCCGACCGCTTCGAGGTGCCTGGCACCGGCCTCGGAACGGGTGAGACCGAGCACCTGATGGCCGCGATCCAAGAGTTTGGGAATGACGTGCGAGCCGATGAACCCGGTCGCGCCGGTCAGGAACACGCGCATAAAATAGTCTCCTTGTGCCGGGGCGGCATATCGCGACCCAGGAGAACCTGTTAAAGTAGTGACGTTATCATGGTATAACCCGTAACAGGATCGATCATGGCCGGCGAAACGCCCAACCTGCTCGGAGCCTATCTTCGCGACCGCCGCACCCGCCTTGACCCTGTGGCATTAGGGTTCGACAGCAGTCGACGGCGTACGCCGGGGCTGCGCCGCGAGGAAGTTGCCAGCCGCGCGAACATCAGCCCGACATGGTACACTTGGCTGGAGCAGGGGCGCGGTGGCGCGCCATCAGCCGACGTACTGGACCGCATTGCCAAAGGGCTGATGCTGACCGAGCCGGAGCGCGAGCACCTCTACATGCTGGGCCTCGGCCGCCCGCCGGAGGCGCGTTACCAGGCCGTCGACGGGATCTCCCCCCGGCTGCAACGCGTGCTGGACGGGATGGTGCTGAGCCCCGCGATCGTCAAAACAGCAATGTGGGATGTTGTCGGGTGGAACCGGGCGGCGGCGCTGCTGCTGACCGATTACGCCAAGCTGCCGCGCGAAGACCGCAACATCCTCCGCCTGATGTTCGGGAGCGATCAGGTCCGCCTCCGAAACGCGGATTGGGACGGCGTCGCCCGCTTCGTTGTCGGTGCCTTTCGCGCGGACGTAGCGCGTGCCGGTGCCAATAACAGCGCGGCAGTAACCAGGCTGGTCAGTGAATTGTGTCGCGTGAGCCCGCAGTTCGAGGCCCTGTGGCAAGACAATGATGTGGTGGCGCACGGCGAGGGGGTAAAGCGCATCCATCACCCAGAGGCGGGGCTGCTTGCCATGGAATTCTCGTCCTTCGCGGTCGAAGGGCGGCCCGAACTCGGGATGATCATATACAACCCCGCCACGCCAGCGGATGCCGATCGACTGCGCGCGCTGTTGGACGCTCATGACGATTGATGGAGATCGGCGGCCCCGAAACGGAGATCGTCCACTCGCCGACCAGTCCGCGCCGTGACAGCGGCCGCAAAGCCAGGATTTCCAACCTTCGCAGTCCCGTAGATACCGGCATCGCGGCGGTGGCACGCGATGCGCGTGTGGTTTAGCTTCGGCCCCATGACCACAGGCAAAATCCGAATCGGCATTGGCGGCTGGACCTATGAGCCGTGGCGCGGGGTGTTTTTCCCCGATAAATGGCCGATCAAGCGCGAACTTGAATATGCGGCGGCACGGCTGACCGCGATCGAGGTCAACGGGACCTATTATTCGTCGCAAAAGCCCGCGACGTTCGCTTCCTGGGCAAAGGCGGTGCCGGACGGTTTTGTGTTCGCGCTGAAGGCCTCGCGCTATTGCACCAACCGCAAGGTCCTGGCCGAAGCAGGCGAGTCGATCGCTCGCTTCACGGGGCAAGGGATTGTCGAGCTCGGAGATCGGTTGGGGCCGATCCTATGGCAGTTTATGGCAACCAAGCAGTTCGATCCCGATGATTTCGGGGCCTTCCTCAAGCTGCTGCCGCAGCACCAAGATGGGGTCGCGTTACGTCACGCGGTGCAGGTTCGACACGCCAGTTTCCAGGTTCCCGAATTCGTCGCGCTGGCGCGGGCCGCCGGTGTGGCGATTGTCTATGCCGATTCGGCGGACTATCCCGCGATTGCCGATGTCAGCGGCGATTTTGTCTATGCCCGGCTCGAAGCCGCAGTGGAGGAAGAACCCACCGGCTATGCGCCTGCAGCGCTGGATCGCTGGGCCGATGTGGCGCGCGGCTGGGCCCGGGGCGAGGCACCCGATCCCCTGGTGCGTTTTGCCGAGCCCGCGCCCGAAGTCCCCCGCGATACCTTCGTGTTCTTCATCAACGGCGCAAAGGTGCGCGCGCCGGCCGGGGCGATGGCACTGATCCAACGGATCGACGGCTAGCGCGGCTGGGGGGGCGACTCCGGCTGTGGCGTTGCGCCGCCGGGTGCAGCCGCGCCCTGTGCGGTCCGAACCGCCGGTGCTGGCGCGGGCGCGACGGCTATAGCGGGCGCGGCATTGACACTCGGGGCAAAAAGCGCCGCACTTTCGATCGTGTCGAGTGCGCGACGCGCTGCGATGTAACGCCGTGCTGCGCTCGTCCAGCGCTCCGCCCGCGGGGCACCGGGTGTGCGCGAAACTTCGGCGAGGGCCGCCTCGACCTGCCCGGCATCCAGCAAACGGCGCGCGCGCGCGACGCGATCGACCGGCAGCGGCGAAGGTGTTCCCGCCTTGCGCACGACCACCAGATTGCTGAGTTCGCGTTTCAGGCTTTGCCACCAGCCGGTGCTGGCCATCCCGGTCATGAGCTCGGGCGCAACCCCGTCGAGCCCGATGCGCAGATCCTCCAGCGTCACCGGTTCGCGCGCGGCTTGCACGATGGTGGCGATCGCCGCAGGCTGCACGCTACCGAAGCGTTCGCGCAACTGATCCTCGAGAAACCCCAGATTGAGCCCGCGGTCGAGCGCACGGCGAGCGGCGAAGGCGACCATCAACCCCTCGCTCCGCGTCGCATAGCCAGAGGCGCGCCGTGCATCGCGATCGATCGTTCCCGACCGTGCTTCCAGATCGCCGATCTTGTCGGCCAGTTCGGCTTCGCGGCTGGACAAGGCGGCAAGGTCGATCGTCGGGACCGGGGCGTTGGTCTTGCTCGGCACGATTACGACCGGCGCTTGTCCGTTGCTGCCAACCGGTAGCGTGACGGTGGCGACCGGCTTGGTGTCGCCGCCCCGGACGAGGCGCAAGATGACGAAAGCGGTGGCGCTCGCCCCGATCAGGAACGCGATCAGCCCGAGCGCGATCGCCCGCCGCCAGCCGAGGCCGTCCGACGTCGCGACCCGCGGGGGCGGCACGAAGGGCGGCACGGTACGCGCCGCGACCGGCTCGACCTGCGGCGAATCGAAACGAGCGGGCGCGGTTTCGGGGACGGGAGGCGGTGTGTCGTCCATAGCTGCCTTATCGGGGCCATGACGCGGGCGGTCAACGGCTCGTCGTGCCGCCGCGCGCCTCCACCGCAGCGAACAAGGCTGCATCGTCCGGCGTCGCCGCGATGGCGAGCGCGCGCCAACCGCGCCCGGCGGCGGTGGCGATTGCCGGGCTGAAGGCGGCGATGTCCAGGGCCGCGCGATCCATCCCCAGATGTTCGAGCAGCCCCGCCAGTCGGCGCGCGGCGCGTGCCGAATGCAACAACGCGGTGGTTCCGGCGAGCGCGCGAAGCGCTGAATCATCGACGGGGATGGTGACGCTTTCATAGACGGGCACCACCGCCGCAACGGCTCCGCCCCGCTCCAGCGTGCGATCGCGACCGGTGAGGTGCAAGGCGTTGGCAAGCCCGTGCGCGGTGGCGATGGCCGCTATGTCGGCGGCGTTGCCGTCACCGGTCGCAATGACGTCAAAACCCGCCGCGCGTGCCGCCGCCGCCGTATGCGGCCCGACCGCCAGCACGGGGAGTTCCCGCAGCGCTTCGAGCCCGGGCCCGCCGAGCCGAAGCGCGTTGGCGCTGGTCAGAATGAGCGAATCGTAGAGTGTGGGATCGGAGACATCCCAGGGAAGCGCGCCCACCGCGAACAGCGGGAGTGATAGTGTTGCGAACCCGGCGGCCTGTGCGCGGGCGACGGTGGCGGCATTGCCCGGCTCGGGCCGCAACACCGCCAGTGTGGTCACGCCGCGAACAGCCGCCGTACCGACGCCGGAGCCCGCGCCAGCAAATCGGCCGCCAGCCGCGCGGCGAGCGTGGCATCGCCAACGGCCGCGCAAGCTTCGCCCGAAACGTGTGCGCTGCCATCCTCGGCGAACAATTCGGCGCGCAGGCGGATGGTGTCGCCGTCGCGTGTCGCCAGCGCAGCGACCGGCGAATGGCAATCGGCCTGCAATGCGGCGAGCAAGGCGCGTTCGACCAGCACACAGCAGTGCGTCGCTGCATCATCGATTGCGGCGAGCCAGCCGAGCATCCGCGTGTCGCTCGCCCGCGCCTCGATCCCGACCGCGCCTTGCGCGGGCGCGGGCAGCATGATGTCAATCGCGATGGCGACACCGACATCGGGGCGGCCAAGCCGGTCGAGCCCTGCTGCCGCCAGCATGGAGGCATCGACGGCACCCGCCGCGACCTTGGCCAGGCGCGTATCGACATTTCCGCGAAACAGCACGGTCGCCAGATCGGGGCGTATCCGTCGCAATTGTGCGACTCGGCGTGGCGAGCTGGTGCCGATCACCGCGCCCCGGCGCAGTGCGGCGATGCTTTCGGCCCCGATCAGCCGGTCGCGGACATCGGCACGCGGCAGCATCGCCGCGATGGCAATGTCGGCGGGGCGGATCGTCTCGACATCCTTCATCGAATGCACCGCGCAATCGATCTCACCCGACAGCAATGCGCGGTCGAGTTCCTTGGTCCACAGTGCCTTGCCGCCGATTTCGGCGAGCGCGACATTCTGCACGCGGTCGCCCGTGGTCTTGATCGGAACGATCTCGATCGCATCGGCGGTCCAGCCATGCGCCCGGGCCAGCGTGTCGCGCACCATATTGGCCTGGACGAGCGCAAGCGGCGATCCGCGCGTGCCGAGTCTGAATTGCGGATGGGTCACGCGGGTCCTCTGGTTTCGTGATACCCCTCTTGGCGAAACCACCCGATTTCGACAAGCGCCGCGCAACACGCTAGGGGGCGGGGCATGGCACTGATCCTTGGTCTTGAATCGAGCTGTGACGAAACCGCCGCCGCGGTGATCTCGTCTGACCGGCGCGTCCTCGCTCACCGCCTGGCGGGACAGGAGGCAGCGCACCGGCCGTTTGGCGGGGTGGTGCCCGAAATCGCGGCGCGCGCGCATGTCGAAGTGCTGGCCCCGCTGGTCGAAGCCGCATTGGCCGATGCCGGGGTAACGCTGGCCGATGTCGATGCGATTGCGGCAACCGCCGGGCCGGGCCTGATCGGTGGGGTGATGGTCGGGCTGGTCACGGGCAAGGCGCTGGCGCATGCGGCGGGCAAGCCGCTGATCGCGGTCAACCATCTCGAAGGCCACGCCCTGTCACCGCGCCTGGCCGATCCCGATCTCGCTTTCCCCTATCTCTTGCTGTTGGTGTCGGGCGGGCATTGCCAGTTGCTGCTGGTCGAAGGCGTTGCGCGCTATCGCCGCCTCGCCACCACGATCGACGATGCGGCTGGGGAAGCGTTCGACAAGACCGCCAAGGTGTTGGGGCTGGGCTTTCCCGGTGGCCCGGCGGTCGAGGCCGCAGCGGCTTTGGGGCGGCCGATCGTGCCATTGCCACGCCCGCTGAAGGGCTCCGCCGAGCCGCATTTCTCCTTCGCGGGCCTGAAAAGTGCGGTGGTGCGCGCACACGACGCCAAGACATGGAGCGTCGAGGATTTGGCCGCCTCGTTCCAGGCAGCGGTGATCGATTGCCTGCTCGATCGCACCGCGCGCGCGCTTGATCGTGCCGCGGGGGCGACGGCGCTGGTGGTCGCGGGCGGGGTTGCGGCGAATGGCGCGGTGCGGGCGGCACTCAGCGGGCTGGCGGACACCAACGGCCTGCGCTTCGTCGCGCCGCCTTTGTGGCTGTGTACCGACAATGCCGCGATGATCGGCTGGGCCGGGGCGGAGCGCTTTGCCAAAGGTTTGACCGACCCGCTCGACATTGCCGCGCGGCCGCGCTGGCCGCTCGATCCGGGGGCCGAAGCGGTGCGCGGCGCGGGGGTGAAGGCATGAAGATCGGCGTCATTGGCGGCGGGGCCTGGGGCACCGCGTTGGCACAGGTTGCCGCGCGCGGCGGTGATCCTGTCTTGCTATGGGCGCGCGAGCCCGACGTGGTCGCTTCGATCAACCAGACGCACGAGAATAGCCGCTTTCTCGCAGGCATTGCGCTGCCGCCCTCGATCCGGGCGACCGGCGCGCTTGGGGATCTCGCGGCGTGCGATGCGTTGCTGGTCGTCGCGCCCGCGCAGCACGTCCGCGCGGTGTTGGCCGAAACCCCGGTCGGCACGACGCCGCTGGTGCTGTGCGCCAAGGGGATTGAGGCGGGGACGCAGTTTCTGGTCGGCGAAGTGGCGCAACAGCTCCATCCTGAAGCGCCGATTGCAGTGCTGTCCGGCCCGACCTTTGCGCATGAAGTAGCGGCGGGGCAGCCGACCGCAGTCACGCTGGCCTGTGCCGACGCTGCGCTCGGCGCGGCGCTGGCCGATCGGCTCGCTAGTCCCAGCTTCCGCCCCTATGCCTCGACCGATGTGATCGGTGCCGAGATTGGCGGGGCGGTCAAGAATGTGCTCGCGATCGCGTGCGGCGTGGTCGAGGGCGCGGGGCTCGGCCAGAATGCACGCGCCGCGCTGATCGCGCGCGGCTTTGCAGAGATGACGCGCTTTGGCCTGGCGCGCGGTGCGCGGGCGGAAACGCTCAGCGGCCTGTCGGGGTTGGGCGATCTGGTGCTGACCTGTTCGTCGACCAGTTCGCGCAATTTCTCGCTCGGCATGGGATTGGGCCAGGGCAAGTGCGCGGCGGACCTGCTTGCCGATCGCCTGACCGTCGCAGAGGGCGCGTTCACCGCGCCAGTGCTGCGCGATGCGGCGGCGGCAGCGGGCGTCGACATGCCGGTGGTGGAGGCGGTGTGCGCGCTGCTTGACGGGCGCGAAGTCCATGCCGTGGTGGGCGCGCTGCTCGCGCGCCCGCTACGCCCGGAATAGCCGCTACTAAAAGTCGATCGCGATACCCTTTGACTCCCAATCGCCATAGCGGGTGGGATCAAGGCCATCGGGGTCGCCCTTCGCACTTTGCCCGGCCATCGCCGCCGGTTTCGGCTCGGGCTGCGGCAGCGGCGGGTTCGCGCTGAGATAGGCAGGTGGCTTCACATGCGGCGGGCGGCGGGCCATGGAGGTGTCCTTGGGGCGGCATGATGCCGTATCCCGCGTGACATCGGCGGTCTTTCCGCCCAATTCAACCCAGCGCCTGCAAGATTGTGAGACCCCGCTTTTGACCCTTCCGCCGCCCCGCCGCTATATGCCCAAGCCCGAACCGGTCGATCCGCCGGGTGTTCCCGCGCGGCGCGCGGCACTGCGCCTGCTCGATGCCGTATTACGCCAGGGCCTGCCGCTGGAGGTGGCGATCGGGCGCGCAACGGCGGGAATCGAGCGTGCCGACGACCGGGCGCTGGCCCATGCCATCGCCGCCGAAGTACTGCGCCGCTTGCCCGATCTCGACGCGTTGATCGATTCGGCGACCAAGACGCGGCTGCCCGATGATGCCAAGGCGCGCTTTGCGCTGCGCATTGCGCTCGTCCAGGCCTTGTCGCTCGGCACGCCGCCGCACGCCGCGATCTCGACCGTGCTGCCGCTGGTCGATGGCGGCCCGCGCAAGCTCGTCCACGGCGTGTTCGGCACGTTGATGCGCGGTGGCGACCAGCTTCCCGAACAGCCGACCCTGCCCGATCCGGTGGCGATCCGGTGGCACGCCGCCTGGGGCGATGACGGGATTGAGGCGGCCGAGCGCGCAATGGCAGCCCCGCCACCGCTCGACCTGACGCTGGCCGATCCGGCCACTACGGCTGCGATGGCGGAGGCGCTGGGCGGCGTGTCGCTGCTGCCCGGCCATATGCGCCTGCCCTCGGCGCATGTGCCCGAATTGCCGGGATTCGAGGACGGAAGTTGGTGGGTACAGGATATCGCCGCTTCGCTGCCCGCGCGCTTGCTCGGGCGTGGCCCCGGCGTTGCGCTGGACCTGTGCGCCGCCCCCGGCGGCAAGACGATGCAACTCGCGAGCGCAGGCTGGAGCGTCACCTCGGTTGATTCTTCGGAAAGTCGTCTGGCGCGACTTCGCGAAAATCTGGAGCGCACGCATCTGACGGCAGAGGTGATCGCGGCCGATCTGCTCTTGTGGTCGCCATCGGCTCCCGCAGATGCCGTGCTGCTCGACGCACCCTGCAGCGCGACGGGGATCTTTCGCCGTCATCCGGACGTGCTGCACCGCATCCGTCCCTCGCAAATCACCGAATTGGCCGCGTTGCAGGCAAAATTGCTTGCCCGTGCCGCCGATTGGGTAAAGCCGGGCGGGACGCTTGTTTTCGCGACCTGTTCGCTTGAACCGGCCGAGGGAGAGGCGCAGTTGAAGCGTTTTCTGGCCGCACGCAGCGATTATGCGATCGAGCCCGTTGCGCAGGACGCGCTTCCGGTTGGCATCGTGCCCAATCCCGGCGGTTGGGTGCGCACGCTTCCCGGCATGGTCGATCCCGGCGGCAATGACGGCTTTTTCATCGCACGGCTGCGCCGCGCCGGATAATCCCTTGCTTGCCCGGCGTCGTGGCCATGCTAGAGGCTGAAGGCTTATGACATACCGTCCTGTCCGTATCGCGCCGTCGATCCTGTCCGCCGATTTCGCCAAATTGGGCGAGGAAGTCCGCGCGATCGACCTTGCCGGCGCGGACTGGATCCATGTCGATGTGATGGACGGGCATTTCGTGCCCAATATCTCGATCGGTCCGGCGGTGGTGAAGGCGATCCGCCCGCACACCGCCAAGCCGCTCGACGTGCATTTGATGATTGCGCCGGTCGATCCCTATCTGGACGCCTTTGCCGAGGCGGGCGCGGATACGATCAGCATCCATGTCGAAGCGGGGCCGCACACGCATCGCAGCCTCCAGCACATCCGCAGCCTGGGCAAGCGCCCCGGCGTGGTACTGACCCCGCAGACCCCGGCCAAGGCGCTCGATTATCTGCTGGAAGAGGTCGACCTTGTCCTCATCATGAGCGTCAATCCCGGCTTTGGCGGGCAGGCGTTCATCGAAAGTTCGCTGCGCAAGATCGAGGCGGTGCGCAAGATGATCGACAAGGGCGGCTATGCTGTCGATCTGGAGGTCGATGGCGGCATCGATCTTGTCACCGCGCCCCGGGCGATTGCTGCCGGGGCCGATGCGCTGGTCGCGGGGACGGCGACCTTCCGCGGCGGCCCCGCGGCCTACGCCGCCAATATCGCGGGCCTGCGCGGCTAGATGGTTGAGCTGTCCCCCCTTGGAGCCCCGATCGAGTCCGGCCCCAATGTGCAGGGCGACAGCATCGACGAAGGCAAGCGGCTAATCCGCCAAGGGGGAGACAAAGGGTTGTCGCTGGCCGAACGTCTGGCCGAACGCTTTCATCGGCTGACCTGGCGCACGCCCATTCACGGGATGCGGTTGAAGGGCCGCCATCCGCTGAAGCTGATCGCCGTGCCGGACGATCCCTTTTTGGGCGATGCCCGGCGCGGCAACGCGTTGCTCGACGGTCGACTGAGCTTTCGTGGCGAATCGCGCGCGATCGCGGCGCTCGATTTGGCCAAGCCGGATTTTTCCAAGGCTTTTGCCGAGTATCTGCACGGTTTTTCCTGGCTGCGCGATCTCTCGACCGTTGCCACGCGCGCGCAGGGAATCCCCATTGCCGAGGCGCTGATGCGGCGTTGGCTCGATGCCCATGCCGACACGGTCAGCGAACCGGCGTGGCGCGCCGATCTGTGGGGGCGGCGGATCCTGCTGTGGACCGCGCACGCACCGCTTATCCTGTCATCGACCGATCTCGTCTACCGCAGCCGTGTTCTCAATACGCTGGCGCGTGGAGCACGGCATATCGACCGCGGGGCGGAAAAGGCCGCGCCGGGCGCGCCGCGCGTTGCGGCGATGTGCGGCGTGGTCGCAGCCGGGTTGTTGATCCCGGGCGGCGATGTGCGGCGCAGTGCCACCGAAGCCGCGCTTGCCAAGGCGCTGGCCGCATCGATTTTCGAAGATGGCGGCAATGTCGCCCGCGCGCCCGCCGCACAGGTCGATCTGCTGATGCTGTTGACCGCACTCCGCGAAGTCTATGCCGCGCGACGGCTTGAAGCGCCGACGAGTGTCACCAACGCGATCGCGGCGCTGGTTCCCGCCTTGCTCGGCGTCTGCCACGGCGACCGCGATGTCAGCAGTTGGCAAGGGGGCGCGCCGGTTGGGGCGGCGGCGCTCGACCAGATCATCGCGGCAACGGGCGTACGCACGCGTCCGCTGCGGCAAGCGCGCGAGTGGGGCTATCAGCGTTTGGCGGCCGGATCCACCGTCGTCATTCTCGACGGTGCACCCCCGCCGATCGCGCGTTTGGTCGAGGGCGGGTGTGCATCGACGCTGGCCTTCGAAATGTCCGATGGCCCGCATCGGCTCGTCGTCAATTGCGGCGGGGCGCGCGCGGGCGTCGTGCAGCTTCCGGCGGCGCTGGCCGAAGGGTTGCGGACTACAGCGGCGCATTCGACGCTGATCGTTGGCGACAGCAATTCGACCGCAATCCACGCCGATGGCACGCTCGGGCGCGGTGTATCCGAGGTCGAGCTCGCTCGGCAGGAGAGCGAGGGGTTGAGCCGCGTCGAGGCAAGCCATGATGGCTATGCCCGCCGCTTCGGGTTTCTCCATCGCCGCCAGCTCATTCTGGCGAGCGACGGGCGCGAGCTGCGTGGCGAGGACATGCTCCTCCCCGCGACCAAGCGCCGCAAGTTGGCGGCAACCGGCTTCGCCGTCCGTTTTCACCTGGGCGTGGGCGCGCAGGTTTCGCCGACTGCCGACGGACTTGCCGCGCTGTTACGGTTGCCCGGTGGCGGATTGTGGCAGTTCCGCTGTCGCGGCGGCACACTGGCGGTCGAGGAAAGCGTGTGGATCGATGCCGATGGCCGCCCGCATGCGACCATGCAGCTCGTTATCAGCGGCGAATCGCCTGCGGGTGGGGCGAGTGTAAGCTGGGCGTTCAAGCGCGCGGGATAAACCGCACCGGTTGAATCTTCGCAGGCGAGCGGGCAGGGACGCGCAAAGCCATCCCCTGGAGCACCCCATGACCACCATCTCCATTCGCCGCGCGCTGCTGTCGGTGTCCGACAAGACCGGTATCGTTGATCTCGCCCGTTCGCTCGCCGAGACAGGCGTCGAACTCGTTTCGACCGGTGGCACCGCCAAGGCGCTGCGCGAAGCGGGTCTCACCGTACGGGACATTTCGGACCTGACCGGTTTCCCCGAAATGATGGACGGCCGGGTCAAGACGCTGCACCCGGTGGTGCATGGCGGGCTGCTCGCGGTGCGCGACGATGCCGCGCATGTCGCGTCGATGGAGGAGCATGGCATCGGCGCGATCGATCTCGTCGTGGTCAATCTCTATCCGTTCGAGGCGACCGTCGCCAAGGGTGCCGAGCGCGACGAGATCATCGAGAATATCGATATTGGCGGGCCGTCGATGGTGCGTTCGGCCGCGAAGAACCATGCCTTTGTCGCGATCGTCACCGATCCGGCGGATTATGCGGTGGTCGCGCAAGGCAGCACCACGCTTGCCGATCGCCGTCGCTTCGCCGCCAAAGCTTATGCCGCGACCGCCGCCTATGACGGGATGATCGCGCAGTGGTTCGCCTTTGCCGACCAGGGCGAACGCTTCCCCGAAACGCTGCCCCTGACGCTCAAGCGCGGGCAGGCCTTGCGCTATGGCGAGAACCCGCACCAGTCGGCGGCGTTCTACACCGCCAGCGGCCCGCACGCGCGCGGCATCGGCCAGGCGCGCCAGGTGCAGGGCAAGGAACTCAGCTACAACAACCTCAACGACGCCGATGCCGCGCTCGATCTGGTCAGCGAATTCCGCGAGGCTGCGCCGACCTGCGTCATCGTCAAGCACGCCAACCCCTGTGGCGTCGCTACCGGCACCACGCTCGAACAGGCCTATGCCGCCGCCTTCGCGTGCGACACGGTTTCGGCTTTTGGCGGAATCATCGCGCTTAACCGGGCGCTGGACGGGGCGACGGCGCGCGCGATTTCGGGGATCTTCACCGAAGTGGTGGTCGCGCCCGATGCCGATGAAGAGGCGCTGGCGATCTTCGCCGCCAAGAAGAATTTGCGGTTGCTGCTGACCGGCGACCTGCCCAACCCGGCGCGGCCCGGTCTGCTCGCCAAGGCGATCACCGGCGGCTGGCTGGTGCAGACGCGCGATGGCGCGAGCAACCCCGAGCTGCAGGTCGTGACCAAGCGCCAGCCGACCGCCGAGGAACTGGCCGATTGCCGTTTCGCCTGGACCATCGCCAAGCACGTCAAGTCCAACGCCATCGTCTACGCCAAGGGCGGCAGCACCGCGGGCATTGGTGCGGGGCAAATGAACCGCCTCGAATCCGCGCGCATCGCCGCATGGAAGGCGAAGGACGCCGCCGAGAAGGCGGGTTGGGCAACTCCGCGCACGATCGGTTCGGCGGTAGCATCGGATGCCTTCTTCCCGTTTGCCGACGGTCTCCTGGCAGCAGTCGAGGCGGGCGCGACCGCCGTGATTCAGCCGGGCGGATCGATCCGCGACGATGAAGTGATCGCAGCGGCCGATGCAGCGGGCCTCGCGATGGTGTTCACCGGCGTTCGCCACTTCCGCCACTGAGGCGGCATCAAGCGGTCGCCGTTCAGGCGGCGACCGCTTCCGCCCCCGGCATCCGCCGGAACAAGGCGCGGTCCTCTGGACCGAACGCAAAGCGATATAGCACGAACAGATAGACACCGGCGATGGCGGGTTCGCCGATCAGCAGCTCCGCCCATTCGAAACGGTGCGGCAGCAGGGTGAACGCTCCGCCGACCAGCCCCGCCGCCAGCACCGCCCACGCCATCGGCCAGCGCCAGCCCGCGACGCGCGCCTTGAGCAAATGTGCCAGATAGTTGGATTTGATAATCGACGTCAGCACGACCGACAGGAACAGCGCGATCGCCGGACCCGCCGCCTGATATTCGAGCGGCCAGCCGAGCCATTGCATCCCGAAGATCAGCGCGAAGCTAAGGCCCACCTGGAACAGCAGCATCCCGATCGAAATCGCCATGTTCTGCAGCCGCGCGATATAGACGAGCGCGGATTCGCACACCGCCCCGGTCGAGGCCGCCGCTTCCGCGAACAGCAGGAACGCGAGCGCCGCCGTCCCCGCGACGAATTGCGGGCCCACCGTCCCCATCACCGCCTCGCCCGGAATGGAGCCCATCATCGCGAGGCCGGTCTGCGCCGCCAGAATCCAGAAGCCGACTTGCCGCACCTGGCTGGCCACGCCGGCATTGTCGCCGCGCGCGAGACTGGTGGTGATGACCGGGCCCAGGATCGGGTCGAAACTGGTCTTCAGCTTCCCCGGAATCGAGGCGACCTGCTGCGCCATCCAGTAAATGCCGACGATGCGCGGTTCGAACATCAGGAACAGGATCGAGCGATCGACATTGCGCGTACCCCATTCCAGCGCATCGGCCCCGGCGAGCGGGGCATTGCGACGGATCAGCGCGATGGTGCGTGCCGGGTGCAGCCGCCAGCCATGCGGTCGCCCGTAACTGCGCACGAACGGAACGGCGGATGCCGCCAGCGCGGCGATCATCGACAGCATATAGGCGATGACCAGCCCGTCATGCCGCGCGATTGGATACAGCACGCCCGCCGCGATCGAGATCGTCCACGGTTCGATCACCGCGCGCGCAGTCACCGTCGCCTGAACGTTGCGGCGATAGGCGAGGCCGGCAAGCATGATGTCGGACCACGCGCTGGCGACGATGATGCAGGGTAGCAGGCGTTCGAGCAGAGTCGGGCTGCTACCGTGATACATCAGCTCGGGCACCAGCATCAGCGCGGCGCTGGCGAGGCCCGACGCGATTGCGGCGACCACCAGGCAATCCCATACGATCTGGACATGCGGTCGCTCGTCCGCCTCCGCGATCGCTTGCGCCAGCCCGCGCTTAAGCCCGAAGGTAGCGAGCAAGGCCGCGACCTCGACGAACAACACCGCACGCGCAAAGGTGCCGAGCGTATCCGGGCCGTAGAGTCGGCCGGCGATGAACAGGAACGGCAGCCGCGCGACCAGCCGCATCATGAAGCCGATGATGTTGGTGCGGCCACCTTTGGCCAGCGCGTCGATTTCTTCCGTGCTTTGCCCGCCGGTCACGCCTGCGAGAGCGCTCAATGCGCGGCCCCCCAGCTGAGCCCGGTGCCGATCTCGATGCCCAGCGGAACGCTGAGCGTCACCGCGGGCTCGGCGGCGGTTGCCATCACGCGTTCGATTACCGGCTTGGCGGCGGCGACATCGCCTTCGGGCAGTTCGAAGACCAGTTCGTCATGCACCTGCAGCAGCATCTGCACGTCGGGCAGGCCAGCTTCGAGTAAGGCCGGGCCCATCCGCACCATCGCGCGCTTGATGATGTCGGCGCAGGTGCCTTGGATCGGGGCGTTGATCGCGGCGCGTTCGGCCCCCTGGCGCTCATGCTGCACCTTGGAGGCGATGCGCGGGAAATGCGTTTTCCGCCCGAACAGGGTGGTGGTGTAGCCGGTTTCGCGCACGCTCTCGGTGGTCTGCGCGATATAGTTGCGGATGCCGGGGAAGCGGTCGAAATAGCGGTCGATCATCGCCTGTGCTTCGTCCGCCGTCACATCCAGCCGACCGGCCAGGCCCCAGCGGCTGATGCCGTAAAGGATCGCGAAGTTGATCGTCTTGGCGCGGCCGCGCGTGTCGCGATTGACCTCGCCGAACAATTCCTGCGCGGTCATGCTGTGGATGTCGGCCCCGCTGGCGAAGGCTTCGCGCAATGCGGGCACATCGGCCATGTGCGCGGCAAGCCGCAGCTCGATCTGTGAATAATCGGCGGCGAGCAGGACATTGCCCGGTTCCGCCACAAAGGCATCGCGGATCTGGCGGCCGATTTCGGTGCGGATCGGGATGTTCTGCAAATTGGGATCGGTCGAGGACAAGCGCCCGGTCTGCGCGCCGGTCAGGCTGTAAGACGTATGCACGCGCCCCGTCGCCGGGTTGATCTGCGCTTGCAGGGCATCGGTATAGGTCGATTTGAGCTTCGACAATTGCCGCCATTCGAGCACCTTGGTGGCGATGTCCTTGCCGGGGGAATCGCGGTCGGCAGCGATGCGTTCCAGTTCGGTGACATCGGTCGAATAGACGCCCGACTTGCCCTTGCGGCCACCCTTGATGCCCATGCGTTCGAACAGCACGTCGCCCAATTGCTTTGGGCTGCCGATCGTGAACGGGCCACCGGCGAGCGCATGGATCTCGACTTCGAGCGCGCCGATCTGTCCGGAAAACTCGCCCGACAAATGCGCGAGGCGCTCGCGATCGACCTTGATGCCGTGGCGTTCCATCTGCGCGATGACGGGGACGAGCGGCCGGTCGACCATTTCATAGACACGCGTTGCGCCCTCGGCGGGCAAGCGCGGTTTGAAGCGCCGCCACAGCCTGAGCGTGACATCGGCGTCCTCGGCGGCGTAGCGCGTGGCTGCGTCGAGATCGATCTCGTTGAAGGTGCGTTGCGACTTGCCGACGCCGACCACGTCCTTGAAGGCGATGCAGCTATGCGAGAGATGCGTCGCGGCGAGTTCGTCCATGCTATGGCCGTGCAGCCCGGCATCGAGATCGAAGCTCATCAGGATCGTATCGTCAAAGGGCGCGACGTTCACGCCCAACCGCCCGAGCACGATCATATCGTATTTCAGATTGTGCCCGATCTTGAGCACGCCCGGATCCTCGAACAGCGGCTTCAACTTGGCGAGCGCGACCTCTGCGCTCAACTGCACCGGTTTTTCCGCAAAGAGCCCGCTTCCGCCATGTGCCAGAGGTACGTAGCAAGCGAGATTGGGATGCAGCGCCATGCTGATTCCGACCAGTTCGGCGCGCGTGGCATCGATTCCGGTGGTTTCGGTGTCGATCGCGATCCAGCCCTGGTGGCGCGCGATGGTGATCCAGCGCTCCAGCGCGGTTTCGTCGACCACGGTCTCATACGAATCATGATCGCAGGGTGGGTCCTGCTCGGTCGGCACCGCCTTGGGGTCCGGAATCGGCGCATCGGCGACGGCCGACAATTTGGCGATGAGCGACTTGAAGCCGTGATGCTCCAGGAACGCGCGCAACGGCGCATCGGGAATGCCCTGCAATTCGAGCTCGTCGAGCGGCTGCGGCAGCGGTTCGTCGCATTTGAGCGTGACCAGCACCTTGGACAGCCGCGCATTATCGGCCTGCGCGATCAGATTGTCGCGCAATTTGCCGGCCTTCATCGTCGGCGCGGCGGCGAGCACGCCCTCGAGATCGCCATGTTCGGCGATCAGCTTGGACGCGGTCTTGGGGCCTACGCCGGTGACGCCGGGGACGTTGTCGACGCTGTCGCCCATAAGCGCGAGCACGTCGCCCAATTGCGCGGGTTCGACGCCGAACTTCTCGCGGACATGCTCCGCGCCAAGGCGGCGGTTGTTCATCGTGTCGTACAGATCGAGTCCAGGCTCGATCAACTGCATCAGATCCTTGTCGGCGGAGACGATCGTCACCGCCCAGCCCTGCGCCAGCGCGGCTTTGGCGTAGCAGGCGATGATATCGTCGGCCTCCAGCCCCTCGGTCTCGATACACGGCAGCGAGAAAGCGCGCGTGGCATCGCGAATCATCGGGAATTGCGGGACCAGATCCTCGGGCGCGGGCGGGCGGTGCGCCTTATATTGATCGTACAGATCGTTGCGGAAGGTCTTGCTCGACTTGTCGAGGATGACCGCCATGTGCGTCGGCCCATCGGCCTTGTGCAGTTCATCGGCCAGTTTCCACAGCATCGTGGTATAGCCGTAAACGGCACCGACCGGCTCGCCATGAATGTTGGTGAGCGGCGGGAGGCGGTGATAGGCGCGGAAGATATACCCCGAGCCATCGACAAGATAGAGATGCGGCATTGCGGGTGGATAGCCCAAGCTTTCGCAAGGACAAAGCCCCGCTTTCGTGTCGGCTATCCGTGATTCGCCACGACGCTCGCCACCACCGCCTGCATCAGCGCCTGGCGGGCGGGAATCGGCTTGGGCGTATCGCCGATCATCACTGCGATCGCGTAGCTGCGGCCATCGGGGGCGATCAGCAGGCCGACATCGTTATAGCCGGCAGTGCGTCCGGCGAGATCCTGGCCCGTGCCGGTCTTGTGGCCGAAGGTCCACCCGGCTGGCACCGCGCCGCGCAGGCGCTGCTTGCCGGTATGCGAGGATTCCATCGTGGCCAGAAGATACTCGGTCGAGCTGCGCGACAACAGGTCCCCGCGCTTCAGCCGCGCCAGTGCCTCCGCAATGGCGCGGGGGGCCGCACCGTCGGGCGGATCGGAAACATAGCGTTCATAGGCGGCGATGCGGTCGGTGCGCGGGAGACGCGCGCGGGCGAGCGCAAAGGCGTTGCCGAAGGCGAAATCGGGTTTCCATACCAACCCGGCGGTCTGGCTTTGCAGCAGGCGCTCGCCCGGGCCGAAGCGAATGTCGCCCAGCCGCTTGCGCTGGAGGAAATCGCGCACCGCATTGGGCCCGCCGACATAGCGCAACAAGCGGTCGTTGGCGGTGTTGTCGCTCATCGTCAGCGCGCGTTGCAACAATTCGCCGACGGTGGTCTGATAGCCCTGCTCACCCTTGATCAGCGCCGCGATCGGCTGATGGAAGACGGTGAGATCGTCGCGGGTCAGCGTGATCGGATCTTCGAGTTTCAAGCGCCCGGCATCGCGGTAATCGAGCACGGTCATCGCGACCCACAATTTGCTGACGCTTTGCTGCGGCAGGCGTTGCTCGCCGCCGGTGTCGACCGCCCAGCCTTCCTCGATGCTGCGCACTGCGACGCCAACGCGTCCGTCAAAGCCCCGCACCAGCGCCGCGACATTGGCGACGAGCGCGGAAGGCGGCGCGACGGGCCGCGGCGCGATGGGGACCGTCACCGTAGAGCTCGGCAGCGGAGCGAGCGGCGGAGCGGCGGCGAGGCGCGCGACATGGACATTGGCATCGTGACCGCAGGCGCACAGGGCAGCCGTAAGCACCATTGCCGCCGCCGGTTTTGGGAATCGATACGGAAGAATGCGCGTCACCGTTTACTTGCCCCAATGTCCCGAGAAAGACCCTCTCTCCCGAGCCCCACATCCCATGATAGGGCAACAATAGGGTTGAGGAATCCTTTCGCGGCAACCGTGCGATGAATCGCCTGTACCACAGGATGAGACGAGCTTTTAGCGGGAACCGGCCAGACCGTTGATTTCAGGGCACCAAAATGGTGTCGAGCGCTTCGGGCAGCATATTTGGATAATCCAGCGTATAATGCAGCCCGCGCGATTCCTTGCGGTGCAGCGCCGAACGCACGATCAGTTCCGCGGTCTGCAGCAGGTTGCGCAACTCGATCAGGTCGGGCGTGACGCGGAAGTGGCCGTAATAATCGTTGACCTCGTCGGTCAGCATGCGGATGCGGTGCTGCGCGCGTTCCAGCCGCTTGGTGGTGCGCACGATCCCGACATAATTCCACATGAAGCGGCGGATTTCGGTCCAGTTCTGCTTGATGACGACTTCCTCGTCCGAATCCTCGACGCGGCTTTCGTCCCACGGGCGGATCGCCGGCGGCGGGGGCAAATCGTCCCAATGCTCGCTGATATGCTGGGCGCACGCTTCGCCGAACACGAAACATTCGAGCAGGCTGTTGGAGGCAAGCCGGTTGGCGCCGTGCAGCCCGCTCTCGCTGCATTCGCCCGCGGCATAGAGGCCGGGAAGATCGGTGCGACCGTCGAGATCCACCACCACCCCGCCGCAGGTGTAATGCTGCGCGGGCACCACCGGGATCGGGTCGGTGGTCATGTCGATGCCGAGGCCGAGCAGCTTTTCCTGGATGTTGGGGAAATGCTCGTGGATGAACTCCGGCCCCATATGGCTGATGTCGAGATGAACGTAATCGAGCCCCAAGCGCTTGATTTCATGGTCGATCGCGCGCGCGACGATGTCGCGTGGGGCCAGTTCCAGCCGCGGATCGAAATCGGGCATGAAGCGATAGCCGGTATCGGGGATGAGCAATTGCCCGCCCTCGCCGCGCACCGCCTCGGTAATCAGGAAATTCTTGACGTCGAGATTGTAGAGGCAGGTCGGGTGGAACTGCATCATCTCCATGTTGGAAACACGACACCCCGCGCGCCATGCCATGGCGATTCCATCCCCGGTTGCGCCACGCGGTGCCGTCGAAAACAGATAGGTGCGCCCTGCCCCGCCCGTTGCGAGGATCGTTGCGCGCGCGGTGTACAGCTCGACCCGACCGGTCGCGCGGTTGACGGCATAGACGCCCCACACATGCCCCGCGCCCGAATAGCGTTCCTCATGCCGACTGGTGGCAAGGTCGATCGCGACCATGTCGGGGACGAGCGTGATGTTGGGATGGTCGGTCGCGGCGCGTTGCAGCGCTTCCTGCACCGCCCAGCCGGTCGCATCGGCGACATGGACGATGCGGCGGTGCGAATGGCCGCCCTCGCGCGTCAAATGCAGCGCCCCGCCATTCTCTTCGCTTTCGGTCGCAAAGGGCACGCCGAGTTCGCGTAGCCGCGCGATCGCAGCGGGCGCGCGTTCGACCACCATTTCGACGGTCGCACGGTTGTTCAGCCCGGCACCCGCGATCATCGTGTCTTCGATATGGCTTTCGAAGGTGTCGCCTTCTTCCAGCACGGCCGCGATGCCGCCTTGCGCCCAGGCGGTCGAGCCTTCGTCGAGCCGCCCCTTGGCGAGTACAGTAACCTTGAAACGATCGGCGAGGTTGAGCGCTGCGGTGAGCCCGGCTGCACCCGAGCCGATGATGAGCACGTCCGAGGTGTTGGTCTGGGGCAAAAGCGGATCCGTTCGTGTCGAGCGCAGTCGAGACACCTGTCGCGGTGGCCCGCAGGGTTCTCGACTACGCTCGAACCGAACGGGAAGACAAGGATATTAGGCGGCGTTCGATGCCCGCGTAAGGTTTAGGAACACGTCCTCCAGATCGGCTTCGCGCGTCGAGACATCGACGATGCCGTAACCATCGGCCTGCACCGCAGCGAGCACCTGGCCCGCATTCACCTGGTCCTTGGCATAGGTGATGGCGAGCGTGCGCGTGCCCTTGAGTGCGATCTTCTGGAAACATGCCGCCGTTGGCAGTGCGGCAACGTCGCGGTCGACGGTCACCTCGACCAGCTTCTCGGTCGCCTTTGCCAGCAATTCGCGCGTCGGCTCGTTGGCGATGACCTTGCCATGGTTGATGATGGCGATGCGGTCGCACAATTGTTCGGCTTCCTCGAGATAATGCGTCGTCAGCACCACCGTGATCCCCGCATCGTTGAGCGAGCGGACATAGGCCCAGAGCTGCTGGCGCAATTCGATATCGACGCCGGCCGTCGGCTCGTCCAGCACCAGCACGGGCGGGCTGTGGACCATGGCCTTGGCGACCATCAGCCGCCGTTTCATCCCGCCCGACAGCGTGCGCGCATAGGCATTGGCCTTGTCCTCGAGATGCACCGCGCGCAGCAATTCCATCGAGCGCCGCTTCGCCTTGGGCACGCCGTACAGCCCGGCCTGGATCTCCAGCGTCTCGAACGGCGAGAAGAACGGGTCGAACAGGATTTCCTGGTTGACGATGCCGATCGAAACCTTGGCGTTGCGCGGGTGTTGGTCGATATCGAAGCCCCAGATCGAGGCGCTGCCGCTGGTCTTGTTAACGAGGCCGGCCAGGATGTTGATGAGCGTCGATTTGCCCGCACCATTGGGGCCGAGCAGGCCGAAGATTGTCCCACGCGGTACATCGAACGAGACCCCGTCGAGCGCGCGCTTGCCGCCCTTATAGGTCTTGCACAGGTTCGCGATGGAGATAGCGGCCTCGGTCATGGCTTCGCCCTACGCGCGCCACGCGCCAAGCTCAATCCTCCCCGTGCCGGGGAGGATTGTTCACGCGCGACACCGCTGCTATGCGCGTCGCCATGATCGCTCCGCCCGAAATCGTCCGTGTCACCCACACCCGCAATCATTGCGATGGCGCGTCGGATATTCCCGGCGGTGCCAGCCTCGGCCATCCGCGCGTTTTCCTCGAAATCGATGAGAGCGGCTATGTCGATTGCGGCTATTGCGACCGGCGTTTCGTCCTGATCGGTGGCCCCGCCGATGGTGTCGATCCGTCGACCTTGCGCGATCACGGGGATGGCGCAGGCCTGTAAGCCGCCTATATTGTCGGAATGACCAGTCCGACAGACCCCCGCGCCTTTCTCTATCATGATGGCCAGCTCGATCCGGCGGAGGCGCAGGCGCTGACTGTCGCTGCGCTCGGCAAGGCCGATGATGGCGAGCTTTACCTGCAATATCGCAAGTCCGAGGCGTTCGGCTTCGATGACGGGCGGTTGAAAACAGCCAGCTACGACACGCATTCGGGCTTCGGCTTGCGCGCGGTGTCGGGCGAGATGACCGCCTTCGCCCATGCCAATGAGCTGAGCGCCGCCGCGATCCGGCGCGCGAGCGAAACGATGGCGCTGATCGATCCATCGTCCGCGCCCAAAGCGGGGCCGCCGCGCAGCACGAACCGGCATCTCTATACAGCCGCCGACCCGCTCGACCTGATCCCATTCGCCGACAAGGTGAACCTCTGCCAGACGATCGACGCCGCCGCGCGCGCGCGCGATCCGCGTGTGGCGCAGGTGTCGGTGTCGCTCTTGGGCAATTGGAACGTCATCGAGATCGTCCGCGCCGACGGCTTCGTCGCGACCGACGTGCGCCCGCTGGTGCGCTTGAACGTGTCGATCGTCGTCGAGCAGAATGGCCGCCGCGAAACCGGTACTTTCGGCATGGGCGGTCGCTATCTCTATACCGAGCTGATGGAACCGGCGACGTGGAACCGCGCGATCGATCAGGCACTGTCGCAGGCGCTGGTCAATCTCGATGCGGTCGCGGCCCCGGCGGGCGAGATGACCGTGCTGCTCGGACCGGGCTGGCCCGGCATCCTGCTGCACGAAGCGATCGGCCATGGGCTGGAGGGGGATTTCAACCGCAAGGGCACCAGCGCCTTTTCCGGCCGCATCGGCGAGCGCGTCGCGGCCCCGGGCGTGACGGTGGTCGACGACGGATCGATCGCCGACCGGCGCGGCTCGCTGTCGATCGACGACGAAGGCACGCCGACGCAGGAAAATGTGCTGATCGAGGACGGTATCCTCAAGGGCTATATCCAGGACCGCCTCAACGCGCGCCTGATGGGCGTGGCCCCGACCGGCAATGGCCGCCGCGAAAGCTTCGCCCATGCGCCGATGCCGCGCATGACCAACACTTTTATGCGCGGCGGCAACGACGATCCGGCCGAATTGCTCAGCCGCATGAAGACCGGCATCTTCGCCAAATCCTTCGGCGGCGGTCAGGTCGATATCGTCTCGGGCAAATTCGTGTTCAGTTGCACCGAGGCGTATCTGGTCGAGAATGGCAAGCTCGGCGCGCCGATCAAGGGCGCGACGCTGATCGGCGATGGCCCGTCCTGCCTGACGCGCGTCGAAGGGATCGGCAACGATTTCGCGCTCGACGAGGGCGTCGGCATGTGCGGCAAAGGCGGTCAGAGCGTTCCCGCAGGCGTCGGGCAGCCGACCTTGCTGGTCGCGGGGCTGACGGTCGGCGGAACGGCGGTCTAAGCCCGCACATCGCCAAAGGGATGCGCTTATGTTAAGCGGTTGCGATGGAGTTCTTTCGCGCCCTTGACGACAAGCACCGCGCCTTCATTGCGCGGCAGCCGGTGTTTTTCGTGGCGACGGCGGCGGAGGGCGCGCGCATCAACCTCAGCCCCAAGGGCATGGACAGCTTTCGCGTGCTCGGGCCCAATCGCGTTGCCTATCTCGACCTTGGCGGATCGGGCAACGAAACGCAGGCGCATCTCGCCGCCGATGGGCGCATCACCATCATGTTCTGCGCGTTCGACAATCCGGCGTTGATTTTGCGGCTGTATGGCACCGGGCGTTTCGTGATTGCGGGGGAGCCGGAGTTCGACGCGCTCGCCCAGCATTTTCCGCGCTTGCCCGGTGCGCGGCAGGTGTTCGACATCGCGGTGGACAGCGTGCAGACCAGTTGCGGATGGGGCGTGCCGCATATGACGCTCGATCGTCCGCGCGACACGCTGGTCAAATATCACGCCCAGCAAGATCCGGAGGCGCGCCTCGCCAAGATCGCGGATCGCACGACGAGCATCGACGGCCTGCCCGTGCGCGTGCAGGCGGTGTTGCCGACCTTCGACCTGCCTGTCGCGTGATTCACCCATGAGTCTGGCGGAGCTGGGCCGCTTTGCGCGCAACGAAGCGCATATCGTGATCGGACTACTCGAGTCCGAGGGGATTCCGGCGTTCGCGCTCGACGGCAATGCCAGCATTGCGGATGGGAGCCAGTTCTTCATCCCCGTGCGCGTGATGGTCGATGCGGACGATATCGAGGCCGCGCGGCAGATCATCGCAGCGCTGCCCGATTCTTAGGCAGACCTTCGCGACTGCACAAAAATTTACCCATCGGTAATCTTTCCTGACGCGTTTGTGCGCGGAAACGCGTCTTTCTAACTCTGGCACGGTCATTGCGTAGAAGCCCTCGGGGTCCATAACCAGGGGCGGTTGTCGCATGAAGCTCGTCATAGCCATCATCAAACCCTTCAAGCTTGATGAGGTGCGCGAAGCGCTCACCGAAATCGGCGTTGCCGGGATGACCGTTACCGAGGTCAAGGGATTCGGCCGCCAGAAGGGCCAGACCGAAATCTATCGCGGTGCGGAATACAGCACCAACATGGTGCCCAAGATCAAGATCGAGATCGTCTGCGGCGCGGATCTTGCCGACAAGGTCGTCGAGGCGATCCAGGCGTCGGCCAATACCGGCGCGATCGGCGACGGCAAGATTTTCGTGCTCGATGTCGGGCAGGCGGTCCGCATCCGCACCGGCGAAACCGATGAGACCGCGCTGTGAGCGGGGCTGTTAAGGGGGTAAAGATGAAAGCATCGACCAAATTGGGGTTGGCGGCGCTCGCGGGGGCTGCCGTCTTCGCCGCGCTCCCGGCCTGGGCGCAGACCACGGCGGCGGCGGCCGTCTCGCCGATTCCAAAGGCCACCGTCGACAAGGGCGATACCGCCTGGTTGCTGGTTTCCTCGCTACTGGTGCTGATGATGTCGGTGCCCGGCCTTGCCTTGTTCTATGGCGGCCTGGTGCGCACCAAGAACATGCTCAGCGTCCTCACGCAGGTGCTGATGATCGTGTGCATGGTCGCAGTGATCTGGGTCACCTACGGCTATTCGGTCACCTTTACCGGCGGCAGCGCTTATTTCGGCGGCTTCTCCAAGGCGTTCCTGATGGGCGTCGACGCGAACAGCCAGGCAGCGACCTTCTCCAACGGGGTCTATGTCCCTGAATATGCCTATATCTGCTTCCAGATGACCTTTGCCTGCATCACGCCGGCCTTGTTCATTGGCAGCGTGGCGGAGCGGGTGAAATTCTCGCCGCTGATGCTGTTCACCGCTTTGTGGGTGACGCTGGTCTATTTCCCGATCGCACACATGGTGTGGTATTGGGGCGGGCCGGACGCGATTGCTTCGGCGGCGCTTAAGGGCGCAGCCGCACTGACCGCGCAGAATGCCGATGCGGGCAAGCTGTTCCAGTGGGGCGCGCTCGATTTCGCTGGCGGCACCGTCGTCCACATCAACGCCGGTATCACCGGTCTGGTGATGTGCATCCTGCTCGGCAAGCGTCTGGGGTACCCCAAGGAGCCGATGCCGCCGCACTCGCTGACCATGACCATGATCGGTGCCAGCTTGCTGTGGGTCGGCTGGTTCGGGTTCAACGCCGGTTCCAACCTCGAAGCCAATGGCGTCACCTCGGTTGCCTTCATCAACACCTTCGTCGCCACCGCCGCTGCTGGCCTGTCCTGGCTGCTGGTCGAACAGATCGTGCGCGGCAAGCCGTCGCTGCTGGGGGCTGCCTCGGGTGTCGTGGCGGGGCTCGTCGCGGTCACCCCGGCCTCGGGTTATGCCGGGCCGATGGGGTCGGTCGTGCTCGGCCTGATCGTCTCGCCGCTCTGCTTCTTCTTCGTCGCCAAGGTGAAGTCGTGGTTCAAATATGACGACTCGCTCGACGTGTTCGGCGTGCACTGTGTCGGCGGCATCACCGGCGCGATCGCGACCGGGATCCTGGTTTCGCCCAAACTCGGTGGCCAGGGCATCGCCGACTACGCGACCAAGCCCGGCACCATGGTCGCTGGCAGCTATGACATGCTCGGCCAAGTCATCACCCAATGCTGGGCCGTCGGTCTGACGCTGGTCTGGTCGGGCGTCGGTGCAGCGGTGCTGTTCGTCCTGATCGACAAGACCTGGGGCATGCGTGTCAGCGCCGATGTCGAGCAGGAAGGCCTCGACATCGCCGAACATGGCGAACGCGCTTACCACTATTGAAGAGATTGGCTGCCGGGTTCGGGGGAGCCCGGCAGCCAAACCATGTTCCTCCTGCGGACGACCTAAGGCCGGTGCGGCAACGCACCGGCCCTTTTTCTTTGTGAAGGCCCGGACAGGGGCGAAGGTGGCTAAGGCTGCGCGGCCAGGCCGTTGACCAGCATATCGGCAATCACGTCGGCGACCGCCTCGGGGGCGAGGTCATCGGTCCACACGCCGTAGCGCAACCCCAGGAACACGTTCATACCCATCACCGCCCAGGCGTGGACTTCGGACACGTCGCTACGGATCTCGCCGCGCGCCGCCGCTGCCTTCAGCCGTGCCGCGATACGCTCGGCGGTCGTCGCATAATGCAGGTGGAAGGATTCGGGATCGACGAATTCGGCTTCGTCGATGATGCGGTAAATTTCCTTGTGCCCGCGCACAAAGGCGATGAATTCGAGCAGCCCGGCACGTTCCGCCGCGATCTGGTCGGGTGCTGCGCGAATCGCCGGGGCGACGCGGTCGCGGACCTGATCCGACATGTCGCGCACCAGCGCGCGGAATACGGCGTCCTTCGAATCGAAATAGGTGTAGAAACTGCCCAGCGCGACACCGGCCCGACGCGTGATGCCGCTGACCGAGGCTTCGTGGAACCCACGCTCGCCGAATTCGATCGCCGCCGCATCGAGGATGGCGCGCAACGTCTTGCGCCCGCGCTCGGTGCGCGGTGCCTTGCCGGCGCTTGCCGAGTCGTCGAGGCGCACAGCGTCGCCGCGCGCGGCCAGATCGCCCGCTTGCGCCGCGTCGGCTGTTGCCACCACGCCACGTTTGGCTGCCATCGTATGGTCCTCCCCAAATCCCAAGTTGAAACCTGGTTCATGTTTCAGTAAAGCGAGAAGCACAGGCGCACAACCCGGATGCATATCGGGCCATGTGGATGCGCCGCAGGAGGGGAAAACCGATGACACGCCTGAATTCCGTGCGCCTGTTGCTCAATGCCAGCGTCGCGCTTGCTGCCATGGTCGCCGCGCCTGCCATGGCCCAGACCACCCCGACGCCAGCAGAACCGGAAGCGGTCGCCGAGAACAGCGACATCGTCGTCACCGCGCGCCGCCGCGCGGAGACCTTGCTGGATGTGCCGATCGCGGTGACCGCCTTCAGCGCCGACCGACTCGAAAAGACGGGTGTGGTCGATCTGACCGATATCCAGAACGTTACCCCCAACACCACGCTGAAGGATGCGCGCGGCACCAATTCCACGCTCGCCGCCTTCATCCGCGGCGTTGGCCAGCAGGATCCGGTCCCCGGCTTCGAGGCGGGGATCGGCATCTATCTCGACGATGTCTATCTCAACCGGCCGCAGGCGGCGGTTCTGGATGTGTACGAAGTCGATCGAATCGAAGTGCTGCGCGGGCCGCAGGGTACGCTCTATGGCCGCAACACCATTGGCGGCGCGGTCAAATACGTTACCAAGCGCCTGGCCGATGTGCCCGAGGCGAGTTTCAAGGCGAGCTATGGGTCGTTCAACCAGGCCGACGGCATCGTCAGCCTGTCGACGCCGGTCGGATCGCTGTTCAAGATTGGCGTGTCGGGCGCGCGGCTGACGCGTGACGGCTTCGGGCGCAACACCAACCTCAACATCGACAATTACAACAAGAACGTCTGGGCCGGGCGCGGCACGATCGAGTTTGCGTCGCCCGACGGGCGGATGTCGCTGCGGCTGACCGGCGATTACACCGAGGATAAATCGAACGCTCGCAACGGATCGCGACTGATCACCAGCTTGCTGACCGCGACGCCGGTGCAATCCAACCCCTTCGACACCCGCGCCGGGCTCAACAACCCGCGCCAGAACATCCAGGCGGGCGGGCTTTCGCTGGTCGCGACGGGCGAACTGACCGACCATCTGACGCTGAAGAGCATCAGTGCGTTCCGCAAGGATCGTTCCTTTACACCGATCGACTTTGACGCGCTGCCCGCGGTCGATGTCGATGTGCCCGCCGTGTATCGCAACGAACAGACCAGCCAGGAATTTCAACTCGCTTACAAGAGCGACAAGCTCAACGGCCTGGTCGGCTTCTATTATCTGGGGGCCAAGGCTTCGACCGGTTTCGACGTGCTGCTGTCGACGACGCTCCCCAATTTTGACGCCTATACCGCTGGCGACGTGCGGACCGAAACCAGCTCGATCTTCGGCGATTTCACCTATGATTTCACGCCGCAATGGAGCCTGTCGCTGGGCGGGCGCTACACCTGGGACCAGCGCCAGTCCTATGTCTTCAAGGCCAGCTATTTCGGCGTGACCTCGGAATTTGGCGGCAGCCCGACGCTGGTCGGCGCACCATCGACGGACTTCCGTGGCACCGCCAACTTCAAGCGCTTCACCCCGCGCGCTTCGCTGAGCTTCAAGCCGACCGCCGACCATCTGCTGTATGCGTCTTACTCGGAAGGCTTCAAAGGCGGCGGTTTCGATCCGCGCGGTTCTGGTACCTCGGCACCAGACGTCAATCAGGATGGCGTGCGCAGCTATCAGGAAATCTACAACTATCTGTTGTTCAAGCCCGAAGTGGTGAAGAGCTATGAAATCGGCTGGAAGGGCGCACTGTTCGAAAAGCGCCTGACCTTCGCGCTCGACGGCTTCTATTCGGATTACAGCAACGTGCAGGTGCCGGGGTCGGTCGGCTGCATCATCGGTGGCGTGCAGTCCTTCTGCGGCATCACCACCAACGCCGCCAAGGCGACGATCAAGGGCGTCGAACTCGAATCGAACGCGATTCTCGCGCGGGATTTCGCAGGGGCGGGGTCGAACGTGACGCTTGCCGGGACGCTGGGTTATATCGATGCCAAGTACAAAACCTTCATCGGGCCGACCGGGACCGACGTCGCCAATGTTCGCGTGTTCCAGAACACGCCGGACTGGACGCTATCGGGTACGCTCGGTGCCACGGTTCCGGCCGGGCCGGGCAAGGTTAACGCCTCCACCACGGTGTCGTATCGCAGCCTGACGCATCAGTTCGAAACCGCCAGCCCGTTCCTCGACCAGCCGGGCTATGCGCTGTGGGACGCGCATTTGACCTATACCTTTGGCAAGGGGCGCTATTCGATCGGCGTCCATGCCAAGAACATCACCGACAAGCACTATAAGACCTCGGGCTATCAATATATCCGCACCGATCTGGCTGGGAATCCGATCAATCTCGCGAACGTGCCGGTTCCGAATGGCCCTTATGTTCCGACGCTGGGCAAGGAAGGCATCGCCACCGCCTTTTACGGCAATCCGCGCCAGGTGTTCGGTACGATTACCGCGAAATTCTGAATCGCGGCGGTTACAAACAGGTGGGCCGGGCACTCGACGCGGGGTGCCCGGCCCTTTTTACGATTGAGGGCAGGCAACATGACCACCGACACCCCCCGCCCGGCAAACCGCGCGCTCGTCCTGGCGATGCTGCTGCTGGTCTATACCTTCAATTTTCTCGACCGGCAGATTTTGAGCATCCTGGCGCAGCCGGTGAAGGCGTCATTGGCGCTGACCGATACACAGCTCGGTATGCTCGGGGGCCTCGCTTTTGCCGCGCTCTATTCGACGCTGGCGATCCCGCTCGCCTTGCTGGCGGATCGCACCAGCCGTTCCTGGGTGATTGCGCTGTCGCTCGGCGTGTGGAGCGTGTTCACCGCATTGTGCGGCACCGCGCAGAGCTTCGGGCAGATGTTCGCCTTTCGCCTCGGCGTCGGCGTCGGCGAAGCGGGCGGGGTGGCACCCTCTTACGCGCTGATCGGCGATTATTATCCGGCCAACACGCGGGCGCGGGCGCTGTCGATCTATTCGCTTGGCATCCCGGTCGGCGCGGCGGCGGGGGCGTCGCTCGGCGGCTATATCGCGCAGACGGTCGAATGGCGCAGCGCGTTCCTGGCGGTTGGGGTGGCGGGGCTGCTGCTTGCGCCTGCGTTTAAATGGATCGTGCGCGATCGCCCGCGCGCGGTGGCACCGGTGGATCAAGTGCCGATCACCCATGTCTTCGGTATCCTCGCCGCCAAGCCGAGCTTCTGGCTGCTCGCCTTCGGGGCGGCGGCAGGGTCGATGTGCGGTTATGGCGTGGCTTTCTGGCTGCCGAGCATGATCATGCGCAATTACGGTCTGGGCTTGAGCCAGACCGGGCAGTTCTTCGGCGCGTTGCTGCTCAGCGGTGGCGTTGCGGGTATTTTGCTGGGGGGATGGTTGGGCGACCGGCTCGGGGCGCGCGGGCGGCGCTGGTACGCGCTGTTTCCGGCGATCTGCTATGTGGTGGGGACGCCGTTGTTTATCGCCGGGGTATTGGCCGGATCGTGGCAGGCCGCGTTCGCCTTGTTCCTGCTGCCACAGGCGCTGGTCTATGTCTGGCTCGGGCCGGTGCTGACCGCCGTCCAGCATCTCGTCCCCGCCCATATGCGCGCGACCGCCTCGGCCAGTTTCCTGCTCATCAACAATCTGATCGGGCTTGGGCTGGGCTCCTGGGCAATCGGCTCGCTGTCGGACCATTTGGCACCAGCCTATGGCACCGACGCCCTGCGCTATGCGATTGCGACGGGCCTGTGCCTGTATCTGGTCGCGGGCGCGCTAATGGCGCTCGCCAGCCGGTTTCTAACGCGCGATTGGGTGGAGTGAGGGCAGGGGCTGGAAAGCAGCGTTTGATGCCGCCCTGCCTGTTTAAGAAGTGGTGTCCCGTAGAGGACAAGGTTGGGCAATCAGATTATCGGAAAACCTCGGTCAAATGAAAGTATCATGCTAAAAATTATGCCGGAATTTTTCGGTCGGTATTTCTCCCCCGATTGGCTCTCAATCCCGCGCCTCTCGTATTGAATCAAGCTCAGCCAGCCGCACCGGATCGTCGGCTGCCAGTTCTTCCTCTAGATAATAGGAATATGGGATATCCCGCACCATTTGTTGCGTCGCTTCACTAAACTCCGGTGCGATGATCGCAAAGGCGTCGACCAGTTCGCGCAGGAATGTCTTATCTAGCGCCTTAAGATCAGCGCCCAGCAACTCCATCATCTGGATAGCCTCGTCGGGATCGAGAATATCGTCTTCCGTGAGGTCAAGAAAAAGCGAAAAATGAGCAATAATTCGTGCGATCTGAATTGCAATCATGGTTTCACGATCCTGATTTTTATGTTCGTAACATTCAACTTTTTTAGTAATTTTATAGCCGCAAGGCGCTCGTGTTCATTAGGAACTTCCCAAACGCCGATGAGGCGATGCTGCGACAAAACTTCGGACTGGCGCAAGACTTGCGCTCGTGCTCGCGGCTGATCCCGAATGGCCCATTTTCTATCAACCACATATTCGCCATGCACCCCGTCGAATTTGACCGGCCGCCTCGATCCATTGGGAAGGGTCCGGGTTAAGGTCGGCGCTTGGCCGGACCGAGCACCGGTCGCTTGGTCATTGTAAAGTTTCCAAGGCTTGTCGGAGGTAAGGTTCTCTTTAACCCAACCGATTTGCGGCGGATCATAGGAAATGCGCGGCGTTACAGCGCGCATACGGCGCAAGGCGGACACCTTCGACAGCGTCGCTCCGGGTGCTGCCGCCAGCGCGACATTGCCAACGATCGATCCGGTGGCACGGCCAAGGTCGCGCGAAGACGCATGTGCAATCGTATTGACCGCGCGAGCGATATGAATCCGCGCGGGCGTGTTTTCGGCTACCAGGACCGAATCGATCGTTTCGGCAATACCGATAGCTGTATTGCTAACCGTGGTGATAGGGTTTGTCGTGAAAAGGGAATATGCCCCGGCGGCCGTCTCTTTCCCGACATGATACAGGCCTTCGCCAACCCCGCTGACGAATTCGACGGCAGAGTTCCGCTGAGCGCCAGGTTGCGTATGCTGTGGCTTAGGTGGGGCCGCCGTTGAGCCAAGGCGGCCGGAAGGCGAAGGTCCCACTTTCGGCCCTGCTCCGTTAATCGGCTTCTTCGGCTTGCTACGGTTGCCTATCGGTGCTCGATGGTCACCGGCCCGTCTGATCGGGCTGGTCCTGTCGCGACCATAGTTCTGCCCCGAGCCCGCAAAGGTGAACCGCCCATCCGCCGGATCGTGCCAGGGATTAAATTTGAGTTCGATGCCGTCCGCGAAGGCTACGCGCGGCAATCTGCCGGTTCGCAGCCAGATCGAAAATGCGCGTCGTCGCTGGCTCTCGGATATCAGGATCATGCCGCCCTCGCTGCTTTATGCGGCGAGAACATTTGAGCAACATTTTCCTACACGTCAACCGGAAATTCCACCGGTCAACGCCGACACAGCCCCGCCTTACTCCTCTAATGGGATGCGATTCTAAGAATGTGGTGCGGCCGAGAAGACTCGAACTTCCACGGGCTTTCGCCCACAACGACCTCAACGTTGCGCGTCTACCAGTTCCGCCACGGCCGCACGTAACATCACCGGGCACGCCCGGCAGCTGGTAGGCGAGCGCCCCTAGCAAAGCATCGCGGCGGGCGCAATGCCTATCGCAATCGGGATGATGCGCGTAGCAGGCGCGGATGCCGGTTGCCCCACTCCCAAGTCGCTCCGACCGATGCGTTGCGGAGACGCGGCGTATTCTCACGCTGGCGTGGCCGGTGATGCTGACCAGCCTCAACTGGACGATTTTGAGCGTCACCGACATCGTGGTGGTCGGCCTGACCGGCACCGACCAGGTCGCCGCTTTGGGCGCGAGTCGCGCGCTGACCTTCGTGACGATCGTCGCCGGGCTGGCGTGGTTGTCGGGCACGTTGGTGTTCACCGCGCGTGCCGATGGCGCGGGTGACCTGCCGCGCACGGGGGCGACGCTGCGCGAAGGGCTGGTGCTGGCGCTGGTGCTGGGCGCGCTTGGTGCGCTCGGCTTCGGGCTGTTTGCCGAAGCGATGCTGGGCGGCATTGGCGTCGCGCCCGCTTTGGTGGGCCCGGCGGCGCGCGTGGTGCGGGTGATGGCGCTGTCCTATCCGTTTCAGTTGACGATCATCGCGGCGAGCTTCTTTCTGGAAGCGATATCGCGCCCGCGGCGGGTGATGGTGGTCAACCTTGCGGTTCTGCCGCTCAACGCGGTGCTGGCCTGGGCGTGGTCGGGCGGCCATCTCGGCTTGCCCGCTTTGGGTGCCGTCGGCGCGGCTGCGGCAACGGCGAGCGCGTCGCTGATCGGCGCGGGGGGCATGCTGGCGGCGGTGTGGACGACAGACAATGCGCGGGCGCGCGGCGTGCGCGATCTTTCGCGGCGGGCATGGGTGGCTGCGGTGCCCGGTGCGGTGCGGCTGGCGCGCTTCGGGATCGTGCCCGCGATCGCCTCGGGCTTGGAGCTGGCGGGCTTTTCGATTCTGATCGCGCTGTCGACCGATTTCGGACCGGTGACCGCGCACGCTTTCCAGATCGTCTTCTCGGTCCACAACGTCACCTTCGGGGTCGCGTTGGGGCTTGGATCGGCGGCGGGGGTGCGCGTGGGCAATGCCGTGGGCGAGGGCACGCCCGCGCTGGCGGTACCCCGCACCGTGATCGCTGCTGGGCTGGCGGCGCTGTTCACGGGCTTGCTGGCGATCGTGATCGTGGTGGCGCGCTGGCCGATCGTCGCAGCGTTCCCGGCGGCCGCTGGCGTCCACGCGGTGGCGCTGGCGATGCTGCCGATTTGGGCACCGTTCATTCTGTTCGACGGCGTGCAGGTGGTGTTCGTCTATGCGCTGCGGTCGCTGGGCGACCAGATTGCGGCGGGGGTGAACAGCATCATGGCGTTCTTCGTGGTGACCGGCGGGGCGGGGTGGCTGTTCGTGCACGCGGGGGGCGGGCCGCTTGGGCTGGTCTATGCCTCCGGGCTAGGGATGGTTGCCGCCGCACTCCTGCATGGCGGCCGCTTCGCCTGGCTTAGTGCGCGGCTTCGCCGGAAAAACTGAGCACCAGCTCCTGCGCGTTGACGGGCACGTTGACTTGTGCGGAGTTGAACTGGACTTGCCCCTTGGGCGGCAGCGTGGTCGCCTCGGGTCGGATGATCCAGCTGAACACGATCCGCTTCTGCGCATCGCGCAAGTCGGCGCGGATGTCGGGGATGGGCTGGCGTGTGTCGGTGGGGTTGAGCACGATGCCGCTGACCGCGAAAATCTCGTTGCCGTTAAAGGTATGCTGGTCGACCGGCTTGCTGACGATTTTCAGCGGCGTGCCGGTCGCCGGGCGAAACAACTGGCCCGCCAGCCCGGGAAGGTCGGCATAGAAAACCAGCGCCGCTGCCGCGAGCATGGCGATGCCAGCCGCGAGCGCCGCCACGGTCCAGCGCCGCGCCGGGTTGCGGCGTGGGCGAAACGGCGGTTCGTGCGCGAACGCATCGTAGTCTTCATAGGGCGAAGCCGCCGCGCCGGTTGCAGGCGAGCTTGCAGGCAGAGGCTCGGGCGGGGTCTCGACGTCCGCCTGAACCCGGGGCGCGACGGGCGGCGGCGCGATCGGTGCCGCTTCGGCCCGCGCAACCAGATCGAGCATGGGCGCGCCCGCCTGGAACCAACTGTGCTTGCAGCTTGCGCAGCGCACGGTCCGCCCGTCGGCCCCGATAGCGGAATCGGGAACGAGGTAACGCGTGTGGCACTCGGTGCATTCGAGGATCATGATACGGCTTTGGCCCCGTTACCGCCCTGTGGCAACGTATCCCCCGAATCTAAGCCCAGGCAGCCGGGCTAGGCAAGCCTTTCGCAAGTCGATCATGCTGCCCGCGCTTGTGGCGGCGCGCCGGATCGTGCGATGCAGATGCAGGGCATTGATTATAGAGCGAGCAGCACGCGCCACATGGCGAATATCGTCCAGTTTGAAAATGTGGGGCTACGCTACGGCACCGGCCAGGAGACGCTGTCCGACGTCAGCTTCACGCTGTCGACCGGGGCATTTTATTTCCTGACCGGCGCATCGGGCGCGGGCAAGACGTCGTTGTTGAAGCTGCTCTATCTGGCGCAGCGCCCGACGCGCGGCAGCATCCGGCTGTTCGGCGAAGACGCGGTGACCTTGCCGCGATCGCGCTTGCCTGGCTTCCGGCGGCGGATCGGCGTGGTGTTCCAGGATTTCCGGCTCGTCCCGCATCTCTCGGCCTTTGACAATATCGCCTTGCCGCTGCGCGTATCGGGCGTGCCCGAAAGCGATGTCGAGGCACCCGTGCGCGAGATGCTCGCCTGGGTCGGCCTCAGCGACCGCGTCGACGCGAAGCCGCCAACGTTGTCGGGCGGCGAGCAGCAGCGCGTGGCGATTGCGCGCGCGGTGATCGGCCGACCCGAAATCCTCGTTGCCGACGAACCGACCGGCAACGTCGATCCGGACATGGCGGAACGATTGTTGCACCTGTTCGACTCGCTCAATCGGCTCGGTACGACGGTCGTGGTGGCAACCCACGATTTCCACCTGCTCGGGCGCATCCAGAAGGCACACATGATGCGGCTGGACCACGGGCGTTTGCTCGACCCGACGGGTTCGTTGCGCTTTCCCCCGCCCAACGGCACCGGCGGTAGCGAATGAGCGTGCGAATGATTGCATCGGCGGCCGACCGCCGCTTGCTTGACGAGAGTCGGGGCACGCGGGCCATGATGTGGATCATGGCGATCATGCTGTTCCTGACGGTGCTTGCCGCCGCGCTTGGGCTGGGCACGCTGGGAGCGGCGGCGTTGCTCGACCGGCAATTGGCCGGCCGGTTGACGGTGCAGATTGTCGAGCCCGTGGAGAGCAAGCGGCTCGACCAGGCAGCGCGCGCGCTCGCCGTGCTGCACGCGGATCCGGTGGTAACGCGCGCGGTCGCGGTCGATCGCGCCAAGCTGACGACCTTGCTGCGCCCGTGGCTGGGGGCCGACGGTGCCGATCCCGATTTGCCGATCCCGGCGATGATCGACGTCGATCTCGGCGCGGCCAGCGATGCCGCGGTGGCACGCGTGCGCGAAGCCGTGCTGAGCGTCGCGCCCTCCGCACGGATCGACCGGCATGAAAGCTGGATGTCGCCGGTGCGCAGTTTCATGGGGCTCGTCACGCTGCTGGCGGCGGGGCTGGTCTTGCTGATGGCGACGGCCACGGCGGCGGTCGTGGTTCTGGCGGCACGCGCCGGGCTGGAAACGCACCGGGCGACGATCGAGGTCTTGCACATGCTGGGGTCGACCGATGTTCAGGTCGCGCGGCTGTTCCAGCGCCGGATCGCGCTCGATACGTTGATCGGCGGCGTGCTCGGCACGGTCGTCGCGGGCGGCGTGGTGATGCTGATTGGCTGGCAATTGACGACGCTTGGCTCGGATTTGCTGGGAGGCCTGGCACTTGGCACGCGCGATTGGGTGCTGCTCGGGGCATTGCCGCTGGTGTTCGCGCTGCTGGCAACGCTCGCGGCACGGCAAGCGGTGCTCGGTGCGCTCGGACGCTATTTGTGATCGCGCGGGTCCTGGGCTTGCTCGTGCTGCTCTGGTTGCTTGGGTTTGCGGTTTTCCTGGCGACGATGCCGGCACCGCTTGTCGGCCCGCGTACCGATGCAATTGTGGTGCTGACGGGGTCTGCCGGGCGGATCGATCGCGGTCTCACGCTGCTGCAGGGGCATATGGCCAAGCGCATGCTGATCAGCGGCGTCGCGCCGGAAGTGCGCCCGGCCGAACTGGCGCATGAATATCGCGTCAGCCCGGCGCTGTTCGCGTGCTGCGTCGATTTGGGCCATGAAGCAGTGGATACCCGCTCCAACGCCGACGAGACGGCGGACTGGGTGCGCAGCCACGGCTACAAGACGGTGCGGCTGGTGACCTCGGATTGGCATCTGGCGCGGGCGCGGCTCGAACTGGTCAATGCGCTCGATGGGGACGCGACCGTGTTCGGGGATGGCGTGCCGAGCAGCCCGCGCTACGCCGTGCTGATCGGCGAATATAATAAGCTCATTCTGCGCAAGGCTGCCTTGCTGATCGGGGCCGTCACGTGAACGCTTTGCGAAACTGGCTGTTCATGCTGGTGTTTTACGGGGGGTCGGTGCCGATTGTGCTGACCTCACCAATTTCGGCGCTGTTCGGCTGGCGCGCGATGGTGGTGCATACGCATTTCTGGACCCGCTTCCATGGCTGGGCGACGCGCACGATCCTCGGTATCCATCAAAACATTGAAGGCGCGCGTTTCGGGGATACGACGGGGCCCGGCCATATCGGCGGGGTGCCCGTGCTCTATGCCGCCAAGCACCAGGCGATGTATGAAACACTCGAGCTGGGGCGAATGCTGCGCAACCCGGCGATCGTGATGAAGCAGGAGTTGACCGATATCCCGGTATGGGGCTGGGCGGCGCGGCGCTACGGGGTGATCGTGGTCGATCGCGAGGCGTCGGCGGGCGCACTGCGGCGCATGTTACGCGAGGCGCGCGCGGCGCTTGCCGAGCAGCGCTCGATCCTGATTTTCCCCGAAGGAACGCGCGTGGCACCGGGCGAACAGCCGCCGCTGCGCGCCGGGTTCGCCGGGCTGTACCAGATGCTCAAGATCCCGGTGGTGCCGGTGGCGATCAACAGTGGACAGATATGGCCCAAACACGGCCCGAAAGTGCCGGGAGTGGTGACCTTCCGGTTCGGCGAGCCCATTCCCCCCGGCTTGCCGCGCGCCGAGATCGAGCGGCGCGTCCATGCGGCGATCAACGCCTTGGACACGCCGCAGGCCTAGCAACGCCGACGTCTTAGTCGTGCGCGCGCCCGAAATCCGGGGCCGGATCGTCCTGCCCCTGTTCGATGATGCCGCGTCGCACCGCGCGGGTCTTGGTGAACAGGTCGAACAATTCGTCGCCCTTGCCCCAGCGGATCGCGCGTTGCAGCGCGGTCAAATCTTCCGAGAAGCGCTGTAGCATGTCGAGCACCGCCTCGCGATTGGCGAGGAACACGTCGCGCCACATCGTCGGATCGGACGCGGCGATGCGCGTGAAATCGCGAAAGCCGCCAGCCGAATATTTGATGACTTCAGATTGGGTAACTTCCTCCATGTCGGATGCCGTGCCGACGATGGTATAGGCGATCAAATGGGGCAAATGGCTGGTGATGGCGAGCACGCGGTCGTGATGGTCGGGGGCCATCGTCTCGATTTCCGCGCCCAATCTGCGCCAGAATTCGGCAACGCGTTCAACGGCGAGCGGATCGGCATTCTCGGGCGGGGTGAGGATGCACCAGCGTTTGTGGAACAGCGTCGCGAAGCCCGCTTCGGGCCCGCTGCGCTCGGTCCCCGCGACGGGGTGGGCGGGAATGATCGTGGCACCGGGCAGCGCCTCGGTCAGCGCGCGCAGCACTTCGGCCTTGCAGCTGCCGACATCGCTGACCACGGCTTCGGCAGGCAGATCGGCCGCGAACTCGGCGGCGGCTGCTCCCATCGCGCCGACGGGCACGCACAGGATGACAAGGTCCGCGTCGATCACCGCAGCGCCGCTGCTATCGGCGACATCGTCGAACAGCTTGAGCTGGTCTGCGACGAGACGAACGTCCGCGTCGGCATCGTAACCGGTCAGCCGGACCGTCGGCATCGCGGCGCGCGCGGCGCGGGCGATCGACGAGCCGATCAGACCGATACCGATGATAGTGACACGAGCAAAGGGCAGCATGACGTCGCGCATGGCGGATGCTCATTCCATTGGCAAGCTGGCGTTGTCCGTCCGGCCTGCTAGGAGGCCGCGTGGGGAGATAGGAATGCGGGGAAGTGAAACGGTCTGGCGCGCTTTGGCGATGGCACGACGGGCCAATCTTACCGACACACAGCAGTCGGCACCGATCCCGGGGGGACCAGGCGAGACGCGACGTGCGGTATTGGCTGCACTCGCGGCGGCGGGGGCGGCAACCGCTTTGCCTTCCCCTGGCCATGCGGGGACGGCGAGCGCGGGCCCCGTAGCGATTATCGGCGGCGGCATCGCCGGGTTGACTGCTTTGTGGCACCTCACCCGCGCCGGGATCGACGCGCGCCTGTATGAAGCGCGCGCGCGGCTGGGCGGGCGGGTCTATACCGCACGCGAGCCGGGCAAGCCGACATTCGAGGCAGGCGCGCAGCTGGTCAATACCGACCATGCCGATATGCATGCGCTCGCCCGAGAATTCGGTTTGGCGCTGATCGACCGCAAGGGCACGCCGCACCGCACGATGATCCTCGCCGATGGCCAGGAGGTGCCACAGAGCAAGCTCGCTGCCGCGTTGCGCGGTATCGCCGGGCAAATCGACGCCGATTCGGTGCGGATGGACCAGGATTATGCGCGGGTCGGGCCCGAGCTCGATGCGCTGAGCTTTACCGACTATCTCGACCGGCATGCCGATTTGATGCCCGAACCGTGGGTCCGTCGCCTGATCGAGGCGACGGCGCGCACCGAATATGGGGTGGAACCGGGAGAGGCATCCGCAATCGAACTCGTGTTCAACCTGCCGACGGTCAAGGGGCGGCGGATCGACGTTCTTGGACGCAGCGACGAACGCTATCTTATTTCCGGCGGCAGCGGCGCGTTGATCGACGCCATGGCGGCGCGGTTGTCGGCCCGCATCCAGCTCAATCGCCGCGTCACGCGGATTGATCCGTTCGGGGCCGGGGTCCGCGTGGTATTTGCCGACGGAAAAACCGTCGATGCCGCCAACGTGATCGTCACGACCCCCGCGTCGATCACGCGCAACATCGATTTTCAGGTTCCCCTGCCGCCGCTGTGGACGCGTTTCATTACCGAGGTCGGATTGGGCATGAACATGAAGGTTCAGGCGGGGATGACCGCGCGTCCATGGGATGCGGTGGTCGGGCGCGGCGGCGACATCTGGCAAACCAACGCGCGGGCCGGAGTGGCGAGCGGCTGGGATGGCAGCGTGCGCGGCGGCGGTGCGTCGGGCGACATGTGGACATGGTTCCTGGGCGGCGCGCAGGTGGCGGCGGCCGACCGGCCGGAGCCCTTATCGCTGACTGCCAAATATGCCGTCCAGGTGGAGCCCGGCGTGCCGGGCATGCTGGCTGCCACCGGGCCGTTCGTGCGTCGCACCAACTGGCATCGCGATCCGATGGCGATGGGCGCTTATGTCAATTTCCGGCCGGGCCAATTGACGCGCTTCGGGCGGCTGATCTGGACCGAGGTAAGCGGGGTCGTAAAGGCTCCGGTTTCGGCCGGCCCTGTCTTGTTCGCGGGCGAACATCTTTCCGACGCCTATCCCGGCTATATGAATGGCAGCGCGCAGACCGGACGGCTTGCCGCCTCGACGATCATCGCCAGCCGGGCGCATGCGCGACGCTTGAGTTGATCGCCGCATGATCCTAACCAGCGCGGAATGACTGAGGACGCGCGTTTCGGGCTTGCCCGCCATGTAAGGTTGCCCGGACCGCTGCGGCTGGATGGCGGCGCGCTGCTGTCGCCGGTCGAAATCGGCTATGAAACCTACGGCACGCTCAATGCCGATCGCAGCAATGCCGTGCTGATTTGCCATGCGCTGACGGGCGACCAGCATGTCGCCTCGCCGCATCCGGTGACGGGCAAGCCCGGCTGGTGGGCGCGCATGGTTGGCCCGGGCAAGCCGGTCGATCCGCCGCGGCATTTCATCATCTGTACCAATGTGATCGGCAGTTGCATGGGGTCGTCCGGCCCGGCGGCGATCAATCCGGCGACGGGTCGGCACTGGGGTATGGCCTTCCCGGTCATCACCATTCGCGACATGGTGCGCGCGCAGGCGCTGTTGCTGGATCATTTGGGCATCGCCACACTGGCCGCGGTGATCGGCGGATCGATGGGCGGCATGCAGGCATTGAGCTGGCCCGCCACTTTTCCCGATCGCGTCCGCGCTGCGGTGGTGATCGCCTCCACCGCGCGACACAGTGCGCAGAATATCGCCTTTCACGAAGTCGGCCGACAAGCGATCATGGCCGATGTAAAGTGGCGCGGCGGCGAATATTATGAAACCGGCGATCCGCCGGCGGCTGGCCTGGCGGTGGCGCGGATGGCGGCGCACATCACCTATTTATCGGAAGCCGGGCTGACCGAAAAATTCGGACGCCGCCTGCAGCAGCGGCCCGACCGGCCCGATGGCGCGATCAGCTTCGGGTTCGACGCCGACTTCCAGATCGAAAGCTATTTGCGGCATCAGGGCATCAGCTTCGTCGATCGCTTCGATGCGAATTCCTATCTCTACATCACGCGCGCGACCGACTATTTCGATCTCGCGGCGGAGCATGGCGGGCATTTGGCCAACGCCTTTCGCGCCACCAAGGCGCGCTTCTGTCTGGTCAGTTTCGATACCGACTGGCTCTATCCGACCCCGGCCTCGCGTGCGATCGTACACGCGCTCAACGCGGCGGGTGCGCCGGTCAGCTTCGTGGAGTTGTCGAGCCCTTACGGCCATGACGCTTTTCTGCTCGACGCGCCGGAGATGAATCGCGTGGTGGACGGTTTTCTGAGGGCGGGCGCATGATCACGCTGTCCGACGACAAAGCGCGGCTTGATGTCGCGCGCGTGCATGGCTGGTTGGCATCGAGTTACTGGTCGCCGGGCATAGCGCGCGATCTGGTCGAACGCGCGATCGCGGGGTCGCATTGCCTGGGCGCTTATCGGGATGGCGTGCAGGTGGGCTATGCCCGCGCGATCACCGACCGGGCGACCTTTGCCTGGATCGCCGACGTCTGGGTCGATTCGGCGGTACGCGGCCAGGGTTTGGGGCGGCGGATGGTGCAATGGTACGTTGATCACCCGGATTATGCAGGGATCCGGCGGATCGCCCTGGTCACGCGGGATGCGCATGGCGTGTACGCGGCGCTCGGCTTTCACGCGCCGATCCGACCGGAAAACTATATGGAACGGCTCGATCCGGTCTTTGCGGCGAGCCTGCGGTCATGACATTGCGCCCCGATCTCGCGATCATTGCCGACCATGTCGCACCCGGCAGCCGCGTTCTCGATGTCGGCTGCGGTGATGGCGCGCTGATGGCGGCGTTGCGCGACGCCAAGGGTGTCGATGCGCGCGGACTGGAGCTGGATTCGGCGAATGTGGCGGCGGCCGTGTCGCGGGGGCTGTCGGTAATCCAGGGCGATGCCGATATCGATCTGGCGGATTATCCCGATGCGAGCTTCGATTACGCAATCCTAAGCCAGACTTTGCAGACCGCGCGCCGCCCGGACGTGGTGCTCGATCATTTGCTTCGCGTTGGGCGACAAGCCTTCGTCTCCTTCCCGAATTTTGCGCATTGGCGCGTGCGGATGTCGCTATTGTGGGGCGGGCGGATGCCGGTAACGCGGCTGTTGCCCGAACAATGGTTCGATACCCCCAACATCCATCACGTGACGATCGAAGACTTTCGCGCCTTTGTGAAGGCGCGCGGGATTGAGGTGCAGGGCGCGTGGTTCCTGTCCGGCGATCAACAGACCGGGTCGGTGCAGGCCAATTTGTTGGCGGAACATGCGGTGTTCCAATTGGGCGGCCTTGTCCGAAAGGATTGAGCGAGATCAAGGAACCATCACCCCCGATACCGGGTTAGATAGTCCCAGGTCCCTATCCGAATGAAAAACGCCATGCCCGCCACTGCCCTCATTGTCGAAGACGAGATTTTCGTCGCGCTCGACCTCGAACGTATTCTGGTTGATGCCGGTTATGCGGTGAAGGCGATTGCAGCCGATCGCGACGGGGCGATCGATGCCGCGCGCGATTGCAGCTTCGCGCTGGTGGATATCAATCTCCGCGATGGTCCGACCGGCCCTGAACTCGCGCGCACGCTGGCGCGGGATTATGGGGTCAAGGTCGTTTTCGTCACCGCCAATCCCGGACAGATCGCGCATCCCAGCGGGGCGCTTGGCTATGTCCGCAAGCCGTTCAGCGAAGCGGCCATCCTGGCGGCGGCGGCCATTGCCAGCGCGTCGGCGGAGGTTGACGCCAGCGCCACCACCAGCGCGGACTTCGTCCCGCTCACCAATTAAGGCTTAGTCGCGGCGCAGGGCCGGGTTGGGAATGGCGATGGCCACGCGGAGCCCGTCCGGCTCCCACCGTTGCTCTACGGTCCCGCCCAATTGACGAACCACACTCAGTTCGATCAATTGCGAGCCGAACCCGGTCTTGGTCGGAACGTTGACGACCGGGCCGTCGCGCTCCTGCCATTCCAGCACTGCGCGTTCGCCATCGCGGCGGGTTGCGATCTCGACGACACCCGCGTCGCTCGACAATGCGCCATATTTCACGGCGTTGGTGGCAAGCTCGTGGAACAGCAAGGCCAGCGGCGTCGCCGAGCGATCGTCGATTTCGAAATCCACGCCCTGCACATAAATGCGGGGGGCGGCTTCGGGTTGATAGGGCAGGAACAGTTCGCTCAGCAGGCCATGCAGGCTGTTTTGCGAGACGGACGGGCGCGATTGCGCACTGTGCGGCCGCACGAAATCGTGCGCGCGGCCGAGCGCGGTCACCCGCTCGCGTAAATCGCTGGCGATCGGGCCGAAGCCGGGATTGCTGCGCGCGGACAAATTGATCAAACCCGAAATTACCGCGAAGATGTTCTTGATGCGGTGGCTCAGCTCGTGCGCGACGATTTCGCGCTGCTCGCTTGCTTCCTTCTGTTCGTGAATATCGGTGCAGGTGCCGAACCAGCGTACGATCGTGCCGTTATCGTCATACATGGGCAGCGCGCGACCGAGCGTCCAGCGATATTGGCCGTCGGCCCGGCGCAGGCGATATTCGATCTGATACGGCGCGCCGGTTGCCAGCGAGTGTTGCCATATCGTCCAGGCCCGTTCCTGATCCTCCGGGTGAAACATGCCGTTCCACTCCGCGCCATCGGTCGAGCCAACTGGCATCCCGGTAAATTCATACCAGCGCGCATTGTAATAATCATGGAAACCGTCGGCTCGAGTCGACCAGACCATCTGCGGCATGGTGTCGGCAAGCACGCGAAAGCGCCCTTCGCTATCGTCGAGCTTGGCACGCGATTGCGCTGCGCTGCGATTGTCGCTGAGCCGCGCCAGAACGTCGGCGGCCAGCACACGCAACCCCTGGCGCTGAAGCTCGGTCAGGCCGGGGCGCGGCACCGTATCGATCACGCACAGCGCGCCCAGCGGCAGGCCGTCCTCGCGAACCAACGGCATCCCGGCATAAAAGCGGATGCCAAGCGCACCCGTCACCAGCGGGTTATCGGCGAAGCGCGGATCGATCGTCGCGTCCGGCACTTCGAGAATATCGTCCAGCACCATCGCATGCGCGCAAAACGAGGTTTCCCGAGGAGTCTCGGTCGGCTCCACTCCCGTACGCGCCAGGAAGGTCTGGCGATGCTCTTCGACGATACTGACCAAGGCAACCGGCGCATCGCACAAAGCCGCCGCGAAATCCGTGATTCGCGTAAGCGCCGCATCGTCGCGTAGCGCCTCCACGCCATATTCGGCGATGGCAGCAGTGCGCAATCGCTCGTCGATCCGCCAGCCCGAGCGGTTGGACATGGCGGGAGAGGAGAAATCGGTCATTGCTTGGCCCAACGCGGCAGAGCGCGTTCGGTTCAGAACGGAACGTCGTCGTCCAGATCGTCGGCAAAGCCGCCACGTGCTGCGCCGCCACCGGCGGGGGCCCCGCCGCCGCGCGATCCACCGCGATTGCCGCCGCCATAGCCGCCCGAACCGCCGCCGAAATCGTCATTGCCGCCGAAATCGTCGCGCGGGGCCCCACCGCCGCCGCCACCTGAACCGGGCGCACCGTCTAGCATCGTCAGTACGCCGTTAAAGCCCTGCAGCACGATTTCGGTCGAATATTTGTCGTTGCCGCTGGCATCCTGCCATTTGCGGGTTTTCAGCGCGCCTTCGATATAGACCTTCGAGCCCTTGCGCAGATAGCGCTCCGCCACGCCGCCAAGTGCTTCGTTGAAGATCGCGACCGAATGCCATTCGGTCTGTTCCTTGCGCTCGCCGGTATTCTTGTCCTTCCACGTCTCCGACGTGGCGATGCGCAGGTTCACGACCTTGCCGCCATTCTGGAAGGTGCGGCTTTCCGGGTCACGCCCGAGATTGCCGACGATGATTACCTTGTTGACGCTGCCGCCCGCCATAGTCTTTTCCTGCGCTGTCCGGGGCTAAAGCCCGAGTCCGATGGCGGCCCAATAGACCGCTCCTGCAGCGATGTAGGCGAGCGCGAACAAATAGCCAACCATGAAGGCAGGCCACTTCCAGCCATTGGTCTCCCGCCGTGTGACGGCAATTGTCGAGATGCATTGCGGCGCGAACACGAACCACATCAGGAAAGCGAGCGCGGTCGGCAAGCTCCAGCGCGCGTGCAGCGTCTGCGCCATCTTGGCTTCGTCTTTGTCGCCTGCGGTATCAATGGCATAGACGGTGCCGAGCGCCGCGACCGCGACTTCGCGCGCGGCCATTGCCGGGATCAGCGCCAGCACGATGTCGCGGTTGAAGCCGATCGGGCGAAAAGCGGGTTCGATGGTGTTGGCAATGCGCCCGGCGACCGAATAATTCACCGCCGAGACCGGGCTGCCCTCGGGCGGCTTGGGGAAGCTCAGCAGCGCCCACAATACGATGGTGGTGAAGGCGATGGTGGTGCCCGCGCGCTTGAGGAAAATCTCGGCGCGGCTCCACAACCCGAGCGCGAGATCGCGCGCGCGGGGCAGCTGATATTTCGGCATTTCCATCATGAAGCCCGAAGAGGCCCCCTTGGTTACCGTGCGGCGCAGGACAAAGGCGACAACGAACGCCCCGACCACGCCCATGATGTAGAGGCCGAGCATCACCAGCCCCTGCAAGCCGACAAAGGGCAAGACCCTGGTGTTGGGGATGAGCGCGCCGATCACCAGCGTGTAGACCGGCAGGCGCGCCGAACAGGTCATCAGCGGCGCGACCAGGATGGTGGTCAGCCGGTCCTTCTCGTCCTCGATCGTGCGCGTCGACATGATGCCGGGCACGGCGCAGGCGAAGCTCGACAGCAGCGGGATGAACGCGCGGCCCGACAAGCCGACGCTCGCCATCACCCGGTCCATCAGGAAAGCGGCGCGGACCATATAGCCGCTGGCTTCCAGCACCAGGATGAAGAAGAACATGATCAGGATTTGCGGCAGGAACTTCACCACCGCGCCGACGCCGGCGATGATGCCGTCGGTAATGAGCGAGCGCAGCACCGAATCGGGCATCACGTCCTTGACCTGCGCGCTCAGCCAGTCGAACCCGCCGGCAATCGCGTCGGCCGGATCGGCACCTGCGTAAAACACCGCCTGGAACATCACGAACAGGATCGCGAACAGCAGTATCAGCCCAAATACGGGGTGCAAGGCGACCGAATCGAGCGCGTGCGTCCAGCGGCGCACCGGGGCCTCCGCAACCGTCGCCGCCATCGCGATCTTGCGCGCGCGCCGTTGCAGCGTGACAATGTCCTCGCCGATCGTGCCGTCGCTCGGGCGCAGCCGGATCGCGGCCCCCTCGTCAATGACTCCGCCGAGCTTGGCCTTCAGCTCGTCCAGGCCGCGCCGCCGCACCGCCACCGTGGCGATGACGGGCACGCCGAGCTCCGCCGACAGCCGCGCCGGATCCAGCGTCAGCCCGTCGCGTTCGGCGAGATCGAACATGTTGAGCGCGACCACCACCGGTAGCCCGAGCGCGATCAATTGCAGCGTGAAGCGCAAATGGTTGTCGAGGTTGGAGGCATCGACCACCACCACCAGCGCATCGGGCAAACGCTCGCCGACTTGCGTGCCGGTCACGAAGTCACGCGTCACGCGCTCGTCGGGGCTGGACGGTTCGAGGCTATAGGCACCCGGCAGATCGACCAGATCGACGATGCGGCCATCGGGCAGCGCCAATTTGCCCGAATGGCGTTCAACCGTCACGCCCGGATAATTACCGACCTTCTGCCGTGCACCGGTGAGGGCATTGAACAGCGCGCTCTTGCCGGCATTGGGATTGCCGACCAGCGCCACCAAGGGCGCGGCACCGGGGACGGGGGGCATGTTAGCGCGTGACGGGCGAAACGAGGACGGCACCCGCGACCGCGCGGCGCAGCGCGACGGTCATCCGCCCGATCCGGCACGCGATCGGCCCCTTGCCGAGGCTGGCGCGGTGCAGCACCTCGACGCCGACGCCTTCATCAAAACCCAGTTCGCGCAAGCGCCGCGCCTCCGGGGTCGACAAATGCGCCCAGTCGATCGCGGACACCGTCGCGCGTTGCCGCTGCGGCAGCGACTCGAGGCTGAGCAATGGAAGAGACGACGCAGTCTTCACCGGGTTGGACATATCCATGATGCGACTGATTATCAATGACGGGAGCGCAACGCCAGCTTTAAATGCGAATCACTCTCAAACGGCGGGGTAGCGCAACCGTCCGATGAAGCGCGACAGGCTCGGGCGCAGTTCGGCGCGGCCCACCACTTTTGCCTTGGCCTTTTCGAACTGCATGATCCCCGCGATGCGCCGCGCGAGAAAGGCGCGGGTGTCGGTATAGCCGTCGCTCTCATCGTTCAGAAAGATCGTGACCGTGGAGCCATACACCGCCGCCAGCAGCGCGCGCTTGGTATAGTGGTTATAGTCGGTCGCGGTATCACCCGCGGCGCGCCACATCACGTCGGCGGCATGCCAGCCGAGCTTCACTCCGCGCGTGACGTTCTGCGGCAGCGCGAGAAGCGCGAGCGCGCGCCGCAGGGCCTCGCGATCGGGCGCGGTTTCGGCGAGGCGCGCCTCGACCAGCGCGGTGATCTTGTCGCGAATTTTCATCGTCGCCAGCCGCTCGGCGGGTACGCGATGCAGCATGGCGTGGTCGATATGGCCGAACCACGCCTCCACCATATCGACCGCGCCGCCGGGAAAGGCGAGCCGCGCGACATCGCGATCGACCCCTGCACTGTCCGCCGCGAGATCGCGCGCGCTATCGCCCCAGCCGTCAAACCCGGCATTGGCGGCGATCAGCGGCGCGAGCGCGGCGCGGATTTCATCGAGCGTTGCATCGGCCAGCGGCGTGGGGGCGATCGAGTCTGTCATGGGGGGGTATCTAGGCGCGCGCGGGGCGGCTGACCAGCACCAGCGCGATGGCAACCAGCAGCGCGCCGACCCAGTCGGCCCAGCCGAGTTGTTCATGATAGACGACCCAGCCGATCGTCGTGCCAACCATCGGCTGGACCAGCAGGGCGAGCCCGATCGTCAATGGCGGCAAGCGGCCAAGTCCGTAGATCATCAATCCCTGGCCGACGATCTGGCTCACCAACGCAAGACCGATCAAGGGTGCCCAATGCGTCGGCAGCAGCTTTTCACCGAGCAGCAGGGCGAAGCACAGCAGGGGCACGATGCTCGCCACCGTCGACAGCGCCAGCGCCGGGAGGGGTGCTAGCACCGCGCGCACGCGGGCCATGAGGATGAAATAGACGGTGTAGAGCAGCCCCGCCAGCACGCACAAAAGATCCCCCGCGAGATGTCGCGGATCGAGCTGGTACGACCGGCCCATCAGCAACCCCGCGCCAATCGCGGCGAGCGCCAGGGCACACCCCTGCAGTCGCGTCGGCCACGCCCGTGCGATGAGAAAGCCGTAGATCGGGAACATCAGCGTCGCCGAATTGCCGAGCAAGGTTGCATTGGCGAGCGTGGTGCGCAGGATCCCCAGGTGCCAGCTCGCCAGATCGGCGGCAAAGCTGATGCCGCCGAGCGCGATCATCCACCACAGTCTGCGCGACAGAACGGGTGCTACACCAGCTACGGGTCGCCATCCCCGCGCCGAGGCCGCCGCGACGAGCATCGGCGCGGCGAGGGTGATCCGCCAGAAGGCGGATGCGACCGGACCGGTATCGGACACGCGCACGAACCAGGGCCCGAAGGCCAGGGCCGCGTTGGCGACAATTACCGCCAGCAGCGCCACCGTGCTGGCTGGAATTGCAGGCGTAACAGTTATTCTTTTGTATAGGGTGTCGTGCATGCCGCGCTGTAGCGCCCTATTTATGGTGCGTCACAGCAAAAGGACTTGTCCGCAATGCCCAGCCTCTTCGACCCGATCCAACTCGGTACGATCCATGCGCCCAATCGCATCCTCATGGCACCGCTCACGCGCGGACGCGCCACGCGCGACGCCGTGCCCACCGAGATCATGGCCGAATATTATACGCAGCGCGCGAGCGCCGGGTTGATCATCACCGAAGCGACAGGGATCAGCCGCGAAGGGTTGGGCTGGCCGTTTGCCCCGGGGATCTGGACCGACGAACAGGTCGAACATTGGAAACCGGTGGTGGATTCGGTTCATGCGGCGGGCGGGCATATTGTCGTCCAGCTTTGGCATATGGGTCGCCAGGTGCATTCCTCGGTAACGGGCGTGCAGCCGGTCTCCTCCTCCGCCACCCGCACCGACGGGCAGGCGCATACCTTTGAGGGCAAGAAGGATTTCGAGATTGCCCGGCCGCTCGAACTCTCCGAGATCCCGCGCTTGCTCGCCGATTATGAACACGCCGCCCGCAACGCGATCCGCGCCGGCTTCGATGGCGTGCAGATTCATGGCGCGAATGGCTATCTGATCGACCAGTTCCTGCGCGACAACGCCAATTTCCGCGACGATATCTATGGCGGCTCGATCGAGAATCGCATCCGCCTGATGCGCGAAGTGACCGAGCGCGTCGTATCGGTTGCCGGTGCGGGCCGCACCTCGATCCGCCTGTCGCCCAATGGCGATTCACAAGGGGTGGATGACAGCAACCCTCGCGCGCTGTTCACCGCCGCCGCCAAGGCGCTCGACGAAATCGGCATTGCCTTTCTCGAATTGCGGGAGCCGGGCCCCGACGGCACCTATGGCCGCACCGACGTCCCCAAGCTCAGCCCGGCGATCCGCGAGGTCTTCACCAAGCCGTTGGTGGTGAATTCGGATTACACGACGCTGGAGCAAGCCCAGGACGTCCTGGACTCGGGCGTTGCCGATGCCGTCGCCTTCGGGCGCACCTTCCTTGCCAATCCCGATCTCCCCGAACGGCTGCGCACGGGGGCACCGCTCAACCCGTCCAACCCCAAGACGTGGTTCAGCCAGGGCGCGGAAGGCTATATCGACTATCCGGCGCTGGAAACGGCACCGGCCTGAAGCCGGTGGCCCCTCCCGGAAACGGGAGGGGTCAGGCCAGCGGCACGAAGCGCAAGGGCAAGCCGTCTTTCGGCCGCGGAATCGGCCAGGCTTGCCATTGTGCCCCCGCGTCTGCGTCGAGTTCGATCCGATACCGGCTGAGCAATTGCGCGAGCAGGATACGAATCTGCATCGTCGCGAAATGCAGCCCCAGGCACATATGCGCGCCGCCGCCAAACGGCACCCACGCATATTTGTGGCGGGCGCGCACCGCCTCGGGCGTGAATCGCAACGGGTCGAAGCGCTGCGGGTCTGGCCACAGCTCTGGCATGGTGTGGGTATAGGCCACGCTGACGCTGACCGTGGTGCCGGCCGGAATATGATAGCCGCCGAAGTCGAACGGCTTGATCGCGCGGCGCGGCAGCGAGGGCACGGGCGGGATCAGCCGCAGCGCTTCCTTGAAAGCCATGTCGGTCAATTCGAGCCGGTCGAGCTGGCTATAGGGCAGCGCGCCTTCCGCATTCATGCCGAGTTCGGCAATCTCGGCGCGGAGTTTCTCCTGCCACTCCGGGTTGCGCCCGAGCAGCATGATCAGGCTGGTCGCCGAGGAAGTGATGGTGTCGTGCGCCGCCATCATCAGGAAGTTCATGTGATCGGCAATCGCATCGGCTGGCAGCGGCTGGCCGTCATCGCCGGTCGCGCGGCAGAATTGCGAGAAGAAGTCCTGGCCCTGGCCAGCCCGCCGCGCCGGAATCTCGCGTTCGAACAGCTCGATCAGATAGGCGCGCGCGCGCACGCCCTTGCGCATTTGCGATCCCGGCAGCGGAATGCGGATCGGCGTGATCGACGCCTGCACTTCATCGACAAAGGCCTGGTTGATGCGCGTCGCCTCGGGGCCGAGCGGCATGCCGAGAAAGCTCTCCGCCGCCAGATCGAGCGTCAGTTCCTTGATCGCGTCATAGAAGCGAATGGGTTTGTTGCCCCAGGTCGCCACAGCGCGCGAAATGCCCGCATTGAGCGTTTCGGCATAATGCCGCATCGGCTCGGGCTTGAACGCCACCGCCATCACCTTGCGGTCGGCGCGGTGCTTTTCGAAATCCATCAGCATCAGCCCGCGCGGGAACAGCAGGTTGAGCAGCGGCCCCCAACCCTGTTCGGACGAAAACACGCGGTCGCGGTCGAACAGCACCAGTTCGTTGGCGTCGGGGCCGATCAAGCTGACCGTCGGGCCGCCAAAGGCATTGTTGCGGAACACCGGGCCATACGTGTCGATCATCCGCTTGCCGAAAGCGACGGGGTCGCGGAGCATGCGGAAGGTATTGCCGATGAACGGCAGACCGTCCTCGCCCGGAATGGCATGGATCGCGGATTGCTTCTGGCGGGGCAGCCAATGCGGGTTCGCCCGATAGGTGTGCGCATAGGCCATCGATCGCTCTCCCACTTATTGACACCAGTATAAGTAAGATCGCGGCGGATGGAAGCCTCAGGCGGCGGTGGTCTCGCCCAGCGAATCGAGGCAGCGCGCCACCCACGGCAAACCCACCGTGGCGATCGCACTGCTCAGCGCCACGCCGATGATGAGAAAGGGCAGCATCCATTCGATATTGATGATGGCGAGGAGCAGTAGGGTGGCCAGGGCAACGATGCCGAACAGCAGTACCCTGCCGACCCGCTGTTCGCCCTGCGGTGAAAGCGCGATCACGCGCGGGCCCTTTTGATCCCAGCTTGGCCCCGTGGTCAGCAAGCGGCGGCCGCTTGCGTCGCGCACCGGCACGGCGACCGCGACCAGCATCGCTGGGATACGCGCATCGGTCGCGCTGCGGCTCGGTCGCGCAACCGTGGCGGGCGGGGCGGGGGTCGTTTTGTCCGCCCAGGTATCGATGGTGATCAGCCGCCCGTCGCGCTCGAAAATTTTGTAGCGAGGCGGGGGCGGCTGCACCCGTGTTTCAGCCGAAGCGGCTCTTCAGCGCCAGCATCGCCAGCGCAGCCTTGGCCGCGGCACCGCCCTTGTCGAGCTGCGCGCGGTCGGCGCGGACGATCGCCTGCGCTTCATCCTCGGTGGTGAGAATACCATTTCCGATCGGCAGGCCGTCCATCGACAGCGCCATCAATCCCCGCGCGCTCTCGCCCGCGACGATCTCGAAGTGATAGGTCTCGCCGCGAATCACCACGCCCAGCGCGACGAACGCATCATAGGCTCCGCTATCCGCCGCCAGCGCAACGGCGGCGGGAATTTCCAGCGCGCCCGGCACGGTGATCGTCTCGTGCTTGTGGCCAGCCTCCTCGATCGCGGCGCGCGCGCCGTCGAGCAGCATGTCGTTGAGATGGTCGTAGAAGCGGGCTTCGACGATGAGAATCTTTGCCACGATCAATCCTTGGGAATGCCAGAATGCGAAATTGCGCCGCCTTGATAGCGCGGCTCGTCGCTAATGTCGCGGACTGCCCAGCTGGGCGAGGGCAGCGCCCTCAACCCCACATCGTCGGGCCATTCGATCTCGGCAAGTTCCAGCGGTGCCAACGCACCAAGGAATTGATCGATTCCGAACGTGATTCCCTGGTCGACGATCTCATAGCGCCGCTTGGCGAGGGCGGCGGCAGGCAGCGCCTCCAGCAGCGCGTACTCGTCCTCGGTCAAATAGGTGGTCACGATCGGTCGCGCGAGCGGATCGTCGCACTCGTATTTCTTGGTGAGCTTCAGCGCCTGCTCACCGCTGGCGCTTGCCGTCATTCGCCGCAAACGCATCCGCGTGTTGGCGATATAGCGGTCCTCAATCAGCACATAGGGCAGCGCCGACAGGTCGGGTCGTATTGCGGGATCGACCAGCCAGCGCCGCTCACGTTCGATATGCGCATATTTGGGATCGCGTGCCTCGTCGATCCCGGTGCGCATTATTCGCCTCCAGTGCCGGGAATCGCGCGCTCATCGACAATCGACAAGCCATAACCTTCGAGGCCGACCAGCGCATGGTGGGTGTTGGTCAGCAACACCATTTCTTCAACGCCCAGCTCCGCCAGAATCTGCGCGCCGACGCCGTAATCGCGCAGCTCCTCGACCTCGGGCGCGCCTGCGCCCTTGCCTTCGCCGCGCAGCTTGATGAAGCGCGTGACCGAATCCTTCATCGGGCGGTTGATCACGACGATGACGCCGGCACCTTCCTCCGCGATCAATTCCATCGAGCGCGAGAGCAGGCCCGAGCGTTCGGATTGCTCGCCGAACATGTCGACGAAATAGGAAGCGGTGTGCATCCGCACCAGCGTCGGCTTGGCCGGGTCGATCTTGCCCTTGACCAAGGCGATCGTTTCGTCGCCGGTCGCCTTGTTGTGGAAGGTCATCGCCTTCCACTGGCCGCCCCATTTCGACTCGAACGCCATTTCGGCGCGCTTCTCGACCAGATGATCGTGGCGGCGGCGATAGGCGATCAAGTCGCGGATCGTGCCGATCTTGAGATTGTGGAATTGCGCGAAGGTGACGAGGTCGTCGAGGCGGCTCATCGTGCCATCCTCGTTCATGATCTCGCAGATCACGCCCGACGGGTTGAGCCCGGCCAGCCGCGAGACGTCGACCGCCGCCTCGGTGTGCCCTGCGCGGACCAACACGCCGCCATCGCGCGCGACCAGCGGGAAGACGTGGCCCGGCGTGACGATCTCGTCCTTGCCCTTGGACGAATCGATCGCGACCGAGATGGTGCGGGCGCGGTCGGCGGCGGAAATGCCGGTGGTCACCCCATCGCGCGCCTCGATTGAAGTCGTGAAGGCGGTTTCATGCCGCGTGCCATTGTGGCGGCTCATCAGGTCGAGGCCGAGCTCGTCGACGCGTCTCCTGGTCATGGCAAGGCAGATCAGTCCGCGGCCATATTTGGCCATGAAGTTGATCTTTTCAGGCGTCGCCATCTGTGCCGGAATGACGAGGTCGCCCTCATTCTCGCGGTCTTCGTCATCGACCAGGATGAACATGCGGCCATTGCGGGCCTCGTCGATCAATTCCTCAGGGGTCGACAGGAACCCATGGCGCAGGCGCGCGACTTCAGGCTGTGGCACGATAATGCTCCATGCGTTTCAGATAGCGGGCGAGGACGTCAATCTCGATATTGACGGCGGCACCGGGGTGAAGGTCGCCCAGCGTGGTCATCGCCTGGGTGTGCGGAATGATGTTGAGCGAGAAATGCGAGGTGTCGCCATGGTCGGCGACGGCATTGACCGTCAGCGACACGCCATCGACCGTGATCGAACCCTTTTTCGCGACGAAGGGGGCCAGGTCGGCGGGCACCGCGATATCGATCCTGCGCGAATCGCCGTCGTCGCTGACGCTCACCACACTGCCGATGCCATCGACATGGCCGGTCACGATATGCCCGCCCAGTTCCTCGCCGAGCTTCAGCGCGCGTTCGAGGTTGAGGCGGCGTCCGGTGGTCCATTGTTCGGACGGCGTGCGCGAGACGGTTTCGCCGGAGACGTCGGCGGCGAACCAGCCGGATTCGCCCGCGCCCGATTTGTCGACGACGGTCAGGCACACGCCCGAACAGGCGATCGACGCGCCAAGATCGACGCCTGCCATATCATAGTCCGTCCGCACGAAGATGCGCCGGTCGCCGCGCGCCTCGACCCGGTCGATCGTGCCGATATCGGTGATGATGCCGGTGAACATCGCGCTATCCTCTTTCGCCCGGTGCAGGCTCCCTGACGCGCTCGTAAACCTCGAGCCGGTCGCTGCCAAGGCTCCGCGACTCGATCGGTCGCCAGCGGCCATGCGCGTCGGCAAGATCGGTGAGGCCAATGTCGGGCAGCGTGCGCCCACCGCCGATCAGGATCGGCGCACGATAAAGCAACAGCCGGTCGACCAGATCGCTGGCTAGGAACGCGGCGGCGGTCGCCGGGCCGCCCTCGACCAGGACGTGATCGACCGCTTCGAGTGTCGAGATGTCAGCGGGCGCGGCGATGCGCGTCCAGCCATCGGTTTCGGTGCGCGACAGCAAAATTCGCTGCGGGCTGCGCGATTCAAGTCCCGCGAGCCGGACGTCGAGCTTCGGAGCGTCCGCTTCGAAGGTCCCGCGTCCAACCAAAATCGCTTCGTGGCGCGCGCGTTCCAGGTGCGCGTGCGCGCGCGCTTGCGGCCCGGTGATCCAGACGCTTTGCCCCGACGCCAGCGCCATCGCCCCGTCGAGCGACACGGCGAGTTTCAGCGTCACGTGTGGGCGTCCGAGCAGGCGGCGGGCAAGAAATCCCGCCATCGCCCGGCGGGCTTCGTCGGCGCGCACACCGACCTCCGCCGTGATACCGGCGTCGCGCAGGCGCGCAATACCCGCGCCGTTGGTGCGCACATCGGGGTCCTCCATCGCGACCACCACCCGTGCCACGCCGGCCAGTTGCAGCAGATCGCTGCACGCGGGGCCGCGCGGCGAGACGTGGGCGCAGGGTTCCAGCGTGACATAGACCGTCGCCCCGCGCGCCTGCTCCCCAGCCTCAGCCAGCGCCATCGCCTCGGCATGGGGGCGGCCGCCGGGCTGGGTCCAGCCGCGCCCGACGACGCGGCCCTCGGACACGATCACGCAGCCGACATTGGGGTTGGGGGCGGTGCGCCCGCGCTCGCCAAGCGCCAGCGCGGCACCCATCCAGCGATGGTCGTCGATCATGCTCAGAGCCCGTAAGCCTTGAGGCCGTCATTCACTTTCTTGAACTGCGCGCGCCGCTCGGCCTGCAGCCGCTTCAGCTCGTTTTCGCGCTTGGTCTGTTCGATGCCATCGATTTTCTGCTGCGCGACGATTTCGGCATCGGTGCGGTTGGCGGGCCATTGCTGCACATAGATGATGTCGCGGTGATAGGGCTTGGGCGGGATCCGCGATTCATAAATAACGCCGACCACCATCACATAGGTCAGCGCCAGCGCGACGCCCATGAAGCCGAGCTGATGCCGCTGCCGCGTGACGATGTAATAGCGCAAATCGCGCCAGGCACGCAGCGGAGAGAAATAGCGCAGGAAGTTCATGGAAAGGGAGATAGGCGCGGCGGGGCACCGATGCCACCCCCGCCGCACCTCATCACGGCCCGCTATTCGCCATCGAGCTCGAAACGCACCGCCATGGTGCGCCACGCCTCGACCGGCGCGCCGTCGCGCGTGCCCGGCGTGAAGCGCCATTTGGTCAGCGCCTGCTTGCGCGTCGCTTCGAAAAAGGCGGTGCTGGCGGCGCTGATCTGCTGCACCTCCTTCACGCGCCCGTCCGTGCCGATCAGCACGCGCACGACGACTCGGCCCGATCGGCCTGCAAGGCGTTCGTCGCTCGGGTAAGCGGGTTGGAAGAGGTTGGCATAACGCGAATCGAGTTGGGGGCCGACGATCGTCGGCACATGCGGCGGTGGGGCGGTGCCGATCTCGCCAGCCCCGGTGCCCACGGCGACTTCGGTCTTGGGCGGAAGGTCGATTGTGAACGTGGGGATGCCGGTGGCCGTCGCGGTTTGCTGTTTGGAACTATCGACGGTTTCCGGGGGTGGGTTGGTCGGGATTGGGTCCTTCAGATGCGGCGCAGGCTGGGTCTTTTCCGGCGGTGGCGGATCGGTCGGGATCGGGATGTTGATGGTCGTCAGCGGCGGATCGACCAGACGGGTGACGAGATTGGGTGCGGTCAGCGAAAGCCCGAATAAAAGCACCCCGCTCGCGCCGAGCGCGAAACCGACGCCCCCGGGGCTGAGGCCTTGGCGGCTGGAATAACGATCTGCGTACATCGTTTCTCTCCCACTATGGCGTCCGATCGCACGCCGGACAGGAAGAGAATGTTACATCATAACATTTCTGACGCAAGAGACATTATATCAGATCGTGGAAAGCCGCGCTGCCGCACGATCGCGACCGATCAACGGCAGCAGCGCCTTCATGTCGGGGCCGTGATCGCGCCCGGTCAGCGCGCGGCGCAGCGGCAGGAACAGCGCCTTGCCGCTGCGCCCGGTCTCGGCCTTCAACGCGGCGGTCAGTGCGTGCCACGGATCGGCGTCCCACGGCATCGTGGCGACATGGCGCGCGGCGGCGGCGAGGAAATCGGCATCGGCGGGATCGCGCACCGCGTCGATCCGCCCTTCGATCACCTTCCACCAATCCGCGGCCTCGGCAACGGTCGAGAGGTTTGGCCGCACCGCTTCCCATTCCGCCGCACCCACCCCTGCGGGCAGCCGCTCCGCCACGCTGGCGAAATCGAGCTGGTGGACGATCTTGGCATTGAGTGCGGCCAGTTCGGCCTCGTCGAAGCGGGCGGGCGCGCGGCCGAATTTGGCGAAATCGAAGGTTTCGACCAGCGCGGCGGTGTCGACCAAAGGCTCGACCGGCAAGCTCGTCCCGATCCGCGCCAGCAGCGCGCGGACGGCGGCGGGCTCGATCCCGACCTCGCGGAAATGCTCGACGCCAAGCGAGCCAAGCCGCTTCGACAATTTGCCTTCGGAGCCGACCAGCAACGCTTCATGCGCGAAAGCCGGCGCGGCGACACCCATCGCCTCGAACATCTGCAATTGCAGCGCGGTGTTGGAGACATGGTCTTCACCGCGCACGACATGGGTGATGCCCATTTCGGCATCGTCGATCGCCGAGGGGAGCATATACAGCCACGATCCATCGGCGCGGCGGATCACCGGGTCGCTCATCGTTGCCGCATCGAATTTCTGGGGACCGCGAATCAAATCGTCCCAGAGGATCGGCGTGTCATGGTCGAGCTTGAAGCGCCAATGCGGAGCGATGCCATCGGCTTCCAGTCTGGCGCGGTCGGCGTCCGACAAAGCCAGCGCCGCGCGGTCATAGATGGGTGGCAGGCCGCGCCCGGCGGCGATCTTGCGCTTGAGGTCGAGTTCTTGGGCGGTTTCATAGGCCGGATAGACCCGGCCCGCCGCGCGCAACGCGGCAAAGCGCGCTTCATACAGCGCGAACCGCGCCGACTGGCGTTCCTCGCCCTGCGGGGTGAGGCCGAGCCAGCCGAGATCGGCGCGGATCGCGTCGACAAAGCGTTCCTCGCTGCGTTCGGCGTCGGTATCGTCGATGCGCAGCCAGAATTCCCCGCCTTGCGCTTGCGCCCACAGCCAATTGTGGAGCGCGGTACGGATATTGCCGACATGCAACATGCCGGTGGGCGAAGGGGCGAAACGGGTGCGAATGGTCATGGATTTGCTCTAGGCAGCGCTCGTTCCTGCGGCAATGCCCCTTTACCGCGCGCAAAGCCCGCGCCTAAAGGACGCTCAGCCAACAGTGCGCGCAGCCAGACGCGGGGCATGGGGACCAAAAGGAGTTTCGAACGCCATGAAATTGATGACCGGCAATTCGAACTTGCCCCTCGCGCGCGATATTGCGTCCTATCTCGAACTGCCGTTGACCGACGCGTTGGTCCGCCGCTTCGCCGATGAGGAAATTTTCGTGGAAATCCGCGAGAATGTGCGCGGCGAGGACGTGTTCGTGCTGCAATCGACTGGCTATCCCGCGAATGACAATCTGATGGAGCTGCTGATTTGCATCGACGCGCTGAAACGCGCCTCGGCCAAGCGCATCACCGCCGTCATCCCCTATTTCGGCTATGCCCGCCAAGATCGTAAGCCTGGGCCGCGCACGCCGATTTCGGCCAAGCTCGTCGCCAATCTCATCACCGTTGCCGGGGCCGACCGCGTGCTCTCGGTCGATTTGCACGCCGGGCAGATCCAGGGCTTTTTCGATATCCCGACCGACAATCTGTTCGCGGCCCCAGTGATGTCGGCCGACATTCTGACGCGCTATGGCAAGCGCAATTTGATGGTGGTTTCGCCCGACGTGGGCGGCGTGGTGCGCGCGCGGGCGCTGGCCAAGCGACTCGACAATGCGCCGCTCGCCATCGTCGACAAGCGGCGTGAGCGCGCGGGCGAATCCGAAGTGATGAACATCATCGGTGAGGTCGAAGGCCGCTTCTGCATCCTGATCGACGATATCGTCGATTCGGGCGGCACGCTGTGCAACGCCGCCGCCGCGCTCAAGCAAGCGGGTGCCGAGGGCGTCGCTGCCTATATCACGCACGGCGTGCTGTCGGGTGGCGCGGTGGCGCGCGTCGAAAGCTCGGCGCTCGAGGAACTCGTCATCACAGATTCGCTCGGCAGCCATGACATTGTCGCCGCCGCCAAGAAGATCCGCCATCTGACGATCGCCCCGCTGCTCGCCGAGGCGATCCGCCGCATTGCCGATGAAAGTTCGGTGTCGTCGCTGTTTGACTGAGGGCGCGGGCGCTCAGGCCAGCGCGTCCCAGATCAGCTTCACTCCGACCAGCACCATCAGCGCATAGATGGCGGTGTAGAAGCGCGCGGGCGACACGCGCCGCACCAGCCAGACTCCGGCAAAGGTCGAGGCAATCGCAACCGGCAGCAGCACCGCCGCGACGCCCAAAGTGTCGCGGTTGAACTGGCCCAGCGCCCAATAGGCCGGCACCTTGATCCAATTGACCGCAGCGAAGAAGATCGCGGTGGTGCCGACCAGCACGTCGCGTGGCAGGCGGCGCGGGAGCACATAGATTTGGAAGGGCGGTTGTCCGGCATGGGCAACCTGGCTGGTAAAGCCCGAGGCAATGCCCAGCAGCGTGCCCACCCAGCCCGGTGCCTGGGCCGCGACCGCCACTGCGCCGCGACGATCCGCCCACAGCCGGTATAGACCGAACACCACCGAGATCGCCCCGACCAGCGCAAGCACCGCCGTGGTCGGAACCTGCGCGGCAAACAGATAGCCGAGCGCAATCCCGATTGCGGCACCCGGTAGCATCCAGCCCAACACGGTCGCATCCCAATCGCGCCGGAACGCCCATACGCCGACCACGTCCTGCACGATCAGGATCGGTAGCAGGATCGCGGCCGCGCGCACCGGGGATGTCGCCATCGACAGCAGCGGCAGCGACAGCGCGCCAAGCCCGACAAAGCCACCCTTGGACAGGCCGAGCAGCAAGACCGCCGGAATCGCCAGCGCGTAGAAGAAAGCGCTCTCGTTCAACGGGAAACGGGCGTTGCCTGCTGTGCTGCCGCCCGCACGCCGACATGGCCGCGGCGTTTGAGTTCGGCCTTCAGCGCCTCAGGGCTTGGCGCGACCAGAAAGCCGAAGCTGACATTGCCACCCTTGGTTTCCACCACATGGTGCAGCCGGTGCGCCTGGATGATGCGCTTCATATAGGCCGATTTGGGCAGATAGCGGTGGTTGAAGCGTTTGTGCACGATCACATCGTGAAAGCCGAGATAGATCGCCCCGTACCCGGCAATCCCCGCGCCGACCCAGATCGCCCACTCGCCCCAGCCCCATTGCACGCCGCCGAGCAACAGCGTGATCGAGGGCGCTGCGAAGATCACGAAATACAGGTCGTTCAATTCCCAATTGCCGGTGCGCGGGCGGTGGTGGCTTTTATGCAGGAACCAGCCCGGCCCATGCATCAGCCAGCGGTGCGCGCCGTAAGCGAACCCCTCCATTCCGGCGACGGTGGCGACGAACAGCAGCAGGCCGATGATCCAGGACATGGAGGTGATATAGCGAGCCGCACGGCCAATGGCGAGCGATGCGCGTGCCTACGGGGTGGATTCGCACGGGCGGCTGTGCTTAAGGCCACTCTATCCCCGATCTTCGAAAGGCACGCAGCCCATGAACATCCATGAATATCAGGCCAAGGAAGTCCTCGCGAAATTCGGCGTGCCGGTGCCCGCGGGTTTCGCTGCGCTGACCGTCGAAGAGGCCGTCGCCGCCGCCGCCAAGCTTCCTGGGCCGCTCTACGTCGTCAAGGCGCAGATCCACGCCGGAGGCCGCGGCAAGGGCAAGTTCAAGGAACTCGGGCCTGATGCCAAGGGCGGCGTCCGCCTCGCCAAGACGCTCGACGACGTCCGCGCAGCGGCGACGGACATGCTCGGCAACACGCTCGTCACGGTGCAGACCGGCGAGCATGGCAAGCAGGTCAACCGCCTCTACATCACCGACGGTGTCGACATCGCCAAGGAATTCTACCTGGCGCTGCTCGTCAACCGCGCAACTGGCCGCGTGTCGATGGTCGCCTCGACCGAAGGCGGCATGGACATCGAAACCGTCGCGCATGAGACGCCTGAGAAGATCCACGCGATCGACATCGATTGCGCGACCGGCTTCCAGCCGCATCATGGCCGCGCCGTTGCCGCCGCGCTCGAACTGAAGGGCGATCTCGCCAAGCAGGCCGCCAGCGTCGCGTCCAAGCTGTACGACGCGTTCCTTGGCACCGATGCAGAGCAGATCGAAATCAACCCGCTCGCCGTCACCGAGGACAACAAGCTCGTCGTGCTCGACGCCAAGGTCGGCTTCGACGGCAATGCGATGTTCCGTCACAAGGATCTGCTCGAACTGCGCGACGAGACCGAGGAAGATCCGGCCGAGCTCGAAGCGTCCAAGTACGACCTGGCCTATATCAAGCTCGACGGCGACATTGGCTGCATGGTCAATGGTGCGGGTCTCGCCATGGCGACGATGGACATCATCAAGCTCAACGGCATGTTCCCGGCCAACTTCCTCGACGTTGGCGGCGGTGCCAATAAGGAGAAGGTGACGGCCGCGTTCAAGATCATCCTTAGCGATCCGAACGTGAAGGGCATCCTGGTCAACATCTTCGGCGGCATCATGCGCTGCGACATCATTGCCGAGGGCATTGTCGCGGCCGCCAAGGAAGTGAACCTGTCGGTGCCGCTGGTCGTTCGTCTCGAAGGCACCAACGTCCAGTTGGGCAAGGACATCCTGGCCAATTCCGGCCTGGCGATCGTCCCTGCCAACGATCTGGGCGATGCCGCCAAGAAGATCGTGGCAGAGGTCAAGGCCGCTGCCTGAACCGGACTAACCCGTCCTAAGCGTGCTAAAGGAAGGGCCCGGACGGAAACGCCGGGCCCTTTCGCGTTAAGGGCGGGTTCGAGTCGCATGCGATGCCGCTACGGCACAGCCGAATGGCGTACCGGACTTGCGAAAAGCGCGTGAAACCGCCATTTGGACAGCCGATGCTGCCGAGCAAGAAACTGCCTTGGAAGGAATGCCGATGAGAGTGCTGGTCCCGGTCAAGCGCGTGCTTGACTATAATGTGAAGCCCCGCGTGAAGGCGGACGGGACGGGGGTCGACCTCGCCAACGTCAAGATGAGCATGAACCCGTTCGACGAAATCGCCGTCGAAGAGGCGATCCGCCTGAAGGAAAAAGCGGGCGTCACCGAGATCGTCGTCGTGTCGATCGGCGAGCAGAAAGCGCAGGAAACGCTGCGTACCGCGCTCGCCATGGGTGCCGACCGCGCGATCCTGATCGTATCCGAAGACAAGGTCGAGCCGCTGGGCGTCGCCAAATTGCTCGCCAAGATCGTCGAGGAGGAAAAGCCTGACCTCGTCATTCTCGGCAAGCAGGCGATTGACGATGACAACAACCAGACCGGCCAGATGCTGGCAGGGCTGCTCGGTCGCGGCCAGGCGACCTTCGCCTCCAAGGTCGAACTGTCGCCCGGCACTGTCGTGGTGACGCGCGAAGTCGACGGTGGTGCGGAGACCGAATCGCTGCCGCTGCCCGCGATCATCACGGTCGACCTGCGCCTCAACGAGCCGCGTTATGCCTCGCTGCCCAACATCATGAAGGCCAAGTCCAAACCGCTCGCGCAGAAGACCCCGGCTGATTACGGCGTCGATGTGTCACCGCGCCTGACCACGCTGAAAGTGGTCGAGCCGCCCAAGCGCTCGGCGGGTATCAAGGTCGCCGATGTCGATGAACTGGTGGCCAAGCTCAAGGCAATGGGAGTCGCGAAGTGAAGACGCTCGTTTGGGTCGAACATGATGGCGCATCCGTGAAGGACGCCACCCTCTCCACCGTCACCGCCGCTGCCAAGCTGGGTGAAGTGCATCTGCTCGTCGCTGGTCAAGGCGTCGGCGCGGTGGCCGAGGCCGCCGCGAAGATCGCGGGCGTCGGCAAGGTGCATGTCGCGGACGACGCGGCCTATGCCCATGCGTTGGCTGAAAACGTCGCGCCGCTGGTCGCCAAGCTGATGGAAACGCATGACGCGTTCCTCGTGCCCGCGACCACCAACGGCAAGAACATCGCGCCGCGCGTCGCCGCCTTGCTCGACGTGATGCAGATTTCGGACATCCTCTCGGTCGAGAGCGAGGATACTTTCACGCGTCCGATCTATGCCGGCAACGCCATCGCCACGGTGCAGACCAAGGATGCCAAGAAGGTGATCTCGGTGCGCGGCACCGCCTTTGAGAAGGCTGCGACCGAAGGCGGCACGGGCACGATCGAAGCGGTTGCCTCGACCGGCGATGCGGGTGTTTCGACCTATGTAGGTTCGGAAATCGCCAAGTCGGAGCGGCCCGAGCTGACCTCGGCCAAGATCATCGTCTCCGGCGGGCGTGCGCTCGGGTCGAGCGAGCAGTTCCACGCCGTGATCGATCCGCTCGCCGACAAGCTCGGCGCGGGCGTCGGTGCCAGCCGCGCTGCGGTCGATGCGGGCTATGCGCCCAACGACTATCAGGTCGGCCAGACCGGCAAGATCGTCGCCCCCGAAGTCTATGTCGCGGTCGGCATTTCGGGCGCGATCCAGCATCTGGCGGGGATGAAGGACAGCAAGACCATCATCGCCATCAACAAGGACGAAGACGCGCCGATCTTCCAGGTCGCCGATCTCGGCCTCGTCGGCGATCTGTTCAAGATCGTGCCGGAGCTGACCGAAAAGCTCTGATTGACCGGCATCGTTACAAGGGACGGGCGCTCCAGACGGGGCGCCCGTTTTCGTTTGGAGGGATCAGGCAGCCTTCGCGCGCGGCGCGATATAGCGCAGCACAATATAGCCGGCGATCGCCGACAGGAGCGATCCGCCGAGCACGCCGATCTTGACCGAATCCTGCAGCTGCGCGTCGCCCGGAAAAGCGAGGCCGCCGATGAACAGGCTCATCGTGAAGCCGATCCCGGCGAGCAGGCCGACGCCATAAAGCTGCAGCCAGCGCATCCCCTTGGGGCGCTTGGCAATCCCCAAGCATTCGGCCAGCGCGACGCCACCGACGATCCCGGCCTGCTTGCCCAGGAACAGGCCGCCGGCAATGCCCAGCACCAGCGGATCGCCCAGCGTTGCCGCCGACACGCCCAGAAGCGATACGCCCGCATTGGCAAAGGCGAACAACGGCACGATGCCGAACGCGACCCACGGCGACAGAGCATGTTCAAGCCGGTGGAGCGGCGAATGTGCGGCATCGGGCGCGCCAGGCGAGGTGGCGACCGGTATCAGCGCGGCGGCAATCACGCCCGCAACGGTTGCGTGGACGCCCGATAGCAGCACTAGCCACCATAGACCAACAAAGCCGAGCAGATAGGGCCACAAGGCCACCACCCCGCGCCGGTTGAGCGTGAACAGGATCAGCACCGTCCCCGCCGCGCCCGCCAGCGCGATCCAGTCGATGCCATGGCTATAGACCAAGGCGATGATCGCCACCGCGCCGCAATCATCGACGATCGCGACGGTGGTGAGAAACAGCTTTAGCGCGGGGCTGACGCGCTTGCCGAGCAGCGCCAGCACGCCGATCGCAAAGGCGATGTCGGTCGCCGCCGGGATGGCCCAGCCCGGATGCAGCGCCGGCGCGCCGCCGGTGATGGCGAGATACACCAGCGCCGGCATCGCCATCCCCGCGCCCGCCGCGATGATCGGCAAGCGCCGTCGCGCGGGGCTCGCCAATTGCCCGTCGACCAGTTCGCGTTTGATCTCGAGGCCAACCAGCAGGAAGAACACTGCCATCAAGCCGTCGTTGATCCACAGATGCACCGTCATCGGCCCGATGGCAGCGGCCAATACCGGCCCCGTCTTATGGTGCAGAAACGCGAAATAGGCGGGGGCGAGCTCCGAATTGGCGAAGATCAGCGCGAACGCGGCCGCCGCCATCAGCACCATACCGCCCGCCGCTTCCTGCGCGAGGAAGGTGCGCAGTGCCGAACGGATGTTTCGGGCTACGCGGCGCGACGTGGTGGGGTTGGCCATGCCCCTAGCCTAGCGGTACGGGCCCCGGTGCGAAACCGAAACCGGAGCCGTTCGGGGTTTTACCCCGCCGCGCGGGCAAAGGTGCCGGCGTCGGCGACTTGCGCGTCGCTGGGGGTGACGCCGGTATAGAGCACGAACTGGTCGAGGGCTTGCAAGGTCGCGATCTCGGTGCCGGTGATGATCCGTTTGCCCGCCGCTTGCGCGGCGCGCAGCAGCCGTGTTTCCGGCGGATATTGCACCACGTCGATGACGACCCGGCTTGCCACGATCATCGTTTCGGGAAAGGCGAGCGCATCGGCGTCGCCGCCCGCCATGCCGATCGGCGTGACGTTGATCAGCAAGGGCGCGCCCGCCGGGTCGAGATCGGCCCGCCAGCGAAAACCGTAGCGCGTTGCCAGTGCCTGTCCCTGCTCGGCGTTGCGCGCGACGATCGTGCCGTTGCGAAACCCGCTATTGCAGAGTGCCGCGGTCACCGCCTTGGCCATGCCGCCCGATCCGCGCAGCAGAAATGGCGTTGCGGGGTCGATGTCGGCAATCAGCCGCGCCACCGCCGCATAATCGGTATTGTGCCCGGTCAGCGCGCCCTCATCGTTGACGATGGTATTGACGCTGTCGATCGCGGCGGCGGAGGGGGCGATGCCGTCGAGCAGCGGGATCACCGCTTCCTTGAACGGCATCGAAATCGCGCAACCGCGAATGTCGAGCGCGCGAATGCCGCGCACCGCGCCCTCCAGGTCGCGCGTCGAAAACGCCTTGTAGACGAAATCGAGCCCGAGCAGCTCATAGAGCCGGTTGTGGAAGCGCGTCCCGAAATTGCCCGGGCGTGCCGATAGCGACATGCACAGCCGCGTCTCACGCCCGATCAGCGGTTTGGTGGGCATGGGGTGCGTCCTCGTTAGTCTGCCAGCGCTTCGGCGATCAGTGTACGGGTGTTGTCGATGCCGTACAGCGCGATGAAGCTGCCCATGCGCGGGCCTTGCGTGGAGCCGAGCAGCGTTTCGTACAGCGCCCCGAACCAGGCGCGCAGCGGATCGAACCCGCCTTCATTGCCGATCGCATAGACGATGTTCTGCAAATCGACCGCCGAGCTGTCGGCAGGCGCGTTGGCCAGCTCGCGGTCGAGCCGTTCGAGCGCGGCGACTTCGATGCCCTCGGGCTTGCGGCGCTGGAGCGTCGGCGCGACGTAATCGCGGTTATAGGCGAGTGCATGACCGATCAGCGCATCGAGTTCGGGCGTAACGGCACCTTCGATGTAATTGCTGAGATAGCCGTGGACTTGCTCCGCGGTCGCGCCTGCGCCCAGCACGCCGACCAGATTGAGCAGCAAGCCGAAGGTGACCGGCGGATTCGTGTCCGGCACCGCGGCATTGTGAATGTGGTGCACCGGATTGCCGAGTTTCTGCTCGACCGGCTGCGCCGCATAGCTTCCGCGGAACTGGAAATACTCGTCCACCGCGCGCGGAATGACGCCGATGTGCAACTGCTTGGCCTTTTTCGGCTCGCGATAGGCGAAGAAGGACAAGCTTTCCTGCGTGCCGTAATCGAGCCATTGCTCCAGCGTCAGGCCATTGCCCTTGGACTTGGAGATCTTCTCGCCCTTTTCGTCGAGGAACATCTCGTAGATCAACCCCTCGGGCGGGCGACCGCCGAGCACGCGCGCGATCTTGCCCGACTGCACGCCGCTGTCGATCAGGTCCTTGCCGTACATCTCATAATCGACGCCAAGCGCGACCCAGCGCATTGCCCAATCGACCTTCCATTGCAGCTTGGCCTGCCCGCCGAGCACCGATTGGACGAGCACTTCCCCATCGCTGTCGGTGAAGCGGATCGTGCCCTGCTCGACATTGACGACCTCGACCGGGACTTGCAGCACGATCCCCGTCTTTGGGCTGATCGGCAGGATCGGCGAATAAGTAGCGGCGCGTTCCTTGCGCAGCGTCGGCAGCATCACGCCCATGATCGCGGCATAGTTGCGCAGCACGCCCTTCAGCGCATCGTCGAACACGCCGGCTTCATATTGCGAGGCCGACGAGATGAATTCGTACTCGAAGCCGAAGCGATCGAGAAAATCGCGCAGCATGGCGTTGTTGTGGGCAGCGAAGCTCTCGAACTTCTCGAACGGATCGGGAATGCGGCTGAGCGGCTTGCCGAGATGCGTCGCAAGCATCGCCTGGTTGGGCACATTGTCGGGCACTTTCCGCAACCCGTCCATATCGTCGCTAAACTCGATCAACCGCGTCGGCGCATCGGACAGCGTCTGGAACGCATGGCGCACCATCGTCGTGCGCAGCACTTCGTTGAAGGTGCCGATATGCGGCAGGCCCGACGGACCATAGCCGGTCTCGAAGATGATCGGCGCACCACCCGGTTTGCCCTCGGGATAGCGCTTGAGCAGCTTGCGCGCCTCTTCATACGGCCAGGCTTTGGAATCGAGGGCGGCGGTGCGGAAATCGGTGGTCATGCGAAGCGTCTAGCGCGGTGGGGGCGGTTCGTCACGTAGGGGGCTGGGGGCGCCGATCATGCGATGCCTTCGTGAAGCTCCTGCGCCTCGGCTTCGATCAGGGCGCCATGAGAGTATTGGCTCTCGCGCGTCGCTACTCGGCCAGTTTGCCCGTCCGCGCATCGACCGCACGACCGCGTTGGTACGAGAGCAAGCCAGGGATCGGCGCGAGTCGGTTGATGCTGACCGCCCCTGGCTCATAATATTCCCCAACCACATCGAACTGCGCCAGTTCGAGGGGAAGACTCTTGAGCGACGCCGGAACCGCGGTGGTTGCATCAGCGGGCACAAGCGCTTCGCCCAAAACAAAGCCATATTGGAACATCGAAGCGCCGAGATTGTCCTCCAAATGCGGCAGGGGTGAAGCCTTGTGGACCTTGTCGGTATAGATTGCTCCGACGTGGGTAATGACGCCGGGGCGAGCTGCGAACATGACGGTGCCCAGGCAATTGCAGGTGATCAGGCCTTGCTGGAGCGTGATGCCATAGAGGATATAGGTGCCGGGAGGAACCTCCAGCAGCACGGTGCGCATCTCGCCATCCTCAAGAAATTCGCCGTTCTTGACGACGAAGCTGTTCGCCTTACCGCTAAAATTGAACTCGAATTCATCGATGTTGGGTACTGGATTTCCTTTAGCCTTTTTGACCAACCCCGGCAGCGCCGCAGCATAGGCTGCTTTCTTGGCAGCGAGATATGCGCTTGATTCCTCGGCGGTCGGGATACGCAACATAACTGGCTGGATGGCTAACATTCCTGATTTGGCCTTGCTCACAGTCATGAGCAAATAGGCAGCGTCAGGACGCAGCCCCGTCGGCGTGGTCCGCAGTTGTACCACCCCGGCATTATCTCGGGCCGAAGCATTGCCGGGCAATGCCAGTATCACAAGAATCGCAAGCACGCTCAAGAGCAGCCGGGTCATTCCGTCACCGCCGCATCCTGTGGCTTCGGACCTGAAGCGATCTTGGCCTGCATCAGCCGCACCTGCTGCTCATCGCCCTCGTTCAGCGCCTTCCACACCGTTTCGGATATCGGATAGCGTTCATAGCCCCTTGTCCCCATGCAACGGCGCATTTTGTTGCTACGCATCCCCCGTTCCAGCTTGGGTAGGATGATATCTCCGATGATGTCGCCGACCAGGCCATAGATCGGCACCGGCTTGATCGCTTTACGACGATGGCTCTCATCCCATGGAATGAAGCCGGGCACCTTGACGAGGCCTGCGCCCGTCAGGTGCGCACGGCATTCGGCGAAATCCTGATAGGCCTCTGAGAATCTTACGGTAGGGTTGTGGAAATAATAGAATTTATAACCTTCGGCGCGGACTTTGGGATCGGTCGAAGGCGAGATATCGGGCACGTTGATCGTCGCCGGATCGGGTAGGCCTCGTATAGTTGTCCCGTTCTGCGCAACGGCCGCAACCGGCAGCAGTAAAGTCGTCAGTATCCATCGTGACATTCGTGCCATGCGAACAGCCTATGATGCCTTGCTGATCGTCGCAAGGACCACGCTCGACATCGCGATACAAAGCTTACGATGAAAGCGGTCTTTTGCCATTCTGAGCAAAGATAGGCCCGTTCCAGATCGACCGCCCGTTTTGACTGCATCGCCCTGGGCAAACGTTCAAACAGCGGCCCAAGCCGCTGTCCACATCCCCAATCCGTGCCAAAGTCGACCCGCTCTTTCAAACCGTCGATCCCGCGCGTGTCGCAAAGCCGCTTTGCAAGACCCAATGTGGCTCCGTCCCGCAGCGGCGGCGTGTGCGACATACATTTCGCCTAACCTTAGCCTAACCTTCCGCACCCCATCCCACCCATCCAGAGCGTACCTACGCCCCCCAAATCCTGACGTGCCACGCCCCGCACATCACCCTTGATGGTGCGACTCTGTGTGACTTTACGCCACGCCCTCCACCCCGCGCCCGTTGCCATTCCGTTCCAACCCGCTATCTCCAACCCATGCTCCCATATCCCGCCCTCCACGCCAGCCACAGCGGCATCTGGATTGCGGATGAAGGCGGCACACGGCCGATCGGGCGGGGGGAGGCGATCCGGATTGCCGCCGATACGCCGGTGATCCTGCTCAATGCCGCCTTGGTCGGGCAGCGGCTGGGCTATGCCGATCTGTCGGGGCTCGATCTGCTCGAACTGTTCGCCTTTCTGTGTCCGGCGCGCTTCATGGTGCCGACGCCGCGCGGGGTCGCGCGCGTTACGGGGCTGACGCCGCCCGCCGCCGATGCCGAAGTCGCCACCTTCCTGCGCGCAGCCGCCGGGGCGTTGCTCGGCATGATCGAGGGCGAGTGGCCCGAACGCGAGGGCGCGTGGACCGCGGCGCAGTCGCTGTTTCGTCTCCGCTGGACCTGGGCACCGGTGCTGACGCAGCGTTTGAAAAAGCCCGAGACGGCCGAGCGCTGGCTGTTCACCAAGCTCGGCGAATGGTCGGAGGGCGCGCCGCGCGCGCAGCCGCGCACCGTCACGCTGGAGGCGGACGAAACGCAGGCCCGGCTCGCCCGCTTGACTGGCAGCACCGCCGAGCAGCGTCCCGGCCAGCGTGCTTACGCACAGGCGGCGCGCGAGGCGTTTGGGCCGCGCATGGCGGCGGGGATGCCCAATATGGTGCTCGCCGAAGCCGGCACCGGCATCGGCAAGACGCTTGGCTATCTCGCGCCGGCTTCGCTCTGGGCGGAGAAGGCCGATGGCGCGGTGTGGGTATCGACCTTCACCAAGGCGCTGCAACGGCAATTGGGGCATGAAAGCGCGCGGCTGTTTCCCGATGCGGTAACCCGCCGGGCGAAGGTGGTGACGCGCAAGGGCCGCGAGAATTACCTGTGCCTGTTGAACCTGGAGGATGCGCTGCAAGGCGGTTTCGCCGGGCGCGCCGCGATCCTGGCGCAGCTGGTCGCGCGCTGGGCAGCGTATAGCGCCGATGGCGATATGGTCGGCGGCGATCTGCCTGGCTGGCTGCCGACGCTGTTTCGTCGCAACGGCGCGACCGCGCTCACCGACCGGCGCGGCGAGTGCGTTTATGCGGGGTGCCCGCATTACCGCAAATGCTTCATCGAAAAGGCGGCGCGCGCGAGTGCCGATGCCGATCTGGTCATCGCCAACCATGCACTGGTGATGGTCAACGCCGCGCGCGGGCGCGAATCGACCACGCGCCCGACACGCTATGTGTTCGACGAGGGGCATCATCTGTTCGATGCCGCCGACGCGATGTTCTCGACCGCGCTCACCGGTGCCGAGACGATCGAGCTCAGGCGTTGGGTGCTCGGCCCCGAATCGGGCGGGCGCGGGCGGCGGCGCGGGTTGGCGGCACGGCTGTCCGACGTCGCGAGCTATGACGAGGGCGGCGCGCGCGCGATCGCCGATGCGGTGAACGCGGCGCAGGCGCTGGCGAGCGATGGCTGGCTGCAGCGTCTGGGCGAGGGCGCGCCGTTCGGCCCGATCGAGGCGCTGCTCGCGGCGGTGCGCGGCCTCACCTATGCGCGCGCCGAATCGGGGCGCGATCCGGGCGGTGATGCGGGCTATGGCTTGGAGACCGAACTGGCCGAACCCGATCCCGGCTTGATCGAGGCGGCAGGTCCGGCGGCGGAAGCGCTGGATGCGTTGGTGCGCCCGCTGGTGGCGCTCGGGCGGCGACTCGAGGCGGTGCTCGACGAAGCGCCCGACTGGATGGATGGCCCGGCGCGCGCGCGCATCGAAGGCGCGGTGGCCTCACTCGGCTGGCGTGCCGAGACGGTGGCGGCGTGGCTGTCGCTGCTCGCGCGGATCGGTGGCCCCGCCTCGCCCGATTTCGTCGACTGGATGGCGGTCGATCGGGTCGAGGGGCGCGATTATGATGTCGGCCTGCACCGCCATTGGCTCGATCCGACGCGGCCCTTTGCCGAGACCGTGCTGAAACCCGCGCATGGCGTGCTGGTGACCTCGGCGACCTTGCGCGGCGGCGGCGATTGGGACGTGGCGGAGGCGCGCACCGGGGCGACACATCTGCTGCGCGGCGCAAGCCGGTTCGAGGCGGCGTCGCCGTTCGATTATGCGGCGCAGGCCGAGGTGCTGATCGTCACCGATGTGAAGCGCGGCGACATGGGCGCGCTCGCCAATGCCTATGCGCGGCTCGGCGTGGCGAGCGGCGGCGGGATGTTGGGCCTGTTCACCGCGATCCGGCGGTTGCGCGGCGTCCATGCTCGCATTGCCGATCGGCTCGCGCGCGAGGGGTTGCCGCTCTACGCCCAGCATGTCGACCCGATCGACACCGGCACATTGGTCGATATTTTTCGCGATGCTCCGGCGGCCTCCTTGCTCGGCACAGACGCGCTGCGCGACGGAGTCGATGTGCCGGGCCGCTCGCTGCGGATGGTGGTGATGGAGGGCGTGCCCTGGCCCAAGCCGACCGTGCTGCACGCCGCGCGGCGTCTGGCAGGGGGCGGTAGCGGCTATGACGATCGCATCGTGCGGGCAAGGCTGGCGCAGGCATTTGGGCGCTTGATTCGCCGCGCCGACGATCACGGCGTGTTCGTTCTGCTGTCTGCCGCGATGCCATCGCGGTTGCTGACGGCGTTCCCGCCGGGCGTCCGCATCACGCGCGTGACGCTGGATGAAGCGGTGGCGCGTGCAGCGGCGCTTCCCTCTGCCGCGCAAACGGGGCATGAGGCGCGCGAAACCGCCTGACGGAGACTCGCATGACCGCCGGCACCAAGACGCTGACGTTGCTCCGCCACGCCAAATCGGGGTGGGACGATCCTGCGCTCCGCGATTATGACCGCGCCCTCAACGCGCGCGGCAAACGCGCCGCCGCGCTGATCGGCGGCTATTTGCGCAGTGGTGGCGCGGTGTTCGATCACATCATCGCCTCGCCCGCGCTCCGTGTGGTAGAGACGTTGGCGCAGGTCGAAACGGGCTATGGCCGCACGCTTGCGCCCGAGTGGGATCGGCGCATCTACCTCGCTTCGGCGGTTACGCTGCTGGATATCGTCCACGAATTTTCCGAGGATAGCGCGCGGGTCCTGCTGGTGGGCCACAATCCCGGGCTGGAGGATCTGGCGATGCTGCTGGTTCCGAACTCGGACGAGCCCGCGCGCGTCGCGCTTGAGGCCAAATATCCGACCGCGACTATCGCCGAACTCGCGTTCGAAGGGGGCTGGGCCGATCTGGCGGCGGGGAGCGCGCGGCTGGTGCGCTTCGTTCGTCCGCGCGATCTCGATCCAGCATTGGGCCCTGAAGAGGATTAATCCTTCGCCAGCAGGCTCTTCAAACCGGCCAACGCCCCTGCGGGCTTGGCCTCTTCCTCGCTGATCACCCCTGCTTCGCGCAGCGCCGCCGCTGCATTGGGGCCGCGCGGGAACGGGTCGAGTGCCAGTGCCATCGTCTCCGCCGCCGCTTCGCCGAGATCGATCGCCGCCCCGTCATAGGGCATCGTGTCGAGCGCATCGAGATCGAGTTCGATTTCCTCCTCGGCGGCGGCTTCCTGCTCGGTGACGAAGCGCAAGGCGACGTCTTCGCTGACGGTGACGGGCAACGGCTCCTCGGTCACCGAGCACGCCTGCACCACCGACGCGCGCACTTCGCCGCGTGCCACCACGCCCGCCGCATCGCGCTGCACGCGGAAGGTCGCCTCCAGCCGATCGACCGCGAGCAGGCCAAACCGTTCCGCCAGTGCTGCCCGTTCGGTCGCATCGGCGGTGATCGAGACGCTGCGGGCCCCCTCGCCGATCGTGTCGATTCGCTCCAGTCGCGAAAATTCTGGGGTGGTCATGGCAAGTCTCCAGCGATCATCGCGGGGGCAGGGGTGGCGGCGAGCGCGTCGCGAAAGGCGATCAGCGCGGCTTGCGTATGTGCCAGCGCGGGCGGGGTGGGGTCGACGCCGCGATAGAGATTGCGCTGCAGCGCCGCAGTGAGATCGCCCATCGCCAGCCCATCGCGATATGCGCCCAGCCGCCCGCCAAGCATGCTCATCATCTTGCCGATATGCTTGCCGACCCCGATGTCGCCAATGCCGCTTTCGCGCAATTGTCCGTCCATGTCGGTGACGAAACGCTCGGTCAGGCGCGCGCTGACGGAGGCCGATTCGGCGTCTCCTTCCAGTCGCAACAGCACCAGCGCCAGCACCGCCGCCACCATATCGAAACGCCCGTCGAGCGTATCGGGCACGCCGCCCGCCTCATACCAATGCGGCGCGCGCGCGCGTTCGATCACGCCATTGTACAGCCGCAACGCGACCGTATCGCGCTCCCCGCCCAGCAATCTGGTAAGCCAGCCCAAAACCTTGTTCCCCATGCGCCCTTGTTTGGCCGCGTTTCCCGGCATATTGAGGCTCCCTGTCCGCGATGCAATGCGTCCCGGACCTTTGCGTGCCTGTGGAGAGTGTCGATGAGCCCCAAGTCCGTCCGCCTGATGACGGCCGCTGCCCTCGCCACCAGTGTGTTCGGGGCCAGCGCCTGCGTTCCGCTGAAGGGGCATCAGGGCTATGTCATCGATTCGGATCTGGTGAATTCGGTCCAGGCGGGCACGGATACCCGCCAGTCTGTGCTGGCGGTGCTCGGCAAGCCGACCTTCACCAGTGAATTCAACCAGGGCGACTGGTATTACATTTCGCGCGACGTGCGCAATTTTGCCTATAATAATCCGCATGTCCGCGATCAGGTGACGCTGCGCATCAGCTTCGATTCGCGCGGCGTCGTGTCGGCGGTGCGGCGCTCGGGGGCCGAGCAGGTCGCGTCGATCAGCCCCTCGGGCAAGACCACGCCGACCTTGGGCAAGAAGCGCAGCTTCTTCGACGAACTGTTCGGCAATATCGGCACGGTCGGCGCGATTGGTGGCGGCCAGGGCGGCAACAACAACACCGGTGGCGGCCGCGATACGCCGTAACGGGGCGAAACGCCCTTTCGGCAATCCTGACAAAATCCTGTCATCTGTGTTCGCAAACCGTTCAGGGCGCGCTTGCCAAAATCCCTTGCATGGCTTGACCTCTTGATCCGGTCGGCCAGACATGGAGGATATGATGCGCAAATTCATTGCCACCGCGCTGCTCGCTGCAACTCTCGTCCCGGTTGCCGCCAGTGCTCAATCGAACGAAGACCTGCGCCGGGACCGGCAAGACATCCGGCGCGACCAGCGCGATCTCCGCGACGCCCGCCACGATTATCGGGAAGACGTACGCGATCGGGAGCGCGCGTGGGGCCGCGATGACTGGCGCGGCTGGCGTGATCGCAACCCCAATTGGTATGCGCGCGGCCACTGGGAAGCGCCGTTCCGTTACACCGCGTTCCGCCCCGGCCTGCGCATCGGCGCGCCTTATTATGGCCCGCGCTACATCATCGCCGATCCATGGCGCTATCATCTGCGTCGTCCGGCTTATGGCCAGCAGTGGATCCGGCACTATGACGACGTGATCCTGGTCGATACGCGGCGCGGCTATGTCATCGACGTGATCCGCGGCTTCTATCGCTAAACCATATCGCACCGGCCGCGCCCTCGGCGCGGCCGGTGTTTCAGCGAATCGTGAACATCACTTGATCGACCACGCGCCCGCCGACATCGGTGAGGCGCAAGCGGTGCGTGCCCGGCCCGGCGATGATTTCGGGTTGCGAATCCGCCGCTCCAATGTCGGTCTTGTCGAGCCACAAACGGTGCGCCGTCACCGCGCCCGAAACATCCACCGCGAGGCGTTGCCGGTCGTGCGGGATGTCCGGGTCGATCGCATAGACGCTGCCCGACACCGGATTGGTGATACGCGGCCGGCGCGATTCGTCGGGCGCGAAGGCGATGTGGCTTTGCCCGGTGCCGGCCAGAAAATATTCGGTGCGCGGTTGTTCGATCGCGCGCGCAAAGGTGATCGCGCGCGCTTCCACGCCCGCCGGGCGCGGCGGCGGCGTGCCGCGTTCCTCGGCATTGAGCGACAGCATGATGTCGCGCCACACCGGTGCCGCGCCGCTGACGCCCGACACCGCACGCATCGAATCGCCCTCGAGATTACCGACCCACACGGCAACCGTGTATTTCTGCGTGAAGCCGATGCACCAATTGTCGCGCAACGCCTTGCTCGTCCCCGTCTTCACCGCCGCCCAGAAGGGCAAATGCAGCGCCGAATCGAGCCCGAAAGTGACCGCGCGGGCATTGGCGTCGGCCATCATGTCGGCGACGATCCATGCGGCTTGCGGGGTGGTAATCGCGCGCGGGGCGGTGTGCGGTGCATCGAGCGTCAGCCGCAGCGGTGACCAGCGCCCGCCTTGCGCGAGGCTACGGTAAGCATCAGCCTGTTCGAGCAGGGTGACTTCAGCCGATCCCAAGGCAAGCGAATAGCCGTAATACTCGCCATCCTCGACCAGCCCGCGATAGCCCGTATCCCATAGTCGGTCGCGAAACGGATCGACCCCGACGAGCAGCAAGGTGCGCACGGCAGGCACGTTGAGCGACCCCGCCAGCGCCGAACGCGCCGACACCGGCCCCTTAAAGCCGCGATCGTAATTCTGGGGCACGTACAGGCCAGACGCCGTATCGAGCTGCACCGGCGAATCGTCGAGGATCGAGGCCGGGGTCAGATAGCCCTTCTCGATTGCCTGGGCATAAAGGAACGGCTTCAGCGTCGATCCCGCCTGGCGATAGCTGTTCGCGCCGTCGACGGCGGGCGCGGTCGACGCCCCACCAATGCCGCCGACATACGCCAGCACGTCGCCGCTGGCATTGTCGACCACCACCACCGCGCCATCGCGGGCGCGCGCGCCGCCAAGGCCCTGCAACTGCCGCTTCAAGGCGACGATGGCGAGCGTCTGGATGCGGCGATCGAGCGTGGTGGTCACCTTGAGCCCGGGCTTGGTCAGCAACCGGTCCGACAGATGCGGGGCAAGGCCGGGATCAAGCGCGAGGCTGCGCGCCGGGCCGAGCATCGAGGCGGCTTCCCCGGCAAAACGCCCGCAGTCCTGCTCGTGCGATACGGCGCAGGCGCGCCGCGCGACGGTTCCGGCGTCGGCCTGCGGATCGGGCAGCAGCGCCGCCAGTAGCAGTGCGTCATCGCGGGCGAGCGCGTCGGGGGTCTTGCCGAACAGCCCGAGCGCGGCCGCGCCAATGCCCTGCGCTTCGCCGCGAAACCCGGCCAGGTTGAGATAGGCTTCGAGGATCTGATCCTTCGACCAGCGTGATTCGAGCGCCCAGGCGGCGCGCATCTGGCGGATCTTGTCCCAGAAATGGCGCTGGCCGGGGGCGGCAAGGTCGGGCGCGAGGAAACCGGCGACCTGCATCGACAGCGTACTCGCCCCGCGCGCCCGTTCGCCCTTGGCCTTGTCGCGCGCGACCCCGGCGAGCGCGAGCCAGTCGACGCCGCCGTGTGAGAAGAAGCGGCGGTCCTCGACACCGACGATCGTCGTGCGCGCCACCGGGGCGATGTGGTCGAGCGGGGTCCAGGCGAGGCGGCGCGCCTTGAAATCGACCCGCGCGCTGTCGATCAGCACGCCGTTTCGGTCATAGAGCCACGCTTCGGATGGATGCCATGCGGCGCGGACCTGGGCGTAACCGGGGAGCGGCGGGGGCATGGTCGCATAATCAAGCGCGATGAAGGCGACGAGCGCGAGCGTTAGCCCGGCGACGCTCGCCCCCGCCCGAGTCTGGAGCGCAGCCCAAAGCTTTTCACCACCCCGGCGAACGCCGGGGCCCAGTTGCGACAGTTTCTGCAAGAGAGCGCCACGCTCGATCATTCAACGGCCCGATACTGGGCCCCGGCGTTCGCCGGGGTGGATTCAACAAAGATTATCGCTGCACGACCGTCATCGTATCGATCGGCAGTTGCGCGCGGATCGCGGGCGAATACATCGCCTCGACCCGGCTCGGCGGCAGGTTGAAGCGCCCCGCCCCGTTCAGCCGCAGCATGTACGACGCGCTGAACGCCCCGCGTGGCACCCAGCCATAATAGGCCCGCCAGGTATCGCTCCGCCGTTCGACATAGGCGGGCACGACGCCGACCTGAATGTCCCACAGCTTGCCATCGGCATCGCGCGCCTCGAACTTGGTGCCAGGCCCGGCCTGCGCCTGTCCGGCGAGGATTTGCGATTGCCCGCCCAGATCGCCGATGATCGTCGCGCCCGCCGGGATCGGATCGTTGATCACCACCCAGTTACGCTCGGCGCTGGCCTTGACCGTGATCGTCACCTTGACCACGTCGCCCCGCGTCAGCACCCCCTTGGTGCGCGCTTGTATCACCTCGACACGGCGCTGCATCTCATAGCCGGCGAACAGCGGCTTGGTCAGTGGCACCGCTGCCGACACCGAGACGGTGGCCCACGGCCCGGCTCCACCCGATTGCGCGAGTTTCAGCGGGGTCTGGGTCGTCGGCAGCGCAAAGCTTGCGGTGCGCGCGGTGGCGGCGAGCGGCCAGCTCTTGCTGATCGTCTGCGTGCCCAACCCCAGCGTCGTCGTGCCGATGATCGCGCTGGCGGGATAGAGCGCGCCGAACTTGCGCGCCGCGATCGTGCCCCAGGCATTGGCGGTAGTGGTGTCCCATCGCCCGTGCGACTGGCGCAGCGCAACGCCGACCATCATCTTGGCGGCTTCGTCCTGCCAGCCCGGGCGACCGAGCGTGGCGATCACGGTCTTGATCGACGCTTCGTCGCCCGACGACATCAGCCACCATGGCTGGTTGCTGCTGTCCGAGAGATCAAGCCGCGTGCCTTCATAGACCAGCCGCGTGCGCAGGACCGCCTCTGCCGCACTCTTCAAAGCGGGCCCGTTGGCGAGGCCCTGGAGATGGTCGAGCGACACCAGATAATCGGCAAGCAACGCAGTCGGCATTTCCTTTGGTGTCATGCTCAATTGGCCGAGCATGGCAGGCGTCGCGGCACCGGCACGGGCGAGCGCGTTGAAGGCATAGACGCGCTGCCAGCGCACATCGCCATAATCCTCATGCCGCAAGCGCCCGTCGAGCACGGCCTTCAGCCCTTCGATCATCTTCCCGCGCGGGCCTGCCGGGATCGGCAATCCCGCGTCGGACGTCATCGCCAGCACATAAGCGGTCAGCGCTTCCGAGCCGGTCAGGCTGCCCGATGGCCAATAGCGCAGCAGGCCGTCATCTGCCTGATAGGCGGGAAGATCGCCCGCCAGGGATTGCCACAGGCCGGCATCGCCGAGCGCAACGGCGCGCGAAAGGCGCTGTTCGAAGCAATCATAAGGATAGCGCGCCATGAACTCGCGCACCCCGGCGAGCGGCGGTGCCAGCGTATCGTCGAGCCGGATATCGACCGTGCCGCGCCCCGCGATCGCGCCCGCAGGCGGCTGGATCGGGATGGTGGTGTCCGCGCCAACGCGCGCCAGCGTGCCCGCCCAGACTTCGACCGGATAGAGCGGCACCACCGCCTGATCGGTGGTGATCTGATCGACCGCTTTGCCGTTCGACGCCTTGGCGCTGACATGCCAGCGCAAGCGATCGATATTGGCCGGTGCGGTCAGATTCCACGCAACCGGCACCGCGCCGCCCGCCGGGATCGTCACCGTCAGCGGTTTGCCCTGCGCGATGGCCGGGGTGAGGTCGACCGTTGCCGTCACCGTCATCGGCTTGTCCGATCCGTTGCGCAGCGTGAAGCTCGACGCATAGAAATCGCCGGTGCGCACGACCGGGGGAATGCCGGCATAGATCGACAGATCCTGCGCGGTGCGCACGCTCGTCATGCCCGTGCCGTAAAGTTGCGCGCCATCGGTGGCGATCGCGACCAGTTTGAACGACGACAGCGCGTCGCTCAGCGTCACCGGAATGCGGGCATGGCCGTTCTCGTCGAGCGCGACGCGGCCCTTCCACAGGATCACCGGCTGGAAATTCTCGCGATTGAGCCCGGAGGAATCGCCGCCGCCGCCGCCACCGGCCTCGACCGCTTTCTTGCCATAATGGCGTTTGCCGACGACTTGGGTCTGTGCGGTCGAGGTCAGCACCGACAGCGGGCGCTCGCCCATCAGCGCGGTCAGCACGTCCCAGCTATCATTGGGGGCGAGTTGCAGCAGCGCCTCATCGACCGCCGCAAAGGCAACGTCGGCGGTGCGCGCAGGCTTGCCGTCGGGCGTCTTCACCGCGACATCGACTTGCGCCACGTCGCGCACGGCGTAGCGCGCGCGATCGGCCTTGACCGCGACGTGCAGTTGATGCGCTTCCCAGCCGACCTTCACCTTGGCGATGCCGAGGCGATAGCTCGGCTTGGCGAGATCGACGAGTGCGGTCGGCTCCTGTCCCTCGGGCGGGCTGCTCGCCAGCCCGACCGACTGGGCGATGCCGTGCAGCCACGTCCAGAATCCGCTTTCGGTACGGCCGCGCACGACCATGACCGAGACGAACACGTCGGGCGCGTAACTGCCCGGCATCTTCACTTCGACCACCGGATCGGTGCCGCTGAGTTCGGTGACGAAGCTCGACAGCACGCCTTCGCGCTCGACCGTGACCAGCGCCGTCGCCTTGCGGAAGGGCATGCGCACCTGGAAGCGCGCGATGTCGCCTGCTTTATAAGCCTGCTGTTCGGGCACGACGTCCATGCGGTCGCCATTGTCGCCGCCAAACCACCAATCGTCATTGCCCGCCAGCCACACGCTTTGCGTCGCGCGCGCTTCATTGCCGTTCGCGTCCTTGGTCGTCGCCACGGCATAGACTTCGCCCGAAATGCCCGGCGCAATCTTGCATGTCGCCAGCCCCTGCGCATCGGTCGTCGCGGTGCAGCTTTGCGAGAGCTTGGTCGTCTTCATGCGGTTGTCATAGGCATAGAAGCCGCCGATCAGTCGCCGCCGGGCCGTCAGGATCTGGCGGCTGTAGAGCGCGACCGAAATCGCCTGGTTGGCGATCGGCTTGCCATTCGTGTCGAGCGCGACGAAGCGCAGGCGCAAATCGTCCTGCTTCATCAGCCAGCCATCGGTCTTCACGCCCAGTTGCACGGCGCTCGGGAAGATCGGGATGCGCTTGGATGCGGTCAGCATTTCGCCATTGGCGTCCTGATAATCCATTTCGACCAGCATGTCGGTGACGCCGTCCAGCGTTTGCGGCACGGCGACGGTCTGCTTGCCGGTGCCATCACCGCCGAGCGTTGTGGGCAGGGTCTGCGTTGGCGGGAGCGCGGTCTGCTCCTCCTCGCCATCGCCGTTGAGCGGCTTGGTGCCCTCGGCGATCGCCTTGCCGCCGAAGCTGTAGCTTTCATAGCCGTCGGGCTTGGTGTCATGCGCGAAATAGCCGATGCGCATGTCGACCGGCAGGTTCGACGCGCCGCCACCCGACAGATAGCCGACGAATAGATCGAGCAGCAGGTTGGCGGGGCGGATCGCGGCGTCCTTGGGGCCGGTGACGCTCGCGCGCATCGTCGGCAATTTATATTCGTCGACCTTGAAGGATTGCGTGGTTTCGATGCGGCGACCGTCGACGATTACGGACAGGTCGTAATCGCCCATTGGCGCGCCGGCGGGGGCGGTCCACTCATTCTCGCCAATGCCATTGGCGTCGATCGTCAGCGGCAAATCGAACTGCGTGTCGGACCCGCGATGCTGCAGCCGCAGCGTACCGGACACCGCCGGGGCCATGCCGAAGCCATCGGCAATCGAGGTGCGCAGGATGTGCTTCATATGGATCGTCTCGCCCTGGCGGACGAGCATCCGGTCGAACACGGTGTGCAGCATTTCGCCGCGCGCCTGATAGCCATAAGGCAAATCGAAATCATATGGGCGGATGCCTTCGCCCCATGCCGTCAGCGTGAAGCTGAAATCGTCGGCGGCGCGCGCGGACACCATCAGCGGATGGCTGCTGGTGCCTTCGCAACTGCCCCAGGTCTCGGGCTCGGGCAGGCCCGGCGGGGCATAGACGCCGCCGCTCTTGTCGGTCACGCCGCGCGCGAGCACTTGGCCGGTGCAGCTGTCGCTCACGCGCACCTCGGCCCCGGCGACGGGCTTGCCGGTGTCGAGCGCGGTCACCCAGGCGAGGCTCTTGGCGCGGCCCCATTTGAAGTGGACGCTCATATTGGTGACGAGCGCCGCAGCGGCGACATAGCGCGGTGCCTTGCGCCCGAGCAACGCCTGGCCGAGCACGGGGCTGGCCAGTTCGACGACATAGAAACCGGGCTTGCCGCCACCGAGCGGCATGCCGACGACTTCGAAATCCTTGCCCTTGCCGGGCAGGCCGATCTTCAGCGACGCGCCTTGCTTGCCGAGGATCGAGGTCGCGCCGGTGTCGTTGATGCGGACCTTGTCCTTGCCGCGCGTTTCCTCATGGCTGGCCGTATCATCGGCATGGCCGACGGTGCGCAGCCATTCGGCGATCTTGCCATCCGACCCATCGATGCGCAGCGCTTGCCCGGCGATGCTGAGGTTGGTGCCCTGAAGCGCTGGTTCGACATTGCGCACCGTCACCGGCAGCACGCCGCCTTGCTTCGATTCCAAGATGCCGAAGGACGCGGCAAACTTCACCAGCGGCGGGGCTGCATCGAAGCGCACGTCGAGCGGGAAGCGCTCGGCATTGGAAAGCGCGCGCCCGCTCTCGTCCTTCACGCCCGCTGGCAGCAGCAGCTTGGCGGTTTGCGATTCGGGCAGCGGGCTCTTGAACCCGACCGACGAGACGGTCGCCTTGCTCTTGGCGTCGCCGTGCCCGGAATCTTCGGAGGAATCATCGAACAGCGTCGGGGTCAGCAGCTTGCCGTCGGCGGTCTGGATGCGGATTTGCTTGGCGAGATCGGTCGCGACGGGCGCGGAGAAGCGCACCCACGCTTTCTCGACCGGATTGCATCCGGCCTGCGCATTGACGCGGCCGCATTCGAAGCGGGCGGTAAAGGGCTTGCGCACGGTGTAATCGAAGCGCTGGTCGGCCCCTGCGGTCTTGCCGCTGGCCCCTGCGATGTTGGCACCCCATACCAACGCCATGTCGGTGCCCGGCGGCAGGGGACGGCGGCACTTCAGTGCGGTCACCCCGGCATAAGCCTTGGCGCGATCGGCAGCGGCGGGGATCGCGGCGGGGAGCCCGGCGCTTTCCAGGAAGTTCCGCACGTTCCAATTGTCGGTGCCCATTTCGCCCAGCAACTTGCCGGGCAAATCGGGTGCGAGCACTTCGACCGGAATCTTCTCGCCAATGCCCTTGACCGCGCAATAGGCGTTGGCAGCGACAGAGGCCGGGGTGGCGGGCAGGTTGGCGGCGACCAGGAAGACCTGATCCTCCTCAATCTCGCTGTCATATTGGCTGGGCAGCACCGCGCGCGCGACCGGGCCGCCGGCGTCGACCGAAAATTCCTGTTGCCCGGTCACGGCATAGCCCGACACGCTTTTCAGGCCCGAGCGCAGCTTGAACTTGCAGACGGTGCCGCCGGGCAGGCCGTTTGCGAAATCATAGACGAAGGTCTGCGGATCGACCCACCGCCCCTGCCCGCTGACCGCGCAGGTGACGTCGAAGGGCGAGGCCGCGCGCGGATCGCCGAGCGGTACGATCGGCTGGCTGAAGCGTGCGGTGAAACGTTCGATCGCGCCGTCGCCAATGCCGGGGGTGGCCAGGATGACTTGCGGGCTGGAGTCGCCAGAAGCTGCAAATGGAGCAAGCGCCAAAGCGAGCAGTGCGACTCGGAACGCGAGCTTCATCGAATCCTCCCAAAGGCTTTACCGCACGATATAAAGCGACGAGCCGTGCTAGTACAGCGACGAATGGTGACGGTGTGATGACAGCTTGCTACGCGGCCATCGCTGCTAGACACTCCGTGTAGATCGACTCGGGGGGCCGGTCGAGGGGAGGAACGCTCTTGGGGGGAGAGTGGATCATCGCCGCGCTGGACGCGGTCGCGCGCGAAACGATGCTGTTCGCCGCGCTTGGCTTTCTCGTCGGTGGCCTCGATGATGTCGCGGTTGATATTGCCTGGATCGGGACGCGGCTGTGGCGGCGACCGGACGGGTTGCCCGCCACGCTGGAGGGCTACACCCGGCGCGCGCCCCGTCGGATCGCGGTGTTCGTCGCCGCCTGGGACGAAGCAGGCGTGATCGGCGCGATGTTGCGGACCTGCCTCGCCCGGTTCGACCATCCCGACTACCGCATCTATGTCGGCACCTATCCCAATGATCTTCCGACCATCGCCGCCGTGGCCGAGGTCGCGGCGGACGATGAGCGGATCCGCTTGGTGATCGGTCCGAACGATGGCCCGACGACCAAGGCCGATTGCCTGAACGCGCTCTGGGCGGCGCTGCTGCGCGATGAGCAAAACGAGCAGATTCGCGTGGCGGCGGTCGAGCTGCACGATGCCGAGGACATGGTGCATCCGGGCGAACTGCGCGTGATCGACGGCCTGATCGGGCGCTACGCCGCCGTGCAATTGCCGGTCTTGCCGTTGGTGGACGGCAAAGCGCGGCTCGTATCGGGGCATTATGCCGACGAGTTTGCGGAGGCGCACGGCAAGAATCTCGTGGTACGCCAGGCGCTTGGCGCGGGGTTGCCGCTGGCCGGGGTGGCGTGCGCGATCGAGCGCGGAATGCTGGAGCGGATCGCGGCCGCGCGCGGTGGCATGCCGTTCGACGCCGACAGCCTGACCGAGGATTATGAACTCGGCCTGCACATTGCCGGGTTGGGCGGTCGCGGTGCGTTCGCGCGGGTCCGCGAAAGACCGGGCGGGCCCTTGGTCGCGGTGCGCGCCTATTTCCCGGGGACGCTGCAAACCGCCGTTCGGCAGAAATCGCGCTGGATGACGGGTATCGCGCTGGCGGGGTGGGACCGGATGGGGTGGGCGCGCCCGCTCGATCTGCACGAACATTGGATGCGCATGCGCGACCGCCGCGCGCCGATTTCGGTGCTGGTGCTGGCGATCGCCTATGTCGCGTTGGTGGCCTGGGGTGCGTCTCGATTGGGCCATGCGCTATTGGACGGCGGGGGGCTGCCGCTGTCCGATCCGATGGTGGGGCTGTTGCAGGTCAATGCGGTCTTGCTGTTGTGGCGGCTCGGCTCGCGGGCAGCCTTTACCGGTGCGGCCTATGGCTGGCGCGAGGCGGCATGGTCGCTGCCGCGCGCCTTTGTCGGCAATCTCATCGCGTTGCTCGCCGCGCGGCGTGCGATGGTCGCCTATGTCGCGTCGCTCCGCGGCACGGCGCTGCGGTGGGACAAGACCCAGCACACCTTCCCGGATGTGGCGCAGGTCGATCAGTGACGGCCGGGCGGGGACGCCCTTTGCGGTTCCTCGCCGTGTTTCTGGTTGCGTGGATCGGGGTCCGGGTCGCTTTGCTGTGGCCGCAGATCGATTCTGCGGCGGATGTGCTTCGCGCCGTCGTGCCGGTGCCGGTCGCGGTGATCCCGCCGGAATCGCCTGTCGTCGCGTCCGAACACACGGCGAAGGGAGACGTGCGGCGCTGGTACCGTGCCGCTGCGGCCAAACCGCGTGGGAGGCTGACCCTGCGCAAGCCCGATCCGACCCGGATCGCGCTCGCGCTGCTGGGTCTCGTCCGCTATGGCGATGCGCAACCGGTGTCGCAGGAGTCCCCGTTATTGCCGGGGCTGCCCCATCGCCAGAGCCAGCCCCTGGTGCCACGTCCGCTCTCGCGCTGGTCGGCAAGCGCGTGGCTGCTGGCGCGCGGTGGTTCCGGGCTCGCACCGGGCGGGCTTGGCGGGCAGCTTGGCGGATCGCAGGCGGGGGTGCGGGTCGCTTATGCCATCGATCGCAAACATCGCGTCGCGCTGGTCGGGCGCGTGTCCTCTCCGCTTGGGCCAGGCCTGCGCGAGGCCGCGCTCGGCGTCGAATGGCAACCGACTCGCCTGCCGCTGCGGCTGGTCGCCGAACAGCGTTTCGCGATTGCGGGCGGGCGCGGCGGACCGGCGCTGGGGGTTGTCGGCGGCCTTGATCCAACGCCATTGCCGCTCGGATTTCGGCTAGAAGGCTATGGCCAGGCCGGCGTTATTCGCCGCACCGCGACCGAGGCTTATGTCGATGGCGCGCTGCGCGTCGCGCATCCGGTGACCGAGATCGGCCGCGTCCGGGTCGATTTCGGCGCAGGGCTGTGGGGTGCGGCGCAGCGCGGCGCGGCACGGTTCGATCTTGGGCCTTCGCTTGCCGTCGCTATCCCGATCGGGGCGCGTTCGGTGCGGCTCGGGCTCGACTGGCGGCAACGCGTCGCCGGGGCCGCGCGCCCTGGATCGGGGCTGGCGGTGACGCTCGGCAGCGATTTCTGAAACGGCGTGCTTTGCGCGGGAAGCGCGAGCGGCTAACGCTGTCGGGCAATGGACATCTACCTGCCCATCGCCAATCTTTCGGTCAACGCGCTCGTCATCGTGTTGCTGGGTGGCGGTGTCGGCCTGTTGTCGGGCATGTTCGGCGTCGGCGGCGGCTTCCTCACCACGCCGTTGCTGATCGTCTACGGCATTCCGCCAACCGTCGCCGCCGCCTCCGCGGCGAGTCAGGTGACCGGGGCCAGCGTTTCGGGCGTGTTCGCGCACGTCCGACGCAAGGGCGTCGACTTCAAGATGGGCGGGGTGCTGGTCGCGGGCGGGCTGGTCGGGTCGGTGTTCGGCGGCTGGGTGTTCCGCTTGCTGCAGGCGAGTGGACAGATCGATACCGTAATCGCGATCGTCTATGTCGTGCTGCTCGGTTCGATCGGCAGCATGATGGCGAAGGAGGCGCTGGGCGCGATTCGCGCGACACGCCTCGGGCTGGCTCCCAAGGCGCGCAAGCGGCGGCATCACCCGCTGGTCGCATCGCTTCCGCTGCGGACGCGCTTCTATCGCTCGGGGCTCTATATCTCGCCGCTTGCGCCGCTGCTGCTCGGCTTCGGCGTCGGCATCCTGACGATCCTGCTTGGTGTGGGTGGCGGGTTCATTCTGGTGCCGGCGATGCTGTATCTGCTCGGCATGACGACGCAGGTGGTGGTCGGCACGTCGCTGTTCCAGACGCTGTTCGTCACCGCGATGGCGACGATGGTGCACGCGACGACGACCAAGGCGGTCGATATCGTTTTGGCGGCGCTGCTGTTGCTCGGCTCGGTCGCCGGGGCGCAAGTGGGCGTGCGCTTCGCCGCGAAAGTGAAGCCTGAATATCTGCGCCTGGCGCTGGCGGTGATCGTGCTGCTCGTCGCCGGGCGGATTGCCCTGGGGCTCGGGTGGCGTCCCGATGAACTCTACTCGGTCGAATTGTCGTGAGACGCGGCTGGATCGCGGTCCTGCTTGCACCGCTGTTGATGGCGCAGGCCAAACCGGTGCTGGTGCCCGACGTGTCGCAACGCGACATCGAGATCCAATACAGCTTTACCGGTGCCAATCTGCTGCTGTTCGGGGCGATCCTCTATCCCGGCGGACGCTTGCCCGATGACGACAAGCCGACCGACATCGTGGTGGTGGTGAAAGGACCGGTGCAATCGATCCTGGTGCGCGAAAAGCAAAAACTGGGCGGGCTGATCTGGGTCAACGCCAGTCGCCTGCGCTATCGCTCCGCCCCGAGTTTTTATGCGATCGCATCGTCCAAGCCGATCGCGCAGATGCTCGATGCGCGCACCCGCGCAATTTACGAATTGGGGTTGTCGAGCCTGCAACTATCGCCCGCCTCCAGCGCGCCGACGCAGGAACAGGATCGCTTTGCGCGCGGGCTGGTCGAACTGAAGGCGCGCAATGGCCTGTATGTCGAAGCTCCCGGCGCGGTCGAGATCACCCAGGGCGTGCTTTATCGTGCACGCGTCACGATCCCGGCGCGGGTGCCCGTGGGGCGTTTCACGGCGGAAACCTTCCTGATCCGCGATGGCCGCGTGCTGGCGGTGGCGACGCGGGAAATCGACATTCGCAAGTCGGGCTTCGAACGGTTCGTCGCGCGCTCGGCGGATCGGCAATCGGTGCTGTACGGGCTGGTTGCCGTGGCGTTGTCGGTGCTGTTCGGCTGGGGCGCGGGGGTAATCGCGCGACGGTTCTGAGGGCGGGTTGCCACCTCTCTCCCGTCCGCTTCGCTTGAGGACGTTACGAAAACAAGGGTTTGGAGGGCAGGCGCGGGGCTTTCCCGTCCATCAGCTGCTCCGCAACCACTGCCCAGTTGGCTATGCCCCAATCGAGTGGGTCTTGTTCCTTCAGAATTTCATCGTGGGAAAGGTTGTCCTCGATGAAGACATCCTGGAGCGGCACGGGCGTCCGGGTCCGGGCACAATAAAACACCCGCACCTTGGCGCGCGATGCACGGCGACCGTTCAGCAGGGTAACCGCGAGGCGATCGGACGGCAGCCGTATGAGCAATCCCGCCGGATAAACTCCAATCACTTTCATAAAGGAAAGCAGAAGCTCTGGATCGAAATGGCCGACCCAACGGTGCATTTTGGTGATGGCCTGCTGCGACGTCCAAGCGCTTTTATAGACTCGGTTGGATGTCAGGGCGTCGTAAACGTCGCAGATGGCGGCCATCCGCGCCACGCGGCTGATCGCCTCCCCCTTCAACCGAAACGGATAGCCCGTGCCATCGACCCGCTCGTGATGATGGCGGCAGACGTCCAATACCACTGCGGGCGTCGTCGGGTCCTGGCGGAGCAGGTGATAGCCTCGCTCTGGGTGGGTGCGCACTACGGCAAACTCTTCGTCGGTCAGGGATTCGGGTTTCCGAAGAACGGCATCGGGGATGAAGATTTTCCCGATGTCGTGGAGAAGACCGGCGAGCCCGAGCTCGAAAACCTCTTGCTCGGTCATGCCCAGACTGCGCCCGAAACTGGCCAGGAGTGCGCTAACCGAAAGAGAGTGTACGTAGGTATATACATCGCGTGACTTGAGGCGCGTAATGGCGATCAGCGCGCGAGGGTTGCGTTCAATCGACGATATTATGTCGACAACCGTCGCTGAAAATGCGGAAATATTTACAATATCTCCGCCGTGGACTGCGTCGAAGAGAGATTTTATTTCGTCGGTCGCGGCCCGGACCATTTCGGTCGCGCGCTCCGTCTCTTCGGCGAAACTGTTGGCCTGCTGTTGTGCCAATGGCGACCTTGGCGGCGATCCCCGGTCGGGACGCGTCGGAACGGTTGCGGTGGCCCGCCCGGAACTCGCGGCTTTCAAGGGCACGCCGCGTCGCTCGTCGATCACGACCGATGGAACGGCGCTTTTGCGGATACGTTCGACATCGCTGGCATTTTTGACGAGGAAGCGTGTGAGCCAGAAGGGATTTTCCAGCCACGACTCATCGAAGGCATGAATGAACATGCCGATTTTAATCTGATCGGGGGTTATTCGTCTGAGCATTACTCTCCGTCGGCATAATTGGTGCGGGCGAATCGGTTAAAATTGCGTTCCCCCCGCAGACGCCACGCGAGCACAAATGCCGATGGCCCGTCGGGCGCTGCGCCTGTCCTCATCCAATCTTTACCGGTTGCCTTGCATGAATTCCCCGACGCAAGCAGGGGCTGCCGCGAATGACCGAGATGCCGGGCGGAAACGCCTTTGTCCAAACCGTGCCGTTCGCAGCGGTACCGTGCATTGGCATGGTGTTCGATATTGCCGGATCGAGCAGCATGGTGATGCTGGATCCCGTCGCGCTCGAAGGGACGATGGGGCATAGCGACGCCGTTATCGCCGCCGCCGGTTCGGTCGGCAGCCAAATCAAGGTGCGCGTCGGCGGCGCGTGGCTGATCGCCAATGTCCGCTCGTTGAAACTGGTCGACGGGCATGAGGATCGTATTGCCGCGCAGGTCGATTTCCTGGGCGAGGGCGATGAGGAAAAGCTGACAGGGAAGCTGTATAATTTCCGCCGCGGCGTCACGCGCTATCCGACGCCGGGGTATCCGGTCTATCCGGTTTCCACCGCCGATCTGACGCAGATCTATGCCGCCGACGAGCGCGCGAATATCGAGATCGGCACCGTGTATCCGACGCCCGACATCCGCGCGGCGCTGTATGTCGATGCCCTGCTCGGCAAACATTTCGCGCTGCTGGGCTCGACCGGCACGGGCAAGTCGACGGCGGCCGCGCTGATCCTTCACCGCATCTGCGAGCTGGCACCGCAGGGGCATATCGTGATGGTCGATCCGCACGGCGAATATGCCGCGGCCTTCAAAGGCAATGGCGCGATCTACGACGTGTCCAACCTGCAAATGCCCTATTGGCTGATGAATTTCGAGGAACATTGCGAGGTGTTCGTCACCGCATCGGGGGCGGAACGGCAAATCGATGCCGACATCCTCGCCAAATGCCTGCTCGGCGCGCGCGCGAAGGGGCGGCTGGGGCAGGAAATCAGCAAGCTGACGGTCGATGCCCCGGTTCCCTATCTGCTGAGCGACCTGTCCAACCTGATTCAGCTCGAAATGGGCAAGCTCGATCGGGCGGGCGACACCGCGCCCTATTTGCGGCTGAAGACCAAGATCGACGAGATCAAGGCCGATCCGCGTTATGGCTTCATGTTTTCGGGCATGTTGGTCGCCGATACGATGGGCGCGTTCCTGGAGCGGATCTTTCGCTTGCCCGGCGACGGCAAGCCGATTTCGATCATCGATGTGTCGGGCGTGCCGAGCGAGATTACCTCGGTGGTGGTGGCGGTGCTGGCGCGGATGGTGTTCGACTTTGCGATCTGGTCGCGCGGCGAGGCGCAGCGACCGATCCTGCTCGTCTGCGAAGAGGCGCATCGCTACATCCCGAGCGGGCAACATGCCGATTTTTCGAGCGTCGGACGCATCCTCAGCCGCATCGCCAAGGAAGGCCGCAAATATGGCGTGGCGCTGGGGTTGATTACCCAGCGGCCATCGGATCTGGCGGAGGGGGTGCTGTCGCAATGCGGCACGATCATCGCGATGCGGCTCAACAACGATCGCGACCAGGCCTTTGTCCGTGCAGCGATGCCCGAGGGTGCGCGCGGATTTCTCGATTCGATCCCCGCCTTGCGCAATCGCGAGGCGATCGTCTGCGGCGAGGGCGTGGCGATCCCGATCCGCGTCGCCTTCGATACGCTGGCCGAAGACAAGCGCCCCGCATCGGACGACCCCGTTTTCTCGCGGCTGTGGCGGGAAACCGGCGGAGAGGGCGAGATTATTGCGCGGACGCTCAAACGCTGGCGCGCGCAGGGGCGGTAACGCGGGCGTTACGCCCCCGGGCGTACCGCCAACAGGCTCGCCACTTTCGCCTTGAACTGGCGCAATTGTTCGCCCGACAGGGTGGCAATGCTGGAGAAGGAGAAGCCGCGCGGGTTGACCGCGACGCCGTTGCGGATGACTTCCCAATGGAGATGCGGGCCGGTCGACAGCCCGCTCGAGCCGCTATAGCCAATCACCTGGCCGCGCGCGACATGCTGCCCGGACCGCGTCGCGAACCGGCTGAGATGGCCGTAGCACGTGACGATGTTGCCGCCATGCGCCATCTTGATGAAATTGCCATAGCCGCCGCTGCGCCCGGCATAGACGATGGTGCCGTCGGCGGGGGCGTGGATCGGTGTGCCCCACGGCGTGCCGATATCGATGCCCTTGTGCATCCGCGTGAAGCCGAGCAGCGGGTGGAAACGCATTCCGAAGCTGGATGTCACCCGCGCCATCGACACCGGCATGGTGAACATGCCTTGCCGCTCGGCCTGGCCCGAGGCTTCATACCAGGTGCCGTCGGTCCATTTGACCAATTGCGTCTTCTTGTCGCCATGATCGAGCCCGGCGAAGAGCAGATTGCCGAGCTGCTGCTCGCCGGTTGCGGCGCGCTGGCGCTCGATCACCAAATCATAGGTGTCGCCCGAGGAAACCCGCCCGATCGCGAATTTGGTGGCGATCGCCTTGATATAGGTTTCGACCAGCTTCACCGGCACACCGGCGGCGCGCGCCGAACGGTACAGGCTGCCCCCGACCGGCCCCTGAATGCGCAGCGGCGTATTGTCGATCGCAATCGCCTGGCGGGTGAGCGTCAGGCCGCTGCCGACACGCTTCAACGTCAGTTCGAGATCGAAGCGCGCACGTACCGACAGCGCTTCGAGCGGACGTGCGACGGTCTTGTTGGGGCGCCGACCCAGCGTCATCGGGATTTGCGTGCCGGGCTTCAGATCGCCGAGCGGCACGGCGGACGAAATCAGCGCGGTGGCATCCTGCGCATCGCGTTCGGAAAGGCCGGCGCGCTGCAGCATGTCGCCAAAGCCGCCGCCGCGTCCGACGGTGACGGTGCGATCCTCGATCGGGCGTTCGGGTGCTTCGGCCAGCGGGACGACGAGGTCGTTCGCCGCCATATGTCGCCCGCTGTCGCCACCCCAGGCGATCGGCGCGATCGCTTGCGCGCGCGCTTCGTCGCGGTCGGTGCCGGAAAGCGGGCTGGGCATGGTGCCGAGCAACGGTCGACCGATCGGCGGAGCGATCGCAATCGCGCTAGCGCACAGGGCGGCGCAGGTCGCCGCGCCGCGCCACCAGTCGAGCGAACCGATTCGCGATCCGAGATCGGGCACCCAGTCGATCTGGAGCGCGGCGGCGCGCAGTCGATCGACCAGCCCCAGTTCGGGTTGTGGGACGATCGCGCGACCGAATGCCATCGTCGCCGTGCCGCCCGCCTGTTCCAGGCCATGATCGCTTCGCAAGAACAAGGCTGAGGGTGCCCCCGAAAATTCCAACTGCCGCCAGTACCCGCCCCGCAGCATCCGGCGTAGGACTGTGCCGGGCAAAGCCTAAAGTCAAATTAACCGAGCCGTTGAAATGGGCAGGGCGCGGCGAAGCGTTTGGTCTATGCGGCGAAGGGATGGACTTACGGAAAAGTGCGTAATTCGATATGGTTAAGGGAATAAACCTAGATTACCATAATTCTTGCGGTCAGCGGTTGCGCGCGGCTCCGTGGCACGCGATGTTGCAGGGGTCATGCAACGAAACGAAGACCGCGCCGCTGCGGCGGTGCCCGTTACGGCAGTGTTGGGCCCGACCAACACCGGCAAGACCCATCTCGCGGTCGAGCGGATGTGTGGCCATTCGAGCGGCATGATCGGCTTTCCGCTGCGGCTGCTGGCGCGCGAAGTCTATGACCGCGTCGTCAAGCTGAAGGGCGAGAATCGCGTCGCGCTGATCACCGGCGAAGAGAAGATCGTGCCCAAGGACGCGCGCTGGTTCCTGTGCACCGCCGAATCGATGCCGCTCGACAAGGATCTCGCCTTCGTCGCGCTCGACGAGGCGCAACTGGGCGCGGACCCAGAGCGCGGCCATGTCTTCACCGACCGCATTTTACGCGCACGGGGTCGGGAGGAGACGATGCTGCTCGGCTCCGAAGCGCTGCGGCCGATGCTCAAGGCGCTGGTGCCGAAGGTCGAGATCATCAATCGTCCGCGCTTTTCGACGTTGACCTATGCCGGGGCCAAGAAAATCAGCCGCTTGCCCAAACGCTCGGCGATCGTCGCGTTCAGCGCCGAGGAAGTCTATGCCGTGGCCGAGATGCTGCGGCGCTTACGCGGCGGTGCGGCGGTGGTGATGGGCGCGCTTAGCCCGCGCACGCGCAATGCGCAGGTCGCGATGTTCCAGGCGGGCGAAGTCGATTATCTGGTCGCCACCGATGCGATCGGCATGGGGCTCAACATGGACGTGGCGCATGTCGCCTTTGCCAGCCTCAACAAATTCGACGGTCATCGCCAACGCCGCCTGCGCATCGCTGAAATGGCGCAAATCGCCGGGCGCGCCGGGCGGTATCAGCGCGACGGCACCTTCGGCGCGCTGGTCGAGGAAGGGCCGGGGGCGTTCGCGCCGGAAGAGGTGCTGGCGATCGAGGAACATCGCTTCCCGCCGCTCGAACAGCTCTATTGGCGGCAAGGCGAGCCCGATTATTCGAGCGTCGATGCGCTGATCGAAAGCCTGGAACAGCGCCCGCAGCATCCGGCCTTGTGGGCGGCCCCGCAATCGGTCGATCTCGCGGTGCTCAAGCGCATGGCCGAGGAGCCGGGCGTGCGCGCCCGCGCGCGGCATCCGGCGATGGTCGCGCGGTTATGGGCGGCGTGCGGCGTACCCGATTTCCGCAAATTGGGGGTCGATCCGCATACCCGCTTCGTCGCGCGGTTGTGGGGCTATCTCAGCGAAGGCAAGGGCCATGTCCCGCACGAATGGTTCGCCGCCGAAATCGCGCGGCTCGACCATGTCGCGGGCGATGTCGAGACGCTGGCCGGGCGAATCGCGGCGGCACGCAGCTGGTCTTACATCGCCAACCGGGCCGATTGGCTGGCCGACCCGGCGCATTGGTCGGCACGGGCGAGCGCGGTCGAGGAACGCCTGTCCGATGCGCTGCACGCCAGTCTCACGCAGCGCTTCGTCGACAAGCGCACCACTTTGCTGATGCGCCAGATCGGCACCGATCCGCGCGCGCTGCCGGTGACGATCGGGCCTGAGGGCGAAGTGCTGGTCGAGGATCATGCGATCGGGCGGCTCGACGGCTTTCGCTTCACCGTCGCCGCCGATGCGCGCGCCGCCGACAAGCGCCTGCTGCTCGCCGCCGCCGAGCGCCGCCTCGGGGACGAGCGCACGCGGCGGGGGCTGGCGCTGGCCGATGCGACCGATGCCGATCTGATGGTGGTGATGGACGCAGGCGCGGTGCCGACGCTGCTGTGGCGCGCTTTGCCGGTGGCGACGCTCGGCCCCGGTGCATCGCTGATGCGCCCGCGCGTGGTCCTTGACCGAGCGCTCGAATGTCTGACGGTCGAGCTGCGCGGGCGTATCGCGACGCGGCTCGGCGATTGGTTGTCGGGGCAGCTTCGGCGCGCGCTGCCGGGGCTGGCGCTGCTCGATTCGGTGCAGCGCGATCCTGCCGCCAGCCCCGCCTCTCGCGCGGTTGCAGCGGCGCTGGTCGCGGGTGGCGGGATGGTGGCGCGCGCCGATATCGCGGTGTCGCTCGATGGTCTGGACGGTGTCGCGCGCAAGGCCTTTCGCGGGGCCGGGGTGACGATCGGCGCGCTCGACGTGTTCGATGCGCGTGTGCTGAAGCCCGCCCCGGCGCGCTGGCGGCGCGTGTTGCGTGCGGCGCGCGCCGGTGCCGCAGTGGAAGCGGGGCCGCGCGACGGCGCGAGCGTGCTGGAGCGCGGGGCCCCTGGCGCAACGCTCGATCACGGCTATCGCCCGGTCGCAGCACAGGCGGTGCGGATCGATCTGGTCGAGCGGATCGCGCGCGCCGCGCATGACGCGCGCGGGGCGTCGGGTCGCAAGCCGTTCGCGCTTGATTCCGCGCTCGCTTTGTCGATGGGGCTGACACGCCCGACGCTTGAGCGGCTGATGGCCGGGTTCGGGTTCCGCCCGGCCCCGGGGTCCGATACGGCGGCCTTGTGGACCTGGCGCGGTCTGCCGACGGTGCGCGCCACGCCGCCGCCGCGCGACACCGCCATGGCCGGGGCGTTTGCCGCTTTGGCGGATCTGGCGGTGTAACCGCTTGGCGGCGACGCAGGGCATGATGCGGATCGACCGCTTCTTGTGGTTCGCGCGGATCGCCAAGACGCGCGGCCTGGCACAGGCGATGGCGGCAAGCGGGCATGTTCGGCTCGATGGCCGCGCGATCGACAAGCCCGCCGCGCCGGTGCGCATTGGCTGTGTCATTGCGTTCGTCACCCCTGGCGGACGCGTTCGCGCGTTGCGCGTCGAGGCGCTGCCGCTGCGCCGTGGTCCGGCGGACGAAGCCCGCGCTTGCTATGTCGACCTGCTCGAAAATGCGCCTTCCATGCGCGCAGGCGTTGACGGCGGAAGCGCTCGGGCATAGCAGCAACCGGTTCGTTGCTCCGGGAGTGTTTCAATGACCTACGTCGTCACCGATGCCTGCATCAAGTGCAAGTACATGGATTGCGTCGAGGTGTGCCCGGTCGATTGCTTCTATGAGGGCGAGAACATGCTCGTCATCAACCCCAGCGAATGTATCGATTGCGGCGTGTGCGAGCCCGAATGCCCGGCCGAAGCGATCCTGCCCGACACCGAAAAGGACGTCGAGACCTGGCTGGAGCTGAACGCGACCTTCTCCGCGCAATGGCCCAACGTCACGCGCAAGGCCGACCAGACCCCCGCCGATGCCGATGAGCATAAGGGCGAGGCGGACAAGTACGACAAATATTTCTCGGCCGAGCCCGGCGCGGGCGACTGATCCGTCCCAAAATGGGTAGCAGGATAGGCAACCCGCCACGCCTTTGAGCGTTAACGCCGCGCATGGAGCGACGTTTGGCTGGTAATTTTATTACGACTCTGTTAAAAGGATCGTACGGAAGCGCCGTCGCGCGCAAATCCGGCACGGAGACGTATACACTCAAAACCCTGCATGCGCCTCTTCAGCCTTGCTGCTGCGGACGCGCTGCCCCGGGAATCCCGGTCCACAGAAAGGTCTTACGGAATGGCTGCCAAGGCGCTGTCCTTCGACGTCGGCGATTATGTCGTTTACCCCAAGCACGGCGTTGGCCGTGTGATCGAACTGCAACGGCAGGAAATCGCCGGGATGCAACTCGAACTCTATGTCCTGCGCTTCGAAAAGGAACGCATGACGCTGCGCGTTCCCACCAATAAGGCCGAAAGCGTTGGCATGCGCAAGCTGTCCAGCGACAAGACGTTGCGTGAAGCGCTCGAAACCTTGACCGGCAAGCCCCGCGTCAAGCGCACGATGTGGTCGCGTCGCGCCCAGGAATATGAGGCCAAGATCAATTCGGGCGACCTCGTGTCGATTGCCGAAGTGGTCCGCGATCTGTTCCGCGCCGACGACCAGCCCGAGCAAAGCTATTCGGAGCGGCAGATCTTCGAAGGCGCGACCAGCCGTCTCGCCCGCGAACTCGCCGCGATGGAGCAGGTCGACGAGCCGACCGCACAGGAAAAGATCCTCGAAATCCTGCGCAAGGCCGCCGCGATCCACAATAAGGACAAGGCCCCGGCCTGATCCGCCCCGGCCTGATTCGCATTGGCGACGGAATCTCGAAAAAGGGCGGCTGGCGACAGCCGCCCTTTTTTGTTGCGCGCGCGATCCAGGGGTGTATTGTTACGGCAACACACAGGAGACCCTTATGCGCGCCATCCTCTTGCTCCCCGCTTTGCTGTTGACCGCTGCCCCATTGGCGGCCTGCTCGGTTGATGGAGACGATGGCGGCCCCGGCGCTTCCGCTGCGGGCACCGGTACCGCACGGACCTTCGCGATCACCGGTTTCACGGGGGTCGCGCTGCGCGGATCGGATGATGTCGATGTGCGCGTCGGCCCGGCTTTCTCGGTCCGCGCCGAGGGCCCGAGCGCCGAACTCGACAAGCTCAAGATCGAGCGCGTCGGGGACATGCTCCGGGTCGGGCGCAAGCCCAATAGCGGCTTCAGTTGGGGTGGCCAGCATCGGAGCGTCAAGGTGTTCGTGACGATGCCGCGCATCGCCGCCGCACAAATCGCGGGATCGGGCAATCTGGCGATCGATCGCGTAACGGGGGGCGATTTCGACGGCGACAGCGCAGGCTCGGGCAATCTCAGCATCGCGTTGCTGACAGTGCCGCACGCCAAACTGTCGATCGCCGGGTCGGGCGATATCGCCGCGAAAGGCGCGGTCGATCGCTTGACCGTCGATGTCGCCGGATCGGGCAATGTCACGGCGAACGGCCTGAAGGCGCGGGGTGCGACCGTGTCGGTGGCGGGATCGGGCAATGTCCGGGCCGAGGTCGTCGGCAGCGCGGCGGTGTCGATCGTGGGGTCGGGCGATGTCGATCTTGGCCGTGGCGCCAAATGCGCTACCACCAAGATTGGCTCGGGCGAGGTGCATTGCGGCGGCTGATCGGGCTTGCATGGCGCGGCCCGAGCGGGGATGCTCGGCGGCGATGAACCGTCTCGCGCTTGCCTTGCCGCTGCTTGCCGTCGCCGCCCCGCTTGAGGCGGCGGACCGCACGGCCTTTGTCACCCAATTCGATCGGGTCCGTGTGCACGGCCCGTTCGAGGTGCATTTGGCGACGCGCGCCGGGCCGGGCGCACGGATCACGGGCGCGCCCGACGCGGTCGATGTCCATGTCGAGGCGGGCACGCTGATCGTCCGCGCCGCGCCCCGGAGCGCGGCGGGTGGCGGCGCGGTCGTCTATCTGCGCACCACCGATTTGCGCGGCGCGACCATGATCGGGGGCGGCAAGCTCGACATCACCGGCCCGCTGCGCGCGCAACGCGTCGATGTGCAATTGACGGGCGGTGGCACGATCGTCGCGCCGGCGATCGAAGCCGAACAGGTCAATGTAACGCTGATCGGTGCGGGCACGCTGACGCTGGGTGGACGCGGCGGGCAAGTGCGGATCATCTCCAGTGGCGCAGGCACGATCGATGCGACCGCGCTGCACGCCGACCAGATTGTCATCCGCAACGGCGGGGCGGGTCCGATCACGGCCAGCGCGCGCTATTTCGCCGATGTCATGACCACGGGGCTGGGCGCGGTGACGGTGCTCGGCAGCCCCAAATGCAAGACCAAGGCGGTGGGCGGCGCGATTACCTGTGGCGGCGCGGCGGTGGGCCAATAGCAGGGCGGGCCTCTCAAGCCGCTACAGCAACCCCAAAGCCGACAATTTCCCCAGCAACGCCGCCGGAATGGCATCGCCCGCCACCGCGCCCTCGCCGAGATCGGCGGGGGCGTCGGTGGCTTCAAGATAGCGCCAGCCCTGATGCGCGCGCTTGGGGCGGCCTTCGGTCAGCACCAGTTCGGGGTCGATATGGATCGCCACGCGCCCGCCCTCGGCTTCGCCGAAGCGCAGGATCGGGGAGCGCGCCACCAGCGTGTGCTTGATGATCCAGAACAGCGAGCCGCCCGCTTCGGCACCCGGCCCGGCGATTTCCTCATGCCGTTTGGGCAAATAGCGCGTGGTGAGGAACACCGGCCCTTCGGCCCCGCGCTGGCGCAGGCGTTCGGCGAGATGGTCGAGGCTGGTCGCGCCGAACGCGACCTTGGTCAAATGCAACGGCATCTGCGCCAAATGGGGCGGCGTGCGCTAACCGCCAAGCCCGAACAGCGTGGCGAGCCCGAGGAACGAGAAAAACCCCATCACATCGGTCATCATCGTCACGAACACCGCCGACGACACCGCCGGATCGATGTCGAGCCGGTCGAGCGTCACCGGGATCAGGACGCCCGACAGCCCCGCGATCAGATTGTTGATGACCATCGCCATCGCAATCACGATCGCCAGATTGGCGTTGCCGAAGATCAGCAGGGTGCCGATCCCGATCAGCGCGCCCAGCATCGCGCCATTGGCGGCGGCGATGCGGAATTCGCGGTAGATCATACGCCCGGTGTTGGAGCTGGTCAGCTGGTTGGTCGCGATCGCGCGCACCATCACCGCCAGCGTCTGCGTGCCGGCATTGCCGCCCATGCCCGACACGATCGGCATCAGCACCGCGAGCAAGGCGAAGCGCCCGATCTCGCCCTGGAACAGCCCCACCACCGATGCCGCCAGCATCGCCGTGCCGAGATTGACCACCAGCCAGGTGATGCGCGTGCGCACGGTCAAATGGATCGGTTCGTTAATGTCGCCGTCGCCCGCGCCCGACAGGCGCAGAATGTCCTCGCCGGCTTCTTCGGAAATGATGTGGACCACGTCGTCGACGGTGATCATCCCGACCAGCCGCCCGGCGGGATCGACCACGGCGGCCGAAATCAGCGCATATTTCTGGAAGCGGAGCGCCACCTCTTCCTGGTCCATGTCGACCGGGATCAGCGTCTGTTCGCGCTGCATCACATCGCTGATGGCGATGCCGTGCGGGGTGCGCAGGATCCACGACAAGGCCACGGTGCCGACGGGCTTGTGCGCCGGGTCAACCACGAAGATTTCCCAGAAATCGGTGGTCAACTCCTCATGCCCGCGCAGATAGTCGAGCACGTCGCCGACCGACCAATGCTCGGGCACCGCGATCAGCTCGCGCTGCATCAAGCGACCGGCCGATTCCTCGGGGTAGCGCAGCGCCTCCTCGATCGCGGCGCGATCGTCGGGGTCGAGCGCGCGGAGCACCTCGCGCTGGTCGGCGGGCTCCATGTCCTCGATGATCGCGACCGCGTCGTCGGTGTCGAGTTCGGAGGCGATGTCGGCGACCTGGGTGGCGGACAGCGCGTCGATCAAATCCTCGCGGACATAATCGTTCATCTCGGCGAACACGTCGCCGTCGAGCAGATTTTCGAGCGCGGTGGCGAGCGCGGCGCGCAGTTCGTGCGGGGTCAGCTCGAACAGATCGGCGATGTCGGCGGGGTGGAGCGGCTCGACCAGCGCGCGCGCACCCTCGGCATCGCCATCCTCGACCGCATCGAGCGGACGAATTCGGGCTTGAGCCGGTCGTCCTCGTCGAGCTGCGCGGTATCGACGTCGGTTTCGGGTAGGTCGGTCTCGCTCATGTCAGACCTCCTCAGCCACGCGACCATGGCGGTGTAGCCTTGCCCCGCCGCAAAGCCAAGCGAACGCGACCCCCGCCTCTGGGGCGGTTGCGCATTTGCCAGCCGTGCCCGGCATCGCTACGGCGGACCATTACGGATAATAGCAGGAGAGCCTCCGTGGCCGAACTTCCCGAAACCCTTACCCTGACGCTCGACACCGGAAATGGCGAAGGCGGCGATGTCGTGATCAAGTTGCGCGGCGATCTCGCCCCCAACCATGTCGCGCGGATTGCCGAGCTGGCTAATGACGGCTTTTACGACGGCGTCGTGTTCCACCGCGTCATCCCCGGCTTCATGGCGCAGGGTGGCGATCCCACCGGCACCGGCATGCACGGGTCGGACAAGCCCAATCTCGCCGCCGAATTCTCGAAGGAGCCGCATGTCCGCGGTGTCGCGTCGATGGCGCGCGCGCAGAGCCCGAACTCGGCCAACAGCCAGTTCTTCATCTGCTTCGACGATGCGCGTTTCCTCGACGGCCAATATACCGTGTGGGGCGAAGTGACCTCGGGCATGGAATATGTCGACGCGCTCCCCAAGGGCGAGCCGCCGCGCGAGCCCGGCAAGATCGTGAAGGCGCGCGCCGAGTAACGATCTCCCTCTCCCCGCTTGCGGGGAGAGGGTGGCCGAGCGCGGCGAGGTCGGGAGAGGGGCAGTATCAGGGGCTGTCGCCCATGATGGCCTCTCTCCCCGACCCTCTCCCCCAGTGGGGAGAGGGAAATTTACACGCTCGGATCGGCGATGGTGTCGATCAGCCAGTCGTGAAACAGTTTGACCGGCCGCTGCGTCAGCGCGCGCGGTCGGCAGGCGAACCAATAGCTGTACGGGCTTTCCACCGGAATATCGAACAGCCGCACCAGCCGGTCGTCATGCGCATCCTCGAAATGGCTGGCGTGCATGAAGGCGATGCCAAGCCCTTGCGCAGCCGCCTCCAGCATCAACGCTCCCGAATCGAAATGGTCGATCGCGAGTGGTTCCAGGTCGGTCAGTCCCGCTGCCGCGCGCCAGGCGCTGAACGTATCGGGCATGTCGCGATGGACCAGCGCGGTCAGGCCAGCAAGCTGTTCCGGGCGGACGATCGGGTCCGCGCCTTCGCGCAGCTGCTTCGCGCCGATGACATAGACCTGATTGCGATCCAGCCGCCGCGCATAAAGCGTCGGGTCGATCTCGCGCGCAAGCGCGATCACCGCGTCCAGTCCTTCGCCCAGTCGTGCAAGGCCGTGCTGCGCGGTATCGACGTCAAGATGCAGTTCGGGGTGCTTGGCGCGCAGCTCGGGCAAGCGCGGAAACAGCCGTTGCGACGCGTAAAGCGGCAAGATGCCAAGCCGCAGGCGCAGCACATCGGTATTGCTGGTCATGATTTCGACCGCGTCCGACAATTGGTCGAGCGCCGGCGCGATCTGCTGCAGCAGGCGGTCGCCGTCGGCGTTCAGCACCACCGCCTGATGGCGTCGTTCGAACAGCGGGCGTCCGATGAAGCGCTCCAGCGCCTGGATGCGGCGGCTGAGCGCGGGCGGCGACAAAGCGAGTTCCTGCGATGCAGCCTTGATCGACCCCGTCCGTGCGACCTGCACGAACGCCTCGATTGCGGTCAATGGCGGCAATCTCCGCATGATGGAATGGCCTCTTCCCTTATGGTTGCGCTATCTTGTGCAGCGCACCAAAATACCGTTCGCTCGAAAGCTATCATTTCTCGACTGCAAAAGAAAAGCACCGATTGCAGAAAGCGCAATCGCAATCGGTTCTTTCGCACTTGCAACATGGAACGCCGCACGGCACATAGGGGGTGCCTTTCAGGCATCCTCTCCTAAAACTTTCAAGGCCGATCCTTCACAGGGTCGGCCCTTTTTTTGTTTTATCAACGCCTTCCGTAACGACTTCGCCCGCGCTCTCGCATTTGTGGAACCACGTTCCTATCTCGCGCGCTCAACACCTGGCCGACTGCCCTGCGCAGCGACGGGTTTAAGCGAGGAACAGATCTATGGCGGACGTCGAGACGCCGATTCGGAAATTGCAGGTCGCTAACGCCCGTCCCGAGGATAGCGGGCGCGGGCTCGCCCACGTGCCCCGCGCGCTGCTGGCCGCGCTCGGTCTTGGCGAGGGCGATGTTATCGAGATCGTTGGCAAATCCTCCACCCCCGCGCGCGCGGTCGCGCCTTATGCCGAGGACGAAGGGCTTGAGATCATCCGCATCGATGGGCTTCAGCGCGCCAATGCGGGAGTCGGGTCGGGCGATTTCGTCGAAATCCGCCGTGTCGAATCGAAGGCGGCGACGCGGGTGGTGTTTGCCCCGGCGCAGCAGAATCTGCGTTTGCAGGGCTCGTCCAACGCGTTGAAGCGCACCTTCCTGGGCCGCCCGCTGACGCAGGGCGACGTCGTCGCAACCGCAGGGCAGCAGCGCGTCGACAACATGCCCCCCGGTGTGCAGAATATGCTGCGCGCGCCGGCTTATGCGCTCCAGGAAATCCGCCTCGCGGTGATCTCCACCGTGCCCAAGGGCGTGGTGCATGTGGACGAAAATACTGAAATTGAACTTCGCCCCGAATATGAGGAGCCGAAGGAAGCGCGCCGCGCCGACGTTACCTATGACGATATTGGCGGCATGGGCCCGACGATCGATCAGTTGCGCGAAATGGTCGAATTGCCGCTGCGCTACCCCGAATTGTTCCAGCGTCTTGGCGTCGATCCGCCCAAGGGCGTGTTGCTGCACGGGCCGCCCGGCACCGGCAAGACGCGGCTTGCGCGCGCCGTTGCCAACGAATCCGCCGCCGAGTTTTTCCTGATCAACGGGCCCGAGATCATGGGCTCCGCGTACGGCGAATCCGAGGGCAAGTTGCGTCAGGTGTTCGAGGAAGCGGCCAAGGCGGCACCCTCGATCGTGTTCATCGACGAGATCGATTCGATCGCGCCCAAGCGCGGGCAAGTGTCGGGTGAGGCCGAGAAGCGGCTGGTCGCGCAATTGCTGACGCTGATGGACGGGCTGGAAGCGCGCGCCAATGTCGTGGTGATCGCGGCGACCAATCGCCCCGAAGCGATCGATGAGGCGCTTCGGCGTCCGGGTCGGTTCGACCGGGAAATCGTCGTCGGCGTGCCGGATGAGCGCGGTCGTCGCGAGATTCTCGGCATCCACACACGTGGTATGCCGCTTGGCGACAAGGTCGATCTGGATGAGCTGGCGCGCACCACCTATGGCTTTGTCGGGGCCGATCTTGCCGCACTCGCGCGCGAGGCGGCGATCGAGGCGGTGCGCAAGCTGATGCCGCGGCTCAACCTGTCGGAGGGCACGATCCCGCCCGAGATCCTCGACACGCTCGCCGTGACCCGCGAGGATTTCGTCGATGCGCTGAAGCGCGTGCAGCCCTCGGCGATGCGCGAAGTGATGGTCGAGGCACCGCGCGTCCGCTGGGACGATGTCGGTGGTCTCGATTCAGCGCAGATGCGCTTGAAGGAAGGTGTCGAACTCCCGCTGAAGGACCCCGATGCGTTCCGGCGGCTGGGCATTCGCCCGGCCAAGGGCTTCCTGCTTTACGGTCCGCCCGGCACCGGCAAGACCTTGTTGGCCAAAGCGGTCGCGCGCGAGGCGCAGGCGAACTTCATCGCCACGCGCTCGTCCGATCTGCTCAGCAAATGGTATGGCGAGAGCGAACAGCAAATCGCCAAATTGTTCGCGCGCGCGCGGCAGGTGGCACCGTGCGTGATCTTCATCGATGAGCTTGATTCGCTGGTGCCTGCGCGCGGCGGCGGGCTGGGTGAGCCGCAAGTGACCGAACGCGTCGTCAACACCATCCTCGCCGAGATGGATGGGCTGGAGGAATTGCAGTCGGTCGTGGTGATCGGCGCGACCAACCGGCCCAATCTGATCGACCCGGCCTTGCTTCGGCCGGGCCGCTTCGACGAACTGATCTATGTCGGCGTGCCCAGCCTCGACGGGCGCGCGCGCATCCTGGCGATCCAGACCGCCAAGATGCCGATCGCCGAGGACGTCAATCTCGACGAACTCGCGCGACGGACCGATCGCTTCACCGGAGCCGATCTCGAGGATCTCGTGCGGCGCGCCGGGCTCACGGCTTTGCGCGAATCGCTGGCCGTCACGCAGGTGACGATGGCGCATTTCGAGATTGCGCTGGGCGAATCGCGCGCCTCGGTCACGCCCGAGCTCGAACGTGAGTATGAATCGATGAGCACGCGGCTGAAGCAGGATGCGGCGTCGCTGCAGCCAATCGGCTTCGTCTCACCGGGGCAATTGCGCCCCCGCGAGGGAGATCGCTGACGGTTCGCGCAAGGTGAAGCGGGCATAGAGGAACAGCAGCAGCATTGCGGCACCCGCTGTCAGATAGGGCAGCGGGTGCCATGCTTCATACAGCCCCACCCCGATCGACGGCCCCAGCACGAACGCCGCACCGTTGATCGAGGTGACCTTCCCCGCAACCGCCCCTTGCGCGTTATGCCCGACCGCGAGCGACGCCCCTGCCGTAAACGCCGGGCGCGTAAAGCCGAAGCCGACGCTGGCGAGCGCATAGGCGCAGGCGATGCTGTAGAGCGACGTCGCCAGCCCGGTCAGCACGCAGCCGAGCGTCGCGATCAGCAGCCCTGTCAGCATCATCGCGCGCGGTCGCAGATCGAGATTGGGGATGATCCCCCATTGCACCAGCAGCGCCGCGCCCGCGCCCATCATGAGCACGATACCGGTCGGTTGCAGCGCGAGCGCCGGGGCGAGATGCAAGCGGTCGATCACGAGGAAACCGATCGCCTGCCCCGTCATCGCCTGGCCGTGGCCCATGATCAGCCCCGCGATCATCCAGCCCCGAATGCGCGGGTCGGCATAGCCCACTTGCTCGCTATGCGGCTCGGTCGCCGCCATGATGCTCGCACCCGAACTTTGCCCGCCGATCGAAGGATAGGCATTGGCCGCACCATGCGTCCCCGCCTGCGGGATCAGGTCGTTGGGCAGCATCTGCCGCACCGCGATCCACACGCTGAGCCCGAACAGCGCGAACAGGAAGGCCGGGCCCGCCAGCCCGATCTCGACCCCGCCGAGCGACCCGAGGATCAGGTAGGGGGCAATGGCGGGGCCAAGGATGGTCCCAAGGCCAAAGGCCGATCCCAACAGCGTGAGCGCCTTGGTGCGTTGCGCGCGCGAGGTATTGCCCGCGACCAACGCCTGGACTGCGGGCGGTGCCGCTGCGCCGAAGGTGCCGTAGATCAGCCGCCCGACGATGAAGCACAGGAACGCCGCCGTGCCGCCGATCCAGCCATTGATCCCGGCGGTGAGAAACACGCCGCATACGCTCAGCGACACGGCAAAACCACCGACGCCGAGCAGGATCATCGCGCGCCGTCCGTGCCGGTCCGACCGCTTCGCCCAGAACGGCGCCGCCAGCACCCACAGCAGTGCCGATACCGAAAATGCCGCCGCCACCGCGCTGTCGGGCACGCGCAGCGACCGGCCAAGCGCGGGCAGCACCGATTGCAGCGCGGTGTTGCCCGCCGCGATCGTCAGCATGACGGTGAACAGCAACGCGAAATCGCGATCGATCCGCGCTTGCCGCTTCACCGCTCGCGCCCGAAATTGAGCCGCTTGGTGACGTTATAGTCGAGCACGGTCATCACGAAAAAGGCAGCGGCCTGCTTGGTGCGAGTCCACCAGCCGGTGGTGGCGCGATAATGTTCGGCGGTGATCCGCTCGGATTCACCCACCTCGTTATCGACATAGGCGCGGACATGCGCGGCAAAGGCCGGGTCATCGATCCGCAGCATCATTTCCAGGTTCAGGAACAGGCTGCGAATATCGTAATTGGCCGAGCCGATATAGACGACGTCGTCGATCAGGAAGAGCTTGGTGTGCAGCTTGGTCGGCTGATATTCGTAGATCTGCACGCGCTTGCGCAGCAGCCCGGCATAAGTGAAGCGCGACGCCCAAATCGCGGCACCGTGATCGTTTTTGGACGCCAGCACGATCCGCACCCGGCCGCGCAGCCCGGCCGCGTCGAGCCGCCGCAGCATCCCCGGACTCGGCGCGAAATAGGCGGAGATCAGATCGACGCGCTGGGCGGCTTCGAGATCGCGCTTCACCGCGCGCGCCCAGGGAGACAGCCTGCGGGTCGGGCCGCCGAACAGCCAGCGCACGCTGCCATCTGGCTCGCTCCACGTCTTCAGCGCACGGCGCAGTGCGCGCAACGGAGGCTTGGGCCGCTTGGCCCAGCGCGCCAGCGCATCGAAATAACCGGTGATGCGCTGCGCGGCGGGCCCTTCGACCAGCAAACCGAGGTCGCGCCATGCCTGCTCGGCGGGTGTCCCGAAATAGCTGTCCTCGACGTTAAAGCCGCCGATAATGGCGCGCGCTTGATCGGATTCGCCATCGGCCAGCGCCAATTTCTGGTGATTGCGCAATAGATAGCGCCTGCCCCAGCGCGGCACGAAGCGACAGACCTCGACGCCGGCTTCGCGTAGCGGTTCGAAAAAGTGATGGCTCTCGGCGACTTCGCTGCCCAGGCCGTCGACCACCAGCGATACCTTCACCCCGCGCGCCGCCGCCCGGATCATCGCGCCGCGCACCTTGGCCCCGGCCGCGTCATCGACATAGATGTAGTAGAGGATGCGCAGCGTGTGTTTGGCACCGTCGATCAGCGCGATCAGCGTGTCGAGGCGTCGCGGACCCGTATCGAGCATGGTCAGGCGGTTGCCAGCGACCGTGAAGGTCGGTTGTTCGCGCGGGCTCTCCATCCGCCTGCTCTGGCGGGGCCGCTGGCGGGATGCAACCCGCTTTCCTTGACTCCCGCGCACTTCCAGCCTAAATCGCCGCCTTTCCGACTATCGTCGTACAAGCAAGGAAGCCGTTCATGGCGCGCGTCACTGTCGAAGATTGCGTCGACAAGATTCCCAACCGCTTCGATCTCGTCCTGTTCGCCGCCCAGCGCGCGCGGCAGATTTCGGGTGGTGCTGAATTGCTGCTAGATCGCGATCGCGACAAGAACCCGGTCGTCGCGCTGCGCGAGATCGCCGAGGAGCTGGTGCAGCCCGCGCATCTGCAGGAATCGGTCGTCTCCGGTCTGCAGCGCGTCCAGATGGACGATGACGATGTTGCCGATGCGGTCGGTTCGCTGGCGGCTTCAGCCGAAGCGCTGCGCCTCACCGCAGCGGCTCCCCCGCGCAACCAGAATCTCGGCGCGGACTACGAAGGCTGAGTATGACGCCCGCGCCTGACGCTTTGCGTTAGACGCGGGTCACCCAAGTGGCGGACGGCGGTAGCGCGGGGCGTGTTCCCGCGTTTGCCGTCCGACGGCGTGGTTTGCCACACCGTATTTACGTCTCCCAGATCACGCCTCGTCTGGTTCCGTCGCGGCCTTGGCGCGACCCTTGAAACCCTGCGCCACCACATACCATTCGCTCGACGCCTTGCGGCTGGCGGCGGGCTTGGCGTGTTTCACCGTCGCGAAATTGCGCTTCATCTCCGCCACCAGGGCGGTGTCAGCACCACCTGCGAAGACCTTGCCGACAAAGGCACCGCCGGGCTCCAGCACGTCAATGGCAAAGGCCAAAGCCGCCTCGACCAAGCCCATCGTGCGCAAGGCATCGGTCTGGGGATGGCCGACGGTATTGGCCGCCATGTCCGACAGCACAAGGTCGGGCGCGCCATCGAGCGCCGCCATCAGTCGCTCGGGCGCGACATCGGCCATGAAATCGAGCTGAAATATCGTGACGCCGTCGATCGGGTCGACCGGGAGCAAATCGATCCCGACGATCGCCGCCTTGGGCACCAGCCGTCGCACCACTTGCGACCAGCCACCCGGCGCGATGCCAAGATCGACCACGCGGCGCTTGCCCTTCAGGAAGGCGAAGCGTTCGTCCAGCTCGCTCAATTTATAGGCCGCGCGGCTGCGAAAGCCGTCGGCCTTGGCGCGCTTCACATACGGGTCGTTCAATTGCCGCTCGAGCCAGCGCGTCGATTGCGCGGTGCGCTTGCGTGCCGTCTTCACGCGGACCCTCAGGCCGCCACCATCCCGGCTCATGCACCATTTCCCATCAAGCGTCGAAGAATGCCCTCGCGAATGCCGCGATCGGCGATGCCGAGCCGTTCGGCCGGCCACAAGTCCAGAATGGTTTCCAGAATGGCGCAACCAGCGACGACCAGATCGGCGCGTTCCGACCCGATACAGGGCAATTGCGCGCGCTGGCGCAAGTCCATTTCCGCAAGCTCGGTACTGATGCGCCGCATGGCGCTGGCGGGGACGATCAAACCGTCCACTTGCGCCCGGTCGTAATGCGACAGGCCGAGATGCACGCTTGCCAGCGTGGTGACGGTTCCCGATGTGCCGAGCAGGCGCGGCACCGCGATGCCGCGTGGCAGCCGCGCCGCAAAGGGGGCCATGCTTTCGGTAACCAGCGCGCGCATGCGGGCATAAGCGGCCGCGCGGCCCTCCGGCCCGTCGCCATGGCCGGCGCTTTCGGTCAACGAGACCACGCCCCATGGCGCGCTGTGCCAGTCCAGCACCTTCGGGTCGGGGCCGCGGGTGTCGACCAGAACCAGTTCGGTCGATCCGCCGCCAATGTCGAAAATGAGCGCAGGGTCTTCGCCCGGCTCGATCAGCGCATGGCACCCGAGCACCGCGAGCCGCGCCTCCTCCTCGGCGGTGATAACGTCGAGCAAAATCCCGGTTTCGGCATAAGCGCGAGCGATGAACTCGGCTCCGTTGCTGGCGCGGCGACAGGCCTCGGTGGCCACCGCGCGCGACAGGGTGACGTTGCGGCGTTTCAATTTGTCCGCGCAGATTTTCAGCGCGGCGATGGTGCGTTCGATCGCAGCGTCGCTCAAGCGTCCCGAACTTGCCAGGCCTTCGCCCAGCCGCACGATCCGCGAAAAAGCGTCGATTACGGCAAATCCATCGCCTTGTGGTCGCGCGATCAGCAGGCGGCAATTGTTGGTGCCAAGGTCAAGTGCGGCGAAGTGGCGTGGATCTCGCCCGCGTGTAACGAGTGCGGTGCCGCCTCTTGGTTTGCCGTTGGTCGGCGCCGAACGGGCAGGCTTTACCTGCCGGTACGGCATATCGGGCGATCGATCCCCCATGCCGTGTGACTCGCTTATTCTGTTCTGCCGTCGCGGCGCGCGGGTCGCGCGCCGTTCGGTGCTTGGGCGCGATCCTAGCGGATGGTCGGTCGACCGGCAAGCGACCCCGCTGCGCCTCTGCCATCGGTTGACATGCGCGGCGCTCGCCCGTAGAGCGCGACCCCGGCGTTGCCCCGTCGTCTAATGGTAAGACTGCGGTTTCTGATACCGCCTATTGAGGTTCGAATCCTCACGGGGCATCCAGCCATCTCCTTCCTTTTCCGACCCACTGGCGCGCAACGATCTCGCGCGCGCTGGGTTGATGGGGGGTACGCCCGCACGTTGCATGGCCGGGTTATGGGAGGTCGGGTGAACGGAAGCGTATCGGCAGCAGGAGGTGACCGTCTCGCCCGGTGGCTGCGCTGGCGCTATGTTCTGGGCGCGCTCGGCTTGGCGTTGGGGGCAGTTTTGCTTGGGCTGTGGCTGGCGCGCAAACCGCTCGCCGAGCATTTCATTGCCGATACGCTTCGCGCTCGCGGGGTTCCCGCGCGCTACCAGATCGAGAAAATTGGCCTGCGCACACAGCGCCTGACCAATGTCGTCCTCGGTGATCCGGCCAATCCCGATTTGCGCGCCGACTGGCTGGAAGTGGATACCAGCCTGGGGTTTTCGGGGGTCGGCGTTACGGCGGTCCGTATCGGTCATCTCGCCATGCGCGGGCGACTGGCCGACGGAAAGGTCTCGTTCGGTGCCATCGACCGACTGCAGCCCCAAGCCGCGGGTACGGCATTCGCGCTGCCGCGCATCAGAGTCGACATTGCCGACGCGCGCATCGCGCTGACGACGCCTTATGGTGCGCTCGCATTGGCGACGACGGGATCCGGGGCGCTGGACGATGGCTTTTCGGGGAGGTTGCGCGCGACCTCGGCGCGGCTCGCGGTTGGCGGGTGTCGGCTGGACGACGTTTCCGCCGATGTGGCGATACAGGTGCTGGCAGCACGGCCAAGCGTCAGCGGCCCCGTCCGCGCCGCACGCGCTGACTGTGCGGGCGTGCAAGCGACGGGAGCAGCCGTCGACCTAGACGTGGTGCTGAACCGGCAGCTCGACCGATGGAAGGGAAAGGCACAGCTTGGTATCGCGGCTGTCGCGCGGAGCGGTGTGGGCGCGCGCACGATCATGGGGCCAGTGTCCTTCGCTGGATCGGGGAAGGATCTGTCGGGTGCTGTCGACCTGCATTCGGGCCCTTTCGCCGCCAGCGGCGTTGCCGGACGCCAGGCCGCGCTGACCGGAGCCTATCGGTACGCGAATGGTGGTTTCACGTTCGATGGCGACGCGCGGGCGGTGGCAGCGCAACTCTCTCCCGCCCGGTTGACGCAGCTCGATTCGTGGCAAAGCGCGAGCGCGGGAACGCCGCTCGGGCCGATGGCCACGCAGGTGGTGATGGCGACACGGTCGGCGGCGCGTTCCGTCAGTGTTGATGCCCGCATAACCGCCACGATCGGCGGTGCCCAGGGGCGGGTACGGATGTCGCGACTGGCGCTCGCGACTGCGTCGGGCGTGAACCTTCGTGCCTCGGGCGCTGCTGACATCACCTATGGCGGGGCCCGCAGCGGATGGCGGATCGCGGGTGCCGCCGAGATGGCAGGCGGCGGCTTGCCGGAGGCACGGGTTCGGGTCATGCAGGATGCTGCGGGCAGCCCGTTGATCGGTCAAGCGATCATCAAACCCTATGCCGTCGGGACATCGCAGCTTGTGTTGGCCCCTGTCGCCTTCACCGCGCGCAACGATGGCGCGACCCAGGTCACGACCAGGATCGATGTGTCGGGGCCGCTTGGCGACGGTCGGGTCGAATCGCTGCGCTTGCCGATCGTGGCGACGTGGGACGGGGGCTCCCGCTTGACCGTCAATGCCACATGTGCCCCGCTCGGGTTCGCGCGACTACGCCTTTCGGGCATCGATTTGCGGCGGTCTTCGATGACGCTGTGCCCCCGCGATGGCGGACTGGCGCGCCTGGAGCGCGGCGTGTTGCGCGGCGGAGGCGGGATCGGGCCGATCCGACTGGCTGGGACACTGGGCGCGTCGCCGCTGGAACTGGTGATGCGGCAGGCGCAGTGGAGTTTGGAAGACCGTCGCTTCGTGCTGGCGGGGCTTGGTGTGCGGGTCGGGACGGCAGAGCGGATCACCCGGCTCGATGTGGCGCGATTGGCCGGGGCGTTTGCCGCCAGTCGCCCGCAGGGCAGCTTTGACGGAGCAGCGGGACAAATCGGCAGCGTCCCGCTGCTCCTGTCGGCCGCCAATGGCAATTGGCGCTTTGCCGAGGGCAAGCTGTCGCTGGCGGGTGGACTCGCGGTGGCGGACAGTGCCGCCAGTCCGCGGTTCCACCCTATGGCGGTGCGCGGCGCGGCCGTGACGCTGGCCGACAACCACATTGTCGCCACTGGCACGCTGTTCGAACCGAAGCAGGGCGTGAAAGTGGCCGATGTCACCATCGCGCACGATCTCGGCACAGGAACGGGCCGCGCCGATCTGATCGTCCCGGGCATCACCTTCGACGAGCATTTCCAGCCCGATCACCTCACCCCGCTGACCTTTGGCGTCATCGCCAATGTCGTGGGTGCGACCAGCGGAGAGGGGCATATTCGCTGGACACCGCAAGCCGTGACGAGCGACGGCGTGTTCCGCACCGGGGGCATCAATCTGGCCGCCGCTTTTGGCCCGGCGAGCGGCATTGCCGGGGAAATCCGCTTTACCGATCTGCTCAATCTCGAGAGCGCGCCTGGGCAGGTCGCGACGATCAAAAGCCTCAACCCGGGCGTTGCGGTCAATGACGGCGTGGTTCGCTATCAGTTGCTGCCGGGCGCGCGGGTGCGGGTCGAGCAGGGCGTATGGCCCTTTGCCGGCGGTCGCCTGTCGCTCGAACCGACCCTCCTCGATTTCGACGAGGCGCAGGAACGCCATTTGACCTTCCGCGTGACGGGCGTGCAGGCCGACCAGTTTCTCCAGCAATTCGACTTCAAGAATTTGAACGCGACGGGCATTTTCGACGGCGCGCTGCCGATGGTGTTCGATGCGCGCGGCGGGCGGATCGAAAACGGCAATCTGGTGGTGCACCCCGGCGGCGGCACGATCGCCTATGTCGGCGAAGTGACGCAGAAAGACCTCGGCTTTTGGGGGAATTTCGCGTTCCAGTCGCTGAAATCGCTGCGCTATCGCAATCTCGACATCGTCATGAACGGTCCGCTGGCGGGCGAGGTGATCACGCAAGTGCGTTTCGCCGGGATTGCGCAAGGCGCGGGCGCCAAGCGCAATTTCCTGTTCGACCGGCTGCAGAAGCTGCCGATCGTGTTCAACCTCAGGATTTCCGCACCGTTCCGCCAGCTCGCCGATTCGGTGCAGAATTTCTATGATCCCAAGCGGCTGGTCGAACGCAATTTGCCGACCCTGCTGGAAGAACAAAATAAACGCGCGGTGCCGCCGACGCCCGCCACCCCCATTCAGCCCTCCGACAGCAGGACCGTGCCATGACCGAAACAGCATTGACGATGATGAAGGACCGGCCGAGCAACAGTGTAATGAAGAGACTGACGATCCTGGGCCTGTGCGCGCTCTGTCTTGCCCAGACGGCATGCGTTAATGTGACCGCGCCCGACAAACCGATCGTCATCAATCTCAACATCAGCGTGACGCAGGAAGTGGTCTATCGTCTTGATGGCCAGGCCAAGAATTTGATTCAGTCGCAACCGGGGATTTTCTGATGAACAGGCTCAAGATATCGATCGCGACGCTCCTGCTGGTCGGCGGTGCGTCTGCGGCCGTTGCCCAGCGTGATCCGGCCTATCAGGCGGCGCGCGCGGCGGGCGAAGTGGGCGAGCAGCCCGATGGCTATCTCGGCGTGGTCGGCAGCGCGAGCCCGGCGGTGCGCGCGCTGGTCAACAACATCAACATCCAGCGCAAGGCGGCGTATACCCAGCAAAGCGCGGCGTCGGGTGCCACGGTCGAGCAGTTCGCCTTTACCAGCGGGTGCAATTTGATCCTGAAGACCGCGCCAGGCGAGAAATATAAAGGCCCCGACGGCGTTTGGAAAACGCGCACCGCCGCCCCGCCGGAACGCGATTCGCGCTGTATATGAGCGGCGCGCGTTATTTGGCCTCGGCGAGCGCGGCCTTGGCGGTGGCGCTCGTCCAGTCCATGCCGCCGGTGCTGCGCCAAACTTCGTGACCGGTCGAATCGAACAGGATGCTCATCGGCAGGCTGGCATTATAGGTGATGCTGAAGCCGACATCCTTGTCGAGATAGGGCTTCAGCCGTGCGAAGCTGTGCTTGGCGAAGAAACCGGCGACGGTCGGGCGGTCCTTGTCCTGGCTGATCGTGGCGACGGTGATGGTTGCTGCCGCTGCATCGAGCGTCGGCATTTCCTTGACGCACGGGCCGCACCAGGTCGCCCAGAGATTGACCAGCACTGGCTTGCCCTTGAACGCCGCCAGCGTCATCGGCTTGCCATCGGGGTCTTCGAACGTGACCGCGGGGGCGGCTTCGCCCTTGTGGCTGCGGTCGATCGCGTGCGTCTCAGCCGGTTCTGCGGTGGCCTGCGCGGAATTGGCGGTGGGCGCGAGCGCGTCTTGCCCGTTGGACGAGACTTGCTTATCGCACCCGCCAAGCACTCCGAGTAGCAGGACCGGGACCATCACCGAGCGTAAAGACATATCGGGCGCATCCAATGCGATGTGGGGCGGTCGTTTTGCCGAAGGGCCGACCGCAGTGATGCGGGCGATAAATGCCTCGATCCCGTTCGACAAGCGTTTGTGGCGACAGGACATCGCCGGGTCCAAGGCGCATGTCGCGATGTTGGGCGCGACCGGCATCGTTTCGGCGGAGGATGCTGCCGCGATCTCGGCGGGCCTCGACACCGTTGCCGCGCATTATGCCGAGCATGGCGTGGCCGAGGACATGGTGCTCGAAGACATCCATATGCAAAGCGAGTCGCGCCTGGCCGAGGCGATCGGCCCGGTTGCCGGACGGCTGCACACCGCGCGCTCGCGCAACGACCAGGTCGCGACCGATTTCAAACTGTGGGTGCGCGATGCGATCGATGAGGTCGATGCTGCCCTTGGCGCGTTTCAGGACGCCTTGCTCGCGCGTGCGGAGCAGCATGCCGACAGCGTGATGCCGGGCTTCACGCATCTTCAGAGCGCGCAGCCGGTGACGCTCGGCCATCATCTGATGGCCTATTATGAAATGATCGCACGCGACCGCAGCCGCTTTGCCGATGCGCGGGCGCGGATGAACCTGTCGCCGCTCGGTTCGGCTGCGCTGGCGGGCACCGGCTTCCCGATCGACCGGGAAATGACGGCGGCGGCGCTCGGCTTCGACGGGCCGACGCGCAATTCGCTCGATGGCGTGTCCGACCGCGATTTCGCGATCGATTATCTGACCTCGGCGACGCAATGTTCGCTGCATCTGTCGCGGCTTGCCGAGGAATTCGTGCTGTGGGCGTCGCAGCCGTTCGGCTTCGTCGCTCTATCGGATCAATGGTCGACCGGCAGCTCGATCATGCCGCAGAAGCGCAACCCCGATGCGGCCGAACTGGTGCGCGGCCATGCCGGGCGCATCCTCGGCTGCATGACCGCGCTGATGGTGACGATGAAGGGCCTGCCGCTGGCCTATTCCAAGGACATGCAGGACGATAAGCCGCCGGTGTTTGAGGCGCATGATTTGCTAGGGCTGTCGATCGCGGCGATGACGGGCATGGTCGAAAGCGCGACCTTCCGGACCGATCGGATGCGCGGGCTTGCCGAAGCCGGTTTCGCCACCGCGACCGATCTCGCCGACTGGCTGGTGCGCGAAGCAGGCGTGCCGTTCCGCGAGGCGCATCACATCACCGGCCAGGCAGTGGCGCGCGCGGAAGCGCTGGGGGTGAAGCTCGACGCGGTGCCGCTGGCCGATTTGCAAGCCATTGATGCGCGGATCGACGATCGCGTCTATGGCGTGTTGTCGGTCGATGCGTCGGTTGCCAGCCGCACGAGCTTTGGCGGCACCGCGCCGTCGCGCGTGCGGGCGGCGATTGCGGCGGCACGCGAAGGGAAACGGTCATGACACTCACGCGGGTGCCGGGTTTGATGGTCCTCGGGTCGATCGCGCTGCTCGCGGGTTGTGGTTCGGCGACCACCTTGAAACCGCCCAAGGGCCAACCATTGCCGGTCGCGCCTTATGGGGCGACCGCCACGCCGACGCCTGCCGATTTGATAAAACCGAGCGACCAGGCCCGCCCCGAGCGCAGTGACGAAGTGCTCAAGAACTCGCAGCAGCGGCGCGGCGACGATTTCGATTTGCCGCCCCCCAACTGATTTAGGCTGTTTTTATGGATCATTTTTCGCTCGTCGATGGGGCGATGCACTGCGAAGGCGTGCCGTTGTCGGTGATTGCCGAGGCGGTCGGCACCCCGGTTTATGTTTATTCGACCGCGACGCTGAAGCGCCACGCCCGCGTGTTCCGCGAAGGGCTGGCCGGGGCGGGGGATGTCCACCTCGCTTATGCGATCAAGGCCAATCCCAATCTCGCGGTGCTGCGCGTGATGGCGGATGCGGGCTATGGTGCTGACGTCGTGTCGGGTGGCGAGCTCGCGCGCGCGCTGGCGGCGGGGATTCCGGCCAGCGACGTAGTGTTTTCGGGCGTCGGCAAGACCGTCACTGAATTGACCACCGCGCTGGAGGCTGGGCTCGGCCAGTTCAACCTCGAGCTGGAAGAAGAAGGCGTCGTGCTGGCCGGGCTGGCGGCGGCGCGCGGGCTGGTCGCCAATGCGACGCTGCGCGTGAATCCCGATGTCGATGCCGGCACCCACGCCAAGATTTCGACCGGCAAGCGCGAGAACAAGTTCGGCGTGCCGATCGACCAGGCTCCGGCGATTTTCGGGCGATTGGCGGGCTTGCCCGGCCTCGCGCTGCGCGGCGTCGCGATCCACATTGGTAGTCAGTTGAGCGATCTTGCGCCGCTGGAAGCGGCCTATCGGCGCGTCGGGGAACTGGTCACCGAATTGCGCGGGCTTGGTTTCCCGATCGAACGCGTTGATCTCGGCGGTGGGCTGGGCGTGCCGTATCGCGAAGGCGATGTCTTGCCGAGCCCCGCCGAATACGGTGCGATGGTTGCCCGCGCGACTAAGGATTGGGGCGTGCGGCTGATGTTCGAACCCGGCCGCGTGATTGCGGGCAATGCCGGTGTGCTGCTGACCAAGGTGATCTGGGTCAAACCCGGCGCGATCAATCCCTATGTCATCGTCGACGCCGCGATGAACGATCTCGCCCGCCCGGCGATGTATGACGCCTGGCATGATTTCAGGGCGGTCCATCCGACCGGCGAACGCATGGTCGCGAACATTGCCGGGCCGGTGTGCGAAAGCGGCGACACCTTCGCGATGGGCCGGGACATCGATGCCGTGAAGAGCGGCGACCTCGCCATCTTCCGCACAGCCGGAGCTTATGGCGCGACGATGGCATCGACCTATAACAGCCGCGCATTGGTGCCCGAAGTGCTGGTCGATGGCGACCGGTTTGCGGTGGTTGCCGACCGTATCCTGCCCGAGACGATCCTCGCCGCCGAACGCATTCCGGAATGGCTCACGCCGGGTGACTGACGACGCTCGTCTGCACAGTCTGCCGCTTTTCGTGCGGCTGGCCGGGCGGCCGGTGATTCTTGTTGGAACCGGCGAAGCCGCTGACGCCAAGCGCCGCCTGCTGGAACGCGGCGGGGCCGAAATCGTCGGCGAAGCGGCGGCGGCGGCGTTGGCCATCGTTGCGCTGGAGGAACCTGCACAGGCGCAAGCGGTTATCGCGCGGCTGAAGGCCCGAGGCGTGCTGGTCAACGCGGTCGATCGGCCGGATGATTGCGACTTCACGCTGCCCGCGATCATCGATCGCAACCCCGTGATCGTCGCGATTGGCACCGGCGGGGCCTCGGCTGGACTGGCGGCGGCGGTGCGGCAACGGCTGGAGACGCTGCTGCCGCAAACGCTCGGGCCCCTCGCGACCGCGCTGTTCCGCTGGCGGGCCGCGATCCGGCTCGCTTTCCCGTCGCTGGAGGCGCGGCGGCGCGCGCTGGGCGCGGCCTTTGCGCAAGGCGGAGCGCTCGATCCATTGGCGGCGGGGCCGGAGGCGGTCGAGCCATGGCTGCTGTCGCCGATCGCGCAGCGCGACCAATTCGTCCATATCCGTCTGGTCTCCGACGATCCCGACGATCTCACGCTTGCCCAGGCGCGCGCGCTCGCTTTGGCCGACCGGATTTATGCGGCGGCATCCGCTCCCTCTGCCGTTCTGGACCGCGCGCGTGCGGATGCGGTGCGGATCCTCTGCGCAGGTCCGCCCGTTACGCGCGAGCCGGGGCTTTCGGTTTGGCTGGAGAAACTATGAGCGGTTTTGCCTATTGCGTTGCCGACGGCAAGGCGGCGCGGATCGACATCGGCCAGGCCATCGCGGCGACCGGCGACCTGGTCTGGGTGCATCTCACCTCGAACAACGAAGATGCGCAGGCGTGGCTGACCGACACCGCCAAAGCCCCCGATTATATCGTCGATGCGCTGACCACGTCCGAATCGCGCCCGCGTTGCGATGCGGTGGGCGATGGCGCGTTTCTCAATCTGCGCGGGCGCTCGAACGAAGCGATGACCACCTCGGATCCGCTCGCGTCGCTGCGGATCTGGGCGGTCGCGGGGCGGGTGATTTCGGTCACCCGGCGTGCGGTGACCGCGATCGACGATGTCGTGAAGCTGATCGAGGGCGGTCATATCCGCGACCCAGGCGACCTGATCGCCGAATTCGCGGTGGCGATTACCGAAGAGCTCGATCCCGAAGTGGCCGATCTCGGCGACCGTCTCGATGATTGCGAAGCCGATCTCGATGCGGACAAAGTGTTCGAACTGCGTCGCGGTGTGACCAAGGTGCGCGTTGCGGCGATCGGCTATCGGCGCTTCCTGCAGCCGCAGCGCGCCGCGCTGGAAAAGCTTGCTGCCCTGCCGTGCGATTGGCTGCATGATGATGACCGGCTGCATCTCGGTTCCGCGGCCGACCGCGCGGCGCGTATGGCCGAGGAACTGGAAGCGATCCGCGAACGCTCGGCACTGATGCATGAATCTCTGACCGATCTGCGCGCCGAGCAGATCGATTCCCGCGCGCTGCTGATCTCGATCGTGGCGCTGATCTTCCTCCCGCTGACCTTCCTGACCGGGTTGTACGGCATGAATGTCGAGGGGTTGCCTTACGCCAAGGAGCCGTGGGCGTTCGACGCGATCGGCGGGATTTGCATTGCGATCACGATCGGGATCATCGGGTATTTCAGCGCGAAACGCTGGTTCGGCTGAGCCATTGGATGCGGTCGTTCAGGGCCTTGACCGACGCAGCCAGGCGCTTGCGCTCGGCCTGCGTCGCGGCGAGCGTGGCCCTGGTTTCGCCCAGTTCGACCGCACGCGTCGCGACGCGGGCATCGAGCGCTGCATTGGCGCGCTTGAGCTCGGTGATTCGTCGGGCGCGAGCAAGCACGCGGGCAATCCGTGCGGCAAGGACATCGAAGTCGAGAGGCTTGGCGACATGGTCGTCGGCACCGGCTGCGAGTCCGTCGATCGCGGCGGCGGGGTCGCGGTGACCGGTCATCATGATAACCGGCAAGTCCGCCGTATCGGCATTGCTGCGGATCTCGTGCAGAACCTGAAGGCCGGACATGCCCGGCATCACCATGTCGAGCAGGACCAGATCGAACCCGCGCGCCGCAATCAGGTCGAGCCCTTCTGATCCGTTGTCGCTGAGCGCGGTGCGATAGTCGAGCTGACCGAGCCGCTGGCCGAGCACGCTGAGGCTGGTGCGGCTATCGTCGATCGCCAGGATCGTGCCGGTCGCGGGCGGTGTTGCGCACGGTGTCGAAGCAGGGGACTCGATCGGCGGGGTAGCGTCGGTGCGCGATTGCGGCGGCGTTATCCGGGTGCCATTCCGTTGCGACAGGGGGCTGGTCATGCGGCGCGCACGGTACGCCAGGCCTGGCCGATCTCGTCGAGCGTCGCTGCGACCTCGCGAAACGGAGCCGGATCGCTGCCGATGCTTGCATTGACCACGGTTTGCCGCGCTCCGGCATAGAGGTTGGCCAAAGCGGGGGCGACGGTGCCACCGGCGTCGAAATCGAGCCCCGCCTCCAGCGCGAACAGGATCGCGGTGGCACGCGTCACCTTTTCGCTCTTCATCGCATAATTGCCGTTCTCCGCAGCCCACGCGGCCCCGCGCAAGGCGCGGATCGCCTCGTCATACAATAACTGGACAAGCGCTGGCCCATCGGCCTCGGCAGTCTGTCCGGCGAGTTCGATCTGACGATACGTCGCCTCCGGGTTGCGGCCGAAGGCGGTTGCGTAGGCGGTGCTCACCCGGTTTTGTTCCACTGCGCGATTTGGTTCGTCAGCGCGGTTTGCGATGCCTTGTATTTGGCCACCAGCGCGTCGGACGCGGCATATTGCTTGGTCAGGCGTTCCTGATAGGCCGTGGTGTCGGTGGCGACCTTGGCTTCGGCGTCGGTCACCTTGGTCTTGGCAGCGGTATAAAGCGCGGTGCTGCCGACCAGACCGATATGTTCGACATTGCCGTTGATGGTCACTTTCTGGTCGACTGCTGCGGTCGAGATCGCATCCAGCGCCGCGGCGATGCCGCCGCCGGTTGCGCCCGTGCCATTGGCAAACAGCGCTTCCACCGCATCCGGGGTATTGGTCAGCGCAGCGTTCAGCTTGGTCGAATCGACGCTCAGCGTGCCGTCGCGATTGGTCGACACGCCGATCGAGGCAAGGTTGATTGGGTCGCCTGCCGCCGCGCCCGTCGTCAGCGTGGTCAGCGGCAATGCGCGCAGCGCGCGCGCCAGGCTGGTCGCATTATTGTCGTTGCGCAGCGCACCCGAGGTGGAATCGGTCTCGGTCTTGAGCACCGCCTGCAGCTGATTGTAGGTATCGACGAAATCCGTCACTGCCTGCGATAGTGCCGCAGTCGGTTTGGTGTTGCCCAAGGTCACCGGCTTGCCGACCGCAGTGCCGGTAAGTTCGAGCTTCACCCCCTCAACCAGATCGGACACTGTGTTGCTCGAGCGTTCGATGCTGACGCCGTCGAGTTTCAGCTGGGCATTACCAGCCGCGCTGCCGATCGTGGTCGCGCTCTCGCCGACGCCGACGTTGAGTGCGGACAGTGCCGGCGTGTCGCTGGAGAGGGTGAACGCCTGATTGGTGCCGGTCGCGCCTTTCAGCGTCAAGCGCGCAGTGCCATTGGCGTCGGTGACGATGCTCGCGGTCACCCCGGCAGACGCGGCGTTGATTGCCGATGCAATTCCCGAAAGCGTCTGGTGCGCACTGTCGATGGCGATGGTCACCGGTTTGGCGGTTCCCGCAGTAAAGCCCGTCAACGCGCCGCTGTCGACGGTCGCTGTGCCGAGGGTCAACGTCAGATTGCCGGTGCCGACGGTGGCATCCCGGCTGGAGAAGGACGTTGCGCTGGTGGCCACCTGGGCGGTGGCGAGGCGAGTCACTTCGACCGAGGCGGCGAGACCCGACAATTTCGCACCCGGAAGCGCAGTCGCGGTGAGCACGCTGGTGTTCGAACTCGTAGGCTGTGTCACCAAGGTGCCGCCCGTCACCAGCGTCTTGAGCCCAGCGGCAAAGCTGGTGATGCCGCTTTGCACTTTGGCGACCGAAGAGATCTGTGCGGTTAGCGCATCTTCCTGCTTGGTCAGCGACGCGTTCTTGGCAGCGAACTGCGCTTGCACGAGGGAGGCGACCAACGATGCCGTGTCGACGCCGGACCCGGCCCCGAGCGAAGTGAGGATCGACTGGGTTGCGGTGGTGGTCACCATGGCTGTGGTCTTGCTCCCAAACTCATGTGTAAGAACGACGGGCGGGCGGTCATGTTTAGGATTCCTTCACGCCATTTTCGTCGAAGCGCGCGCTCGGCGGCACCAGCACCGGCGGCGGCGTACCGCCCGCCGCGGTGTTGAGCCCGAACACGAAGGCAAGGATCGTCGCCAGCGCGACATACAGGTCGTCGCGCACCTCTTGCCCTTCGCGGCTGGTGTAATAGACGGCGCGCGCCAGCGAGGGATATTCGAGCACGGGCACTTGCGCTTCCGCCCCCAATTCGCGGATCGCGAGCGCGATCACGCCGCGCCCTTTGGCAACGACGACGGGCACCTGGTCGGACTCGCGATTATAGCGCAGCGCGACCGCAAAATGCGTCGGGTTTGTCAGGATGACATGCGCTTCGCTCACCGCCGCGCGCATGTTGCGCTTGGCCATCTCGCGTTGACGCTGACGCATAGCGCCCTTGGCCTCGGGCGAGCCTTCGGTTTCCTTATGCTCGTCGCGGATCGCCTGTTTCGACATGCGCAATTTGCGCAGCAGCTGGATCAATTGCAGCGGCACGTCGATGCCCGCGATGATCACGAGCCCGCCCGCCATCGCGAACAAAATCCCCATGAAGGTGCCGCCGAGCGCAGCGACGGCCGTGCCGATATTGGTCGAGGCAAGGCCGATCGTCATGTGCGACGCCTGTTGCAGCATATACCAGCCAATGCTGCCGAGCAGCGCCACCTTGAGCAGCGACTTGCCGAGCTCGATCCACCCTTGCGGTCCGAAGATGCGCTGCAGGCCTGAGGCGGGGTTGATCCGCGACGCCTTGGGTGCGAGCAATTTGCCATTGAAACCAAGGTGGCCAAGCCCGGCCTGGCCAAGGATCGCCGCCGCCAGCGTTACCGCCAGCAGTGAGCCAATTGCCGGTGCCAGCTTCCAGCCGCTTTGCAGGAGCGGGCGGAAAGGGGAGAAATCCTCGATATCGCGCTGGTCGAACGAAAAACTCGACGTCATGATCTCCTTGCACGCACCGACCAGCGAAGGCCCCATCATCGCCAGCCAGCCGCACCCGGCGAGGATCACCAGCGCGGTTGCAAACTCGCGCGATTTGAGGATGTCGCCCTGTTCCGCCGCATCGCGTTTGCGCTTGGCGGTTGGGGCTTCTGTCTTTTCACCATATTCGTCTGCCATCAGCCGAGCACCAGGCTTTGCGTGGCGGCGAGACCTTCGTTGATGATGACGAGCAGATAATCCCCCATCGCGGGAAAGCCCAAGGCGAGCGCAACCACGCCGACCGCGAGGCTGGCGGGCAAGCCGACCGCGAACAGGTTGAGCGACGGGGCAGAGCGCGAGATCATGCCGACGACGAGATTGAGGCACAGCAGCAGGAAGCCGACCGGCAGCGCCAGCAGCAATCCCGCAAGGAAGGTGTAGCCGCCGAAAAACGCGATATTCTCAAGCTGCGCTGGTTTAAGCCAGGCGGCCCCCGGCGGCAGTGCGTCATAGCTCTTCACGATCATCTCGACGAGGATGAGGTGGCCGTTGACGCTGAGGAACAGCAGGGTCAGCATCATCGAGAAAAACTGGCCGAGCGCCGGGGTCGAGCGGCCGTTCTGCGGATCGATCGCGGACGCGAAGCCGATGCCCATCGAGGTGCCAATCACTTCGCTCGCGATCATCGGCGCGGCGAATGCGATTTGCAGGATGAAGCCCATGGCAAAGCCGACCAGCGCTTCCGCTGCGACCGCCAGGAAGGTGGTGAGCGAAAAGATCTGTGCGGGCGGCACCACCGGATGCACCGATAGCACCAGCACGCCGATCGCGCCCGACAGCGTCACGCGCACCGTGACCGGAATTGCGATGGCGCTGAATACGGGGGCTGCGATGAACGCCGCGCCGACGCGCACCATCACGAAGATCAGCGCCCATAGTTGCGGCTCGATCGACAGGCCGAAGCCGAGCGGGCCGTTCATCTTCCCCTCCCGCTTGCGGGAGGGGTTAGGGGAGGGGCGTGGCGCGAGCAGTGCGCGCGATAAAGAAACTGCCCTCCCCCAGCCCCTCCCGCAAGCGGGAGGGAGGAAGAAAGGGCCTGGCCCGCGTTCATCGCACCAGATCCGGGATCCGCTCGAAAATGCCGATCGTGAAATCGGTGAGCAGCCCCAGGATCAAGCTGCCGAACACCAGGATCGAGACACCCACCACGATCAGTTTGGGTACGAACGACAGCGTCTGTTCGTTGATCGAGGTCGCCGCCTGGATCATGCCGGTGATGAGCCCGGCGAGCAGCGCCGGGATCAGGATCGGCGCGGAGGCGAGCGCCAGCACCCACATCGTCTGGTTGGCGACGGTCAGGAAATAGTCCGCGTCCATCAGAAACGCTCCTTTCCGTTCGCCCTGAGCCGGTCGAAGGGCAGCGCGCCACGGCGACTTCGGCAGGTGCTGCGCGCGGGCTTCGACAAGCTCAGCCCGAACGGTCGTGTGCTGCGCATCGCTTCAACTCACGAACGAATTGGCAAGACTACCCATCGTCAGCGCCCAGCCATCGACCAGCACGAACAGCAGCAGCTTGAACGGCATCGAGATGATCGTGGGCGACAGCATCATCATGCCGAGCGACATCAGCACCGTCGCCACCACCAGATCGATCACGATGAAGGGCAGGAATACCAGGAACCCGATCTGGAACGCGGTCTTCAGCTCGCTGGTGACGAAGGCGGGCAGCAGCACCGAAAAGGGAATGTCATTGGCCTGTTTGTACGGCCCGCTCTTGGCGATGCCGGCAAACATGGTGATGTCCTTCTTGCGGGTCTGCTTGGTCATGAAGGTGTGCAGCGGGATCGCGGCGGCCTTGATCATGTCGGTCGCGCCGATCTTGCTTTCGGCATAAGGCTGGATCGCGGTCGCGTTGATCTGGGTGATCGTCGGGGCCATCACGAAGAAGGACAGGAAGAGGGACAGGCCGATCAGCACCTGGTTGGGCGGCGTCTGTTGCAAGCCCATCGCCTGCCGCACGATCGCCAGCACGATGATGATGCGCGTGAAGCTGGTCATCATCAGCAGGATGCCCGGGAGGATCGTCAGCAGCCCCATCACGATCAGGATCTGCAAGCTCAGCGCCATCGGCGCATTGCCGCCGCCAAGATCCTTCAGCGCGCGATCGGCGGCGTCGCCGGCCCCTGGGGTCGGCACCGCGATCGGGGCGGCCTGGGCGAAGGCAGGGTGCGCGACCAGGATCGCGAAAACCACGCCGAGCAGCATCAGCGCCAGCTTGCCCCAAGGCAGCACGCGCGCCACCGATGGCTTGATCAGCGCCGGGCCCGAGCCTTTGCGAATGACCTTGACGCTCACCGTGCGTCCCCACCGCGATCGACCAACGCGACGCCGGTGCGGCTGACCGAGACGAGCAGCTTGCGCCCCTCGAAATCGATCACCGCCAGCCGGACGCTGGGCGAGATCATCATGGTCTCGGTGACCTTGAGCAGCCGATTGGCAGGCTGACCCGGCAGCCGCGATTCGAGCCGACGCCAGGCATAGAGGCACCCGATCATCAGGCCGCACACCAGCGGCAGTAGCACGACGAGCTTGAGGATATAGGACCACATCATGGCGATCAGGCCCGCTTCTCGGGGCTGACCAATTCGGTCATACGCACGCCGAAGCTGTCGCCGACCATCACCACTTCGCCGCGCCCGATCAGCGTGCCGTTGACCAGCACGTCGAGCAGTTCATTGGCTTGGCGGTCGAGCTCGATCACGCTGCTTTCGCCAAGCGCGAGCAATTCGCGCAACGTGAGCGAAGTCGAACCGATTTCGACTGTCAGCTTGACATCGACGTCCTGCAGCAGCCGGAAATTGGCGGCCAGGCTGGCATCGACGGGGAATCCGCCACTCAAGTCGGTCATTGCAATTCACCCCCGAAAGCACGGTCTAGGTCGTAGGAAATATGCGTGAGCTTGATCGCGGCCTTGCCGTTAGACGTACCGACAGTCCCCGCGCCGAGCCGATCGCGGCCGACCATCACCGGCACGTCGCCACCGACCGAAATCGGGATCACGTCGCCCGCCTTCAGTTCCATCAATAGGCTCAGCGACACCATCGGTTCCGCCAGTACGGATCGGATCGGGAAGCGCACGTCCATCACCGCACGGGTGAGGCCGTTGCGCCACGCCGGGTCAGGCTCGGCGGTCTTGCCATGCACCTTGCCGGTCAAGGACGGGCCGTGTGGCTTCAACGCGGTGACGGGATAGAGCAGGTCGAGGAACACGGGCTTGGCGGTCCCGGAGGCGATGCCGAAGCGCGTGATGACGACGGCGTCATCGGCGTCGAGATCGGTAATCAGCGCCGGATTCGCCTCGACCCGGCCGGGGGTGAACTCGATGCGGGCGAGCGGCTCCCATGCCGCGCGCATCGGCTCGGCCAGCATCCGGCCGAGCTGGGCGATCATCGCCTCGGCGGCGGGGGTGAATTCGGCGGGCAAGGTGGCCGGAGCCGCTCCGGTGCCGCCAAAAAACAGATCGAGCAATTCCATCACGAAACGCCCGTCGAGCACCGCCAGCGCTTGGCCGGCAGCGGGTGTCCCAGCCGCCGTCATCGCCATTGGCAGCCATGCGGTCAGGCCGTCGGGGCGTTCGACCCGGTAATCGGCCAGGCGTTGGACGACCAGCGGTTCGGCCCAGGTGCGGCATTCGCGGCGCAGCAACGGCTCGAACACCGCGCGCACGCCGCGCGCGAGCCGCGCGGACAAATGCTGCACCGTGTGCAGGTCGCCGAACGGATTGAGGTTGGCCGTCCCCAGCGTGGCATGGTCTGCCGTCCGCCGGGGCCGCTCCCGCCTGTCGCTCGCGCTGTGAAGGCCTTCGTTAACCATGCCTCACTGAACAACGAAATTGGTAAAGTAAACGTTACCGACGCCTCCAAAGCCTTCTTTTTCCTTGAGCGTATCGTTGATCGCTTTGGCGATGCGACGCTGCAAAACCTTCTTGCCGTCGCTGGTGAACACCTGCTCCTCGGTGGTGTCGCCGAGCGCCATCAGGATTGCCGATCGCACCGCGATTTCGTTGGTCTTGATGTTCTCGATCACCGAATCGTCATAAGGCGTGGAGACGGCGACCCCGACCTGCACGAAATGGACGCTGTCCTGCAGGTTGGAGGTAAACTCCTTGTCCATGGCGTAATAATTCGAGGCATATTTGTCGCCGCCGACCCCGATCGGTGGCTTGGTGCCGCCTTTGGCTCCCTCGGCACCCTCACCGGTGCCGACGCGCTTCTGCTCGGCCTTGGGGACCAGCCGTGGGCCGGTTGGCTCGGGTGCGGCCTTGCTGCCGCCAAGCAGCCCGGCATGCATGGCGAACACCGCGCCGCCGACGCTGCCGCCGACGAGCACAAGCCCGCCGACGATGAGCAGCAGGATCTTCATCATGCCGCCCTTCTTCTTGGGCGCTTCCTTGGGGGCGTCACTCATGGGTACTGTCCTTCATCTTCAAGCGAGGCGGTGGTCGACGGGATCGTCAGTGGCTTCGGAGCGCGCGCGGGGCGGCGTTCGCGAAGGTTGCGGGGTTGGGCGCGGCTGCGGGGCGGCACCGTTGCCGCCGCCCGCGCTATCGGTGGTCACGCTGGTATCGCCGATGCGAACGCCGCGCGCGGAGGCCAGTTCGGTCAAGCGCGGCTGCGCCTCGGCGATCAGCGCGCGGGTGGCTTCATGCTGGGCGGTGAAGCGAACATGGACGCGGTCGCCATCCTGGCGCACCGCGACGTCAACGCTTCCCAGTGCGTCGGGGGTAAGCTTTATGCGCGTGTCATGCGCATTGGCATCGTCGCGGAGCGTTTCGATGCGATCGATCATGTGCTGCAAGCCCTGATCCTGCCTCAGGTCGAGGGGCGTGGCGTCGGTTTTGCCGGTTGCCGACACGCTTGCCGGACCCCGCAAATCGACCGTCGATGCCGGGCTGAGGGCGACTGAGAGTGTGGCAGTGTCGCCCTCATTGCGGGCTGCGGGCTTGTCGCGCCAGGACGTCGCCGCCGCGATTGCCGCCGCGAAGACTTGACCGGCGGGTTGCGGCGTCGTGCTGACGGTGATGGCTGGCACTGCGGCGTCGCGCCGGGCGACCCGGATCGGCGGATCCGAACGATCAACCCGCGGGGGTGATTGCGGCACCGCTGGCGGCGTGATCGCGCTCGACGCGGCAACGATCGGGAGGGGTGCCGCAGGTGCGGAAACAGCGGCAGGCACCAAGGGCCCTGCGTCGCCCGGCAGCGGCGTTGCCACGGGTGCGGTTGCCGTTGAAACGATGGGGAGCGGTTGGGCTGTGGTTATGAGCTCGGGCCGAGACGGCTCAGGCTGGCGGATCGCGTCGACGCGATCGGAATTTGGCAGTGTGATCGAAACGGGCGGGGTGTCGACCCTTGCTGGCGCGTTTGACGGTGCCGCAGCGACGAGCTCGCTCCCGGCGGCGGGGATGGTCTGAACGATCGCGGCCGAATGGACGGCAGGTGGCGATACCGTATGGCCGACTATGGTGGCATCCGCGTCTGCGGCGTTTGCGATATCTGAGGTGACGGGCGCTTGGGCCCCCGTCGATGGCAGCGTCGACGGGCGGGTGGGCGTTGCCAGCGACGATATTGCGGTCGTGACAATTGGCGAGGGTGCGGACCTGAGGCTCGTCACCGATATCGCGCGCTGAGCCGCGGCGGGCGAGGCCACGGTTGCCACGCTCTGCAGACCTGAATCGAGTTCAGCGTCGTTACCGGTCGCCGGTGCAAACGCGATAGCGGGCGCGACCAGCGGCGACCCCGGATTTGGGACAAGCGCTATCGTCGCATCGTTTGCGTCGACGCGAACGGCCTGGGGCAAGCTGTTGTCTGCGTGCGCTGGCTGCGCGCGCGCCGTCGCCGGGCGTGCCCGCGATGTCGCCGTCGCGTCGCGCGCTTCCAGAAAAGCGCTCAGGGTTTGGACGCGTGCTCCGGTCGCCCGAGGCGGGGCGGAAAGGGATATCGATGGTTTTGCGGCTCCGGCCGTGGAAGTCCCGGTGTCCGGCGACAATGGCTGCGGCTTCTCGGCCAAGACGGTCGGTGCGGGTGTCGCGTCCCTTACGACCACCACCGGGACGATTGGCTCGATCGATGCGGCGAGGGGCGCAAGCGGAGCCGCCCCGCTTTGTGAGGGCACCGGCAGGGGGCTATTGTCCTGCGACAGTGCCTGCGGCTTCTCGGCCAAGACGGTCGGCGCGGGCGTCGCGTCCGCTACGACCACGGCCGGGACGACTGGCTCGATCGATGCGGCGAGAGGCGCAAGCGGAGCCGCCCCGCTTTGTACGGCGGCAGGCCGCTTGTGGCTCGACCGGTCGATCGCGGGAAGCGGTGCCGCCGTTGCTGAGGCGGTCACGTTTGCGGAGGCCACTGCTGCTGCGGAAGCGCCGGTCAGCAGGCCTTGCCCTTTGTCCCGCCAGCGCGTCGTCGACGGAGGGAGCGGATCTTTGGCGGTGGCCGTCGGGCGATGCGATGCGCCATCGTTTACGATGGCGACAAGCGTGGTGTTTGGCGCAACCGCGGGCACCCGCGAAGCGGGCGCGCCGCTATCTGTCCCACCCTGCGCCGCCACAAGCACGACGGCTGGCATAGGTGCGGCGATCTTCGCGGAAGCGACTGGTACCGTCGTAGACGGCCCGGCGGCAAGGGACGTTCCTTCAGCATCGATCACAGCGGATTCGAGCCGGCTGCCATCGTACGTCGTTTGCAACGCCGCGTTTTGCGCGGACATGGCCTTCGGGACTGCGGCTGGGAGTCGAGCGGGCAGAGCGGCTTTGATCTGGACGGCCGATGCGGCTCCCGAAACCGTCGGATCGGTTCGTGAAGGAGCCCAATTCCGAACGGCGCTCGGCCTGTCGGTTTCGGACGCGCCGACCGTGGCCAGGAGGGGCTGGGGCAATCCTTTGCCGTCTACGGCAGCCGCTTGCCGCGTCAGGATCGTCGAGGTGCTTCCGGGCACCGTAGTCGTGGCATCGCGTGCCTCGAGGATCGCGCCGAGCGCTTTCTCGAAACCACCGGGCGTGGAGCCCCCGTGGCCGGGGGCTTGTCCGTGGCCTGGGGCAAGTGCGGATGGCGCAGACGATAGGGGCAACGGATCGATCATGCAGGCTCCAACGGGAATCGATCGCAACTCCCGATCGACGTTGTCAGAGCTTCAGCAAGGATCGTGCCGAATTTTTCGCGTTGGCGGCGCTGCCTCCATGGCGCGGATCGCCTTGACCACGGCCTCGGCTTCGGCGCGGGCGATCAATTTTTCGATCGCGCTTTGGTCTCGGCGCGCCTCACGCGTCGCTTCGCTGGCGCGCGCGGCGGTTGCCTGGGCCGCACGCAAGCGCCCTTCGGCAGCTTCGGCCGATTGGTGGAGGCGCTCGCGAAAATGCGCTGCAGCGACCAGCGAAAAGCCAGCCACCGGGGCCGCTGCAGGCGTAGGGGAGACGTTCGCGGTTAGCTGCGCAATGCGGGACCTGAGCATTTGTTCGCTGGCGGCACGATCGTGCGCGCGTGCCTCCTCGGCCTGGACCAGGCCAAGCTGGAGCGTCCGCACCCGCAGAATGCGGTCGAGCTTGGAGGGCTTAGCCATCGCCGAACACGCCGATCAGCTCGGCGGCGGCGTCGGGCAGCGAGACCATCTCGTCGGGGTCCTGCTTGATATATTCGAGCACCGCCGGATGGCAGGCGATGGCGGCGTCGATCGCCGGATCGGCACCCGAGCGATACGCCCCCATCAGCACCAGATCGCGATTTTCCTCATAGGTGGCGAGGTGGCGGCGCAGCACGCGCGCGGCCATCTGGTGCGGCTTGTCGACAATGTCGTTCATCACGCGGCTGACCGAGGGACCGATGTCGATCGCCGGATAAACGCCGCGTTCGGCCAGCGCACGGTTGAGCACGATATGCCCATCGAGGATCGAGCGCGCGCTGTCGACGACGGGATCGTTGCCGTCATCGCCATCGGCGAGCACGGTATAGATGGCGGTGATCGATCCGCCCGATGCGACGTCGGTCCCCGCGCGTTCGATCAGATTGGGCAGCATTGCGATTGCGGAGGGCGGATAGCCGCGCGCGCTGGCCGGTTCGCCCAGCGCGAGGCCGATTTCACGCCCGGCATGCGCGACGCGGGTGAGCGAATCCATGATGAGCAGCACCTTCTTGCCCTCGGCACGAAAGGCTTCGGCAATGGCATGGGTGCGCAAGGCACCGCGAATGCGCAGCACCGGCGAATGGTTGGCGGGCACGGCGATCACAACGGCGCGTTTGCGCGCTTCGCCCGCGACTTTGGTTTCGAGGAAATCGGCGACTTCGCGGCTGCGTTCGCCGATCAGGCCAATGACGATGACATCGGCCTGCGCCGCGCGCACGATCATGCCGAGCAGTACCGATTTGCCGACGCCCGACCCGGCCATGATGCCGATACGTTGCCCCTGGCCAACCGTCAGCAACCCGTTAATCGCGCGCACGCCGACATCGAGCGGGTGCAGCACGCGGCCCCGGTCGAGCGGCGATTGCAATTTGCCCGCAAGCGGCCAGCGCGCCGCGCCGCGGATCGGCCCCAGCCCGTCGATCGGCTTGCCTGCGCCATCGACCACGCGGCCGAGCAACGCGGCACCGACCTCGGCCTCGCCCGGAGGTCCGAGCGGGCGTACCGGCGCTTGCGGGAGCAAGGCCGCCGGGCCGCCGAGGTTCATCAACAGCGTGCGGCCATTGCGGAAGCCAATCACTTCGGCTTCGACACCAGATTGCCGGTCGCCGACCTGGCACACCGTGCCGACCGGCAGCGTCAGGCCGACCGCCTCCATCAGCAGCCCGTCAAACGATGCCAGCCGCCCGGACACCTTGGGTCGCGGCGCGAAATCGGGCAGGCCGAGCGCGTCGAGATAGTCGCCGGTGAAGCGGTTCAGCATGGCCCTGTCCCACGCCCTTTACCGTCACCCCGGACTCGTTCCGGGGTCCACGGTGCGACAGGCGAAGATCGTCGTTGTGGAGAGGTGGACCCCGGAACAGGTCCGGGGTGACGGTGGGGGCGAAGGTTCATGCCCCCGGCACCGCAACATGATCGATCGCTTGCGCCAATTGTTCGAGCCACAAGTCCGGCCCGTCCTCGACGATGGTCGATGCGCTTTCGAGCACGAACGACCCACGCGCCACGCTCGCATCGCCGACCGCGAAGATTTGGTGGGGCAGCTTGCCTTCGAGCAAAGCGACATCGTCGGGGTGAACGCGCAGCATCGCCGATTCGGTGGCATCGGTGAGCAGGTCGGCTGCGGCCTCGATCCGCTGGGCCAGCCGTTCGGACGAAATGCCGACATCGCCGACCAGCCGCGTGACCAGGAACAGCACCGTTTCGCGCAAGCGCCGCGCAACCGCTTCGCGGTCGATCCGGTCGTTCGATTGCAGCGCCTGGGTGAGCGATTCGAGCAGGGCGCGGTCGCGTTCCGCCAGTGCCGTCATTTCCGCACGCGCGGCGTCGCCGCCTTCGACATAGCCGATCGCATATCCCGCTTCATGCGCGACCGCGACCGGGTCGACAAAGGGCTGTGTCGGCGGGGCCGGGTTGGCATCGAACGGGTCCCAGCCGGCGGTCGGATTGGTGCCGGGGGCGGCGGGCGAGAAATGCCGCGGGCGCTCGCCCTCGCTGTCGTGGGGCGAGAAAGAGACCGGGCCGCGCTCGGCCCGCTCGCGCAAATCGGCGGCAGCGAAGCCTGCAACACGCGGCGCGAAGGCGGCCTGCAGCGCTTCGGCCACGCCCCGGCTGCGCGCGGAAAATCCGGCGGTGAATTCAGACATAATCGTCTTCACCCGCGTCCATCTGGATGGTGCCGTCCTTGGCGAGGTTGCGTGCGATCTGGATGATCACCTTCTGCGCGTCGAGCACTTCGCTGAGCTTCATCGGTCCGCGTGCTTCCATCTCGTCGCGAATGCCGTCGGCGGCGCGGCTCGACATGCAACCCAGGAAGCGCCCGCGAATGCTTTCGTCTACGCCCTTGAGCGCGCGCGTCAGAATGTCGCTGTCGATATTGCGGATGAGCGTACCCAGATTCTTGTCGTCGAGTTCGAGCAGATTTTCGAACACGAACATCGCTTCCTCGATCGCCTTGGCGACGTCGCGGTCGATCTTGAACAATTTCGGCATGACACGCAGCTCGGTTGCCTTGCGCCCGCTCGACAGGATCTTGGCGGCATCGCGCGTTCCGCCCAGCGTCACCCCGGCCGATGCCTGTGCGGCACCGGCGCGGTTGGCGAGCATCGTGCGCAGCGTTTCGACCGCTTCGGGCGTGATCGGCCCCAGCCGCGCAAGCCGGTGCAAGATGTCAGGCTGTGCCGCATCGGGCATCAGTTCGAGCACTTGTGCGCCAACGCTGGGTTCCAGATTGGCGATCAGCACGGCGGCGATCTGCGGATGTTCCTTCTCGATCATCGCGGCGATTTCGCTGGCGTCGAGCCAGTCGAGCAAATCGAGCTGGCAAGCATCTTCAGCGGGGACGATCCGTGCGAGCACGCTATCGGCCTTTTCCTGCCCCAATGCGCGCGTCATCACCGCTTCGATCCGCGGACGCGGGTCGAAGCCGATCGCGGTGCGCTCGCGCGCCTTGCCGACGAAATCGTCGAGCGCATATTCGACCTCGACCTCGCTGACATCAGCGACCGCAAACATCGCCTTGCCAAGCTGCCGCACTTCTTCGGGGTCGAGCTTTTGCAGGATCGCGGCGGCTTCTTCCTCGCCGACCAGCATCATCAACACGGCGGCACGTTCGACGCCGGTAAAGGTGCGCATGGGAGCGTTCATGACTTGATCATGTCCCGAACAGCGAGCGCGGCGCGCGCCGGATTGTCGCGGGTGAAGCCGCGCACCATGCCGATGCGATCGTCATAGTTGCGGGCACTTTCCAGCGCGTCGATGCTGACGGGCTGGTCGGTTGGCGGCGGCGGAGCTTGTCCGCCACCCTGCGCTTCACTCAGCAGATCGCGACCCAGCGCCGGGCGATCCTGCGGCGCGACCGGTTCGGGGTCCCTCTTCATCAAGCTCTTGGCGAGCGGGCGGACGCCGAGGAACAACACCAGCAATGCGATCACCAGTGCCGTTGCGTTGCGCGCGACCACCGGCAGCCAGCCTGCTTCATACCAGGGCTGCTTGTCGTCCAGCGCGGTCCCGCCAGCGAATTTGCGGCTGATCACGGTGACGCGGTCGCCCCGGCTGGGGTTGAAGCCCACCGCCGTCTGGACGAGCTGGGTGACTTGCTGGATCTCCATGGTGCCGCGCGGCTTGCCGGTTTCGGGGTCGCGCAGCAGCACCGCGACCGACAGCCGCGTGATCGTGCCGGGCGCGGTGCGGCTGACCGACACTTCCTTGCCGAGATCATAAGCGCGCGAATATTGGTCGCTCGCCTTCATCGCATCGCTGACCGCTCCGGCAGCGGCCGCCACCACCGGTGCAGCGGCACCGGGGGTTGAGACACCCGAGCCTGCGGGCGGTGCCGGGGTTGGTGTTGCGGCGGGTTGCGGGGCGGACAGGGTCGATGCGGGCGGCGGCGTGTTGGACAGCGCGCCCGGAATGCCGCCGGGGGCTTGCGCGTCCTTGCCGTTGCCGGTCCACTGGCCCTGTTCGACGCGGAGCGCGCCTTGTTTGTCATAGCTTTCGCGCGTCGCCTGGGTTTCGTTCAAGTCGACATCGGCCTGAATTTCGGCGGTGAAATTGCCGGCGCCGATCAGCGGGGTGAGCAATTGCACGACCTGGGCGCGGTACTTTTCTTCGACACGCCGCTGGAAGGCGATGCGTTCGTCGCTGGCTATGCCGAGCTGGCTTTGGTTGGCACCCTTGGTGAGCAATCCGCCCATCTGGTCGACGATGGTGACGCCTTCGGGCTTCATGCCTGGCACCGAGGAGGCGACGAGGTTGACGATCGAGGACACTTGCGCGTCGCCGAGCGAACGGCCCGGTTGCAGTTTCACGATCACCGAGGCGGACGGCGCGGCATTGTCGCGCACGAACACCGATTGTTCGGGCGTGGCGAGGTGGACGCGGGCTTCGGCAACGGCGTCAATCTCCTGGATCGACCGTGCGAGTTCGGTCTCGCGTGCCTGGCGCAGGCGTTCGCCTTCGACGGCGCGCGACACGCCCATCGGAAGATTGTCGAGGATCTGATATCCGCCAGGCGCGGCCTTGGGCAGGCCTTGCCCTGCAAGCAGAATGCGCGCGCGCGAATAATCGTCCTCCGCGACCGTCAGCGCGCCGGTGCCGGGGTCGATCCGCGACGTGATGTTGGCCTGTTGCAACGCCGCCGTCACCGACGCCTTGTCGCTATCGGCAAGGCCGGAGAACAGCGTCTTTTGCGTCGGCGTGGCGAGCATCATCCAGGCGAGCGCGGCGGCGGCGATCAAGCCTACGAGCAGGACCATCGGCAAGCTGCGCCGGACCGCCGGCTGCGCGAGCAGACCCTGGATCTGCTGCAAGGGGTTGGCGAAGCGTTCGGGCACCAGGGCGGCGACACCGGACTGCGGGGCGGGGGTGAGGGCGTTGCTCATCTATCTTAGACCGGCATGCTCATAATGTCCTTGTATGCGGACAACAGTTTGTTGCGGACTTGCAGCGTTGCTTCGAAACCGACCGAGGCTTGCTGACGCGCCATCATCACCTTGGCGATGTCGATCGTCTCACCGCGTTCATAGGCTTCGGACAGTTTGCCGGCCTCAACCTGGCCCTGGTTCACGCTCTTCAGCGCGTCTTCCATGGTCGCGGCGAAGCTCGCGGGCTTCGATGCAGCCGCCGGGGCGGCTCCCGATGTGGCTCCAGCCCGCGCCAGCGCCTGGTTGCGTTCGAGGATCTGCGCGCGCAGCGCCATCACCCGGTCGACGCCCATCGCGCCGCCACCGCCAATGCCGTCGATGCTCATGCCCAGGCCGTCCGGTTGGTGGCGGGCACGATGTCATCGCCCTGTTCGCGCGCTTTGGCGAGGCGGTAGCGCAGCGTACGCTCCGAGATGCCAAGCCGCTTGGCGGTTTCGGTGCGGCTGCCGTTGCACGCCGCGAGCGTTTCGCGGATCGCCTGGAATTCGTGCATCTGGACGATGTTGCCGAGCGTCGCGGGCTGCCCCGGCTGGTCGTTGGCGGCGCGGGCGGCGGGGCGATCGAACACAATGTGTTCGGCCGAAATCGTGTCGCCACCGGCGAACAGCAACGCGCGCTGCACGACGTTTTCCAGCTCGCGGACATTGCCCGGCCAATCGTGGCGCGTCAGCAACTGGATCGCGGACTGGTCGGGCCACGGGATCGTCGTGCGATTGCCGGCGTGGCGCAGGATCAGCGTTGCGGCGAGTGCCGGCACATCCTGCGGGCGATCGGCCAGCGGCTTGGTGGTGAGCGGGAAGACCGAGAGGCGGTAATAAAGATCGGCGCGGAAACGCCCAGCCGCGACTTCATCCTGCAGATCGCGATTGGCGCAAGCGATGACGCGCACGTCGATCGCCTGCGGCGTGGTTGCGCCGATCGGGACGATCTCGCGCTCCTGCAGCGCGCGCAGCAGCTTGGCCTGCAGTTGCAGCGGCAGTTCGGCGATTTCGTCGAGCAGCAGCGTGCCGCCATTGGCCGCGCGGAAAAAACCTTCCCCGCCCGACGACGCGCCCGTAAACGCGCCCTTCTGGTGGCCGAACAGCAATGCCTCCAGCATCGTCTCGGGCAGGGCAGCGCAGTTGATCGCGACGAACGGCCCGTTGGCGCGCGCCGATTTCAAGTGGATCGAGCGCGCCAGTACTTCCTTGCCGGTGCCGGTCGGGCCGTTGATGAGAACGGTGATGTCGGCCGCAGCAACGCGATCGGCAAGCGTGTGGAGCGCCAGGCTCTCGGGATCGGCTGCGGTTGGCATTTCAGGTTCGGCGAGCAGCGCGCGGACGAAGCCCGCGCCCACCGCCGCATCGGCACCCGAAAAGGCGATGCGAGCGGGCTGGCCGTCACGCGAGGGTACAATGTAGCGCCCTTCCGTGCCGATCACGACGGTGCGCGCCGCGGCGGGCGGAGTCTCGCCCTCGGCCACGAGATAGAGGTCCGCGTTGCGTAGCTTGCCGTCTTCGAAGCTGCCGATTGCGAAGCCTTGCGTACGCAAGGTCGAAACCAGCGCATAATGCTGGCGGAGTATCGCGGCGGATGGGACGATGGATCGCATGAAATTCCCCCTGGTCGAGCGGAGGAATGCCCTACCCGTGGTAAACGACCCGTTAAGGACGTTGCAAAGCGGCAATATTTTTCCGGCGGCAACCGGTCGTCGCCGCAACATTGTGTGCAGGGGTGTCGGTGGGGATAAAATAGCGTGGTTTGCAAAAGTGCTTAATCACGGGCGCGGTCGGTCGTTACCTGTGATGGCGGCTCGGCTCTCCGATAGGGGGCGGCGGGATTGCCGAACCACGATGGAGACACATCATGACTGTTATCGGAACCAACGTCGCCGCGCTGCGCGCGACCAATGCGTCGAACACCGCCAGCGCTGCGCTGGCAACCAGCATCGAGCGTCTGTCGACCGGCAAGCGCATCAACTCGGCCAAGGACGACGCGGCCGGCCTCGCCATCGCCTCCTCGCTGACCTCGCAGATCAAGGGCCAGAACCAGGCGATCCGCAACGCCAATGACGGCATCGCGCTGTCGCAGACGGCGGACGGCGCGCTCGGCGAAGTCACCAACATCCTGCAGCGTGTTCGTGAGCTTGCCGTTCAGTCGGCATCGGGCACCTATGCAGCGGGCGATCGTACCAACCTGCAGGCGGAAGTCACGCAGCTGACCGGTCAGCTGAGCGACATTCAGAGCAAGACCAATTTCAACGGCGTGTCGCTGCTCGGCACCACGGCCGCGACCGTGAAGATCCAGACGGGTTCGTCGGCAACCGACACGGTTTCGCTCGCTGTTGGCGGACTGGATCTGTCCGGCGTGACGGGTTCGGACATTTCGACCGCAGCCGGTGCAACCACCGCGCTTGGCGCGCTCGATACCGCGCTCGCGGCTGTCAACACGACGCGGGCAACGCTGGGTGCGGGCCAGAGCCGCCTGAGCTCGGTGGTCAACAACCTGACGACCAACGTCGCCAACCTGACCGACGCCCGCAGCCGCATCGAGGACGTCGACTTCTCGACCGAGACGACCAGCCTCGCCAAGGCGCAGATCCTCAGCCAGGCCTCGACCGCGCTGCTCGCTCAGGCGAACCAGTCGCAGCAGGGCGTGCTGAAGCTGCTCGGCTAAGACGGACCGGCCCTGGCACCCGACCCCCTATACAGGTGTCGGGGCCGACCGGGATCTCTCGCGTGTGCGAGACGGTCCAACGAAAACCCCGGCGGTCCGTGAGGGTCGCCGGGGTTTTTCCTTTCAGGGTGTCGGGAAAAAACCTGTAGCGGGAAGGCGCGCGACACTGCGCCGTCCCCGGACAGTTTCAGGAGCCCGCAGCGATTGGCGCGACAGGAACCCCCTGTCGTACACCCGGTGGACGGCGCGAAGCAGATCGTGCGCATCGCTGAAAAAGCCACCGGCGGCGGCCAGAAAGGGCTGTCGCTGGAACGGTCGGCGCTCGAGCAGCGCGACGGTGCGATAGGACGGCACCGTTTTCTCGCCCGCGACATGGCAGCAGCGGCACCAGTGTTGCGCAAGCCGGGCGGGTCGAGCGTGAGGGCGTGCATCGCCTTATGGAACGGCTGCCCGGTCACCACTTCGATGACCGCGTCGACGATAATCCAGCTCTCGAGAACATAGTCGAATTTCGCATCCGGCTCGAAATAAAGGTCACCGCTGGCGAACCGCTTTACAGCCTCCGCAGTCGGAACGTCCCGCGTGCGCAGCGTCGGATCTATTGCCGCCGCCGGAAGGAACATTTTCGGCAAGCCGCTGCTGTTGGACAACAATCGGCGTAACGTCAGCCGCGCCCCTGTATCCGCGCGATAGTAAGGGAGCCATCGTGCAATCGGTGCGTCGAGGTAGAGCAGGCGACGGGTGTTGACGTGCCGCCGGGCATCTTGCTGACGTTGGTCGAGAAGGCGCTCGTCCACGGCCGTTAGGCGACCGGTGACGCCTTTGTCCTGACGATCCTCCGTACAGACCGACGCCTTCGCGTCCTCGATATGGTGACCCCGCCGAGCCGGGAATCGGGAGGCGGCGCGATCGGATCGGGTACCGGCCTTGCCTATATCCGCGCCCGCATCAGCGAAGCGTTCGGTGGCAGGACGACAGTGACGACCGGACCGATGGGTGGGAGCAGGTGGCGCACCACGATCGTGATGGCGGCTTCGCCATGAAACTGTTGCTGGTCGAGGACGAGGCCGCCGCCGCGCGGCGGTTGACGCGGTTCGTAACCGCGCATTTTGATGGGCGCGTCGATATCGTTCATGTCATCGACCCGCCTCGGCCGTCGAGCGGCTGCGGAGCAATGATTGGGATGACGATACGGGTCGCGTGTCGGCTTCTCGCTTGGCGTGGTCAGCGCCTTTGTGTTGGCGAAGCTGGTCTTGCGCCGCCGCAATTGCGTGACCAACCGGATGCTTGCCGCAATCATCCGGGATATCGGCGCAACGTCTGCCGAATGCTTCCAGGGCGCGCGGCCGCGCCCGCAGCATTGACCGGGTGGGCGATCGTGCCCTTGCCACCGCCGAGCGAGATCGTCGTGACGTTGCTGATGCGAACGCCCGCCGTGCCGGGCACTTCGATCGCACTGGCCAGTACGATCGACGGATCCGCCGTGAAGTTCGCATAGACACCCATTCCAACGGCTTCGTGGCGGCGGACATGATCCGCAACCTTGTACGCCGCCCAGCCGCGGTTGGAATCCCCGCGCCACGCACTCTGGCTCGGCGGATCGTAGGGCAGCTCGTTCTGGTAGAAGAAGGTCCGCCCGTTCTCGCCGTTCCACACGGTCTGCCAGCCCTGGAAATGTTCGACGAACAGGCCGTAGCAGGTCACCTCATCGCCGTTGACGACGAGGCCATGATCACCCCGGCTTTCGGTCCAGCCGGTGTGGACCTGGCCGCTATCGCTGTCACCATGATCGGCGCGCCAGATCCACAGGTGATCGCAGATGACGTGCCCGCTATTGATCTCGAGACACGTCCCGACATTGCCGACTGCCGCCCCGCCGACGCGGAAAAACACATCTGCCAGCAGCGTGGGATTGGCCCGATGATCGCGATTTGCGCCCTTCGGCCCCACTTCCATGAGAACCGGCGATAGTTGCGGCCCGGCGTCGATCAGCAGGCCGGCAACGGACACGCCGGGCACGTCGGCGATCAGCATCGCCGCATTGCCCGCTTCGCTCAGCAGCGTTGCCAGCCCCAGCCCCAGCACGACGGTGTCGGCCCGGGGCACGCGGATCGGCTCGCGTAGCCGGTATACCCCCGGCGTGAGCAACAGGTGGCCGCCGCCGGCGAGCGCGCGGTTGATCGCCTCGATCGGCGTTGTCGGATCCGCGATCAGGAAGTCCCCCAGCGGTACGCTGCGGCCCGCCGGTCGGCCTCGCCACGAAACCCCCGTCGCGTCCCGACGAAGCGCCGGAACGAACACCGCCCAGCCGCCATCCGGCCGTACATGGAGAAACGGCTTCTCGCGAAGAACGGGCACGCTCGGCAGAGTGGTATAAGGCGGCTCGGGAAAGCTGCTTGGCGGGGCTCCGGTGACCCCCATGAACATCATGTTCCAATTGGCTCCCTGCCAGCCGCCAAGCTGCGAGCTGCGGGTAAACCATTGTTGCTGCGTGCCCGAGCGGACAACGCCCTCGACATGGCAATCGGCCATGAAACCGCCGCTCGACCAGCCGCCATCGTCAAGCGCGAGATCGCCAGCGAGATGCATGCGCCGATAGGGTGCGGCCTGCGACACGGCCCAACGATCGGCGCGATCCGGCGGCCGGACCGCCATATTCTCGACCGACCGCCAGAAATTCACCAGCGCCATGCCCTTTGCCCAATCGGCTTCGGCATGAACATGGCCGCTGACGATCACGTCGTCGGGATGGAGGCCCAGGCCTGCAACCTGGGTGAAGAAACCGACATTGAGGTCGAGGTTATGCGTGCCAGGCTTGAGCAGGATGGCGTAGCGGCGATCGGTGAAATGCGCGCGTTCCTGCTCCGCAAACCAGGTGTCGATCTGGCGTTGCGCACCTGGCATTCCTGGGTCGACGATCAGGACATGTTGGCCGAGGTCCGGTTCGTGCAAGCTCCGTCGGCCCTGTGCCGCCACCGAATGCGCGCCGATCGCGGCCATGCCCGCCAGAACCGCGCGGCGTGTCGTTCCTCTCGTCAACCCGTTGTCCCTTTCAATGCAGGATCTTACCGTCGCCGCTACCTAAGCGATCCCCGTCGCCATTGGCCATCCCTGTCGATCCTGTCGCCTCCGCGATGTTTCGGGTGGTTTCCAGCACCATCGCGTTCTAAGCCATCATCGGAGCGGACCGAAGGGAAGCGATCCGAGAGGGATGGGGTAGCGCGTTGACGGTCGTCATGATCCTGCTCGCGCAGGCGGTCAGCCTGGCTGCGACCAACTATTCGGTGGACGTGCCGATGCGCCCGCCCGCGCGGCGACCTGCCTTTGCCGACGGGTTCACCCGCACGATCGACCAGCGCCGCTGGCGCTTCGATACCGAGCGCAACCGGCAGGGCTGGGCCAATCACGAAAAGCAATATTACGCCGCCGACCGCCGCGAAAATGCCCGGATCGAGCATGGCACGCTGGTGATCGAGGCACGGCGTGAGGCGCTGCGCTCCAAAGCCGATTGGGGTGGGCAGGACTATAGCGCAGCCAAGCTCGTCAGCCGCGCGGCGTTCGGCTACGGTTTTTACGAGATCCGCGCCAAGCTGCCCTGTGGCCGCGGCACCTGGCCGGCGATTTGGTTATTGCCCCAAAGCGGCACCTGGCCCGACATGGGCGAGATCGACGTAATGGAAATGGTCGGCTGGCAGCCGCTGGTGGTGCATGCCACGCTCCACTCCGCCGCCTTCAATCACACACTCGGGACGCAGCGCGGTGCCGAGACGCGCCTCGCGAGCGCATGTACCGCTTATCATCGCTACCAGCTCGACTGGCAGCCGCACGCGATCACCATCGGTGTGGATGGTCATGGGTATATGCGCGTCGTGGACGATCAGCCCGGTGGACATGCGGCGTGGCCGTTTACCGTGCCGTACCATTTGATCCTCAATCTGGCCGTGGGCGGGGATTGGGGTGGAGCGAAGGGGATCGACGATGCCGCGCTACCGCAGCGCATGTCGGTCGATTACGTGCGCTACTGGCCCGCGCGATGACGGCACCTTCGTTGAGCGTGCACCGCGTCGGGCGCGAGGCGCAGCCGGTGGTGGTGATCGACGATTTTACGGCTGATCCTGACGCGTTGCGCGCGGTTGCGCTTGCATCGACCTTCGGCCCCGCCGTGGAGCATTATCCGGGGATCCGCGCAGCTCTCCCCAAGGCATATCTCCCCGCGCAACTGGCGGTCCTGGCCGATGTGCTGGGGCCGCTATTGGGCCGCTCGGGCGCAGTCGAGGTGGTCGATGCCAGCTTTTCGATCGTGACGACCCCACCCGAGAAGCTCGATGTCCGTCAACGCGTTCCACACTGCGATGCCTTTCGGGCGGACCGTATTGCGCTGGTCCATTATCTTGCGCCCGAAGGCGGCGACGGCACCGCCTTCTTTCGCCATCGATCGACGGGATTCGAGACGATCGACGAGGAGCGCGCGCCGATCTTCTTCGGTCAGCTCGACGCGGAGTTCCGCTATGGCGGGGTGCCGCCTGCGCGCTATGTGGCGGGCGACACGCCGCTGTTCGAACGCACTATGGCGGTGGAGGCGCGTTACAACCGCGCGCTCGTTTACCCAAGCTACCTCCTCCACAGCGGCGCGATCGGCCCGGAGGCGGTGCTGTCGAGCGACCCCGCACTGGGGCGGCTGACGGTCACCGCCTTCCTGTCCGTCGGTTAGGGCTTCATCGTCGCCGCCGTCACCGTGGCGGTCGAGACCAGCGCGCGATCGCGGGCATCGTGCGCCAGCGCGACGCGGTAACGACCACCCGTGACGCGCCAGCCGGGCAAAGTCGGGTCATAATCCGCCAGGATACGCGGTTCGGCCACCAGCGTGACGCGGGCCGACTCGCCCGGCTTCAGCGTGACGCGTCGGAATGCGGCAAGCCGCATCGGTGCCGACGCTCCATCCCTGCTCACATACATTTGCGGCACGTCCGCCCCGGCAACGCGCCCGGTATTCACCACCTCGAAGCTGATGCTGAGCTTCGCGCCGCCCTTCACCACCGGGTTGCGGTACGCGAAACTGGTGTAGCTGAGCCCGTGGCCGAACGGGAATAACGGCGTGGCGCGGGTCTTTTCATACCAGCGATAACCGACGTCGGCCCCTTCGGAATATTCGATCGGGAAGCTTGCCAATTGATGGTCGCTGGCATGACCCGGATCGGCGGCGGCCTGCGCCTCGGCGGCGGTCAGCCGATCGAGGCCGACCGGTGCGGGGCGCGGGGCCTGCGCCGCGCGCGCGGGGAAGGTGATCGGCAAGCGGCCCGACGGATTGACGCGCCCGGTCAGGATATTGGCGATCGCGGGACCGCCGCGCTGACCGGGATACCAGGCTTGCACGACCGCGGGCACGGCCGACAGCCACGGCATCAGCACCGGGCCGCCGGTCTCCATCACCGCGATCGTCTTGGGCTGCGCGGCAGCAACCGCAGCGATCAGCGCGTCCTGTTGATCGGGTAGCGACAGATCGGCCACGTCCTGTGCTTCGGTTGTCCACTGTGTCGCGAATATGATCGCCACGTCCGCAGTTCTGGCGGCGGCAGCGGCGGCGGCCGGGTCGCGGCCATCGATCCAGCTTACCTGCGCCTGCGGCATGGCGGCGCGGATCGCGAGCAGCGGCGATGACGCGTGCCAGGTAACGCGGGCGAAGGAGGATGCAGCGCCGCTCGTCAGCGGGATTTCGACCGGCGCCCCGCCGACCGAGCGGACCTGGCTCGACCCGCCGCCCGACAGCACGCCGACATCGGCGCGACCACCGATCAACACGACGCGTTTCGCGGTGCGCGTGAGCGGCAGGAGGCCCCCCTCGTTTTTGAGCAGCACGATCCCGGCTTCGGCCGCGCGCTGCGCGACCTCGGCATGGGCGTCATAGGGAATCGGCTGCGCGACTGTGGCGGGTGCGTCATAGGCACCGGTTTCGATCAACCCGGTCAGATAGCGCGTTACCATATCGTCGAGCCGCGCCATCGGCACGCGACCGGCGGCGATATCGGCCTTCAGCGCATCGGCGAAGTAGATGGCGTGATCGAGTTCCTGCCCCGATTCCTGATCGAGCCCGGCATTCGCGGCCTTGGCGGTCGAATGCACCGCACCCCAGTCGCTCATCACCCAGCCGCGATACCCCCAATCGCGTTTCAGCACGTCGGTGAGCAAATGCGCATTCTCGCACGCCCAGTCGCCATTGACCTTGTTGTAGGCGCACATCACCGAGCCGGGCTTGCCCGTCTCGATTGCGATCTGAAAAGCGAGCAGGTCGCTCATGCGAAGCGCGGCCTCGCCAATCTGCGCGTCGACGACGGCGCGGCCGGTTTCCTGCGCATTGAGCGCGTAATGCTTGATCGTCGAGACGATCTTGTTCGACTGCACACCCGCAATATGCGCGCCTGCCATCGTCCCGGCGAGCAGCGGATCCTCGCCGAGATATTCGAAGTTGCGCCCGTTCCACGGGTCGCGCGTCAAGTTGACGCCCCCGGCGAGTAATACAGTGAAGCGCTTGGCACGCGCCTCGGCACCGATCATCGCGCCGCCCGCGCGTGCGATTGCGGGGTCGAAGGTCGCGGCGGTAGCAAGGCTGGAGGGAAGCGCGGTCGCGACGTCGCCCTTGCGCTGCTCGACCTGATTGGCGACGCCGAGCGAGGCGTCGCTCTCGCGAATCAAGGGAACGCCCAAATGCGGGATTCCGTCGATATGGCCGGCCGAGGGAATCAGTTCGTTTGGCGTCTTGCCCTTCGCCATTGGCGGGAAAAGGCCGTGGACGAGCGCGATTTTTTCATCGAGTGTCATTTTGGCAACGATCGCCGCCGCCCGCGCGCGGGCATCCTGCTTTGTGGCCGGCGCGCTCGCCTGGCGCGCTACAACGGGGGCTTGCGCCCCGATGCCGGAGAGCAGCGTTGCGCCCAGCAGCCAGCCATGAATCGTCTTTGCCATTTCGAAATCCTCCCAGATTTGTCTCGCGCGCGCTTTCGGTGCCGGGGCTTCCCCGGTCGGGCCGTGCCGCCGTTCCAATCCCTAGACAGCATATCCCGAGAACGTTCACAAGAACCCGTTTTCAACGCGCTGGCGACTTGACAATCGGCGCGTCGCGGAACAAGTGAACGTTCTCAAACAAGAAGGCGCAGGGGTAATGCGTCGCTATCAGGGAGGATGACGATGGGGGGCTTCAGCACCCGTTTGGCTACGCGACTGGCACTCGGCGGATCGATACTCGCGCTGGCGAGCTATCCGATGATCGCCGCAGCGCAGGACACGGCATCGACGATCCAGGACCAGCCGACCAACACCACCGCGCTCCCGGCACAGGGAACGGGGGCGTCGGATGCGGCGGACGCGGGCGGCGACATCGTCGTCACCGGCATCCGCGCCAGCCTTCGCAATTCGATCAATCTCAAGCGTGACGCGCAGGGCATCGTCGATGCGATCTCGGCCGAAGATATCGGCAAGTTTCCCGATACCAACCTCGCCGAATCGCTGCAGCGTATCACTGGCGTGTCGATCGACCGTTCGAACGGCGAAGGGCAGTTCGTCACGGTTCGCGGCTTCGGTCCCGAATATAACCTGGTGACGCTGAATGGTCGTCAGCTCGCGACCTCGACGATCGGCGACGGCAACAGCGCACCGGTGTCGCGTTCGTTCGATTTCGCCAACCTCGCCTCGGAAGGCGTTGCGGCGCTTGAAGTCTATAAGTCCGGGCGTGCCAGCGTGCCGTCGGGCGGCATTGGCTCCACCATCAACATCCGGACGCCGCGGCCGTTCGACAAGCCCGGCCTGCGCGGTTCGCTGTCGGCGCGCGGCGTGATCGACACGTCGCAAAATGGCGGCAAGGACGTGACCCCCGAAGTGTCGGGCATTTTCTCCGACACGTTCGCCGACGATCGCATCGGCGTGCTGATTCTGGGTTCGTTCCAGGAGCGGCATTTCAGCGCCAACCAAGCCAATGTCGGCTTCCGCGACGGCTATCTCGGCGCGGAAAACAACTGGGGTTCGCTCGCGCAGAAGGGCGATCCGCGCTACGCCAACATCACCAACCGGCCGGGCGCGACCGATGTCTATCAGGTGCCGCAGAATGCTGGCTATGATGTGGTCAATGGCAAGCGCCAGCGCATCAACGGGCAGGCGGTGCTGCAGTTCAAGCCGACCGATACGCTGACCGCGACGTTCGACTACACCTATTCGCGCAACACGGTCGACATTCGCGATAACAGTGTCGGCATCTGGTACAATCACAACGACACGTCGAGTGCGTGGACCAATGGTCCGGTCGCGGGACCTCTCTTCTACACCGAGCGCTTCCAGGCGGCGGAGACCAAGGATCTTGCCTATTCGGCGTCGCAGACCTCGGCGCGCAGCGAAAACAAGGCAATTGGCGGCAATCTGACGTGGAAGGGGCCGGGTGGTGTCACCATGGTACTCGACGTCAGCCACTCGACCGCAGAATCGAAGCCGAACAGTCCGTATGGCAACAGCAATTCGGTCGGTACGGCCATCTTCGGTATTCAGAGCCAGACGGTCAATTTCGAGAACAAGCTGCCGGTTATCTCGTTCAGCACGTATCCCGGCATCGATCCGCTCAACGCCGCGAACATTGTCCCGACCGGCAATGCGTTCCGCAATTCCTATTTCCGCGACGAGATCAACCAGGTCCAGTTGAAGGGCCATTACGACCATCACGATGGCTTCCTCGACAGCCTCGACTGGGGCGTGCAGTACACCGACAACAAGGTGCGGTCGGCCTATAGCGTGCTGCAGAACGATACCTGGGGCGGGACCGGCGGCGACAGTGCGGCGCAGCGTGCCGCAGCCGCGGCGCTTCTCCCCGACAGTCTGTTCAATCTGGTCAGCATTCCCGATAAATTCTCGGGAATCAGCGGTGCGAACAACGTCAACATCGTCAAGTCCTTCTACTCGTTCGACTTGGCGAGCGTCGTCAACCTGCTCGATCAGGCCTATAAGATCTGCGGCGGGAGCGGCCAGTGCCTGATCCCGTACACCACCGACTCGCGCGTCCGCGAAAAGACGATTGCGCCGTATTTCCAGGTCAACGGTAAGTTCAACGTGTTCTCGGTGCCGGGTCATATCATTGGCGGTCTGCGCTACGAGACGACCGACGTCAGCGCCTCGGCGCTGGTGCCGACCCCGTCGGGCGCACGGCAGAATTCGCAGAACGAATTCAATATCCTGTTCAACGGGAGCGGCTTCACGTCGTTCAAGGGCAGCTATCAGAACTGGCTGCCATCGGTCGACTTCGACATCGAACCGACCAACACCGTCAAACTGCGCGCATCGTACAGCCATACAATCACACGTGCGGATTATGGCAGCCTGCAAGGCGGCCGACGGCTCGACACGCTGTTCCGCGTCGGTGGCGGCACGGGTTCGGTGGGCAACCCAAATCTCATTCCCTATAAATCGAAGAATATCGATCTGTCAGCGGAGTGGTATTACAATAGAGAGAGCTACATCTCGGTTGGGTTTTTCCACAAAAATGTGGCGAATTACATCAGCAGCACCGTGGTCAACCAGACGATCCCCGGGATCACCTCGCCAACGACGACCTTCAACGGTGTAACGCAGAACGGCCCGCGTTATCAGGCGGCGCTCAATGCGTTGGGGGCAAATGCGACCTTCGGCCAGATCCGCGATTATATCGCGGCCAATTATCCGGGTGGTGTGGTCAACGGCACGATCGTGGCGCAGCCCAACGATCCGCTGGTGAATTTCGTTATTCAGACGCCGTATAACAGCGATCAGAAGGCCAATATCGACGGATTCGAGTTCGCGATCCAGCACGCGTTCTGGAACACCGGGTTCGGCACGATCCTCAACTACACGATCGTCAGAGGCAACCACAATTACGATAACACGCTGCCGGCCAGTGTGTCGCAATTTGCGGTGACGGGCTTGTCCGACAGCGCCAACGCGGTGCTGTTCTATGACAAGAACGGCCTGCAGGCGCGCGCTGCCTATAACTGGCGCAAGGGGTATCTGTCGGGCGCGGGCGTCAACCCGTACTATATCGACACCTATGGCCAGCTCGACGTCAGCGCGAGCTATGCGATCACGAAGAACATCTCGGTCTTCTTCGAGGGGATCAACGTGAACAGCGAGAATCGCAGCGGGCATCTGCGCTCGGACCGCAACATCGCGTTCGTGACGAAGCAGGGGCCGCGCTATTCGGGCGGTGCGCGGATCACCTTCTAGCAATGCGGGCGACGCCACCCTCGCGACGCGAGGGTGGCGTTCTTCGGGTCCGCAGGGCATAACCGGGGTCGAACGGGGCCTGAATACGGACCACACAACAGGACGGGCCAATTGCATACGGCCATTTCTAGAGTCGTTATCGTCGGCGGCGGCACCGCGGGCTGGCTTGCCGCTTGCCGTATTGCCGCAGCGGCAAGCCCGATCGCAGAGCATCCCATCACAGTCACGCTCGTCGAATCTCCCGACGTTCCGACGATCGGGGTGGGCGAGGGGACGTGGCCGACACTGCGCGCGACGCTGGAGCGGATCGGCATTGGCGAGGCCGAATTCCTGCTCGCCTGCGATGCGTCGTTCAAACACGGATCGCGTTTCCGGGGCTGGGCGAGCGGTGCGCCCGACGACGTCTATTTTCACCCCTTCACGCCGCCCGCCGAGGCGGATGCGCGCGCACTCGTCGCCGCATGGCAGACCGAGGCCGCGGGCGAGCCGTTCGCCGATGTCGTCACACCGCAACCGCGCGTGGCGCAGCAGCATCTGGCACCCCGCCAGCGGACGATGCCCGATTTCGCAGGCGCGCTGAACTATGGCTACCATCTCGATGCGGGCAAGCTCGCGGCGCTGCTGATGCGGCACGCGACCGAGCGGCTCGGTGTCCGGCACCTGCGCGACCATGTGACCCGGGTCGAGCGGGCCGAGCAGGGCGACGTAGTCGCGGTGTACACGCGCGCGCAGGGCGCGATCGAAGGCGATCTGTTCCTCGATTGCACCGGCCACGCCGCGCTGCTGATGGGGGATGTCCCGTTCATCGACCGTGGCGACGTGCTGTTCAACGACCGGGCGCTGGCGGTACAGGTGCCGGTCGCCGCCGACAGCCCGATCAAGGCACAGACCGATGCGACCGCGCATGCTGCGGGATGGATCTGGGACATCGGCCTGCCGACCCGACGCGGCGTCGGCTGCGTCTATTCGTCGGCGCACATGAGCGACGACGCGGCATTGGCGACGCTGGCGGCGTATCTCGGCACCGATGCGCCGATCACGCCGCGTCGGCTGACCTTCCGGTCGGGGCACCGCGCACACTTCTGGGTCGGCAACTGCCTCGCGATCGGTTTGTCGGCGGGGTTTCTCGAGCCGCTGGAAGCATCGGCGATCGTGACGGTCGAGCTGTCGCTCGACGCGCTGCTTGACGACTGGCCGACGCCAGCGACGATGCCGCTGGTGGCCGCGCGCTTCAACACGCTGTTCCGCTATCGCTGGGACCGGATCGTCGAATTCCTGAAACTGCATTATGTGCTGAGCCGACGCGACGGACGCTATTGGCGCGATCACCGCGACCCGGCATCGATCCCGCCGCGGCTCGCAGAATTGCTGGCGCTGTGGCAGCATCGACCGCCACTGCGCGCCGACCTGCCGATGGTCGATGAGCTGTTCCCTGCTGCCAGCTATCAATATATCCTCTACGGCATGGGCGCGCGCGTGCCGGAGCCCGGCCCGCTCCAAATGGGCAAGCCACCATCGCTGGCACCGATCGCGCAGCGTGCGCGGAGCATGGTCGCCACGCTGCCCCCGATCCGCGCCTATCTCGATGCCTGCCGGGCGGCGTATCAACCAAACGTTATGGAGCAGATTTCCTGATGGCCAACCACGTCCTGCTCAACAGCGAGGATCACCGCACGCTGCGCATTACGTCCGCGCACGGTGCGGACCTTGGCGACGCGGTGATGTCGTCCCTTGTCGTGCCGAGCGAGTTTCGCCGCGTGCAGAACGACTATCCGATCCTGTTCCGCCTTACCCCCCAGCGCGACCGGTTTCAGGCGCTGGCGATGTTCGGGTTCGAGCCCGGCGAGAATCTGTTCCTCGACGGGGGGCAATGGGATGCACGGTATCGTCCGCTCGCACTGCAGATCCAGCCTTTCCTGATCGGCCACCCGGCGACGCCAGGCGGCGACAAGCAGATCCACCTCGACCTTGACAATCCGCGCGTCGCGACCGGCGGCGAGGGCGTGCGGGTGTTCGACGACCTTGGCCGTCCGACGCCGTATCTCGAAACAATCGCCGAACAGCTCGGTGAGCTCGATGCGGGCTGGCAGGCGAGCGAAGGATTCTTCGCCGCGCTGACGCGCCACGAACTGATCGAGCCGCTGACGCTCGAGATCACGCTCGACGATGGCACGACCAACCGGCTGGTCGGCTATCACGGCATCGCCGAGGAGCGCTTGCAGCAGCTCGACGCCGCCACGCTTGGCGAGCTGCACGCCGAAGGGCACTTGATGCCCGTGTTCATGGCGCTCGCCTCGCTCGCCAACGTCGCCGAACTGATCGATCGCAAGAGCCGACGGAACGCGGCGCGTGGCTGAAGCCGAGTCCGGCATTTTCAAGGATCTGGCGGAAGTGGCCGAGGTCCGGATCGCCGATGCGGTCGAGCTCGACGCGCGGTTGCGGTCCGCCGACGCGCCGTTCGTCGTGCGCGGGTTGGTCCGGGATTGGCCGCTGGTCGCTGCGGGCCGCCGCTCGTCGCGCGATGCGCGGGCCTATTTGCTGCAGCACCACCGCGACACGGCGTTCACGGTTACGGTGGGCGAGCAGGGCGGCGACGGCCGGCTGTTCTACGACGCCGCCATGGCGATGAACTTCCGCACGCTGCGCGCGAAGCTACCCGATATTTTCCAGCGGATGGATTCGGTCGAAGGGCAAGCGGGAGCCCCGCCGGTCTATCTCGGCTCGATCGACATGCACCAGTTCTTCACCGGCTTGCATGAGGCCAATCATGTCGATCTGGCCGATCGAACGTGTCTGGCGAGCATCTGGATCGGGTCGAAGACGCGGATCGCCGCGCATAACGATTTGCCCCACAATCTCGCCTGCGTTGCTGTGGGGCGGCGGCGCTTCACGCTGTTTCCGCGCGAACAGTTCCGCAACCTCCATCTGGGGCCGATCGACAACACACCGGCTGGTCGTGCAATCAGCATGGTCGATTTCCACGCGCCGGACCTGCAGCGGCATCCGCGCTTTCCCGAAGCGCTGGCGCACGCCCAGGTGGCCGAGCTCGACGCCGGTGACGCGCTGTATATTCCGGCGATGTGGTGGCATCATGTCGAGGGGCTCGCCGATTTCAACGTGCTGGTGAACTATTGGTGGCGCGAAACGCCGCGCTGGCTGGGCTCGCCGCAGGATGCGCTGAACCACGCCTTGCTCGCGATCCGCGATTTGCCCGCCGATCAAAAACAGCATTGGCGCGACCTGTTCGATTATTATGTCTTCAACAATGGCGATGACGTGACCGCGCATATCCCCGAGCACGGCCGCAGCGTGCTCGCCCCGCTCACCCCCGAAAGCGCCGATCGCATCCGCGCTTTCCTGCTCAGGAACCTCAGCCAATGATGTCCAGCCCACGCCGCATCGTTATTGCCGGGGGCGGCACAGCGGGCTGGATGGCGGCGGCCGCGATCGCGCGGACGATGGGCCGCACCGCCGAGGTGACGCTGGTGGAATCCGACGCGATCGGGACGATCGGAGTGGGGGAATCGACGATCCCGCCGCTCGTCACCTACAACCGGCTGCTCGGCATCGGCGAGGCCGATTTCATGCGCGCGACACAGGCGACCTTCAAGCTCGGCATCCTGTTCGATGGCTGGAAGGACGGTAGCGATCGCTATTTCCACTCGTTCGGGATTACCGGGCAGGACCATTGGTCGGCGGGCTTCCAGCATTTCTGGCTGAACGGTCGCGAGCGCGGTCACGACGCGGCGTATGACGCCTATTGCCTAGAGCTCGTCGCGGCGCTGGAGGGCAAGTTCGCGCATCTTCCCGACGAGCGGATGAATTATGCCTATCAGCTCGATTCGTCGCTCTACGCGCAATTCTTGCGGCGAATGGCGGAAGCCGACGGCACGCGCCGGATCGAAGGCCGCATCGCGCACGTCGCGCTCGATGGCGAGAGCGGAGACGTTGCGGGGCTCCACCTCGAATCCGGCGCGGTGGTCGAGGGCGACCTGTTCCTCGACTGTACCGGCTTTCGCGCGCTGCTGATCGAACAGGCGTTACATGCCGGGTATGACGACTGGACCCATTGGCTGCCGTGCGATTCCGCCATCGCGGTGCAGACCGAAAACGTCCGCCCGCCCGTGCCCTATACGCGCGCGATGGCGCATGATGCCGGGTGGCAGTGGCGTATCCCGTTGCAGCATCGCACCGGCAACGGCATCGTTTATTGCAGCCGCTATCTGGAGCGCGACGCCGCGCTCGAGCGGCTGCTCGGCAATATCGAGGGGACGGTGCTGACCGAGCCGAACCACATCCGCTTCGTCACAGGGGCGAGGCGGCGGCAATGGCATCGCAATGTCGTCGCGATCGGGCTGTCGGGCGGGTTCATGGAACCGCTCGAATCGACCAGCATCCATCTCATCCAGCGCGCGATCCTGCGGCTGATCCGGATGATGCCGGCGGGCGCGATCTCGCCGCGCGACATCGCCGAGTTCAACGACCAGCAATTTGCCGACATGGAGCAGATCCGCGACTTTCTGATCCTCCACTATAAGGCGACCAACCGGCGCGATTCGGCGTTCTGGCGGCAATGTGCGGGGATGGCGATTCCTGACAGTCTGGCGCAAAAGATTGCCTTGTTCCGCGAGACCGGTCGCGTGTTCCGCCGCAACGAGGAGTTGTTCGCCGAAAATAGCTGGGTGCAGGTGATGATGGGGCAGGGCATCGAGCCCGCCGCCTATCACCCGATCGCGGCCAAGCTGCGCGATGAGGAGCTGGCGAAGTTCCTGGCGACGCTGCGCGACAATGTCGTGCGTACCGTCGCCGGGTTGCCGGCGCATGCCGACTATGTCGCGCAATATTGCGGCGGCTGAAGACAATGGCGCGCAGGCGGCAGGCCGTCACGATCAAGCATGTCGCGGCGGATACGGGCGTGTCGTTGCAAACCGTCAGCCGTGTGATCAACAAGGAGCCGGGCGTCCGGCCCGAGACCGCTGCACGCGTGCAGGAGGCGATCGATCGGCTGGGCTATGTGCCGTCGATCGCGGCGCAGCGGATGGGCGGCTCGCGCTCCTATCTGATCGTCGCGCTCAACGATCGCGAACGCACGATCGCCGACTGGCGTGCGCGGCAGGGCACCGACTGGGTCGACCAGATGCTGCTCGGCGGGATGCTGACCTGCGCGACCTATGGCTATCGCATGATCGTCGAGCTGGTCGACACGCATAGCGACCATATCGAGCGCGAGCTGATGGCCGCGATCGCGGCGCTCCAGCCCGATGGCGTTATCCTGACGCCGCCGCATTCGGAGAACCCGCTGATCGCGGACTTGCTGGAGGCCCAGCGGATCAGTTTCGCGCGGATCGGCTCGCGGCGGGCAGGCGCGGGCTTTGCGCTGACGATGGACGATGAGCGCGCGGCGCGGATCGCGACCGAGCATCTCATCGCGCTCGGGCATACACGGATCGGCTTCATCGCGGGGCCTCCCGATTATGAGCTCAGCGCGTGGCGCACCGATGGCTGGCGTGCAGCAATGGCGGCGGCAGGGCTGGCGGACGATTTGCTGACGCGCGGCGATTTTGGATACGCGTCGGGGCGGGAGGCCGCGATCGCTTTGCTCGATGCGGCCGACCCGGCGACCGCGATCATCGCCAGCAACGATCAGATGGCGCTCGCGACGCTTGAGACGTGCCGGGAGCGCAGGATCGCGGTACCCCGCGACCTGTCGCTGATCAGCTTCGACAACACCCCGATCGTCCGCTTCACGCATCCGCCGCTGACCGCAGTGGACCAGCCGATCGCCGATCTGGCGGCCCGCGCGGTCGAGCTCATCATTGCCGAACTCGCAGGGCGTGATTCACCGGGGCAGCCGATCATTGTCCCGGCGAAGCTAGAGCTGCGCCAATCGACCGCACGACGCCGATAACCCTTTGCAATCCCCTGGCTGTGGCGATGCCGATGTCCTAAGCAGGCGTCACATGACCGCGCATTCCGACCGCTTCTTCGCTGTCCGCAAGGCGAAGCGATCGCCCGCACTGATTCCGGTGCTTGGTGCGCTTGGATACGCCGGATGCGTCGTTGCGTATCTGCCGTTGTTAACTTTGCTGTTGCCACTGCGGATCGAGTTGATTGCCGGGGAAGCGCGGTTCGGTGTGCTCGCGACGGCGATGATCGCAGGTGCCGCGATGGCCAGCATTGCGGGTATCCTATTCGGATGGCTTAGCGACCGTTCGCTCGAGCGCGGCACGGGACGGCGATACTGGATCGCCGCAGGCCTTGTCGCGACGATCGCGTCGTACGCGGGCATTGCCAGCGCACGGACGCCCGCGATGCTCGTCCTATCGGTGATGGCGTTTCAGGTCGCGCTCAACATCGCCCTGGCCCCGCTTATGGCGCTGCTCGCTGAGGAAAGCCCGGATCGACAGAATGGCCTGATGAGCGGCCTGCTCGCCGGGGCTCAGCCGCTTGGTGCGGCGATCGGGCCGCTATTGGTGAAATGGGGGCCCCCGACGTTGGGCCTGCGCCTAGCCGTGATCTCGGTCGTTGTCGTCATTTCCCTCGGGCCATTGCTGGCGACATCGCCCAAGCCGACGTTGCCGGTGGCGGATCGCACGGTTGCGGTATCGTCACCCGACCTCGTCATTGCGTGGATATCGCGCCTGATCGTCCAGATTCCCGGTAACGTGGTGTCCGCATATTTCCTGTTCTTCATGGAGCGGTTCGCGACACCCGCCGCACGCGGCGGTGTGTCGGCACAGGTGGGGGCGTTGATCTTTTTGGCGAACATCGTGCCATTGCCCTTCGCCGTTATGTTGGGCCGTTGGTCAGACAGGTTGGAGCGGCGCAAGCCGTTTATGATGATTGCCGTTATTCTCGATGCGGCCGGTCTCGTCATGATGGCCTGCGCGACCAACTGGACTTCGGCCGCGATAGGCCTTTGCATTTATTCGATCGGCTGGACTGTCTTCCTCACCTTGCAAATCGGTTTCGTCATGCAATTGCTTCCCAACCCGCGTCGGCGTGGGCGCGATCTCGGGCTGATCAATTTGGCGAATACCGCACCCGTGCTCATTGGCCCGGCATTGGCGTGGTGGCTCGCGACACCCCAGAATTTCAGCACGCTGTTTTTGACCCTGGCTATTCTGTCATTTGTTGGTGGGGCGACCATGCTTGGAGTAACCGGGCGGAAATAGTCCGTTTCGCGGGATGCCGCGCGTTTCCGGACCGGCGGCATGTTTTGCTTTTGCCAGCGGGGCCGGAGCGGCACCCGCAGTCGGTGTTTATCGACGAAGCCGGGGCGAAAGGCCTGCCGTACGAGCGCGATCGGCATCCTCTTTACTCTCCTCATTGCAGTCTTTCGCACTGTCGCAAGCGGGTCGGGGGAGGTCGCCCGCGCGTCGTCGGCTAACCGGCGCGGGGACGGATTTCGCTATACTCATCCTCATCCGTAACCAATCCTTGCGCCGTTCTGCATTTTGAAGCATAGCACAGGACAGTTCTGGAATATCACATTGGCGAATTGATGTTTGATTGTCGATCTCCGCGGGACGCCGGCGATAAGGTCGTGGGTTTGGGGTTCGGGTGCGCCGCGCTCGGCAATCTGTATGCGCCGATCAGCGACCAAGACGCGCGAGCGGCGATCGACGCGGCGCGCAGCGCCGGGATCGCGTTTTTCGACACCGCGCCCTTTTACGGTTTCGGTCTGAGCGAACGGCGCCTGGGCGACGCGCTCCGCGGGGACAGCGGCCTGGTCGTGTCCAGCAAGGTCGGCCGTCTGCTGGTTCCGGATGAAGCGCAAACGGTCGAGCAGTCGCGCGACGGTTTCCTTTCGCCGCTGCCGTTTCGCGTCGCCTATGACTATAGCTATGATGGCATCCTGAGGTCGCATGAAGCGAGCTTGCAGCGCCTCGGTCTTGCCCGGATCAATATCCTGCTGGTCCATGACATTGGCCGCGCGAACCATGGCGACGACAATGCACGCTATTGGCAGCAACTCACGCACGGCGGGGGTTTTCGCGCGCTGGAGGAACTGCGCGCGAGCAAGGCGATCGACGGCTTCGGGCTGGGCGTCAACGAGACTGCGATCTGCCTGCAGGCGATGCGCGAGACGCGGCTCGATATGGTATTGCTTGCGGGGCGCTACACGTTGCTCGAACAGGATGCGCTCAATGCGTTCCTGCCGACGTGCGTCGCGCAGAACGTCTCGGTGGTGATCGGCGGCCCCTATAATAGCGGTATCCTCGCCACGGGAACGCGGAGCGGTGCGCCGATGCATTACGACTATGCCATCGCGCCACCCGCAATCGTCGAGCGAGTCCGCCGGATCGAGCGGATCGCCGATGCGCATGCGGTCCCGCTCGCCGCGGCGGCCTTGCGCTTTCCGATCGCGCATCCTGCGGTGGCGCGCGTGCTACCGGGACTGGCCAGTGCCGCGCAGGTCGAGCGCACGCTGGAGGTCTACAACACTAAGATCCCCGACGATTTCTGGCGCGATTTGCGGCAGGCGGGCCTTATCCGCGCAGATGCACCGGTGCCATCGCCAGCCATGGCGGGGACGGAGCTGTGACCGCACGCCATCGTGTTCGCGTCACCCGCCGTTTGCCCGAGGCAGTCGAGGCGCGGCTCGCGGTGCAGTATGACGTCGTATTAAACCAACCGGACATCGCGCTGAGCGCGACCGAATTGCGCGGCGCGATGCGCGAATTCGACGCAATTTTGCCGACGATCACCGACCGGATCGATGCCGATGTGTTGGCGACCTCGGGCCGCCGCGCCGCGTTGATCGCCAATTATGGTGCTGGCGTCGACCATATCGATCTTGCCGCTGCGCGCGCGGCCGGGATCGCGGTGAGCAACACGCCCGGCGCGCTGACCGAAGCCACGGCTGAACTGGCGATCCTGTTGATGCTGATGGCCGCGCGGCGCGCCGGTGAAGGTGAACGCGAGCTGCGCGCGGGGGAATGGACCGGCTGGCGGCCGACGCATCTCGTCGGCCAGTCGCTCGATGGCTGTACGCTCGGGCTGATCGGCTTTGGCCGGATCGCGCAAGGCACCGCGGCGCGTGCTCGCGGGCTCGGCATGCGCATCCTCTATTTCTCGCGCAGCCCCGCCGCGACCGAGATCGAGGCGGCGCTGGGGGCGAGCCGAGTCGATACCGCCGAAGCATTGATGGCGGAGGCGGACGTCGTATCGCTCCACATCCCGGGCGGCCGGGCGACTCATCATTTTGTCGATGCGGTCTTACTGGCCAAGGCGAAGCCGGGCGCGATCCTCGTCAACACCGCGCGTGGCTCGGTGGTCGACGAGGCGGCTTTGGTGGCGGCTCTGGCGGAAGGGCGGATCGCGGCGGCCGGGCTCGACGTCTATGAGAACGAGCCGACTGTCAGCGCGGCGCTGCTGGCCAGCCCGCGCACCGTGCTGTTGCCGCACCTCGGCAGCGCAACGAAGGGCGCGCGCGAAGCGATGGGAATGCAGGCGGTCGACAATCTCGACGCCTTTTTTGCGGGCCGTGCCCTGCCCGACCGTGTCGCCTGAGGCGATCCTCGCCGACGCGATCGAACGCGCGCTTGTGCATCCGCGCCGGGTCCCGCTCGTGCTCGGCCTGTGTGGGGCTCAAGGGAGTGGGAAGTCGACCGTCGCCGCGGCGCTCGCCGCGCGCTTTCCGCATTCGGTGGTGCTGTCGCTCGACGATCTTTATCATATGCGGCGCGAGCGCGCACGGCTCGCTGCGGCGGTCCACCCGCTATTCGCAACGCGCGGCGTTCCGGGAACGCACGATATCGCGCTTGGGCTGGATACGTTTGCAGCGCTCGACGCGCGACAGGCGGCACCGCTACCGCGCTTTGACAAGGCGAGTGACGATCGTGTCGAGGCAGCGCTTTGGACGAGTGCACCCGTGCCCGCGCAATTGGTGATCTTCGAAGGCTGGTGCGTCGGTGCCCGGCCGCAGGACGCGGTGGCGCTGCTGGATCCGGTCAACGTGCTGGAGCGCGAGCGCGACCCGCATGGGGTGTGGCGGCGCTACGCCAATGCCGCGCTTGCGGGCGCGTATCAGCGGCTGTTCGCGCGGATCGACATGCTTGCACTGTTGCGCGCGCCGAGCTGGGGGCGGGTGCTGGACTGGCGGCTGGAGCAGGAACGGGCGCTGCGCCAGTCGGGTGCGCGCGGCGACGGGGTGATGGCCGACGCCGAGGTGCGGGTGTTCGTCAGCCATTACGAACGGCTGACGCGGCACGTCCTCGACACCATGCCTGCCTATGCCGATCTGGTGTTGCAGCTCGACGACGACCGAAACTGCGTCGCCGTACATCGGCGCTGACGGTTGCACCCAACTGACGCTACTCTACCCGATCCGGAGGATATCGATGCGCCACGTGCTTCTGCTCGATCTGCAGGATGATGCCGAGCTGATCGCTGCATACCGCCACTGGCACCGTCCCGGACGGCCGCCCGCCGCCGTGACGCGCGCGATCCGGGCGGGCGGTGTGGCCGCACTCGACATCTGGCATGTCGGGGACCGGCTGGTGATGGTGATGGAGACCACGCCCGATTTCGACCCCGTCGCCAACGCCGCGCGCGAGGCGGCCGATCCCGCGGTCGGGGCGTGGGATGTGTTGATGGACCGCTTCCAGCGCCGCTTGCCGTTTGCGGCGGATGGGGAAAAATGGGTCGCGGCGGAGCGTATTTACAGCCTGGACGAGCAGCCGTAGCGGCGCGCTATTGCATCCCCAGGAGGCGCTGCAGCGCGAGCTGAAAATGCGTCACCAGCGCGGCCTCGGCGGCGTCCGCATCGCGCGCGACACACGCGGTCAGAATGTCGAGATGCTCTCGCAGGGTGCGGATCGCCAGCGGGCGGGTGGTCAGCCAATCGAGCCGTACCAGCGTCACGTAATTCTTAAGGCGGCGCGCAGTCACTTCGATCAACTGGTTGCGCAGCGCCGATATCAACGCGCCGTGCAATTGCTCTTCGAGACGGTCGAGCATGGCTTCATCGTCCGGCTCCCAAGAGCCCTCCTCCAGCCGGGCGAGCAGCGCGCTATGACCGTCGACCATCGCCTGGATTTCGCCGGCATCGCCGCTTTCCGCCAGCGCACGGGCACCCGCACGCTCGATCAACGAGCGAAACTGATATGTCGACCGGGAGAGCTCGAGGTCGGAGCGGATGAAACGGATACACGACCGGGCGTGAATCGTGACCAGTCCTTCGGTTTCCAGTCGGCGCAGCGCGTCGCGCAGTGGCTGCATCGTCATGCCGAACAGCCGCACCAGATCGGCCTGCGACAATTCCGCACCGAGCGGGATCGTGCGGTCGAACAGCCCCTTCAAGATTGCGTCATACGCTTTGTCTGACAGGCTGGGTTCGTTATCGCCCAACAGGTCGAGCTCGATCGCCTTGGCTGGCTCGGTTTTCGATTTTCCGGCTACGGCCCGCATCCGATTCAGTTTCCACAAAATTGGCCGGTCCGCCAATGCGGCGGCACGCTCATCTCCCCCACCGTAAGCGCGCCCTGGCGAAAACGCTAGCAGGAGTGCCGCGCCAGCCTCGCGAGCACGGGAGCCATCATCAGCAATGAAATTCTAATTACCGTGTTTGACATATCTAAAAGGCCTGATACTGATATCTCAAATCAAAAAACGAAGAGGAGGGGATTATGGGGAAACTGGCACGGTTGTACGGTGGCGTCGCAATCACGGCGACCGCCTTGGCGCTTGCATCGGCAGCACAGGCGCAATCTCAGGCGCAGGGCGGCAGCGGCAGCGCGTCCATGGGGGACACGAATGCGCCACGGCAAAATCTCGGCACGCCTGACGCCGGTCCGGACGGTGTCGCGCAGGATATCGTGGTGACGGGCATCCGCGCGAGCCAGCGGCAATCCATCGACATCAAACGCAACGCGATTAACTCGGTCGACGCGATCGCCAGCGAGGATTTGGGCAAATTACCCGACCAGAATGTCGCCGAATCGCTGCAGCGCGTGCCGGGCATCACGATCGATCGCAATCGCGGCGTCGGCAACGGCGTGACGGTTCGTGGGCTTGGCCCGCAGTTCAATACCGTGACGGTCAACAATCGTGTGATCGCGACCGATGGCGCTGGACGCGAATTCAACTTCGATATCTTGCCATCCGAGCTGATTTCGGGGGCGAACGTCTTCAAGAGCCCGCAGGCCAACATCAATGGCGCGAGCATCGGCGCGACGATCGATATCCATACGCTGCGCCCGCTTGAACAGCGCACCGGCCTCTATGGCGGTGGCTCGCTACGTGCGAACATCGATGAGCTGGGCAGCAAGACCACCCCGTCGGGCGCAGCCTATGTCACCTGGAAAAATCCCTCGGGGACCTTGGGTGTGTCGCTCGTCGGCTCGTATGACGAGCGCAACGAACGGACCGACAACTTCTTCGTGGGTGCAAGTTCCTATCCGCGCAGCTTCGACGACGGCTATTACGGCCAGGTGAGCAGCGGTGCAGGCGGATTGTGCGTCGGAGCGTCGGGTGCCGGTGGCTGCACGCCGCGGATCGACACCAGCAAGGTGGGGCTGTTCCGCAACGTCGACATGTACCACAATTTCATCAACCAGGTGGAATTCTCGAACCGCAAGCGGATCGGGCTGGACGGGACGGTCCAGTTCAAACCAACCAACAATCTGCTCTTCACGCTCGACGGGCTCTACTCCCACGACGACGAACATTATCACAGCTCCGGCATCGCACCCGATTTCAGCGGGGGGACGCTCGTGCGGCAGGTGGTGTCGGGCGGCACCGACACCACGGAGATCGTCGGCGGGCAGAGCCGCACCGTCCATGTCGGTGGCACCGCGACATCGGAGAGCTTTCACGACGGCACGGTCGACGTCGTCGTCGAGGACCGGCCAGCCAAATCGACCACCTATCTGTTCGGCTTCAATGCGAGATGGGACAGCGGCCCGTTCAGCGTCGCGCTCGATCTCGATACCACCAAGGCCAAATATGACAATGCGCAGGCGCTGTTCACAACATCGCGGCTGAAGCATCTCGATTACACATATGACCGCAACACGGGGTCGCCGCTGGCGAGTTTCACGGTCAGCAGCCCGACATATCCGGATGCGGCGACCGACGTGAACCATCGCCTCGCACATTATATGCAGTCGGAGGGCCAGATCCTCGAAGACACGATCAACGAGGCGCATCTCGACGGGGCCTATAATGGTGCCCAGGTTACCGTTTACGGCGGCGTGGGCTATTCGGCCCGCACCAAGACGACCACCGGGTTCACCGAACCCAACGCGTGTGCCTATTGCGGCAGCGACGTGTTGGTGCCGTCGAGCGTGTTCAGCCCGACATCCTACAATTTCTTCGGCGGGGCCGCAGGCGGCAACACCGCAAATTGGGTCGACTATAACGCCCAAAATCTCTTCCAGACGATGATCGGCCTGAACAGCACCGCCGACCCGGCATTGCACAGCGGTAATCTTCTGCCGATCGTTCGGGACCCGGCCGCCAGCTCCTCGGTCAAGGAGAAGGTGGCGCTCGGTTATTTGATGTTCGAGTTCAAGGGCAATCTCGGCACGCTGCCATTCGCGGTCAACACCGGCGTGCGAATCGAAGATACCGACTTCACCTCAAATGGTGCCGGCCAGACCGTGCTGAGCGCAAAACCCAACGGCACGGGCCAGAACGTCATCGTGCTGTCCGGGCTGACCCCGCTCAGCTTCAAGGGGCATTATACCGACATTCTTCCGTCGCTGAACGCGCGGCTCACCATCACGCCGAAGCTGGTCTTCCGGACGGCGGCCTCACGCGTCATCTCGCGGCCGACGCTGACCGATCTTTCGCCGGCGCAGACGATCACCAGCAATCCGGGCAACGAGCGCATCACGCACGGCAACCCCAATTTGCAGCCGTTCCGCGCCTCGCAGGCGGAAGCCGGGCTCGAATGGTATTATGATCGCGATTCACTGCTGTCGGCGACCTTCTTCTACAAATCGATCGACTCGTTCATCACACGCGGGGTCACTCCCCAACAGGTTGATCAGGTAACCTTCATCGTCGATCAGCCGATCAACGGCAAAGGTGCGACGGTAAAGGGGGTCGAAGTCAGTTATCGCACGCTGTTCAAGTTCCTGCCGGGCCTGTTGAGCGGTTTCGGCACCCAACTCAGCTATACCTATACCGACAGCAACGCGAACTATACCAACGCGGCAAAGGCCTCGACCTCCTATTCGTTGGAGGGCTTGTCAAAGAATTCGTACGCCGCAGTGCTCTTTTATGAAAAGGGCCCGGTGCAGGCGCGGGCCTCCTATACCAGGCGCGACGGCTACCTCTTCGCGCCGCAGACGCAGACCGGCATTCCCGAGTTCGTCGACAGTTATGATCAGCTCGATGCAGGGCTGCAATTGTCGGTGACGAAGAATGTCATCCTGACCGCCGATGCCACCAACCTGACGGATTCGAGGGAATTTCACTACGCCAACGTAGTCGCGGATGCGCAGGAATATCGACGGGTCGGGCGGCGCTACACCGCCGGCGTGCGCGTGCGTTTTTAGGCGAGGCACCGGGGCGGTTGCGCTTGCCTCCGCCCCGGTAATAACTCAGACTAATATTTCAACAAGGAAACAAGAAATGTCTTCAGCGCGCATCGTCGAATATCGGCTGACTCGCCTGGCCTTCGCGCGGGACCGGACGATCGGCGATTCGCAGGTGCGGGCGACGACTGCCCAAATCATCGCGGTCGAACTTTTCGACACGGTCGGGAATGTCGGGCTTGGTTTCGCGCAGGCGTTGTTCACCAGCTTGCCGGACGCGGACGAGATCGAACGCGTGTTCGCGACGGAGGCCTGGCCCGGACTGGAAGGGCGGTATCCGGCGGCGCTCGCGCTGGCGGTGCATCGCGTGCGTGGCGGCAATGTGCGGCGGATGGGTTTGCCGTTCGAGGAGTCGCTCCAGCACGCCATCTGGGATCTGTTCGCCAAGCAATCGGGCCTGCCGCTGTGGCGCATGCTCGGGGCGGAGCGCAGCAAGGTCGGCGTCTATGCCAGCGGGCTCGATTATCACTTGTCCGACCACGACTTTACCGAATTGTTCGGCAAGGCGCGCGAGCGGGGCTTCCTCGGCTACAAGATCAAGGTCGGGCATCCCGATCTGGAGCGCGATGTTCACCGGCTCGATTTGCTGCGCGATGTGGTCGGCAGCGACCGACCGGTGATGATCGATGCCAACGAGGCCTGGACGGCACAGGAAACGATCCAGGCGGTCCGGCGCTTCGAGCGCGCCGGGCACCGCATCTACTGGCTCGAGGACCCGATCCCGCGTGAGGATTTCGACGGGCTGAAAATGCTGCGCCAGCTCGGCATCAGCCGGATCAATGCGGGCGAATATCTCGATCTCACCGGCAAGCGCAAACTGGTCGAGGCGCGGGCGTGCGACATGCTCAACGTGCATGGCCAGGTGTCCGACGTGATGCGCGCCGGCTGGCTTGCCAATGAAGCCAATGTCGAGGTCACGCTCGGCAACACCTTCCTGGAGCTTGGCGTCAACATGGCGCTGGCGCTGCCGGGCGTGCGCTGGCTCGAATACAGTTTCCAGAATTTCGATCATCTGGTCGACGAACCCTATGCGATGGCCGACGGTTATATCCATGGCCGCGACGCGCCCGGGCACGGTCTGGTGCTTAGCGCGGCGGCGCGGGCGAATGGCGGCGCGCTGCCCCAGGTGATTGGCGCGGTCGCGTGACCGTGAGCGCTGGGCTCGATGCGGTGCCGCCGGCCGCGCCCGTCGTTGAAGGCCGCAAATGGGGGCTTATCGTCAGCCTCGGCATCGTCCTCTTCGTGTTGCTGGCCCTCTACGCTTCGATTCTCGGTGTGCTGTTGCCCAACCAGATCGAGAATCTCGATCCGGTCGGCAAGCTTGGGACGTTGGGCGTGGTCTATGCCATCACGTCGGTGTTCAGCACGATCACCACGCCGGTGTCGGGCGCGCTCTCCGACCGGACGCGGTCGCGCTTCGGGCGGCGGACGCCCTGGATTGCCATCGGCGGCGTCGTCGGGGGTGCCGCGACGATTCTGATCCCGTTTGGCGGCGGCATCGTTGGCGTCACCGCGCTGTGGCTGGTGGCCACGGTCAGCCTCAATTCGATGCAGCCCGCGATCACGACGATCGTTGCCGACCGCTTCCTGCCCGGTGAGCGCGGGATGGTGTCTGGCGTGGTCGGCGCGGCGATGACCGCCGGGGTTTCGGCAGGCACCATTTTCGGGGGGCTGATGGCAGCCCACCTGTTTGTCGCTTATGCAATCGTCGGTGGCGGTATCATTGCCGCCTGCCTCCTGTTCGTGTTGCTCAATCGCGAGCCGCCGCTGCCCGCCGGATTGGCTGCGCCCGTGCCGTTTCGCCTGACCTCGTTCCTGCGCAGCTTCTGGATCGATCCGCGCGCCCATCCCGATTTCGCCTGGGCGCTGTTCGGCCGTTTCTCGATCTATATGGGCTATCAGGCGATCCTGACCTATCTGCTCTACATCCTCGAGGGCTATATCGGCCTTACGCAGAGCGCCGCCAATCTGACGATCGCGCGGATGTCCTCGATTACCTTCGTCGCGTTGGTCATCTCGGCCTTGCTGTCGGGCTGGCTGTCGGATCGGCTCGGTCGCTTGAAGCCGCTGGTGTTCATCGCGGGCGTGGTGATGGCGCTGGCCGAGATCGCGCCGTTGCTGTCGCCCGACCTGCGCGGGATGTTCCTTTATGCCGGGCTGATCGGGATCGGCTACGGATCGTTTATGTCGGTCGACCTCGCGCTGATGACGCGCGTTCTGCCGCCCGCCGCGCCGGGCGAGGATTCGACCGGCAAGGATCTCGGGATCCTGACGACCGCGATCAATGTCCCGCAAATCCTCAGTCCGGTCATGGCGGCAGCGCTGCTGCACGCGACTGGCAACAATTATCCGCTGCTGTTCGTCGTTTGCGGTGTGTTCGTTGTGTTCGGCGCGTGCCTCGTGCTGCCGATTCGTTCGGTGCGATGATGCCGTTGATCGACGCCCATCAGCATTTCTGGTCGCTCGCCACCCCTGGCACCGCCTGGCCAACCGCCGCCGAAGCCGAGATCCATCGCGACTTCGGCCCGGAGGATCTGGTCAATGCGGCGGCGGGCGTGCAGCTCGACGGCACCGTGCTCGTCCAGTCGCAGCCGACCGACCGGGATACCGACTGGATGCTGGCGCTGGCGGAGCGTACGCCGTTGGTCCGCGCGGTCGTCGGCTGGGTCGATCTGGCTGCCCCCCATGCGGCCGATCGCATCATCGAGATCGCCCGCCAGCCCAAAATGCGCGGCGTGCGGCCGATGCTGCAATCGATCGCCGACACCGACTGGCTGCTGCAGGATGCGCTCACCCCGGCGCTGGAGGCGCTGCAGGCGACGGGCTTGCGCCTCGATGCGCTGGTCCAGCCGCGGCACCTGCCGATGCTCGCGCGCTTCGTCGAGCGCTGGCCCGATCTCCCGATCGTGATCGATCACGCGGCGAAGCCGCACGCGGCGCGCGCGATCCTCGATCCCTGGCGCGACGATATCGCGCGGCTCGGCGGTCTCGGGCTGTATTGCAAGCTGTCGGGCTTGCGCACCGAACAGGCAACGGGCCGGCCAGCCGCCGACCTAATCCCCTATGTCGAACACCTTGTGCACGTTTTCGGCGAGCGGCTGATGTGGGGGAGCGACTGGCCAGTGCTGTTGCTCTCGGGGGATGGCTGGAGCGCGTGGCACGCCGACGCGCTGTCGCTCGCCGGTCGGGCGGGCGCGGACGTCGAGCGCCTGTTCGCGGACGCGGCCATGGAGTTTTACGCTTTGGAGACTGCGAATGCGCAATGACCGGCTTGTCCTCGCCGCGATTCTGACGATCGCCGCCCTTGCTCCGGCGGCGGCGCAGCAGACGTCCCCCTCCGACATCCCGGTCTATGCACCACCCACAGTCAGCAAGGAGCAGACTGCGGGCAACATCCATATCTCGAGCCGCCCCGCGCCAGTGCCGATCGTGCTGTCGGTGTCGCCGCAAGGGTCGGACGAGGGCGATGGCAGCGCGGCCCACCCGTTTGCCACGCTCGCACGCGCACAGGCGGCCGTGCGCGGGCTGAACGCCGATCACGACGTGACCGTGCAACTCGCCGACGGCGTCTACCGGCTGCGCACACCGCTGCGCTTTACCGCCTCCGATGGCGGACAGGATGGCTATACGGTGCGCTGGGAAGCGGCACCCGGCGCGCATCCGGTCCTGTCGGGCGGGACGCCGGTGACGGGCTGGACGCTCGCCGACCCGCAGCGCGGCATCTGGACGGCCGATATTCCTCGCGGGATCGATCCCCGGCAACTTTGGGTCGGTGGCCATATGGCACCGCGTGCCGCGGTCCGCGCGCCGCGCAGCGCCTTTACCTTCGACAAGACGGGGATCACGATCGTCGATCCGGCATGGCGTTCGCTCGCGAATCTCCCCGACCAGAGCCGCATCGAAGTCGAAGCGACCGGCTGGTTCACCGACCGCCACGCGATGGTCGCGCGGATCGATGGCGACCGCATCGCCATGCAGCAGCCGGGATGGCGCAACAACCTCGTCGGCTATGACACGTTCGCGCGCTCGGTATGGGGCGACAATGCCGGGCTGTTCTTTGTCAACGCGCTCGCCTTCCTGCGCGAGGGCGGTCAATGGTATGCCGATCCGGCCGCGGGCAAGCTCTATTACAAGCCTGTCGCGGGCGAAGACATGAAGCGGCTCGAAGTCGTGCTGCCACGCCTCGAATTTCTGATCTCGATCGCCGGCAGCTATGACGAGACGATCAAGGACCTTGAGTTTCGGGGCCTGAGCTTCCGCCATACCAGCTGGCTGCTGCCATCGGGGCCCGAGGGCTATGCCAGCCAGCAGAGCGGATCCTTCCTCGCGGGCGAATGGGGCGGCTATCCCGACGATCCGATCCGCGATTGCTCGTGGGGGTGCTGGCCGTTCGAAGCGATGCGCAACCGCTGGCGTCAGCAGCCGGCGGCGGTGCAGGTCGCCGCAGCGACCCGGATCGTGTTCGATCGCGACGAGTTCACGCAGCTCGGCCAGATCGCGCTCGGCATCGGCAACAATCCCGATGCCAATGACAGCGGCATCGGTCTTGGCACGAGCGCGATCGAGGTGCGCCGCTCGCGCTTCACCGATCTGGCCGGCGGCGCGATCATGGTCGGCGGCGTGCGACCCGATGCGCATCATCCGTCGCGGCCCGAAATGGGCGTGCGCGACATCGTCATCAGCAACAATCTGGTGCGCACCGTGTCGCAACACTATCGCGAGCAGGCGGCGATCCTCGTCACCTATGCCAGTGGCGCGGTGGTCTGGCACAATGACGTGTCCGGCGCGCCGTATGACGGGATCGACATCGGCTGGGGCTGGGGCGCGAACGACCCCGGTGGCAACGCAGCCTATTTCACCCCCAGCCGCGGCTATTACAACCAGCCCGGCAATCTGGTCTACGACACGCCGACGACGCTGCGCGACACCGTCGTGGTCGGCAACCGCGTCCACGATGTGAAGCAATGGTTCCCCGACGGTGGCGCGATCTATCATCTGTCGGCCGACCCCGGCGCGCTGATCGCCGAAAATCACATTTACGACGTCGAGGACGGCATCGCGATGTATCTCGACGAGGGGTCGCGCTACGTCACGCTACGCAACAATGCGATCGGCAATGTCGGCGTGTGGCTCAATCTCAATTCGCAGAACAACCTCGCTCCGCGCCGCACCGCGATGGACAATCTCGCGATCGGCAATTGGCATGATTCCGGGCGGCGCACGGGCGCGTGGACACCGTATTTGAACAACCGCGAGGTCGATACCGTGCTGGTCGCCAAGGGCGCATGGCCGGATGCAGCGAAGGCCGTGATCGCGCACGCCGGGATCGAACCCGAAAAGCCCTGAGCGCCCCTGACTCGATCTGTCCCTGAGCATTACCGAAGGAAGCCGAAACCATGCCCCGTCTCGCCACAAAGCGCGTGCTCGTCACCGGAGCTGCCCAGGGCATTGGGCGCGCGATTGCCGAACTGTTCGTCCGCGAAGGTGCGTCAGTGATTGCGCTTGATCTCAAGGCGGACGCGCTCGCGACGCTTTCGGGCTGCGAGCCGCTCGTCGTCGATTTGCTCGATCCGGCGGCGGTGGCGCGGGCCGGGGCGGGGGCGGGCACGCTCGACGTGCTGATCAATTGCGCGGGCTATGTCGATTCCGGCGATCTGCTGAGCGTTACCGAGCGCGGCCTCGATCTGTCGTTCGATCTCAACGTCCGCGCGACGATCCGCATGACGCAGGCCGTGCTGCCCGCGATGCTGGAGGCCGGGCGCGGCGTCATCGTCAATATCGGCTCGGTCGCGGGGGCGCTGATCGGTGTGCCCAACCGACTCGCTTATTGCGCGTCCAAGGCCGCGGTCGCGGGCCTGACGCGCTCGATCGCGCTCGATTATGTCGGCAAGGGCATTCGCTGTAACGCGATCTGTCCGGGCACGGTGCAGTCCCCTTCGCTCGACGAACGTCTGGAGGCGACCGGCGACGCCGATGCCGCGCGCGCCGCCTTCATCGCGCGGCAGCCGATGGGACGGATCGGCACGGCCGAGGAGATTGCCGCGCTCGCGCTCTATCTCGCCAGCGACGAAAGCGCCTATATCACCGGCAGTGCCATCGCGATCGATGGCGGCTGGACGATGGCCTGAGCGCATGAGCATTATCGCCGCGATCGACGATTTCCGAGAAGCCGCGCGTCGCCGCCTGCCGCGCTTTCTGTTCGATTATGCCGATGGCGGTGCGCAAGGCGAGCACACCATGCGCCGCAATGTCGCCGACCTCGCCGACATTGCGCTGCGTCAGCGCGTCCTGCAGGACGTCGCCGATATCGACCTTTCGACCCAGTGGTTCGGCGAGCGCATGCCCTTGCCGGTCGCGCTCGGGCCGATCGGCATTGGCGGCATGTTCCGCCGCCGCGGCGAAGTCCAGGCGGCGCGGGCGGCAACGCGGCATGGCATCCCGTTCACGCTCTCGACCGTGGCGATCTGTCCGCTGGCGGAACTGCGCGCGGGTGCGCCCGAGGTAAACCTGTGGTTCCAGCTCTACGTCGTGCGCGACCGGGGCTTCATGCGCGACCTGATCGCCGAGGCACGCGCGCAGGGGGCGACGACGCTGGTTTTTACGGTCGACATGCCAACTCCGGGAATCCGTCACCGCGATCTGCATTCGGGCATGTCGGGTCGCGGCGGTCCCGCCCGGCGCGCGCTTCAGGCGATGGGCAAGCCGCTTTGGGCGTGGGACGTGGGGCTGCGTGGACGGCCGCATCAGCTTGGCAATCTCGTGCCGGTGCTGGGCGCGGACAGTGGCATGAACGATTATATCGGCTGGCTCGCCGACAATTTCGATCCGGGTATCCGCTGGAAGGATCTCGACTGGCTGCGCGCCGCCTGGGACGGGCCGATCGTGATCAAGGGCATTCTCGATCCCGAGGATGCGCGCGAGGCCGCGGCGTATGGCGCGCAAGGGCTGGTCGTATCGAATCACGGCGGTCGCCAGCTCGACGGTGTGCTGTCGACCGCGCGCGCACTGCCCGCGATCGCCGATGCGGTCGGCGACCGGATGACGATCCTCGCCGATGGCGGCGTCCGCTCGGGGCTCGATGTCGTGCGCTTGCTTGCGCTCGGCGCGGACGGCGTGTTGCTCGGTCGCGCGTGGCTGTGGGCGCTCGCCGCCCAGGGCGAGGCGGGGGTCGATCGCATGCTGTCGCTGCTGGAAAAGGAGATGCGCGTGACGCTGACCCTGGCCGGCTGCAACCGGGTCGAGGCGCTTGACCGAACCATTCTCGCCGACGATCCGTTCGGCCCTTCCAGAAGGAATGCGTGACATGAAGCTTTGCCGATTTGGTGCGCCGGGTGAAGAGCGGCCGGGGATCGTCGACGTAGCCGGTCGCATCCGCGATCTGTCGGGCGTCGTCGCCGACATCGACGCCAGCGCGCTGTCTGCCAGCGGTCTCGCGCAGCTGCGTGCGGTCGATGTCGAAGCCTTGCCGTTTGCACCGGAAGGCGCACGCTATGGCGTGCCGGTCGCTGGTACGCGGAAGTTCATCGCGATCGGGCTGAACTATGCCGATCACGCCGCCGAATCGAACTTGCCGATCCCTTCCGAGCCGGTCGTGTTCAACAAATGGGTCAACTGCCTGCAGGGGGCCAACGATCCCGTCGTCATCCCGCGCGGGTCGATCAAGACCGACTGGGAAGTTGAGCTCGGCGTCGTCATCGGTTCGCGCGCCTACACTGTTTCGGAAAGCGACGCGCTGACGCATGTCGCTGGCTATTGCGTCGTCAACGATGTGTCGGAGCGCCAATGGCAGCTGGAACGCGGGCCAACCTGGGACAAGGGCAAGGGGTTCCCCACCTTCGGCCCGGTCGGGCCGTGGCTGGTCACCACCGACGAGGTCAGCGATCCGCAGGCGCTCGGGCTGTGGCTGGAGGTGAACGGCAAGCGGGTCCAGCATGGCACCACCGCGACGATGATCTTCTCGGTCGCCGAGATCGTCGCATATTGTTCGCAATTCATGGAGCTCGAACCCGGCGACATCATCACCACCGGCACGCCGCCGGGCGTCGGCCTGGGGCAGAAGCCCGTACCCTGGTACCTCAAGGCTGGCGATAGCATCCGCCTCGGCATCGATGGCCTGGGCGAACAGCGGCAGGATTGCGTTGCGGCCGATCGTTAGACGGCGCAGGTCTACGCACCGAAGTCGATTGAGGTGGCGAAGGGATTTAAGCCCTCGCCCCCAATCTTTGCGCGGAAAAGCCGTCGCGCGAAAAAAGCCGCACACGAACGGACCGCGCATCGCACCCGCAGGTGTCGCCCGAAGGCGAAATCTTATTTCTAACCGCGTGATTTCTCGAAAGAGAAATGGTGCTGCCGGTGAGGATTGAACTCACGACCTCAGCCTTACCAAGGATGCGCTCTACCACTGAGCTACGGCAGCATGTCCGAAGCGCCTTACGGCGCGAGCGGAAGCGGCCTAAGAGCCGCTGGAGCGGACATTGTCAAGGAGCGTGTGGCGAAGTGGCGACGAAAGATGCGGAAAAAGCCGAGCGGCTGGCGGCGGCGCTGCGCGAGAACCTGAAGCGCCGCAAGGGCCGCGCCCGCGCGTTGGACGCGGTTGACACCGTCACCGCCCCCGACGCGCCTAAGCAATAGGCGCGCATTTCGCCGCCAGCCAGGCGCGCTCGTCCGCATCCAGATACGACCCGATCACGTCAACGACTCGCGCGTGATATGCGTCGAGCCAGGCGCGTTCGCGCGGGCTCAGCATCTCGGCGACGATCAGCGAGCGTTCGATCGGGCAGAAAGTCAGCGTCTCGAAGCCGAGCATCGTCACGCCGTGCGCAAAGGGGCGTTCCTCGACCAGCAGCAGATTTTCGATGCGGATGCCGTATTCCCCGGCTTTGTAATAGCCCGGCTCGTTCGACAGGATCATGCCGGCGCGCAGCGGCTCGGCCGCGCCACCGCCGGGATAGGTCGGCGGCGCGATGCGCTGCGGGCCTTCATGCACCGACAGATAGGCACCGACGCCGTGACCGGTGCCATGCGCATAATCGAGCCCGATCTGCCACAAAGGCGCGCGCGCGAACGAATCGAGTTGCCCGCCGGTGGTGCCGACCGGGAAGACCGCAGTGGCGAGCGCGATATGGCCCTGCAGCACGCGCGTGAAGCGGTCGCGCATCTCGTCGGTCGGCGTGCCGATCGGCAGCACGCGCGTCAGGTCGGTCGTGCCATCGGCATATTGGCCGCCCGAATCGACCAGATAGAGCTGGCCCAGTTCGAGCGGTGCGTTCGATTCGGGGGTCGAATGGTAATGCGGGCTCGCGCCATGCGCGCCGGTCGCCGAGATCGTATCGAAGGAGGTGTCGAGCAACACGCCGGTTTCTTCGCGAAAGGCCTGCAAGCGGTCGACGCAGGAGAGTTCGGTGAGGCCGCCTTTGGGCGCTTCCGCCTCGACCCAGCGCAGGAAGCGCGCAACCGCCGCCCCGTCGCGCGCGGAGGCCGAGCGGTGGCCGCCAATCTCGACCGGGTTCTTGATCGCCTTGGCCAGCACCACCGGGTCGCGCAGCGGCAGCACAGTGGCGCCGCCTGCGCTCAGCGAATCGAAAATGGCGGACACGGCGCGCTCGGGGTCGGCGGCGATGCGCTTGCCGGCAAAGGCCTGCAAGGAGCCCGCAAAGGCGTCGCGCGGATGCAGGCGAATCGCATTGCCGAGATGCCGGCGCACCGCATCGGTCACTTTTTCCGGCGCGACGAACAGGTCGGCAGTGCCATCGGCATCGACGATCGCATAGGCCAGAGCGACGGGGGTGTGCGCCACGTCGCTGCCGCGCAGGTTGAGCGTCCAGGCGATCGAATCGAGCGCGGTCAGCACCACCGCATCGGCCTTGGTCTCTGTCAGCCAGTCGGCGATCTGCGCGCGCTTGGCGGCCGAGCCGAGGCCGCTCTGCACGTCATCCTGCACCGTCAGCACGGCAGTCGAGGGGGCAGGGCGGTCGGCCCACACCGCGTCGAGCGGGTTGCGCTCGACCGCGACCAATTCGGCCCCGCGTGCCGCCAGTGCGGCGCGGGCTTGCTCGACCCAGGCGCTGGTGTGCAGCCACGGATCATAGCCGATCCGCCCGCCCGTTGGTGCATGCTCGCCCAGCCAGCGCGCGACATTGCTCGCGGGCACCGCGATATACTGCCAGTCGTCCGCCGAGACTTGTTCGCGCACTTGCAGCGTATAGCGGCCATCGGTTAAGATCGCGGCGCTTTCGGCCAGCACGACCGCGCTGCCGGCCGAGCCCTGGAAGCCGGTCAACCAGGCCAGACGCTGGGCATAAGCCCCGACATATTCGGACATATATTCATCGGTCAGCGGCACGACGAAGCCGTCTAGCTGGTCTTGCGCCAATTGGGCGCGAAGGGCGACGAGACGGGCGGGATAAGCGGACATGGGTGGCTTTCGGGAATGGAAGGTTAGGCTAAGGTTAGGCGAAATGCGCTACGTTTGTCAGGGCAAAAGTCCGCGGCGGCGGTTCCCGGGCAATGCCGACGGCACCATGTCTCCGGTCATCCGCGAAGAATGCCAGATGTCGGCGTAGTAGGACATAGGCGCAGGCCCGACGCTTGGCGCGCGCGTCGTCTATAATGATGTCGCACCGCCTCTTCGCTGGAAAGTCGTCCCTTCATGTCCATTGCCAAGCGCCTTCGCATCGGCTCGGCCTTGATTACGGTTGCCATGTTGCTGGCGATCGTGATCGCCGCTTACGGCATCAACCTCGTGCGGATCGGGGGGCCGATCGGCGAACAGATCCAGGCGCAATCCGATTATGTCGCCGACATTCTGCCGCCGCCCGAATATGTGCTCGAGCCGTTTCTGGAGGCGACCTTGCTCGCCAGCCATCCCGAGGAGGTCGACATGCGCGCGACGCGGCTGGCGGCGCTGCGCAAGGCCTATGATGAGCGCCACGCCTATTGGAACAGTTCGACGCTCGATCCGGCGTTGGTGACCGCCTTGACGCGCGATGCCGATGCGCCTGCCCAGCGCTTCTGGGCAGAGGTCGACCAGATGATCGCCGCCGCACGCGCGCACGACGCGGCGCAGCTCGCCCGCAGCTATGCCAGCGTGTCCGAAGCCTATGCCGCGCATCGCACGCGGATCGACACCGCCGTCACGCTGGCGGGCAAGCAACAGGCCGAGCTCAAGGCGCATTCGGAGACCACGCTGACGATCACCGCGATCGCCTTGCTGGCGCTGGCGGTGACGATCCTCGCGCTGGCGATCGGATCGCGTCTGTACCTGACGCACCGGGTGATGGCCCCGCTCGGGCAATTGGTCGAGGCGACCGATGCGCTGGCCGACGGCGCGGAGCGCAGCGTGCCGCACCTCGATCGCGTCGATGAGCTTGGCCATATGGCGCGCGCGGTCGACACCTTCCGCCGCGCCGCCGACGAGCGTGCGGCGCAAGAGGCGCAGGCCAGTGCCGAGCAGAAGGAGGTCGCCGACGCGCTGGGCCAGGTGTTGCGGACGATGGCGGCGGGCGATTTGCGCGGCGGTGCGGCGCTGCGCTTCCCGGAGAGCTATGCTGCGGTCAATCGCGATCTCAACGATGCGGTCGATACCTTGCGGTCCATGGTGCAGGCGGTGGTGGAGACGACCACCGAGATTGGCGGGGCATCGGATTCGATCGCGCGCGCGACCGGCGATTTGGCGCAGCGCACCGAGAGCAGCGCCGCAGTCATCGAACAGACCTCCGCCGCAGTCGGGCGGATGGACGCGCGGTTGCGCAGCACGGTGCAGGCGGCGCACAAATCCTCCGACGGATCGCAAGCGACGCTGGCGGCGGCGGGCGAAGTGCGCGTGCGTGCCGATGGCGCGATGGAGGCGATGAACCGCGTTTCCAGCAGTGCCGCCGGCATCGACGATGTGATCGAGGGCCTCGACAAGATCGCCTTTCAGACGCGCGTTCTGGCGATGAATGCGGCGGTCGAGGCGGGGCGGGCCGGGGAGGCCGGGCGCGGCTTTGCCGTCGTGGCCGATCTGGTCTCGACGCTGGCGATGCGCGCCGAGGAGGAAGCCAAGCGCGCGCGCACCCAACTGAGCGCAACGCAGCAGGAAGTGGCGGTCGCGGTCGACGCGGTCGGGCTGGTGCATGGCGCGCTCGAAACGATCGTGGCGAGTTGCACCGATGCGGTCGCGCTGACCCAGGCGATCGCCAGCGACAATGCCGCGCAGGCCGAAGCAATCGGCGAAATCACCAGTGCCGTGACGCAACTCGACCGGATCGCGCAACAGAATGCCGGGATGGTGACCGAAACCTCCGCCACGGCGGCGACGCTGGCGCAGGATATCGCCACGCTGGCGGCGCGCGCGGCGGCGTTTCGGTATGACAGCCGTGATGGCGATGCCCCGGTTGCGATCGAGCCGGGGCGTGTGACGGAACCGGCTCCGCGTCGGGCACCGACCGGACGCACGGTCCGGCTGGCACCGTCGCGGACGCTCCAGCGCACCTGACCGCGACACCTCGACTTGACCTGCGGCAAGCGGGTAGGAGAGGGGATGACCGAACCGCTCTCGCCCCCCGTCGCCGCCACGCGCCCGCACAGCTTCACCCTGCATGGGCACACGATCGAGGATCCCTATGCCTGGCTGAGGGACCCGAACTATCCCGAGGTCGATGACGCGGATGTGCTCGCCTATCTCGCGGCCGAAAACGCCTATTTCGAGAGCGTGATGGAACCGCACCGGCCGTTGATCGACCGGCTGTATGAAGAGATGAAGGGCCGCATCAAGGAAGACGATAGCTCGGTTCCGCAAAAGGACGGCGACTGGGTCTATTGGACCGCGTTCGAAACCGGCGGGCAGTATCGCAAATGGTGGCGCAGGCCGGTCGCAGCGGGCGAGGACAAGAGCCAGGACGTTTTGATCCTCGACGAACCGGCTTTGGCCGAGGGCAAGGAATATTTCCGGCTGGGCGCGTTTTCGGTCAGCAATGATGGGCGGCTGCTGGCTTATGCGATCGACGACAATGGCTCGGAACGCTTCGAGGTGCGCGTCAAGGATCTGATCACGGGCGAGCATTTGCCCGATGTCATTCCGGGGATGCTGTCCGAAATCGTGTGGACCGCCGACGACACGGGCTTTCTCTATGGCCTCGCCAACGACCAATGGCGCACCGACAATGCGCGGCTGCACTGGCTGGGCACGCCGATCGCTGACGATATCGAACTGTTCAAGGAAGCCGATGAGGGTTTCCGCGTTGGCGTCAGCGAGACGAGCGACCGCAAGTGGATCGTGCTGTCGAGCGGCGACCATGTGACCAGCGAAATCTATCTGCTGCCCGCGACCGACCCGCTGGCGACGCCGCTCTGCGTATCGCCGCGCCAGGTCGGGCGTGAATATGATGTCGACATGCATGGCGACACGCTGTTCATCCACACCAACGACACCGACCCCAATTTTCGGCTGTGCACCGCGCATATCTCGGCGCCGGGCGAATGGGTCGAGAAGATCGCGCCGTCGCCGCATTTCTACATGACCGGGGTGGATTGCTTCCGCGACTTCTTCATCGTCGACGGGCGCGAGGATGGCTTGGATCAGATCGAGATTCACCGCTATGAGGAGGGCATCGCGCCGCAGCGCATCCGCTTCCCCGAGGCGAGCTATGATGCGGGGCTCGGCAACAATCCCGAATATGCGATGCAGGTGCTGCGCGTCGGTTATGAGTCGATGGTCACGCCGGGCACCGAATATGATTATGACGTGGCGACGGGCGAGCTGACCACGCTCAAGGTGCAGGAAATCCCGAGCGGCTATCAGGCGGCGAAATACCGCACCGAGCGGCTTAAGATCACCGCGCGCGACGGCACGCAGGTGCCGGTGTCGATCGTCTATCCGGCGGACTTCCCGCGCGACGGGTCGCGTCCTTTGTTCCTCTATGCGTATGGCGCTTATGGCTATGCGATTCCGCCGGGCTTTTCGACCGGGCGGCTGTCGCTGCTCGATCGCGGCTTTGCCTATGCCATTGCGCATATTCGCGGCGGCGATGATCTGGGCCAGCAATGGTATCTCGACGGCAAGCTGGAAAAGCGCACCAACACCTTCAACGATTTCGTCGATGTCGCGAAGGGGCTGATCGCGGATGGCTGGACGTCGGCGGGGCGGATCGCAATTGCCGGGCGTTCGGCCGGGGGCGAATTGATGGGCGCGGTGGTCAATTCCGACCCCGAATTGTGGGGCGCGGTGATTGCCGATGTGCCGTTCGTCGACGTGCTCAACACCATGCTCGATGCCGACTTGCCGCTGACGCCGGGCGAATGGCCCGAATGGGGCAATCCGATCGAGGACAAGGCCGCGTTCGAGCTGATCCGCAGCTATTCGCCCTATGACCAGGTGAAGGCGCAGGCCTATCCGCCGCTGTTCATTTCGGGCGGCCTCAACGATCCGCGCGTGACCTATTGGGAGCCGGCCAAATGGGCGGCCAAGCTGCGCGCCACCAAGACCGACGACAATGTGCTGCTGCTCAAGACCAATATGGGCGCTGGGCATGGCGGCAAATCGGGCCGCTTCGAAAGTTTGCGCGAGGGTGCGGAGGAGCATGCCTTCGTGCTGTGGCAGCTCGGCATTGAGGGGTGAGGCGCTATAGCATGTCGTCACCCCGGGCTTGTCCCGGGGTCCACCGTGCCGGATATCCCTTCGCCGCAGGATGCGCATCGCGGTGGACCCCGGGACGAGCCCGGGGTGACGATGGAAGGGCGCGCGGTTGAGCATCGAAGCCCTCATCGCCAAATACGGCCTGCTTGCCTTGTTCGCGGGTGCTGGCATCGAGGGCGAGACGGTGGTGATCGCCGGCGGGTTGCTGGCGCATAAGGGGCTGTTTTCCTTGCCGGGCGCGATGGCGGCGGCGGCGGCGGGGTCGTTCCTGGCCGACCAGATCTTCTTTGCGCTCGGCCGCTATTTCCGCGATCGGCCGTGGGTGAGGCGCGTGCGCCAGCGCGCGCTGTTCGAACGCGCGCTGGGGTTGCTCGAACGCTATCCGATCGGCTTCATCTTCGCCTTTCGCTTTCTGTATGGCTTCCGCACGATCAGCCCGGTGGCGATCGGCACGACCAGGGTGTCGGCGCGGCTGTTCGTGCTGGTGAACGGGGTCTCGGCCATTGTGTGGGGCGTGGTGTTTACCGGCGTCGGCTATCTGTTCGGCCACGGCTTTGAAAAAGCGATCGAGCGCTTGCTGCCCGATCGGCATGCCATTCTGATCTTAGCGGCGGGCGGGGTCGCGCTCGCCGCACTGGTCGGGGGGTGGCATTGGTGGCGCACGCGCACGCGCGCGGACGCATGAGGAGTGATACGTATTTCGGCGCGGCGCGGCTTTTATCAGGGTCGCGCGGAACCTGTTGCCTCGTCCAGGGCTTCAAGGCGTAAACCCACAAAAAGGTCGCAGCGATGCTCGAACATCTTCCCGAATGGCTTGGCGCTTCGCTCAGCGGGGTGCGTGCGGGCGCGGAGCATCTGGTCATCGTCAACCCGGCCCTGGGCAGCGGTTTCGCACCGATTGCGCTCAGCAGCCCTGCCTTTGCCGACTGGACGGAGATGCCGGTGCGCTTCACCGCCGACGGCGCGGGCGTATCGCCGCCGCTCGTATGGGACGCACTGCCGCCGGGCACGCAGAGCCTGGCGCTGATCGTCGAGGATGCCGATTCGCCCACGCCCGCGCCGCTGGTCCACGCAATTGTGTGGGGCCTGCCGGCGGGAATGCACGCGCTGGCAGAAGGAGCGATCGTTGCCGATGCCGCAACTGGCGACACCGGCAAGAATTCCTTCCTCTCGCAAAGCTGGCTCGCGCCCGATCCGCCCAAGGGGCATGGCGAGCATCGCTACGTCTTCCAACTGTTTGCGCTCGATTGCCCGGCCGCCGACTTGGGCGAGGCACCTGGGCGCGGCGCGGTGCTCAACGCGATTGCGGGCCATGTGATCGGTGCGGGGATGCTGACCGGGCTGTACGCGCGGGGTCAGGTGCTCTCCGCAACGCTCGATCCGGGCGTTGCGCCTGCTTGACCGTTAGCGTCCTGTCTTTTCGCCCCGCACCTGCGCGACCATTTGCGTGATTGCGGCGAGAACGACATCGGGGCGGTCTTTCATCACGGCGTGCGAACTGCCGTCGGCGAGCATCGCGCTGCGTCGCGGGTTCGCTGCGACGAAGGCCGCGTGCGCGGCCCGCATCCGGGCTGCCTCGTCCGGCGTCTCCGCCCAGGACCGTTCCGCCACGATGTCGATCACCGGCAAAGCAGGCGGCAGGGCGACCGCGCGCGCACGTCGCGCCGTCTTTGGATAGGCCTCGATGATCGGGATCAGCAGTTCAGCCAGCGCCGGAGCTTGGGCGCGAAGGGCAGCATATTGCGGGCGATAGCGCCCGACGATGGCTTCGGTTTCGGCCGGGTCGAAAAAGGCGGGGATATTGGCATCCACCAGCACCATTCCGGCGACGCGCCGGTCCTGCGCGGCCAGCAGATGGGCGATGAAGCCGCCATAAGAGTGCGCGACCAGGATTACCGGGCCTTGCACCGCGCAGCGATCCAGAGCGCCCCGTAGCGCGCGCACGTCCTTGTCGATCGAATAGGCACCTTGTCGCCGGTCGCTCTGGCCCAGCCCGGCGCGATCATACACGAAGGTCCGTACCCCAAGCGCCTGCGCTTTCGGCACCAAATTGGCCCAGACCCGCGAATCGTCGCCATTGCCCGCTTCGAACACCAGCGTCACCGGCCCGTTGCCGCCGAGATCGACGAAAAGGCGCTGGTGGCCGATCGCGATCTTGGTCGCGGAGCAGTTTGCCTGTGCTGCCGCCGCAAACGTCATGCTCGCGGCCAAAGCCAGCGTAAGCCTCGTTGCCATCCACATTGCGGCACCTCCCTTGTGTAGTATCAATATAATACACAAGGGAGGAAAGCGAGCAACCCTAGCCGCTGTTGCGCAGCGCGGTCGCGATCGCGTTGATCGACAGCAGGATGCCCTCGCCGATCCGCGGATCCTCGTCGCCCGCGCGGCGGCGCTTGATCAGTTCGATCTGGAGCAGGTTGAGCGGCTCGATATAGGGCAGGCGCAGGCGGATCGAGGCGTCGAGCGCGGGGTGCGCCTCCAGCAGGCGCGATTGGCCGGTGACTTGCAGCAGCCCGTCATGCGCTTGCTGCCAGCCGCTTTCGATGCGCGGGAAGATCGCATCGGCAAGCGCGCGATCCTCGACCAGCCCGGCATAGCGCGCGGCAATGCCCATGTCGGACTTCGCGATCACCTGTTCCATATTGGCGAGGCTGGCGGCGAAGAACGGCCAGCCCTGCGCCATTTCGGCGAGCAAACCCTTGTCCTCGAATGCCGACAGCGCATGGCCGACGCCGTACCAGCCCGGCAGCATCACGCGTGCCTGCGCCCAGCTGAACACCCAGGGGATGGCGCGCAGATCCTCGATCCGGTCGGATTTGGTGCGGCTGGCCGGGCGGCTGCCGATCTTGAGGCCGGAGATTTCGGCGAGCGGCGTCATCTGGCGGAAGAAGGTGCGGAAACCGCGATCGTCACCGTTGCTGCCGTACACCAGATCGCGATACGCCGCGAAGGCGGAGGCGGAGAGCGTGTCCATCGCCGCCGAGAAGCGCGCGGTGTCCGCCGCCGACAGCGCGTCTGGCTCCAGGCTGGCGAGCAAGGTGGCCGAGGCCATCGCTTCCAAATTGGTCATAGCGCTGTCGCGGGTGCCATATTTGCCCGCGATCACTTCGCCCTGTTCGGTGATGCGGATGCGGCCCTGCACCGTGCCGGGCGGTTGCGCGCGGATCGCGGCGAAGGACGATCCGCCGCCACGCCCGACCGCGCCGCCGCGGCCGTGGAACAATTGCATGCCGACGCCCGCATTGGCGAACACGCTTTTCAGCGCGGTCGAGGCCTTGGACAGGCTCCAGGTCGAGGTGAGGTAACCCCCGTCCTTGTTGCTGTCCGAATAGCCGATCATCACTTCCTGGAAGCTGCGCGCGGCGGTGATGCCGCGCACCTCGGGCAGCGCGAACCATTCGGTCATGATCGCGGGGGCGGCCTCCAGATCGCCGATCGTCTCGAACAGCGGCACCGCCATGATCGCGGCGCTCGACGGCTCGCCAGAGGCCCCGCCGGGGCGGTACAGGCCGACTTCCTTCAGCAGGATGTTGAGTTCGAGCAGATCCGAGACCGATTGCGCCATCGAGACGATGTGCTGCGCGATGCAGGCCGGGCCATAAGTGGCGTGCGCTTGTGCGGCGGCGCGCAGGATGGCGAGTTCGGACTGCGTTTCGTCCGAATAGGCGGCGAACGGGCTGGCGAGCGGGCGGGCGTTGGACAGTTCGTGGCGCAGCAGCGAGACGCGCTGCGATTCGCCGAGGCTGAGATAATCCCCCTCGACGCCGGCGACCTTGAGCAGTTCGGCGACGACGCGTTCGTGCACCGCGCTGTTCTGGCGCAAATCGAGCGTCGCCAGATGGAAGCCGAAGGTCTCGACCGCACGCACCAGCCGCCCGAGCGCGCCGCCCGAGGACAAGGCTCCGCCCCCCTGATGGTCTTCCTGCCGCAGCGCGCGCGCGATGATCACGAGATCGGCGCGGAAGGCCTGTGGATCGGGGTAACGTTCGCCCTTCAGCGCGCCGGGGCGCGGTGCGGGTTTGCCGGTCAGCGCGAGATGCGTCGCGGCGAGGCGCGCGTAAATGCCCGACAGCGCGCGGCGATAGGGCTCGTCGCTGCGGCTTTCGGCGGTGTCGCCGCTCGCCTCGGCCAGCGCCTGCACGCCGGCATCGGCGGGGGCGAGATCGGTCGAGATCGACAGTTCGGCACCCAGCGCATGAACCGCGTCGAGATAATAGACCAAAACCGCTTCGCTCGCCTTGGCGAGCGCGGTGGTCAGACTGTCGGCGGTGACGAAGGGGTTGCCGTCACGGTCGCCGCCGATCCAGCTGCCCGGCCGCACGAAGCTCGGCACGCGTTCGCCAAGCGCGCGGTCCCAGCGCTGATAGAGCGCGGGGAGGGCGGGGAGGAACACCTCGCGCAAATAGCTGAGCGCGGTCTCGACTTCGTCGGTGACGTACAGCCGCTCGCGCCGCAGCACGCGCGTCTGCCACAGCAAGGCGATCTGGCGCAGGATCGCCTCTTCGACATTGTCGCCATCGGGGGTTTCGGTGGCCCCGCCATCGCGCAGCAGCATCAGCGCGGCGATGCGGTTGCGGTGGTCGATCATCGATTTGCGGCGCACTTCGGTCGGGTGCGCGGTCAGCACGGGGGCGATCAGCGCGTGATCGAGCAGATGCATTACCTGGGCTTTGTCGATGCCCTCGCCCGCCAGCCGTTCGAGTGCTGCGGCAAGGTCGGCCCCGCGTTCGGCGGCGACGCCCTGGCGATCCTCGGCGAGATTGGCGAGCATTGAGAACAGCATGAAGCCGCGCACGAAATCGAGCGTTTCGTCCAGACTCAGCCGGTCGAGCCCGAGATCGCCCTCGGTGCCGCCGCGATGCCGGTCGACCGAGGCAGCGCGGATATGTTCGGTGCGCTCGTACAGCGTCTCGCCGCCATAAGCGCGGATGACATCGCCGAGCAATTTGCCCAGGAAACGGATGTCGGGATTGTTTGCGATGCCGGGGAGGGTTGCCATGGGTCCATGCTGCATTGCGGCAGCGCGGGGGTCAACGTTTCGGTTGCAAAAACCGTAGCGTCCGCAGCCTATGCTTCCAGCTCGACATCCCAATACAGCCAGTCATGCCAGGTATCGTGCAGGAAGTTGGGCGGGTAACGGCGGCCATGTTCCTGCAATTGCCAGCTGGTCGGGCGGATCGCGTCGATGTGCAGCGGCATGCCCGCCTGCTTGGGCGTGCGACCGCCTTTCTTGAGGTTGCATGGCGAGCAAGCGGTGGCGACGTTCTCCCAGGTGGTACGCCCGCCCTGCGCGCGCGGCACGATATGGTCGAAGGTCAGATCGTGACCGGCCCCGCAATATTGGCACATGAACTTGTCGCGCAAGAAGAGGTTGAAGCGCGTGAAGGCGGGAAAGGCCGAGGGTCGCACATAGGATTTCAGCGCGATCACCGAGGGCAGCTTGATCCGCTGCGTCGGGCTGCGCACTTCGCGTTCATATTCGGCGACGATGTCGACGCGGTCGAGGAACACCGCCTTGATCGCGGTCTGCCACGGCCATAGCGAAAGCGGATAATAGCTCAGCGGGGTATAGTCCGCATTGAGCACGAGTGCGGGACAGCCATCCGGATGGCGGATCAGATCGGGATGGTACATACGGACCCCCTTTTACCACTGAGTGGCGCTTCCTGCCGGGCTTCAAGCCCATTAGGATGACGCTGTGATGACACCGCACCCTGTCGTTAACGATTTCAGCACAGCGCGCGACTCGTGGTCAAGAGCGGTGTTGGGGTGATCGTGCGCGACGTCGTTACGCGCTTTGCGCCGAGTCCGACAGGGCGGCTGCATCTGGGGCACGCCTATTCGGCGGTGCTGGCGTACGATCTGGCGCGCGCGGGCGGCGGGCGCTTCCTCCTGCGGATCGAGGATATCGATGGCACGCGCAGCCGCGCCGATCATGTCGCTGCGATCCTGGCCGACCTTCAGTGGCTGGGGCTGGATTGGGACGGGGCGGTGCTGTTCCAGTCGACGCGCGGCGATGCCTATGCCGCGGCGCTGGCGCGCTTGCGGGACATGGGGCTGCTCTATCCCTGTTTCTGCACGCGCGCCGAAATCGCCGCGAGCCAGTCGGCCCCGCATGGTCCCGAAGCGGTCTATCCGGGAACGTGCCGGGGGTTGAGCGCGGCGGAACGCGCGACGCGGATCTCAGGCGGGGTGCCGCATGCCTGGCGGCTGGATATGGCGCGCGCGGTGGCGCTGGCGGCAGGCGAGTGCCTGTGGTGGCGCGATGCGGATGCCGGGCGAGTGCGCGCCGATCCGCTGGCGCAAGGTGATGTCGTGCTGGCGCGCAAGGATGCGCTGGCCAGCTATCATCTCGCGGTGACGGTCGACGATGCGGCGCAAGGCGTAACCCATGTCATGCGCGGGGCCGATCTGTTCGCGGCGACCGACGTGCATCGGTTGCTACAGGCGCTGCTGGGGCTGCCGACGCCACTCTATCACCATCATGCGCTGCTGGTCGGCCCCGACGGGCAGCGGCTGGCCAAGCGCAACGACGCGCCGACGCTCGAAAGCGTGCGGTTGCGCGGCGAAGATGGGCGGGCGCTGGCGGCGCGGTTGCGGGCCGGGGGAGCGGGCATTGGCATTGCCGGGCAAAGCGCCTAGGTTAGGGGCATGAGCACTTTCCTGACAATCCTGCTGGTCGCCGCGATGATCGCGGTGGTCGTCGTGCTGGTTCGCGGACTGGTCATTTTCCTGCTCGGCGCGAGCCAGGATTTGCGCGACGGGGCGAACCCGGGCGAGGCGCGGATCGCATCGTCGGTGCGGTCCAACCAGATGATGCAATATCGCGTGATGTTGCAGGCGGTCGCGATTTTCCTGGTTGTGTTGTTGATGTGGCTCGCGGGCAAGGGCTGAGCTTCGCTTTGGGCGCAGCCCGGCGGTTGGGATAAAATATGGTCAAGCTCAACCGCATCTACACGCGTACCGGCGATGACGGCACGACCGGGTTGGTCGACGGATCGCGCATTGCCAAGGACGCCGCGCGGCTGGCGGCGATGGGCGATGTCGACGAAGCCAATAGCGCGATTGGCGCGGCGATCGCCGCGCTGGCGCAAGAGGGGTTGCCCGCCGCCGAATTGTCGGCATGGCTCGAGCGTATCCAGAACGATTTGTTCGATCTTGGTGCCGATCTCGCGACACCGAAAGCCGAGAGCGACGGCGACGACTTCGCACCGTCTGAAAGGACGCTGCGGGTGGTGACGGCGCAAGTCGAACGGCTTGAGGCGGAGATCGACCGGATGAACGCTGGTCTGGCACCCTTGACCAGTTTCATCCTGCCGGGCGGAACAGCCGGGGCAGCGGCACTCCACATCGCCCGCGCGACGGTGCGTCGCGCCGAGCGTACTGCGGTCGCGGCGACGCGGACGGAGGCTTTCAATCCGCTCGCGCTCGCCTATCTCAACCGTCTGTCGGATTATCTGTTCGTCGCCGCGCGCATAGTGAACCAAATGGCGGGTGGCGACGTTTTGTGGCGACCGGGAGCGACGCGCTAGCACGGCTGGCGTTTCTGAGGGAAGGGGACATGACGATGCAAAGGCGACCAGTCCCCAAACGCCCGGCAAGCCCGCTGGTGGAGCGTTTTCGAGCCGTCCGCGCGCTGTCGGTCGCGTTGGTCGCACCGCTGTCGGATGCCGACGCCACCGTGCAGTCGATGGAAGACGCCTCGCCCGCGAAATGGCATCTGGCGCATACGAGCTGGTTTTTCGAAACGTTCGTGTTGCGCGATTTCGTCGGTGGGTATGCGCTTTATGACGCGCGCTTTCCGTTCCTGTTCAACAGCTATTACGAGGCCGAGGGCAAGCGCCACGCGCGCGCGCGGCGCGGCATGGTGACGCGGCCATCGCTTGAGGAGATCCTGGCCTATCGCGCGCATGTCGATGCGGCGCTGGCAGCGGCGCTGCCCGATCTTCCCAAGGCGGCACAAGACCTGGTGGCACTGGGCTGCCAGCATGAACAGCAGCACCAGGAATTGCTCGTCACCGATATTGTCCATCTGATGGCGCAGAACCCGGTCGAACCCGCCATATGGGCACCCCCACGCAAGGTGCCTGTGGCGATGCCGGGGCCGGTCGGCTGGATCGAGGGCGCACGCGGGATTGTCGAAATCGGGTACGACGGCGAAGGGTTCGCCTTCGATGCCGAGGGGCCGCGCCATGCGGTGTTGCTCGGCGCTCATGCGCTGGCCGATCGCACCGTCACCAATGGCGAATGGGCCGCGTTCGTCGCCGATGGCGGCTATGCCGAACCGCGCCATTGGCTGTCCGATGGCTGGGCATGGGTGCAGCGCGAACGCATTGCCGCGCCGCTCTATTGGGAGCGGGCCGATGGCGGCTGGACGCGCTTCGGGCTTGACGGGCGACGTGCGATCGATCCCGCCGCTCCGGTAACGCATGTCAGCTTCTACGAAGCCGACGCTTATGCCAGCTGGGCGGGCGCGCGCTTGCCGACCGAGGCCGAATGGGAAGCCGCGGCTGCGTCGCATGATCCCGCGGGTGGCAACCAGATGGACATGGCCGGCCCGGTCGAGCCGCGCCCGGCGACGGGTGGGCCTGCTTTCTTCGGGGATGTGTGGGAATGGACCGGCAGCGCGTTCCGGCCCTATCCCGGCTTTCGCGCGGTCGAAGGCGCGGTTGGCGAATATAACGGCAAGTTCATGAGCGGGCAGTGTGTGCTGCGCGGGGGATCGTGCGCGACACCGCGCGGCCATATGCGGGCAAGCTACCGCAATTTCTTTTATCCGCACCAGCGCTGGCAATTCACCGGCGTTCGGCTGGCGAAGGATCTTTGAGATGTTGAAGCCCGAAATCGAGGATGGCCAGGTCACGCTCGCCGATCCGGCGTTTCGCCACGACGTGCTGCGCGGCTTTGCCAGCCGCCCGCGCGCGATTCCGGCGCGCTGGTTCTATGACCGGCGCGGATCGGAATTGTTCGAAGCGATCACCGATCTGCCCGAATATTATCCGACGCGCACCGAAACCGCGATTCTGCGGGCCTGCTGCGCCGAGGTTGCGCGGATCGCGGGCGCTGGGCGCGCTGTCGTCGAGTTCGGATCGGGTTCCTCGACCAAAACGCCGATCCTGCTGCGTGCGGTCGAGCCGTCCGCTTATGTGCCGATCGATATTTCAGGCGATTTCCTGCGCGAATCCTCGGCCGGGCTCGCCTCCGCCTTTCCCGGCTTGCCGGTGTTGCCGGTGGAAGCCGACTTCCTCCATCCGATCGCGCTGCCCGCACAAGTTACGGAGACGCCCAAGCTCGGCTTCTTCCCGGGCTCCACCATCGGCAACATGATCCCGCATTCCAGTGTCGATTTGCTGCGCGCGATGAAGGCGTCGCTGGGCGAGGGCGCGATGCTGGTGATCGGGATGGACCGGATCAAGGATGCGGCCGTGCTGGAGGCGGCCTATGACGATGCGCAGGGCGTGACGGCGGCGTTCAACCTCAATTTGCTCGAACGCATCAACCGCGAACTGGATGGGACGATCCCGCTCGACGCTTTTCGCCACCGCGCGATCTGGAACGACGATCGCGCGCGGATCGAGATGCATCTGGAAGCGATCCGCGACGTCGCCTTCACGATCGAGCGGCGTCCGTTCGACATGGCGGCGGGCGAGACGATCCACACCGAGAACAGCCACAAATACGGCCCGCGCGATGCCCGCATCCTGCTGCGGGCGGGCGGATGGACGCCGGTTGCGGAGTGGACCGATCCGGACGGGCTGTTCGCGGTGATCCTGGCGGAGGCGCAGCCCGCGCGGCACGCACCGTGATAGTGGCAGGCACCAAACCTCTAGTTCTTGCGGGTAAGATCTGACGAGTCGACGCGGAACAATTCGGGTGTCTGGTCAACTTCAGGGGGCTTGTGTGCTACCCGAACCGGAATGGCCTCCTCGGTGAAGCCAATGATCGTACGATCCGTGTCGAGCAATGCGTCGCTGCCGCTGGTCAGCATTCCGCCCAGAGGTCCGGCCACTGCGACTGCGGTGCTCATCCTCTTCAAGTTGGTCGCACCATTTTGTTCGAGATGCCCCGAGATAGCGTAGCTGTGTCCGTTCAGGTCGAGAGAAACCATATCTAGCTTGATGAGCCCAGCCTTGCCGAACATGCCTTTGCCGCTGACAGCGGTGACACGGGCAAAGGCCGGTGTTCCGCGTGGTATAGCAACTGCTCCGTCGAGATTGACGTCGTAGGAGATTTTTAGCGTCACTTTCTGACCGACTGCCAAGGTGGAAGAGTTTAACGAAGTCGTTGTTTGAAGCAGCAACTCCGTCTTGGCCGGCAAAATGGCGTCGATAAATTGCTCGACGGGAAGTGGCTTGTTTTCCGGAGCAACGGGCGTGGCTGGTACCCCAATATTTACCTGTGCTGCGCAGGGAGCCGCAAAAGACACGATGTCTATGGAACATGCCGCAATCAAAATTCGGTAACAGTTAAACCTTGTTCGTGATTTCATGTTCTGCCCCCGCGCCGTCAATCCCCAGCTTAATTACTTTGCCCCAAGGCAACAAGGTCCAGAAGCCGTGGCGGGGGTGTTGGGGGATGCATCACGAGAATGTTTGTGCGTCGGAGGATGACAAATCAAAAAGGGGGATGCAAGGAGCAGAGAGGATTGGAGAGCGGCATGCAGACGGTAGGCGTAATCGGCGCGGGCCAGATGGGCGCGGGCATCGCGCAGGTTTCGGCGCAAGCGGGGTTTCATGTGCTGCTCAGCGACGTGTCGCTGGAACGCGCTGCAGCGGGCAAAGCGGGCATCGCCAAGGCGCTCGACCGGCTGGTGACCAAGGAAAAGATCACGCCGCAAGCCCGCGATGCAGCCCTCGCGCTGATCGAACCGGTGGCGAGCGTCGCCGAGATGGGCCCGGCCTTCCTCGTCATCGAAGCGGCGACCGAGCGCGAGGAAATCAAGCGCGCGATCTTCGCGGAGGTCGGCAAGGTGCTGTCCGACACCGCGATCCTCGCGTCCAACACTTCCTCGATCCCGATCACGCGGCTGGCGCAGGCCGCCCCCGATGCGGGCCGTTTCGTCGGCGTGCATTTCTTCAACCCCGTGCCGGTGATGGGCTTGATCGAGCTGATCCGCGGCCTCGCCACCTCGGACGCGACGGTGCAGGCGGTCGAGGCGTTTGGGCAGAAGCTCGGCAAGGCGATCGTCCACGCCAATGATGCGCCGGGCTTCATCGTAAACCGCATCCTAATGCCGATGCTCAACGAAGCCTGCTTCGCGCTGGGCGAGGGCGTGGCGACGATCCGCGACATCGATCTGGCGTGCCAGCTCGGGCTCAACCACCCGATGGGGCCGCTGACGCTTGCCGACTTTATCGGGCTCGACACGTGCCTGGAAATCACCCGCGTGCTGTTCGAAGGGACGGGCGACCCTAAATTCCGCCCGGCCCCGCTGCTGGTGAAATATGTCGAGGCGGGCTGGTTCGGCCGCAAGACCAAGCGCGGCTTTTACGATTATACCGGCGCGGAGCCGGTGCCGACACGGTAAGGGCGGCTAGTCCGGCCGCCGCATCGCGAAGCGCGCGGCCTCGCCTATCTCGAAATAGTCGGCTGCCCCGCCTCCCCGCAGGATCGGGTGCGCGGCGGCGGTGCGATAGGCACCGTCCGCGATCAGATGCGGCGCGATGTGGATGCCGACGACCTCGCCCAGCACCAGCCAGGTGTCGAGGGTCGTGCCATCTGCCGATGCCAGCCGCAGCGTCTGGGTATGACGGCATTCGAACGCGGCGGGGCTTGCCGCGACCCGTGGCGGCGCGACGATGCGGGAGGGTGCGATCGCCAGACCGGCGAGGTCGAATTCATCTATATCCGCCGCGACCGTCGCCGCGCTCGCATTCATCGCCTCTGCAAGATCGCGCGTGGCGAGGTTCCATACGAACTCGCCCGTGGCGGTGACGTTGGCGACGCTGTCCTTCCAGCCGGTGGAGGTGAAGCCGATGATGGGCGGGCGGTAATTGTACAGGCTGAAGAAGCTATATGGTGCCAGGTTGCGCACGCCCTCGGCGCTGAGCGTGCTGATCCAGCCGATCGGCCGGGGTGCCACGATCGCGTTCAGGGGATCGTGGGCCAGGCCGGGGACGGTCCTGTGGCCGTTGCGTGGTTCGTAGAAATGGTGCTCTGTCATCTTGAAGCAGGCCTTCCGTTCGAAATTCGAATATCGTGCGCGACCGATTTGGCGTAGCTGTAACCACGCCGCCCCTTGGCTCGAATAGGGTTCTGTATGACCGACACAAGCCCGCCGACCTCCGATAGTCCTCCGGCAGCCGCCACGGTGCTGTATCGCCACCGGCTGGTGACGCGCCTGTGGCATTGGCTCAACGTGGTGACGATCTTCATCATGATCGGCAGCGGGCTGACGATCCTCAACGCGCATCCGCATCTTTACTGGGGGCAATATGGCGCGAATCCGGATCATGCGTGGTTCAACCCGCCCCATGCGCCATCGTTTCTCACGATCCCGGCCGGGTACAATCTGGCAATCGCGCGGCGCTGGCATTTGCTGTTCGCGTTGGTGCTGGCGTTCGGTTTGCTGGCGTTCATGGTATCGAGCCTGGTCAACCGGCATTTTCAGAAGGACTTGCGGATTCGGCTGAAAGAGCTCGCTCCGGCGCATTTATGGTTCGATCTGAAGGAACATCTCGCCTTCCGTTTCCACGATCCCAAAAATCCCGGCGCATTCAATATTTTCCAGAAGCTGTCTTATGTGTTGGTGATTTTCGGCCTGATCCCGATGATGATCCTGTCGGGGCTGGTATTGTCGCCGACCATGGTCGCGGCGTGGCCGTGGATGCTGGATGTGCTCGGCGGCCGGGCTTCGGCGCGTTCGGTGCATTTCATCGCGGCGAGCGGACTGGTTTTGTTTATCATTGTCCATCTGGTGCTGGTGATCCTCGCCGGGGCGTGGCCCGAGGTGAAATCGATGGTGACGGGCTGGTGGACGATTCCCGCCGACCAAGATGCGGAGGAAGCGGCATGAGCGCGATCATCACGCGGCGCGCGCTGCTCACCACCGGAGCCTTGGGCGCGGGTGCGCTGCTCAGCGGGTGCGACCAGGTCGCGAACACGCCGTCGCTTCGCAAGATCCTGTTCTCCGGCGAAAAGATGAATTACGGCCTCGCGCGCGCGCTGACCGATCGCAACAGCCTGGCGAAAGAATATCGGCCCGACCAGATGTCGCCAATCTTCCGTGTCAACGGCACCAACAACCCCAATACCGACAGATATAACGCGATGGTCGCGGAGAATTTCGCGCATTGGCGGCTGGAAGTCGGCGGGCTTGTCAACCGCCCGCTTTCCATTTCGCACCAGGCGTTGATGGCGATGCCGGCGCGCACGCAGATCACGCGGCACGATTGTGTCGAGGGATGGAGCGCGATCGGCAAATGGCACGGGCCGATGCTGGGCACGATCCTGAATGCGGCGGATATTCGCAGGGCCGCACGCTATGTCGTGTTTACCTGCGCCGATCTCTATTCGGGCCAAGCCTATTACGAATCGCTCGACCTGATCGACGCTTTCCATCCCCAGACGATTCTGGCGTGGGCGATGAACGACCGGATGCTGAGCGTGGCGCACGGTGCGCCGATCCGGCTGCGGGTTGAACGGCAGCTTGGATATAAGCACGCCAAATATGTGATGCGGATCGACGCGGTCGCCTCGCTCGCCGGGATCGGGCTCGGAAAAGGCGGATATTGGGAAGATCGTGTCGATTACGATTGGTATGCAGGCATTTAACGCGTTAGTGGCCTGTGCATGGCACTGATTGATTTGTTTCTCGCCAAGCGCGTTCAGCGCGGCACGCTCACCGTCCACCACGCCGACGGCAAGACCTTGAACTTCGGGACGCCCGAACCCGGTTTCCCCGACGTGGCGATCCGCTTCACCGATGCCGGGGCTGCCGCTGCGATCGTGCGCGATCCGGGGCTTGGTGCGGGCGAGGCGTATATGAACGGGCGACTGGTGGTCGAGCAGGGCGATGTGCGCGATCTCGTCCGGCTGCTGACGATGAACGATCCGTGGGAGGCCGGACAGAACGGACTTGCCCCTTCGCCGATGCGCCGTGCGATCCAGGCCGTGACGCATCGCATCGGTCGAATCAACATGGCGCGCCGGTCCAAGCGCAACGTTGCGCACCATTATGATCTGTCGGGCCGCCTGTACGATCTCTTCCTCGACGCCGACCGCCAATATAGCTGCGCCTATTTCACCGACCCGTCCAACAGCCTGGAGCAGGCGCAGGACGACAAGAAGGCGCATATCGCCGCCAAGCTGGCGCTGAAGCCCGGCATGACCGTGCTCGACATCGGCTGCGGCTGGGGCGGGATGGCGCTGTACCTGCACCAGATGACCGGTGCCCGGGTGCTGGGGGTGACGCTGTCCGAAGAGCAGTTGAAAGTCGCGCGGGAGCGCGCGGCGGCCGCAGGCGTGTCGGACATGGTCACGTTCGAACTGATCGATTATCGCCATGTGCAGGGCAAATTCGACCGGATCGTGTCGGTCGGCATGTTCGAACATGTCGGCCCCGCACATTACAAGACCTTCTTCCGCCAGTGTCGCGACTTGCTGACCGAGGACGGCGTGATGCTGCTCCACACGATCGGGCGCGCGGGTGGCCCGGGCGTGACCGACAAATGGACGACGCAGTACATTTTCCCCGGCGGCTACAACCCCGCCCTGTCGGAGATCGTTTCCGCCAATGAAAGCCTGCGCTTCATGGTCACCGATGTCGAGGTGCTCCGGCTGCATTATGCCTATACGCTCGATGATTGGTACGATCGTACGGTTGCGGCGCGCGCGCAGATCGTGGCGCTCTATGACGAGCGCTTTTTCCGCATGTGGCAATTCTACCTCGCCGGCGCAGGGGCTGCGTTTCACTTTGGCGGGCTGGTCAATTACCAGGTGCAGTTCGCCAAGAATCGCCACGTCTTGCCGATCACGCGTGATTATATGATCGAGGGCGAGCGGCGTTTGCGGCGGTAACCCGGTTGCACGGCCGCGCCGCCTCGCATAGGGGGCACGCGACTACGAAGGATCCTGCCCGTGACCGATAAGATCAACCGCGTCGTCCTCGCCTATTCGGGCGGCCTCGACACCAGCGTCATCCTCAAATGGCTGCAGCAGACCTACCAATGCGAGGTCGTCACCTTCACCGCCGATCTCGGCCAGGGCGAGGAGCTGGAGCCCGCGCGCAAGAAGGCCGAGCTGGCCGGGGTCAAGCCCGAGCATATCTTCATCGACGATCTGCGCGAAGAGTTCGTCAAGGATTACGTCTTCCCGATGATGCGCGCCAATGCGCTGTATGAGGGGCTATACCTGCTCGGCACCTCGATCGCGCGGCCGCTGATCGCCAAGCGCCAGATCGAGATCGCGCGGATGGTGAATGCCGATGCGGTCAGCCACGGCGCGACCGGCAAGGGCAATGACCAGGTCCGCTTCGAGCTTGGTTATTATGCGCTGGCACCGGACATCAAGGTGATCGCGCCGTGGCGCGAATGGGATCTGACCAGCCGCACCAAGCTGATCGAGTTCGCCGAGCAGCATCAGATTGCGGTAAGCAAGGACAAGCGCGGCGAGGCCCCGTTCTCGACCGACGCCAACATGCTGCACACCTCGTCCGAGGGCAAAGTGCTTGAGGATCCGTGGGATGAAGTCCCCGATTACGTCTATTCGCGCACGGTGAACCCCGAGGACGCGCCCGACGCGCCCGAGACGATCACGATCGATTTCGAGCGTGGCGATGGCGTCGCGGTCAATGGCGTGGGCATGTCGCCGGCGACCTTGCTCGAAACGCTCAACGAAATGGGCCGTCGCCACGGCATCGGGCGGCTCGATCTGGTCGAGAATCGCTTCGTCGGCATGAAGTCGCGCGGCATGTATGAAACGCCGGGCGGCACGATCTATCATCTGGCGCATCGCGGGATCGAGCAGATCACGCTCGACCGGGGTGCCGCGCATTTGAAGGACGAGCTGATGCCGCGTTATGCGGAACTGCTCTATAATGGATTGTGGTTCAGCCCCGAGCGCGAGATGCTGCAGGCGGCGATCGACCATAGCCAGGAGAAGGTCGCGGGCACCGTGCGGCTGAAACTCTACAAGGGCTCGGTGATCGTGACGGGGCGCAAATCGCCCTTCTCGCTCTATTCCGAGAAGGTCGTCACCTTCGAGGACGATCAGGGCGCGTATGACCAGCGCGATGCGGCGGGCTTCATCAAGCTCAATGCGTTGCGGTTGCGGTTGCTCGGACGGCGCGACCGCTAACACGGGTCTACACGCTGTTTTAACGGCCTGCGTCTAAAGCGCGGGCATGGACTTGGTCGAATTTCGTCGGACGCGGTTGGGCGATGCGCTGTGTGCGTTCGCGCTCGCTACGATGTTGTGCGCGGGCTGGGCGTGGCGCGACTGGGCAGCGCTGTCCGCGCTGCAACTGACCGATACCGACGACATGATGCGCCTCCAGCAGATTCGCGACTGGATTGCGGGTCAGGGCTTTGCCGATCTCGCGCAACACCGTCTGGGTTGGGGGGCGGGGCTGGAAATGCACTGGTCGCGCCTTCCCGACCTCCTCCCCGCGACGTTCATCGTGTCGCTGACCCCGGTCGTCGGGCGCCACTGGGCTGAGCTTGTCGCGGTGATCGCATGGCCGACCTTGCTGTTCGCAGGCGCGCTTTGCCTGACGACGCGGATCGCGCGCGTGCTGGGCGGTCAGGCGATCGCGCGGACTGCCGCCGTTGTCGCGGCGGTCGCCTTTCCTGCCACGACGATCTTCGTGCCCGGACGAGTCGACCATCACGGCCTTCAGGTGTTTTTGCTGCTGATCGTCGTGCGCGCGCTGGTCGCGCGTCCGGCGATGGAGCCGGGGCTGGTCGCCGGCCTCGCTGCTGCTGCCAGCGTGGTGATCGGGCTGGAAACCGCGCCGCTGATCGCGGCGGCGGGCGTCGCTATGACCATCGGATGGTTGCGGGCAAGCGCCGGGAGCGACGACCGGATGATGGGCTTCGGGATCGGCCTTGGTGCCGGGTTGCTGGCGGCGTCGATCGTTTTCCGGACCTCCTCCTGGGGCTATCCCGGGTGCGATGGCTTCACGATGGTCACTTGGCGCGCCGCCGTGATCGCGGCCTTTGCGCCGATGGGCATGGCACTGGCGGCCCGCGACATCGCGCGCCCCGCGACCCGAGCCATATTGGGGTCGATCATCGTCATCGTTGTCGGCGTCGGCATGGTGCTGGTCGCGCCGCAATGCTTGTCGCCTTATGGCATGGTGGATCCGATGCTGGCTCGCTTGTGGCTGGCCAAGGTGGGCGAGGCACAGCCGCTGTTTGCGACACCGTTGCCGATCGCCATTGGTTATGCCGGGGTGATGGTGGCGGGCGTGGCAGCGAGCGCTTGGCGGGTGTCGGTCACGCGCGATCCGCGCTGGGCCAGTATGCTGTTGGTGCAGGTCGCGGCCTTGCTGGTAACGTGCTTGCAATTGCGCGGGGCCTATGCCGGGGCAATTTTGGCGGCCCCCGCGCTGGCGGCGGTCATTGCGGCGGCGCGCGCGCGCGGTTCGCTGTCCTTGGCGGGGGCCTGGCTTGCCTCGGCCGGGATGCTGTATCCGATGGCCGCGCAAGCCGTGGCCGCACGGGCGAGCACGGCGCAACCCGGCGCACGTGCCGCCGATGCGGCAGCGGCCTCCGGCGAAAAGGGGCTTCTCGACCTTGCCGCACTGCCGCCCGGGCGGTTGCTGGCTCCGCTCGATCTCGGGGCCTATGCCATCGGCGCGACGCGATTGCAGGTGGTGGGCGCGCCCTATCATCGGAACAATGTCGGGAATCTGGCGGTCTATCGCTTCTTCCTCGGGCAGCCCGATCAGGGCGTAACCGTCGCGAAAACATGGCAATTGCGCTATGTCGCGCTGCGCGCCGACGATTTCGGCGGGGCAGCGGCGGGAACGCTGGCGGAGGCGCTGAAACGGGGAGCGCCGCCGCCTTGGCTGCGGCGCATCCCCACGCGCGAGCGGGCGCTGTTTCTGTATCGCGTTCAAGGCGGCTTGTTTCCGAAGCAACCTGCGCGGTAAGAGCCGCAAATGCAGGGGGATCTCGAAAAGCTGCACTGGTGGCAGACACGCACGTTCGTCGCGCTGATGGCGCTGGTGGCGATCATCCCGTTATTGCGTCCGGAAATCCCGCCCTTGGTCGATTTGCCGGGACATATGGGCCGCTACCGCGTGCAATTGTCGCGCGATGCGTATCCGTGGCTGTCCGACTGGTATAATTTCAACTGGCAGTTGATCGGCAATCTCGGGATCGACATTCTGATCATCCCGCTGGCCAAGCTGTTCGGGCTGGAACTGGCGGTCAAGCTGATCATCATGACGATCCCGGCGCTGACCGTCACTGGCTTCCTGTGGATCGCGCGGGAAGTGCACGGGCGCATTCCGCCGACCGCGCTGTTCGCGCTGCCGCTTGCTTATAGTTACGCTTTCCAGTTCGGCTTCGTGAACTTTGCGCTGTCGATGGCGCTGGCGCTCAACGCCTTTGCCTTGTGGTTGCGGCTGGCGCGGACCGGGCATTTCCGGTTGCGCGCGGCGATCTTTGTGCCGCTGTCGTGCCTGATCTGGGTGTGCCACACCTTTGGCTGGGGCGTGCTCGGCGTGCTCGCCTGTTCGGCGGAGATGGTCCGCCAGCATGATGCGCGCACCGATCGCGGGCCGATGAGCTGGATCAAGGCGTGGGTTCGCGCCGGGCTCGGCTGCATCCCGCTTGCGTTGCCGATCATCCTGATGGTGGTGTGGCGCAGCGGCGAGCATGTCGGCGGGGAGACGGGCGACTGGTTCAACTGGCGCGCCAAAATCGGCTGGCTGACGATGGCGCTGCGCGATCGCTGGATGGCGTTCGATATCGCGTCGATCGCGGTGCTGTATTTGATTCTGTTCCGCGGCTTTCGCGATCCTAATGTCGAATATTCGCGCAATCTTGGGCTGTCCGCGCTGTTCCTGCTGGTGGTGTTCATCGTGTTGCCGCGCATCGTGTTCGGCTCGGCTTATGCCGACATGCGGCTTGCCCCGTTCATGCTCGGCATTGCGATCATCGCAGTGCGCCCCAAAAAGGGCTTGTCGATTCGCGGCAGTGCGACGCTGGCGGCGGCGGGGCTGGCGTTTTTCCTGGTGCGGATCGCGGCGGGAACGGTCAGCTTCTGGATATTCGCCGATGATTATGATCGCGAATTGAAGGCGCTCGATCATCTGCCGGTCGGCGCCCGGTTGGTCACCTTCATCGGCACCGAGTGCGGCAGCCCGTGGACGATGACTCGGCTCGAACATCTGTCGGCGATCGCGCTTGAACGGAAGATGGCCTATACCAACGACCAATGGTCGATGGCGGGCGCGCAATTGCTGACGACGCGCTATCTGCCGGCCGGGCGCTTCTCGCACGACCCCTCGCAGATCGTGACCAGCGTGCAATGCCCGCGCGAATGGTGGCGGCCGATCAGCCGTGCGATGGCGCGCTTCCCGCGCAATGCCTTCGACTATGTCTGGCTGATCCGCCCGCCCGCTTATGATCCCAAGTTCAATGCCGGGCTGGTGCCGATCTGGCGCGACGGGACGAGCGTGCTCTACCGCGTCGACCACGGTGCGCCGGGCATCAAGATCAGCGACGAAGCGCTGCGCCCGCGCATCCGCCCGGTGCCGACGCCGTTCTAACCGCGCTTGAACGGCGTCATCGCGCCGAGGAATTCCTGGTCGGATTCGACCGACTCGCGCTCGCGGACCAGAAAATCGGCGATGGCGCGGCGGAAGCCCAAGTCGGGAATATAATGCGCTGACCATGTTGGCACGGGCACATAGCCGCGCGCGAGCTTGTGTTCGCCTTGCGCCCCCGCCTCGACCGTTTTCAGCCCGCGCGCGATGGCGGCGTCGATCGCTTGATAATAGCACAGCTCGAAATGGAGGAAGGGCACTTCCTCGGTACAGCCCCAATAGCGGCCGTACAGCGTGTCGGTGCCGATCAGGTTGAGCGCGCCCGCAATCGGTCGCCCGTCGCGTTCGGCGAAGATCAGCAGGACCTGGTCGGGCATGGCCTCGCCGAGTAGCGAGAAGAATTGGCGCGTCAGATAAGGCTGGCCCCATTTGCGCGCGCCCGTGTCCTGATAGAACACCCAAAAGGCGTCCCAATCGGCTTCGGTGATGTCGCTGCCGGACACGTGGCGGATCGTCAGCCCTTCGATCGCACCGCTGCGTTCCTTGCGGATCGCCTTGCGCTTGCGGCTGGCGAGCTCGCCCAGGAAATCGTCGAAGGCACCGTAGCCCTGATTCTGCCAGTGGAATTGCGTGCCTTCGCGGATCAGCCAGCCTGCCGCCTCAAAGGCGGGGAGTTGATCGGGACAGACGAAGGTCGCATGCGCGGAGGAAAGGCCATGCTGGTCGGTCACCGCCTCGATCGCCGCGATGAGCGCAGGGGCTTGTGCAGGATCGCGCAGCAACAGCCGCGGTCCCGGCGCTGGGGTGAAGGGCACCGCGACCTGCAGCTTGGGGTAATAGCTGCCACCCGCCCGCTCCCATGCGTCGGCCCAGGCATGGTCGAACACATACTCGCCCTGGCTGTGGCTCTTGGCATAAGCTGGCGCGATCGCGGCGGGTTGGCCATCGGCCCCGTCGACGAGGATCGGAATGGGTTGCCAGCCGGTGCGCGCCCGGGCGCTGCCCGAGCGTTCGAGGATCGACAGGAAGGCATGGCTGACAAACGGATTGTCGCGGCCGGCGCAGGCATCCCATGCCTCCGCCGGGATAGCGCAGACGCCATCGGCGATACGGGCGGTGACGGCGTTGCTCACGCGCTTAAGCTAGGGCTTCACGTCCAGCTTCTCAACCGTTCTGGCGGCGAACGAGCAACACAAGGCCAGCAGCAGGAAGGGCGTGGCGAAGTCGCGGTGGCGTTCGCCGAATTCGAACCAAACGCCAAACAGCACGCATTGCAACCCGCACGCCGCGATCAGCAGAACTAGCGTGAAGGGAATGCGCGCCAGCCGAAGCGCGGCGATGGCGAGCATCGCCAGATGCGCTCCCTGCGCCAGCGGCCATAGCGCCGCCGCGAGCACGCGCGGAAAGGGCGGCCCCATTGCGAGGAGGCGATTGATACCAAATTCGGCAATACCGCAGGCCCGCAGCAACTTGGTCACGGTCAGCCGGAGAAAGGCAGCCGGATGCGCTTCGATCCAGCCGAGCGCGATGGCACCGATCCGTTTGCCATAAGCGAGCTCGGGGATGCCTTTGAGAGTGGCGGGCGGGGGCTCCCAATTGCCGGTGGCGTCGGGGTTGTTGCCGATCCACAGGCTGGCACCGCTGGCGGTGGTCAGCGGTACGAAGGCATGGAAGACGATCCAGTTGCGAACCCACCACGGCAGCAGCACCGCCCCGGCAACGAGCGCGCCGCGCAGCCCCGCCGCGAGCATGGGCCACAGCCCGCTCCGGCGCACCAGCACCAAGCCGAACAGCGCGGCGAGCGGGGCTTCGCCCGGCTGGGTCAAAGCGAGCAGCCCGGCCGGCAGCCCCAGCGCGAGCGCGCCGCGCCAGCCGGGTCGACGGTCGATCCAGGCCAGTGCCAGCGCCAGGATCAGCAGCCCGCACAGCCCCTCCTTTTGTGCGAGCGGTGCCGAAAACAGCACGGACGGCCACATCAGATAAAGCCACGCTGCGCGTCGTCCCGCGACTGCGCGGCCGAGGCGGCGGCCCAATAAGACGATCAACCACGCCGCAGTGCCATCGATCAGTGTTCCGAGCGCCAGCACCGACGGCGTGGTAAATCCGGCAAGCGCGCCCCAGCCCGCCAGAAGGAGCGGATAGAGTGGCGGGAACAGCGCGCGCCAGGCACTGCCGAAATATGGCTCGTGGATGACCAGGCCCTGGCCCGCAAGCAGACCCTTGGCCAAATTGAGGTAGCTATTGGGGTCGCCCGTCGAGGTTCGCCCCACCGCGAACAGCGCGAAAGCGACGCGCACCACGATCAGGACGGTCGCCAATGCCGCGACCGGCAGCGGCGCGGGCGGATCGCGCAACAGGCGAAAGCCGAATCCTGCCAGGGCGATCCAGCCCAAGGCCACCACGATACTGGCGAGCGAAACGCCCCAGCGGCCGTCGAAATCGGGCAGCGCGGTCAACCCATAGAGAAGAAACACGCCGAGCGCGGCCTGCACGCCCCATTTGACGAGATTCTGGATCGGGTTTGGTCCGACGGTCACTGACCGAAGCTGGTCGCGCGGTACAGCAAGGTAATCGCGACTCGGCGATTGCGCGGATCGGTGGGGTTGCCCTTGATGATCGGTTCGCGGTCGGCGACGCCTTCGATGCGATTGAAGCGCGTTTCGCCAATGCCGCCTGCGGCCAGCCGACGCCGCGTTGCCTCGGCGCGCGCGCTCGACAGCATCCAGTTGTTCATCGCCAGCGGGTCGCCATAGCCCAGGCTGTCGGTATGGCCGCGGATCATGATCGGGTTCTCGGTGTCCTTGATCGTTTGGGCGACAAGGCCGATCAGCGCCGAGGCGCGCGGTTCAAGCTGGGTCGTGCCCAGGTCGAACATCGAATAGTCGGCATCGTCGAGCAGATCGATCCGCAAGCCGTCGCGCGTCTGGACGAAGCGGACATGGTTGGACAGCTTGGCGAGATTGGGCGTTGCCGCCATTGCGCGCGCCATCTGGCGCTTCATCGTCTCGAAATTCTTGCGATCCTCGGCGGATAGCGCTGCGCGATCCTTGAGCGTGCCCTTTTGCCCGGTGCCGACCTGTGCGCCGCCGACGGCGTCGGCCGGCACCGTCATCGAGCGCGTGCCGGTCTGCGATGCCTTATGCTGGTAATTGTCCTGGTCGGTGATCGAAGATCCGCCGAACAGGCCCATCGAGCCCGCGCTGTTTTCCTTCAGTTGCACCAGAGTGGGCGAGAAATAGTCGGCGAGCGCCTTGCGCTGCTTTTCGTTGGTTGCACCCAGCAGCCACATCAGCAGGAAGAACGCCATCATCGCGGTGACGAAATCGGCATAAGCGACCTTCCACGCGCCGCCGTGATGGCCGCCATGCCCTTCGATATAGACCTTCTTGTAGATGATCTTGGGCGGCAGGTTGGTGCCGTGCGGCGCGCGCGCGGTGGCCATTAGCGGACACCGGCCAAAGAATTTTCACGCGAAGGCGTGGACCAGACCACGCTTACCGCCCCCGCAGACCGTCGAACACCTCGGCGAAGCCGGGTTGGTTCGAGTGCGCGATGCCCGAGCGGGCGGCTTCGATGACGAGCGGCTGCGGGTGGCCGTGGAGCGAGGCGATGATGATCTGCTTGACGACGTGATAGATCGCGGCGTCGGCCTCGATGACCTGCTTCAGCCGGTTGGCGAGCGGGGCGACGATGCCGTACGCCAGCAGCACGCCCATGAAGGTGCCGACCAGCGCCGACCCGATCATCGCGCCCAGGATCGCGGGCGGCTTGTCGATCGAGCCCATCGTCTTGACCACGCCGAGCACCGCCGCGACGATGCCGAGTGCGGGCAGCGCATCCGCCAGCGTCGCGATGGTCCCTTGCGGGCCTTCGACTTCGTGGTGATGCGTCTTGATCATATTGTCCATCACGTCCTCGACCGCATGGACGTCGAGCGTGCCCGACGACACCACCACCAGCCGCAATGTGTCGGCGATCAGGTTGACCAGCGTGTGGTCGGCGAGCAGGCGCGGATATTCGGCGAAGACGGCGGAGGATTGCGGATCCTCGACATGCGGTTCGAGTGCGATCGGCCCTTCGGTACGCAGCATCTTCATCAGCTTCGACACCAGGAAGATGACGTCGAGATAATCCTGCTTCTTATATTTTGGGCCCTTGAACACCTTCATCAGGCCGCCGCCCAGCGCCTTCAGCTCCTTCATCGAATTGCCGATGATCAGCGCGCCGACCGCAGCACCGCCAATGATCAGCATTTCGTGGGGAATCGCTTCCATCACCGGGCCGAGCGCCCCGCCGGTGATCGCGAAGCCGCCGAAGATCATCACGAGAAGGACGACAAGGCCGATGACGGGAAACATGAGTCGCGGGGTGCCCCTTTTTGGCCCGCCCTACAGAAGGCGTGCGGTATTTCTGAGGGTTAGCGCGGATACGTCGCCAATCGGTTAACCACGCAGGGTATTTTTGTTCGGGCGCGCTGTGCGCGCGGTCATTTCAGATAGTCGAACAGAGAAAGCTGGCCGAGCTTGGTGAAGCTCGCCTGCGTTGCCTGCAGGATCGTCATCGTCTTTTGCAGATCGACGATCGCTGTGGAAATATCGGTATCCTCAAGCGCGGTGCGGTCCACTTCGCGCGCGCCCGCGGCGTCGGTCGCCTGGGACGAGACGATATCGAGGCGGGCGGCGCGCGCACCGACCGAACCCTGCACGTCCGATACCTGGTTGAGCGCCGACTGGATCGCGGTGGCGGCGGTGCCCGATGCGGCAGTGGCGGTTGCCGTGCCACCGGCGTTGAGCGCCGAAATGTAGGTCGACAACACCGCGAAAATATCGGTGGTGCCGCCCTTGCCGTCGGAGATCCCGCCAAACACGCGCTGCGCGCTGTCGGTCGCGCGGACGTCGGTGCCGTCGCCAACGGGAATCGCGGGGACTTCACCGGTTCCGTCGAACGTGACGGTCCCGTCGGCGGCCTGCGTGACCGCGCCCTTGCCCGTCGCCGCCGCGAACAGCGGCTGGCCGCGCGCATCGGTCGTTCCCGCCAAGTTCACCAGATCGTCGCGGATGCTTTGCAGCTCGGTCGCGATCGCCTTGCGATTGGCGTCGTTCAGCGTGCCGTTGGCGGCCTGGGTGGTCAGTTCGGCGGCACGCTGGAGCTGCGAGGTGACGGCGGTGAGCGTCGTGTCGGATTGCTGCAGCAACGATTTTGCGAGGCTGATATTGCTGGCATAAGCGGTGTTGTCGGCATTGGCCTGTTTGATCGCGCTGAGGCGATTATAGGCGACCACGTCCTGCGAGGGCGCGGTGATCTTCTTGCCCGTCGCGATCTGGGTGTTGAGCGTGTCCGCCTGCGCCGACAGCTTGCCGAGCTGCGATGCGCCGGTGGCGTAGAATTGGCTGGTCCCGATTTGCATGGCGGCCTCTAGTGGATATCGAGAATCGACTGCAGCGTGTCGCGCGCGACCTGGATCACCCGGCTCGATGCTTGATAGGCCTGCTGAAAGCGCAGCAGGTCGACTGCTTCGCTGTCGAGATTGACACCCGACACGGCATCGCGCGCGGCGACCGCATTGTCGCGAATGGCACTTTGCGCATCGGCGACTTGCTTGCGATTGGCCAGCGTCGATGCGTTGCTGGAAATCAACGCGGTCGTGTTGGCTTCGAACGCGCCGCTCGTGCGCAGCGTATCGAGATTGGCGAGATTGCTGTTATCGCGCACGCCCTTACCCGCCCCAGCGGCGGCGACACCGCGCGGATCGGTCAGCGACAGCGAAATGTCGGTCGGCGTGGTGCCGACCGAGAACAACGCAGCCCCGCTTTTGCCGTCGAGGTCGTTGCCCTGCGCCTGCACGGCGTTGACGCCATCGGTAAAGGCGGTGGCGATGGTGTTGAGCTTGGTGCGCGCGTCCGCGATGCGGGCCGCGCCATCGATGACACCGGCGAGCGCGCCGCCATTGGGCGTGACGGTCGAAACCGCTTGCTGCGTATGGAGCGCAAAGGACACCGTGCCATCGGTGCCGCGCGCGAACGTGACGTTGGCGGCCTGATTGGCTTCGACGAAGGTCGGCCCACCGGCATTGCCGAGTTTGACCGTTGCGCGCCCGACCGAATCGGTTGTCACCGTGATATCGGAGATGGCGCTGATCTGATCCAGGATGGCATCGCGCTGATCGGCCAATTGGGCGGCACCGTTCGACCCCGGCGTGACGCGGCCGAGCCCCTCATTCACCTTGGCGAGCGACGCGCCCAGCGTGTTGAGCGTGGCAACGGCATTGTCGGCCGTGGCATCCACATCGGCATCGAGATTGTTGAGCGCCTTGCCGGTTGCGGTGAAGCTGTTGGCGACCGAGCTGGCCTGTTCGAGCAGCGCGCTGCGCGGTGTGGTCGAGGTCGGGTCGGCGGCGACGGCCTTGGCGGCATTGAAGAACCCGGTCAGGCGGTCGCCCAATTGGTTGCCGGTGAGCGCGGTTTCGATCCGGTCGAGCCAGGCAATGCCGGTTTCGCTCCGCGCGAGGTCCGCGCTTGCATTGCGCACATCGGCCGCGCGCAGCGAATCCGCCGCGCGCGTGACCCCGGCGACCGAAACGCCCTGCCCGGTGGTCGTCGCATTGTTGGCGGTCAGGCTGTTGGCCGGGGCGATCTCGCGCAAATCGGTCGTGCGCTTGGCATAGCCGGGCGTACTCGCGTTGGAGATGTTCTCGGAGACGGTGGTCAGCGCGGTCTGATACGCGCGCACGCCACTCGCACCGATGCCGAGCAGATCACTCACGGCTGATCACCCGGGGGATCGGCCTGCAATCCCTTTTGCGATTTCGCGAGGAAATCGGTCATCGCCTTGCCGATGCCGAGCGGCGCATGCTCGGCCATGCTCTGCGCGAGTTGCGTGCTTTGCATGTCCTTGAAGGTGTCCATGCCCTTCGATCCGAACAGCGTGTCCTCGGCGAGATGCGTCGAATGCATCGCCTTTACCATCATGTTGGTGAAGACGGCTTCGAACTTCTTGCCTGCGGCTTCCAGATTGGCGCGGCTTTGCAGGCGGCTGGTGTCGACTCCGACGCCAGCCGAAATGGCGGGTGCCGCGACCGGCGTGATGGCAGGAATCTCGCTCACAAGATGATCAGCTCCGCCTTGAGCGCACCGGCTTCCTTCAACGCTTCCAGGATCGCGACCAGATCGGCGGGCGACGCCCCGATCGCATTGACCGCCTTGACCACGTCGGAGAGCTTGGGGCCGGGCTCGATCAGGAACATCGGGTGCTTTTCCTCATCGACCGCAACTGCGGACTTCTGTTCCTTGGTGGTCTGGCCCTGGCTGAACGGGGCGGGCTGGCTCGCCTTTTCGGTTTCGTCGATGCGGACGGTCAGCTTGCCATGGGTGACGGCGGCGCTGCCGACGCGCACGGTGGAGTTGATCACAACCGTGCCGGTGCGCGCATTGACGATCACCTTGGCCGAGGGTTCAGCCGAGACAACGTCGAGATTTTCGATCTCGCTCATCAGCGTCGCCCGCACATCGCCACCGATCGGCGCGCGTACCGATACCGACACAGCATCGACCGCTTGCGCGCTGCCCGCCCCTAACCGCGAATTGATCGCGGCGGCGACATTCTGCGCGGTGGTGAAATCGGCGCGGGTGAGGTTGTAGGTCAGCACCGGCGTGGTTTCGAACCCCGTCTGCACTGTACGCTCGACCGTCGCGCCTTCGGGAATGCGGCCGGCCGAGGGGATGTTGACGACGATTTGCGATCCGTCCTTGCCCTCAGCGCCCAGGCCGCCGACCGCCAGGTTGCCCTGCGCCATCGCATAGATCTGGCCATCGGCACCGAGCAGCGGCGTCAGGATCAGAGCGCCGCCGCGCAGCGACTTGGCCTTGCCCATCGAGGCGACGGTGATGTCGAGCTTCTGGCCCGGCTTGGCGAAGGGGGGCAAATCGGCGGTGATCAGCACTACGGCGGCGTTCTTCAGGCCGGGGTTGACGTTCGAGGGGAGTTGCAGGCCGAAGCGCGAGGCGACCGCCTTCATCGACTGGATGGTATATTCGAGATTGTCGTCGCCCGTGCCGGGCAGCCCCACGACGATGCCATAACCCGTCAGCTGGTTCGACCGGATGCCCTGGAAGCCGCCGAGATCCTTGATCCGGTCGGCATAAGCGGGCGTCGCCACGGTCAGCGCGACGAGCAAGGCGATCAGGAAGCGACGCATCCGGGCAATCCTCAGAAGGGGCTAACGACGGAGAAGAACCGGCTGAGCCAGCCCTGGCGGCTGGCACGTGCGACATCGCCCTTGCCGGTATAGGCGATCTGCGCATCGGCCACGCGCGTGGACAAAACGCGGTTGTCGGCGTCGATGTCGGCGACGCGGATCAGGCCCTTGATCTGCACGAATTCATCGCCGCGATTGAGCGTGACGCGCTTTTGGCCCTGGACCAGCATCGTGCCGTTGGGGAAAACCTGGCTGACGGTGACGCTGACTTCGCCCGACAGCGTGTTCGACTGGTCGGTCGCGCCCTGGCCGGTGAAGCTGCGCGTGCCGCTTGCGCTCGCGTCGGTGCCCTTGAACAGCGACAGGGCACCGGTGGTCGGCGGCGTGATGCCGAGGCCGCCGCTCGAATCGAGTTTGGAACTCGCCGATTTGGAGGCGGCGGTGCGCTCGACCAGCACGATCGTCAGCGGATCGCCGACGCGGCGGGCGCGCGTGCCTTCGTACAATGCGGCATAGCCTTGCGAGACCTGGAAGATCGACCCGGTCGCGGCCGGTGGGGCGGCGGGCGGCGGCGGCGGGAAGGCCGCCGAGAAATCGACCGGCGGCTTCTTCTTGCCGAACAGATTCGCGTTGGCGGCGCTGGGGGCCAGCAGGGCGGCGACGATCAGGCCGATTCGGAGGGCGGATGGTTTCATCGGATTAACCATCAGATATTTTGGTTAACATATTTGAGCATTTCGTCGGTGGCCGAGATCATTTTTGAATTGACCTCATAGGCGCGCTGCGTCTCGATCATGTCGACCAGCTCCTCCACGACGTTGACGTTGGAGCCTTCGAGCTGCCCCTGGCGGATGTTGCCGCGCCCATCCTGCCCGGCCACGCCGAGATTGGCGGCACCACTGGCCGAGGTTTCGACCAGGTAATTGTCGCCCTTGTTGAGCAGCCCCCCCGCATTGGGGAAGCTGGCCACCTGGATCTGGCCGAGCTGGGTCGAGCCGGTCTGCCCCGACACGATCGCCGAGACGGTGCCATCGGTGCCGATGGTGATGCCGCTGGCATTTTCGGGGATGGTGATGCCGGGCTGCACTTGATAGCCCTCGCTGGTGACGAGCAGGCCTTCGGGCGAACGCGAGAAATTGCCGGCGCGGGTGTAGCCGAGCGTGCCGCCGGGCATCTGCACCTGGAAATAGCCGTCGCCGTCGAGCGCGAGATCGAGGCTGCCATTGGTCTGCTGAAACGACCCTTGCGTGTCGATCCGCGCGGTTCCCTGCACCCGCACGCCGGTGCCGAGGTTCAGGCCGGTGGCATATTTGGATTCGGCGGTGCTCGGTGCGCCCGGCGCGGTAACGGTCTGGTACGCCAGCGTCTCGAACGCCGCGCGATCCTTCTTGTACGCGGTCGTGTTGACGTTCGCGAGGTTGTTCGAGATGACGCGCATGCGCATGTCCTGGGCATCGATCCCAGTCCGCGCGATTTGCATGGCTGCACTACCCATGGTCTATTCCCTTCAAGACGGCAGCCGCATCACAGATGCGGCGCTTTCATCCATGTCCTTGGCCGATTTCATCAAATTGGCCTGGACTTCGTAGCTGCGCTGATTCTCGATCATATCGACCAGCGCTTGCGTCATGTTGACGTTGGACCCCTCGAGCGCACCGGTCTCGAGCTTGGCGTCAAGGTCGCTCGGCAGCACGCCGCCACCCTTGACGTGCAGCAAATTGTCGGTGCCCTTCACCGTCTCCGACCCCTTCGGGCTGGCGAGCTTCAGCGTGTCGATCACTTGCGGGTTGCGGGCGTCGCCGCCCAGCGGGACGATCGACAGCTTGCCGTCCTCGGAGATCGAAATGCTCTGCGCGGGCGGGACGGTGATCGGGCCCCCCGACCCGATCACCGGGAACCCGTCGCCGGTCTGCAGCACGCCCGAAGGCGCGACCTGCAAATCGCCGCGGCGGGTATAGGCTTCGCTCCCGTCGGTCGCTTGCACCGCGAGCCAGCTTTCGCCGGTGATCGCAATGTCGAGCGACCGCCCGGTCTGCTGGATCGCGCCGGGCTTGCGATCGGCGTCGACCACTTCGGCCGAGGCCGGGGTGCGGGTGTCGAAATCGGAGCCTTGCAGCGACAGCCGGTCGAACACGACGCGATCGGCGCGAAAGCCGGTCGTGGACGCGTTCGCCATATTGTTGGCGATCGCCGCCTGCGACGCGAGATGCGCCTTGAGGCCCGAGGCCGCCGTATAGACCAGCTTGTCCATGCTATGCTCCGATTAGGCTCCTGTCAGGCGCGCAGGTTGACGATCGTCTGCGTGATCTGGTTGCTGGTATCGAGCGCCTTGGAGTTCGCCTGGAAATTGCGCTGCGCCGCGATCAGGGCGACCAGTTCCTCGGTGATATCGACGTTCGACCCTTCGAGCGTGCCCGAGAGCAGCGAGCCGAACCCGTTTTCCTTCGCCGAGCCAAGCGACGCCTGGCCGGACACACCGCTGGCCGACCAATAGCTGTCGCCATCCTGGCGCAGGCCGGCGGGGTTGGAGAAGTTGGCGAGCGCAACCTTGCCGAGCGCGGTGGTATCGCCATTGGAATAGGTCGCGGTGACCATGCCCTCGGAATTGACGGTAACGCCGGACAGATCGCCGACCGACGAACCGTCGGAGCTGCGCGCATTGACCGAGAAAGCGGTGGAATTCTGGGTCGATCCGGAGAGATCGAACTTCAGCGTTTGCGAAACGCCGCCCGTGGTCGGCGTGAAAGCATCATAGGACACCGGCGTGGTCGGCGCGGTGATCTTGCCGCTTGCGTCGAAGGTGACCGGGGTGCCGGTCGTCGAGCCGCCAACACTGAGTTCCTTGTCGCCGACAAAGCTGTGGACGGTCCACGCGTCGGTGCCGGTGTGGACATAGTAATTGGTCAACGTGCTCGCTTTGCCCGACGAGTCATAGATCGTCGACGTCGTCGAACTGTTGTAGCTGGACGCGTTGGCCGGATCGAAGGTGGTCGTCGGGACCGAGGCGGCCGCGTAGAGGTTGACCTTCAGCGCGACATTGCCGGTCGGTGCCGGGGTTCCGCTCGTTTGCGGCAGGTTGATCGGCACCAGGCCATCGGCACCACTCGCCGTCACGTTACCCTTGGCATCGACGGGATAGCCGAGCAGCGTTGACCCTTGCGCGTCGACGATGTTGTGCGTGGTCGGATCGATCTGGAAGGCACCGTTGCGGGTATAAGCGGTGCTGGTGTTGAGGCCGCTGGTCTTCACCGCGAAGAAGCCGTCGCCGGCGACGGTGAGATCGAGTGCGGCACCCGTGGTCTTGAGGTTGCCTTCGGTGAACTGCTGCTTGTTGGCCTTCACCACCACGCCCGATCCGACGATCTTGGTCGGATCCGTCGAGATGCTCGATGCGATCACGTCGGCGAAATCGGTGCGGCTCTTCTTGAAGCCGTTGGTCGAAACGTTGGCGAGGTTGTGCGAAACGGCCGAGAGTTCGGTCTGGGCCGCCTGCAGGCCGCTGAGCGAGGTGTAGAAAGACATTGCGGTGCTCCTTGGACGATGGGGGTGAGGGGATCAGCCGACCTGGCGGACGGCGGTGATGGGGACTTGCCCGACGCCGGGCACGGTGAGGACAGGGGTGCCTGAGCTGGGCATTGAGACCGCCGCGACGGGGGCCCAGACGAGGTTGCGACTGGTAACGCTGGTGCCGTTCGCGGCAGCGGCGACCGAAACGGTGAACGGGCCGGTGCCGGCGTCGGCACCGCTCTCGGTCTTGCCATCCCAGTCATAGGACACGGTGCCGGCCTTTTGCGCGCCGAGCGACAGCGTCTTGAGCGTCTGGCCATTGGCATCCCGGATCGAGACGGTCACATTGGTCGCGTCGGCATCGAGCTCCGCCGCGCCGGCCAGGCCGCCCGAGGTGCGGCCATAAGCGGTTGATCCTTCGGTCAGCACGGTCTTCCCGACATAGGACAGTGCGTCGCTGGCCGAGGTCGAGCCGAGCTTGTCCTGAATGGCCTTCAGCGTGGTGTTGATGTCGCTGATGCCCGACGTGCTGGTGATCTGCGCGAGCTGGGCGACCATCTGATTGTTATCGACCGGCGCGAAGGGGTCCTGATTCTGCAGCTGCGCGGTCATCAGCTTGAGGAAGTCCGATGTGCCAAGCGACTGCGAGCTCTTGGCCACTGCCGAACTCGTCGTGTTGGCAGTGGTGGAATTTATGCCGAGGCTGCTCAGCGTGGAATCGAAGGTCGAAGCCATGGTTTACCGTCCCATCTTGAGGGTATCGAGGATCAGCGATTTCGCGGTCTGCATGACCTCGACATTGTTTTGGTAGCTGCGCGCGGTCTCCATCATGTCGACCAGCTCGCGCGTTTCATCGACCGCCGATTCCCACACATTGCCGTCTTTGTCGGCGAGCGGATGCGACGGATCGTAGCGCTTGTTTGGGGTTTCGCCGGCCTGGACGATGCTTTCGACATTGACGGTGGCGAGCCCGGTCGCCTTGTCGAACTGGGTGCGGAACACCGGCTTGATCGTGCGATAGGCGGTGTCGGCACTGGTCGCGACGGACCCGGCATTGGCGAGGTTCGACGCGGTCGTGTTCATCCGCACGAGCTGCGCCGACATGGCGCGCCCGGCGACCTGGAAAATGGTGAGCGGCTGATCGGCCATGCTTATTCGCCTTTCAACGCGCGGGTGATTTGCCCGATGCGCCCGTTGAGGAAGGACAATGTCGTCTGATAGGCGACGGCGTTTTCGGCAAAGGCGGTCTGTTCGGTCGACAGTTCGACGGTGTTGCCATCAAGCGACGGCTGCGACGGCACGCGATATTGCAGCGCGCCCTTGATGCTGACGTCGCCACCCGTGTTCGTCGCATTTTCCACAGCCGCAAGCGCGGTGTGGAAATCCACGTCCTGCGCTTTGAAGCCCGGCGTGGAGGCGTTCGCGATGTTCGAGGCGAGCACACCCATGCGCTGCGAGCGCACTTCGAGTGCGGCACCATGAACTCCGAAAAGGCCTTCGTTGGGCATCGCCCGTCTCCTGCGCCGGATTGCGCAACGGGGTATCAGCAAAGGCCGTGCCAAATGGGCTGGAGCGGCAGAAAAGGGCCTGCGGTACGCGTGACCGGCAAGGGCTTGCCGCCCGGCGGCAACGCGGTTGCCGGTTTTGCCTCCGGTGCGGGCGAAGACGGCGTGGATGGTTCGCATCGCTCGGCGTGTCGTCAATCCGGGGCAATCTGGCCCGCGCCTTGCAGTGTCGAGGCGGATGATAGCCTTGCTCGCCCCGTTCCTTGATCCCATCGCCTTCGCGATCGTAGGCGGCGGCACGCTTGCCGCGATGATCCTGCGTACCCCCGCGCGCGATCTGGCGAATGGCGTTGCGGCCATGCGGACCTTGGGGCGGCGGCATTTTGTTGCGGACGGGCTGCTCGACCAGATTGTCGCCTTTGGCCGGATCGCTCGCCGCCACGGCGTCATGGCGCTCGATCGTTCGGTCATCGCCGATACCGATGTCGCCGCCGCGGTCGCGCTGATCGTCGATGGCGGCGCACCGGACGACGTGGCGGATATGCTCCGCCAGCGCCGCCGCGCGCGGAGCGAACGGGCCGTGGCGGCAGCCGAGCTGTGGGCCGGGGCGGCCGATACCGCCCCTGCGATGGGCATGATCGGCACGCTCATCGGCTTGGTCGGCATGTTCGTTAAAATGCGGGATCCCAGTGCGATCGGGGCGGCGATGGCGGTCGCTTTGCTCGCCACGCTCTATGGCGCGCTGCTGGCCAATCTGGTCTTTGCGCCGATTGCGGCACGCTTGCGCCGCCACGCGCGGGATGAGGCGGTGGAGCGTTTGCGGCTCGACGCCCCGTTAATTGCGCTCGCAGCCCGCGAGGCCCCGCGCGCGGTGATGGCGGAGGTGGCATGATGTCGCCCGCCCTTGACGATGATCTTCCCGACCTCACGCCCTCACGACCGATCTGGTTGATGACACTCGCCGATCTCGCGCTGCTGCTGGTCGGATTTTTCGTATTGTTGCAGGCAAGCCAGCAGCTGGACCGTGCAGCGCTCGCGCGCGGGCTGCGCGCTGGCTTTGGCGTGCGGGATGCGGTTGCTCCGTCGTCCGTCCCGACGCCCGAGCCGATGGCGGTGTCGGCGGGGGCGATACGTGGTTTTGCGCCGGGCTCGGCAGTGCTGCCGACGGCCCCTGACGCGTTGATCGGCTGGGCCCGCGAAGCGACCCGCGACCGCCGGGTGCTGTTGCGCGTTGCCGGGGCGGTCGATGGCTCGCCTGCCGATGTTGACCCGGTCACTGGCAGCGGTGCCGTGCTGGCCGCTGACCGCGCGCGGGCGGTGGCAAGCGCGCTGCTGTTGGCGCACGCGGTTCCGGCTAACCGTATCACCATCGTCGCTGCCGCCCGCCCGGGCCAGCGCAGCGTGACCGTTTCCACCGGCTATGCGGGAGGGCGGCAATGATGTGCCGCCCGGCAACCGCGCTTTGCCGCTTTTGCAGAGGATAATGCGATGTTGCGTCATCTCCCCTTGGTGTTGATCGCCGTGGTCAGCCCGGCGGCTGCGGCACCAGCCTTTCAGGATACCGCCACGCTCGACCGCGCGGTTGCCGCCTTTGCCGGCAAGGCGATCGGCGAGGAAGGGGGCGCGCGGACCCCGGTCGACAGCCGCCTGAAGCTGGCGGCCTGCCCGATGGTTTCGATGGCGTGGCGGTCGGAGACGCATGACGCGGTGGTGGTCACGTGCACTGGGCCGCAATGGCGGTTGTTCGTGCCGATCCGCACCCCGGCCGTGGTGCCCAAGGGAGCGGCTCCGCTGGTCATCACGCCATCGGAAGCGACCCCGCTGCGGCCGGTCTATGTTATCAAGCGCGGCGACCCGGTGACGATCAGCGCCGGATCGCCGGGCTTTTCGATCACCCGGGAAGGGATTGCAGCGGGCGATGCGGTCGCCGGAGGGCGCTTTCTGGTCAAGATCGACAGCGCGCGCGCGCCGATCCAGGCGGTCGCGATCGCCAATGGCCGCGCTACACTGCCCGGTTGGACCGAATGAGTCGGCACCGTATCTGCCGATGGATAGAATAATTTCTTAAGGTCCGTCGCGATCGGTCGTTCTTCCATCATGTCAGCGGAAACCGCAAAGGTGCAGGCAATGGTGGAACCGATCGGAGCAAAGGCTGTCACGACCCAAGACCGTCTGGTCGTGCCGGTGGCAGCATCTGCGCAAACCGCAAAAGCGGCAGCGCAGCCGAGCGAGGCGGCGGCCAAGCAATTGGAACTGTCGGCGCTCGCTTTTGACTTTGGAAAGCAGGCCCCGGTCGAAAGCAAGCGGGTCGAACAGGTGCGCCAGGCCGTGCGCGACGGCAGCTATCCGCTCTTTCCCGAAACCATTGCCGATCGGATGCTCGCCCTGAAACTCTATTGGAGCCCGAAGAAATGACCTCTCCCGGTTCCTCGCGGCGGGATGCGCTGATCCGCGTCATCGAATCGCTCCATGCGGAGATTGCGGCGCTCAAGACCAATGACGTGCTCGCGCTTGAGGCGGCAACTCAGGAAAAGCTCGGCGCGATCGAAGCGATTGCGGCGTTCGGCACTGGACCCGCCAGCCCGGAATTGCGCGCGCTTGCCGATGAGGCGCATCGCCTGAACGAGACCTGCCGCATCTATGTCAACCTGATGGCGGCAAATGTTCGCCGCCGCCTGCAAACCTTGACCGGGTCTGCCGGTGTGGCGGTCGGCTCCGCCCCGGGGACGGTGTATCGCCCGGGCATGGGGATTGCGGCTTACGCCTGACCCGAGCGTGGCTTACGTCTAATTAAGGATAACTGGCACGGCTCTTGCTGGTGTTCGTCTGACTATTCGCTCGAATAGCCAGGACGCAGCCGGGGACCGATGCCTTTCAATCCACTCTCCCTTTTGAACGGTGCCGCCAGCGAGGTGAAAAGCCTCGGCGGCGGGGCGATTCGTACGGCGATCGCCAATGCCAGCCAGCGGACCGGGATCGATTTCAACTATCTGCTGGGCCAGGCGAAGCTGGAAAGCGGCCTGCGCGCCGATGCCAAAGCGGGGACGTCGAGCGCGACCGGCCTGTATCAATTCGTCGACCAAAGCTGGCTGCGCGTGGTCAAGGCGCACGGGGCCGAACATGGGCTTGGCTGGGCGGCCGATGCGATCAGCGTCACGTCGACCGGCCGCGCGACGGTTGCCGATCCCGCGACGCGCCGCGCGATCCTGGCGCTGCGCAACGATCCCGCCACGGCGTCGATGATGGCGGCCGAACATGCCAGCGATAACAAGAATGCGCTGGAAAGCGCGACCGGGCGGACGGCGACCGGCACCGATCTTTATATGGCCCACTTCCTGGGCCTTGGCGGCGCACGCTCGTTCCTGACCGCTTTGCAGACCTCCCCCGATAAAAGCGGCGCGTCGATGTTCCCCGCCGCCGCCCATGCCAATCGCAGCGTCTTCTTTGCCGCGAATGGCGAGCCACGCTCGCTTGCCGACATTTACAGCCGCTTCTCGGCCAAGCTCGACCAGAGTGCCGCCGGGGCCAGCGCGCCGGTTGCGGCGGTGTCAGGACTCGCGGCGACGCGGCTCGGGAGCTGGGGGGCGGATGTCATTCCCGGCAATGACGAAAGCTCGACCGCCGATGCGGCCGTGTGGGCGCAGTCGACGCTCGACCGGCTAAGCGGTGCGGCCGGCGGCAATGGCGCGCGCGTCGAAAGCGCCAGTTTGCTGCGTCCGACGCCTGCCAATGCCCGGCTGGCCTACATGATGCTCGCGCAGATGGGAGCGTAAGCGGTGGCGATTGCGTTGAAGTCGGGTGGCCTGAAATCCGGCGGCGTGTTGCCGCTGCTGCGTTCCGCTGCTTTGCCGGTGGCGATCCTGCTGCTGGTCGTGCTGATGGTGGTGCCGATCCCGTCGGCGCTGCTCGACGTTTTCTTCATCATGAACATCACGATCAGCCTTGCGGTGCTGATGGTGTCGCTCAACGCGCAGAAACCGCTCGATTTCTCGGCCTTCCCGACGGTGTTGTTGTTCGCGACGCTGTTCCGCCTCAGCCTCAACGTCGCCTCGACGCGCGTCGTGCTGGTGCATGGGCATGAAGGCGAAAGTGCTGCGGGCCATGTGATCGAAGCGTTCGGCACCTTCCTGATCGGCGGCGATTATGTCGTCGGCCTGTTCGTCTTTGCGATCCTGGTGATCATCAACATGATCGTGGTGACCAAGGGCGCGGGGCGCGTGTCCGAAGTTTCGGCACGCTTCACGCTCGACGCCTTGCCCGGCAAGCAGATGGCGATCGACGCTGATCTCAACGCCGGCCTGATCACCCCGGAAGAAGCCAAAGTGCGCCGCGTCGAAGTGGCGACCGAGGCCGATTTCTACGGCTCGATGGACGGTTCGTCCAAATTCGTGAAGGGCGACGCGGTTGCGGGCCTGCTGATCCTGGCCGCCAACATCATCGGCGGCCTGATCCTGGGGCCAGTCAGCCACGGCATGACGATCTCGGCGGCGGCGCATAATTATGTGCTGCTGGCGATCGGCGACGCGCTGGTCGCGCAGATCCCGTCGCTGATGCTGTCGATCGCGGCGGCGGCGATCGTGACGCGCGTTACCTCGAGCATGGATCTGGCGGGCCAGATCGGCAGCCAGTTCGGATCGGCGCGGACGTGGACGCCGGTTGCGATCATCCTCGCCTTGCTGGGGATGATGCCGGGGATGCCGCACCTCGTTATCCTGCCCGCCGCCGCGCTGGCTGGCTTTGCCGCCTGGAAGATGCGCCAGGCCGCCAACCGCCCGGCCCCTGTGGAAACCGTGCCTGCAGAGCCAGTCGACCATTCCAAGATCGGCTGGGACGAAGTCGCCGACACGATGCAGGTGAATCTCGACATCGGTTATGGCCTGGTGCCGCTGGTCGACGAGCGCCGCGGTGCGCCGCTGATGGGGCGGATCACCGGGGTGCGGCGGCAGCTGTCCAAGGAAATGGGCTTCGTCATCCCGCAGGTGCGGGTGCGCGACGACATCAATCTGTCGCCCTACGCCTATCGCATCATCGTCGGCGGCGTGGTCGTTGGCGAGGACAGCGTTTCGCCCGAGGAAATGCTGGCGCTCGATACCGGGCAGGCGGTTGGCGGCCTGATGGGCAAGCGCGCCAAGGACCCGACCTTCGGGCTAGATGCGGTGTGGATCGCGCCGGGCGATGCCGATGCGGCAACGGGTGCGGGCTATCTCGTGGTCGATCCCGGCACCGTCATGGCGACGCATCTCAACCATCAATTGGGCGTGCATGCCGCCGAACTGCTCGGCCCCGATGAAGTGCAGGCGCTGCTCGACGGCCTCAAGGAGCGCGCCGCCAACCTCGTTGCGTCGCTGTCGCCCAACCCGCTGCCGCTGACCACGCTGACGCAAGTGCTGCGCGGGCTGCTGGCCGAGAATATCCCGCTCAAGGAATTCCGCCGCATCGCCGCCGCGATCGCGGTCGCCGCGCAGAAGACGCTCGACGCCGACGAGATCATCGAGGCGATCCGCCCTGCTCTCGGCGGCTTGATCATCGGCAAACTGTGCGGCGTACGCGAGCCGCTGCGCGTGATGACGCTGGAGGGCGGGCTGGAAGGCCTGCTCGGCCAGGCAATGCGCAGCGATCCGTCGCGCCGCCACACGATCGAGCCCGATCTCGGCCGCCGCATCGTCGACGCGCTGCAACGCGCCGCGCAACCCTTTGTCGATGAGGCCAAGCCGTTCGCGCTCGTCGTCCAGCCCGCAATCCGCGTGGCGATCCGCAAACTCGTCAAAACCTGTCTGCCCGACATTCCGGTGATGAGCTTCTTCGAAGTCCCCGAGGACAAATCGGTCGAAGTCGTCGCCGTAATCGGTGCCCCTGGAGCTCTGCCCGCATGACCGCGCAGCCCGATTTCGCGACCTTCACCGAGGCGATGCCGCTGGTCTATCGCCGGTCCGGCGCGCCTGACCTGTCGCTGCTGGCGAAGAAGCACTTGCCATTGGTGCGGCGGATCGCGTGGCACGTGCATGGCAGCATGTCGTCCGCGATCGAAGTCGAGGATCTGGTGCAGATCGGGCTTGTCGCCTTGGTGGAAGCGGCCAGCGCTTTCGAGGAGCGCGGGCAAGTCACCTTCGAGCAATATCTGGTCACGCGCGTGCGCGGATCGATGATCGACGCGCTGCGCCGCAGTGCCACGATCACGCGCGGCGCGATGCAGCGCAAACGTCTTTATGCCGAGACGGTCGCTGCAATGACCACCGAACTCGGCCACGCGCCCGAGGAAGCGCAGGTCGCCGCCCGGCTGGGGGTGACGCCGGACAAGCTGCGGCTGGACTATGCCAATGCGCAGCCGGTGCGCTTCGAGCCGATCGAGGATGTCTATTCGGACGAGGGGCCGTGGTTCGCCAGCGACGAACCCGACGCCTTCGCACAGCTATCCGAGGGCGAGGAGCGCGACACGCTGATCGCCGCGATCGCCAGTTTGCCCGAGCGCGAAATGCTGGTGGTGCAGCTCTATTATGTCGAGGAAATGAACCTGGAGGAGATCGGCCAGGTGATCGGCGTTGGCGCGGCACGGGTGTGCCAGATCAAGGCCTCGGCGCACGCCAAGCTGAAAAAGGCGATGCTGCGGCGCTGAGCGCTGCGCGTATCCTTTTCACGCGAAGGCGCGAAGAGAAGAAGGTTTGTTCGCGCAGAGGCGCGGAGGACGCAGAGAAGGGGGGAGTGAAGCAGCCTCCTGTGCGTCCAAATTCGCTCCGTATTCGGTCTCCCGATTGACGCCGGGCGCGCGTTCTCCGCGTCCTCCGCGCCTCTGCGCGAACCAATTCTTATCTCTTCGTCGCTGCTTCGCGCCTTCGCGTGAGAAAAAGACTCGCGCTACCCCAGCAGCAACCCCGCCAATGCCGCCGACATCAAATTCGCCAGACTCCCCGCCGCCAGCGCGCGCAGGCCGAGCTTGGCGATCATCGGGCGCTGGTTGGGGGCAAGGCTGCCGGTCGAGGCCATCTGGATCGCGATCGACGAGAAATTGGCGAAGCCGCACAAGGCAAAGGTCACCACGGCGGTGGTGTGCGGCGACAGATCCTTCATCTTGCCGAGATCGATAAAGGCGACGAATTCGTTGAGCACGATCTTCTGCCCGAACAATTGCCCGGCAATGCGGGCTTCGTTCCACGGGATGTCGAGCAGGTACATCACTGGCGCGAAGACATAGCCCAGAATGCCCTGGAAGCTGAGGTCGGGATAGCCGAACCAGCCGCCAATGCCGCCGAGCATCCCGTTGGCCAGCGCGACCAGGCCGACAAACGCCAGCACCATCGCGCCGACCGCGACCGCGATGCGCACGCCGGTCTGCGCGCCGTTGGCCGCCGCCATGATGAGGTTGGCGGCGCGTTCTTCCTCCAGCGCCTGTTCGGCGACGTGGAGCACGGCTTCTTCGGGATCGTCCCCCAATGGCAATTCGCCGACGGGGGTCAGCGAGACATCGGGCATGATGATCTTGGCCATCAACAGCCCGCCCGGTGCCGACATGAACGATGCGGCGAGCAGATAAGGCAGCGCCCCCTGGCCGAGGAAGGTCGCGTAAGCGAGCAGGATCGTGCCGGCCACGCCCGACATGCCGACCGTCATCACCGCGAACAATTGCGGCGGGGTGAGGCTGGCGAGATAGGGGCGGATCACCAGCGGCGATTCGCTCTGGCCGACGAAGATGTTGGCGGCGGCGCACAGCGCCTCGACCTTGGACACGCCGATCACCGTCTCGATCGCACCGCCGACCCAGCGGATGACGAACTGCATGATGCCGAGGTGATAGAGGATCGAGACCAAGGCCGCGAAGAAGATGATCACCGGCAGCGCCGAAAAGACGAACGCGCTGCCGAAGGTGGGGTCGCTGGCAAGGCCGCCGAAAATCGTCATCGTGCCCGCCTTGGCATAGCCGAGCAGCGCCCAGACGCCGCGCGACATGCCCTCAATCACGTGGCGGCCGACGTCGCTGCGCAGCACGATGAACGCGATCGTCACTTGCAGCGCGAACGCCGCCCCGACGACGCGCAGCCGGATCGCGCGCTTGTTGTTCGACAGCAGGAAGGCGAGTCCCAGGATGACGAGGATGCCTATGATGCCGACCGGAAAAGTACCCACATGTCCCCCGCAGTAACGCCCAGGCCGCCGCAATCGGCGCGCACGGCGGCCCACCATACACGTGGGTTTCGTGAGCGATAGGGGTTTGCGGTGGCTCGGCTCGCGTCGCGTGCTTTGACCTGGCGGCGAAACCGGCTAGCGTCGCTGCGATGAACACCCCTGCTCCCACCGCGGTTGGCGGCATTCCGCGCTCGCTTTTCGTTTTCTCGATCCTGTACGGCGGCATGGTCTGCATGGCGGGCGTGCTCGGCGTCAAACAGGTCGCGCTGGGGCCGCTTGCGGTCGAGGCGGGGATCTTCGGCTTCCTGATCCTGGTCGTGCTGTCGAGCGCGGTGGCCGAATTGCACGGGCAAAAGACCGCGACCGCGCTGGTGCGCTTCGGGTTCGTGCCGCTGATCGTGTCGGCGCTGCTGATTCAGCTGGTGCTGGCGCTGCCCAATGATTCGGGCATGTACCCGCCCGCCGTCGCCGCCTTTCCGATTGTCGTCGGACAGGGGCTGCGGATGATGGTTGCGGGATTCATCTCCTATGGCACATCGCAGACGCTCAACGTCTTCATCTTCGACAAGTTGAAGGGACAAGAGGGGCGCGGGCGGCTGGTGTGGTTCCGCGGGATGGTGGCGAGCGTCGTCAGCCAGATCGTCGACACCGTGCTGTTCATCTCGATCTCTTTTTATGGCGAACGCCCGATCGTCGAACTAATGGCGGGCCAGATGCTGACCAAAGTGGTGCTGTCGATCGTGCTGGTGCCGTTCCTGATCACCGGCTTCGTCGCCTTGGGGAAGCGGCTCGACCGCTGAGATTCGTGTCCTGCGCCATGCGCGCTGTTGCGCGGCTGGCGTCGGGAGGGCATGGAGCGCCGCGACTGCCCGACAGGCCCTCCCCCAACCCCTCCCGCGAGCGGGAGGGGAGCAGAAGGTTCCCGCCATGACCGATCATTCCCCCGCCCCCGAATTGCTCGCCAAGGCCGAGACGCTGGTCGAGGCGCTGCCGTATATGCAGCGTTACGCCGGCAAGACCTTTGTCGTGAAATATGGCGGCCATGCGATGGGCGACCCCGAACTCGCGCGCGATTTCGCCGAGGACGTGGTGCTGATGAAGGCGGTCGGCATCAACCCGGTGGTGGTGCATGGCGGTGGCCCGCAGATCGGCGCGATGCTCAAGCGGCTGGGGGTTGAATCGCGCTTCGTCGATGGCTTGCGCGTGACCGATGCCGAGACCGCGCACATTGCCGAAATGGTGCTGGCAGGATCGATCAACAAGGAAATCGTCGGCTGGATCGGCCAGGCGGGCGGGCGCGCGGTCGGCATTTCGGGCAAGGATGCGGGCTTCGTCACCGCTGCCAAGGTCGGACGCGATACGCCCGACACCTTGCAGGGGATCGAACGCCATGTCGATCTGGGCTTTGTCGGCGAGCCGGTCGGGGTTGACCGGCGCATCATCGATACGCTGTCGCAGGCCGGGATCATCCCGGTGGTTGCGCCGATCGCGATCGGGGCCGACGGGCACACCTATAACATCAACGCCGATACGATGGCGGGCGCGATCGCGGCAGCGCTGGGCGCGGAACGCCTGTTCATGCTGACCGATGTGGTGGGCGTGCTCGACAAGAATGGCGAACTGGTGACCGATCTCGACCCCGCGGGCGTCGCGGCACTCCGCGCCGATGGCACGATCAAGGGGGGCATGATCCCCAAGCTCGAAACCTGCGTCCATGCGGTCGAGGGCGGGGTGGACGCCGCCGTCATTCTCGACGGGCGCGTGCCGCATGCGATGCTGCTGGAAATCTTCACCCGGCGCGGGGCGGGCACGCTGGTGCGGCGCTAAGCACCGTTCGTCGCCAGGGGTGGTCGCATCGGCGCGATCGCGCTAGAATAGGCCCACCAACGTCGGAGACGCTTTTTGCATACGATCATCCAACTCTTGCAGGTCCTGATCGACGCGGTGACGCTGATCGTGCTGGTGCAGGTCATCCTGTCGCTGCTGGTGTCGTTCAATGTGATCAACACCTATAACGAGTTCATTCGGGCGATTTATACCGGGCTCAATCGCGGGACCGACCCGCTGTACCGTCCGCTGCGCCGCGTGCTGCCCGATTTCGGGGCGCTCGATCTGGCGCCGTTCGCCGTGCTGCTGATCCTGCGGCTGATCAGCATCGTGCTGGTCAACCTCGATGCGCATCTGCTCCTCGGAGCCCCGCTCTAAACTGCCCGTTCCAAACCGAAAGTTCCTGGCATGACCGCCGCGTTGATTGATGGAAAAGCCTTTGCGGCGGGCTTGCGCGCGCGCATTGCCACGCGGGTCGCGGCGTTCGTGGGCCAGGCCGGGCGCGCGCCGGGGCTGGCGGTGGTGCTGGTCGGGGAAGATCCGGCCTCGGCGGTTTACGTCCGCAATAAGGGCAAGGCGACGCGTGAGGCCGGGATGGTCAGCGTCGAGCATCGCCTGCCTGCGGATGTGCCGCAGGACGCGCTGCTCGATCTGGTCGATGCGCTCAACGCCGATCCCGCGATCGACGGCATCCTCGTGCAATTGCCGCTGCCGGGGCATATTGACGAGCGCACCGTGCTCACCCGGATCGACCCCGACAAGGATGTCGACGGCTTCCACCCGGTCAATGCCGGGCGGCTGGCGACGGGGCTGCCGGGGTTCGTGCCGTGCACGCCCTTTGGCTGCGTGATGCTGCTGAAGGATGTGCTGGGCGATCTCGCCGGGCTCGATGCGGTGGTGATCGGGCGCTCGAACATCGTCGGCAAGCCGATGGCGCAATTGCTGATCGCGGAAAGCTGCACCGTCACGGTCGCGCATTCGCGCACGCGCGATCTGTCGAGCGTGGTCAAGCGCGCCGACATCGTCGTGGCGGCGGTCGGGCGGCCCGAAATGATCAAGGGCGAATGGCTGAAACCCGGCGCGACGGTGATCGATGTCGGCATCAACCGCACCGAGGCCGGGCTCGTCGGCGATGTCGATTTCGCGGGCGCGATGAGCGTGGCGGGCGCGGTGACGCCGGTGCCGGGCGGGGTCGGCCCGATGACGATCGCCTGCCTGCTGCGCAACGCATTGCTCTCGGCCGAGCGGCGCGAAGGCGTGGTCGGCGAGGGGGAGTTGTGATCGCAGCCTTGCTGCTGGCGGCGACCGCTTCCCCAACATCCGTTCGGGCTGAGCCTGTCGAAGCCCCTGCCGCCGCGCGCGCGGAGAGGAGCCCTTCGACAGGCTCAGGGCGAACGGAGCTTGGGTCCGCCCTCGACGCCGAACGCGCCTTTGCCGCCGATGCGCAGACGCTCGGGCAATGGACCGCGTTCCGTAAATGGGCGGCGAGCGATGCGACGATGTTCGTGCCGCAGCCGGTCAATGCGCAAGTGTGGCTGAAGGACCGCACCGACCCGGCCAAGGCGATCGAGTGGTGGCCGACCGCGAGTTATGTGTCGTGCGATGGGTCACTCGCGGTCAACACCGGCGGGTGGAAGCGGCCCGACGGGTCGGTCGGCTATTTCTCCACCGTGTGGCAGCGCCAACCGGATGGCGGCTGGAAGTGGATCGTCGATGGTGGGGATGATTTGAAGGTCGGGCGGCAGCATCCCGGGGAAGCGAAGATCGTAAGTGCTTACTGCGGTAACAAGGGGAGCGTAAGAGTGGTGGCTGGCGTTATGACCATTGCCGGTCCACCGAAGCCCGGCATAAAATCAGCTATGGGTGGATCAAGAGACGATACTGTTACCTGGCTGTGGGTGGTGCGCTCCAACGGCGATCGGAGATTCATGGCGAGCTATTGGGATGGCCGCGCGATGGTTGACGCTCTCGACGACAAGATTGCTGCGCCCAAATGATCGAACTCTACATCTCCTCGCTCATCACCTTTTTCGTGGTGATCGATCCGCCCGGTTGCGCGCCGATCTATGCCGGGCTGACGGCGGGGGCGACGCCGGTGCATGCGCGGGCGATGGCGCTGCGCGCGGTGCTGGTCGCGGCGGGCATTTTGCTGGTGTTCGCGTTGTTCGGCGAAGCCTTGCTGCATGGGCTGGGGATCAGCCTGGCGAGCTTTCGCATCGCGGGCGGGATCATGCTGTTCCTGATCGCGCTGGAAATGGTGTTCGAAAAGCGCACCGAACGCCGCGAGGACCGCGCCGCCAAGGTCGCCGCCGAGCCGCATGAAGACGTCTCGATCTTCCCGATGGCGATGCCGATGATCGCAGGGCCGGGGTCGATCGCCTCGGTCATGCTGCTGATGGGCCGCAATGAGGGGATCGAGCGCTCGCTTGTCGTGCTCGGTGCGCTGGCGACGATCCTGCTGCTGACGCTGGTTTCCCTGCTTGCTGCGGGGCCGATCATGCGCGTGCTGGGGGCCAAGATCGAAGCGGTGATCACGCGGCTGCTCGGCGTGCTGCTGGCGGCCCTCGCCGTGCAGTTCGTGATCGACGGGATCAAGATCAGTCTGGCTTGATCCGCCACAGCCGCAGCGGCGATTTGGCAGGCAACGGCAGCGGCTCGAGCCAATCGAAGGTCTTGCGGTGGGCGAGCTGGTCGTAAAAGCCGCCGGGCGCGCGCACGCGGTAAATCGTCGATTCGGCCATGTTCGGGCAAATCAGCAACATCGTCGCACCGTGGCGCTTGGCGATCGCGCGGAAATTCTCCGGCGTGCCGGAAAAGGCGTGCTGCACGTCCAGGATCGCATCGCCATTGCGGTGATACGGCCCCGCCACCGCATTATGATGCGTGATGGTGATGATGCGCGGCCCCAGATCGACGAAGCTGAAGATCGTCTGCGCCGGATAACGGTTGAGCGGGCTCAGCGCCGTCATCGTCGGGCACGAACCGCTCGCGCGATCGATGATCTGGACGCGCTTGGTTGGCCGGTCGATCGGCAGGAAGCGGAAAGCGAGCCCGGCAAACAGCCCGGAGCCGACCAGCAGGATCACGGCAACCGTCCCGAGCACGCGCACCAGCGGCGAGCGCTGGGCTTGCAGATAGGGGATCAGCAGCCACGCCAGTGCCACTGCGCCGGGCACCGACAGCATCTGCGCGGCCGGCCCTGCGCGCGCTTGCCACAGCAGCAGCAAGGCGGCCCCGGTGACGAACAGCAAGACCGTCGCCCACGCCGCACCCAGCGCGGTGCCGCGCGCGCGCCACGTCGCGATGATCGCGCCGATCACGCCGACCACCGGCATGATCGCGACCGGGAACGCAACGCGGAACGGGTGGACATAGATTGGCCGCGCCTCGCGGATCATGTTGAGCCAGTTCTTCTGCAATTCGGGCGAGGCCTGTTCGGGGCGGCCGAGGCATTGCGGAAAGACCAAAGCGAAGCCGATCACGATCACCGCGCCCGCCGCGATGGCAAGCGCGAGGCGCACCCAGCGATTGGCGGGATTGGACCAGGCCAGTGCGAACAGCAAAGCGCCCGCCATCACCATCACGCTCAGCCATACTGGCGTCAGCGCGTCGCAGCGCAGCGCGGCGTTGCCGTAAGAGGCGAACAGCGCATAGCCGATTCCGCTCCCGGCCCCCAGGCACAGCGCATAGATCGACAAGCGCTGGGCTTCGGCGCGATCCCAGATCCAGCGCAGCGCGAGGATCGCACCAGCGATGGCGGCATAAGGCAGCATCTCCAGCCCGATCGCGAGCGACACCGCGCTCGCCAAGCCGACGATCGCACCGCCGCGTATCCCCTTTGGATCGGACAGGCCCGCCACCGTCAGGCTGAGCATGGCGAGCTGCCAGCCGTGATGATCGATGCGTTCGGGCATGTACATCAAGAGCGTCGCCGAACAGCAGAGCAGCAAGGCGATTGCGAGCGGCCAGGCATAGGGGCTGATCAGGCGCCGGACCGTGGCCCCCAGGCCAAGGATGGCGATGCTCAGCGGCAGCAGCGGGGCAATGCCGCAAGCGAGCATCTCGGCTTCGCGCGCGCCGACGAACGGACGCAGCAGCAGGATCAGCCCGGCGATCGGCAAATCGACGATCCGGCTCCAGTGAATGTCATAGCCGCCGGGCGGGTTCAGCCGATATTGACGCAGATCGTACCAGCCCTGCCCGCCCAACCAGGCGCGCACCTGCATCAGCCGCATATTGTCGTCGGTGTCGCCCAGCTGCAGATAATGGATGCCGACCCAGCGATCGTGGAGGAAATAGACCGCGATACACAGCCAGGCGATCAGGCTCAGACGGATCCAATCCCGATCCACCATGCGCGTCAACGAACCAAGCTTCATCCAAACCGCTTTCCTAGACCGAGATCGCGCTCTACTGCGGCACGCGTAAAGGGCAAGCAAACGTGACGACACTCCTCCAACACGTCGATCGCTGGCGGTCGAACCCGCTGTTCGGCCAAATGGTGCGGTTCGGCATCGCCGGCGGACTGTCGACGGTGCTCTATTCGGCGGTGTACCTGCCGCTGACGCTGTATGTGTTCGAGCGGCAGCATGCGGTCTATGCCGTGCCGTTCGCGTTTGCGGTCGCGGTGACGGCGGGGTTTTTCCTGCACAGCCGCTGGAGCTTCAAAGGGCATGGCACGGGCGCGCGGGGGGCGGCGCAGCAAGTGCAGTTCGTGCTGGTGCAAGCATCGGGGATGGCGCTGAACGCGCTGATCACCTGGATCGGCACCGCCAAGCTCGGCTATCCCGGCTGGGTGCCGCTGCTGCCCGCGATCGTGCTGGCAACGGGGATGACCTTCGTGCTCAACCGCTATCTGGTGTTCAAATAAGATGGGATGCGTCGACCTTGGATAGAATCGTTTACGACCGCATGGCGGCGCATGATTCGACGCATTGGTGGTATCGCGCGCGGCGCGACATCCTGGCCGACTATCTGGCGCGCGAAGGGCATTTGCCGGCCGATGCGCGTATCCTGGAGATTGGCTGCGGCACAGGCCACAATCTGCCGATGCTTGGCGCTTTCGGCACGGTCGAGGCGATCGAGATTGATCCCGCCGCGCGTGCGATTGCCAGTGAGCGGCTGGGCAAGCCGGTTGGTGCTGCCCCCTTGCCCGAGCTGACCGGGGTCGAGCGCGGTGCCTATGATCTGATCGCGGTGCTCGATGTGGTCGAGCATATCGAAGACGATGTCGCGGCGTTGAAGGCGATGGGGGAATGCCTGAAGCCCGGCGGCAAGATTTTGATCGCGGTGCCCGCGCACCAATGGATGTGGAGCGCGCACGATGTCGTCAACCACCATCACCGCCGCTATTCCAAGGCGACGCTGGGCGCGGCGATCGGCAAGGCGGGGCTGAAGCATAATGGCCTGCGCTGGTTCAACTCGCTGCTGTTCCCGCTGGCGGTGGCGTCGCGCGTGGCGGGGCGGATTCGCGGCAAGGACGATAGCGACGATTCGCCGCCGCCCGGGCCGGTGAACGCGCTGTTCGAGGCGGTTTTCCGGCTGGAGCGTCACCTGGTCGGCCGTGTACCGCTGTCGCCGGGCGTGTCGATCGTGACGCTCGCTTCGGTGAAATAAGGGGGGTCACCCCTCCGTTCGTGCCGAGCCTGTCGAAGCACTGCTTTCCGCAAGGTCTGGTTCCTGCGGTGAGCGCTGCCCTTCGACAAGCTCCGGGCGAACGGGCTGGGGCTGGGCTTCGGCGCGATAGCCGAGCGTCGCTCGCCCCTGGATCGGCCCCACCACATCGGCAACCAGATAGAGCGGGCGGCGCTTCGATTCGACATACAGCCGCCCGAGATATTCGCCGATCATGCCCAGCACGAACATCTGGAACGCGCCGAGCAGTACGACGACGAGCATCGTCGAGGTCCAACCCGCGACCGCGCTGCCGCTGAAAAAGCCGACCGCGATATAGAGGAACAGCAGCAACGATGCCGCCGTCAGCGCCAGGCCCAAATGGCTGGCGAAGCGCAACGGCGCGGTCGAAAAGCCGGTGACCGCGTCGAGCGCGAGGCGGATCATCTTGCCGAGTGGATAATTGGTTTCCCCCGCATGGCGCTCGGCGCGGTCATAAGGGAAGGGGATCTGCTTGAAGCCGACCCAGGCGACCATGCCGCGAATGAAGCGGGCCTGTTCGGGCATCGACAGGAAGGCGTCGAGCGCCCGCCTGCTCATCAAGCGGAAATCGCCGGTGTCGAGCGGGATGGCGGTGTCGGTGACGCGGTCGAGCAAGCGGTAGAAAGCGGCGGCGGTGGCTTTCTTGAACAGCGTCTCGCCCTCGCGTTTGCGGCGCACCGCATAAACGACATCGGCCCCCTGCGCGGCCATCGCGGCACGCATGTCGGTCAGCAATTCGGGCGGGTCCTGCAGATCGGCATCGATAATCAGGATCTGCGCGCCCGAACACAGATCGAGCCCGGCGGTGAGCGCGAGCTGGTGTCCGTGGTTGCGCGACAGGTTGACGATCACCAGGCGCGGGTCGTCGGCGGCGAGGCGCTGCATCTCGCCCCAGCTATCGTCGCGCGAGCCATCGTTGATCAGCAGGATTTCGTAATCGTTGCCCACAGCGGCGCGCGCGGCGGCGGTTACGCGCGCATGCAGCACGGCGAGGCATGCCGCTTCGTTATAACAGGGGATGACAACGGACAAAGCGGGGGATGTGGGACGCGACATGCCTGCTGAATAGCGTGTCGTCGCGGTGCCGTCATGGGGAAGTTGTGCGCCGGGGCGAGATCAGACGCGGATGACGCTGTTGACCGCGTCCGCCGCGCGCAGCGCACCGATCACGCGCATCAGATGGTGGACGTCGTGCACTTCGACATCGATCGTATTGGTGTGGAAGCCGGTGTCGCGATTGTCGAGCCGCAAATTGACGATATTGGCCTTTTGCGCGCCGATGATCGTCGCGATCGTGCCGAGTGCGCCAGGTTCGTTCTTGACCTCCACCGAGATGCGGCCAGTCGCGCCTTCGGTCTTGTCACCCCACGACAGATCGACCCAATCGGCGTCGTCGGCGGCGGCGAGGATCGGGCAATCGATCGTGTGCACCTCGATCCCCGCATCGGGACGGCGCAAGCCGACGATGCGGTCGCCGGGTACGGGATGGCAGCATTCGGCGAGATCGAAGGCGACCCCGGCGGTCAGCCCGCGAATCGAGATCGCGCTCGATTGCGGCGGCAAGTCGCGCAACGCGTCGGCACCGGCCGAGCCCGGCATCAGCGCTTCCATTACCGCCGCATCGGGCAAACGACGGCGCGCGATCGCCTCGAGCAAGGCGGCTTCGTCCGCGACCTTCAGCCGCTGCATGGCCATCGCCTGCGCATTGCCGGCGAGCGGGGCAGGCAGGCGCGAGACGAGCTCGTCATACATCTTGCGGCCGAGCGCCTGCGTTTCGACGCGTTCCTTGTGGCGCAAATGCCGCCGGATCGCGGCGCGTGCCTTGCCCGTGATGGCGAAGTTCAGCCAATTGGCCTGCGGCTCCTGCGCCTTGGAACGCAGAATCTGCACCTGGTCGCCATTTTCGATCGTCGTGCGCAGCGGCACGACGCGGCCGTTGATCTTGGCCCCGACCGCCTGGTCGCCCAAATCGGTATGGACGGCATAAGCGAAGTCGATCGGCGATGCGCCCTTGGGCAATTGGTGCAGCTCGCCCTTGGGGGTGAAGGCGAAGATGCGATCCTGGTACATCGCCATCTTGGTATGTTCGAGCAGTTCCTCGGGGCTTTCGGCATTGTCGAGGATTTCGACCAGATCGCGGATCCAGCTCACTTGCGTGTCGGGGCGCACGCGCCCGTTCATCGGGTCCTGCTTGTACGCCCAATGCGCGGCGAGGCCGAGCTCCGCCTCTTCATGCATGTCGTGTGTGCGGATCTGGATTTCGACGCGGGTATTGTCGGCGTGGATAACGCTGGTGTGGAGGGAGCGATAGCCGTTGCGCTTGGGGGTCGAGATATAATCCTTGAAGCGCCCCGGCACCATCGGCCAGCGGCGATGGATGACGCCCAGCGCCGCGTAACACGCCTCCTCGGTCGGCACGATCGCGCGGAACGCCATGATGTCGCTCAATTGTTCGAAGCTGATATGGCGCTCGGCCATCTTCTTCCAGATCGAATAGGGATGCTTTTCGCGACCCGAAATTTCGGCCTCGATCCCGGCGCGCGACAGGAGCAGTTTCAGCCCCGACCCGATCTTGGCGATGCGGTCGCCGCCGCCTTCCTTCAACTGGGCAAGACGCTTGGTGATCGATTCATAGGCTTCGGGTTCGAGCTGCGCGAAGGCGAGCGTCTGCATCTCCTTCATGAACTCGTACATGCCGATCCGCTCGGCGAGCGGGGCGTAGATGTCCATCGTCTCGCGCGCGATGCGTTTGCGCTTGTCGGGATTCTTGATGAAATGCAGCGTACGCATGTTGTGCAGCCGGTCGGCGAGCTTGACCAGCAACACGCGAATGTCGTCGGACATCGCCAGCAGGAATTTGCGCAGATTTTCGGCGGCGCGTTCGTTTTCGGTCTGCGCCTCGATCTTGGACAGTTTGGTTACGCCGTCGACCAGCCGCGCGACCGAGGGGCCGAACAGCCGTGTAATCTCCTCGGGCGTGGCGACGGTATCCTCGATCGTGTCGTGCAGGATCGCGGTCGCAATCGTTTCGTCGTCGAGGTGCAGATCGGTCAGGATGCCGGCCACCTCGATCGGGTGGCTGAAATAGGGGTCGCCATTGGCGCGTTTCTGGCTGCCATGTGCCTGCATTGAGAACACATAGGCGCGGTTCAGCAGCGCCTCATTGGCAGTGGGATCGTAATCGAGGACCCGATCGACGAGTTCATATTGGCGTAGCATCTAGCCCCAAGATGGCGTCTGAGCCTGTTGCTTTGCAACATGTTTAGCCCGAAGGCCAAAAAAACCCCTCCCGCGCGGGCGCGGAAGGGGCAATGCACCTCTCGGGGAGGATGCTTATTTGACGCGGGCGTTGCACTTGGCGAGCGCATCGGCGTCGAACGCCTGACCTGCTGCGGTGAAGGCCGAAAGTTTGCCAGCGCGCTGGGCCACCATTTCACACACGATGACGTCGCGCTGCGGACCCTTGGCGGCGGTGAAGGCAGTGTTGTTCCACTTCCACAGCGTTCCGCTGGTGATGAGCACGGTCTTGGTGGGGGCGGCGACCGGGGTGGCGGCGTAATACGCATTGTCGTCGGCGGCATGGGCGGCCATCGGCGCGAGCAAAGTGGCCGAGGCCAGAACGGCAGCGGCGGCGAGCGTACGAATCATGGCGACGGTCCTCATAAATCAGTTGCTAAGGGCCACCTAAATGCTGCACATGCGAGTTGCAAGTAGAAACGTATATTTCAGTCCCATGACGGGTCAAGATGGGATAAGGTTGACGATTATGGACGAAAAACTGCGCGAACCCTTGCGGGAACTGGTAAAGTGCAGCCTGCCCGCGGCGCTGGAGGCGATGGGGGAACGCTGGAGCTTCATGATCCTGCGTGCTGCGTTTAACGGCTTGCACCATTTCGAGCAGTTCCAGTCCGAACTTGGCATCGCGCGCAACATTCTCGCCAACCGGCTGGGGCGATTGGTCGATCATGGCATCTTGACCCGCACGGCGATGCCCGAGGACCGGCGCAAGATTCAATATGAACTGACCGAGAAGGGCACGGCGTTGCTGCCGACGATGCTGGCGTTGCGGCAGTGGGGCGAGCGCTGGGAAACGGGCTTTCGCGCCAGCCCGGTGCTGGTCGACAAGCGCGACATGCGCCCGATCGCGCCGATCGAGGTGCGCGCCTGGGATGGCCGGGTGCTGACCAAACCCGACTTGCTGTGGGCGCTGCCGGAGGACGTCAATTATGACGAACAGGCGTTGCGCGCCGCCGAATAAGTCGCGGGGGCTGCGACGAAACGCCCTGTAGATTCGCCGATCGATCTTGCGTATCGGTGATGCGTGGCAAGCCTTCACACCTTCGCCAATCCGGCGCGTTTCCTGAAACTGGCGCGTCCGTTGACGCCGCCGCTGTTCTGGGCGGGCGTGCTGTTGATCGCTTACGGCGTGTGGGGCGGGCTGGCGCGGACCCCGCCCGATTATCTGCAGGGCGAGACGGTGCGGATCCTCTACATTCACGTGCCGACGGCGTGGCTCGGCATGGCCGGGTGGAGCGGGATCGCGGTGTCGTCGCTGACCTTTCTGGTATGGCGGCATCCGCTGGCGATGATCGCGGCGCGCGCGATCGCGCTGCCCGGTGCGGCGTTCGCGGCTTTGTGCCTCGCGACGGGATCGATCTGGGGGCGACCCACCTGGGGCACGTGGTGGCAATGGGACGGGCGGCTGACCTCGATGTTGCTGCTGTTCTTCGTCTATCTGGGGTTCATGGCGCTGACCCGCGCCGATGACGATCGCGGCGGCGACGGACGTATTCCGGCGATTTATGGCATTGCCGGATCGGTGTTGTTGCCGATCATCCGCTATTCGGTGGTGTGGTGGAACACGCTGCACCAGGGGCAAAGCATCGGTCTCACTTCCTCCAAGATCGATGCGACGATCCTGTGGCCCTTATGGTTCACGCTCAGCGGCTTCACCTGCTTCTTCGCCGCGATCGTGCTGATGCGGATGCGTACCATTCTCGCGCGGACCAAGGCCGAGGCGCGGATGCGGCGCATGGCGCATGTCGTGGATGTGGCCGTATGAACCCCTGGCCGTTCGTGATGGCCGCTTATGCGCTGACCGGGGTCGTCTCGGTCGGGCTGGCGGCGTGGAGCTTCGTGGCGATGCGCCGGAGCGAGAAACGATGAAGGCCAAGCATCAACGCCTGACGCTGGTGTTGCTCGCGGTCGCGGCGGTCGGCGGGGCGAGCGTGCTGGCGCTGTCCGCGCTGAAGGACCAGGCGGCCTTCTTCTATGCGCCGGGCGATGTGAAGAAGGACGGGCTTCCGCTCGGCCGCGCGGTGCGGCTCGGCGGGATGGTCGCGGATCATTCGATCCAGCGTCTTCCCGACGGCGTGTCGATGCGTTTCGTCGTTACCGACGGCGTCGCCACCGTGCCGGTGGCCTTCAAGGGCATCGCCCCCGACCTGTTCCGCGAGAAATCGGGCGTGGTGGCGGAAGGATCGTTCAACCCCGATGGCAGCTTCACCGCGACCAATTTGCTGGCCAAGCATGATGAGAAATACATGCCGCCGGAGATTGCGGGCAAGATGCACGAGACAAAGACGCTGAAACAATGATCGGCCTGGCACCGCGCGCCTATTTCGCTCCGTCAACCCGGGCTTGTCCCGGGGGCCACCGCGCCGCGTACCGTGTCCGTGCGGTTGGTTGGGCCCCGGGACAAGCCCGGGGTGACGCGCGGGGCGTATTTTGTGGATTGCCAGAGCAATGATCGCCGAAGCTGGCCTTGCCGCTTTGTGGTTCGCCGCAGCGCTCGCGTTGCTGCAATTGGTGCTGGCGGCGCTTGGGGTGTGGCGGACCAGTCGCCTGTCCGTTGCGCAGGGGGCTTCGACAGGCTCAGCCCGAACGGGACAAGAGGGCGACGCCGCGAAACGCCTGCTGACCGATGAGATCATGGCGGCGGTGCGCCCGGTCGCGGTGGTGCAGGGGTTGCTCGCTTTGCTGGCGATGCTGCTGCTGATCACCGTGTTCGCGCGCAGCGACATGTCGGTGCTGCTGGTCGCCGAGAACAGCCATTCGGACAAGCCGATGCTGTACAAGATCGCCGGCGCATGGGGCAATCACGAAGGCTCGATGCTGCTGTGGGTGACGATCCTCGGCATAGCCGGGGCGGCGGTGGCGGTGCTCGAACGCACGCTCGCCAAGCCGACGCTGATCGCAACGCTCGGCGCGCAAGCCGCGATTGCGCTAGGGTTTTACGCCTTCCTGCTATTCTCCTCCAATCCGTTTGCGCGGCTCGATCCGGCACCAGCCGATGGCAATGGCCTCAACCCGCTGCTGCAGGACCCCGGCTTGGCGTTCCATCCGCCAACGCTCTACATTGGCTATGTCGGCATCTCGATCGCTTTCTCCTTCGCGGTCGGCGCGATGATCACGCGCGATGTCGGTCCGGCTTTTGCCCGCGCGATGCGGCCCTGGGTGCTGGGGGCGTGGATCTTCCTGACGCTGGGGATCACCGCAGGTTCCTACTGGGCTTATTATGAGCTGGGCTGGGGCGGCTGGTGGTTCTGGGACCCGGTCGAGAACGCCTCGTTGATGCCGTGGCTGGCGGCGACGGCTTTGCTGCATTCGGTGACGGTGCTGGCGACGCGCGACGGCTTGCGTGCGTGGACGCTGATGCTGGCGGTGGTCGCCTTCTCGATGTCGATGATCGGCACCTTCCTCGTGCGATCGGGCATCCTTACCAGCGTGCATGCCTTTGCGGTCGATCCGACGCGCGGCAGCTTCATCCTCGCCTTGCTCGCGCTGTATATCGGTGGTGCGATGCTGCTGTTTGCGCTGCGCGTCGGCACGGTCAAGCAAGGCAACAGCTTCGATTTCGTCAGCCGTGAAGGCGCGCTGATCGCCAACAATCTGCTGCTGACGGTGATCCTGGGCATTGTGCTGATCGGCACGCTCTACCCGATCGTGGCGGCGGCATTCGGCACACAATTGTCGGTCGGCCCGCCCTTTTTCGACAAGGCCGCCGGGCCGGTCGCTTTGGTGCTGGTGGCGGTGATGGCGGCGGGCCCGCTGTTGCGCTGGCGGCGCGATACGCTGGCGGCGGTGCTCGCGCGAATGACGGTGCCGGTCGCGGCGACGGGCGTGGTGTTGATCCTGCTGGCGACGATCGGGGGCGTGGCCTTGCTGCCGATGCTCGGGCTGGCGTTGGCGGTCGGGCTGGCGGCGGCGAGCTTGGCACCTTTGTGGAAGCGCAACCTGCGCCGCACGCCGCTGTTCACCTATGGCATGGTGGTTTCGCATCTCGGCATCGCGGTGAGCCTGGCCGGGATGGCCTGCGATACGGCGTTCACGCAGGCGACGCTGGTTGCGGCGCGCGTGGGGGAGCCGCAGCATGTCGGGCCGTTCACCGTGACGCTTGATGGGATCAAGCCGGTGATTGGGCCCAACTGGTCGGCGCTGGAGGCGCGGCTCAGCGTGCGGCGGGGCGATGACGGCGCGACCTTCTATCTGCGGCCGCAATCGCGCTTTTTTGCCAATCCGGTGACGGTGACGAGCGAATCCGCGATCGCGACGCGCTGGGACGGGCAGCTCTACACCGTGCTGGGCGAGCCCGACGGCACCGGGCGCTGGCAATTGCGGCTGTGGTGGAAGCCGTTCGTGACGCTGATTTGGCTGGGCGGTGCGCTGATCGCGATCGGGGGGGCGCTGTCGTTGCTCGGGCGGTTGGCGCGTGGGCGACGCGCGGCTTTGCGCGAGGCATATGCATGAAGCGGCTGCTGATCTGGGTGCCGTTCGCGGCGGCGGTCGCGTTGCTCGCAGTGATCGGCTGGGGCCTGTACAAGCCCGCCGACCGCACCATTCATTCGGCGCTGGTCGGGCAGCCTTTGCCCAAATTCGACCTGCCGCCGATCGTGCCCGGCAAGCCGGGGCTGGCGGCGACCGCGTTCGCCAAGGGTAAGCCGCGGCTGCTCAACGTCTTTGCCAGTTGGTGCATCCCGTGCATCGCCGAGGCCCCGCAATTGCTCGCGCTCAAACAGGCCGGGGTCGAGATCGATGCGGTGGCAGTCCGGGACACGCCCGCTGCCATCGCCGATTTCCTGGCCCGCAATGGCGACCCTTATGCCGCGATCGGCGATGACAAGGTCAGTGCGGTGCAGCTCGCGCTGGGTTCTTCGGGCGTGCCCGAGACCTTCGTGATCGGCGGTGACGGGCGGATCGTGCTGCAGCATGTCGGCGACATTCGCGAGGAGGATGTGCCGAGCCTGATCGCGGCCGTAAGGAATGCGCGGTGAGGCGGCTGGCCCTCCTTTTGCTGATCGCGTCCAGCCCGGTTTTTGCCGACAGCAAACAACCGCCCGCGCCGCTCGCCAACGTTCAGCTGAAGGATCCGGCGCAGGAGCGGCAGGCGCAGGCGCTCATGGTCACGCTGCGCTGCGTGGTGTGCCAGGGCCAGTCGATCGCCGACAGCAATGCCGAGATGGCGGGGGACATGCGTTCCCTGGTGCGTACGCGCATCGCGGCGGGGGAAAGCCCGGAAACGATCCGCGCCTGGCTGGTCTCGCGCTATGGCGACTATGTCAGTTACGATCCGCCGCTCAGCGCGCTGACCGCGCCTTTGTGGATCACCCCGCTGGTGCTGCTGGCGCTTGGCGCGTGGCTCGCGCGGGCGAGCTTCAAGAAGCGGCGGCGGGCATGAACTGGGGAATCCTGCTGGTCGTCGGGATTGCGACGGCGGCCCTGTTGTCGGCGCTGGGCGTGTCGCGATCCTTGTGGACGATCGCGGGCGCGGCGCTGATGCTGGGGGCGGCGGGTTTTGCCGCGCAGGGGCCACGCCATGTCCCGGGCAAGCCGGTTGCCGCCGATGTTACACCGATCGCGATCGACCCCGGCATGGTCGCGTTTCGCGACGCGATATTCGCGCTGTCCCCTGCCGACGGCCTGGCATTGGCCAGCGCCGATGCGCGGTTGCGCGATGGCGACGCGCGCGCCGCCATCGATGGGCTGCGCGGCGACATTGCCTTGCGTCCGCGCGATGCGGCGCTGTGGACCGGGCTTGGCTATGCCTTCGCGCTGCATGACCGGGCGGTGTCCCCTGCGGCGAAGTTCGCGTTTCGCCGTGCGGTGCTGCTCGCACCCGAGACACCTGGACCGTTATTCTTCCAGGGCCTCGCTTATGTCGATGTCGGGGATCTGGCGGCGGCGCAGCCGGCCTGGCACTCTGCGCTTGCGGCAACACCGCCGGGTGCGCCGTACCGTGCCGATATCGCCGAGCGGGTGATGGCGCTGGATCGATTCCTGAGAGTGGCGGCGGCGCATTCTACAAAGCCGTGAAACGGAAATCGCGAAAGCGCGCGCTGCCTGTGCCTGCCGCATAAAGCCCCGGGCGCAGCATCAGGAAACCGCCGCGCACATTGTGGTGATAGCCTGACACTTCCATGCCGCGATCGAAGCGTGCCCAGGTGCGTCCGCCATCGCCGCTGGTGTCGAAGGTGACGATGTGGCGATCATTGGTGACGCGCAGCCGCATCCGGTGCCCATGCGGATTGTGCGGGCGGCCGCGCTCCTGGCCATATTGGTGCGTGACGAAGCGCTGCTGATCGAAGCCGAGGCCGCAATAGAGTGTGTCGTCATAGAAGAGCAGCAGCCCGGCGGTGGTGCCGGGATCGATCTCGATATCGCAGTCGAAGCGATAGGCGGTGTCGCCCGCGATTAGCAGCAGGGGCGCCGAATCGACCGGCGCGGTGCCGCTGGCGGTGAGCGTCAGTGTGCCATTGGCGACCGACAGGCGATCGGCCTCGTTGGGCCGCGGGCGGAAGAAGCTCCAGCGCGTGCCGAGCGCTGGGGCCCGGAAATCATCGGACAGGGCCATGCCGTGCGGCATCGCGCTGCCGCCCTTGGGCTTGGCGAGCGGGCGCGACAGATCGCCGCCCATCATTTTGAACCAGCCATCGGCGGTCCAGGCGACGGGATCGAGCAGCGTTTGCCGCCCGAGCGTCCAATAGTCCTTCTCATAGCCGTGATAGAGCGCCCACCAGTCGCCCGCTGGCCCTTCGACCAGCGAGGCGTGGCCGCGCGACCACCAGCGCTCGAATCGGTCGCGCGTGCGCACCAGCGGGTTGGCGGGGCAGTCCTCCCACGGCCCGTGGATCGAGCGTGCGCGGGCGGCGATCACCATATGCCCGGTCGGCGGCCCGGCGGTGCCGCCGACTGCGGTGATGAGGTAGAAATAGCCGCCGTGCCGGACGATCTTGGGGCCTTCGGGCGAGAAGCCCTCGACCACCCAATCGCTCGGATAGTGCCACGGATCATAGACATGCTCGGGTGTGCCGACCGTCGACAGGCCATCGGCGGACAGGCGCACGCGGTCGCCGCCCGACAGGAACAGCCAGCGCGAGCCGTCCTCGCCGACGACATGGCACGGATCGATATGGGCGTGCAGGCCGAGATCGACGGGCTCGCTCCACGGCCCTTCGATGCGATCGGCATGGATCACCCAGATCGAATTGGGCGAGGCCTTGGTCGGGATATAGAGGAAATAGCGCCCGTCATGCTTCGCGAGGCTCACCGCCCAGACCGAGCCGATAGTGCGGTGGAGCGCGGGGCCGATCGGCCGCCAGTTCACCAGATCGCGCGAATGCCACAGGATCAGGCCGGGATAGGAATCGAAGCTGGAGAAGGTCAGGTAATAGTCCTGCCCGTCTTTCAGGATCGCGGGGTCTGGGCGATCGCCCGACAGCACGGGATTGAGGAAGCGCCCGTCGCCGAGATCGGCGATGCGTTGCTGATCCAGCCCGCGCCTGTAATCGGCGGGGGTGTCGGGCGTGGCGGCGGAGGCGGTGGGCAGCAGCAGCGCAGCGCTGCCGCCAGCTGCGGCGAGCGCGTCCCGGCGCGTGAGGCGCATCAAACCCTCCGGGCGCGGCGCGCCAGTTCGTCGCTGCGCATCCGGCCGTGATCGAGCAGCACATGGTGATAGCGCGCCAGCGCTATGCCCGATCGACCGCGTGCGCCGTCTTCGATGGCGAGCGCGAACAGCATTTCGGTGGCGCGCGTCATCGGTTCCTGCGCGACCCGCGCGAGATCGGCGTCGAACGGGGCGAAATAGGCGGGTTCGCCCTGCCACGCGACGATGCGCGCGCGCGCTTCGGCGAGCGAAAGGCCGTGGAGATGGATGGCGAGATCGACCAACGCCCGGCCAATGCGGAACAGTCGCCAGTGGAGATAACCGAGTTCGGCCAGCGGATCGGCGGCGTAGACGCCCGCATCGGCAACACGGCGTTCGATATAGATCGCCCATCCCTCGGCAAAGCCCGGCGCATAATCGAGCCGGAGCGGGTGCGGATCGGCAGCGGCTTCCAGCGGCATCTGCACCATATGGCCGGGGAGCAATTCGTGCGCGACGACGCTCGGCAGGGTGAACGCCGGGCGATCGGCGAGGCGCTGAAGGTCTGGGACGTAGCCGCCCGGCTGGGTGGGCGTGGGCAGCGTGCGATAGCCGAAATGGGCGGCTGCGCGGTCGGCGGCGGTTGGGGGATTCGCGGCGACGTTCAGGCACCAGCGCGGCACCGCGCCGACCACGGCCGGGACACGCGCGCGTAGCTCCACCAGCCACCGGTTCATATCGGCCAAAGCGGCGTCGGGGCTGGCATAAGCCTGACGCGGGTCGCGCCACAAAGCGGAGAAGCGCGCGCCGGTAGTGGCCCCCGCTATCCCCAGCCGCGCGAACAGGGCATCGGCGCGGGCGGCGCAGCAGCGGCGTTCGGCCTCCAGCCGGGTCGCCGCCGCGCGCGGATCGACGTCATTGCCGAGCTTGCGGCGGAGCAAGAGCGTGGCGTGCGCCGGGGTGCGCGGCGGCCCCTTGGCGCGGGGATCGACTGCGAAGCGGCGCACGATCTCGAGGTCGATTGCCAGCCCGGCGCGGGCGGTATCGAGGTCGAGCTGCGCAGACGGGCCAAGGCCGTTCCGGTCATATCCTGCCAGCAGCGACAGCGCTGCTCCCGGATCGTGCGGCAAGGCCGCCGCCGCATCGAGCGCCGCGCGTAAGGGCGCAGGCGGCGTGGCTCGCACGCGCCCGGCCAGCGCCAGCGCCGCGCCACCGGCGAGCAGCGCGCGCCGCGTCGTCATGGCGTGCGATCGGCGATGGCGACGGTGTTGTTCTGCTGGGTGACTTCGGCACCGCCATCAGCCTGTTCGACACGAACCAAGAGCTGTTGCGGGTCGATGCCCGTGGGCACCGTCAGCGTCACCTGCGCGGTTTTGGGGATGAGATCGCCCGGCGCGGCGAGCGGCGGCACGGCGGCGCTGGCGATCCTGCGATCCTGCTGCCACAGCGACACGCGGCCCGCCGTGGTTGGCACTGCGCCTAGGCTGTGGACGGTGACCGTGACGCGCTGGCCCGCAACGCGCACATCGTCGCGGCCAATGCCTAGATCGGGGCGGGTTTCGACCGGCGTGGTGGGTGTCACCAGCGCAAAGTCGAGCACGGTCTCGCCCGGCGCGAAGGTGAGCGGGATCGCGGCGCTGCGCTCCAGCGCGACCGTCGTGCGCTCAGGTGCCGCGCCGCGCTCGGTTGCGATCGACCAGCGTCCGGCGGTGACGTTCCACGCCGTCATCGTCGCGGCTTGCGGGCGGTTGCTGGTGTTATAGGCGATCACCTTGAAGCGGTCGCGCGTCGCGCCGGGCAGCAGAATCGCGACCTGCTCCGCCGCGTCCGGCGTGGCGAAGCGCCAGCTCACCGTATTGCCCGGCCAGGTCTGGTTGCGCTTCAGCGCGATCCCGCCGAGCCGTTCGCGCTGCAGGATGTCGCTTGGCTGTTCGACGCGGTCGCTCCACCAATGGCCGTCGGTGTACATCGCCATATGCTGCATCTTATCGGCGATCGCCTCGCCGTGCAGCGTGGCGAGCACGTCTAGATCGCCCGTTGCCGACCAAGCGGCATAACGGCCGAACGGCTCCTCGCTTTTGGCCGCCCGCGCGCGCAACGCGGTGCCATCGGGCAAGGCGGTGAAGGCGTTTTCGTTGAATTCGGCCAGCCCCGCCGGACTCTTGGCGACCCGCGCCTCGATCGGGCGCAGATATTTGGCATCGCCGGTAAAGCGCCACGCCGCCCAGCTTGCCTGCAGCGGCGTGCTCACCCCGCCGCCATCGCCGACACGCTCGGCATCGCTGCGCCAGTTGATTTCATTGGGGTAGGACCACGCGCCATCGGCCGCCTGTTTGCCATGCGCCATCCAGCCGTCGATCACGCCGGTCACCAGCGCGCGCGCGGGCGTGCTGCCATTATACAGGCCGAGCAGGATCGGCGCGTGCAGCACGGTGAAGCTATAGGGCTTCTGCCATTCCCACGCCCCCTCGCGGTACATCATACGCCCGCCATACCAGTTGCTGGCGAAATGCAGGTGACCCGCCGGGTTCTTCAGGATCACGCCTTGCAACGCCTTGGTCGTTGCCATCAGCCGCTCGATCGAGCGTGGCTCGCCCCAGTTGAGATAGAGCCGCTCGGCATCCGAGTTGAGCCCTTCCTCATAAGCGTGAAGCTCGTCGGTGGCGATGTAGCCGAGGCCGTTCACGCGCATCCCGTTCTTGTACGCGGCATCGGCGAGGGCGCGCAGCGAAGCGTTGATCTTGTCGGGCTCGACCCCCATCAGCGCGAGGCCGGGCCATTGCTGCGTCAAATCGGTATCGTCGGAAATGCCGCCGCCGAAATCGCCATACGGCACCTGGCGATGGTCGATCCACCAATTGACGAACTGGCGCACCAGTTTCAGATCCTCAAGCTGCCGAAACGCCCAGAGCGGCACGCCCGGGGGGGCGGTTGGCTGGGGGACGGCGGGCAGGTTTTCGGGGCGGTAATTGATGTCGGCCCAATATTGGCGCGCGGTCACATTGTCGGGGTCGACGCGCAACAGGTCGGTGATGTCGCCGAACAGGCGCGCGTACAGCGCGGCGCGCTTGGAGGCGGTATGTTCCTCGACCAGAAAGCCCCAATTGTCCTTCACCTGATTGAGCCGGTCGGCGATGTGTTCGGGCAAAGCGGCGGCGCGATCCTTGAACACTAATCGGATCTTCGCACCGTTGAGCGCAGCGGCATCGAAGCCGGGCAGCGCCGAGGCGATGCTGAGATAGAGGCTGTCATTCGAGAGCACGCGGTCGCGCAGATCGAGCCACAGTGTGCGCGGCGTGCCAGCGGGGACGCTGACCGACAGGTCGACCATGTCGCGGCCAGGCCAGATCGGGTCCTTCACGCGGATATTGAGCGGGACCGGCCCGGTGCCGGCGAGCGCGGGCAGATCGATCGCGATGCCGTCGAGCCCGTCATGCAGGTTCTGCCAGCCATAATCGAACGCGCGCGCCAGCGGCTTGTCGGGATAGGCATCGCCAAGGCTGGCCGGGATCAGGATATGGACGATCGGTAGGCCGGGCGTGCGGGCTTGCGCTGGTGCGCCAGCCCCCGCGGCAGCGGCTCCGACAGCGGCCTTGATGCCGGAACTGGGCAAGGCGACGACCATGCTGCGCTCGTCGGGCGCATAACGGCCGGTGATGAAGGATTCGAGGCTGGCGAGCGCGGCGATCCTGGTCGAGGCGGTGGCGTCCACGGTGTAGGAGAGTTTGAACGATCCCGCCGGTTCCGCGCCGGCCTTTACGTCATAGGCCCATAGTTCCTGGATCGGCTGCTCCTTCATCGTGTTGACGAAGCTGAGCGTGCCGCCCTGCCGCTCGGGCACCGCGCTGACGCTGCGGACGGTGCCGTGCGCGCGGGTGGCGAGCGTGGTGGTTTTGCCGCCGTCCGACCATAGCAAGGAGCCATAAGCCGCGCCGCGAATCTCGACGCGGTTGAAGCGTTCGCCGGGTGGTACGGTCAGGTCATAGCGCTTGCCGCCTTCGACATAGACGTTCCAGTCCGGCAGCTCGAAATAATCGTCGCGGCCGGGCAGTCTGGAGCGGTTATAGACGCCGGGCCAGGTCGTCTCGGATATGCCGTCGACGCCCTTCCACATCCACTCCTTCAAATCCTTGGCGTCGGCGAACTCGACCTTGCGCACCGTGGTGACGGGGGCATCGAGCACGGGCGGCGCGCCTGCATCCCAGCCATAACGGTGCAGCCAGGCGGTGCGGCGGGCGGCGGTGTCCGCTAGTGGGGCCGGGGCCGGATCGCGCTTGTCGGCGAGCGCGGCAATGTCGGCGGCGGCCAGCATCCGGTCGTACACGCGAATCTCGTCGAGATCGCTGCCGCGCATGAAATGGTAGCGGCTCTGCACTTGGTGGGGGGAGAGCACGCGCCCGGCGAGGCCGAACTGGTCCAGCCCCGAATCGAGATCGGCGACCTGATCCTTGCACGCGACTTCGCGGCCATCGACAAACAGCCGGACGCCCTTGGTCTCGTCCCAGGCGAAGGCGATGTGCTTCCACGCATCGGCTGCGGGTGTCTGCGGGATCGTCCAGGAGACGCGGATGCGCGACAGGTTCGCGTCGGTGACGAAGGCATCGAAGCCGTGGCCGTTCCAGTCGATCCGCAGGAACGCCATGTCCCAACTGCTGTGATCGGCAAAGCCCGCGCGGAAGATCACGAAGGGCGCGACGCCCAGCGGCTCGCGCGGCCGCCAGAAGAAGCTGAGCGTGCCGCGCTGCGCGCGCATGTTACCGGGTGCCTTCCACGCGACATAGCCGTCATCGGCCCAGCGCGCCGCGCCGCCGATCGCGCCATCGGGCACCACGCTGACGCCGCTGCGGAAATTGGGTACCGGGTCACCCATTGCGGTGTCCGCCGTCAGGCTCGTGTCGGCGGAAACGCGGAACAGCAGGCCGCTCGCATCCTGCGCCGCCGCCGGGGTGGCGACAGCGATGGCCAGCAGGCTCGCCAAGCCGGCCTTACAGCGCATCGACGCGCGCCAGTCGCGGCGAGAGCAGATGGATGACACCGACCGCGATGAGATACACGCTGCCCGCGACCGCGAAGATCAGCGTGTAGCTGCCCGTCGTTTGCAGGATGTAGCCGGTGAATTTGGCCATCCCCATGCCGCCGATCGCGCCGACCATGCCGCCAATGCCGACCACCGATCCCACCGCCTTGCGCGGGAACATATCCGACGGGATGGTGTAGAGATTGGCCGAAAACGCCTGATGCGCCGCCGTCGCCAGCCCGACGATCGCCACCGCCGCCCACAGATTGGCGATATATTGCGCAAAGAAGATCGGCATTACGAGGAAGGCGCAGACCAGCATCGTCGTTTTGCGCGCGGCATTGGCCGACCAGCCGCGCTTCATCAGCCGCGAGGAGGACCAGCCGCCGGCGATGCTGCCAAAGTCCGAGATCAGATAGATCACCACCAAGGGCGGGCCGAAGCTCTTCAAATCGAGATGATAGGCTTTGGACAGGAAATCGGGCGTCCAGAACAGGAACAGCCACCAGATCGGGTCGATCAGGAACTTGCCGAGCGCATAGGCCCAGGTCTCGCGATAGCCGAGCAGCCGCGTCCACGCGATCTTCTGCGCGGGGTCGGCGGGGTCGCTTTCGATATGGGCGAGTTCGGCGGCGCTGAGGCGCGGCTGTTCGCGTGGCCGGCGGTAGATGGCGATCCAGGCGACCAGCCACACCAGGCTCGCGACCCCGGTGACGATGAACGCCATCCGCCACCCGAAGGCGAGCGTGATCGCGGGTACGATCAGTGGGGTCACCACCGCGCCGATATTGGCACCGGCGTTGAACACGCCCGTCGCCAGTGCCCGCTCGCGTGCCGGAAACCATTCGGAGACGGCCTTGATGCCCGCCGGGAAATTGCCCGATTCGCCAAGGCCCAGGACCGCGCGGGCAGCCGCAAACTGCAAGGTCGATCCGGCAAAGCCGCACAAGGTATGGCCAAGCGTCCAGATGATGAAGGCGATCGAATAGCCGACACGCGCCCCGACCCGGTCAACGATCGAGCCGAAGCTGATATAGCCAATCGCATAGGCCGCCTGGAACCAGAAGACGATGTCGGCATAGGCATTCTCGTCCCAGCCGAATTCGCCCGAGATGTTGGGCTTGAGCAGCCCGATCATCTGTCGATCGACATAATTGATCGCGGTGGCGGCAAAGAGCAGGCCGCAAATCACCCAGCGATAGCGTCCGACCGTGCTTGCGTCGGCCGCTATCGTCCCGCTTGCACCCGTTTCGATCGGAAGTTCGGCCGTCGCCATCATCTCTCTCCTGTCGGCGGCCCTGTTTCGAACCTTTGCCGGATCATAATCGCGGTTATTGGGCGGCGATGCTACACGCCACCGTCAGTCGGTTGTCGAAGATGGCCGAAATTTGCGCGCCGATGTGAACTTGGTGGACGCCGCTGACCGCTCCGGACGAAATCCACTGCCCTGCGCTGAGCGCGATGCCACGCTGCGCCATCAGTTCGAACAGGAAGCGCGCGGCTCCGAAGGGGCCATCAAGCATGGCGGCGGCGGTGGCGACCCCGGTCGATGCGCCGTCGATGGTCAACTCGACCGGCCATTGATTGAGGTCGAGGTCGCGCCAGTCGGCAATATCGGGGCCGATCACCAGCCCGTTATTGTTGCCGAAATCGGAAATGGTGACACCGGGGCCATGGTCGTTGATGCCGCCAAAGGGCGAACTGGCGATTTCGATGCCGACACACACCCGGTCGATCAGCGCGGTCGCTTCGGCCAGCGTATAATCGATCTTGGCAGGGTCGGGTGCCGTGCCGATCCGCAGCAGAAATTCCGCCTCTGCCGCCGCGAATCCGCCAGCATAGACGGTCATCGCGCGTGGGGTTTCTCCAGCGTCGAAGGTCTGGTCGGCGAAGATCGGCCCGGCGAGGCGGTCTGCCCCCTCCAGGGGCGGGTTGATCCGCCCGACCTTCCAGCCGGCGATCACGCGGTCGGCAAGCGCAATGGCGGCATCCTGCATCGCATAGGCTTCGGCGAGCGCAGCGGGCATGGTGCCGGGGTAATCGACCAGTGCGGACGCGCTGCGCCGGGCGCTGACAAATTCGGTTGCGACTCGCGCGATATTGTCTTGACGTTTCTTGGCCTGCACGTGGCTTCATCCCCTCATGGATCGCTAGGACGATCTCGACGACTGGGTATGGGAAACCGGTGTCATTGACAAGAGGGATCGCGGATCGGCGCGATCAGCCGGAAAGCGCAGTCGCCCAATCGCCGTCGAACGCAGCCTGCGCGGCGAGCGCGATCGACTGCGCAGCCTCCGAATCTTCGGCCAATGCCCCCGAAAAGCCCAGTCTCGCCGCGATCAGCCGGGCCAACACCGCGCGAGCGTCGCCCGTTGCCGCAAGATCGGCGAGGACGGAGCCCGCCGGGTCCAGGATCGGAACCCCCGCGCGCGCGCGCTGCATCAGAAAGGCGATCCAGCAGCCGAGCGCGGCGAGCACATGGCGCGGCAACCGGCCCTGCGCGCGGTGCGCCGCCAGCGTGTCGCCGAGTCGATAGGGGATCTTCTGGCTGCCATCGGCGGCGATCTGCTCCAGCCGATGGACGATCGCGGGGTTGCGGAAGCGGGCCAGCACCGCCGAACGATAGCCATCGAGATCGAACCCGGCGACGGGCCGCAACGTCGGGATGATGTCGTCGCGGATCATCGCATCGATGAATCCGGCCAGCGTGGCATCGCCCATCGCGTCGGCGACGCTGGTATGGCCGCGCAGCAAACCGGCATAGGCCAGCGTCGAATGCGACCCGTTGAGGATGCGCAGCTTGGCCTGTTCATAGCCCGCAACATTGTCGGTCAACGTCGCTCCGGCGCGGCCCAACGCGGCGCAGACCGGATCGTCGAGATCCTCGATCACCCATTGCGCGAATGCCTCCCGCTGCACGGCGGCGCGGTCTTCGACGCCGAGCACCTCCGCGACATCGGCATAGAGCGCTTCGTCGGCGGCGGGGGTGATCGAATCGACCATCGTGCCGGGCACGCGGACATGCGTGGCAATCCACGTCGCCAGGTCGGGCGCATGCGCCTGGGCAAAACCGATCAGCGCTGCACGCACCTTGGCCCCGTTATTGGCGAGGTTGTCGCACGGCATCACCACGAAGGGCGCAATCCCGGCGGTTTGGCGCGCGGCGAGCCCCGCAATGATCCAGCCGATGACGCTGCGCGGTACAGCAGGCGCGGCCAGATCATGGACGATGTCGGGATGCGAGAGGTCGAGCGTGCCGTCCGCCGTGAGGCAATAGCCCTTCTCGGTCACCGTCGTCGTCACCAGCCGCACTGCAGGGTCGGCGAGCAGGGCAAGCGTCTGTTCTGCGTCGTCGGGGGCCAGAAAGCGGCTGTGAGCACCGATGATGCGATAGGCGGGCGCGATGTCGCGGATGGCGAGCGTGTACAGCCCCTGCTGCTCGGTCAGCGCCGCCACCGTTCCCGCGCTGCGCAGCGACACCGCAGCAATGCCCCAACCCGGCTCGCCGTCGAGCAGCGTATCGATATAGGCCGCCTGGTGCGCGCGGTGGAAGGCTCCGGGGCCGAAATGGACGATCCCGGTGGTCGGCGGTGCGGTGCGGTTGGGGCGGGCCACCTGTGCTGGCACAGTATCGAGCGTGCCATATCCCAAACGCGTCATAAGGTTACGCCCCGCTTCCAGATTGCGATTTCGCGTTCGCCATTACGCTCGGCGGCGGTCGCCGCGCCAGACGCAATCGCGCAGACTTGCGTGGCCAGCGCCTGCGCCACCGTGTCGAAGCCGTGACCGAGAACTTCGCCTGCGTCGAAGTCGATCCAGCCTGGTTTGCGCGTGGCGAGTGCGCTGTTCGAGGCGATCTTGATCGTCGGCACCGGGAAGCCGAGCGGCGTTCCGCGCCCAGTGGTGAACAGAATGGCGGTCGCCCCCGCTGCGGCCAGCGCGGTGCAGGACACGGCATCGTTGCCCGGTGCCTCGAGCAAAGTCAGCCCGGCTCCGCCGACGCGCGCGCCATAGGGGATGACGTGGGATACCGGTGCGCGTCCGGCTTTCTGCACGGCCCCCAGCGATTTTTCCTCCAGTGTGGTGATGCCGCCCGCGACATTGCCGGGCGAGGGATTCTCCGACACCGGCTCGCCATGGTCGAGGAAATAGCGTTTGAAAGCATTGACCATCGTGACGATGCCGTCGAACACGCTTTCGTCGACCGCGCGGTCCATGAGCAGGCGTTCCGCGCCGAACATTTCCGGGATTTCGGTTAGCAACACGCTTCCGCCTGCCGCGACCACGCGCTCGCTGATGCGGCCGACGAGCGGGTTGGCGGTGAGCCCCGACAAGCCATCGGACCCGCCACATTTCACCCCAAGCACCAGCCGGTCGAGCGCGACGGTGCTGCGTTTGCTGCGTGCGAGCGCGACCAGTTCGGCGACCTTGGCCACGCCCTCGTCAATCTCGTCCCCGGCCAATTGCGTGACGAGCGTGCGGATGGCGGAACGCCGTCCCTCCGGGATTTCGCGCAGCAAGGCGTCGATCTGGTTCGATTCGCACCCCAGCCCGACGATCAGCACGCCGCCGGCATTGGGGTGGCACGCGAGCGCAGCCAGGATGCTGCGCGTACCGTCAAGGTCGTCGCCAAGCTGCGAACAGCCAAAGGGATGGGTGAAGGCGTGGACTCCGTCGACGGCACCGTCGGCGCTCTCGTTCACCAATGCGGCATCGGCCTGCGCGGCGATACGGGTCGCGGTGCGCGCGACGCAGCCGACGGTCGGGAGTATCCAGATTTCATTGCGCGTGGCCACGCGCCCGTCGGCGCGGACATAGCCTTGGAAGGTCGCCGCTTCTTGCGCGTCGCTCGTCGGTGCGGGGGGCTTGGGGGTGAAGTGATAGTCGAGCGTCCCGTCGAGCGCGGTCGCCAGATTGTGCGAATGGACGTGCATGCCGGGCGCGATGGCGACGGTGGCCGTGCCGATCGGAAAACCGAATTTCAGCACGGGCGCGCCCGCGGCGATCGGCGCGATCGCCACCTTGTGTCCGCTCGGTATGGCGACAAGCGCGATGACCTCGTGACCGTCGTAAGTGACGGCATCGCCCTCCGACGCAGGTTCGACCAAGGTCGCGACGCTGTCGTCGGGATGCACCAGAAGGGCTTTTGCCACGTCTCGCTCGCTTATTTTGGGTAACCGGTATCAGCCTCTGCCTCAGGCGCGTATCGCTTGGCAAGGGCACCCATGCTCGCCGTAGCGCGCCGTCGGACTAGCCAAGCCGGTCATCCTGGGTTTAAGCCGATGGCATGAAAAGCACCGGACAACCGACGATCAACGATGTTGCGCGGATCGCGGGCGTTTCCAAAAAGACCGTCAGCCGCGTTATAAACCGCTCGCCCTTGCTCAACGACGATACGCGGCGGCGCGTCGAGGATGTGATCGGTGAACTGGGCTATATTCCCAATCCGCAGGCGCGCGCGCTCGCGCTGCGCCGCAATTTCCTGATCGGGCTCGTCCACGACAACCCCAATGCGCAAATGGTGATGAATGTGCAGCAGGGGATTTTGGAGGCGCTGCACGGCACCGAATTCGAACTGGTGGTGCGCCCGGTCGATCGCGGATCGGCGACGATGCTGGTCGATCTGCGGCATTTCCTCGAACGTCAGCGCCTGTTCGGGCTCGTCCTGCTCCCGCCGATCAGCGAGAATGACACGATTGCCAAATTGTGTGCCGAAATCGGGTGTCGCTATGTCCGCATGGGGTCGGCCCCGCTGGACGATAACGATCATATGGTTGCCTCCAACGATTGCGAGGCGGTGCGAGCCGCGACCGAATATCTGATCGAGCAGGGGCATCGCCGGATTGGCCTGATCGCTGGGCCGCATGGTTTCCGCTCGGCGCGCGAGCGACGTCTGGGCTTCGAAGAAGCGCTGAGCAAAGCGGGCATCGCGCTCCCGCGGAGCATGATCGCCGACGGCAATTACACCTTCGAATCCGGGCTGACCGCGGCAGAGCGCCTGCTCGATCTGATGCCGCGTCCAACCGCGATCTTCGCCAGCAACGATGAAATGGCAGCGGGCGTGATGCATGCGGCACGACAGCGCGGTCTCGACATCCCCAAGGATTTGTCGATCGTCGGCTTTGACGATACGCCCGTTGCTGCACACGTCTGGCCGCCGCTGACCACGGTGCGATGGCCGATTGCATCGATGGCGCGCTCGGCGGCGCTGAAGCTCACGGCGGGGTTGGATGGGGAACAGATTGTCGAGGAACCCTCGCTGTTCCTGTCGACCTTGATTCGGCGTGGCTCGGTGGCGGCACCGAGCATATAGATCATCCACTAACGGGGTTGCGACCCAACCTGACACCGGTTACCAGAGCCCGCATAAAACAGTGCGGGGAGGGAGAATGACAATGGCACGGCCGCTCGACCTGAACCCCGATCGCCTGTTTCCCAGCGATCCAACGACGCGGGCCATTGCGCGCACGCTTTACGCGGAAATCGCGGACTTGCCGATCGTCAGCCCGCATGGCCACACCGATGCCGGGTGGTTTGCCGACGACACCGCCTGGACCGACGCGACCGCGTTGCTGCTCGCGCCCGACCATTACATTTTCCGGATGCTGTACAGCCAGGGCGTCGACCTCGACGCGCTCGCCATTCCGCGCCGCAGTGGCGCGCCCGCGACCGATCCGCGCGCCGCATGGCGGTTGTTCGCGCAGAGCCTGCATCTGTTTCGTGGCACGCCCTCGCGGATGTGGCTCGACCATGTCTTTGCCGAGGTGTTCGGGTTCGAGGTGGCGCTCGAGGCAGGTACGGCCGACCTGTATTTCGATACCATCGCCGAGAAGCTGGCCAGTCCGGCTTTCCGCCCGCGCGCGCTGTTCGATCGCTTCAAGATCGACTTTCTGGCGACGACCGAGGGGCCGCAGGACGATCTGGGCGCGCATCACCGCATTCGCGCCTCGGGCTGGGGTGGGCGTGTGGTGACGACCTATCGCCCGGATGGCGTCATCGATGTCGAGCATGAGCAATTCGCAGGCGCAATGGCGCGGTTTGCCCAACTGACCGGCGAGGACGTCCATAGCTGGAAAGGCTATCTCGCCGCGCACCGCAAGCGGCGGGCGGATTTCCGTGCGGCCGGGGCGACCGCGACCGATCATGGCCACCCGACCGCCGCAACCGCCAATCTGTCGCCTGTCGAAGCCGAAGCCTTGTTCGGCAAGATCGTCGGTGGGAGCTGGACCGCTGCCGATGCCGAGCTGTTCCGCGCGCAGATGCTGACCGAAATGGCGGCAATGTCGGTCGACGATGGCATGGTGATGCAAATCCACCCCGGCTCGTTCCGCAACCACAATGCCGGACTGTTCGCGAGCCACGGACGCGACAAGGGGGCCGACATCCCCATGCGCACCGATTATGTCCATGCGTTGAAGCCGCTGCTCGATCGTTTCGGCACCTCGACCGAGCTGTCGATCATTCTCTTCACGCTCGACGAGAGCGTGTACGCGCGCGAACTCGCACCGCTGGCCGGGCATTATCCGTGCCTGAAATTGGGGCCATCCTGGTGGTTCCATGACAGCCCCGAGGGGATGCGCCGCTTCCGCGAGATGACCACCGAGACGGCGGGTTTCTACAACACGGTTGGTTTTAACGATGATACCCGCGCCTTCCTGTCGATCCCGGCGCGGCACGATGTCGCCCGGCGCGTCGATTGCGGATTCCTCGCGCGCCTGGTGGCCGAGCATCGCCTTGAGGATTGGGAAGCCGCCGAACTGGCGCAGGAACTGACCAGCGGCCTCGTCCGCCGCGCTTATCGTATCGATTCCCCAGAAATCGCCGCCAAAGCGGCCTGACCCCGGAGAGCCCCATGTTCGACCGCACCTATTACGCCACGCATCCCGACATGATGGAATGCGTTTCCAATGAGGAATTGCGCGATCGCTATCTGATCCAGGACCTGTTCCGTGCGGGCGAATGCGTGCTCAACTATACCCATGCCGATCGGTTCGTGATCGGCGGCGTGGCCATTGCGGATGCGGCGGTGAAACTGCCCGACCAGACCGAGCCGGCTTCGGCTGCCGGACACCCGTTCCTGGAGCGGCGCGAGTTGGCAGTGGTCAATGTGGGTAGCGCGCAGGGCACGGTCACGGTCGATGGCGAGGTGTTCACGCTCGGCAATAAGGATTGCCTGTACGTGACGATGGGCGCGAAGGACGTGGTGTTTTCCGGCGAAGGCGCGCGTTTCTATCTGGCCTCGTGCCCGGCGCACAAGGCGTTCGCGACGCGCGTGATTTCGGTTGCCGACGCAACCAAGCTGGAGCGCGGCAGCCTCGAGGAATCGAACGAGCGGACGATCTACCAGATGGTCATCCCCGGCATTTGCGACAGCGCGCAATTGGTGATGGGGCTGACGGTGCTGAAGCCGGGCTCGGTGTGGAACACGATGCCGCCGCACATTCATGAACGCCGCAGCGAAATCTATTTCTACTTCGAACTCGACGGGCCGAACGACCGCGTGTTCCATTATATGGGCGAAGGCGAAGCGCTGCGGCACATCGTGATGGCCAATGAAGAAGCGGTGATCTCGCCGCCCTGGTCGGTGCATATGGGGTCGGGCACCAAGGCCTATGCTTTCATCTGGGCGATGGCGGGCGAGAATCAGGATTATACCGATATGAGCGTGCTGGATATTTGCCAGCTGGCGTGAAGCTCCCCTCCCGCGCGCGGGAGGGGCTGGGGGAGGGCAGCGCGCAGGTCCTCTCCATTCCCCCCTAACCCCTCCCGCAAGCGGGAGCGGAGAAGGACCGAGATATGAACAATCCCTTCGATCTCTCCGGCAAGGTCGCCGTCGTCACCGGGGCCAATACCGGCATCGGTCAGGCGATCGCGCTGGCGCTTGCTGCGGCGGGGGCGGACATCGCCTGCGTCGGCCGAACCCCGGCGGACGACACCGTGCAACAGATCCGCGCGCTGGGTCGTCGCGCCGAGATCATCTCGGCCGATCTTTCCACGATCGAGCCTGTGCAAAGGGTTGTGGATGAGGCTGTGGATAAGCTTGGCGGGCTCGACATCCTCATCAACAATGCCGGGATCATCCGCCGCGCCGACGCGGTCGATTTCAGCGAGGAGGATTGGGATGCGGTGATCGACACCAATCTCAAATCGGTGTTCTTCCTGTGCCAGGCGGCCGGGCGGCACATGATCGCGCAAGGGGCTGGCAAGATCGTCAACATCGCGTCGATGCTGACCTTTCAGGGCGGCATTCGCGTGCCGAGCTATACCGCGTCGAAGAGCGGCATTGGCGGGCTGACCAAGCTGCTTGCCAATGAATGGGCGGGCAAGGGCATCAACGTCAACGCGATTGCGCCGGGTTATATCGCGACCAACAATACCGCCGCCTTGCAGGCCGATGAGACCCGCAACCGCGCGATCCTGGAGCGGATACCGGCGGGCAAATGGGGCGATCCGGAGGATCTGGGCGGGGCGGCGGTGTTCCTGTGCAGCCGCGCGGCGGATTATGTGCAAGGGCATATTCTGGCGGTCGATGGCGGTTGGCTGGCGCGATAAGGGAAGAACGGGCCCTCACCCTTCCCACCCGGCGGTGCCGGGCGGGCCCCTTCCCTCTCCCGGTGGGAGAGGGAGGGAGGCGCGAAGCGCCGGAAGGGTGAGGGTGACGTTGAGGGGATTTGCATGAGTACGTTTCTGGCTTTCGGGGAAATCATGCTGCGCCTCTCGCCGCCGGGGCGCGAGTTGCTGTTGCAGACGCCCAAGCTCGACGTGTGGGTTGCCGGGGCCGAGGCCAATGTTGCGGGGGCGCTGGCGCGGCTCGGACACGATGTCGCCTTTGCCAGCGTGGTACCCGACAACGATCTGGGGCGGGCGGCGCTGACCTATTTGCGCGGTGCCGGGGTCGCGACCGCCGGTATCCAGCTCCGCGGGGACCGCATGGGGCTGTATTTCGTGACCTCGGGGGCAGGGCTGCGCGCGACCGAGGTGATTTACGATCGCGCCGGGTCGTCCTTCGCCGAAACGCCGAGCGACGCCTGGGACTGGGACACGCTGCTGCATGGCGTCGATCGGCTGCATCTGTCGGGCATTACCCCGGCACTAGGGCCGGTGCCCGCCGCGAGCGCGATTGCGGCGGCGCAAGCCGCGGCGGCGCGCGGCATTGCGGTGTCGTTCGACGGCAATTGGCGCGGCAAATTGTGGGAGCGCTGGGACAGCGATCCGCGCGGCATCCTCACGCAACTCGTCGCGGAGGCCGATTTGCTGTTCGGCAACCACCGCGACATTGCTCTGCTGCTAGGGCGCGATTTTGGCGGCGAAGGCGAGTCGCGGCGGCGCGAGGCGGTCGAAGCGGCGTTTGCTGCCTTCCCCAAACTCCAGACGATCGCCTCGACTGCGCGGCATGTCGAACATGTCGATCTCCACCGGCTGTCGGCGCGCATCGATACCCGTTCGGGATCGGCGCAGACCGAGGAGGTCGTGCTGGCCGGGATCGTCGACCGGATCGGTGGCGGCGATGCCTTTGCCGCGGGTGTGTTGCATGCGTTGCGGCGCGGTGGCGACAGTGCGGAGGCGGCGCGCACCGGGCTCGCGCTGGCGGCGCTGAAACATTCCCTTCCGGGAGATGCGAGTCTGTTCCGCCAGGCCGATATCGATGCCTATCTCGCGGGCGGGCTGGATGTCCGGCGCTGATCTCACCCGCCGCACACTGATCGGCAACGGCGTGGCGGCAGCGCTGGCCGCTGCCGCCACGCCGTTGCGCGCGGCGCGGGCCCCGCACGTTGCGTGCGCTGCGGGGCGATTTGTTGGCACAAAGGAGCTGAACGGCGTCCGCAGCTATCGCGGCATCCGCTACGGGCGCGCCGAGCGTTTTCGCGCGCCGACACCCTTCGCTTATGGGCCCTCGCCGCATCCGGCCGACACGTTCGGCCCGGTCGCGCCGCAAGCGGGCACCACCTATGGTCCGCAAAGCGAGGATTGCCTGTTCCTCAACATCTGGACGGCGCAGCCGGATCGCGCAGCCAAGCTGCCGGTGATGCTCTATATTCACGGTGGGGCCTATTCCGGCGGCAGCGTAACCGATCCGCTCAATGATGGCGCGGCACTGGCGGCGCGTGGCGATGTCGTGGTGGTGACGGTCAACCACCGGCTCAACGCGCTGGGCTATCTCTATCTCGCGCGGCTCGACTCGCGTTTCCCCGATAGCGGCAATGCCGGGCAGCTCGACCTGATCCTCGCGCTCAAATGGGTGCGTGACAATATCGCGGCGTTCGGCGGTGATCCGGCGCGGGTGATGGTGTTCGGCCAGTCGGGCGGAGGCGCGAAGATCGCGACCATGCTGGGGATGCCCGCCGCGCGCGGGCTGTTCCACCGCGCCGCCACGATGAGCGGGCAGCAAGTGACCGCTTCGGGGCCGCTCAACGCCACTGCGCGGACGCGGGCGTATCTCGCGCGGCTCGGGGTGGACACGCGCGAGCTGTCGCCGCTGCTGGCGATGCCGCAGGACCGCTTCGTCGCCGCACTCGACACGGCCGACCCGATCCTTGGCGGCGGCGTTTATTTCGGGCCGGTGCTCGATATGAAGTGGCTCGCGCGGCATCCGTTCTGGCCCGATGCCAACCCGCAAGGCCTCGATATTCCGCTGATCCTGGGCAATGTCCGAGACGAGACCCGTGGCTTTCTCTCACCCGATTCGGACAAGGTGCGCGGGCTCAACTGGGATAATGTCGCCGCGCGAATCGCACCGGAATTGCGGATCGACATTCTGCCCGAATGGGTGGTCGAACAGTATCGCGCGCACTTCCCGGCATGGTCGCCGACCGAGGTATTTTACGGCGCGACCACCGCTGGGCGGAGTTGGCGCGGACAAGTGATCGAGGCCGAGGCACGCGCAAGCGCCGGGGCTCCGGCCTTTGTCTATCAAGTCGATTTCACGTCGCGCCTCGACCCCCGACGCGGGGCCTTTCACACCATCGACATTCCGCTGGTCTTCGGCACGATCAGCGCGAAGGGCTCGCAAACCGGGACGGGGGCGGATGCGCAGGCGGCGTCGCGGGCGATGCAGGACAGCTTCGTCGCCTTCGCCCAAGCCGGGGACCCCAATCATGCCGGGCTTCCGCAATGGGCCCGCTACGATCTTTCGCGACGCGCGACGATGGTGTTCGATTCAATACCCCATAGCGAGGACGATCCCCGCCGCTGGCAGCGCGAACTGTTCGCCCGCATTCCCTATATTCAGCCGGGTACTTAAGCCAAAAAGCCGATTGACACCGGTTACCAAACGCGACATTTAGGCGTCAGGATGAGTTGCCGAAGAGCGACCATCGGGCAGGAGAGGAGCGATGCGCCGCAATAGTGCACCTTTCCCTTCCTCTGCTCGCCATTCCGCCGCCAATTTGCAGGCGCGGCATGGCTACCGGTGTCAATCGGCGTCGCGGGACAGCGACGCCCAGGGGGGATGAAGAATGCGCAAGATTTCTGCGGCAGCGACGGTGCAGCACGGTGTCTCGGTAGGCGCGCTTGCGCTCGCACTGTTCTTGCCAAGCGTTGCCTTGGCGCAGACCGAGCCGACGCCGTCCGCGCCTCCGGCCAGCGAGGATACGGGGCAGGACATCGTGGTGACCGGCTTCCGCCAGTCGCTCCAGGCGGCGCTCAACGTAAAGAAAAACTCGGTCGCAGCGGTCGATTCGATCGTCGCCGAGGACATCGCCAAATTCCCCGACCAGAACCTTGCCGAATCGCTGCAGCGCATCCCGGGCATTTCGATCCAGCGCGATGGTGGCGAAGGGCGTGCGATCACCGTGCGTGGGCTTGGCGCGCAATTCACCCGCGTCCGCGTGAATGGTATGGAAACCGTCGCGACCTCGACCGACGGTGCCAGCGCCAACCGCGACCGCGCGTTCGACTTCAACGTATTCGCGTCCGAACTGTTCAGCTCGCTGGTGGTCCATAAGACCGCCGAAGCGTCGCTCGACGAAGGGTCGTTGGGCGCGGTCGTCGATCTCAACACGGGCAACCCGCTTGGCGGCAAAAAGGCGGGTTTCTCGGGCGCGCTGTCGGTGCAGGGGTCGTATAACGACCTCGCCAAGACGCTCGGGCCGCGCGTCGCCGGGCTGCTGTCCTGGCGGAACGAGGCGGGCACCTTCGGCGCGTCGGTTTCCGCCGCATATTCGAAGGTCAACACGCTCGAACTCGGCAACAACACGACACGCTGGGCGCAGGCCCAGTTCGACTCGGTTGACGGTACGCCGTGTTATTACAACACCACCGGTTCGGGAGCGGCGCAGGCCTTTACCACGCCTGCGGCCAATAGCGGCGGCGTCTATCGGCAAAGCGCGGCGTGCGACAAGGCAGCGCAGGCCTTCCATCCGCGAATTCCGCGCTACGGTGTGATCAAGCATGATCGCGAACGCCTGGGCATCACTGCCAGCGTGCAGTTCGCGCCGACCGACAAGACCAAGATCTCGATCGATGGCCTCTACTCCAAGTTCAAGGAAACCCGCGAGGAGGAATGGCTGGAGGTGCTGGCGCGCAGCAACGAGCGCTCGATCGACCTCGTCAATCCGGTCTACGATGCGAACAATAACATCGTCTCGGCGACGCTGAACGATGCATATAATCGCAACGAGCATTATCTGCGCAAATCGAGCACCGAATTCTATCAGATCGGCGGCACCTGGGATCAGGACGTAACCGACAAGTTCCGCTTCACTTTGTTGGGCGGGCTGTCGAAATCGGATGCGAATATCCCGGTCGAGACGACCATCCTGCTGGACAACAAAGCGGCGCAGGGCTTCAAATACGACTATACCAACATGTCGAACCCCAGGCTGAGCTATGGCAGCAGCGTGACCGACCCGAGCGCCTACCAGCTTTCCGAAATTCGCGATCGTCCGTCGGAGACCGTCAACAAATTCCGTACCGTGCAATTGCGCACCGAATGGGACGTGGCCGATGGCTTCCAGATCAAGGCGGGGGGCGTCTACCGCAAGTTCACCTTCGACACCGTGGGCTTCACCCGCGATACCGTGGTGTGCGGCAATGGCGGCAAGGATCTGGTGCTCGGCACGCTGACCTGTTCGCCATCCTCGCAATTCGGGTCGGGCGCGGTTTACGGTTTCCCGGTGACGGCGGCGCTGACCGATCTGGTCAATCTGGGTTCGGCCGGGCAGCCGTCCGGCGCGACCTCGCAATATGTCGTTGCCAACATCCCGGCGGCGGCGACCCTGACCAACCTGTATAATCGCGCGCTGGTCGTCGATGCCGGCAATACCCGCAGCGTTTCGGAAAAGGTGACGGGCGGGTATCTGGAATTCGATACCAAGGGCGCGCTCTTCGGGCTGAACTATGCGTTCAATGCCGGGGTGCGGTATGTCCATACCGACCAGAGCTCGACCGGTCTTGTCAGCGGCACCGCCGCCACGGTCCAGCGCTCGTACGACGATTGGCTGCCGGCGCTCAACGTGGCCTTCTATCCGACCGACAAGATCATCGTGCGCGGCGCGGTCGCCAAGGTGATGACGCGGCCGACGCTGGGCAACCTTACGCCGGGCGGTACGGTGGACGGGTTCAACTACAAGATCAGCAACGGCAACCCGTTCCTCGATCCGTTCCGCGCGACGGCGTATGATATCGCGCTGGAATGGTATTTCGCACCCCAGTCGATCGCGTCGATCGCCTTGTTCAAGAAATCGATCGACAGCTTCCCGGTGTCGAACACGCTGACCCAGACCTTCGCCTCGACCGGATTGCCGAAATCGGTCTTGCCGCCCAGCTCGCCGGCCTACATCAATTTCGATCCCAACCAGCTCTACACGGTCAGCACGACGGTGAACGGCACCGGTGCGTCGCTGAAGGGCATCGAGCTGTCGGTGCAGGCACCGTTCAAGTTCCTGCCCGGCTTCCTCAAGAATTTCGGCGGCATTGCGAACGCGACGTTCATCGACAGCAGCGCGACCTACGGCGTGGTTGGGCCATCCAGCCTGGTCTGCGCGACGCAGTTCACCTGCAAGCTCGTTGCGCCGACTGCGGTGCAGCGGACCTCGACGCTGTTCGGCCTGTCGAAGAAAGCGTTCAATGGCACGCTCTATTATGAGGACGCCAAGTTCAGTGCGCGCGGTTCGATCAGCTATCGCGGGCCCTATGTCGACCAGAATAGCGGCACCGGCAACGTGTTCGAAGGCTATGCCGCGACCACCAATTTCGACGCCTCGGTGCGCTATCGCCTGACCAAATGGCTTGAGGTTTCGGTCGAGGGCACCAACCTGACCGACACTTATCGCTATCGCTACACCGATGTCGATGCGAACCGGAATTATGAGAACAACCATTTCGGCCGCACCATTCTGTTCGGCGCGCGTGTGAAGATGTAAGCTTGGAAGACCCTTCCTCCCCGTTCGGGCGTTGCCAAAGCTATGGCGACGCCCGTTCGTTTTTCCAGAGAATGCCCGTGATCGACCGTCGCAGCGCCATCCTCGGGACACTGGCGAGCGGGTGGGCGGCGCGCGGGCTTGCGCAGACGCCGCCGCCACGGGTTGGCGGTGCCGCACCGGCGACGGCGCTGCCCGAACCCGACGAAACGTTGGACCTGTGGCCCAAGGGCGCGCCGGGCGCGCCGCCAACACTCCCGCTGGAGACCGTCGACGAGCGCAGCAAGGATCGCACGCTGAACGACCGTGCGGTGCAGGGCATCAGCCGCCCGCGCCTGGTCGTGTTCCGCCCGGCGACCCCCAATGGCGCGGCGCTACTGGTGACGCCGGGCGGGGGCTATCGCCTGGTGGTGATCGACAAGGAAGGCTATGAGATCGCGCGCTGGCTCGCGGCGCGCGGCTTCACCGTGTTCGTGCTGTTCTATCGGCTGCCGGGGGATGGCTGGGCGGCCGGACCGGACGTGGCGCTGGCCGACGCGCAGCGCGCGCTGCGGCTGATCCGCGCGCGGGCGGCGGACTATGGCATCGTGCCCGAGCGCGTCGGCGCGATGGGCTTTTCGGCGGGCGGGCATGTCTGCGGCGATCTGGCGACGCGCTTTGACACGCCGGTCTATGCGCCGGTCGATGCCGCCGACCGCCTGAGCGCGCGTCCGTGCCTCGCCGCGCCGATCTACGCCGTGCAGGCGATGACGGCGGACCTCGCCCATGCTGGCTCCCGCGCGCTGCTGCTGGGGCCATCGCCGAGCGCGGCGCTGGAACGGGCGCACTCGACCGCCGCCAACGTGTCGCCACGCACGCCGCCCTGCTTCCTGCTCCATGCCGAGGATGATGGGGTGGTGAAGGTGGAGAACACGCTGGCGTTTCGCGCGGCGTGCGTGCGCGCGGGCGTGCCGGTGGAGATGCATCTGTTCGCCCAGGGCGGGCACGGCTTTGGCCTGCGCGGCACGGTGGGCAAGCCGGTGGCGGCGTGGCCGGAGTTGTTCTTGAGCTGGGCGCGGACGCAGGGGTTTGGGTGACGCCTCCTCATAGGAATTTCGCGCGAGGGTTGGGTGGCTCGGCTGCCGCTTCTCAAACCCTTCCCGAGAAACAAGACTTGCCCCGGTGCCGATGGACCTGCCCTGCGCTGGCCGAGCGGTGTCGCTCGGCGAGGCGGGGGGATCATGCGAGATAGGTTCGCACGGCGTTTCTTTGAACTATCCCCTTCCGTTCGTTTCGAGCATCGTCGAGAAACCCGGCACAGCGCATGTGGCTGTTTCTCGACTTCGCTCGAAACGAACGGGTTACGGTAGTGTGATCGCCCTGTTGAGGGTCACCCCATCAAAAGCCCATGCTCGATCTTCGGCAGCACGTGCCGCGCGAACAGATCGGCTTCGGCGGCGTGGGGGTAGCCTGAGAGGATGAACGCTTCGATGCCCATGCCGCGATAAGCGTTGAGCTTGGCGAGCACTTGATCGGGATCGCCGACGATCGCAGCGCCACAGCCCGAGCGGGCGCGGCCGATGCCGGTCCATAGGTTGGCTTCGGCATAGCCGTCATCGCCCGCATTTTCGCGCAGGGCGGCTTGCGCGGCGACGCCAGCCGACTGCGAATCGAGCGATTTGGCGCGGATCGCGGCACCTTCGGCTGCGTCGAGCTTGGAGAGCAGGCGGTCGGCGGCGGTGCGCGCTTCGGCTTCGGTCTCGCGCACCACGACATGCGCGCGGTAGCCGAATTTCAGCGTTCGCCCATAAGCGGCGGCGCGCGCGGTCATGTCGGCGATGATCGCGGCGACGGCCTCCTGCCGGTCGGGCCACATCAGGAACACGTCGGCACCCTTGGCGGCGGCGTCGCGCGCATCGGGCGAGAGGCCGCCGAAATAGAGCAAGGGCACCTTGCCCGAGACGGTACGCAAGCGCGGCGGATCGACCTTCAGCTTCCAGAACTCGCCATCATGGTCGAGCGGCTGGCCGTTGAGCAATGTGCGCAGGATGTGCATCGCCTCGACCGTGCGGGCGTAGCGCGGCGCGGAGCCGAGCGTCTCGCCGGGCATCTCCGACGAGATGATATTCACGCGCAGGCGACCGCACAGCATCTGGTCGATCGTCGCGATCTGGCGGGCGAGTTGCGGTGGCCAGCTTTCGCCGACGCGGACCGCCATCAACAGAGCGAGGCGGCGCAGCATCGGCGCGATCGCGGCGGCAAAGGCGGTGGTGTCGATGCCCAGCGCATAGCCCGAGGGCAGCAGGATATTGTCGAAACCGCCGGTCTCCGCCTGCAGCACGATGTCGCGGCAATGCGCCCAGCTCGATTGCAGTTGCGCATCGGGGACGCCGAGAAACTCGTAATCGTCATCGCACAAAGCGGAAAACCAGCTGATTTCGCAAGGCGGCAGCGCGGTCATGGCAGGCGCTCCCCGCGCGACGCGACCAGCACGTCATACCAGCTCTGGCGGGTGAAGCGGACCTTATAGACCTCGGCGATCTCGGCGATGCGCGCGAGATTCTGCGTGCCGACGATCGGGATCGGGCGCGCGGGGTGCGCCATGATCCAGGCATAGGCCGCCGCGGCGCGCGAGACACCCGCCTCCTGGGCGGCGACATCAAGCGCGACCGCGACCGCTTTCGACCGGTCATCCTCGGGCGCGCCGATCCGGCCGCCGCCGAGCGGCGACCAGGCGAGCACGGCGATATCGCGCTCCATCGCCAGATCGAGCAGGCCGTTTTCGATCGGCCCCAGTTCGAGCGGCGACAGTTCGGGCTGGAGGCTGGCGAGCGGGATCGTCAGGAAGGATTCGAGCGCGCGCGTCTGCGCCAGCGTGAAGTTGGAGACGCCGACCGCGCGGACCTTGCCGGCGCGCACCATGTCCTCGAGGGTGCGCGCGACTTCCTGCGGGTGGGCGAGGATGTCGGGGCGGTGGATCTGGTAGAGATCGACCTGATCGACCCCGAGCCGGGTGAGCGAGGCGTCGAGCGCTTGGCCGAGATACGCGGCGCTTTGGTCATAGGGGAATGGCGGGCGGATGCCGCCCTTGGTCGCCAGCACCATCTGCGCGGCGAGGCCGGGGGCTTCGGCAAGCACTTGCCCCAGCAGCAGTTCGGCATCGCCAAAGCCGTCGGCACCATCGAAGCCGTAAATGTCGGCGGTGTCGAACAGCGTCACCCCGGCGGCGAGCGCCGCCTCGATCCGTGCGCGCGCTTCCGCTACCGTCGCATTGGCGAAACGCCACATGCCCCAGGCGATCGGGCTGACCTGCACTCCGCTCTTGCCGAGGGCGCGCAATTCGGGTGTAAGTATGATTTCAGACATCGTTGTCATATAGAGGCGAAGACCTTAATGGAGCAAGTGCGTTACGGTCTGGTCGGCACCGGCATGATGGGGGTCGAGCATATCACCAACCTGGCGATTACGCCGGGGGCGGTGGTGACCGCGATTGCCGATCCGGTGGCGGAATCGATCGGTTGGGCGACGGCGGCGCTGGGCGATCGTGCGGGCGCGGCGGCGGTGTTCGACTCGGTCGAGGCGCTGGCGGCGAGCGGGCTGTGCGACGCGGTGATCGTGGCGAGCCCCAATTATACGCACCGCCGCGTGCTCGAGCCGTTGTTCGATGCCGGGCTCCACATCCTGTGCGAAAAACCGCTGGCGACGACGCTCGACGATTGCCGCTGGGTGGTGGCGCGCGCCGCGCAGAGCGACCGCGTGTTCTGGACGGCGATGGAATATCGCTACATGCCGCCTGCCGCCGCCTTTATCGAGGAGATCAAAGGTGGCGCGATCGGGCGGTTGCAGATGCTGTCGATCCGCGAGCATCGCTTCCCGTTTCTGGTCAAGGTGGCCGACTGGAACCGCTTCAGCCGCAACACTGGCGGCACGATGGTCGAGAAATGCTGCCATTTCTTCGACCTGATGCGGCTGATCACCGGCAGCGAGGCGGTGCGCGTCTATTGTTCGGGCGCGATGGACGTGAACCATGTCGATGAGCGTTATGGCGGCGAGACGCCCGACATTATCGACAACAGCTATACGACTGTGGATTTCGCGAACGGCGTGCGTGCGTTGCTCGACCTGTCGATGTTTGCCGATGGCGCGGAGAATCAGGAAGAGATTACCGCCGTGGGGGACGCAGCCCGGCTCGACGTGCTGATCCCGGAAGGCGCTTTGGTGCATTCCCCGCGCGTCGGCTTCCGCAACGCCAAGCAGGTGACGCGGCGCGTGATCGAGGTCGACCAGGCCGCGCTGGACGCGGGGAGCCATCACGGTTCGACCTTCTACCAGCATCAGCGCTTCAACGCTGCGGCGCGCGGGGCGGGGCCGGTCGAGGTCACTGCGCGCGATGGCATGATGGCGGTCGCGATCGGCACCGCCGCCGAGATCAGCGCACGCGAACATCGCGTGGTGGAGATGGCCGAACTGGGGTTCTGACGCCAAGCCGAGCTTTACGGCGGACAAGTATGACAGCGATGTCCGATCCGCGAAAAGAATAATACCCATCGCCAAGATGGGATTTCGAAGGAGGGATAGGATGAAAGCACTTTACCTGACGGGTGCGGCTGCGCTCGCGCTGGTGGCGGCCTCGCCGGGTTCCGCACAGACTGCGCCCGCGGCTGCGTCAGCGAACCAGCAAGCAGAGGGCGACCCCGGCGACATCATCGTTACCGCGCAGAAGCGCTCCGAGCGTTTGCAGGACGTGCCCCTCGCGGTCACCGTTATCTCGGGTGATGCGATCGCCGCGCAGGGCAAGACCAGCCTGGAGGGCGCGCAATATCTGGTGCCGTCGCTCAATTTCCTGAAATCGGGCACGACGCTCAACCAGTCGCTGTTCCTGCGCGGGGTCGGCACCTCGACCTTCTCGATCGCGGGCGAGCCGTCGATTTCGACGGTGGTCGATGGCGTGGTGTATAGCCGCGCGGGCGAAGCGTTTGGCGACCTGGTCGATGTCGACCAGATCGAAGTGCTGCGCGGGCCGCAAGGCACGCTGTTTGGCAAGAATGCGAGCGTCGGCGTCATCAACATCATCTCGAAAAAGCCGACCGCCAGCTTTGGCGGCTATGCCGAGGCGGGGTTCTTCACCGACAGCGAATATCGTGCGCGCGCCGCGATCAACGTGCCGATCGGGCAAAATGTGCGCTCGCGGCTGACCGGCTTCTACACCAATTATGACGGCAATATCCGCAACGTGACGACCGGCAAGCTGGTCAACGGCTTCGAACATTATGGCGGGCGGTTGCAGGTCGATGCCGATGTCGGGTCGAACGTGAAGCTCGCCTTCATCGCCGATTATCACCGCAACAATGATGATTGCTGCGGTGAGGTGATCGCAACCGGGCCGATCAACACCGCGACGGGTGCCGTCACCACCAATGCCTCCAGTGCCGCTTTGCCGACGCCGCGTGGCACCGATACCCGCGAACTCGCGCAGAATCTGACGACGCGGACCAAGGAAACCGGCTACGGCTTCTCGCTCCAGGCCGATATTCAGGCGGGGACGCAGACGGTCACTTCCATCACCGCCTATCGCAATTACAAGAATACCGAGATCCGCGACGGCGACTTCCTGCCGGCCGCCTATATCGGCTTCAACCAGCTTCACGATTTCGGGCCACAGACTGGCGACACGTTCAGCCAGGAAATCCGGCTGACCTCGCCGGGGCACCAGTTCCTCACCTATGTGCTGGGCGCATATTATTCGCGTGCGGCGAGCGAGCGCATCTTCACGCGCAACGATCAGGTCTGCACGTCGGCGGTGACGCCCGCGCCGACCGCGCTGACGCCGTGTTCAAGCGCGTCCGCCAACCCCTCGACCTTTCCGACCGGCACCGCCGATTTCGGCTCGGTGTTCAAGAACGTCGCGCTGTTCGGGCAGGGGACGCTCAACATCAGCGAGCGGTTCCGCGTGATCGGTGGCTTGCGCTATACGGTCGACCAGCTCGACGTGTTCCATTCGCGTGCCACCACACTGGCGGGGCCGGGGATCAACGCCAATTTCGATCAGGGCGTGTATAACGAATATATCCGGCTGGTCGCGCTGGGGGTTTCGCCGACGACAGCCGCGTCGCAGGCGGTGAGCGCTTCTAACGGCGTGCCGTTCCGCGCCAAGGCGACCAATGAGAACCTGTCGGGCAAGGCAGGCGTGCAGTACGATATTTCGCATGGCTCGACGGCGTATGCGACCTATGCGCGCGGCTATAAGGGCCCGGCGTTCAACGTGTTCTACAATCTGACCGCGACCGGCACCAATGTGATCGCGCCGGAAACCTCCGATTCCTATGAGATCGGGCTGAAGAACACGCTGCTCGGCGGCAAGCTGACGCTCAACCTCGCCGCATTCTACGCCAAATATAAGAATTTCCAGGCGAACAATCCGGATCTGGTCGCGGGCGTGGTCGTCACGCGCTTCACCAATGCCGGCGACGTGTCGACCCGCGGGGTGGAACTCGATGCCACGCTGCGGCCGGTGCGCGACCTGAGCATCACCGGCGGTGCTGCCTATACCGACGCGCATGTCGACAAGTTCAACGCCCCCGCTGGTTCGGCGACGATTCCGGCGGGCACGCCGCTTGGCTTTGCGCCAAAGTGGAAGGGCAATGTCAGCGTCGATTATCGGCTGCGCACCGGCGGCTTTGCCGATGTGCTGCTGGGGGCGCAGGGATCGTATCAGAGCAGCGAGCTCGGGCTGTTCGCGGCCGATGCGGTGCAGCGGCAGTTGGGGACGATCGGGGCGTACAGCCTGGTCAACCTCGGTGCCGGTCTGGTCAGCAAGAACGATCGCTACAAATTGACCTTCCAGGTGCGCAATCTGTTCGACAAGAGCTTTGCTGCGGCGATCGCCAATGGTGGACCGGGACAGGCCTATCGCTACCAGATCCCGCGCGATGCCGATCGCTACTTCGGCGTGACCGGGCGGGTGAATTTCTGAGCCTTTGATCCTCCCCGTGCGGAGAGGATCACGGTGTCGGCCTGATCACCGGGATCAGGAGGTGTATCGCGAGCAGCGCGACGAGATACGACCCCGCGCAGATTGCCAGCGCGGGGGCGTAACCCCAGCCGTGCGACAGCGCATAGACCTGAAACTGGATCATCCCGATCGAGCACAAATTGCCGCAAAAGGCGGCGATGCCGATGCGGGAGCCAACCGCGCGGGCGGGGGTAATGTCGGTCGTTACGCCGAACACGTTGGTCGAAAAGCCCTGATGCGCGAACAGCACCAAGCCGAGGAGCAACGCCGCGACCCATGGATTGTCGACCGACTGGACGAATATCACTGGCAGCACGAGCAGCGCATAGCCGAGCATCGTCAGCTTGCGCGCGCGGTTGACGCTCCACCCGTGCGCGATCAGCCGTGTCGGCAAATAGCCGCCGGTCAGCGCGCCGCACGCCGCCATCCCGTAAACCAAGGCGATCGGCAGTCCGAGCGTGCCCTGTGGCAGGTCGAACAGCCGGTGGAACAGATCGGGCAGCCACAGCAACATGAAGAACCACACCTGATCCGACAGCACCTTGGCGATGGCGATCGCGGCGGTCTCGCGTGAGCGCAGGATGCTGAGCCACGGCACGGGGGCGGGTGCCACTGCGTCGAGCGCGATGGGCTTGATGCGGATCGCGAACCATATCGCCACCCATACGACACCAAGCCCGCCCGCGACCAGGAATGCCGCCTGCCAGCCATAAGCGACGGCAAGCGCGGGGATGAATAGCGGCGTGACGATCGCGCCGATATTGGGTGCGATGTTGCCGATGCCCAAGGCGATCTGCCGGTCCTTATGGTTGAAATAGGTCGCTGCGGTCTTCACCGCGGCCGGCGTGCCCACCGATTCGGCGATGCCGAGCACGATGCGCGCGGCGAAGAAAGCGGGGACGGTCGCGGCAAAGGCATGCGCCATGCCAGCCAGGCTCCAGACCAGCACGCCGAGCGCGAAGCCCAGGCGCAGGCCGACGCGGTCGAGAAACCAGCCGGTGCCGAGAAAGGCAAAGGCGGTCGCCACCTGGAAAGCGGTGCCGAGATTGGCATAATCCTGGTTGGACCAGCGGAATTGCGCTTCCAGGGTGGGTTTGAGCAGCGCCAGGATCTGGCGGTCGACATAATTGAGCATCACCGCGACGAACACCATCGCGACGATGATCCAGCGTGCTGCGCCGCCGCGTAGTGCCATTGATCCGCTCCCGGCTTTATGGAGACAGCGTTGTCACAGAAGGTGGGGTTCGGCTAGGTCCAAAAGGTGCTGGCACCGGGCTTGTCCCAAGCGCGACCGGGCGGCAAGAGGTGCCGTGCGGTGTGCGGCACGGTGGCCCCCGGGACAAGCCCCGGGTGACGGAAGAGGCGGCAAAGACGATGGCGATTTCCCGGCAAACCCGCCCGCTTCCGATGGCTGCCGACCTGTATGGCGATTTGTACGGTGCCATCGAGACCGCGCCCAAGCATGACTGGCGCGGCTATGCCCCCGGGCTGGTGGTGGTGCTGATGGGTACGCTGGCCGCCGGGTTCCTGTCTGATCATTATGGCGTGCCGCTGACGCTGATGGCGTTGCTGATCGGCCTGTCGCTCAATTTCCTCAGCGCCGATGGGCGACTGACGCCGGGGCTGGCCTTTGCCTCGCGCTCGCTGTTGCGCTGGGGGATCGTGCTGGTCGGAGTGCGGGTGACGGCGGGGCAGATCGTCGCGCTGGGGCCGGTTGCCTTGCTGTGCGTCGTGGGCATCGTCGCGGCGACGATGGCAGCGGGGGTGTTTGCGGCGCGGCGCTTCGGCTTCGATACCGCCTTCGGGTTGCTGGCGGGGGGATCGGTGGCGATTTGCGGCGCGTCGGCGGCGATGGCGCTGGCGACGACCCTGGGCGAAAAACGCACCACTCAGGCGCAACTGACGCTGGTGCTGGTCGGCATTTCGGCGATGAGTGCCTCGGCGATGATGCTGTATCCGCTGGTGGCACATGCCTTCCACATGAGCGACCTGAAGGCAGGGTTCCTGCTGGGCGCGTCGATCCACGATGTCGCACAGGCGTTGGGCGCGGGCTATTCCTATTCGGACGGAGCCGGGGCGATCGCGGCAATCGTCAAGCTGACGCGCGTGGCCTTGCTGGCTCCGGTGCTGGCGGTGGTGGCGATGGGCCTGGCGCGCTGGGGTGGCGGCGGCGAGGGACACGCCAAGGGGCCGGGCGTGCCGTGGTTTGTGATTGGGTTCTTCGTGCTGGCCGGAATCAATTCATTCGGCGTGATCCCGGCGGTGGTCGCGACCGGCGCGGAGCGGGTTGCGGCGGCAATGTTGGCAGCGGCGGTGACGGCGACCGCGATCCGCTCACCTTTGTCGCAATTGTTGGAAGCGGGGCCCAAGCCGTTGCTGGTGATTTTGGCGGCGACCTTGGTGGCGTTCGGCCTGGCGCTGGCGGCGGCGCTACTGTTGATCGGGTGATCGTTTTGCGCTGCCTCCCCTCCTCGGAAGGGAGGAAATGCCGCGCTTATTGTGTTGCCGCGGGCCCGGTCGATTCGCGCACGATCAGCTCATAGCCGACTTCGCGGCGTTCGACCGGTGCATGCGCGGGCGCGAGCAGCAGGTCCGCTGCCTGATACGCCATTTGCCGGGTCGGTTGGCGGATGGTGGTGAGCGGGGGCCAGACGAAGCCTGCCAGCGCGGTGTCGTCAAAGCCCGCGATCGAGAGCTGCCCCGGTACGGACAGGCCATAGCGATGCGCCGTCGTCAGCGCCCCCGCCGCCATGTCGTCGCTCGACGCGAACACGGCGCTTGGCGGTTCGGCGAGCGACAGCAGCGCCGCCGCCGCCGCCGCGCCGGAGGCGAAATCATAGCTGCCCTCGCGGACCAGCACGGGATCGAAGGCAATGCCCTGCTGCCCGAGCGCAGACGCATAGCCCTGCAAGCGCTGGCCGCTGGTGGCATAGCTCGGATGCCCGGCGATGAAGCCGATCCGCCGGTGTCCGAGCGACAGCAGGTGCGCGGTCATCGTCGCGGCGGCGGCAGCGTTGTCGATGAAGGTCGAGGGGGCGAGATCGAGCGCGCTCCCCGGCGAAACCCGCACGAACCGCACCCCGCGCCGTTGGAGCAAGTCGAGCACGTGCGGATAGTCCGATACGGGCGGGGTCAGAATCAGGCCATCGACATGCGTGGCGTCGACCAGATTCTCGATATCGTCGAGCAAGGTGGTGGAATTGCGATCGTACGGCTGGGCGATCATCCGCACCCCGTCCGCCACACAGCGATCCCGGATGCCCGATTGCATTTCGTAGACATAATAAGGGCTGGGATTGTCGCAGATCAGCGCGATCTGGAAACTGCGCCGCCCGGCAAGCGACCGTGCCGCGACATTCGGGCGGAAGTTCAGTTCGGCTACCGCCGCCTCGACCTTGGCGCGCGTTTCCTCGCCGACATAGCGCTCCTTGTTGAGGACGCGCGACACGGTTTTGATCGAAACCCCCGAAACGCGAGATACGTCCTTGATGGTTACGCGCAAAGTCGCCGCTCCCGAAAGCCCCGCTGGTGTGGCGCACGGGTGTGCCGCACCAGCGGGGCATCGGCAACCGTCATGCCATGATATTGCGACCGCGCTGGACCGTGGCGCTGTGGCCGATGCTGGCGGCGGGAGTATGGGCCTTGATGGTATCGACCATGATCCAGTCGTTGCTCGCGCGGTCGGGCGTGAGCGTCATCGCCATATAGCCACGGCGCGAGGTGTCGCACCATTTCAGCTCCTTATTGGCGCGCACCAGCGTGGCGGCAATCACCTTGGGGTCGGTCTTGCTGGCGGCTTCATAGCCCGGGGACGTCACCGAATGACCTGCGAATTCGACCCCGGCAGGCTTGCCGTCCTGCGCCAGGTCATAGGCCCAGGCGTTGTGGCTGTCGCCCGACAGCACGATCAGATTGGCCCCTTGCGCCTGCGCGCCCTTCAGGAAGCGCGCGCGGGCGGCGGGGTAGCCGCCCCAATTGTCGTAATTGAACGGCAGTCCCAGCTTGGCCGCAGCAACGCCCGCCAGAAAATAGTTTTTGGCGCGCGCGGGGGCATCGGGTGCCACCCAGGCGAGCGCATCCTGCGGCATCACGGTTTCGCCCATGATCGTGCCGAAGCCGACCACTTGCCAGCGCTGGCCCTGGCGGACCGATTGCGCGAGCGCGTGGCCGAGCCAGCTTTCCTGCTGCGACCCCATCATGGTGACGGCCGGGTCCGTCCACGCGCCATCGCGGAAGTTTTTCAGCGCGGCGATCGGGTCGTTCGCCTTGAACAGCGGCGCGACGTCAGGCTGCTTGGTACGCGCGAGCAGGCGGGTCTCGGTGCGGAACAGCGTGGCGAGCGTGCCGATCTCATAGGCCTTCCACGGCTCGTCGGACACCGGCATCCATTCGCGATAGGCCTGGATCGAGGCGGCGCGGCGGGCATTCCAGTCGCCTTCGTCGGGCTGGTGATTCTCGGCCCCGCCTTCCCAGCTATCGTTCGCCGATTCGTGATCGTCCCACTGCACGATCATCGGCAATTTGGCGTGCAGCGCCATCAGATCTGGGTCGCTGCGATAGCTGGCGTAGCGGATGCGGTAGTCGGCGAGGTGGAGCAATTCGGTCGCGGGAAGCGGGGTGCGTCCGGTGACCTGATCCTTCAGCGCGGGATAATCGCCGGTGCGATATTCGTAAAAATAGTCGCCGAGATGGATCGTCAGGTCGAGATCGTCGCGCGCCGCCGCATGGGCATAGGCGTTGAAGAAGCCATAGGGCATGTTCGAGCAGGAAAAGGTCGCGGTGCGGAAGCGGTCGACCGGGCCGACGGGCAAGGTCTTGGTCGTGCCGACGGGCGAAAAGCTGCCGTCGGGCGCGACGAACCGGTAGTGATAGGTGCGACCGGGGGCGAGGCCGTCGACGGTGATCTTGGCGGTGAAATCACGCCATACGCCCGTGATTTGCGATCCGCCCGCGACGACCTTGGCGAAGTCTGGTGTTTCGGACAGTTCGACGCGCAGTTCGGCAGTGTCGCCGCTGGCGGGGACGTAGCGCGTCCATAGCAGCATCGAATCGCCGGCGGGCTCACCGCTGGCGACCGAATGGGTGAAGCCGCGCGCATTCGCGACCGAGGGGCTTTGCGCAAAGCCCGGCACCGCGAAAGCGCCGAGCCCGAACGAGCCGGTGAGCAGGAAAGAGCGGCGGTCGATACGAAGCGTCATGGGGCATCTCCAGCTGATCGCGCGTTCCTGCGCCATCGATATGGCGTCTGCGTGACAGTGAGATCTGCCTTGGCTAAGGCCGGGGCATGGACGAGCGAAGGACCGATCCGCTGGTGTTCCCCTGGCGTTATGGCGCGGGCATCTTGATATTCTTCGCGCTCTGCGCGCTGCTCCGCTCGGTCGATCATGACGAAAGCCAATATGTTGCGGCGGCCGTGCTGACCGCACATGGTTTTCTGCCGTTCCGGGATTTTGCCTATCTGCAGACGCCGTTGCAGCCGTTCCTGTTCGCGCCGGTCGCATGGCTGGCGGGGCCCTGGGTGTGGCCCGCGCTGCGGCTGGTCAATGCTACGCTCGGCGCGGTGCTGGTCGGCTGCGTCTGGCGCGCGGCGCGCGAGGCCGGGGCCTCGGCGCGCGCCGCGCTGATCGCGGCGGGGTTGCTCGCGCTGAGCGATATCCTGCTGTTCAGCATCGCCACTGCCCGCAACGACGCCTTGCCTGCCGCCTTGCTTGCTGCTGCGCTGGTGCCGATCGTGCGCACGCAGCGCGGGCGCGGCAGCACGGGACAAGCGGTGCTGATCGGGCTGTTGCTGGCCGCAGCAGCGGCGGCGAAAGTGTCCTACGCGCTGCCTGCGGCGGCTTATGGGGTGTATACGCTCGTCGATCGGCGGCATCGCCCGCTCGCCGTGCTGGCCGGAGCAATGCCAATGGTCGCGTTTGTCGCCTGGACCTGGGCGATCGCCCCCGCCGCCTTCGTGTTCGGTACGCTGCGCTTCCCGGCGCTGGCTCCGGCGGAATATTACACGCCGGGATCGTGGAAGATGTCCTATCTCGCCAAGGCGGTCGATGCGCTGAAGTTTTTCGCGCTCGGCCCGGCCTTGCTGGCGCTGGTGATGGTGCGCCGCCGCTTGGTGCGGCCCGGCGTGATCGAGTGGCTGGTGCTGGCCGGTCTGGTCGCCGCGCTGCTGCCGTTTCCCACCTGGCGGCAATATCTGCTGCCGGTTCTGCCGCCGCTCTTCGTCTTGCTGGCGTTGGTGTGGGACCGGGCACCGCCGGGGCGGGGGCTGCGGATCTTTACCGTGGTGACGATTTTCGCCGGCCTTGCGCCGACGACCGCGGCGGCGGTCCAGGCGCTGGAAGGAGCGTCGATGCCGGTGGCCTTGCGCGAAGGCCGGGCGATCCGCGCCGCGCTCGATACGGCCGGGGTGCGGGGCGGCGTGGCGACGCTGTCACCGCAGTTTCTCGGCGCGACCGGACGCTTGCCCGACCCGCGTTTTGCGGCCGGTCCGTTTTATTATCGCACCCACCGGCTCGCCGACCCGGCGACCGAGCCGCGCTTCCATGTTGTGTCGGCGGATCGCCCCGCCGACCTTGATCGCAACCCGCCGTCCGCCGTGCTGGTCGGTGGCGAGGCTCCATGGACAGCGGGCGACAGCGACACCGACGCCCTGCTCGAACGCTGGGCGATCGCGCGAGGGTATCGGACGGTGCCGATCAACAGTACGCGTTTCCGTGTGTACGTCAGGCGACCTTGAGCAGCGCTCCGTTGCGCTTGGCGTCGACCAACCCCTGATAATAGTCCATCAGTTCCACCGCATGGTCGCGGTCGCTGCGCACCTTGCCCGCCGCTACCAGCACCGCGCGGCGCAGCACGCGCTGGTCGCGTGCGAACAGCCGGTGGATCGCCGCCGCGGCGCTTTGCGCATCGCGCGCGGTGTAGAATTCGGAGGCATGGCGATCGGCAACCTCCGCGCAACCGCCCGTGTCGGGCACGATCAGGGGCAGGCCCCCGGCCATCGCCTCGGACGCGACCAAGCCGAACGGTTCCGCCTCCGATCCGTGGATCAGCGCGTCGCAGCTCGCGACGATGCGGGCGAGGCGTTCGCGGTCATAGACCGGGCGGAACATGCGGATGTGCGGGGATCCGGCGATGCGGGCCTCGATCTGGCGGCTTTCGACCCCGGTGCCGAGCAGGATCAGCCCGACCGGCAAATCCGAACCGGCGCGCTCGACCGCGTCGATCACCAGCCGCCAGCGCTTTTCGGGATGATGGCGGCCAAGCCCGAGCAGCAAATGCCCGCTGGGCGGCAAAGCGCATTGCGCGAGCAACGCGGCACGCAAGCGATCGTCGCGCAGATCGGGCGAGAAATGGCCACGCTCGATCCCCAGCGGCATCGCCGCGTCGATCCGCACGCCGCGCGCCTTAAGCCGCTTTTCCAGCGCCGGGCCGTTGGTGACGACCGCATCGAAATGCTGGAGGAAGCCGCTCATATAGCGGCTGTACCAGGAGAAAGCGCGCTCGATCCGCTCCTGCGGGGCGAGGCCCTCGAACCAGCGCAGCGCATAAGCGGCCATATTGTCATTGTGCATGAAGAAGCTCTTCACCGCACCGCCCTCATATTTGGGCTGCCACTTGCCAATCACCCACGGCAAGCGCCACGGCGAGGAGGTTTCGACGACATCGGGCTGCAATTGGTCGAGCAGCTTCACGATCGGGGCGGATTCCCAGAACAGCCCGTAATTCTGGTCGAGCGGCAAATGACCTGTCTGGATCCAGATGACCTTGCCGCCGCCGGGGCGTTCCTCGACCGCATTTTCGCGACCAGGGGCGAGCACGATCAGTTCATGTCCCAAATCGGACATGATGCCCATCTTGCGATCGATATAGGTGCGCACACCCCCACCGGTCGGCGAGTAGAATTCATTGACGTCGACGATCCGCATGGCGTCTATTCGTCCTTGAGCGGCCCGAACCCCCCGAGCCCGCGCAGATATTGCGCCCGAATCTCGGTGGATACCACCCCCTGCGGCACGACGATCCGCGCCATGGCAAGTTTCGGACGCGACCGGCCGAGCCGGGCGTTGGTCGGGAAGCCCGCGCCATCCTGCCACAGGTTGAACTTGTTCTTGCCGTCGCGATTGTGCGTGAACAGCAAGGCATAGGGGCCAGGCGTCGGCACGCGGATGCACAGCACGATCGGGCCGCTGGCCGGGGTAGGCAGGCGCACGCGACGGAAGAACTTGCCTTCCTTGATCAGGTCGCGATCATCCTTCAGGAAATCGGCGTCGTTGGCGGGAAACAGCTCGAGCTTCAGTTCGCCGGTGCGATCCTTCAACCCGTCGACGGTCACGCGAATCGCGGGGCCGCCCGAGGTGCAGGCCGCGGCGTCGCTACCCAGAATCTGCGCCGCGCTTGCCGTGACGGGCAGAAGTGCTGCGCCGGTGATTGCCGCCGCCATCAAAACCTTGCGCACCATTTTCAACTCTTTCTCACCAAGTCGACCAGCCCGAACATCGCGACGAGCACAACATGGACGAGCAACGGCAGCGCCGCGGTGACCGCGATCAACACCGACAAGGCTGCGTCCTGACCGATCAATAGGGTGGCGAAGGTGGCGAAAAGAAGGTCTTTGTTCGGCACAAGTGGCAGCCGCCCGACGATCAGCCGCGCTGCCGACAGCAGCAGCCACATCCCGAGCGACACACTTGGCAGACCATAATGCCAGGTAAAGGCGATCAGCACCGATCCCGCAATCAACCGCAGACAGTGGATGCCGAAGATCCACCATAAAGTCGCGCGTGGGAGCGAAAAGACGCGTTTCGAGAAGATCAGGAAAGGCAGCGACATGGCGAATACCACGACGACCGACCAGAGTGCATTGTGCAATTGCTGTTCGGTAAGCAGGCCGATGCCCAGCGGCATCGCGATCGCGATCATCGCCAGTGTCACCATATTGCCGGCAATCGCCGACAGGATGCTGACATCCTTCACCGCGCCGAACGGTGCCGCCACCATCGACGACCGTTGCCGCGCCCAGGCGTAGAAATAGGCCTCGCCCGAATAATTGAGCACGTCGTTGGCGATGCGCTTCTTGGTCAAAGCCACGTAACCGGCCGCCGGGATCCCCCACAATTTGCGGAAGATGATGAAGTCGCCCGTCACCGGAGAAAGGTAGAAGAGTCCGAAGAACAGATAGAAAAGCGGGCTGCTCGGTAGCGCCGAGACCAGACTGTCGACGCCCAGCGCATGGAGCTTCAAGCCGAGCCACACGATCATTACGAGCGTGACCGCTGCGCCCAGATAGGAGGGCCAGCGTCGCGCCAGCGGTGCCATCGGCTCAAGGCCGGCGAGATCGGGCGTTCCGGGCATCGGCGGCAGCGAAAGGTGCGCGGATGCGCCCTGCGTCGAAACGCCGATCACTGGTCCAGTCGTATAGTTATCCACGTGGCGCGTTTGTCCGCTTCTTGGCCGGTCAGGGCGGCCCCATTGCCGCGCATTAGCGGCATAAGTGTGGCGCGGCAAACGCCAAGAAAAGAGCGGGAACCGTGGTCCATCCAATATGATGAGGCGTTTTGCGGGGGGCCTGACGGGTTTACCGTGACCAGCGCGCGAAGATGGCGGTCGGCAGCAACAGCCCGCGCGCTTCCTCGCGCACCGCCATCTCTCCCACTTCGACCGTGCCGCCGAGGTCGGCAAGCGCTTGACGCACCACCTCGCCGATCGCCAGCGCCGACATGCGGACGGCATAGACCGTCAGCACCAGGAACTTGCTGTCCTGGTCGAGCAAGCGACGGCAATCCGCGATCAGGCCAGGCAGGCCCTCTTCCAGCCGCCACACTTCGCCATCGGGCCCGCGCCCGAATTTTGGCGGATCGAGGAAGATGCCGTCATAGCGTTTCCCGCGCCGCACTTCGCGCGCGGCGAACTTGGCGGCGTCGTCGACCATCCAGCGGATCGGGCGGTCGGCCATGTCGGACAGGAAGGCATTGGCCTTGCCCGCCTCGACCGACTTTTTGGAGGCATCGACATGCGTCATCGCCGCGCCCTTGGCGGCGAGCGCCAGCGTGCCGACCCCGGTATAGCCGAACAGGTTGAGCACTTGATCCCCCTCGGCGACGCGCCCGCGCATCCACTGCCATTGCGGTGCCATGTCGGGGAAGAAAGCGAGGTGGCGGAAGGGCGTGTTCTGCGCGAGGAACAGCACTTCCTCCCAGCGCACGTGCCAGCCACCGCGCGGCACATCCCGCGACAGATGCCAGCGCCCGCCGCCCTCTTCATCCGACGCACCGATGAAATCGCCATCGGCTTCCCAGCTTTCCGACGCCGGGGCCCACATCGCCTGCGGTTCGGGGCGGATGAAGCGGAACCGGCCATAGCGTTCGAGCTTGCGGCCGTGGCCGGAGTCGATGAGCCCGTAATCGGGCCAGGGTTCGGTGATGAGGGTTATTAGGTCGTTCATTTTGCTCACCCTCACCCTTCCGTCGCTTCGCTCCTCCCTCCCTCTCCCAACGGGAGAGGGAAGGGGCCCGCTCGGCGCAGCCGAGTGGGAAGGGTGAGGGTGAGTTTGAGATCGCTCACCGCGCGCTCGCGCGTTCGGCGATATAGGCGGTGACCGCGTCGAACGTGCCCGGCAGCGAGGCGTAGCGTTCCTCGCGCTCGAGCAGATCGCCAATCCGTGCGGGCAGCGGCGGCCGTTTGCCGGTCGCGCGCTCGACCGCATCTCCAAACTTGGCGGGGTGGGCGGTTGCCAGCGTCACCACCGGCACATCGGCGGGAAGCCCGGCGCGGCGCGCGGCGGCGAGGCCGATCGCGGTGTGCGGATCGATGATCTCCCCGCTCGATTCGCACGCCCAGCGCATTGCCAGCGCCATGTCGTCGAGATCGACACGGTCGCTGCCGAACAGAGCGGCGGCGCCTTCGCGCTGCGCGTTGGTCAGGCGCATTGCCTTGGTCGCTTCGAAGCCGCGCATCTGCTCGGCGAGCGCGGCACCATCGCGGCCGCCGAGATCGAACAGCAGTCGTTCGAAATTGCTCGACACCTGAATGTCCATCGACGGGCTCGGCGTCGGCACGACGGTGCCTTGCGAATAATCGCCGGCGCTGAGCGCACGGTGGAGGATGTCGTTGACGTTGGTGGCGACGATCAATTTGGCGATGGGCAGGCCCATCTTGGCGGCGACGTAACCGGCGAAGACATCGCCGAAATTGCCGGTCGGCACCGAGAAGGCGACGGGGCGCTCGGGCGCGCCCAGACGGACGGCGGCGTAGAAATAATAGACCACTTGCGCCATCAGCCGCGCCCAGTTGATCGAATTGACCGCCGACAGCGCGAACTTGCCCGAGAAAGCGTCGTCGTTGAACATCGCCTTTACCAGCGCCTGCGCATCGTCGAAGCTGGCATCCTCCAGCGCGATATTGTGGATGTTGGGGGCGATGACGGTGGTCATCTGGCGGCGCTGCACTTCGGACACGCGGCCCTTGGGGTGGAGCATGAACACATCGACCCCGGCGCGGCCGGCCAGCGCATCGATCGCCGCCGAGCCGGTATCGCCCGAGGTCGCGCCGATCACGGTGACTTGCTGGCTGCTGCCGGTGAGGAAGCGCTCGAACAATAACCCCAGCAATTGCAGCGCGACGTCCTTGAACGCGAGCGTGGGGCCGTGGAACAGCTCCAGCAGCCAGTTTTGCGGATCGAGCTGGACCAGCGGCACGACGGCGGCATGGGCGAAGCGGCCATAAGCCTGGGTGCAGAGTTGGCGCAGATCGGCTTCGCTGAGCGTGCCCTCGACGAAGGGCAGCATCACCGCGACGGCGGTGTCGACATAAGACAGGCCGCGCAGGGCCGCGATCTGTTCGGTCGAGAAGCGCGGCCAGCTTTCCGGCAGATAGAGGCCGCCGTCTTTGGCCAGGCCCGCGAGCGTGACGTCGCGGAAATCGAGGGTGGGCGCGGAGCCGCGCGTGCTTGTGTAGCGCATGACCCCTGCGGTTAGCGAGGTGGAGCCGCCGGGGCAACCGTCCGCCGCCGCAGCGCCAGCGCATAGATGATCGCAGCGATGGCGGCGAAGACGAACCACTGCACCGCATAAGCGAGGTGATTGTTGGGCACCGCCGACAGATCGGGGGCGGGATTGGGATCGAGCCCGGCGGCGGGAGGATCCGCGACGAGCATCAGCATCTTGGGTGCACCGCCGAGCGCGGAGGCGATCAGCGGCGCGTGGCCGGGGACGTGCGAGATATAGCCGCGCACCGGGCCGCCCTTCCAAATGGGCTTGGCGTGCGGGTCACGGCCAAAGCCGATTTGCACGGTGAAGCCGGGGCCTTCCGCGCCGGTGCGGCATTCGGCGATTTGCCGCCAGCCGGTGCCGCCGCGCGCATTGCGCCCGCCTTCGATGCGGAAGCTGACCGGTTGCAGGCAGAAGGCGCTGGCACGGCGGAACAACAGGCTGCCATCCTCATCGACCGGGATGCGCGGGAAGGCGACAGGCGGCAGCGTGACGTTGCGCGCATACTGCACGAGCTGCGCTTCCTTTTCGGCGCGGCGCTGCAATTGCCAGACGCCGAGCGCGATCATCGCGGCGATGGCGATGCCGACGAGTACGGTCGGCAGGACCGGGATGCGGTTCATGGATTGGGGTCGAGCGGGGTTATGCGCCCCTCGCGCGCGGCGGTGCGATATTCGGAACCGAGCAAGGCTGCCTTGGCGACGCGGAGTGCACCGATCACGGCGGCGATCGTCACTGGCACCCAGAGGATGAGTTGCAGCCAGATCGGCGGGGCAAGCGTCAGCTGGATCGTGATCGCCGCGCCCACTACGATCGCGCCGAGCAGCAGGACGAGCAGCGCGGCAGGTCCGTCCCCGACATTGAAGCGGGTGTAATCGAGCCCGCACACGGCGCAGCGATCGGCAAAAGCGAGCCAGCCCTTGAACAAGCTCGGTGCGCCGCAGCGCGGGCACAGGCCCTTGAACGCAGCGGGCAAGGGGGCCGGTTCGGGCGTCGGCGTTACGGCCTCGGCCCGCACCTCGGTCATCGGACGGCGATCAGCCGGCGTGGATGGGCGCGCCCCAGCCACCCCAGACATAGATGGAGACGAACAGGAACAGCCACACCACGTCGACGAAATGCCAATACCACGCCGCCGCTTCGAAGCCGAAATGCTGCTGCGGAGTGAAATCGCCGCGATAGACGCGGATCTGGCAGACGATCAGGAAGATCGTGCCGATCATCACGTGGAAGCCGTGGAACCCGGTCGCCATGAAGAAGGATGCGCCATAGTTCAGGCCCTTAAAGGGGAAGGGGGCGTCGGCATATTCATAGGCCTGGATCGAGCTGAACAGCAGGCCGAGGATGATCGTGACCCACAGGCCCTTCTTCAGGCCGTCGCGGTCGCCATGGATCAGCGCGTGGTGCGCCCAGGTGATCGTGGTACCGCTGGTGAGCAGGATCAGCGTGTTGAGCAGCGGGAAGCGGAAGGCGTCGATGACTTCCAGACCCTTGGGCGGCCATTGCGCTGCGACATCGGCGGCGACCGAGACGGTCTTGGTCACCGAATCATAGACGATGTGGGCGGGGAACAGCGAAAAGTCGAAGAACGCCCAGAACCAGCCGACGAAGAACATCACTTCGGAGGCGATGAACAGGATCATGCCGTAGCGCAGGTGCAATTGGACGACAGGGGTATGGTCGCCTGCATGCGCCTCGAGGATGACCTGACGCCACCAGCCATACATCACTGCGAGCACGCCCGCGACGCCGGCGAAGAACACCGCGCCGCCCCCGGCCGCCGAATGCATCCACATGATGCCACCCGATGCCATGGCGAGTGCCGCCATCGCCCCGGCCAACGGCCAGATGCTGGGGGGAAGGATGTGGTAATCGTGGTTCTTGGCGCCGGCCATCTGTCCCTCGTCCTCTTTTGTCGTTCGGTTCTAGCTCTTGGCTTTGGTGGAATCCACCGGGTAAAAAGTGTAACTGAGCGTAATCGTCTGCACGTCGTTGGCGTCCGGATCCGCAAGGATCTTCGGGTCGACGAAGAAGATCACCGGCATCCGCGCGGTTTCGCCCGGTTTCAGCGTTTGCTGGGTGAAGCAGAAGCACTGGATCTTGGTGAAATATTTGCCCGCTTGCGCCGGGGTGACGTTGTAGGTCGCGGTGCCCGTGATCGGATGGTCCGATGTGTTGGTCGCGGTGAAGAACGCCATGTCGCGCCCGCCGATATCGACGGTTTCGGATGGATGTTCGGGCGCGAACTTCCACGGCATGTGCGGCGCGACATTGGTGTCGAAATCGATGCGGATCTGCCGGTTGACCGCGCCCGGTGCCACGAGCCCGCGCTGGGTGGTGCCGTTGAGGCCGGTCGCCTGGCAGAACAGGCGGTAGAGCGGGATACTCGCCCAGCCAAGCCCGCTCATGAAGCAAATGCCCGCCACCGCGAACAGCGCCGTGCGCAGTTTGCGGTCGATCGCCATCAGTGCGGCATCCCGGCCTGGATCTTGGCGATGCTGATCGCGAACACCAGCACCACAAAGGCACCGAGGATCAGCGCGAGCGCAGTCGCGCGGCTGCGCTGGCGCTTGCGGACGAGGTCGCTGTGCGGGTCCGGGGTCATGCGATGAGCCGATCGACTGCGAGGGAAATGAAGATCATCAGAATATAGCCGATCGAATAGACGAACAGGAAGCGTTCGGCCTTCATCTCGGCGGGGGTACCCGCGCGCGCGACCACGACCCAGAGCGTGAGGCCGAGGAACACCGCCGAGCCGATCGCGGCGACCGCGCCATAGGCGATCCCGGCCAACCCCAGCGCCCACGGCGACACGGCGGCGGCGGCCATCAGCACCGCGTAGAACAGCATTTGCCAGCGCGTCGTCGCCGCGCTCGCCACCACCGGGAGCATCGGCACGCCGCCCTTGGCGTAATCGTCGCGAATCAGCAGCGCCAGCGCCCAGCTATGCGGCGGGGTCCACAGGAAGATGATCGCGAACATCAGCAGCGGCAGCGTCGAAATGCTGCCGGTGGCGGCGACCCAGCCGATCAGCGGCGGGAAGGCCCCGGCGGCCCCGCCGATGACGATGTTCTGCGGGGTCAGCCGCTTGAGACCGACGGTATAGATCAGCACGTAGAACAGGATCGACACCGCCAGCAGCACAGCGGCGAGCAGGCCGATGGCGAGGCCCATCAGCAGCACCGAGAACACGCCGAGCCCGACGCCGAAATGGAGCGCGGTCTCGCGGTCCATCTTGCCGGCGGGGAGCGGGCGCTTGGCGGTGCGCTTCATCAGCGCATCGATGTCCGATTCATACCATTGGTTGAGCGCGCCCGCCGCGCCCGCCGCCAGCGCGATGCACAGGATGGCGGTGAAGCCGAGCACGAAGGGCAGATGCACCGGCGCGGCCAGCATCCCGCACAGCCCGGTCAGCACGACCGAACGCATCACCCGCGGCTTGGTCAGCGCGAAGAAATCGCGCCAGTCGGCGGGGAGGGTGGTGCTCGGCATGGTGGCAGTGGTCATGGAATTGATCCTCCCCTCCCGCGCGCGGGAGGGGTTGGGGGAGGGCTGTGTCGGGTGGGCGTTCACTGCCCTCCCCTAGCCCCTCCCGCACGCGGGAGGGGAATAAAGAAGTACCCCCCTCCCGCGAGGGGAAGAGGGGTACCCCATAATCAATCGATCCGGGGCAGCGTTTCGAACTGGTGGTAAGGCGGCGGGCTCGACAGCGTCCATTCGAGCGTGGTCGCACCTTCGCCCCACGGGTTGTCACCGGCCTTCTTGCCCGCGAGCAGCGACCAGATCAGGTTGACGAAGAACACGCCCATGCCGACCGCCATCACCGCATAGCCGATGCTGGCGACCCAGTTCCAATGCGCGAGGCCATCGGTGTAATCCGGCACGCGGCGCTGCATGTTCTGCAGGCCGAGGAAGTGCATCGGGAAGAACAGCAGGTTCACGCCGATGAAGAAGATCCAGTAATGCAGCTGGCCGAGGAATTCGTTGTACATCCGGCCCGACATTTTCGGGAACCAGTAATAGAAACCCGAGAAGAGCGAGAAGACCGCACCCAGCGACAGCACATAGTGGAAGTGCGCCACCACATAATAGCTGTCCTGCATGTAATCATCGATGCCGCCATTGGCGAGCACGACGCCGGTAACGCCGCCGACGGTGAACATGAAGATGAAGCCGATCGCCCACAGCATCGGGGTCTTGAAGCTGAGCGAACCACCCCACATCGTCGCGATCCACGAGAAGATCTTGATCCCGGTCGGCACCGCGATCACCATCGTGGCGGCGGTGAAGTACATCTTGGTGTTGACGCTGAGGCCCGTGGTGAACATGTGGTGCGCCCACACGACGAAGCCGACCACGCCGATCGCGACCATGGCATAGGCCATGCCGAGATAGCCGAAGACGGGCTTTTTCGAGAAGGTCGAGATCACCTGGCTGACGATGCCGAAACCCGGCAGGATCATGATGTAGACTTCGGGATGGCCGAAGAACCAGAACAGATGCTGGTACAGGATCGGGTCGCCGCCTTTTGCGGGATCGAAGAAGGCCGTGCCGAAATTGCGGTCGGTCAGCAGCATGGTGATGGCCGCAGCCAGCACCGGCAGCGAGAGCAGCAGCAGGAAGGCGGTGACCAGCACCGACCACACGAACAGCGGCATCTTGTGCAGCGTCATGCCCGGCGCACGCATGTTGAAGATGGTGGTGATGAAGTTGATCGCACCGAGGATCGACGAGGCACCCGCCAGGTGCAGCGCGAGGATCGCCATGTCGGTCGAGGGGCCAGGTTCGCCATAGGTCGAGAGCGGCGCGTAGAGCGTCCAGCCGTTACCGGCGCCGCCGAAGAAGGGCGAGGCGAGCAGCAGCGTGAAGGCGGGGATGAGCAGCCAGAACGAGATGTTGTTCATCCGTGGGAAGGCCATGTCGGGCGCGCCGATCATGATCGGCACGAACCAGTTGCCGAAGCCGCCGATCATCGCGGGCATGACCATGAAGAACACCATGATGATGCCGTGCGCGGTGATCAGCACGTTCCACAGGTGCAGCGAATGATCGAGGCCCTGTTCGCCGCCGGGCAGGAAGCTCGCCCAATAGCCGAGATATTGAATGCCCGGCTGCGCGAGTTCGGCGCGCATCAGGCCCGAAATGCCGCCACCGATGATCCCCGCGACGATCGCGAAGATCAGGTACAGCGTGCCGATGTCCTTGTGGTTGGTCGACATGAACCAGCGCGCGAAGAACGACATTTCATGCGTGTCATGCGCATGGGCATCATCGTGATGCGCCTCGAAGGCGCTCGGGGTGAGGGCGGTGTCGGTCATGGCTTATTGTCCAGCGGTGACGACGGCGGCGGCGGGAGCCGCTGCGCCTGGGGTGGCAATCGAAGCGGTGGTGGCGGCAGCGGGGGGTGCGGCCGGCGCGGGGGCCGCGCCGGGCATGGTGCCGCCCTTGGCCTTGACCCACTGCGCGAACACTGCCGGGCTGACCGCCTCGACCGTGATCGGCATATAGCCATGCCGCGCGCCGCACAGTTCCGAGCAGACGCCGAAATAGACGCCGGGCTTGTTGATGGTGAAGCTGGTTTCGTTCAGGCGCCCTGGCACCGCATCGAGCTTGATCCAGAAGGCGGGGATCGCCCAGCTGTGGATCACGTCATTGGCGGTGGTAATCAAGCGGATCGGCACGCCGACCGGCAGCACGACGCGATTGTCGGTGGCGAGCAGGCGCGGGCCGTCGATCGCGGTACGCGCGCGTTCGCCCTTGCCGACTTCGCCCGCTTCCTTGAGCATGTTCGAGGTGATTTCGAACCCGCCATGGTCGGGATATTGATAGGTCCAATACCATTGGTTGCCGATCGCCTTCAGCGTCACCGCATTCTTGGGCGCGGGCTTGTACTGCGCCTGCAGCAGCCCGATCGACGGCAGAGCGAGGCCTAGCAGGATCAGCACCGGAATACCGGTCCACAACACTTCCAGGATGGTGTTGTGCGAGGTCTTGGACGCAACCGGATTGGCCGCGCGGCGGTAGCGCAGCGCCACCCAGCCGAGCAGCACCAGCACCAGGATACAAATGCCGGTGATGACGGGCATCAGCAGCGTGTTGTGAAACCACAGCGCCTGTTGCCCATTGGGGGTGACCTGCGGCTGGATGGTGATGAGACCATCGACCGGCTGGCCGACCTTGGGGTCGATCGCCATGGCCGGCGCGCCGTCGACCGCGAGCATGGGATCGTGCGACACTGCTGCGGCGGGTGTGGCGGGTGCGGCCGCCACCGGCTTCGCGGCTGGCGCAGCGGGTGCCGCCTGCGCCGCGCCGACGCTCAGCATCGCGAGCCCAGCTGCCAGTACGATCGATTTGATCCCGATCATGTGCATCCCCTGCGTCTACCCCTATCAATCGCCCCGATCGTGCGGGGCCGGACGGGGCAGATATGTGCCCTCTATCTGGTGTCTATACGCAGGGGATGCCGGGGCCTCAAGCCGCGCGGCACCTTTTTTGGCGCAATCGTTGCACCGCCGCCCCCCGGACCCTAATCAGGCGTCCCATTCCGCAGGATCAGAAACGATGACCACCACGATGACCGACGATGATGTTCTGGCCGAATTCCGCGCCGCCGAGGCGTTGCTGGAGGGGCATTTCATCCTTTCGTCCGGCCTGCGCTCGCCGCGCTATTTGCAATGCGCGCGCGTGTTGATGGACCCGGCGCGCGGTAGCCGTCTGGCAACGGCGCTGGCTGCCCGCCTTCCCGTCGAGATTCGCGACAGCATTGCGGCCGTGGTGTCGCCCGCGATGGGCGGTGTGATCGCCGGGCATGAAATGGCGCGCGCGCTGGGGGTGCCTGCGATGTTCCTCGAACGGCCCGAGGGCGTGTTCGAGCTGCGGCGCGGCTTCCGCCTCGCGCCCGGCACCAAGGTGCTGATGATGGAGGATGTCGTGACCACCGGCCTGTCCTCGCGCGAGGCGATCGCGGCGATCGCCCGGGCGGGAGGGGAAACCGTGGCGGCGGCGGCTCTGGTCGATCGTTCGAACGGCACCGCCGAGCTGGGCGTGCCATTCTTCCCGCTGATCCGGCTCGACGTGCCGACCTACGCCGCCGATTCGCTGCCGCCGGAACTGGCGGCGATCCCCGCTATCAAGCCCGGGAGCCGCGCGGCGTGAGCGCCCCGCTCCGCCTCGGCGTCAACATCGATCACGTCGCCACCGTCCGCAATGCGCGTGGGTCGGGCTATCCCGATCCGGTGCGCGCGGCGTTGCTGGCGGCGGAGGCGGGGGCAGACGGCATCACCGCGCATCTGCGCGAGGACCGGCGGCACATTACCGACGACGATATTACGCGCCTTTCAGCCGAATTGACGATCCCGCTCAACCTGGAAATGGCGGCGACCGACGAGATGTTGGCGATCGCCTTGCGGCACCGCCCCCACGCCGCGTGCATCGTGCCCGAAAAGCGCGAGGAGCGGACCACCGAGGGCGGGCTCGATGCGGCGGGGCAGTTCGCCACGTTGGCACCGTTGGTGGCGGCGTTGCGCGAGGCAGGCATCCGCGTCTCTCTGTTCATCGAACCCGATGCGCGGCAGATCGACGCGGCGATTCGCCTGGGCGCGCCGGTGGTGGAGCTGCACACCGGGCGCTATGCCGAGCTCGAGGGCGAAGCGCAGGCGGTCGAACTGCGCCGTTTGTCGGATGCGGCGGCTTTGGCGGCGCGCAACGGGATCGAAGTCCATGCCGGGCATGGCCTGACCTATGCCAATGTCGCGCCGATCGCGGCGATCCCGCAAGTGCGCGAGCTCAATATCGGGCATTTCCTGATCGGCGAGGCGCTGTTCGTCGGGTTGGCGACCAGCGTGCAGCAGATGCGCGCGGCGATGGACGCGGCGCGGTGATCGGCGGCGTACCTTCTCCCCTCCCGCTTGCGGGAGGGGGTGGGGGAGGGCCTGCGCCGACAAGCGTTACGGCGATGCTACACCCCTCCCCTAACCCAGTTTTGGGTCGGCTGTGCCCCCGGCACAGCCTGAGCAGGGCGGGGCGCTGCTCACCCAAAACTCGCACGCGGGAGGGGAATTCGGTATGATCATCGGGCTCGGCTCCGACCTGTGCAATATCGAGCGGATCCAGGCATCGCTTGACCGCTTCGGCGACCGCTTCGAGCAGCGCGTGTTCACCGATGTGGAGCGCACCAAGGCGGCGCGACGTCCGTTCACGAAGGCGGGCACGCTGGCCAAACGCTTTGCCGCGAAGGAAGCCTTTTCCAAGGCGGTCGGCACCGGATTCAAGCGCGGTGTGTTCATGAAGGACATTGGCGTGGTCAACGCGCCCTCGGGCGCGCCGACCTTGCTGCTGACCGGTGGGGCCAAGGCGAGGCTTGACGCGTTGACGCCCGACGGCCACGTCGCGGTGGTACATTTGACGATGACCGACGACCATCCCTGGGCACAGGCGCTGGTCGTCATTGAAGCGCGCGCAGTGGCTGAGCGCCCGAAGGACGAGACATGAAGGACGACTTGGCGCTGAGCACGACCGAAGCCGGGGAGCCCGGCGAAAGCGAGCGCGCCACCGCCTCCGCCGCCAAACCAAGCAAGACCGATTGGGCGTCCGAACTGCGCGGCATCCTGTGGCTGATCCTGGCGGTGCTCGGCTTCCACACCTTCATCGCCAAGCCCTTCTATATCCCGTCGGAATCGATGCTGCCGGGTCTGCTCGTCGGCGATCAGCTGGTGGTGAGCAAATTTCCCTATGGCTGGTCGTTTGTCTCGCCGACCTTCCACGTTTTGCCGTTCCTTCATGGCCGCTTGCTTGGGCAGCTGCCCGAGCGGGGCGATGTCGTGATCGTCACGCCGCCGGGTACCGAGACCGACTATATCAAGCGGCTCATCGCTTTGCCGGGCGACCGCATCGCGGTGCGCGACGGCATCGTCATCCTCAACGGCGTGCCGCTGAAGCGCGGGCCGCTGCATTATGTCGACATTCCCAATTATGGTGGCGCGCCGCTGGTGTCGGAACCCGGCGTGACCTGCGATCCGCTGCAATATCCCGGCGCGCTCCACACCGGGGCGGACGGCAAGAGCTATTGCCGCTTGCCGCTCTACACCGAAACGCTCCCGAACGGGCGGCATTATGAGACGGTCGATCTGGGGCCGTCGCCGGGCGATAACTACCCCGAAACGCTGATCCCGCCGGGGCATGTCTTCCTGATGGGCGACAATCGCGATCGCAGTGCCGACAGCCGCTTCAGCCTGGCCGAACAAGGGCTGGGTGGGCCGGTGCCGTGGGAATATCTCGGCGGTCGCGCCGAGTTCATCACCTTTTCCAAGACCGGGCTGGGGAGCTGGAATCCGTTGACCTGGGGCCAATCCTTCCGGGGCGGGCGTGCCGGCACCTCGCTCCATGCCGAGCGCGATAAATGAGCCAGGGTGCAAAGCCTGAACTGGTCAGCGAACCGGCCCCCAACGAACTGCGCGATCCCTTCGTGCGGCAGGAGCTGAAGCGCGCGACGATCTGGCTCGGGCTTGCGGGGGCGATCGCGCTGGCGGTGCTGCTGGTACAGCCGCTGCTGATCATCTTTGGCGGGCTTGTCTTCGCTTCGATGCTCGACGGCGGGGTGCGGCTGCTGCGCCGCGTGCTGCCGATCGGGCGACCGTGGCGGTTATTGATCGTGGTGGTTTTGACCGTCGCCTTCATCGTCGGGGTGATGTACCTGACGGGTGCGGGCATCACCGAACAGGTCCAGCAATTGCGCAGCACCTTGATGACGCAAGCGACCAAGCTGATGGACTGGGCGTCGCGCATCGGCATCATGCCAGGCAAGGCCGACCTTAATGGCATCGCGCAACAGGCGCTGGGCTCGTTCGGCAAGCTCACCTCCTATCTCGGTATCGCCTTCGGGGCCCTTGCCAGCCTGGTGATGGTGCTGGTGATCGGCCTGTTCATCGCGATGGAGCCGCGGCTGTATGAAAGCGGGCTGCAATGGCTGATCCCGCGCGACCAGCGCGCGCGCTTCGCCGGCACGATCGAGCAGATGGCGACAACGATGCGGCGGCTGTTGGCCGGGCGCTTGTTCGGTATGGCGCTGGAAGGCGTGATGACGGGCATTGCGCTCGCACTGGCGGGCGTGCCGATGGCGCTGGTGCTCGGCATCATCACCGGGATTTTGGCGTTCGTGCCCAATATCGGCGCGATCACCAGCGGCGTGCTGATGGTCGCGGTCGGGTTCAGTGCGGGGATGCACACCGGCTTCTGGGCGATCGCCATCTATGTCTTCATCCAGACGCTCGATGGCTATGTCGTCATCCCGATGGTGGCGCGGCGCACGGTGGATCTGCCGCCCGCGCTGACGCTGTCGATGCAGATTCTGGCGGGGACGCTGTTTGGCGTGTTGGGGCTGACCTTGGCCGATCCGCTGACCGCGATGATCAAGGTCGCGCTGGAGCGCAGCTCGGAGGCGGAAGGCGAGGACGAAGCGGCGGTAAAGGCATGATGCCGGTCCTTTACGATTATTGGCGCTCCTCGGCTTCCTATCGCGTGCGGATCGCGCTTGGCCTGAAACACGTCGCTTATGAACGGGTCGCGGTCGACCTGACGCAGGGTGAGCATCGGTCGGCGGCCTTTCTGGCGCGCAACCCGCAGGGGCTGCTGCCCGCGCTCGACATCGGAACGGTGGTGCTGACGCAGAGCCTAGCGATCATCGACTATCTCGACGCCATCCACAAAGCGCCCCCCATGGTTCCGGCTGACCCGGTCGCACGGGCGGCGGTGCTGGCACAGGCGCTGGTGATCGCCGCCGACCTTCACCCGATCGACAATTTGCGCGTGCTCAACCGGCTGACCAGCCAGTTCGGGGCAGATCAGGCCGCGCGCGAGGCGTGGTACGTGCACTGGATGGTCGAAGGCCTTGCCGCGCTGGAGGCGATGACCGCCGATGTGCCCGGGCCCTTTTTGGGCGGAGATATGCCGAATCTCGCCGATGTGTGCCTGGTGCCGCAGCTTTATAATGCGCGGCGCTTTTCGGTGTCGCTCGACGCTTTCCCGCGACTGCTCGCTGCCGACACCGCAGCCTCAAACGTCGCCGAGATCGCCGCGGCGCATCCCGATCGCGTCAAGCCGCAAGCTTGACCCGGCGATCCAGCACGACGCGGTCGAACAAATCGAGATAGGCGGCAGCGGCATTTTCGCCCGGCTGGGGCACAGGCGTCGGGCGTGCGCGCCCGGGAACCAACCAATCGTCGAGCGCTGCCACCAACGCCACACCATCGCCCGGCGGAACAATGCTGCCGAGCGACGGGTGGGTCACGATTTCGCGCACGGCGACGCTTGAATCGGTGGTCACCACCGGCGTGCCGACGGCGAGCGCTTCCCGCAACACGCCCGGCACCCCCTCGAAATCCGACACTAGCGCCAGCGCCGCCGCGCGCGCCAGAATCGGTGTCGGATCGGCGACATGGCCGGGCAGCAACACGCGGCCCTCCAAGCCAAGTCGAGCAACTTGCGCTTCGAGCGCGGCGCGCTCGCCGCCTTCGCCGATGATCACCAGCGCCAGATCGCGTTGCGCTACCTGACCAAAAGCGTCGATCAGCCGGTCCCAGCGCTTTTGCGGGGCGAGTCGCCCTACTCCGAGGAGAAAGCGCCCGTTGGGCAAGGCGGGGATGCTCGCGCCAAGCACCGGACGCAGCGGCGGATTGGGGATGACGTGCAGCATCTCCGGTCGCGCACCCATTTCGATCCGTGCCTCGTCGGCCATGGCCGGGCTCATTGCGACCAGTTCGTCGACAAAGTGCGGATGCCAGCGCAGCCAGGTGCGATAGGCGGCGGCAAAGGCTGCGCCGTGATCGCGCCGTACCAGGGCATTGGAGATTTTCGCCACGATCGGCGGACAGCGGTGGCCGAGTCGCATCTTGGTCCACGCGGCCAGTGCCGAATAATGGTTGCCCGGGCAAAACAGGATGTCGGGCGCGATTTCCTCGGTCAACGCGGCAATGGCACCCATGCCAAGCATAGAGTGCCGTCCGAGGATGCGTGTTTCTATGCCGGTAGGCAGGTCGCGCGAAAGCGGCCCGGTTACGTCCCCGAGGACCAGCGTTACGCGTCGTCCCACTTCGCTCCAGCTACGGACCAGCCGCAGCAGCGCCTTTTCGACCCCGCCCCCATCAAGGGTCTGGGCGTAGGCGAGGATATGCGATGCGGGGGGGCGCGGGCTTAACATCGTTGGGTTTGTGTAACGTTGCTTTGTCGCAAATGTTTCCCGGCCCGTCGCGCATGACAGTTTTTTCAGAATTTTTTTGGGAAGGGCGCAACCCGGCACCTGGGGCCGCCGACGGCTCGCTTACTCGAGTGCTCCGCGCATCGCCGCACCCGCGACGAAAGGCGCGCCGGCCAGCAGCATCAGGCTGACCGCACCGAGCAGTTTGATCGCGCCGACACCGCCCTCCATCGACCCCGCGCCGAAAATCAACAGCGGTACGGCCAGCGGCAGCATTACCAGCCCCGCGACCGAGCCCGCGCCGCGCAGCCCTGTGACCAGCGCGGCGGTCGCAACCGCCAGCGCGGCGAGCCCCGGCGTGCCGATCAGCAGCCCGAGCTCGACCGCGCCGAGCGTCTGCGCCGACAAGCCGAGCAACCCCGCCGCAACCACCGTGGCGAGCATCAGCGGCGGGCCGAAGCCGATCCAATGCGCGGCGATTTTTGCGGCCGCCACCGTCGGCATCGAAAAGCCGCGCACGCTCAACTGATCGAGCACGCCGCTTTCGGCATCGGGGCCGACCAGCCGTTCGACCGGCATCAGCGCCGCGAGCAACGCCGCCGCCCAGATCACGCCGCCGCCGATCCGCGCCAGCAACGCCGTGTCGGGCCCGACCGCGAAGGGAAACAGGATGGTGACGAGCAGGAAGAAAGCGAGCGCATTGACCACCCCGCCACTGGCCCAGGCGATCCGCACGTCGCGAGTGATGAGTGCGCCGAGCCCGGTCATAGCAGCGAGATCGTCTGTGCGTCGGGCAAGGCGATCGGCAAATGCGTCGCGACCAGCACCGCGCCGCCGCGCCCCCGGTGCGCCGCGATCAAGTGTTCGAGCACCGTCACGCTCGCCACGTCGAGACCGTTGGCGGGTTCGTCGAGTAGCCACACCATCGCACCGCTCGCCACGACGCGGGCGAGCGCGGCGCGGCGGCGCTGGCCGGTGGAGAGCAGCCGCACCGGCACGTCGGCGATATGCGACAGGCCGACCGCATGGAGGGCGTGGGCGACGCGTCCGTACGGGTCGTCTGGGTCGGCATCCAGCGCCGCCCAAAAGCCGAGCGCCTCGCGCAGAGGGCGCGCGGCATCGAGCGCGGCGGCTTCGGCCATCAGCGTGCGCGTTGCCGCTCCCGCAATCTCGCCGTTGGCGGGCCGCAACAGCCCGGCGGCGACGCGGATCAAGCTCGATTTGCCGATGCCGTTGGGGCCGGTGACCAGCGCCGCGCCGCCCGGTGGCACCGCAAAGGACAGGCGTTCGAACAACACGCGCCCGCCGCGCACGCAGGTGACGTCGCGGAAGGCGAGAGCGGCGTTCGTGCCTCGCCCGTCGACAACGGCGGCGGAGCCAAAAGACGGGCCCGGAGGTTGATCGGCCTGCACCATCGGCTATGCCTTACGGCGAAGGCGCACGGTGCGCCAGCAGGAGAGCAAGCGGTGCGCGTTGAACCACTGGGCGATGACGAACGGGCCGAGGCGCTCGACACGCTCGACGAATGGGATTTCGACGAAGCACGCGACGCGATCACCCGCACCTTCACCTTCGCCGATTTCAGCGAGGCGTTCGCCTTTATGACGCGCGTCGCCTTGCTGGCGGAAAAGGCCGATCATCACCCCGAATGGTACAATGTGTGGAACCGCGTCGATGTGCTGTTGACCACGCACGATGCAGGTGGGCTGTCGCACAAGGACGTGGCGCTGGCGGAGGCGATCGACAGTTTAGTGGGCTGAGGCCACGAGGCTGCGGCGCATCATCTTGCGCAGGCGGCCGGGGAGCCAGCGGGCGGCAAAGGCCATGCGGTCGGCGGTCTTGCCGACATAGGTGTGGACCTTGTCGCCGTGCACCGCATCCCACGCGGCTTGCGCCACGGCATCGACCCCGGTCAGTTCGAGTCCGGCATTGGTAACGACCTGTTTGATCGAATAATTGGTGCTGCCCGCTGGCGCTGCCAGCAAAGGCGTGTCGATGAAGCTTGGCACCAGATCGCGTACCTTGACGCCCGCCCCATACCATTCGCCGTCGAGCGCCTCGGTTAACGCGCGCACCCCGAATTTGGTCGCCGAATAAACGGGTAGCCCCGACGTGCCATAGATCGCCGAGGCGGAGGCGGTGTTGAGCAGACAGGAACCCTGCGTGCGCGCGAGATAAGCATAGCCGATCTTGGCACCGTTGAGCACGCCGACTAGATTGATCGCCACGACGCGGTCGAGATCGTCGAACGACATGTCGATGATCGCCCCGCCAGTGCCGATTCCGGCATTGTTGAACAGCACGTCGAGCCGCCCGCCGGTGGTCGCGGTAAACGCATCGAGGCTGGCGACCCAGGCGGCGCGGTCGCGCACGTCCATTTGATAGGTTTCGGCCATGCCGGCCGGCAGCATTGCTGCGGTTTCGCGCAAGCCCGTCGTGTTGACGTCGGCGAGGCCAACGCGCCAGCCGCGCTCGGCAAACAGCCGCGCGGTCGCCTGGCCGATGCCCGAGCCGCCGCCGGTGATGAAGATTGCCTTTTGTTGGGTCATGATCCCTCTCCCCTTTGACGCGAACGGTATCCTCCCCCAGTGTCCGCGTCGATGCCGGATTCTCACAGTACAGGCCCAAGCGTTGCCTTCGACGCGGTGACGAAGCGCTACCGTGGCGGCGCGGTCGCGGTGGACGATGTCTCGCTGGAAATTGCGGGCGGCGCTTTCGTCGCGTTGGTCGGGAGTTCGGGCTCCGGCAAATCGACGCTGCTAAAGATGATCAACCGCTTGATCGTGCCGAGCGCGGGGCTTGTGCGGATCGACGGGACGGATGTTGCCGAGGGTGCGGCACCCGCGCTGCGCCGGCGGATCGGCTATGTCTTCCAGAATATCGGGCTGTTCCCGCATATGACGGTGGGCGAGAATGTCGCGATAGGGCTGCGGCTGGCGGGCGGGCGCGACACTGCCGCGCGCGTGGCGGCATTGCTCGATCTGGTCGATTTGCCGCAGGCTTTCGCCGTGCGGATGCCCGATGCGCTGTCGGGCGGGCAACGGCAGCGCGTCGGCGTGGCGCGCGCGCTTGCGACCGCGCCGGGGCTGTTGTTGCTCGACGAACCGTTCGGCGCGCTCGATCCGGTGACGCGCGACCAACTCGGCACAGCGGTGCGCGCGCTTCACGATCGGTTGGGCCTGACCACGATCATGGTGACGCATGACATGGCCGAGGCGTTGATCCTGGCGGACCGGGTGCTGGTGATGGATGCTGGGCGGATCGTGGCGGACGCCACGCCGCAAGCCTTGCTCGCCGGGCAAGGCGGCGCGGTGGCGGATGCCTTGGTGGCGGTACCGCGTGAACAGGCGCGGCGGTTGCGCGCGCTGGAGGAGGGGGCATGAGCCCGTTCCTCGAGGCGATGACGCGCGTGCCGCCGCTGCTCGCCGCGCATCTGTTGCTGGCGGCGGCGGCATTGGCGCTGGGGCTGGCGATCAGCCTGCCGCTGGCGATCTGGTCGGCGCGGCGGCCGGGTGTTGCGCGGGTCGCGCTGGCCTTTGCGAGTTTGGTGCAGACGATCCCGAGCCTGGCACTGCTCGCGCTCTTCTATCCGCTGTTGCTGTTCGTGTCGGGGCTGGTCGGGGGCGGGATACCGGCCTTGGGCTTCCTGCCTTCGCTGCTGGCGCTGACGCTCTATGCGCTGCTGCCGATCCTGCGCAACGGCGTGACCGGGCTCGCCGGGATCGACCCCGCCGTGATCGAGGCGGCGGACGGCATCGGCATGACGGCGTGGCAGAAGCTGCGGCTGGTCGAGGCCCCGTTGGTGGCACCCGTGCTGATGGCGGGCGTGCGCACGGCTGCCGTGTGGACGATCGGTGCGGCGACGCTATCGACCACGGTCGGCCAGCCGAGCCTGGGCGATCTGATCTTCGCCGGGTTGCAGACGCAGAATTGGGCGTTGGTACTGGCCGGGTGCGTCAGCGCGGCGGGGCTGGCGCTGGCGGTGGATGCGCTGCTCGGTCTGATCGAGCGCGGTATTGCGACCCGCAGGCGCGGGCGGGTTTACGGCGCGGGCGCGGTGCTGCTGCTCGGCGTGCTGGCCGCGCTTGCGCCGCTGGCGGTGCCGCGTTCGCCGACGATCGTGATCGGTGCCAAGAACTTCTCCGAGCAATATATTCTCGCACGCGTGATCGGGCATCGGCTTGAGCAAGCGGGTTACCGTGTCGAATATCGCGAGGGGCTGGGCTCGGCGGTGATTTATGGCGCGCTCAGTTCGGGCCCGATCGACGTCTATGTCGATTATGCGGGGACGCTCTGGACCAATGCGATGCGGCGCAGCGACACGCCCGCGCGGCCCGCGATGGTGGCGGCGATCGGTGCGTGGAGCGCGCAGACGTCGGGCGTGCGGCTGCTCGGGGCCTTGGGGTTCGAAAATGCCTATGCCTTTGCGATGCGCGGCGAAGCGGCGCGGGCTAAGGGGATCGTCTCGCTCGACGATCTGGCGCGCGCGGCGCCGGGGCTGACGCTCGGGTCCGACCTCGAATTTCTGGAGCGGCCCGAATGGGCGGCGGTGCAGCGCGCTTATCCAATCCGCTTTGCCGCCACGCACGCCTACAGCCCGACCTTCATGTACCGCGCGCTGGAGAGCGGTCAGGTCGATGTCATCTCGGCCTTTTCCTCGGACGGGCGGATCGCGGCGGAGCATTTGACCGTGCTCACCGACCCGCGCCGCGCGATTCCGGGCTATGACGCGATTCTGCTGCTGGCACCCAAGCGGGCGAAGGACGCTAGGCTGGTGGCGGCGCTCAAGCCGCTGGTCGGGCGCATCCCGGTCGCTTCGATGCGCGAGGCGAATTATCTGGTCGACCGCGACCGGGGCAAAGTGTCGCCCGAGGATGCGGCGCGCTGGCTGGAGCGTCGGCTGGGGTTGTAGTGAGCGGCGCTCCCCTCCCTGGAAGGAAGGGGGCGGGGGTGGGTCGGCCCGTTGGTCGCGCTGTCGCCCAGCACGGAGAGCCACCCACCCCCAGCCCCTCCCTTCCAGGGAGGGGGGGAAGAATGGCGCGCGTGTTGGCGTTATGCCCGCACCGCCGTCACGAAATAATCGAGCTTGGTGTCGTCGCTCAGTACGAAGCCCTTGGCGACCGAGAAGCCGAGCCCGCGCACATCGACGACGCGCAAGCCCGCCGCCTCGACCAATTCGGTCAGGGCATCCGGCGTCAGGAACTTGTCCCAGTCATGCGTGCCGCGCGGGATTTGCCCGAGCCCTTCGCCAACGGTGATCAGCGCGAGGCGTGACAATGCCGTGCGGTTGGGGGTGGAGAGGATTAGCAGGCCACCCTCCGCCAGCGCACCCGCCAGCCCGGCAATGAAGGCGGCAGGGTCGGTAACGTGCTCGATCACTTCCATGCTGGTGACGAGATCAAAGGTTGCGCCGTCCAGATTCTCGACGCTGCCGGTGCGATAGTCGATCGCGAGGCCCGATTGCGCAGCATGCGCGCTCGCCACCGCAATATTCTCGGCCGCCGCGTCGAGCCCGGTGACGCTCGCTCCCAAGCGCGCCAGCGGTTCGCACAGCAAACCGGCACCGCAGCCGACATCGAGCGCACGCTTGCCCGCAAGCGGGGTGAAGCCCGTCTCGTCGCCATGCCACTGCGCATCGATCCGTTCGCGCAGATAGCGCAGGCGCACCGGGTTCAAGCGGTGCAACATCGCCGAGGAGCCCTTGGGATCCCACCAATCCGCCGCCATCGCGCCGAAATGGGCGGCTTCCGCGGGGTTGATAGTGGTTACAGACGTTACGGTTGCGCTCTTCATGTGCGCTTCCTATCAGGACGCCCCCAATAGCCCAAGCCCCAGCTCAAGGATGTCTGCTGCGCATGGCCCGTATCGTGATGAAATTCGGCGGCACCTCGATGGCCGGGATCGAACGGATCCGCAGCGTTGCCGCGCGCGTCAAACGCGAAGTCGCGGCGGGCAATCAGGTCGCGGTGGTGGTATCGGCGATGGCGGGCGAGACCGATCGGCTGGTCGGCTTCTGCCGCGAGGCGTCGTCGCTTTACGACCCCAAGGAATATGACGTTGTCGTCTCGGCAGGCGAGCAGATCACCAGTGGCTTGCTGGCGATCGCGCTGCAGGCGGCGGGGGTGCCGGCGCGCAGCTGGCTTGGCTGGCAATTGCCGATCGCGACGTCGGATGCGCACGCCTCGGCCCGGATCGAAGGCATCGACATGGCTGCGCTGGAGGCCAGTCTCGCGGCGGGCGAAGTGGCAGTGATCCCCGGTTTCCAAGGCATCGATGCGGATGGCCGCGTCACCACGCTTGGCCGTGGCGGCTCCGATACGTCGGCAGTGGCAATGGCGGCGGCGATGAAGGCGGATCGCTGCGACATCTACACCGATGTCGACGGGGTCTACACCACCGACCCGCGCATCGTCCCGCGCGCGCGCAAATTGAAGAAAGTCACCTACGAAGAGATGCTGGAGCTTGCCAGCGTGGGGGCCAAGGTGCTCCAGACGCGCTCGGTCGGGCTCGCGATGAAGGAAGGCGTGCGCGTGCAAGTGCTGTCGTCCTTCACTGGTGAGGACGCACCGATGGCGGATACATTGCCCGGCACGATGATCGTCGGCGAAGAGGAGATTGAAGACATGGAAAGCCAGCTCATCACCGGCATCGCGCATGACAAGAACGAAGCCAAGATCACGCTGACGGCGGTGCCCGACAAGCCGGGCGCGGTCGCGGCGATCTTCGAACCGCTTGCGGCGGCGAACATCAACGTCGACATGATTATCCAGAATATCGCCCATGCGGCAGGCTCGACCGACGTGACCTTCACCGTGCCGGCGGCCGATCTGGCGCGCTCGATCGAGGCGCTGAACGCCGCGCGCGAAAAGATCGGCTTCGCCTCGCTGGTGCACGATACGCGCGTTGCCAAGATTTCGGTGGTGGGCGTGGGGATGCGCAGCCACGCCGGTGTCGCCAGCACGATGTTCTCGACGCTGGGCGAGCGCGGCATCAACATCCAGGCGATCTCGACCTCCGAAATCAAGGTCTCGGTGCTGATCGAGGAGGATTATACCGAGCTGGCGGTGCGCGTGCTGCACACGGCATACGGGCTCGATGCCGAGGATGCCGCCTGAACGGCGAAAACGGCCCGCTCAGCGGGTGCTGAGCGTGCCATTGCCGGAGGCATCGAAGGTCAGAATATACTGCCCGCCGATCGGCATCGACCAGGCTTCCTCCGCCACCGAGATGACATCACCGATCTCCTGCCCGCCCGCATCTCGGACGAGCTGAAATCCCCCCGCTGCCACCACGGCGGTGCTGACGGGCGAGACTTGCAGCGCATAGGCACAAAAGATGGGATCGGTGCCGAGGCCAAAGCCGACGGTCACTTTGTAGAGCGTGGCATCATAGCTTGGGATATGCCACCCGGCCGAATCATGGGTGAGCGTGACCGCTTTGTTGAGCGGCAGTATGAAGCTGTCGGCATCGCTGGAATAGGGAAACGCCGCCGCATTGGGGCTGATCTCGCCAGCCTTATAAATCGATGCGAACCAGGACACTGGCAGATCGCGGTTGAAGGCGATGTACACGTTGGTGTCGACGGTCTGCAATCCGGCGACGATGCGTTCCCCGCCAAGTTGGGCCAGGTCCGACGGAAAAAAGTAGCCACCAGTGCGATCGCGTAATCCTGCGCAGGTTTGATGGTGACGGTCGTGGTGGGCGGGTATGCGGTGGCTGCATACAGCGTGTCTGCAGCCACCGGGGTGAAGCGCGGGTTTGCCTGTGCGATCTCGTCGGGCGTCGGTGAGAAGGGGGTGGTTTTCACCGGGATGTCACCTTTGCCGAGCCGCACGGACGGTTGCGCCCTTCAGGGCCTGTTGCCGCCAAAGATGGCCTGGGCACCCGCGACCAGGAGGTTTTGGATGGTGGCGGCCGACTGCGCGCCGCTATAGCTGAAGTTCACGGTGGTCGCGCCGTTGACGCTGGTGATCGAGAATTGCACCCCGCTCACCACGAAGTAAGCAAATCCGGCCGTCAACGCTGTCGCCACGGTGATCGTCCCGGTGAGGAACGTGTTCGCGACATAGCCCTCCGCTTCTTCTTCGGCGGAAAGCTTTGCCACGGAGGACGTGTCCCAGTGAACCTGCGTCACGGTATCCTGTTGGATCGTGGCGTCTTCCAGATACGCCATCGCCATCAACTGCGAATGCTCGTCGGATTTCAGGAAGGCGAGATTTTCCAGCAACGCGAACTGGGCTGGCTTGCCCGGCGCGATCTTCCACTTTCCGTTGTTCAGCAATGTTACGGTGCACGCCCCGCCGGAGAAGGAGCCGGGGACCGAGACCTGGGCGGAGTCGTTGCTGACCTGCGTCCAGTCGGCGAGGGTCGAGGATCCGAACGATCCGACGCTGATGTAGAAGCTCAGTTTCGGCGTCAGGGTCCGGCTCTGATTGGGCGAGGGTGACCAGGTCATGCCCATGAAGCCGCTGGCCGTCTGGATGCCGAACGACTGGTTGCTGTACCAGCCCAGCGCCTCGTTATCTTCCTGGTTGAAGGAGTTGGTGACGAGTTTGATGCTGTTCGGGCCGGTTGACGTGCTCGCTGCGTTAAGTTTTGGCCCCTTTTTGGGCGGAGCGTTGGCATAATCGGCGTTCCACACCTGGGCGAGATCGCTGTTTTGCGAGATCGTCGAGGTGACTTGAACGTCGAGGCCGACGGCGTTGTTGCTGGCACCGGCACCGACCGAATATTGCACGGGGATAACGAAGTAATTTGTGCTCGGATCGTTCGAGTCGATCGCGATCGACGCGCTCGAATTGGCGAAGACGTTCGGGTCGCTCGCGATTTCCGCAGGCCGGGTGAGAAAGCACCAGAACGTCTGCGTCGAGGACGACTGATTGACCAGATAGATGGTATATTGGCTAGGCATGATCATCTCCATTGCGAGAAGGATACGCTGCACATCACTAACTTGCGACAAGAGGTATCAGATCAGCCAGTCTAGGCGGTAGATCGCGATCCCGATGAAAGACGATCAATAGATATGATGCGTAGAAGGCGTCGGTGATAGTGTCATCGCAACATCCTATAAGCGACACGGCGGTCATACTATGGATGGATATTATTGCACCGTATTGCTGAACCAATTTGACGGTTTGTAGAGAGGATTGAGCGAGGTCGATCCGATCTGGAGCGAATGGCGCGCGGAAAGAGCGAGCGTCCGCTTCGTCGACGCAAACCGCTTTTCGGGGAATGTCGGAGGGGGCTAGATGGTCTTGACCGTAGCGGCTAGGCACAATGGCATGACCCAAGCGACTTCCATTGTATCTCCGCTTTCCGGCGCGGAGCGTCTTAAGCGCCGCATGGCGCGCGGCACGGCCTTTCTGGGCAGCGAGACCGCGATCATCTGTGGCGCGATGTCGTGGGTGTCCGAGCGGCACCTCGTCTCGGCCATTTCCAATGCGGGCGGGTTCGGCCTGATCGCCTGTGGCGCGATGACGCCGGAATTGCTCGATGCCGAAATCGCCGCGACCAAGGCGATGACCGACAAGCCGTTCGGCGTGAACCTTATCACCATGCACCCGGCGCTGTTCGATCTGATCGAGGTGTGCAGCCGCCACGGCGTCGGCCATGTCGTGCTGGCCGGCGGTTTGCCCCCGGCGGGATCGATCGACGCGATCAAGGCCAAGGGTGCCAAGCTGATCTGTTTCGCCCCGGCGCTCAGCCTCGCCAAGAAACTGATCCGCTCGGGCGTCGATGCGCTGGTCGTCGAGGGTATGGAAGCGGGCGGGCATATCGGCCCGGTGTCGACCAGCGTGCTCGCACAGGAAATCCTGCCCGACGTTGCCGACAAGGTGCCGGTGTTCGTGGCGGGGGGCATCGGGCGCGGCGAGGCGATCGCCGCGTATCTCGACATGGGCGCGGCGGGCGTGCAGCTCGGCACGCGCTTCGCCTGCGCGACCGAGAGCATTGCGCATCCGAACTTCAAGAAGGCCTTTCTGCGCGCATCGGCGCGTGATGCGGTGGCAAGCGTACAGATCGATCCGCGCTTGCCCGTCATCCCGGTGCGCGCGCTGAAGAATGCGGGCGCTGATCTGTTTACCGCCAAGCAGCGCGAAGTCGCGCAGGCGCTGGACGAGGGCACGATCGCGATGGCCGAGGCGCAATTGCAGATCGAGCATTATTGGGCGGGCGCCTTGCGGCGCGCGGTGATCGAGGGCGATGTCGAGCATGGCAGCCTGATGGCGGGCCAGTCGGTCGGCATGGTGACCAAGGAAGAACCCGTCGCCGACATCATCGCCAGCCTGATGGAGGAAGCCGCCGCCGCGCTGGCACAGCGCGCGGCCTGAGCCTCAGCCGAGCTGCGCCAGCCCTCCGCCGAGCATAAACACCGCCAGCGCCGCGCCGCCGCCGAAGATGAAGGCGATCAGCAGCGACAAAATGCCCGCGACCACGCCGCCCTGACGGCGGCGCACGAACGTGCTGCGCTGGCCGGGTTTGCCGAGCTTGAGTTCGACATAGCCCGCCGCCGCGCCGCCAAAGGCGGTCATCACCAGCGTGATCGCGGCCCCCAGCACCGTCTGGGTGGCGATGGCGATCGGCAGCAGCAGCGCAAACGGCGCGGCCATCGCGAAGGCGGCGAGCAGTTTCGCAATGTCGATCTCGTCCTTGCCGACCGGCGCGACCGCCAGCAGATCGGGCGAATCCTCCGCCGAAACCGTCAGCCAGGCAAAGCTGCCGACGAGCTGGCTCGCGATGAACACGCTGCCAAAAGCCAGGGTCGCCGGGAGGGGGAGGGTGTGCCCCTTGCCAAAGGCGACGAACAATAAGGGGGCCATGTAGATCAGCCGCACCACGATCTGGAAGGCGAGCGCCGGGTCGCGCGCGAGCAGCCGCCACTCCTTGGCGAAAATCGTGCGCGTCAGCCCGGCGTGAAACAGGCGTCCGCTGGCGCGGCCGGTCGGCTTGCTGCGCGACAGGCGCATACCGCCATCCTGATAGCCCGACAGGAAAAGCCGCTGCAGCGCCGATCCGGCGGCGACGAACAGCAGCAGCGCACCGCCCAGCAGGATGAAGATGGCGAGCGGATCGCCCAGGGCCGCGCGACCGGGCAAAGCGGAGAGCCCGTGCGATCCAACGCCGTTTGCGCGCAGACGCTCGAACAGCGCGACCAAGGCACCCGCGCGCCGGTCGCTATGCGACACCAATTGCGTGCCGAGGAAGATCGCGCCGCCGAGCACTGCGGCGACGATCTGGCCGACGGTGCGCGCGGCGCGCGGGCCGACCAGCGTAGCGATCGTCAGCGTCAGCGCGAGGCCAAGAGCGGCGGCGGCAAAGGCGAGCGCAGCGAGCAACGCGACCAGCCCGAACAGCTGTGGATGGCCGAGAATCGCAACCGGTACGACCATCGGCAACAGCAACGTCGCGTAGGTCAGCGCAATCGCGCCGGCGATCCCCAGCAATTTGGCCAGCAAGACCGTTCGCTCGGGCACGGGCGCGGTAAACAGCAGCGACAGGTCGCCGCTCTCATAGAGCGTGCGCTGGCTGCCGATCATCGCCTGCGCGGTCATGAAGGTCAGCGCGAGCAGGCTCGCCCCAAGCACGGCGATCAACATCTCGGGCAAGACCGGAATCGGGGTATCCCGCAGCGCCCAGCCGGTCGCACACCCGATCAACAGCCACAGCCCGAGCAGACCATAGCCAATCCAGCGCGACGCACCTTTGCTGGGGCGGGCGCGGAACGTCAGGCGCAATTCGTGCAGCGCCAGCCAGACGAAGCTTCCCGGCCGCGCCCGGCGCATCGCCCAGTTCATGCGGCCACGGGCTCCGCGCTGGTCAGGCGGATGAAGGTGTCTTCCAGCGTCATGCCCTCGGTGCCGGCACGGTCGCGCAGTTCATCGAGCGTGCCCTCGGCGAGCAAGCGCCCGCCGCCGATGATGCCAATGCGATCGGCCATGCGTTCCGCCACTTCGAGGATGTGGGTGGTGACGATCACGGTCTTGCCCGCTTCCACCTGCGCCCGCAGCGCATCCTTGACCGAGCGCGCCATGCTCGCATCGAGCCCGGTCAGCGGTTCGTCGAGGATCAGGAGCTTGGGATCATGGATCAACGCCCCCGCCAGCGCGACCTTCTGCTTCATGCCGCGCGAAAAGCCTTCGCAGCGCGTGTCGCGTTGCTCCCACAAATCGAGCCAGTGGAGCAGCCGATCGGCTTCGCGCGCCGCGAAGCCGGGGTCCATCCGCCACAGCCCGGCGACAAAGGCGAGATATTCGAGCGGCGACAATTTGTCATAGAGCATCGGCTCATCGGGCAGCCAGGCGGTGATCGCCTTGGCCCCGAGCGGATCGCGCCGCGTGTTGATACCGAAAATTTCGATCGACCCGGCGTCGGGCTTGGCGAGCCCGGCGACCATGCGCAGCGTGGTGGTCTTGCCCGCGCCGTTCGGGCCGAGCAGCGCGTAAAGCTGACCCCCGGCAATATCGAGATCGAGCCCGGTGATGACAGGCTTGTCGAAGCTCTTGGCCAGGCCTCGGATGCGCAAGGCGGGCGCGTGCGGGGAATCGATCATGTGTTCTGTTTAAGCGATACACCATGGCCGTCCAGTAGGTACGGCGCGCCTATGCGGGGTTTTCGGATCGCGCGCGTGCCGTTACAGGGCGACGTCATGCCGCACGCCGACCTCGATTTGCCGACGCAAGGCCGTATCGTCGCGGGCGAGCATCGCTTCGCGCTGCGCGTCTATTTCGAGGACACCGATCTTTCGGGGATCGTCTATCACGCCAATTACCTGCGCTATATGGAGCGGGCGCGTTCGGACATGCTGCGCCAGGCCGGCATCGACCAGCGTGCGCATCAGGAAAGCGGCGGCGGGGCGTATGCGGTGACCGCACTCAACATCCGCTATCGCGCGCCCGCGAAACTCGATGATGCGCTGCTCGTTGTGACCAGACTTACAAAAGTTCGCGCTGCATCGGTCGATATTCATCAGCGAGTCATGCGCGGCGGTGAGATACTGACCGAGGCAGACGTGACCGCAGCGCTGGTCGGTGCAGCGGGGCGCGCGGTGCGCCAGCCCAGGGATTGGATTGCCGCTTTCGCCCAAGTGATGGGCGAAGGCGTTACGACATCAGGAGATCAGCTTTCGTGAACGGATTCATGCTCAATACCGATGCGACGACCCTGTCGCCGATCGCGCTGTTCCTTCAGGCGGATTTGGTGGTGAAGACCGTGATGATCGGACTGATGCTGGCGAGCGTCGCGACCTGGGCGGTGATCCTTGGTTTCCTCTTCAAGCTGGGCAGCACGCGTCGCCAGATCACGCGGTTCGAGCGGGATTTCTGGAAGGCCGAGGATATCGATGCGTTCCACCGCGTGGAGAGCGAGAACACATTGCCGATCGCGCGCGTGTTTACGGCGGGGGTCGCGGAATGGCGGCGCTCGACCGCAGGCGGCCATGTCGACCGCGAAGGCACGCGAGAGCGGCTCGCGACGGCGATGGGCTCGGCGGTTGCAAGCGAGATCGATACGCTGTCGGACCGGTTGAATATCCTGGCGACGGTTGGCGCGGTCGCACCGTTCGTTGGCTTGTTCGGCACGGTGTGGGGCATCATGCGCAGCTTCACCGGCATTGCGGCGGCGCAGAACACCTCGCTCGCAGTGGTGGCCCCGGGCATTGCCGAGGCGCTGTTCGCCACAGCGCTCGGCCTGTTTGCGGCCATTCCGGCGGTGATCGCCTACAATCGCTTCAGCCACAGCATCAACCGGATCGAGGCGCGGCTCAATCGCTTTGCCGATGCGTTCCACGCAACCCTCAGCCGTCAGCTCGAAGTCGAGGTTCGGCGGTGAGTAGGATCTCCGGATCATTCTTGATGGCGGGCGGGGTATAAACCGCGATGGCGATGAACCTTCCCTCCCAGCGCGGCCGCGGGCGGCGCGCACCGATGGCCGACATCAACGTCACGCCGATGGTCGACGTGATGTTGGTGTTGCTCATCATCTTCATGGTCACCGCGCCGTTGCTGACGGCCGGCGTGCCGGTGAATTTGCCCGACAGCCGCGCCAAGCCGCTCGACCAGGACCAGAAGCCGGTACAGATTTCGATCGACGCGGCAGGCAAGCTGTTCGTCGACAAGGAAGCGGTCAATGAGGCGCTGCTTCCCGACATTCTGTCGCAGATCGCGGCCAAGGCCGACCCCGCCAAGCCGCCGCAAGTGTTCCTGCGCGCCGATCGCAAGCTCGATTATGGGCGGGTGATGCGCGTAATGGGCGAACTCAACCGCGCCGGGCTCAACCGCGTCGCGCTGGTCACGGTCGGCCAGGACGGCAAATGACGCGGCGTGACGGACTGGGGCTGGGGCTGGCTGTGGTCGGCCATGTCGCGGTGTTCGCGCTGCTCTCGCTTGCCTGGACGAGCGCCCCGCCCCCACCGCCGCAGAATAAGCCGATCGAAGTGTCGCTTGCCGACGATGTCGCGCTCGACCAGCACGCCCCGGCGGCACCCGAGCCGCCCGCACAGTCCGCCGCACCCGAAGCGGGGCCGCCCGAGGAAGCCCCGCCCCCGGCCAAGGTTGAGAAGGTCACGCCCGAACCGGCTCCACCCAAGCCGCAGCCGGAGGCCGCGCCCCCGCCCAAGCCAGCGCCCAAGCCCGTCCCCGCGCCCAAAAAGCCGGTGGCGGAAAAGCCGGACAAGCCGGTCAAGACCAAGACGCCGCCGGTGAAGGCTGCGGCTCCCGCAGCCAAGACCGAGGCCAAGGCGTCGGTGTCCAAGGCGGCCGGTACCAACCCGAAAGCGACCAAGCCGCGCCCGACCGGATCGCTGCTCGACGACGATTTCCGCAAAGGGCTGACCCAGTCCCCGTCGCGTGCCAAGGTGTCGCAAGCCGCCCCCGGCGCGACGATGGATGCCAAGGCGGCCGCAGACATCGGTTCGGCGATCCAGCGGCAAGTGCAACCCTGCGCCAACCGGCAGGTGATTCCCGGGCCGGGCGCGGCGAAGATCGTCGCTTATGTGCGGTTGCAGTTTAATCGCGACGGGTCGCTGGCCGCACGCCCGGCGATCCTGCCGAGGCACAGCGGCGTCGATGACGACAATCGCATCTATGTCGATGCGGTGGACCGTGCCGCGATTGCGACCTTCATGGGCTGCACGCCGCTACGGGGCCTTCCGCTCGAGCTTTATGACGTGCCACGCGGGTGGAAGGTGTTTACCCTGACCTACCACATGCCGGGCTGAGAAGGACGATGATGCTCCACAAGATGATCTTCGCGCTTGCGCTCGCCGGTGTCACCGCTGGGGCAGCCCAGGCGCAGACCGCAGCGGCTCCCTTGCCTGTGCCATTTCCCAGCGGCCCGCAGGCGACCCCGCAGACCGGGACCTCGGCACCCCAGGCACCGGGCCAGCCCGGGAGCTCCAACCCGCAGCAACAAGGGGAATTGGTGGTCGATGTCGTGGGCGGCGTGTCGGCTCCGCTCGGCATCGCCATTCCGGTTATGCCGACGTCCGAGGTGGTGAATACGCCCGCCGGGCGCACCGACCAGCTCGGGCAGCAGCTCGCGCAGATCGTCACCACCGACTTGCGCAACTCGGGCCTGTTCAAGCCGCTCGATTCGGGCGTGAAACCGGTGCTCTTCCCCGAAGTGACCGCGCCGACCTTCGACTATTGGGGTGGGGCGGGGGCGTCGGCGCTGGTACAGGGGTTCATCCGCGCCAATGGCGATGGCACGCTGACGGTCGGCTGCTATCTCTATGACGTGTTTTCGCGCGCGGAGCTGGCGCGGCAGGGCTTTGTCGTGCCGCCGAGCGAATGGCGGCGCGCCGGACACAAATGCGCCGACATGGTCTATTCGAAGCTGACCGGCGAAGGCCCGTATTTCGACAGCCGCGTCGTCTACGTCTCTGAGACGGGCCCCAAGGGCAAGCGGATCAAGCGGCTGGCAATCATGGATCAGGATGGTGGCAACCACCGCTTCCTGACCAACGGCCAGGCGATCGCGCTGACGCCGCGCCTTTCGCCCGACCAGCGCTCGATCGTTTATATGAGCTATGTCGACGATCGCCCGGCCATCTATGTTTATGATCTGGCGAGCGGCCGGCAGCGGCTGCTGGTGCCCAACACCAATTTGACGTTTGCGCCGCGCGTATCGCCCGACGGCAAGTGGGTGCTGTTCTCGATGGCGGTCGGCGGCAATACCGACATCTACCGCGTGCCGCTGAGCGGTGGCACGCCGCAGCGGCTGACCGATTCCCCCGCGATCGACACCGGCGGCACTTATTCGCCCGACGGTTCGCGCATCGTGTTCGAGAGCGATCGTTCGGGCACGCAGCAATTGTACGTGATGAACGCCGACGGATCGCAGCAGCAGCGCATCAGCTTCGGCAGCGGGCGCTATGCGACGCCGGTGTGGAGCCCACGCGGCAATCTGATCGCCTTCACCAAGATTGGCGGGTCGTTCCGCATCGGCATCATGAGCCCGGCCGGCGGCAATGAGCAATTGCTGACCGACGGTGCGCAGGATGAAGGGCCAAGCTGGTCGCCCAATGGCCGCGTGCTGATGTTCTTCCGCTCGAGCGGTGGCGGGAACGGGCGCGCCGATTTGTGGTCGGTCGATCTCACGGGGGTGAACGTTCGCCGCGTTCCGACGGTGCTCGATGGATCCGATCCCGCCTGGGGACCGTTACGCCCCTGACGCAAATTGTGTGTACGCTTGTATCACCACCTTTCCCCTAAGGAGACGCTGACATGGCTAAATTGACGACCTCGCTGCTGATCGGGACCGCATTGTTCACTGCGGCTTGCGCCAAGAAGCCGCCTGCGGTCATTCCGCCTGCGCCCGGCCCGTCGGTCGTCGATCCCAATGCCGGCCAGGGCAGCATCGCGCCAGGTTCGCGCGCCGACTTCGAGCGTTCGGTCACCAGCAACACCGTCAATTTCGCGCTCGACAGCTTCTCGCTGGATGACCGGGCACGTTCGATCCTCGACAGCCAGGCGCAGTGGCTGACGCGTTACCCCAACGTGCCGGTCAGCCTGGAAGGCCATTGCGACGAGCGCGGTACGCGCGAATATAACCTCGCGCTGGGGGATCGTCGTGCGCTCGCCGCCAAGAATTATCTGGCTGCGCGCGGCGTTGCGCCGGGTCGCATCTCGACGATCAGCTACGGCAAGGAACGCCCGATCGCACTGGGTTCGGACGAAGCTGCCTGGGCACAGAACCGCCGCGCGGTTACCATCGTTCTCAATTGAGATCGCCTGCTCCGCCTTGGCGGGGTTGAGACAAAGGGCGGCGTCGGCTTTGCCGGCGTCGCCCTTTTGCTGTCTGTCACCCGTTCGCCTCCGTCCTTTCGCCCTCTTGCGGCGCACCTGACTTCGATATAAATATGATATCATATTTAACGGGAGGAACAGATGGTCGAGTCGGGTACACGCAACACCGCGCTGACGCTGTCGCGCGAGCATGGCGCATCGACGTCGAGCGGCTATGCGATGCTGCTGGTGATGCTGGCGTCGCTGGCGCTGGGAGTTTTCGGTGTGACGTTGCTCAAGCACCAAGCCGATCTGGGCGGGCCGATCGTGGCGGTGGCGAGCATCGTGTTCGTTTTCGTGTCCGGCGGTTTCTATATGCAGCAGCCCAATCAGGCGACGGCGATCACGCTGTTCGGCGCGTATAAGGGCACCGATCGCAATACCGGTCTGCGCTGGCTGTTGCCGTGGCTGGGGCGCAAGAAGGTGTCGCTGCGCGCCAACAACATGATTTCGGAACGGCTGAAGGTGAACGACCTGCGCGGCAACCCGATCGAGATCGCGGCGCAAGTCGTGTGGCGCGTGACCGATACCGCGCAGGCGCTGTTCGATATCGACGATTACAAGGCATTCGTGATCGTCCAGATCGAGGCGGCGGTGCGCACGATCGGCGCGCGCTACCCCTATGACGATTATGAGCATCAGGAAGTGACACTGCGCGGCAATCACGATCAGGTCGGAGCGGAGCTGCGCCAGGAATTGATCGCGCGGTTGGTGACGGCGGGCATCACCGTGGACGAATGCGGCTTCACGCACTTGGCTTATGCCCCGGAAATCGCGGGCGCGATGTTGCGGCGGCAACAGGCGCAAGCGGTGGTCGCGGCGCGCAAGACATTGGTCGAGGGCGCGGTCGGCATGGTCGAGATGGCGCTGGATCTGCTCTCCGCCAAGGGGGTGGTCGAACTGGACGACGAACGCCGCGCGGCGATGGTCTCCAATCTGATGGTCGTGTTGTGCGGCGAGCGCGATACCCAGCCGGTCGTCAACGCCGGTTCGCTCTACCAATAGGACGCGCACCTTGGCGGCTCCCCCCAAAAAGGCGTTTCCCTTGCGTCTCGACCCCGCGCTGTATGCCGCGGTCGAGCGGATGGCGGCGGCCGATTTGCGGAGCGTCAATGCCGAATTCGAATGCCTCTTGCGCGAGGCGCTGGCCAAGCGCGGCGTGAAACTCGCTGCCCCCAATCCGCCCCGGCGCGGGCGCCCACCCAAGGGAGAAGACCGTGAAGACGCGTGATCTGGTCGATCATTATCGGGTCGAAAAGGGCTATTGGTTCGTGCCGCACATGTTTGGCTTCGGCGTCACGCCGGTGACGTGGCAGGGCTGGGTGGCCACGATCGTTTTTGCTGGCCTGTTGAGCGCCGACATCCTGCTCCTGCGGGACCAGATCGGGCAAATCGGCATCGGCGTGGCATTGGTCGGGCTGTTCACGATGATCGCGATCCGCAAGACGCAGGGCGGGCTGGGCTGGCATTGGGGAACGCGCAAATGATCCGCGCCACGCTTCTCGCCGCGGCGGCGCTGATCGCCTCTCCCGCTGTCGCCACGACCCCGGTGCCGACTGACCTCACCGCACCGGGCCCCGAAGGGGCGCTCGCGGGGACGCTGCTCGATCCCGACGCCAAGGCCCCGCTGGTTCTGCTGATCCCGGGGTCGGGGCCGACCGACCGCGACGGCAACAATCCGCTGGGCGTGGCGGGCGGCCCCTATCGCCAGCTCGCCGAGGCGCTCGCCGCCAAGGGCATCGCCACGCTGCGCATCGACAAGCGCGGGCTGTTCGGCAGCAAGGCGGCGCAGGCCGACCCCAATGCCGTAACCACCGCCGATTATGCCGCCGACGTACAGGCGTGGAGCAAGGTCGCACGCGCCCGGACCGGGCGCGCGTGCATCTGGCTGCTCGGCCATAGCGAGGGCGGGTTGGTCGCGTTGCAGGCCGCGCAGAGCCCCGTCGGGATCTGCGGGTTGATCCTGGTGTCGAGCGTCGGCCGCCCGATGGGGGCGGTGCTGCGCGAGCAATTGCGGGCGAACCCGGCCAATGCGCCGCTGCTGCCCGCCGCCGATGCGGCGATTGCGTCGCTGGAGGCGGGCAAACGAATCGACGCGACGCAATTGCCCGTGCCGCTGCAGACGCTGTTTCCTGACCGTTTGCAGGGCTATTGGATCGACTTGCTGTCGCACGATCCCGCACGGCTTGTTGCTGCGGTAAAACTGCCGGTGCTGATTCTGCAGGGCACGCGCGACATACAGGTGAGCGTCGCCGATGCCGAGGCGCTGCATCGCGCCCAGCCCAAGGGCACGCTGACGCTACTGCCCGGCATCAACCACGTGCTGCGGCCAGTGGCGAGCGACGATCGCGCGGCCAACCTTGCCACCTACCGCGATGCGACGCTGCCGATTTCTCCTAGCGTGGCGGACGCGGTCGCGACGTTCGTGGGGCGGTAGCGCGGGTGCGAGCTGCCCCATACCGTTCGGGCTGAGCCTGTCGAAGCCCACCCCCTCCGCGGCACGCGCCGTTGCGTGGGGGAGGGTGCCCTTCGAGAAGCTCAGGGCGAACGGAAGGCGGGGTCGAGTGGTCTCACCCCAACGCTGCGTCGAGCAATTTGGCGAGGCGCAGGCCGCCGCGTTCGACCTCGAGCCGGGCGACGGGCACGAGCTTCTCGATCGTCGCTTCGTCGAGTGTCACGCGGGCCGGGGTCGGCGCGCACGGGTCGGCCATCGCGCTGCCATAGGCTGCGTCATGCGCGACGTGCCAGCTTTCGCGGCTCCAGTCGGTGACATCCCCCGCGGCGACTTTCGCGCGCACGGCGGCCGGATAGCGGTGCACCAGTGACGGGCCGGTGGTGATGGCGCGTTCGGCGAGATAGCCGTCCCAGATGCTGTGCAGGTTGAGCCGCGGCGGGCTGTAACTGCCATAAACCGCCTTCACGTCATTGCCGCCCTTGTCGTCCTTCTCGCCGGCATGAAGTGGCTGGTGGAGATCGCCGACGAAGTGGATCAGGAAAGCGAGTGCCTCGACGCGATCCTTTTCGGGTGCGTGACGGTTCTTGAGCAAGGCGACGTCGCGCGTGATTTGCGCAGAGACGCAATTGCCGTCCTTGCACGGCACCACCAGATCGAACGGGTGGCAGATGTTCACGTCCTGAAAATGCCAAGTATAGGCATAGCCGAAGCGCGATTTGCCGTTCGCATCCTTGAGCGGCTTGACGCAATCGGCCCAGACGCTGGCTTCGGCAATGGTCGCGGCCTTGCACTCGGGCGTACCGAGCAGGTCGAAATGGCGGAGCAGGTCGCGAATCGCGGCACGCGTCTTGGGGCGGACATTGGCTTCGGCGATGCGGGCAACGGTCTGATGGCCATATTCCCAATAGGCCGAAGCGGGCGCGGCGACGGTGGCGGCCAGCAGGGTGGCGAGAACGGCAAAGCCGGGGCGAACGCGACGGATACAGGTCATGGGATGGCTTTAGTCGTGTGGCGGGCATCGCGAAAGGCGTGATCGTCCCTCACCCTTCCGCCGCCTTGCGGCTCCCTCCCTCTCCCGATGGGAGAGGGAATTTCAGTCGTCGCCGAAAATGGCGACGTCGCGCTGGCCGTCGGAGCCGAGGCGCGCGCGGTACATGCCGGGGGTGGTGAAGTGCCACAGCGCCTCACCGTTGGGGCCGGTGACGATCACCCCACCGGTGCCGCCGAGCGCGGCGACCTCTGACAGCACGGCCTGAGCCGCAACCTCGAGCGATTCGCCTGCCAGGCGCGCCCGCGCGCAGATTTCGTGGGCGACGTTGACGCGGATGAAGAACTCGCCCGCGCCAGTGCACGACACCGCGCCCGCGCGGTCATCGGCATAGGTGCCAGCCCCGATCAAAGGCGAATCGCCGATGCGACCCCAATTCTTGCCGGTCACGCCACCGGTCGAGGTTGCCGCTGCAACATGGCCCGCCGCATCGCAGGCGACCGCGCCGACCGTGCCATATTTCATGTCGACGTCGAACGCGCCGCCACCGCCGAGCATCTCATCCAACTGAGCACGGCGTTCGGGCAGGATCAGCCAGTCCTGCGTCGCGGATTCGCAACCCTGTTCCCGCGCGAAGGTTTCGGCACCCGCGCCGCTGAGCAACACGTGCGGGCTGTGCACCATCACCGCGCGGGCGAGCGACACCGGGTGGCGCGCGGTCGTAACGCCCGCCACAGCACCCGCCGCCCGGTCGCGCCCGTCCATGATCGCGGCGTCAAGCTCGGCCACGCCCGCGCGGGTCAGCGCGGCACCGCGCCCGGCGTTGAAATGCGGGTCGTCCTCCAGCACGCGCACCGCCGCTTCGACCGCGTCGAGCGCTGCACCGCCATCCGCGAGGATCGCCGCCCCGGCATTGAGCGCGCGGCCGAGACCCGCGCGCGCGCCCTCGGCTTGCGCAGGGGTGATCGTGTCGCGCGTCATTTGCCCCGCGCCGCCGTGCAGCACCAACGTCCAGCTCATCGCATCCCTTCCTTACGAGCGCGCGGTCGCAGGCCGATCAGCGGCCGCAACCAGCCGATTTCGCGCCCCACCGCATAAAAGATCCAGCAGCCGCCGAGCGTCGCCACCAGCAGGATAGCGAATTCCGCAGCGCGCGGCAGGCCGAAGTGGAGCAGCCAGCCCTCGACCCCGACGATGATCGTCTGGTGGATCAGGTAGAAGGGAAACACCGCTTCGGTCAGCACGCGTCGCCACGGGTGATCGCGATTGAGATAGGAATCGGCGAGGCCGATCAGTGCGACGATCATGCTCCAGCCCTGTAGCGCGCGGGCGCTGGCGAACAGGAGGCCCCACGGCCAGGCCGGGCTGGCGCTGTTCGGCCAGCGCAGCTCGATTGCCGCGACCAGCGCGTAGCAAACCAATGCGGTGACGAGCGCCCACGGCCACCACCGCCGCATCGCTGCAAGCCCGCTCGCGGAGCCAGCAAGCGCGAAGCCGAACAAGAAGCCTGGCAGATATTGCGCGTGCGACACCAGATCGCCGACCAGATCGTTGGTCGGCGCGACGCCGGGGAACAGCCACGCGCTGACCACCACCAGCCACACCGCCGGGATCAACCACACCAGCACGCCGCCAAACATGCGGTCGAACACAGGCTGGAGGCTCCGTTGCCCGACCAATGCGACCGCCAGCGCCAGCAGCATCGTATAGATCCACAGATAGCCGACGAACCACAGATGCTGCCAAGTCGGCAGCGCGATGCCGCTGATGGTGACAAAGCGGAAATAATCATGCCCGAGGAAATAGGGAAAGCCATGCGGATAGCCGTGCTGGGTGACCAGTTCGACCCACGGCTGCACCGGCACGATCACCACCACCCCGAACAGCAAGGGCAGGATCAGCCGCAGCGTACGGTTGGCGACGAAATCCTTGGTGCCATCCCCGCGCACCAGCAACGCGCGGCTGGCATAGCCCGACACCACGAACAGCAGCAGCAGGCGCCAGCTGTTGATCGCCAGCATCGGCACCACCACCCATGGCAGCGGCTGCGCGGTCTTGGCATGGAAGCCCCAGGGGACGAAGACCATGCCGATATGATAGAGGATGAGCAGGCCGAATGCGCCGATGCGCAACCAGTCCAGTCCGTAATGCCGTTCCATCCGGGGGCCTTAGGGTGTTGTCTTTGCGGGCGCAAACTCTAGCGGTTTCGGTTGGCGCAGGACGGCGCTATAGGGGCACCGCAACCCAGAGGAATTTCTCCATGTCCGTTCGCCCGTGGCGCGACATTACCCGCCGCAAGAGCCGCCAGATCATGGTCGGCAACGTCCCCGTCGGCGGCGACGCGCCGGTCACCGTCCAGACGATGACCAACACCCCGACCAGCGATGCCAAGGCGACGATCGACCAGATCCGCCGCTGCGAAGATGCCGGCGTCGACATCATCCGCGTGTCGTGCCCCGATGTGGAGAGCACCGCCGCGCTGAAGCAGATCGTCCGCGCGAGTCGCGTGCCGATCGTCGCCGATATCCATTTCCACTATAAGCGCGCGCTCGAAGCCGCCGATGCGGGCGCTGCGTGCCTGCGCATCAACCCCGGCAACATCGGCTCGGCCGAGCGCGTCAACGAAGTCGTCAACGCTGCCAAGGCCAATGGCTGTGCGATTCGCATCGGCGTGAATGCTGGCAGCCTCGAAAAAGACTTGCTCGAAAAGTACGGCGAGCCGTGCCCCGAGGCGCTGGTCGAATCCGCGCTCGACCATATCAAGCTGCTGCAGGACCGCGACTTTCACGAATTCAAGGTGGCGGTGAAGGCGTCCGACCTGTTCCTGGCGGTGGCGGCGTACCAGCAACTGGCCGAGACGGTCGATTGCCCGCTGCATCTGGGCATTACCGAGGCCGGCGGCTTCGTCGGCGGCACGGTGAAGTCGGCGATCGGGATCGGCTCGCTTTTGTGGTATGGCATTGGCGACACGTTGCGCGTCTCGCTTTCGGCCGAGCCCGAGGAGGAAGTGCGCGTCGGCTTCGAGATCCTGAAGGCGCTCGGCATCCGCAATCGCGGCGTGCGCGTGGTGTCGTGCCCAAGCTGCGCGCGGCAGGGCTTTGACGTGATCCGCACGGTGCAGGCGCTGGAGGAACGGCTCCAGCACATCCGCACCCCGATGTCGCTGAGCGTGCTCGGCTGCGTCGTCAACGGCCCCGGCGAAGCGCGCGAGACCGATATCGGCCTCACTGGCGGCGGCAATGGCAAGCACATGGTGTATCTGTCAGGCGTGACCGACCACACCGTGAACAGCGAGGACATGCTGGAGCATATCGTCAAGCTGGTCGAGGAAAAGGCCGCGGCGATCGAGGCGCATGAGGCGGCAGTCGCGGTGGCGGCGGAATAGGAACGCGCGCCGGGCCTTGCGCGCCCGGGATTCTGGGTATGGGGCAAGCCCCCGTTCCGCCCGCGTTGACGGCTCCTTAGGCACAAGGCTTAGCCCGACCCTAAGGAGCCACGCGCTATCAAGCCGTCATGAAAATCGCGCTTGGCCTTGTCGTTCTTGCAGGCATTGGCATTGGCCTTGCGCTTCCTGCTGCGCGACCTGCCCCGATCGCTGTCGTGGCAGCGACGCCCCCCGCCGAGATGCCCGTCGCGACCCGGATCGCACGCAGTCCCAGCGGGCACTTCCTCGCCGTCGCCAATGTCAATGACGAGCCGGTTCGCTTCCTCGTCGATACCGGTGCCGATACCGTCGCGCTGACGCTGGACGATGCACGACGCGCGCATGTCGCGTTCGATCCCGCCCAATTCACCGTGATCGGGAAAGGCGCTGCGGGCGATGTTCGCGGGCAGGAAGTGCGAATCGCCTCCATCGTGCTGGACGGCAAGCGCGCGAGTGACGTGCGCGCGGTCGTGCTTCAGGACAGCGAGATGTCGCTGCTCGGCCAGAATTACCTGCGGCACATTGGCTCGGTGAAAATAGCCGACGACACCATGACGCTGGAATGAGCGAGCCGGCGCAAGGGTGACGCTGAGGGTGCAGGCCGCTATGCCCAGCGCCATGAAGCCCGTTTCCGCCACGCTCGCCTTTACCGTCGCCGCGATCGGCATCGCCACCTATTCGACGATGGACGTGCTGATGAAGGGGCTGTCGATCGCCAGCGGGGCCTATTCGGCGGTGTTGTGGCGATCGGTGGTGGGTGTGGCGCTGCTCGGCACGGTATTCGTCGTGCGACGGCGGCCGTGGCCGGGGCGGGCGGCGTTGCGGCTGCATGTGCTGCGCGGCGCGACCGCGGGGGTATCGGTGCTGCTGTTCTTCTGGGGCCTCGCGCGGGTGCCGATGGCGCAGGGTGTGGCGCTGACCTTTCTTGCGCCGCTGATCGCCTTGTATTTCGCGGCCGCGCTGCTGGGGGAGACGATCCGGCGCGGGGCGATCCTTGGCTCGGTGGTGGCGAGCGCTGGGGTGCTGGTGATCGCTGCGGGCGAGGTGCAGGCACATGCATCGACCGCACATGTGCTGGGGTCGATCGCCATTTTCGCCGCCTCGATCTTCTATGCTTATAGCCTGATCCTGCTGCGGCAGCAGGCGCAGGTCGCCGATCCGCTGGAGGTCGCCTTGTTCACCAGCATCGTGCTGGGCGCGTTGCTGCTGATCGGCGCACCGTGGTTTTCGGGGCTGCCGACGGTGGCGCAATGGCCGCAGATCGGCGCGGCGGCGGTGCTGGGCTCGGTCTCTGCAATGGCGCTCGCCTGGGCTTACGGTCGGGCCGAGGCGCAGGTGCTGGCACCAGTGGAATATACCGCCTTTCTGTGGTCGGCTTTGCTCGGTTGGTGGGTGTTCGGCGAGACGGTGTCGCTCTACACGACCCTCGGGGCGGCGCTGATCATCGCGGGGTGCGTCGCTGCGGTGCGCGGCCATGCCGCCGCCGCCCCGCAAACCGAGGCTGCCGCATGACCCATATCCGCCCTGCCACCCCTGCCGATGTGCCGCTGATCCTGCATCTGGTGCGCGAACTCGCCGAATTTGAGCGCGAGCCCGACAAGGTGGTGGCGACCGAGCCGTTATTGCAGGACGCGCTGTTCGGGCCGCACCCCGCAGCCGAGGCGGTGATCGCCGAACTCGACGGCAAGCCCGTCGGCATGGCGTTGTTCTTCCACAATTTCTCGACCTGGACTGGCTGGCGTGGGCTGTATCTGGAGGATCTGTATGTCACGCCCGAGGCGCGCGGGGCGGGCGTGGGCAAGGCGTTGCTGAAGCATCTGGCCGCGCTGGCGGTGGCGCGGGGCTGCACGCGCTTCGAATGGTCGGTGCTCGACTGGAACGAGAAGGCGATCGACTTTTATCGCTCGATGGGGGCAGCGCCGATGGAGGAATGGACGGTGTACCGCGTCACCGGCGATGCGCTGGCGACGCTGGCACAACCGGCGTGACGGCGACGCGGGTCCACGGACCCGCGCCGATCGCGCTCAAGCGGTGATCTGAACGATCGCGTCGACTTCCACCGCCGCCCCAAGCGGGAGCGCGGCGACGCCGACGGCGCTGCGGGCGTGTTTGCCGGCTTCGCCGAACAACGCGACCATCAGGTCCGACGCGCCATTGGCGACCTTGGGCTGATCAGTGAAATCGGCGGTCGAATTGACGAACACGCCGAGCTTCACGATCCGTTCGACCCGGTGCAGCCCGCCAAGCGCTGCCTTGATCTGCGCGACAAGCATCAGCGCGCACGCTTGTGCAGCGGCAGCACCGGCTTCGAGATCGACCGAATCGCCCAGCCGCCCGGTGATGACCGCGCCATCCTTGAACGGCAATTGGCCCGAAATGTGGAGCAGCCCGTGCGCATCGACGGTCGGCACATAAGAGGCGACGGGTGCGGCGGCGGCGGGCAAAGCGAGGCCGAGTTCGGAAAGCTTGCGGTCGATACGGTCGGTCATGCGGAGGTCCTTTCGGGGGATGAGGCGGCGGGCAGCCCAGCTGCGAAACGGTCGGCGATCCACGCTTGCGCCGCCTGCCAATCATCGATGCGGACATGCGCGTCGGGCGCGGGCGGGACGTTGGGTGCGAGCGAGGGCTCGGAAATCATGTGCAGGCGGTAAACCTGCGGCGCGTGCTTGGCGACCGAGGCGTGGTGCACCGCGAGATCGTCGACGAACACCGTGACCGGGTTGCCATGTTCGGCGACCAGCCGCGCGACCGGATCGCCCTTGCCGCCCTGGTTGGTCTCGACGCGGTACGCCATGTCATGACCAAGCAATTGCGCGATGCGCGGTTCGCGATTGTGGTCGGCGAGGTTGGTCAGGATGACGACATCGGCGACTTGCGACAGCGCGGCGAGCGCTTCGCGGGCGTGGGGGACGAGCGTCTGGCGGCTCATCTCGGCGGGAAAGAAGCCCTCGAGCAGGCCCCACATCTCCTCGCGCGTCGGCACCGGGCCGCCCGAGATGCGCGTCATGCTGGTGGCGAAATCGCCGCCATTGGCGGTAAAATCGATGTCATGATGTTCGCGCAGCCACACGCCGAAATGCCGCACCATGTGCAGCAGCACTTCGTCGCAATCGCAGATCAGCAGGCCCTTCATGCGGCATTCTCCAGCGCAGCGCGGGCTGCCACAATCGCTTCGGGGCGCTCGCCAATCCCGTCGGCGCAGGCGATCAGATCGGGTTCATACGATTCCAGAAAGCCAAGCACTGCCGACAGCACCGCGGGTTCGCCCGCGCGCGTGCGCAAATCGGCGGGGGTCATGCCCGTCACATCGAGCAGGCGCAGCGCCCGGTCCGGCTCGCCCAGCGTCCACACCAGCGCGCGTAGCGCCAGTTCGGCCGGTTCGGGGTTTGTTTCTCGGGCGCGCATTGCTTAGGGAAATTCCATGGACCAGGACGATTTGGGCGTGGCAAAAAGGGTGCTCGTTGTCGAGGACAACGAACTCAACTTGAAACTTTTCTGCGATCTGCTGCGCGCGCACGAATATGTGACCGAGGGCGTGCGCGACGGGCGCGAAGCCGTGGCGCGCGCGCGCGCGTTCGCGCCCAACCTGATCGTGACCGACATCCAGCTGCCGCATCTGAGCGGCTATGATCTGATTCTGCAGTTCAAGGCCGATGAAGCCCTGCGCGATATCCCGATTATGGCAGTGACGGCCTATGCCGGGCGCGAAGATGAGGAGCGGATCCGCGCAGCGGGTGCCGATGCCTATGTGTCAAAGCCGATTTCGCTGATGCGCTTCGTGGATGCGGTGGCGGCGTTGGTCTAAGTCGTTCCAAACTCCGGGGAGATGAGCATTGACCGATTCGGATATCGCAGCGCCGGCGTATCGCAGAATCGGTGTTCCGTTGATGCTGGGCCTGATCCTGCTACCGATCGTGTTTTACTGGTTCCTATGGCGGCAGGGCTATTCGACGGCGGCCCGTATCGGGGCGGGGGTGTATCTGGTTCTTGGCTTGGCGTTATGGCTGGTGCGCATCATCCAACCGTAATCGATCGACGGTGCACAGCGCAGAAAAGCCGCAAGGTTGCCCTTGCGGCTCAAGCTCGCGACCTCCGCGCAGTGCGGCGCGGGTGTGAAAGACGGGCGGGCTATGCCGCCCGCGCGATCACTTGATCTTGGCTTCCTTGAACTCGACATGCTTGCGCACGACGGGATCATATTTGCTGAAGCTCAGCTTCTCGGTCTTGGTGCGCGGGTTCTTCTTGGTGGTGTAGAAGAAACCAGTGTCCGCCGTGCTGACGAGCTTGATCTTGACCGTGGTCGGCTTTGCCATGACCTGAATTCCTGTGATCTGAAAATGCAAAAGCGGCGAACCGGTCGCCGCTCTTAAGCGTCGCCCGATGAAGGAAGCAGCGCGTGATGTCAAGCACGACGGGACGATTCGGCAGGGCTTAAGCGCGTGTTTACCACCGCGCGCGCAAGATGCACGTCAGAGGGGACGAAATATGGCGGCACCTGACAGCGCAATCGCAATAGCCCAGGCCGAACTCGCCGCGCGAGTCGCGATGGTCGGGATGCGCGCGAGCGCCGCCTCAACCGCCGCGCTGGCGGCGGAGGTCGATTCGATTCGCGCGGCAGCGCAGGCCTATGGCCTGTATCCTGCGGTCGCAGTGACCCATGCCATCGATGCAGCGCTGGCGCGGGGCGAGCGCGGCGCGCTAGTGCTCGGCTGGATCGCGATCCTGCGCGACGCGGTATCGTCCGATCGCCACGATTCCCACGCTTGCGAAACCTTTGCTGCGGCCTGCTCGGTTCGCCTGGCCGGTTGAAGCGGAAGCAATGGACGTTCTGATGGCCGCCATCGTCGCGGCGCTGTTGGCGCAAGTAAGCGATCGCACGCCGTGGGCTGTTGCGGCGCTGGGCGACCGGTATGACGAAAAGGGCGCGGTGATCGCGGGCGTTGCGCTGGCGCTGGCGTTCGGCAATGCGGTGGGGGTCGTGGGCGGGATCCTGGTGGCACCGATGCTGTCGCCCAATGCGCAGGGGCTGTTGCTGGCACTGGCCTTGCTGTCGGGCGGCGTCGCCGGCTTCTGGCCTAGCAAGCCCGCTAAAGCACGCCGCTGGCGGCTGGGGCCGTTTGGGTCGAGCCTTGTGGCTGTGGGCGTGCTCGGCTTTGGCGATCGCACACAGTTCATCACGGCCGCTTTTGCGACGCAGGCCACCACTCCGGCCTTCGCCGGGATCGGCGCGACGATCGGCAGCCTGGCGGTGACTGTGCCCGCGACACTGCTGGGCGAACGGGGCCTGCGCAAACTGCCGACCACTGCGCTGCGCCTGGGCGCGGCGACGGTGTTGACGCTGGCGGGGGCGGTGCAGGCGTTGTCGGCGCTACGGCTCATCTAGCGATCCGATCGCTGAGATCGTAATTTTATCCAAGCCGACCGGGAGCCAATCGGCTATCGCTTCGTTGCAGCACCGAACCAAATATTCTGCCTGCGAATGGAGTAGATCATGGCCGCCGACGCACTCAAGACCCCCACCGATTTGAAGACCAATGCCGTCAAGACGGTGTCGCAGGCGCTTAACGGCATTCTCGCGGATTCGTTCGCGCTCTACCTCAAGACCAAGAATTTTCACTGGCACGTGTCGGGTCCGCATTTTCGCGACTATCACCTGATGCTGGACGAACAGGCCACCCAGATTTTTGCCGCGACCGACGATATTGCCGAGCGCGTACGCAAGATCGGCCAGACCACGCTACGCTCGATCGGCGACATTGCGCGCCACCAGACGATCAAGGACAATGACGCCGATTTCGTCGCGCCCGAAGCGATGCTGAGCGAATTGCGCGACGACAATCTCAAGCTGGTCGAAGCGCTGCGCGAAGCCAAGGACCTGGCCGATGCGGCCAAGGACAATGCGACCAGCGCCGTCATCGACGACTGGACCGATCAGGCCGAGCGCCGCGCCTGGTTCCTGTTCGAGGCTAGCCGCAAGGGCTAACGCCTTAACGCTTCGCCGGACCGACGGTGACGAGCCACAGGTCCGGCGGCGCGTGGACACGTAGCGGCGCGTTGCTGGTGCCGAGGCCACCCGACACCACCACCGTCCGGTTGCCGTCGTGGACGACGCCGCACAGATAGCGCCGCCGCGCCACCGGCACGCTGACGGGGCCAAGCAGCGGGAGTACAATCTGTCCGCAGTGCAGATGCCCCGCGAGTAGCAGCCGGAACGTCCCGGGAAACGGAGTTGGGGCGTCTGGGCTGTGGGTCAACACGACATGTGCTCCGTGCAGTTTCGCCATCGCTGCGATCGTTGTCGGAACGTTCGCATGATCGGTATCAAAATCCCCGAGCCCGCCGATCACGATCGGTCCGCGCTGAGTCGCGGTATTTTGCAAAACGGGAATGCCGATCCGTGCCAGTGCGTTGGTGACGGCTTGCGGATCTGTGTTGTAATCGTGATTGCCAAGCACCGCTACCGTGCCGAGCGGTGCCTTTAACCGCACAAGCGATTCGGCGATGAGCCGAGATCGCACCTTTGCCTGCGGCTTGTCATAGTCCGCGAGAAAGTCGCCGCCGATCAGAACCAGATCGGGCTTCAGCGCGTTGACCTGATCGACGATGCGATCGAGCCGCGCGCGGTCCATGCTGGCATTGCCGAGATGGATGTCGGTCAACAGCGCCAGCGTGATCGGCGGCGCACCCTTTGGCCAATCCGGCAACGTGACGGTTGTGCGGCGGACGATCGGATCGGCGCGGGAGGCGACATAGGCACCAAGCAGCAGAGCGAGCCCGATCAGGACCAGGCCCGCGACGAATCGAAGGATACGCGACATGGCGGGACTGCTAGCCGGACAGGGCGCGATGCGCCATGGTGCTGCGACGATGCGTGCTTTTGCCGATCTCCTGGACGGGCTGATCTACACCCGCTCGCGCAATGCGAAGCTGAAGCTGATCGTCGATTATCTGCGCGCGGTGCCCGATCCCGATCGCGGCTGGGCGATGGCGGCGCTGACCGGGGAACTCGACCTTCCCGGTGTGAAACCGGCGGTGATTCGGGCATTGATCGAGGAACGCGTGGATCCCGTGCTGTTCCGGATGAGCCGCGACTATGTCGGCGATACCGCCGAAACCGTCGCCTTGTTGTGGCCCAAGCCGCTGGTGGTGCCGGATGCGGAGCTACTCGGCATCGCGCAGGCAGTCGATCGGCTGGCGGCATTGTCGCGATCGGATACCCCCGCCGTGCTGGCCGCGATGCTCGACCGGCTCGACGCCGATGAACGCTTTGCCCTGCTCAAGATGGCAACGGGGGCGTTGCGGATCGGGGTTTCCGCGCGGCTCGCCAAAACGGCGCTGGCGCAGGCGTTCGCGCTCGATGTCGAGGCGGTGGAGGAAGTGTGGCACGGGATCGCGCCGCCTTATACCGCGCTGTTCGACTGGGCGGAGGGGCGCGGCGACCAGCCGACCAGCGCCGACGTGCCGGTGTTCCGCCCGTTCATGCTGGCGCATCCGCTGGAGGATTTGCGCGTCGATCTCGCCGATTATGCCGCCGAATGGAAATGGGACGGGATCCGCGTACAATTGGTGCATGTCGCCGGGCAAACGCGGCTGTACAGCCGGACCGGCGACGACATCACCGCCAGCTTCCCCGAAGTGGCGCGCGATTTCGCGACGCCGGGCGTGCTCGACGGCGAATTGATGGTGAAGGGCGACGCCCAAGGGGCGGCAACCGAAGAAGGGGGGGCCGCGAGCTTCAACGCCTTGCAGCAGCGTTTGGGGCGCAAGGTGGTTTCGGCGAAGATGCTGGCCGAAGCCCCGGCGTTCGTGCGGCTCTACGACATTCTTTACGATGGCGAGGAGGATCTGCGGGGCCTTCCGTGGAGCGAGCGCCGCAGGCGACTGGAGGCGTTCGTCCCGCAGCTCGATGCTGGACGGTTCGATCTCAGCACCGTCATTGCCGCTGAACATTTTTCCGCGCTCGAAGGCATACGCGCGGGCGCGCGCGATGCCGCGATCGAGGGGGTGATGCTCAAGCGGCGCGATTCGCCTTATGTCGGCGGGCGCAAGACCGGGCTGTGGTACAAATGGAAGCGCGACCCGCTGACCGCCGATTGCGTGATGCTCTATGCCCAGCGCGGGAGCGGGCGGCGATCGTCTTTCTACAGCGACTACACTTTTGGCTGCTGGACCGAACAGGGCGAGCTGCTGCCGGTGGGAAAGGCCTATTCGGGCATCACCGACGACGAATTGAAGATGCTCGATCAGTTCGTGCGCAACCATACCACGGCGCGCTTCGGCCCGGTGCGCGAGGTGGAAAAGACGCTGGTTCTCGAAATCGCCTTCGATTCGATCCACGCCTCCAAACGCCACAAATCGGGCGTAGCGATGCGCTTCCCTCGTATCGCACGCATCCGCACCGACAAGCCCGCCGCCGAGGCTGATACCGTGGCGGCGCTCAAGCGGATGATCACCTGAGGCGGCGTGACACGGCCGGGGTGCGGCCTTATCATTCCCGCGATGACCGACTTGCGCACTTTATACCCCGAGCTCGAACCCTATGCGACCGGCATGCTCGACGTCGGCGATGGGCATAGCGTCTATTACGAACGCTGCGGCACGCCGGGGGCGACGCCGGCAGTGTTCCTGCATGGCGGGCCGGGTGGCGGCATTTCGCCGAGCCATCGTCGCCTGTTCGATCCGGCGCGCTATGACGTGCTGTTGTTCGACCAGCGCGGGTGTGGGAAATCGACGCCGCATGCCTGTCTAGACGCCAACACGACCTGGCATCTGGTCGCCGATATCGAGCGGTTGCGTGCGTTGGTCGGGGTCGAGCAGTGGGTGGTGTTCGGCGGGTCGTGGGGATCGACGCTGGGGCTGGCTTATGCCGAAACGCATCCCGAACGGGTGCGTGCGCTGATCCTGCGCGGCATTTACACCGTCACCCGCGCCGAGCGGGACTGGTATTATCAGTTCGGCGTGTCCGAGATGTTCCCGGACAAATGGGCGGGCTTCCTCGCGCCGATCCCCGAAGATCAGCGCGGCGACATGGTGCAGGCCTATCGCCGCATCCTGACTGGCGATGATGCGCAAGCGCGGCTCGAAGCGGCCAAGGCATGGACGATCTGGGAAGGCGAGACGATTACTTTGCTACCCGACCCCGCGTTGAGCGAGGCGTTTCAGGACGGGCATTTCGCACTGGCCTTCGCGCGGATCGAAAATCACTTCTTCGCGCATGATGCCTGGCTGAAAGAGGGCCAGCTGCTGCGCAATGCCGGGCGGCTGGCGGGCATTCCGGGCACGATCGTGCACGGTCGCTACGACATGCCGTGCCCGGCGCGGTACGCCTTCGCGTTGCACCAGGCCTGGCCCGAAGCCGAGTTCCATCTGATCGAGGGTGCGGGGCATGCCTATAACGAGCCCGGCATCCTCGACCAGTTGATCCGCGCGACCGATCGCTTCGCGGAGGGCTGAGACTGATGCGCTCGGTTTACAGTTCGTCCGCGACCGCACCGATCCAAATTCGTCACCCCGGGCTTGTCCCGGGGTCCACCGTGCCGGGATATCTGCACCGTGGCACTGTGCATCCCAGTGGACCCCGGCACAGGGCCGGGGTGACGGGCGCAGTGGTCTAACGCACCCAGCTTGCCAGCCAGTCGGCAAGGGCTTGCGGGCTGAGGCTGCGGGCATCGGCGAGGGCGGCGGTACGGCCCGCATTCTTGAGCGAATCGGTTTTGGGGTCGACGATCAGTACGCTCGGCACGCCGCCACCGAAGTGACCGTTCAGGCCATATTTCGCAGCAATGTCGAGATTCTTGTCGAAGCGGCCGACATCGACGGTGACGATTTCATAGTGTTTGGCCAGGAAGCCGCGCAGCTCAGGCAATTCCATCGTGCCCGCGAGGAGACGGCAATCGAGGCACCAATTGCCGCCAAGGTCGATCAGCAGCAATTTGTGCTGCGCCTTGGCGCGTGCGCGGGCGGCGGCGACCTGGGCCTTTGCGTCGGCGGTTTCGTCATAGGGAAGCGGGAGCGGGGTCTTGAGCTGCGTGAAGCTGGTCGCGGCGACCTTTGGGGCAGGGGCGGCGAGGGCCGGGGCAGCAAGAGTCAGGGCGATCGCGGCGAGAACGAGGCGCATAGAGGGTCCTTCTACAGTCCTTCCGGCCAGTGCCGGGGTCGCCCGACTCGTAGGGTGGGGCGTTGAAATCGCACACAAAGAAAAACCCGGCAGGCCTAAAGGCCCACCGGGTTCAATCTTTTCGCCAGTGGCGCGAACGCTTACGCGATCGAGGTCAAATTGACCGCTGCCATCTTGCCGCGACGATCGACTTCGAGTTCGAACTCGAGCCGGTCGCCTTCGTTGAGCGAGGTCATACCACCACGCTCGACCGCCGAGATGTGCACGAACGCGTCGGGCTGCCCGTCGTCGCGCTGAATGAAGCCGAAGCCCTTCATCGCGTTGAAGAACTTGACCGTACCGGTCGCCTTCTCGCCGGTCAGCTGACGCTGCTGCGCACCGCCGGGGGCGGCACCGCGCGGTGCGCCGGGGCCTGCGTCACGGTCGCGCGGCGGGCCGCGGTCGGTGACGGGGAGAGGCTCGCCCTCGATCTTGAGGTCGGTCGCCGAAATGCGGCCGCCGCGATCGACGAGAGTGAAGCCGAGCGGCTGGCCTTCGGCCAGACCCGTCAAGCCGGCCTGCTCGACTGCGGAAATGTGCACGAACACATCTTCGCCGCCATCGTCGCGAACGACGAAGCCAAAGCCCTTCTGGCCATTGAAAAATTTGACGACGCCGGTGCCTTCGCCAACGACCTGCGGGGGCATGCCGCGGCCACCGCCGCCTGCGCCACCGCCGCCGAAGCCGCCACCCCCGCCGCTGCGGAAGCCGCCGCCACCGCCGCCACCGCCGAAGCGATCGCCACCGCCGCCGAACCGGTCACCGCCACCGCCGAAGCGATCGCCGCCACCGAACCGGTCACCGCCGCCGAAACCGCCGTCGAAGCCGCCGCTGTCGCCGAAACCGTCGCGCTTGTCGCGCCCACGCCCGCCACGATCGCCGCGGCGTCCTTTATCGAAACTCATGCCCTGTTCGTCTTCCCGGTTCGTCCGACATCGTTATAGCAACCGTTGCGTCGGACGAAAGACGCAGGGCTTCGTGCACCAAACCAAATGTGCCACCGACTCGTGTTAGCCTAAAATTTAAGGCGCTGCGAACAAATTCGTCGAAAATGCGGCGCGTCCTGTGTTGATCTTGCGCGACCGTGGCAATCCCGGCACAGGATGGTGCCATGTCGATCCTCCATTTGCTCGCCGATCCCGCCGCCTGGGCGGCGCTCGCCACATTGATCGTGATGGAGATTGTGCTCGGCATCGACAATCTCGTCTTCATTTCGCTGCTCTCGAACAAGCTGCCCGAAGGCCAGCGGGTGAAAGTGCGGCGCGTCGGCATCGGGCTGGCCTTGGGGCTGCGGCTGGTGCTGTTGTCGGCGATCGCCTGGATCGCCGGGCTGGTCGAGCCGGTGTTCGATCTCGGGATTGCCGGCGCGGTCGATGCGCACGGCGTTCCTTCCTTCGAAACCGCTTTTTCGGTGCGCGACCTGATCCTGATCGCGGGCGGGCTGTTTCTGCTGTGGAAGGCGACGACCGAAATCCATCACACGATCGACCCCGACGATTCGGGCGAGGTGCTCGACAAGAAGAGTTCGGTGGCAATGTCGTTCGGCGCGGCGATCGTGCAGATCCTGCTGCTCGACATGGTGTTCTCGATCGATTCGATCCTGACCGCGATCGGCATGACCGACGATTTGCCGGTGATGATCGTCGCCGTCATCGTCGCGGTCGGCGTGATGCTGATCGCGGCGACGCCGCTTGCCAATTTCATCGATCGCAACCCGACCGTGGTGATGCTGGCGCTCGGCTTTCTGTTGATGATCGGCGCGGTATTGATCGCAGACGGCTTCGGCGTGCATGTGCCCAAGGGGTATATCTACGCCGCGATGGCGTTTTCGGGGCTGGTCGAAACGCTCAACATCGCCGCGCGCAAGGCCCGCGCGCGCCAGCGGTAGCGGCGGACCCCCATTGAGCGCGCATCGATTCGCCGCTAGGGCCGGGCGATGACAGTGCATCTCCACGAAGAAGACATCCCCGCAAATCTGTTCGTCCCCGGCGTCGACATCGCGGTCGACACCGAGACGATGGGCCTGATCACGCCGCGCGACCGGCTGTGCCTGGTGCAGCTTTCGGATGGCGGGCCGGACGAGCATCTCGTGCGCTTTGCCCCCGACAGCGATTATGCCGCGCCCAATTTGCGCGCGCTGCTGGCCGATCCGGCGCGGGTGAAGCTGTTCCACTTCGCGCGCTTCGATCTGGCGGCGATCAGCCATTATCTCGAAGTGACCGCAGCCCCGGTCTATTGCACCAAGATCGCCTCGCGCCTCGTGCGCACCTATACCGATCGCCACGGGCTGAAGGAACTGGTGCGCGAATTGCTGGGGCAGGACATTTCCAAGGCGCAGCAATCGTCCGATTGGGGCGGCCCGGTGCTGAGCGAAGCGCAAAAGGATTATGCCGCGTCGGACGTGCGCTATCTGCACGCGATGCGCAACGAGCTTGACCTGCGCCTCGCCCGCGAAGGGCGCACCGACCTGGCACAGGCGTGCTTCCAGTTCCTGCCGTGGCGCGCCGAACTCGATCTGGCGGGTTGGCCGGAGGTCGATATTTTCGCGCATGCCTGATTCGGGGGCCATCCGCAGCCAGCGCCTGATCTGGGCGGCACCGGGCAGCAGCCACGATCGCACGATCGGCGTGCTGCGCGTGGTGTTGCCGATTCTGATCGGCGTGCTGGCGGCGTTCGTGGTGGTGCTGCCGCTGTATTCGGGCGGGGATGTCAGCTTCCTGCTCGACAAGAACAAGGTCGAAGTCGCCAAGGAGCGGTTGCGTGTCCAGTCGGCGACCTATCGCGGCAATGACGATAAGGGGCAGCCGTTCGCGCTGGTGGCAGGGTCGGCGATCCAGAAAAGCTCGGCCGAGCCGGTGGTGTGGTTGCAGAAGCTGTCGGCGCAAATCGGGTTGGCCGACGGTCCGGCTGATGTCGTCGGCGATCGCGGGCACTATAATATGGATCGCCAGCAGGTCACGATCGATGGGCCGTTGCAGGTGAAAAGCAGCGGCGGCTATCGGCTCGAGACTCAGAATTCGACCCTCGATCTCAAGTCCAAGACGCTGAAAAGCGGGGGCGCGGTCACGGGAACGGTGCCGCAGGGCACGTTCAGCGGCGACCAGATGAACGCGGATCTCGAAAACCATGTTGTTCGGCTGGACGGCAATGCCCGCTTGCGGATCGTCCCGCGAAAGACGAGATAGCGCACATGCGTCGCACCCTTGCCCTTATCGCCCTGTCGTCCGCCCTCGCGGGCGCAGCCTATGCGCAGACTGCGCATAATTCGACCGCGCCGATCAATTTCTCGGCCGACCATATCGAGCTGCAGGACAAGGCCAATCGCGCGGTGCTGACGGGCAATGTCGTGGTTAAGCAAGCCGAAATGACGCTGAATTCGGCGCGGATGACAGTCGCTTACACCGGCCAGATTGTGGATGGCAGCCCGCAAGTGTCGCGCCTCGACGCCTCGGGCAGCGTCACCGTCACGCGCCCCGACCAGACCGCGCGCAGCAATTTCGCGGTGTATGATCTCAACAAGCGCGTGGTGACGATGCTGGGCGCGGTAACGCTGATCCAGGGCGGCAACACCGTGAATGGCGGTCGGCTGACGATCAACCTCGATACCGGGCGCGCGGTGATCGACGGCAATTCGGTGGGCGGCGGTGCGACCGGAACCAAGAGCAGTGGCGGTCGCGTCAGCGGCACCTTCTCGGTGCCCAAGCGCGACAACTGAGGCGACCGCGCGCACGCTTCGGCTGGCGGCATCTTCCCAGCCGAACGGGTTTCGCCTAGGTTGCGCACGCGACCATGCACGAATCCTGCCAAATACGGCGCGGTAACCTTTCGTTCACTCTAAAGTGCGAGCACGGGACCTGTAATGACCGAGACCCTCACCCTCGAAAACGCCCCGCCGATCGCCGAAGTGCCGGTGCTGGACGGCTTGTCGGTCGTGTCGATCGCCAAATCCTATGACAAGCGCAGCGTTTTGACCGATGTGTCGCTGTCGGTCGGCAAGGGCGAGGTGATCGGTCTGCTCGGCCCGAACGGTGCCGGCAAGACGACGTGCTTCTATTCGGTGATGGGGCTGGTGAAGCCCGATTCGGGCCGTATCATGCTCGACGGACAGGATATTACCGGCCTGCCCATGTATCGCCGCGCGATCCTGGGGCTGGGCTATCTGCCGCAGGAAACTTCGATCTTCCGCGGCATGACGGTCGAGCAAAACATCCTGAGCGTGCTCGAACTCGCGGTGCCCGACAAGGAGCAGCGCATGGCGCGGCTGACCACCTTGCTCGACGAATTCGGGCTGACGCGGCTGCGCGATTCCCCGTCGATGGCGCTATCGGGCGGGGAACGCCGCCGCGCCGAGATCGCGCGCGCGCTTGCTGCCGATCCGTCGATCATGCTGCTCGACGAGCCGTTTGCGGGCATCGATCCGCTGTCGATCGCCGACATTCGCGATTTGATCTGCGAACTCAAGAAACGCGGTATCGGCGTACTCATCACCGATCATAACGTGCGCGAGACGCTCGAAATCGTCGACCGCGCCTATATCATCTATGATGGCCGCGTGCTGTTCACCGGCTCGCCCGAGGAACTGGTGGCGGACGCGAATGTGCGGCGGCTGTATCTGGGTGAGGGCTTCTCGCTTTAGGGTATGCGGACTGCTCTTAATCCGTTCGTGCTGAGCTTGTCGAAGCACTGCTCGCCGCAGATGGGACCTTGCTCGCTGCGCGGGCCCTTCGACAGGCTCAGGGCGAACGGTATTTGGGTGGCCAGCCGATGAGCCTCGCGCCGCGCCTCGACCTGCGCCAGTCGCAATCGCTGGTGATGACGCCGCAATTGCAGCAGGCGATTCGCTTGCTGGCGCTGTCGAACCTCGAGGTTGAGGGCTTCCTCGCCGAGGAGATCGAGCGCAACCCGCTGCTCGAAGCAAGCGCACCCGATGATGACGGCCCTACGCAGGAACGCGAAGCCGATGCGCCGATCCGCGACGAACCCGCCACCGCCGACCAATTGCTGATCAGCGGGGGCGATGCCGGGGAGGCCTCGCTCGACGTCGATTTCACCGCCGAGAGCTTCCACCACGACAGCGCATCGGATTCGATCGGTGATCAGCCGGGCGCGGCGGGCATGGACGGCGCGCTTGGCCTCAACGGGGCCAGCAGCGGCGGCGGGATGGGGGAGGATGGCCCGGATTTCGACAGCTTTGCCGATACCGGCCTGACGCTGCAGGACCATCTGCTCGCCCAAGCGGGGACGGCGGTGGATGGGCCGGACCTGTTCATCGCGGCGCATTTGATCGACCAGATTGACGAATGCGGCTATTTGACCGCCGCGCTGCTCGATGTCGCAACCCGGCTGGGCGTGCCGCTGGTGCGGGTCGAGGCGGTGCTCGGCATCATCCAGACCTTCGATCCGACCGGGGTCGGCGCGCGCGATCTGGCCGAATGCCTGGCGCTGCAAGCCAAGGAGGCTGATCGCTACGATCCGTGCATGGCGCGGCTGATCGACAATCTCGATCTGGTTGCGCGCGGCGATCTCGCGCGGCTCAGGCGGTTGTGCGATGTCGATGACGAGGATCTCGCCGACATGATCCGCGAATTGCGCGGCTATGATCCCAAGCCCGGCTGCCGTTATGGCGGGGAGCCGACCCAGGCGGTGGTGCCCGATCTGTTCGTGGCGAAGCGCAAGGATGGCTGGGGCATCGAGATCAACGCCGCAACGTTGCCGCGCGTTCTGGTCAACCGCAGCTATTACAGCGAATTGTCGACCGCGCGCGGCGACAAAGCGAGCAAGGCGTGGCTGGGCGACATGCTCGCCAGCGCCAATTGGCTGGTGAAAGCGCTCGACCAGCGCCAGCGCACGATCATCAAGGTGGCGACCGAGATCGTGAAGCAGCAGGAGGCGTTCTTCCTGCACGGCGTCGCGCATTTGAAGCCGATGACGCTGCGCCAGGTGGCGGATGCGATCGAGATGCACGAATCGACGGTCAGCCGCGTCACCAGCAACAAATATCTGTCGTGCGCGCGCGGGCTGTATGAGCTGAAATACTTCTTCACCTCGGCGATCCAGTCGTCCGACGGTGGCGATGCGGTGTCGGCGCAGGCGGTGAAATCGGCGATCAAGGCGCTGATCGCGGGCGAGGGCGACAAGATCCTGTCGGACGATACGCTGGTCGAACTGCTCAACGCCAAGGGCTTTGACATTGCGCGGCGCACCGTCGCCAAATATCGCGAGGCGCTGGGCATCGGGTCGTCGGTGCAACGGCGACGCGCGCGGGCGCTGGGCGCGGGGTGATTGGCCTCGGATCGGGGTGCCCGGCAGCATCTTGATCTGCCGACGCTGAGCGGATACTCACGCGCCAGCATCAAGAGTCGGGACGACGCCCGACACCAACCTGCTTCCCAGCAAGGTGGTGCCTCCGTGCAAGCGGGGGGATGTGGCCGGACCGGCAACAAACGGGACTAAGCCACCTGTCGTACTGTTTCCTGGTGCCGAACCGGAAAAAGGACAGCGTGACGATGCCAAAAGCCCAGCAATTTGCCAGCGACAACTATGCCGGCATCTGCCCCGAAGCGTGGCGAGCGATGGAGCTTGCGAATGCGGGGTCGGCCAATGCCTATGGCGATGACGACTGGACGCAACAGGCATCCGATGCCTTTCGCAAACTGTTCGACACGCAATGCGAGGTGTTCTTTGCTTTCAACGGCACGGCGGCGAATTCCTTGGCGCTGGCGTCGCTCTGCCAATCCTATCATAGCGTGATCTGCTCGGCGCAGGCGCATGTCGAGACCGACGAGTGCGGCGCGCCGGAGTTCTTTTCCAACGGTTCCAAACTGTTGGTGGCACCGACGACAAGCGGCAAGCTTGACCCGCACGCGATTCGCAAGCTCGCCACCAGCCGCGCCGATATTCATTTTCCAAAGCCCCGCGTGGTGACCATTACGCAACCCACGGAAACCGGGCAGGTCTACACGATCGAGGAGATCGAGGCGCTGTCGGCGGTGTGCCGCGAACTCGGGTTGAGACTCCATATGGATGGTGCCCGATTTGCGCACGCGTGCGCTACGCTTGATTGTGCCCCGGCCGACATCACCTGGCGTGCCGGCGTGGACGTTTTGTGTTTCGGCGGCACCAAGAACGGCATGGCGGTTGGCGAAGCGGTGTTGTTCTTCGATCCCGCGCTGGCGCAGGATTTCGATTATCGCTGCAAGCAGGCAGGGCAACTTGCCTCCAAAATGCGCTTCCTGTCGGCCCCATGGGTGGGGTTGCTGGAGAGCGGCGCGTGGTTGACCAACGCGCAACATGGCAACGCCTGCGCGAAGGCCCTGGCAGCTGCGGTCGGAGACATGCCCGGCGTTGCGTTGATGTTCCCGGTCGAGGCGAATGCGGTGTTTCTGACCGCACCCGACATCGTGCTCGATCGCCTGCGGGAGCGCGGCTGGCGTTTCTACACCTTCATCGGCGGTGGGGCGCGCTTCATGTTTGCGTGGGACGCCGACCTGGCACGTGTGAACGCGCTGGCCCAGGATCTGCGCGAGATCAGTGGTCTCGTGTCGACCGAGGCCGCAGTGATGTTGGAGGATGCCTGACGCGTGTTGCGGACAAGATCCTGTTCGATCGAGCATTCTTTCAAGAACGCGTAGGATCTTGCCCGTCCTGCCCCTGCTTTTCTGTGCGATGGACCATTTCTGCGCGCTTGGCGTTATGATGGGAAGGATGATCCTTCGCTGCCGAGTACTTCGTGACGACTCCAGAAAAGCTACCTGTGCCTGACACTGTCGAACGCCCGACCGATCGGGCACCGCGGTTGACCGCCGATGCCGAGCGCATCGCGGCGGAGTTGATCGGGCAGGATCTGGGGACCGACCCGTTCGTGGCGGCGGTGCGCGCGACGCGGATGCCGATGATCATCACCAATCCGCGCTTGCCCGACAACCCGGTGGTGTTTGCCAACAACGCCTTTTGCCGGTTGAGCGGATATCCGCGCGACGAAATTCTCGGCCGGAACTGCCGTTTCCTGCAGGGGCCGGAGAGCGACCCCGCAACCGTGCAGCGCATTCGCGAGGCGGTCGAGCGGGTCGAGCCGCTCGAGATCGACATTCTCAACCACCGCAAGGACGGCGAGACCTTCTGGAACCGGCTGCTGATGGCCCCGGTGTTCGATACCGAGGGCGTGCTGGCCTATTTCTTCGCCAGCCAGGTCGATGTGACGATCGAGCGCGAGCGCCTGAAGGGGCTGGAAGACGATAACGCCTCGTTGATGGCGGAATTGACCGATCGGTTGCGGTTGCAGGAAGAACATGAGCGCGAACTCGCCTTCACCCTCAGGGCGGCACGGTTTGGCACATGGAGCCTGGATATTGCCAGCAAGCGCCTGACCGCGTCGGAAACGTGCAAGGAGATTTTCGGCCTGCGCGCCGATCAGCCGTTCACCTACCAGGATCGGCTGCAGGCGATCCATCCCGACGACCGCGGCAGGAGCGTGGCGGAGGTCGAGCGCTGCATCGCAGAGGGAAATGACTACGATATCGTCTACCGCATTTACCGCCCCGATGGCGAATTGCGCTGGCTGGCGTCGCGCGGACAGCCGTTCTTCGATGCGCAGGGCCGCGCGCTGCGCATCGCCGGGGTTTCGACCGACATCACCGACCAGCGCCGCGCCGAGCGGATGCGGTCCGCGCTGGTCGATTTGTCCGACGTTTTTCGCGATACCGAGGACCCCGACGATATCTCCTTTGCGGCGGCGGAGATCATTGCGCGGACGCTCGGGGTCAGCCGCGCCGGTTATGGCGAGGTCGACACGCGGGCCGAAACGATCACGATCGCGCGCGACTGGAATGCGCCGGGGGTGAACACGCTCGCCGGGGTGCTGCAGTTCCGCGACTATGGCAGCTATATCGACGATCTGAAACGCGGCGAAACCGTGATCGTCGAGGATGCCCGCACCGACCCGCGCACCGCCGAAACCGCCGCAGTGCTGGAGGAGATTTCGGCACGCGCCTTTGTCAACATGCCGCTCACCGAACATGGCGGGCTGGTCGCCTTGCTATACCTCAACCACGTCACACGGCGGACGTGGCACGAGGACGAGATCGCCTTCATGCGCGAAGTGGCGGAGCGAACGCGCATCGCGACCGAGCGTCGGCGCGCCGAACAGGAACTGGCGTTGCTTGCCGCCTCGCTCGAACAGCAAGTCGCCGAGCGGACCAGCGCGCTCCAAACTGCCGAGGATGCGTTGCGCCAATCGCAGAAAATGGAGGCGGTCGGGCAACTGACCGGTGGCGTTGCGCATGATTTCAACAATCTGTTGACCGTCATCCAATCGGCGACGGACTTGCTGAAGCGACCGGGACTGAGCGACGAACGGCGGGAACGGTATATCGATGCGATTTCCGACACTGCCGATCGCGCCGCCAAGTTGACGGGGCAATTGCTGGCCTTTGCGAGGCGGCAGGCGTTGAAGCCGGAAGTGATCGATGTCGGGCAAAGCCTGCACGTTATTTCCGACATGTTGCGCACGCTGACGGGCTCGCGCATCGTCATCGCGATCGACGTGCCCGACAAGCCGTGTTTCACCAATGTCGATCCCAGCCAGCTCGATACGGCCTTGGTCAACATGGCGGTCAATGCGCGCGACGCGATGAACGGTGCCGGGAATATCGCCATAGCGGTACGCGCGGTTCCCGCCATTCCGGCGGTTCGCGCGCACCCGGCGGTTGCGGGCCGCTATGTCGCGATATCGATCCGCGACACTGGAATCGGCATCGATCCCGATCAGATCGAGCGCATTTTTGAGCCTTTCTTCACCACCAAGGGGGTTGGGCAAGGCACTGGGCTCGGGCTTAGCCAGGTGTTCGGCTTCGCCAAGCAGTCCGGCGGCGATATCACGGTCGAGAGCAGCCCTGGCCAGGGTGCCACCTTCACCCTCTACTTGCCTCAGGTCGATCCGCCGACGGTACAGGCGACCGAGCCGCCGGTCGAAGGCGTTGCCGATGGGCACGGTGCCTGCGTGCTCGTGGTGGAGGACAATATCGAAGTCGGGACGTTCACCACCCAGTCGCTTGCCGAGCTTGGCTATGTCACGGTGTGGGCAGCCAATGCGCAGGATGCGCTGGCCGAACTCGCGCACGATGCCGCGCGCTTCGACGTGGTTTTTTCGGATGTGGTGATGCCCGGGATGAACGGCGTGGCCTTGGCCAAGACGATCCGGCGCGACTATCCCGATCTGCCCGTGGTGCTGACATCGGGGTATAGCAGCGTGCTGGTCGAAAGCGTGCCCGATGGCTTCGAGCTGCTGCACAAGCCGTATTCCGTCGAGCAACTTTCGCGCGTGTTGCGCAAGACGGTGCGGTGAGCCGGGCTGCAAGCGGCGCTGGCGCAATCGCAGGGGCTAGTCGTCTTCATCCTCAAAGCCCAGCAACGCCAGCGCGCGCGCCTTGATCTGGTGCGTCTGGCACCAATGCACCAGCGCATCCTCGCGGCCATGCGTCACCCACACTTCGCGCGGGGCGATTTCGGTGAGCGTCGCAGTCAGCTCGTCCCAATCGGCATGATCGGACAGGATCAGCGGCAGTTCGACGCCGCGCTGCACCGCGCGCTGGCGCACGCGCATCCAGCCGCTGGCCATCGCGGTGATCGGATCGGGCAGGCGGCGCGACCAGCGATCGGCGAGCGCGCCGGGCGGGGCGAGTACGATATGGCCCATCATTTCGGCCTTGCTCGCGGTGGTGGCGGGGCGCAGTTCGCCCAGCGCCACGCCGTGTTCCTCATACAGTGCGCAGAGCCGTTCGAGCGCGCCGTGGATGTAGATCGGCGCATCATGCCCGCGCGCGCGCAATTCGGCGATGACGCGCTGCGCCTTGCCCAGCGCATAGGCCCCGACCAGCACGCAGCGCGCCGGGTTGGCGTGGAGCGCGCTGGTCAATTTGTCGATCTCGTCGCCGGTGTCGGGATGGCGGAAGACCGGCAGGCCGAAGGTCGCCTCGGTGATGAACACGTCGCATTGGACCGGTTCGAACGGCGCGCAAGTGGGGTCGGCGCGGCGTTTGTAATCGCCCGAAACGACGATGCGCTCGCCACGATATTCGAGCAGGATCTGCGCCGATCCCAGCACATGCCCGGCGGGGACGAAGGTGGCGGTGACTTCGCCGAAACGGTGGCTGTCGCCATATGCGATCGGGTGGCCCGCCTGGGGGCCGTAGCGCGTTTCCATGATCGCGAGCGTTTCCGGCGTCGCCCATACCGCGCCGTGGCCGCCGCGCGCGTGATCGGCATGGCCGTGCGTCACCAGCGCCACCGGCGACGGGCGCGCCGGATCGACCCACAGGTCGGCGGGTTTCACATAGAGGCCGTGCGGGTGCGGTTCGACCCAGTCGCCGAGCTTTGCCATCGTGCCTATATGGGCGGGATGGCCGATGGTTCCCAGTTTGGAGATTGTGTTCCGATCTCCCTCTCCCTTATCTCCCTCTCCCATCGGGAGAGGAGTTTCGGGTCGGTCGTGCCCCCGGCACGACCTGAACAGCGCGGGGCGCTGTTCACCCGAAACTGGGCCCGCGCCGCAGGCGTGGGAAGGGTGAGGGTGACAGGTTTTGCCGTTGCGCGACCTGTCACCCTCACCCTTCCGCCGCTTTGCGGCTCCCTCCCTCTCCCAAGGGGAGAGGGACTGTGGGGCGCGGTTTGACCGCTCCGCTCCCCCCCGCGATCACCGAATGGTTCGCCGCCAAGGGCTGGGCGCCGCGCGCGCATCAGCTGGCGATGCTCGATGTCGCGCGCACGGGCGATCATGGCTTGCTCGTCGCCACCACTGGTGCGGGGAAGACGCTCGCGGGGTTCTTGCCGACACTGGCCGATCTGGTCGAGGCCCCGAGCGAGGGACTGCACACGCTCTATGTCTCGCCGCTAAAGGCGCTGGCGGTGGATGTGCAGCGCAATCTGCTCACCCCGATCGCCGAAATGGGGCTCGACATCCGCGTCGAGACGCGCACTGGCGACACGCCCTCCGACCGCAAGGCGCGACAGCGCATTCGCCCGCCGCAGATCCTGCTGACCACGCCCGAATCGCTCAGCCTGTTGCTCAGCTATCCCGATAGCAGCCTGATGTTCGAAGGGCTGAAGACGATCGTGGTCGATGAGGTCCACGCCTTCGCCACCGGCAAGCGTGGCGATTTGTTGAGCCTGTGCATGGCGCGGCTGCAACGCCTCGCCCCCGGTCTGCGCCGTGTGGCGCTGTCGGCGACGGTGGCCGATCCCGATGCCTATCGCGCCTGGCTCGCGCCCGATGGCGATATCGATGCGGTGCGGTTGGTGCGCGGAGCGGCGGGCGCGCCGCCCAATGTCACGATCCTGCTGCCGCAGGGGCGCGTGCCATGGTCGGGCCATTCGGGGCGCTATGCCGCCGAACAGGTGATCGCCGAGATCGAGACGCACAAGACGACGATCGTGTTCTGCAACACCCGCGCGCTGGCCGAATTGATCTTCCAGGATCTTTGGAAGGTCAACGCGATGAACTTGCCGCTTGGCGTGCATCACGGCTCGCTCAGCCTGGAGGCGCGGCGCAAGGTCGAAGGCGCGATGGCCGATGGGCGGTTGCGCGGGCTGGTGGCGACCTCCTCGCTCGATCTTGGGGTCGATTGGGGCGATGTCGATTGCGTGATCCAGATGGGCGCGCCCAAGGGATCGTCGCGGTTGCTGCAGCGCATCGGGCGCTCCAACCACCGGCTCGATGAACCCTCCGAGGCGATCGTCGTGCCCGGCAATCGCTTCGAATATCTCGAGGCGCGTGCGGCGCTCGACGCAATCGAGGCGGGCGAACTGGATGCCGATGTGTTCCGCATGGGCGCGCTCGACGTGCTGGCGCAGCATGTGATGGCGTGTGCCTGTGCCGCGCCCTTCCGCGAAGAGGCACTGCTCGACGAAGTGCGGTCGGCCCTGCCTTACTCCGCGCTGACGGCGGACACCTTCGCGCAAGTGCTCGGCTTCGTGCGCGATGGCGGCTACGCGCTGAAGGCCTATGACAAGTTCAAGCGGCTGACGCAGGAGCCGGACGGAAGCTGGCGCGTCAGCCATCCGCGTTTCATCGCGCAGCACCGGCTGAACGCCGGGATCATCGTCGAGGCGACGATGCTGAGCGTGCGCTTCGGCAATGGCCGCACATTGGGGCGCGTCGAGGAGGGGTTCGCCGCGACGCTGTCGCCGCGCGATACCTTCTTCTTTGCCGGGCTGAGCCTGGAGGTCGAGCGGATCGATACCGAGGCGGTGGTGGTGCGCGCGACCTCGCGCCCCGCGCGCATCCCAAGCTATGGCGGCGCGCGGATGCCGCTGTCGACCAATCTCGCCGAGCGCGTGCGCGGCTTTCTGGCGAGCCCCACGGGGTGGCACCGCTTCCCCGACGATGTGCGCGAATGGCTGGAGGTGCAGCAGCAGCGATCGGTGCTGCCGCGACCGGGGCAATTGCTGGTCGAGACCTTCCCGCGCGAGGGGCGGCATTATCTGGTCGCGTACAGCTTCGAGGGTTGGAACGCGCATCAGTCGCTAGGCATGCTCATCACGCGGCGGATGGAGACGCAGGGGCTGAAGCCGATCGGCTTCGTCGCCAATGATTATGCGCTGGCGTGTTTCGGGCTTGAGTCCGTAACCGACCCGGCAGCGTTGTTCTCGCGCGATATCCTGGAGGATGAATTCGTCGATTGGGTGCAGCAATCCTCGCTCCTGAAACGCGCGTTTCGCGAGGTCGCGGTGATTGGCGGGCTGGTCGAGCGGCAGATTCCGGGCAAGCGCAAGACCGGCAAGCAAGTCAGTTTCTCGACCGACCTGATCTATGACGTGCTGCGCAAATATGAGCCCGGCCATTTGTTGCTGCAGGCGGCGTGGGCCGATGCGCGCGCGCGGATGACCGATGTCGGGCGCTTGGCCGATCTGCTCGACCGCGCGGCGGACACGATGCTGCATGTGCCATTGGAGCGGATTTCGCCGCTGGCGGTGCCGGTGCTGACGCTGATCGGGCGCGAGCATATCGCGCAGGGGCTGGCCGACGATGCGTTGCTGCTGGAGGCCGAAGTGCTGGCGGCGGAAGCGATGCGGCTCGATTGACCGGGCTTGTTACAGACCCGGCGCGGGCGTAGCTTCGCGGATATGGCCCCGGCGCTCGTCTTGATCGTGCCGTTGGCAACGGCGCTCGCCGCCGCGCCGCTCCAGACCCGCGGGCCACCCCCGCCGTCCGCTGCGACGCAGCAGGAAGAGTCCGAAACGCCCGCCGATGCGCTTGGCTTTACCGATGACGGGCTGCGCATGTCGGTGCCGGTGATGATCGGCCAGAACGGCCCCTATCGCTTCATTGTCGACACCGGTGCCGAACGCACCGTCATCGCACGCGACCTCGCGACTGCACTCGGGCTGGCACCGGGTAAACGGGTTCGTATCAGCGCGATGGCTGGCTCGACCGGGGCGGGTACCTTCGTCTTGCCCGAGATCAGCATCGGTGCGGAGACGTTGGTCGAGGGCGCTCGGCTGCGCGGATCGGGGATCGAGGCACCCGCATTGCTCGCGGGTAATCTGGGCGGGCAGGGGTTGGTCGGCATTGATACGCTGCAAGGCCGCGCAGTGACGATCGATTTCGCCGCGCGTACGATGACGGTGGTGCCGGCGACCAAGCGCACCAAGCGCGAAGTGTTCGGCCCGGGCGACATCGTGGTGCGTGCGCGCAATCGCGCGGGCCAGCTCGTCGTCACCGATGCCAGCTATGAAGGGCATAAGGTGCGCGTGGTGATCGATACCGGCGCAGTCGTCAGCATGGGCAATCTCGCCTTGCGGCGATTGGTCGGGGATGATCTGGCGCAGGCGCAACCGATGACCTTGCTCAGCGTAACCGGCGGCAAGCTCGAGACGCAATTCGGATTGGTGCCGCGTTTCGCGATCGGCGACACCGGCTTTGCCAATTTGCCGGTGGCGTTTTCGGATGCCGCACCCTTTGCCCGGCTTGGGCTGACCGCACGCCCGGCGCTGTTTCTCGGCATGGATGCGCTGCGCCTGTTCGGGCAGGTGCGGATCGATTTCGCCAATCACGAATTGCGCTTCGCCAAACCAAAGCGTGCCGCGACGCGCTAACGGTTGCGTTACGCCCAAGCCGCGTTAGCCTCCTCCCGACATAACCTTGGGGGCTTTACCATGCGCGCGATCAGCACATTTTTGGGGGCGACGATTTTGGGAGTGGCGGGGCTTGCCAGCGCGGCCTTGGCGCAGGACCGCCCCGACCAGAAGGCCTATCTCGGCCTCTACAAGCAACTGGTCGAAACCAACACGACGCTGTCGAGCGGAAGCTGCACGACGGCGGCGGCGCAGATTGGCGCGCGGTTGAAGGCGGCGGGCTATGCCGACCAGGACATTACCTATTTTGCGGTGCCCGATCATCCCAAGGATGGCGGGCTGGTCGCGGTGCTGAAGGGGAGCGATGCCACGGCCAAGCCGATCCTGTTGCTGGCGCATCTCGACGTGGTCGAGGCCAAGCGCGCGGACTGGGTGCGCGATCCGTTCACGCTGATCGACGAGGGCGGCTATTATTACGGGCGCGGCACCGTCGACGACAAGGCGATGGCGGCGGTGTGGGCCGACAGCATGGTCCGCTTCAAGGCCGAAGGCTATCGGCCAAAGCGCACGATCAAGCTCGCTTTGACATGTGGCGAGGAAACCACCTTTGCCTTTAACGGCGCGGAATGGCTGTCCAAGAACAAGCGCGACCTGATCGATGCCGAGTTCGCGCTAAACGAAGGTGGGGGCGGGCGCTACGGCCCCGATGGCAAGCCGCAATTGCTCGCGCTGCAGGTCGGCGAGAAGGCCGCGCAAAACTATACGTTCGAGACGACCAACCCTGGCGGGCACAGCTCGCAACCGGTGCCGGACAATGCCATCTATCAGCTCGCGGACGCGTTGAAGGCGGTGCAGGGCTATGAGTTTCCGGTAAAGTTTACCGAGACGACGCGGGCGTTCTTCGGCATGGCCGCGCTTGGCTCGCCCGCGCCGCTGCGCACGGCGATCACGGCCTTGCTGGCCAATCCGCAAGATACGGCGGCCGACAAGATCGTCAGCAGTGACAAGATGATGCATTCGACGCTGCGCACGACCTGCGTCGCGACCATCGTGAATGCGGGCCATGCCGAAAATGCGTTGCCGCAGCGCGCCACCGCCAATGTGAATTGCCGCATCTTCCCCGGCGAGACAGTGGAGGGCACACTGGCCAAATTGCAGGAACTCGCTGGCCCTGCGGTAAAGGTGACCGCCAACGCGCCGATCCGCCCGACCGCCGTCCCGCCCGCGCTCGATCCCAAGGTCGTCGGTCCGGTCAAGGCGGTCGCGGCGAAGCATTTTCCGGGCCTGCCGCTTCTGCCGCTGATGTCGACGGGCGCAACCGACGGTGTATTTCTCGAGGCGGTCGGCATCCCGGTGTACGGCGTGCCGGGCTTCTTCCTGGATAAGGATGGCAACGGGATGCACGGGTTGAACGAGCGGATGCGCAAGGATTCGCTGTATCAGGGCCGCGACTATCTGTTTGATTTGGTGAAGGCCTTCGCGGGATGATCGCAAGCGGTGGTGGCGGGCCGGTCCCGCCGCCACCGCCGACGGCCATTCGCCGCCGGACCATTTTTCGAATAATTGCTATTGATAATCGATCTCAAAAAGGACATTGCGCGGCCCTCGATAAAAGAGGGATTCGCAGTGAAACAGCATTTCGTATCGGCGCTCCTGCTTGGCACCGTCGTGATCGGCAGCCCGGCTTTGGCGCAAAGCCAGAGCGATCTGGAGGACGGCACGATCGTCGTAAACGGTCAGCGTCCGCGCAACGAAGCGTCCGCAGGCACCAAGAGCGCCGTGCCGATCGCCGAGACGCCACAGTCGATCAGCGTGATCAGCGCGGCGGACATTGCCGACCTCGGGCTGCAGAACCTCAACCAGGCGCTGCGCTTTGTGGCGGGTGCGACGACCGAGCAGCGCGGGTCGAGCGCCGAAGTGTATGACCAGTTCAAGCTGCGCGGCTTCGACGCGCCGCAATTTCTCGATGGACTGAAGTTGATCGACGGTGCGGGCTACCTGTCGCCGCAGATCGACGTCTCACGGCTCGACCGGATCGAGGTGGTGAAAGGGCCGGCATCGGTGCTCTATGGCCAATCGGGTCCGGGCGGCCTGATCGCGATGTCGAGCAAGCTGCCGCTCGACCGTGACTTTTACGGCGCGGTGTCGGGCACTTATGGCACCTATGATTTGTACCGCGCCGATGCCGATGTCGGCGGGCGTGCCGGATCATCGATCCTGTGGCGCGTGAACGGCACCGTCAATGGCGCGCATACGCAGCAGGATTTCGGCAAGCGCGAGCGCGAGGCAATCTCGGGCGCGGTGACGATCGGCGCGGGCCACGCGACCAGCCTGACGCTGCTCGGTGCCTATTCGCATGATCCGTATAACGGCACGTACGGCGTGTTCCCGGCATCGGGCACGTTCCTGGCCAACCCCAATGGCCAGATCCCGACCACGCGCGATTTCGGCGAGCCGGGGAATGTCTTCAAGCGCGAGCAGGTGGCGGGCACCTATATCCTCAACCATGATTTCGGATCGGGGTGGAGCGTCCGCGCGTCGGGGCGCTATCAGCATGCCACCTCCAATCTCGGGATCGTTTACGCCAGTGGATCGCTGACCAACAGCGCGACCAGCACGACGCTATATGACCGCGCATCCTATGCGACGCGCGAACGGAGCGATTCCTGGGTGTTCGACAACCAGCTTCGCGGCAGTTTCTCGACCGGGCCGCTGACGCATGCGGTGCTGCTGGGGGTCGACCATCAGGCCGGTCACGCGCGCGAAGTCTATGCCTTTGGCACCGCCACGCCGCTTGACGGCTATCATCCCATTTACGGCACGATGGCGGTGCCGCTGACGCCCGAGACGGTGCCTGGCGGCACGGTCGGGGTGCTCGCGCCGCGCAAGACGCAAACCGGCCTCTATGCGCAGGACGAGATTTCGACGGGCGGGCTGCGGGTGGTGCTGAGCGGTCGGCAGGATTGGGCGCGGACGACTTCGGGTGCCGCCGCGCCGGAAACGTCGCAGAAATTCACCTATCGCGCGGGCGTCCTGTACACGACCGCGTTCGGGCTTGCGCCTTATGCCAGCTACTCGACCTCGTTCGAGCCGCAGAGCGGAACGGTGCAGAATGCCGATGGCACGCTCCGCCAGGCCAAACCCTCGCTCGGCAAGCAGATCGAACTTGGCGCGAAATACACCGTGCCGGGCAGCAAGATCCTCGTCACGGCGGCGTGGTTCCAGATCGACCAGACCAATTTGCTGACCGCGATCCCCAATTCGTTGTTCGCGCTGCAAAGCGGGAAGGTGCGCTCCACCGGCTTCGAAGTCGAGGCCAATGCACCGCTGCCCTACGGCTTCAACGCCAAGCTGGCGTATAGTCGGCAGAAGGTGCGCACCATCGCCGATGCCGATCCGGCCAATATCGGTAACGGTATTCTCGGCGTCGGGCGCGGCGGGGTTTCCGCCAATCTCGAATGGGCACCGCGTCAGGGAGCCTGGCAAGGCTTCGCCATTGGCGGGGCGGTGCGGCATGTCGACAGCATTTATGCGGGGACCACCGCGCGGGTCAGCACGCCGGGGTTCACGCTGTTCGACGGGCAGATCCGCTACGACCTCGGTCGGCTTGCGCCACGTCTCGAGGGCCTGACCTTGGGCGTGAACGCCGCCAACATCTTCGACAAGAAATATGTAACGACGTGCTATCTCGATTATGCCTGGTGCTGGTATGGCAACCGCCGCACCGTGCAAGGCACGATCGCCTATCGTTGGTGAGGGCGGCAGTGTCGCAACGCCCCACTTTTCCGAAACGAGATGCCGCCCGCGCCTGGCGACGGCGCGGCGATACCGCGCTGCGCGTCGTTGCGGCGATCCCGGGCGGCTATGCCGTCGCGAGTCTGTGGGCGATGGCGCTGGCGCGGGTGCTGCCATTTGGGGCGGCGCAGGCGACCTTCGCCGCCACGATCGTCGCCTTCGCGATTTGCGCGTTCACCGCAATGTGGGCGTTTGCCGCGCGCAGCGGCTGGAGGGCGCTGTGGACGATCGTGCTGGCGGGGATCGTTGCTGCCGGGATCACCGCTGTGTCGATCCACGCGTGGGGCCGGGTATGAAGACGGGGTTCCGCCAGAGCCAGGCGACGCTCCACACATGGTCCGGCTTGCTGGTCGGCTGGGTGTTGTTCGTCGTGTTCCTCACCGGCACCACGGCCTATTGGCGCGAGGCGCTGAACCGTTGGGCGCAACCCGAACTGCCCGCGATTACGGATCCGTTGACGGTCGTGCGGGGTGCGCAAGCCTTTCTCACGCGGCAAGCGCGGGGGGCCGACTCCTGGTTCATCACCGTGCCGACCACGCGCTCGGCGAGCGGGAGCGTCTATTGGGTGCCGGGGGCGGACACGCCGCCCAAGCATGACGGCGGCGAGGCCTCCGCGAGGATCGACGGTGCTGGTCACCCCGTGGTTGCGCGCGCGACGCGCGGCGGGGATTTCTTCTACCGCTTCCATTTCGACCTGTTTTACCTGCCGGTGCTGTGGTCGCGCTGGATCGTCGGCACTTGCGCGATGTTCATGCTGGTCGCGATTTTGACGGGTATCGTCACGCACAAGAAAATCTTCCGCGATTTCTTCACGCTGCGGCGGGGCAAGGGCCAGCGATCGTGGCTGGATGGGCACAATGCCGCAGCCGTGCTCGGCCTGCCATTCCACTTGATGATTACCTATACCGGGCTGGTCACGCTGGCGACGATGCTGATGCCATGGGCGGTGGTCGCCAATTATAGCGATACCGGCACCTTCGGCGAAATCCTGTACCCGCAGGCTCCGGTGGTGGCGCGTACCGGGCGGGCCACGCCGCTGGTCGATCTGGCGCGGGTGGTGCGCGATGGACAAGCCCGGCTGGGCGGGCCCGTCGATGCGATCCTGGTGACCTTTGCCGGGGATGCGGCGGCGCGAGTCACGCTGGCCAAAAGCAGCCAGGCATCACTGTCCAACTTCACCCCCAAGCTCGGCTATGATGGCGTGAGCGGTCGCCTGATCTGGGCGTCGCCGCCGCCTGGTGGCGCGCAGGTCACGGCGGGCGCGATGATTGGGCTGCATGCCGGACGTTTTGCCGATACCGCGATCCGCTGGGTATATTTCCTGTGCGGCCTTGGCGGCACGTTGATGGTGGCGAGCGGGCTGGTGCTGTGGACGGTCAAGCGGCGGGAAAAGCTGCCCGATCCAGCGCGGCCGCATTTCGGTTTCCGCTTGGTTGAGCGGTTGAATGTCGGGTTCATCGCGGGGTTTCCGGCGGCGATGGTGGGCTTTCTCTGGGCCAATCGCCTGTTGCCGCCGCTGCTGCCGCAGCGTGCAGACGCGGAAGTGAATGTCATGTTCGCTTTATGGGGCGTGCTGCTGCTCTACGCCTTTCTGCGCAAACCGACGCGCGCGTGGGTTGACCTGCTGGGGTTGACGGCGGGCTTGCTGCTGGCGCTGCCCGTCTTCGACATGCTGGCGACCGACAGGGGGTTGCCTCGGACGATCGCCAGCGGTGACTGGACGCTGGCTGGGGTCGATCTGACCTTGCTTGCCTTAGGGTGCGCTTTCGGCTGGATGGCGCGCGCCGTCGCGCGGCACCGCGCGCGCCCGCGACGCGTACGATCGCGCGCCGCCGCCACGGTGCTCGCAGGGTGAAGGCTGTGGCGTTCCTGCTCGGGCTCATCGCCTTCATGCTGTTTGCGCTCTCGACCAATCGCCATCACGAGCGCGGCTGGGGCCGACGGTGTTCGCCGCGTGCCGCGACCCGCTTGCGCATCGCCGCGTGGGTCTGCGTCGGGGTCGATTTCGTCATGGCGATCGTGGCGTGGGGCGCTGTGTTCGGGCCGATCGGCTGGGTGGCAAGCTGCATGGTCGGCGCGGCCGCGACCTTTCTGCTGCTCAACCTGCTGCCTGCCGCGCTGCCGCCCCGCACGCCGCCAAGGCCCTAGCCCCTATGCGGCAGGGCGTTCGCCCGCTTCGATCCGGCGTGCGATGGTTTCGAGCACGGGCCACAGATCGGCCACGCTGTCGATGACATAATCCGCGCCGGCCTCATGCAGGTCGGCGGCGGCGGCGGCGATGCGGCGGGCGCGCTCTTCGGGGGCGAGCGCGAGCAAAGCGTCATGGCTGAGGCCAACGCCATTGCCGGAAGCAGCAAGCCCGACCGTCCAGGCTCCGGCTGCCTTGCCCTCGCCAATGCCGACCGTGGCGTCATCGACCTTCACGCACGCTGCGGCGGGCCATACGCCGAGCTCGACCAGGCCCTTCCACAGCATCAGCGGGGAGGGGCGGCCCTCCAGCGTTTCGCCCGAGCAGACCACCACATCGGGCGCATAACCCTGTTCGGCGGCGAGCGGCAGGATGTCGGCCATCATCGGGCGGGTGTAACCGGTGCAGGACGCGATCTTCACGCCGTGCGCGCGCAGCGTCGCGGTGAGCTCGACCGCACCGGGGATCAGTGCCGCGCAGTCCTTGGCCGCGCCGCGCATCATCGGTTCGACCGCATCGTGCAAGGTGGTCACGTCGCTTTCGGCAGGGGATGTCGCGTGCGCCGCCTGCCACGCTTCGGCCACGCGCGGCTTGGCCAGGATCGCGCGGATATGGTCGCGTTTGGCGCGGCCCATATCGGCGCGGGCTTCCTCTTCGGAAATGGCCACACCGGCATCGGCGAAGACGCGCTGCAGCGCGATGACGGGCGCGCAGCAGCCATGATCGATCATCGTGCCCGCCCAATCGAGCACCACGGCCTTGATCGGAAAACTCATGCAACGGCTCCTTGGGGTTGCGCCGCGATCGCCGCGATCGTTTCCTCGGCAAGCGCAAAGGCGGTCGAGGCACCGGTGCCGCTGGTCACCGTCACCACCTGTACGCCGGGCAGCGGGCGCGTGACGCGACTGTGGCTGGCGGCGGAGGCATAGGTCCCGGTCCAGCGTTCGAGCACCGGCGGGACATGCCCGAACACCGCGCGGAATTCGTCGAGGATCAGTGCATCGACCGCGTCCTTGCTGAACGGATCGGGCGTGGTGGCATAATGATGGCTGTCGCCGACGACCAGGCTGCCATCGGCGCTTTGCACCACAATCAGATGGATGCCGTTGGCGAGGTGGTCGGCCTGTTCGGCCTCCAGCCGCTGCCGCAGCGCCGCCGCCTCGGGCAAGGCCGCATAGCCGAGATAGCGCACCATGCCGAGATCGGACATGATCGCCCCGGGCAGGCGGTAGCCCGGGTCGGCGAGGCGCAGCATCTGCAGCTTGCAGCGCGTGATTCCGGCGAGGGAGTCGGGGAAGAGCGTGGCGAGATCGTCGCCGGGGCAGACGATGATCGCGCGCGCGGGGATCGTGCCGACCGAAGTATCGAGCTGCCCGGTCTCGACGCCGTGCACCGCGACGCCGCGCCAGAATTCGACGCCGTGATGCGCGGCGAGCCATGCCGCCAGCTTTGGGATGGCGGTGCGCGATTCGACGCGGATGTCGATCGCGCTGGTCAGCACGCCTTCCAGCGCGGCCGGGTGGATCGGGCCGAGCAGCGCTTGCGCCGCCTCGGCGTCATGCCAGGCGCACCCTTCCGCCATATCGGTCTGCAGGAAGGCCGCGCACACCGCGCGTGCCTCGGGCCGCTGGGCCACCATCGTCAGGCCGTGATGCTCGACCGCGATCCCGGCAGGCCCGGCCACTTCCATCCACACATCGCGCGAGCGGCGCGCGCGCCGCCAGACGGTGCCCTGTTCCTGGCCGGTGACGGTGACGAAGCCAAAATTGCGGATCGAGGCGCCATTGGCCTGTGCATCGCGGTCGATCACCAGCACACGGCGTCCGTCGCGCGCAGCGGCGAGCGCATGGGCGAGGCCGACGATCCCCGCGCCGACGATGGCGACGTCGTAGGAGTCGAGCTCGCTCATGCTGGCACCGCTGCCAGAGTCTCAGCGGCACGCTGTTCCGGGGCGCGGCGGAAGAAATACAGCGCAGCGAACAACGTCAGCACCGTGCCGACCACGCTGGTGACATAGGCCCCGCCCATGAAGAAGCTCAGCCAGTCGAGCGAGCGTTGTCCGAAATTGCGCCACAGTAGCAAGGCCACGCTGCCGAGATAGCCGAACGAGTCGGCGACATAGATCAGAAAACCGGCATTCGCGATGCGACCGCTGGCCGCCACCATCCGGTCGAACAGCACTGCGTTGATCGGGCTATAGGCGATGTAGAGCCCCGAACCCGACAGCACCACCCACACAAAGGGCGAGATCAAATGCGCCTGAAACGCAACCGTCGAGACCCCAAGCAGCGCGAAGCCGCTCGCGATCATGATATGGATGACGAGCAACGCGCGGCGGTTGTCGCGCACCAGAATGACCAGCGCCATGCCGGCAAGCGCGATCAGTGCGACGGGAAGCTCGCTTGCCGAGAAGATTGCAGCCTTCCCGCCATAACCGAGCGCGGCCCAGATCTCGGCGGCGAAATTGTCGCGGAAATCGCGAAAGGCGGTGAGCAGGACATAGGCGATAACGATCGCGATCAGCCCGGGCGCATAGGCTTTGAGGAAGCTCCGGCGCTCGGCCCCGGTCATCGGTGCGCGTTTGACGCGTTCGGCCTCGTCGCGCGCGCTCGGCGGCGGCAGCATGCTCAGCACCCAGACCGACACCAGCAACAGCGGCATGAACAGCAGGCCGGTCGCGGCGGGCATCCAGAAGCGGTCGACATGCTCGCTTTGCATCAGCCAGGTGCCGACCGATTTGACCACGCCCGACGACAGGATGAAGCTCGCGCACAACATCGAGGCGAGCACCTCGGATACGCGCCGACCCTCCATGAAACCAAAGACCAGCCCCCAGATCATGCCAAGCGGCACACCGTTGAGGAACAAGGCCGCGACGTTCCACGGTGCCGGGATGATCGCGAAGGCGACCAGCGCCAGCCAGGACAGGCCGATCAGACCGAGGATGGCAACGGCGCGGTGGCGCGGCGCGATTTCCGACACGACCTTTATGCCGATGAACTTCGACAGCGCATAGCCTGCGACCTGTGCGACGATCAGCGCGATCTTGTAATCGAGCATCCAATGCCAGCCCGGCACCATTTCGAAGGTCGCCGCCGTGAAGGGCTTGCGAAAGGCGTACATCGCGAAATAGGCGCAGAAACCCGCGGTTCCGGCGACCGCCGTGAACACCGCAGGATGGGCCTGCCCCAAAGCGCGTCGAAAACGACTTTCCACCTCTGTACCCCGGCCCGATCCCACTGCGACTGGCCCTAAGCGCGCTGTATGACAGTCTCGCGTCGGCTGCTCGGCTCAGGCCGATCGACCAGCCAGCGCGTCGAGCACCGCCGCCGGGGTAATCGGCAAGTGGCGCACGCGCGCACCCACTGCGGCGAAGATCGCATTGCCGATCGCGGGCGCGACCACCGTCGTCGCGGGTTCGCCAAGGCCAACGGGGACGTGCTCGCTTTCGACAAAGGCAATGTCCAGTTCGGGCACATCGGCCATGCGCAGCGGCTGATAGGTGTCGAGATTGGTATCCTTGACCAGTCCGTTGACGAATTCGGTGCCCTCATGAAGCGCCATGCTCAGGCCCCACAAAGCGGCCCCCTGTGTTTGCGCCAGCGCGCCATCGGGATCGACGATCGTCCCAGCATCGGTGACCAAAGTCAGCTTCTCGACGCGCACCACACCGGTCTTGCGATCGACATGAACGCGCGCGACGCAGGCCACCCAGGTCGGCATGTCGCGCTCCTGCCCGAAGCTGGTGGCGATGCCGAGCGCAGTGTCGGGCGGCAATTTCTCGCCCCAGCCCGCGCGGGCGGCGGCGCGGCGCACCACTTCGGCCTGGCGCAGCGCCCCGCCAATGGCGCTGGGGGCCGACCCGGCATTGCGACCGGCCCCGGTCAGCAATTTCAGGCGGAAGGCGACCGGATCGCTTTTTACCTGCAGCGCCGCTTCATCGATAAAGCTTTCCACCGCCCAGTTGGTCCAGCCCGGCCCGACCGAGCGCAGCCAGCCCGAGCGGATGGTGGTGTTGGCGAGATCGTTGGGAATGGCATGGACGGTCTGGTGGCCGACTTCATACCAATGGTCCGCGCCCGAAATGGCGAACGGGTCATAGGCCCCGCCGCTCTTGGTCTTGGCGAGGAGGGCGGGGGCGTTCATCTGCGTCGGCCAGCCCGCAGCAGCGTGATGCTCCATCGCGATCACCGCATTGTTCTTGTCGAAGCTCATGCGCACGCGCTGGACCGAGGGCGAGCGCACCGAATCGAACAGCGCGTCGTCCTGCCGCGTCAGCACCATCTTGACCGGACGCCCCAGCGCCTTGGCCGCCAGCGCGGCGGGGACGGCATAATCGCCATTGAGCCGCCGCCCGAAGCCACCACCCAGCATATAGGTGCGCAGGATGATCTTGGTTTCGGGCACGCCGAGCGCTTTGGCCAGCGTCGGCAGGATCAGGCTTTGCCACTGGTTGCCGGTATGGATTTCGAAGCGGCCGTCCTTCTCGAAGGCGAGCGCGTTGAGCGGTTCCAACTGGAAATGCAGCACGGTGCTGGTGGTGTAGACGCGCTCGAGCGTGCTGATGGCGTTGCCGGGCTTGGGCCCCGTGTTGACGATGTCGAGCGCGACGCCGCTATCCGCCTTGCCCGCCAGGTCGGCGGCATGGGCTTGCAGGTCCTTTTCGGACGTGGTCGCGCCTGGGCCTGCGGTCCACGTCACCTGGAGCAGATCGGCGGCGCGGATCGCGGCGGGGTAATTTTGCGCGATCACCATCACCCAGCCGGGCACGGTGTCCGACGGGTCTTCGATGACGAGGTAGCGCAAATAGCCGCGCACCGTCTTGGCCTTGCTGTCATCGACCGAAACGACCTTGGAGCCGAAGCGCGTTGGCGGCAGCTTGGGCCGGGCATAGACCATGTTCGGCACCTTGGCATCGATGCCATAGAGTGCGGTGCCGTCGGTCTTGGTGGCGATGTCGAGCGCCGCAACCTGCTTGCCGATCAGGCGACGGTCCTTGACCGGCTTGATCGGCAGCGCCTTCAGTTCGTCGGGGGTGAATTGACGGGCGACGCCGCCGCGCTTGGCGATGTCGCCATAGGAAATCGAGCGACCACCCGCATGGACCGCGCCGCCACGCGCGGTGCAATTGGCGGCACTGGTGCCGAGCAGCTTCGCGCCTGCTTCGATCAGGGCGATGCGACCGGCGGCACCCGCCTGGCTGAACACGGGGAAGGTCTGCCACACCGACCAGCTCCCGCCGGTGACCATCAGGCCCCATTTGGGATCGGTATCGACATGGACGATGCGGACCTTGTCCCAGTCGGCCTCCAGTTCATCGGCGAGAATGCGCGCGAGTGCGGTGCCGACATGCTGGCCCATTTCGGCGCGGATGATGTTGACGGTGACGATCCCGGCGGCGTCGATCCCGAACCAGATTGACGGTTCGAATTGCGGGCCGGTCGGGGCGGCGGGGGTGCCGCCGGGCACGGCGGGATCGATCGCGGCCAGCACTTGCGAAAAGCCGAAGGCGATCCCGGCGGCACCACTGGCGACAAGGAAGCCGCGGCGCGACAGCGGGTTGCGGGCGGCTTCGGCGGTCGAGGCGAGGCGGCTCATGCCTTGGGTCCTTCCGCCAGCGTGCCTGCCGCCTGCCGGATCGCGGCGCGGATGCGGACATAGGTCATGCAGCGGCACAGATTGCCCGTCATCACCGCGTCAATGTCTTCATCGGTGGGTGCCGGGAAATCCTTGAGCATGGCGGCGGCCTGCATGATCTGGCCCGACTGGCAGTAACCGCATTGCGGCACCTGAATCTCACGCCACGCTTGTTGCAGCGGATGCTCGCCCTTCGGGTCGAGCCCTTCGATTGTGGTGATATCGGCACCATCGACTGCGGAGACCGGGGTGATGCACGACCGCGTCGCCCGCCCGCCGACGTGCACCGTGCACGCCCCGCACATGCCGATGCCGCAGCCGAATTTGGTGCCGGTCAGGCCGATCTCGTCGCGGATCACCCACAAGAGCGGGGTGTCGTCCTCGATCGTGGTGGAAACGGGGCGACCGTTGATCGTGAAACTGGTCATCACTCCTGGCCCTTGCCCTGCGCGCGGATCGTCGCGACTTTCTGTTCGAGATCGGGCCATGCCGCCTTGGTCGTCCGCGTCGCGCGCAGATAGGCGGCGATGCGCGCGACATCGGCATTGGTGAACCCGGTGCCAAAGGCCGGCATCACCACGCCCGGCGCACCGTCCTTCGCGTCGATGCCGTAGAGGATGACGCGGATCAAATTGGTCGGATCGTCGAGATGCACGGTGCTGTTGAGCGCCAGATCGGGGCGCAACGGGTTGAGGCCCTTGCCGCCATTATAATGGCACGATGCGCAGGCAGCGGTGAACAGCCGTGTCCCCGCATCATACTGCAAACCGGTGCCGACGCGGTCGGTGGCGAGCGCCTTCTGGATGAGCGCGGCATCCTGACCGGCGCGCGCCGCCGAGCCGTTGAAGCTGGTGAAATAGGTGGCGATTGCTGCCACGTCGGAGCCGGGCAGATGCGCGAGACCGCGCGGCACCGCCGCCATCGGACCCGCCGCCGTGCCATGATACAGGCTGACCCCGGTGCCGAGATAGGCAACCAGTTCGGCCTGGTTCCACGCAATCGGTGCGGGGTTGGTCTTGTCGAGCGGCGGCGCGATCCAGTTGTCGATCGCGGCCCCGGCATAGGCCTTGTCCTTACGCTCGGCACCCAGCGCGCCGCGCGGCGTGTGGCACGCGCCGCAATGGCTGATCCCTTCGGCGAGATAAGCCCCGCGATTCCACGCCGCATCCCTGGTGGCGACGGGCACATAGCGCCCGGGCTTGAAGAACAGCAGTTTCCAACCCGCCTGCAGCATCCGAATGTTGAGCGGGAAGGGTAGGCCATTGGCCTTGTCTTCGGCGTGCACCGTCGGCTGCGTCATCAAATAGGCATAGAGCGCCGAGACGTCGGCATCGGTCAGCTTGGTGAAATGATCGTAGGGGAAAGCGGGGAAGAGATGCGCACCGTCACGCCGCACGCCTTCGTGCATCGCGCGGCGGAAGGCGGCTTCGGACCAGCCGCCAATGCCGGTGTCGACATCGGGGGTAATGTTGGTCGAATAGATCGTGCCAAAGGTGGTTGCCATCGCATAACCGCCCGCCAGCGCGGCACCATCCTTGGCAGTGTGGCACGACGCGCAATAGCCGGCGCTGGCCAGCACTGCCCCCTTGGCAACGAGCGCGGGCGCGAAGGATGCCGCCGCCGGGCGCGCGATCGGGGCAATGGCAGGCCGCCAGGCAAAACCCGCAAAGATCGCCAGGCCAACCAGAAGGGCGAGGACGCCACCGAGGAAAATGCGCTTCAACACGCTGTGCCCGCCGCCATCATATTCACCCTGTGCTTCGCGTGCTTCTGACAGGGCAATCGCGCTTTCCGCGTCCGACGTCCAGAAACAAATCGCTTTTATACCCGTGACAGGAGCGCGCGGCGCTTGCGTCGGGTAAATGTTAGCGCTACCTCCATCGTCATAGCGCGGTTACGCGCATCGGGAGAGGAATGATGGCGTATCGCGTGATGGGGGCAGTGGTGATGTGTGGCGTTGCCACGCTGGCGCTTGCCCAAGATCGGATTCCGGATCGGGCCCCGGATGGCCGGAAATATCTGTCGCAGCCGCTGGTGACATCGATCTACACAGCAGACCCGTCGGCGCATGTCTTTGCGGGCAAGATTTACGTCTACCCAAGCCACGACGTGCCGACCGCAATCCCCGACGATGATCTGGGCAACGAATATGCGATGCACGATTACCGTGTGCTGCGGATGGATCGCATTGGCGGCCCCGTCACGGTGGGCCCGGTCGCGCTCGATGTGAAGCAGGTGCCGTGGGCGTCGCAGCAGATGTGGGCACCCGATGCCGCTTATAAGAACGGCACCTATTATCTGTATTTCCCAGCGCGCGACAAAGCCCGTGACAAGAACGGGCTGGGCACGTTCCGCATCGGTGTGGCCACCTCGAAGAACCCGATGGGCCCGTTCAAGGCCGAGCCCAAGCCGATCGCGGGCAGCTTCTCGATGGATCCGGCGGTGTTCACCGACAGCGATGGCAAAAGTTACATGTATTTCGGCGGCATCTGGGGCGGGCAGCTCCAGCGCTGGAAGAATGGCAGCTTCGATCCCAACGGCAGCGATACCGATTTGCATCAGGACGATCAGCCAGCGTTGACCGGCAAGGTCGTCCGCATGAACGCCGATATGAAGAGCTTCGCCGAGAAGCCGCGCGACGCGGTGATCCTCGACGAAAAGGGCAAACCGATCCTGGGGGGCGATCATGACCGGCGCTTCTTCGAAGCATCGTGGGTGTTCAAGCGCGGTGGCCAATATTATTACACCTACTCGACCGGCGACACGCATTTCCTGAACTATGCGACCGGCACCAATCCTTACGGGCCCTTCACCTATCGCGGGCATTTCCTGCTGCCGGTGCAGGGGTGGACGACGCATCACTCGATCATCCAGACCGGCGGCAAATGGTGGCTGTTCTATGCGGACACGCAGCTCAGCAACAAGAACCACCTGCGCAACGTCAAGGTGACCGAGCTTTCCTTCAACGCCGACGGGACGATCAAGCCGATCGATCCGTTCGTTCGATAAGGCCGCCGATGTTTCTGGGAATCGATATCGGCACGTCCGGGGTCAAGGCCGTGGTGCTCGACACGCACGGCGCGGTCGTCGGGCAGGGCGTCGCCGCGCTGAGCGTCCAGCGGCCTTATCCTTTGTGGTCCGAACAGGACCCGGAAGATTGGTGGAAGGCGACCAGCGCGGCGGTGCTGGCGATCGATCCGCAGGTCCGGCGTGCGGTGCGCGGCATCGGGCTCGCCGGGCAAATGCACGGCGCGACCTTGCTTGGTGCCGACGATCGGCCGTTGCGCCCGGCAATCCTGTGGAATGATGGGCGTTCCTTTGCCGAATGCGCCGCACTCGAAGCGACCACGCCCGAGTTTCGCACGCTCGGCGGCAATATCGTGATGCCGGGCTTTACCGCGCCCAAGCTCGAATGGGTGCGCCGACACGAACCCGAGATTTTCGCACAGGTCGCGACGGTGCTGTTGCCCAAGGATTATGTCCGGCTGCGCATGACTGGCGAGAAGGCATCCGACATGTCGGATTCCGCGGGGACCTTGTGGCTCGACGTTGGGGGGCGGCGCTGGAGTGACACGTTGCTCGCGGCGTGCGGGCTGACGCAAGCGCAGATGCCGCGCCTGGTCGAGGGTACCGATGTCGCCGGGGTGCTCCGGGCGGACATCGCCGAGGCCTGGGGCATTGCCCAGGTTCCCGTCGCGGGCGGTGCGGGCGACAATGCCGGTGGGGCTGCGGGCGTGGGCGTCGTGACCGATGGCAAGGCGTTGCTGTCGCTCGGTACGTCGGGCGTCATCTTCGTCGCCAATGATCAGTTCCGGCCCAACCCCGCGCGCGCGGTCCATGCCTTCTGCCATTGCCTGCCCGAGATGTGGCACCAGATGTCCGTGCACCTCAGCGCCGCCTCGTGCATCGATTGGGTCGCGCGCCTGACCGGGGCGAGCGGTGCCGCCGAAGTGTTCCAGCGCGCCGAAGCGGCGGGCGTGGCGAGCGGGCCTGAGATTTTCCTCCCCTATCTCTCGGGCGAGCGCACCCCGCATAACGACGCGCAAGTGCGTGGTGCCTTTGTCGGGCTCGACAACGATACCGATCCCAACCGGCTCGCGCAGGCGGTGCTGGAAGGCGTGGCGTTCGCGCTCGCCGACGGGCTCGACGTCCTGCGCGAGGCCGGGACCGAGGTCGCCGAACTCGCGGTGATCGGCGGGGGCGCGCGCTCGCGCTATTGGGGCGAGACGCTCGCCGCCGCGATGGAGGTGCCGTTGGTGTATCTCCAGGGTGGCGAAGTCGGCCCCGCGCTCGGGGCCGCGCGGCTGGCGCAGATTGCCGTCGATGGCGGCACCCCGGCCGAGGTGTGCGTCGCCCCGCCGGTGTCGCACCGTATCGCGCCCGACGCTGAACTGACGGCGCGGCTCGCGCCCAAGAAAGCGGTGTTCCGCGCCGCTTATGCCAAGATTTCTCCCCTTACTCACTCCAATTGACCCCCAAGGAGCGCCCGATGGCCACCGATTTCTTCGCCGATATTCCCCAGATCACCTTCAAGGGGCCGGACAGCGACGATGACCTTGCATACCGATTCTATGACAAGGACCGGGTCGTGCTGGGCAAGCGGATGGAAGACCATCTGCGCTTCGCCGCCTGTTTCTGGCACACCTTCTGCTGGCCGGGTTCGGACGTGTTTGGCGGGGGCACCTTCAATCGCCCGTGGCATGCCGGCGCGAACGACGCCGCTGCCGCTGCGCAGAAGCGCGAAGTCGCGTTCGACTTCTTCACCAAGCTCGACATCCCCTTTTATGCCTTCCACGATGTCGACGTGATGGCCGATGCGAGCACGGTCGCCGAGCATCGCCGCAATTTCGCCGAGGCGGTCGATCATCTCGAGCGGCTCCAGGCGGCGTCGGGCCGCAAGCTGTTGTGGGGCACCGCCAATTTGTTCAGCCATCCGCGCTTCGCCGCTGGTGGCGCGACCAACCCCAATCCGGAAGTGTTCGCGTTCGGCGCGATGCAGGTGCGCGATGCGCTCGAAGCCACGCACCGTCTGGGCGGCGCGAACTACGTGCTGTGGGGCGGTCGCGAAGGCTATGAGACGCTGCTCAACACCGATCTCAAGCGTGAACTCGACAATCTCGGCCGCTTCCTGTCGCTCGTCGTCGAGCACAAGCACAAGATCGGCTTCACCGGCACGATCCTGATCGAGCCCAAGCCGTTCGAGCCGACCAAGCACCAATATGATTTCGACACCGCGACGGTGTACGGCTTCCTCAAGCGCTATGGCCTTGAGAATGAAGTGAAGGTCAATATCGAGGCGAACCACGCGACGCTCGCCAGCCACACCTTCGAGCATGAAATTGCGACGGCGGCGGCGCTCGGCATCTTCGGGTCGATCGATGCCAATCGCGGCGATCCGCAGAATGGCTGGGATACCGACCAATTCCCCAATTCGGTCGAGGAACTGACGCTCGCCAATCTCGAAATCCTGCGCGCGGGCGGTTTCACCACCGGCGGCTTCAATTTCGATGCCAAGGTGCGGCGCCAGTCGATGGACGCGATCGACCTGTTCTATGGCCATGTTGGCGCAATCGACGTGGTGGCGAAGGGGCTGCTCAATGCCGCCGCGCTGATCGAAGACGGTCGTCTCGACGCGATCAAGGCCGAACGCTATGCCGGCTGGGAGGGCGATCTTGGCCAGCAGATCGGCACGCTCGATCTGGCCGCCATCGCCGATCTGGCGGTCGAACGGGCGATCGACCCCAAGCCGCGCTCGGGTCGACAGGAGCGGATCGAGAACCTGATCAACCGCTTCATTTAACAGCGGATAGAGTAAGGAGTATATGCGTCCCCTGACGACCGCCCCAGCGCTTGACAGCGCGGGGGCGGTCGTCAAGGTAACGCTATCAAGGATGAGGGTCGCGTGGAGGGGTTAATGGCGAGCGGGAACGACGCGAGCGCGTCGGCGCTACCGGCGGATTGGCAGGACGGCGTGTTCGTCGGTCGTATCGCGACCGATGCCGGGCCGAGCCCGATTTTGGTCGTGCGGGGCGAAGCGTTCGACATGTCCGCGCGCGCGCCGACGGTCGCCGATTTGGTCGAATCGGGGGATTTCAGCGCATCGGGCGGGGTGTCGCTTGGCGCGTTCGGAGGAGATTTGTCGCGGCTGTTGGCCCCGGTCGATCTGCAGTGCGTAAAAGCGTGCGGTGTGACCTTCGCACTTTCGGCGATCGAGCGCGTGATCGAGGAGCGCGCACGGGGGGATTCCTCCGCCGCCGCCGATATCCGGGCGCGGCTGGAATCGCGCGTTGGCGGGTCAATCCGCGCGGTTGTGCCCGGAACGACGGAAGCGGCCGAGCTCAAACAGGCGCTGATCGAGGACGGCCTGTGGTCGCAATATCTGGAGGTCGCGATCGGCCCCGATGCCGAAGTGTTCACCAAGGCCCCGGTGTTGTCGAGCGTCGGGCCCGATGCCGAAATCGGCATCCGGTCGGACTCGACCTGGAACAATCCCGAACCGGAAATCGCGCTGCTGGTCGACAGCCGCGGCAAAGCGGTTGGCGCGACGCTTGGCAATGACGTCAATCTGCGCGATTTCGAAGGGCGCTCGGCGCTGCTGCTGGGCAAGGCCAAGGACAATAATGCGTCGTGCGCGCTTGGGCCGCTGGTGCGGCTGTTCGACGACGGCTTCACCATCGACGATGTGCGCCGCGCCGAAGTGCGGCTGCGGATCGAAGGCGCGGACGGCTACGTGCTGGATGGCACCAGCAGCATGAGCCAGATCAGCCGAGATCCGCTCGATCTGGTGCGCCAGACGCTGAGCGAACACCAATATCCCGACGGTTTTGCGCTGTTCCTCGGCACGCTGTTCGCGCCGGTGCAGGATCGCGACGAGCCGGGCCGGGGCTTCACTCACAAGATTGGCGACCGGGTAACCATCGCAAGCGACCGGCTTGGGCGGCTGACCAATCGCGTGGTCACGTCGCGCGACGCGGCACCGTGGAATTTCGGAATTCGCGCGCTGATCGCAAACCTGGCCGGGCGCGGCCTGCTGGAGACGAGCAAGTGACCGGCACGCGTGCGATTTACCCGAGCCTTGTCGGCAAGCGGGTGCTGGTGACCGGCGGCGCGAGCGGCATTGGCGCAGGCCTGGTCCAGGCCTTTGCCGAGCAGCAGGCGACCGTCGCCTTTATCGATGTCGACCAGGCTGCTGGCGCGGACATTGCCGAGCGTTTTGCCCCCGGTCGCTTCCATTTGTGTGATCTACGCGATCCGGCGGCGTTGGGTGCGGCGATCGCGGCGATTGCCGAGGATCTTGGCGGGATTGACATTCTTATCAACAATGCCGCGAGCGACGATCGGCATAGCGTTGACGAGGTGACCCCCGCATATTGGGACGAGCGGATGGCGACCAATTTGCGCCATCTGTTCTTCGCCGCGCAAGCCGTGGTGCCGGGGATGCGCGCGGCGGGCGGCGGGGTCATCATCAATTTCGGGTCGATCAGCTGGCATTTGGGGCTACCCGATCTCGTGCTGTACCAGACTGCCAAGGCCGCGATCGAGGGCATGACGCGCGGTCTGGCGCGCGATCTCGGGCGCGACGGCATCCGCGTCACCACGATCGTGCCCGGCAACGTCCAGACCCCGCGCCAGCAGCGCTGGTATACACCCGAAGGCGAAGCCGAGATCGTCGCGGCGCAATGCCTGTCGGGGCGGATCCAGCCGGTCGACGTTGCGGCGCTTGCCTTGTTCCTGGCCTCGGACGATGCGCATATGTGCACGGGCCACGATTATTTCGTCGACGCGGGCTGGCGCTGATGGCGAGCGCACCTGTCACGATCGCGCCGCTCGGCGCGACGCTCGGCGAAGGGCCGATGTGGGATGTCGCCACGCAGGCATTGTGGTGTGTCGATATCAAGCGGCATCTCGTGTTTCGGTTCGATCCCGCCACTGCGGCGCTGTCATCCTGGACCGCGCCGGGCGAAGTCGGCTGGGTGCTGCCGCGCGCGGGCGGCGGGATGGTCGTCGGGGTGCAATCGGGCCTGTATGGGTTCGATCCGGCTGAGGGCAGCTTTACGCCGCTGATCGATCCCGAGCCGCATATGCCGGGCAATCGCCTGAACGATGCGACGACCGACGCGGCGGGACGGATCTGGTTCGGCAGCATGGACAATGGCGAGCAAGCGGAGAGCGGTCGGCTGTACCGGCACGATCACCGCGGCTGCGCCGATGCCGGTCTCGCGCCGGTTGCGATTACCAACGGCCCGGCGATCTCGCCCGATGGCACCACGCTTTATCACACCGATACGTTGGGGCGGACGGTGTGGCAGGTGCCGATCCGGGACGACGGCACGCTGGGCGATCCCACGCCGTTCGTCGAGATTGCGGCGGGCGAGGGGCATCCCGATGGATCGACCACCGATGCCGATGGCGGCGTGTGGGTCGCGCTGTTTGGCGGCTGGGGTGTGCGGCATTATGATCCGGCGGGCACGCTGATTGAGACGGTACGCTTCCCTGTCGCCAACATCACCAAGATCGCTTTTGGCGGCGCGGGTCTGCGCACGGCTTATGCCACCACTGCGCGCAAGGGGTTGAGCGCCGCCGAACTGGCGGCGCAGCCCGAGGCGGGCAATCTGTTCGCCTTCGACCCCGGGGTCGAAGGCATGGCGACACATGCGGCAAAAATATAACAATCGATAGGGAGCGGAAGACGGATCATGGCAACGCTGGCGCAACCCGACATGCAACGGGTCAATATAGGTTTTATCGCTTCGATCGTCGTGGTGGCGACGATCGGCGGTTTCATGTTCGGCTATGATTCGGGCGTTATCAACGGCACCCAAAAGGGGCTGGAGGCCGCGTTCGAGCTGGGCAAGCTCGGCATCGGCATCAATGTGGGCGCGATCCTGGTCGGCTCCTCGATCGGTGCGTTCGGCGCGGGGCGCTTGTCGGATGCCTATGGCCGCCGCACGGTGATGATGGGGGCGGCCGTGCTGTTCCTGATCAGCGCGCTGCTCGCGGGCGGTGCCAGCAGCTCGATCCTGTTCATCGTCGCGCGCATCATCGGCGGCCTTGGCGTCGGTGCCGCCAGCGTGATTTCGCCGGTGTACATCTCCGAAGTCACCCCGGCGTCGATCCGCGGGCGCTTGTCGAGTGTGCAGCAAGTGATGATCATCACCGGTCTGACCGGCGCGTTCGTCGCAAACTTCGCGCTGGCCCGCTATGCTGGCGGCTCGACCGCGCAATTCTGGCTCGGCTTTCCGGCATGGCGCTGGATGTTCTGGCTGCAGGCGCTGCCGGCGGCGATCTATTTCCTGGCGCTTCTCACGATCCCGGAAAGCCCGCGCTATCTCGTCGTAAAGGGCCATACCGAGCGCGCGCGCGCGGTGCTGACCAAATTGTTCGGGTCCGACGAGGCCGATCGCAAGGTCGCCGAGATCGCCGCGAGCCTGGCCGCCGACCATCACAAGCCGCGCCTGTCCGACCTGATCGACAAGACCACCGGCAAGATCCGCCCGATTCTGTGGGCGGGCATCGGGCTCGCGGTGTTCCAGCAGCTCGTCGGCATCAATGTCGTCTTCTATTATGGCGCAACCTTGTGGGAAGCGGTCGGCTTCTCCGAGGATTATGCCTTGCAGACCAACATCCTGTCGGGCGTGCTGTCGATTGGCGCGTGTGTCTTCACGATCGCGTTCGTTGACAAGATCGGGCGCAAGCCGCTGCTGCTGATCGGCTCGGCCGGCATGGCGGTAACGCTGGCGACGGTGGCCTATGCCTTCTCGACCGCCGTGACCGCGCCTGATGGCGGAGTGTCGCTGCCCGGTAATAACGGCGTGATCGCGCTGGTCGCGGCCAATCTGTACGTCGTCTTCTTCAACTTCAGCTGGGGCCCGATCATGTGGGTCATGCTGGGCGAAATGTTCCCGAACCAGATCCGCGGGTCGGGGCTGGCGGTGTCGGGCTTTGCACAGTGGATCGCCAATGCGGCGATCTCGGTCAGCTTCCCGGCGCTGGCGGTGTCGCCCGGCTTGGCGGTCACCTATACGGGCTATGCCGTGTTCGCAGGCATCTCGTTCTTCTTCGTCCAGGCGATGGTCAAGGAAACGCGCGGCCGCGAACTGGAAGCGATGGAGGGATAAGAGCCCTCGGATAGCAGGAAAGGCGAGGGCGCTGATTTCGGTCAGCGCCCTTCTTTTTTATTTTGGCGGCGCATCCGATTGGCGCCGGATCAACGCATAGTCCGCCAGCACGTGCGGATGATCGACGCTGCTGTCATTGGCATTGCGCATGCGGATTTCGCGCACCAGCAGCTCGATCGCGGTGCGCGACATTTCGGTCACCGGCTGGCGGATGGTGGTGAGTTCGGGCCAGATCGTCGTCGCCAGCACGGTGTCGTCGAACCCGCACACGGTCAGGTCGCCCGGTACGTCGAGCCCTTTGCGGTGGGCGATTGCCACGGCGGCCGCGGCCATATCGTCGTTCGAGGCAAAGATGGCGGTTGGCGGCTCGTGCAGGCCAAGCAGCCGTTCCGCCGCCTCCAGCCCGGAACGATAGGTAAACAGCCCGGCACCGACACGTTCGGGCAAAAACGCCAGCCCCATATCGGCAAGGGCCGCGCGATACCCGGCCAGCCGCTCGCCACTGGCGGTTTGTTTCGGGTCGCCGGTAATGAAGCCGATCCGCGTGTGCCCCAGTGCCCCCAGATGCCGCGTCATGTCATAGGCGGCGCGACGGTCATCAATGCTGACGGACAAGGCCCAATCGGGCGCGCGTCCGGTTGCCACCGCGACCACCGGGATGCCGTGGCCTTCGAGGGCGGCCAGCACCACGGGCGAATCGCTCAGCGGCGGAGGCAGGGCGATGCCGTCGATCCGCCCCTGTAACAGGCGTTCGATCGTCGCCGCCTCATGGCCATCCTCTTCGCATTTCTCGATCACGAGCTGGACGTTGCTGCGGCTGGCCTGATCGAGCCCGCCGACCAGGAAGTCGCTGAAATAGGTCAGCGAGGGATTGGTATGCAGCAGGCAAATGCGGATCTCCTCGCCGCCCGCCAGCGCCCGCGCTGCGGCGTTCGGCGCATAGCCCAGCGCCGCGATCGCGGATTCGACGCTGGCGCGGGTCGCGGGGCGAACACTGCCCTTGCCATTCACCACCCGCGACACCGTCATCGGCGAGACCCCGGCATGGGCCGCGACATCGGTGATGGTGGGAACATTATGTTGACGACGCGAGCTGCGAATTTCCTTCATGCACGTCCTTTCTATGCCACTTCTATGGCGGAGTGGTGCGCTACGGCAAGCCGGTGTCGCGATGGTGCTTGCCCATGCCCCCCCGCATCGGCCATGTGGCCGCGATGACGTTTCAAGTCGACATGGGCCTCGACGCGGGCGGCGCGCCCGTCCCGATCGATCTCGAAGAATTGCTGGCGACGCGGCTGCTCGTGCAAGGCAATTCGGGCTCGGGAAAATCGCATCTGCTGCGCCGCTTGCTCGAACGCAGTGCAGGGCAGGTGCAGCAGATCATCATCGATCCCGAGGGCGATTTCGTTACGCTCGGCGAACGCTATGGCCATGTCGCCATTGCGGCTGCGGAGTATTCGGTGGCGGAGATCGCCCGCTTTGCCGCGCGCATCCGCGAACATCGCACGTCGGTGGTGCTCGATCTCGAAGGTCTCGAGATGGAAGGGCAGATGCGCTGTGCCGCCGCCTTTCTGTCGGCCTTGTTCGATGCGCCGCGCGACCATTGGTTTCCGGCGCTGGTGGTGGTCGACGAAGCGCAGGTGTTCGCGCCCTCAATGGGGGCGGAAGTGACCGAGGAAGTCCGCCGCGCCTCGCTTGGCGCGATGACCAATTTGATGTGTCGTGGCCGCAAGCGCGGGCTCGCCGGGATCATCGCGACGCAGCGCCTCGCCAAACTCGCCAAGAACGTCGCCGCCGAAGCCTCCAACTTCCTGATGGGGCGCACCTTCCTCGACATCGACATGGCGCGCGCGGCCGATTTGCTGGGGATGGAGCGGCGGCAGGCCGAGCAGATCCGGGATCTTGCGCGCGGTACCTTCCTCGCGCTGGGGCCGGCGGTATCGCGCCGACCCGTGGCGATTCGCATCGGCACGGTCGAAACCGGCTCGCGGGGTGGTGGTCCTGCGCTGATCCCGCTGCCCGATGCGCAGGCGGGCGATATGCGGCAATTCCTGTTTGCGGAAATGGAGGAGCCGGTGCGGCCCGCCCCGCCGCCGCCACGCGCGGTCCCGGCCGAATCTGTGTTCGCGCAGATCGAAACCGTCGTCGCGCCCGATCCCGTTCAGATGCTGCCGCAACGCGACCCCGAGGAGCTTGCCCAGATCGTCACCGACGTGCTGCGCGCGATCGTCGCGGACGCGGATTCGACCGCGCGCCCGGCGGCAGTGTTGTACCAGGATTTTCAGGTACGCTGCCGTATGGTCGGGGTGCATCCTGCGCCGCTTGATCCGTCCGGCTTTTCGCGGCGGCTGGCGGCCGGGCGCGCGGGAATTTTCGAGGGGCTCGACGGTGATTGGGGCGAGGCGCTGGCGCTGGCGCGCGATCTGCCGGACGAAATGCTCGGCTGCTTCCTGTTGGTGGCGAAGGCCGCGCGCGAGGGGCTCCCATGTCCGAGCGATGAGGCGGTGGCGCAAACCTATGGCACCAGTTCGCTCGGCCGGGCGCGGCGCGTGATCGGCTATATCGAGGGCCGCAATCTGCTGGTGACGCGGACCGATCTGTCGGGCAAGCGATCGATGACGATCCCCGCTTTGGGATGGACCACCGCGCCCGCCGACGCCGGATGACAAAGCGTTCAGGTTACGCCGAACTGGTTGCAGTGCGGCACGGCGCACTCTAGGCGCGGCACGATGTCTGCCATGTCCTATCGATCCGAGTCAGGCAAAGGTCGATTCCGCGGCATCGCGCTTGCACTGGTCGTCGAGGCGCTGGTCGCGTTGCTGCTCCTGCAGCTGGGCACGGGCATCTTCCATAAGACCGAGAAGCAGAAGCCGCTCGTCACGTTTGACGTGAAGCCGATCGGGCCGGTGGTTTCCAAACAGGCGCAAAAGACCCAGGTCGCGCACAAGCAGAAGCAGACGACCACTGCCTCGGCCGCACCGCCGCCACCGGTCGCGCCGCCACCTGTGAAAAGTCCGGTGCCCTCAAAGCTGATCCAGTTGAGCTCCGAGGAATTCGCCGCCTCGGACATTGGCAAGATCCCGGCGCATCAGGGTGAGGGCGACGATTCGGGCAGCGGCAAGGACAGCGTGGCCGCCTATGGCCCGGGCCAGGGGCCGGGGGGTGCTGCGCTCTACAATGCCGAATGGTATCGCGAGCCGCGCGATGCCGAGTTGAAGCCTTATCTCCAGGATTACGCCAAATCGGGGTCGGGCTGGGCGCTGATCGCGTGCAAGACCGCGCCGGATTATCGCGTCGAGAATTGTCGGTCGCTTGATGAATCGCCGCCGGGCGGCGGGCTGGCGCGCGCGCTGCGGCTGGCGGCATGGCAGTTCCGGGTTCGCCCGCCGCGGATCGGCGGCAAGCCGATGATCGGCGCGTGGGTGCGGATCCGCTTCGATTTGACGGTCGGCTTTCAAAAGTAGCGCAGGCTTACGCCGTCGGCAGCGTGTCCAGATAGGCGCGGATGTCATCACTGATCGGAAGCGGCTTGCCGGTGGGCAAGTGGACGTTGACGATCACCATGTCGATCACGGTGTGCAACGCGCCCGTCTCCGCATGACATAGCTCGAAGCGCTGCGTCAGGCTCGACCCGCCGACCCGCGCGATGCGGACGAACGCCTCGATCGTATCGCCCCACACGAAGGGCTTCAGATAGTCGATCTCGGTGCGGCGGACATGGAATTCGGTGTGCGTCCACGCGTCGCCGAGCGCGGCACCGATACCGGTCCATTCCCAGAATTCGCTCACCGCAACATCGGCATATTCGAGATAGCGCGAGTTGAAGACCACCTTCTGCCCGTCAATTTCGGCGTAGCGGACCTTGAAACGAGTCGAAAAAGCGAAACCGGGACGCGTCATCAAAACAAGAGCCTTAAACCGACGATGGCAAGCACCGCTGCGAGAATCGGGCGCAAGACGCGGTCGGATATGCGGGATGCGACCAAACTGCCAACGATGATTCCAGGAATAGACCCGAGCAGCAGCGAAAACAGCAACGTCCCATCGACCGACCCGAGCAGCCAGTGGCCAAAGCCCCCGAGCAGCGTCAGCGGCACCGCATGGGCAATATCGGACCCGACCAGCCGGTTGATCGGCAAGGTCGGATAGAGGATCAGCAATGCGGTCATGCCAAGTGCCCCCGCGCCGACCGAGGTAACCGACACCAGCACCCCCAGCACCGCACCGAGCAGCACCGTCAGCCATTTAAGCCGCGCAGTCCCGATCGTGCCGAACAGGCGCGTCAGCGAGCCCACGATGCGCGCCCGGAAGATCGTCGCCACCGCCGACAGCACCAGCGTGACGCCCAGCGCCGCCGAGATCGCATGGCCGGTATCCTGCTTTTCCGATGCGTAATGCAGCACGATGATCGTCAGAATCGTCGCGGGCACGCTGCCGGCGGCGAGTCGCGCCACCACGTGCCAGTCGACCGTCCCGCGCCAGCCATGCACCGTCGTCCCCACGCTCTTGGTGGCGGACGCATAGAGCAGGTCGGTGCCGACGGCGGTCGCCGGATGAAAACCGAAGGCGAGCACCAGCAGCGGCGTCATCAACGATCCCCCGCCGACCCCGGTCAGCCCGACGAGCAGCCCGACGAGTACGCCGGCCAGCGAATACAGCGGGGTGATGATCATCCGGGGCGGCGGTCAGCCGGCCTTTGCGCTGGGAATATTAACCCCCATCGACACCAGATATTTCTTCACGTTGCGCGCCGCCTGGCGGAGCCTTTGTTCGTTTTCGACCATCGCGATGCGCACAAAGCCTTCCCCGTTTTCACCGTATCCCACCCCTGGCGCAACCGCGACCTTGGCGTGAGTCAGTAATTGTTTGGAGAACTCAAGGCTGCCTAGGTGCGCGAGCGCGGGCGGTAGCGGGGCCCAGGCGAACATCGATGCGGGCGGGGCGGGAATGTCCCACCCGGCGCGGCCGAAACTCTCGACCAGCACGTCGCGGCGCTTGTGGTAGAGTTGGCGATTGGTCTCGACGATGTCCTGCGGGCCGTTGAGCGCCGCGCACGCCGCCGCCTGGATCGGCGTGAACGCGCCATAATCGAGATAGGATTTCACCCGGCTCATCGCCGCGATCAACGTCTTGTTGCCGACCGCGAAGCCGATCCGCCAGCCCGCCATCGAATAGGTTTTGCTGAGCGAGGTGAACTCGATTGCGATGTCCTTCGCGCCCGGCACCTGCAGGATCGATGGCGTCGGCTTGCCGTCGAAATAGAGCTCCGAATAAGCGAGGTCGGAGATGATCCAGACCTTATTCTCCTTCGCCCAGGCGACAAGCCGCTCGTAAAAAGCCAGGTCGACCGCTTCGGCGGTGGGGTTGGAGGGATAGTTGACCACCAGGATCGAGGGGCGCGGGACGGTGAAGGCCATCGCGCGTTCCAGCGACTCGAAATAGGCGTCGTCGGGCGTCGTCGGCACTGCGCGGATCGTCGCGCCGGCGATGATGAAGCCGAAGGTGTGGATCGGGTAAGACGGGTTGGGCGCGAGCACGACGTCGCCCGGCGCGGTGATCGCGGTGGCGAGGCTGGCGAGCCCTTCCTTTGACCCCATCGTCACCACGACTTCGGTCTCTGGGTCGACATCGACGCCGAAGCGGCGGCCGTAATAATTGGCCTGCGCGCGGCGCAGCCCCGGAATGCCCTTGGACTGCGAATAGCCATGCGCGTCGGGCTTGCGCACCACTTCGATCAATTTCTCGATGACATGCGGTGGCGGCGGAAGATCGGGGTTGCCCATGCCGAGATCGATGATGTCCTCGCCGGTCGCCCGCGCTTCCGCTCGCATCGCGTTCACTTCGGCGATGACATAGGGCGGCAGGCGCTTGATGCGATAGAATTCGTCGGACATTGCAGGGATTCCGGCTGGAGGGAGTCCTTCCTTACGCCATTATGTGTCGCGCCGTCACCCCGCCGCACACCAATATAACGAAGCGCGCGGGTTTCGCCGCACGCGTGGTGATCCGCGCTTTCGCGCAAGGGCGAGATCGGGGTATGCTCGCCCGCACCAGAAGAGGATGTCATGGCCGAATCCACGAATGCTAGCGCTGCCGCCATGCCCAGCCTCGCCGAGCTGCAGCATTGGACCTGGGTCCTCGGTCGCGCGCAGCAGATGTTGCTGGAACAGGGCCTGTCGACACTCGGCGCGGCGGAATCGGCGTTGCCGCCGATCCCGGGGCTGACCGATCCCGCCACGATGGGCCGCGTGCGCGATTTTTGGGCTGACAGCGTCTCTCTGTGGCAGCGGATGCTCGCCCCCGGCGAGGCCGTGCCCGCTGCGGAAGAATCGGTCGAGCGCACCCGTGACAAGCGCTTCAAGGATCCGCGCTGGCGTGCCGATCCGCTGTTCGACTGGATCCGCCAGAGCTATTTCCTCTTTTCCGACCAGCTTCTCGCCCAGGTCGACGCGCTCCAGGGCGTTGATGACAAGCAGCGCGAACAGATGCGCTTTGCTACGCGCGGTTTTCTGGATGCGATCAGCCCGTCCAACTTCCCCGCGACCAACCCGGAAGTGCTTGAAAAGACGATCGAGACCGGTGGCGAAAATCTGCTCAAGGGCCTGCAGAACATGTTGGCCGATCTCGCCAAGGGGCAGGTGACGCACACCGACCAGACCGCGTTCGAACTCGGCCGCAACCTGGCGACCACGCCGGGCAAGGTGATCCATCGCACCGATCTGTACGAACTGATCCAATATGCGCCGACCACCCCCAACGTGCTGGCGGTGCCGCTGGTGATCTTCCCACCATGGATCAACCGTTTCTACATTCTCGACCTGACCGCGGAGAAAAGCTTCATTCGCTGGGCGGTCGAACAGGGCATCACCGTCTTCATGGTTTCCTGGCGATCGGCCGATGCCAGCATGAAGGACGTGGTTTGGGACGATTATATCGCCGCCCAAATCGATGCGATCGACACGGTGCGGCGCGTGCTGAAGGTGCCTGCGGTCCACACCATCGGCTATTGCGTGGCGGGCACGACGCTCGCCGCGACGCTCGCGGTGCTGGCGGCGCGAGGGGAAGGCGACACGGTCAAGAGCGCGACCTTTTTTACGGCCCAGGTCGATTTCGAGAAAGCCGGGGAATTGCTGTATTTCGTCGCCGACGATCAGCTTGAGTTGCTCAAGACGCTCACCCCGGATGGCTTTCTCGATGGGCGCTACATGGCGGCGGTGTTCAACCAGTTGCGCGGGCGCGACCTGATCTGGAACTATGTCACCAACAATTATCTGCTGGGCAAGGATTATGCCCCGTTCGACCTGCTCCACTGGAATGGCGACACCACCAACCTGCCCGCGCAGTGGCACATGCGCTATCTGACCGACCTGTATCGCGACAATCTGCTGAGCAAGGCCGGGGCGCTCAGCGCGCTGGGCACGCCGATCGATCTCGGGCTGGTGAAGACGCCGAGCTACATCCAGGCCGGGCGCGAGGACCATATCGCACCGGCCGAAAGCGTGTGGGCGCTGATGCGGCTGTTCTCTGGCGAGCGCCGGTTCGTGCTGGCGGGATCCGGGCATATTGCCGGCGTGGTCAATCCGCCGAGCGCGAACAAATATCAATATTGGCTCAATCCCGAGCCGGTCGAGACGCTCGAGGCGTTTGTCGTCGGGGCACAGGAGACCAAGGGGAGCTGGTGGCCCGACTGGGTCGCTTGGCTGCGCGATCAGGATGCGGCGATGGTCCCCGCCAAGGGCGCGCGCCAACCGGGCAAGGGTTCGCTCAAGGCACTCGAGGACGCGCCCGGACGTTACGTAAAGCAGCGTTAAAGATCGAAGGGGAGGGCCGAAACTACGGAGTTTCACTTATGTTGCAGTGCAACATTTCGCTTGCATTTGGCACCAGTGCTGCTATATTGCAGTGCAGCATTGGTGTAGGAGAGATCCGATCATGGCAAGCAAGGGTCCAAAGTCAGACGCGGCACCGAAAGCCCCAAAACCGGCCGCGAAGGTGGCCGGACCATCGGCCGTGGCCGAGGCTGGCGTCGCTCCCGCAAAACCCGCTGCTCCCAAGACACGGACCGCCGCCGCTGCGGTGAAAACCCCACCGGTTCCTGCAGTGCTTCCGGCCCCGGTCCCGGAAGTGCCCGAACCGGTCGTCGTGGCCCCTGCCGTCGACGAGGTCGCACCGGCACCGATTGCAGCAGCACCCCAAGTGCCCGCTCCAGCGGTGTCCGCGCCCGAGCCTGTTCGTATCCCTGACCCGGTTCTTACCGTCGAAGCCCCCAAACCCGTCGCCGCCGCCGCGCCGACCGTTACGCAGAAGGAAATCTTCACCATGGAAAACACCATCAAAGCCGCTACCGACAAGGTCCAGGAACAGGCCAAGGCCCTGTTCGCCGATGTCAACGATCGCACCAAGACCGCCGTTGAAAAGGGCACCAAGCTGGTCGAGGAATTCAACGAATTCTCGAAGGGCAATGTCGAGGCGATCGTCGAATCGTCGAAGATCGCCGCCAAGGGCATCGAAACGTTTGGCCAGGACGCTGCCGAATATAGCCGCAAGCATTTCGAAGGCGCGACCGCCGCGCTGAAGAGCCTGTCGAGCGTCAAGACCCCGTCGGACTTCTTCAAGCTGCAGAGCGATTATGTCCGCAGCGCGTTCGACTCGATCGTCGCCGAAACCTCGAAGAACACCGAGTCGCTGGTGAAGCTCGCCGGTGAGGTCGCGCAGCCGATCTCGAACCGCGTCGCGCTTGCCGCCGAGAAGATCAAGATCAGCGCATAAGCCGATCTTCGTCCGCATCGGACAGGAGAGGGCGGTCCCGGCTGGGGCCGCCCTTTTTGTTTGCCCCCTTGCCCTCACCCCCGGCAATGCCATATTTTAGGCAACAGATGATCGACCGTAGCGCAATCTCGATGGCGGAACGCCGTGATGACGGAACCGGGGACGGGCCGGACGACGGCACTGGCCTGGGCGTCGCAACGCGCACCCGCGCCAAGACCAAGCAGCCGACGCCTTATCGCGTGCTGCTGCTCAATGACGATTACACCCCGATGGAGTTCGTCGTGCTCGTGCTGCAGCGCTTCTTCCGCATGGATATGGAGGCGGCGACCCGGGTGATGCTCCATGTCCACCAGAAGGGCGTCGGGGTGTGCGGCATCTTCAGCTACGAAGTCGCCGAGACCAAGGTCAGCCAGGTCATCGATTTCGCGCGGCAGAACCAGCATCCGCTGCAATGCATGTTGGAAAAGGCCTGATTTAGCCGGACGTTTCTGCGCGCCTCGTCGCAATTCGCCTATCGTGCTTGCGCGGGCGGTGCGAGGCGATAAACGAGATCCATGGATCGTATTCTCATTCGCGGCGGCAATCGCCTGTCGGGCCGTCTTCCCATTTCCGGTGCAAAGAACGCCGCGCTCACGCTGATGCCGTGCGCCTTGCTGACCGAGGAGCCGGTGACGCTGCGCAATCTGCCGCGACTCGCCGATGTCGACAGCTTCGGGCATTTGCTCAACCAGCTTGGCTGCTCGACTCGAATCGAGGGCGCGCGGCCCGAGGATTTCGGTCGCGTGATGACGATCCGCGCCGGTAAGCTCACCGCGACCGAAGCCCCGTATGACATCGTGCGGAAAATGCGCGCTTCGATCCTGGTGCTCGGCCCGCTGATCGGGCGCGCGGGCGAAGCGACGGTGTCGCTGCCCGGCGGCTGCGCGATCGGCAATCGCCCGATCGATCTGCATCTGAAGGCGCTGGAGGCGATCGGCGCTCAGCTTGAGATGGCGGCAGGCTATGTGAAGGCTGTAGCGCCGGGCGGGCGTCTGTCGGGTGGCAAATACACCTTCCCGATCGTGTCGGTCGGGGCGACCGAAAATGTCGTGATGGCGGCGGTGCTGGCCAAGGGCGGCAGCCGGATCGAGAATGCCGCGCGCGAGCCCGAAATCGTCGATCTGTGCAATCTGCTCGTCGCAATGGGGGCCAAGATCTCCGGCATCGGCACCGAGACGCTGGAAATCGAAGGCGTCGACCGGCTCCACGGCGCGACCTATCGCGTGATGCCCGACCGGATCGAGGCGGGCAGCTATGCCTGTGCCGCCGCCATCACGGGCGGATCGGTCGAATTGGTCGGCGTGAAGATGGACGATATGCGTGCCACCACCGCCGCCTTGATCGCGGCCGGGGTGACGCTGGAGGAGCGCGGCGACAATCTGCTGGTTTCCGCGACCAACGGCATCAAGCCGCTGACGCTATCGACCGCGCCGTTTCCCGGCTTCGCGACCGATATGCAGGCGCAGTTCATGGCGATGCTGTGCCTGGCCGACGGTGCTAGCGTACTGACCGAGACGATCTTCGAGAACCGTTACATGCACGTGCCCGAACTGGCGCGGATGGGCGCGGACATCCTCGTGCAGGGCCGCACCGCCGTGGTGCGCGGCGTGCCCAAATTGGTCGGCGCGCCGGTGATGGCGACCGATCTGCGCGCCTCGATGAGCCTGATCATCGCCGGGCTCGTTGCCGAGGGCGAGACGCAGGTCAGCCGCGTCTATCACCTCGATCGCGGTTATGAGCGGCTCGAGGAAAAGCTGAGCGCGGTCGGGGCCGATATCGAGCGCGTCGGCGACGGTTAAGCCGTCCGATCCGGCACGGCGGCGGCATCGGCCTGGATCGCGAGCTCGGGCGCAACCGCTTCCCACGGGAAGATGAACCAGTCCTTGGTCACCGCGCGGTCGATTTCGCGCGCGTGGTAATCGACGCGCTCGCCCGAGCGGATATTGTCGAGCAGCGTCGCGAAGCGCACGCTGCCCGGCACCGCGCCCGCCGCCGCCAGCATCGCCCGCAAGCGCGCGATCGTGCGGCCGGTGTCGTTGATGTCGTCGAGAAACAGGAAACGTTCGCCGCCCCGCGTGCGTGCCGCCAGCCGCGCGATCGGGTCGAGCGCAAAATCCTCGACTTGCGCCGAGAAATCGACGGATAGCATCGGCAGGCCACTCGCGTGGCTGAGAAACACCGCCGGGACCAGCCCGCCGCGCCCGATACCGATCAGGAAGGTCGGCGACCATGCCGCATCTTCGCTCAACCGCGCCGCCAACAGGCGGATATCGGCGACGAAGCGGTCCTGCGGGATCGGGGTGTAGATCGTCATGCCGCCGCCTCCACATAGGCATCCAGCCGCGCCAGATGCTCCGCCACGGCGGCATCGGGCAGGAACGAGCCCAGGAAACTGTTGCGCGCCAGCGTGACGAGATCGGCGCGGCCCAGCCCGCGCGCCGCCGCCACAGCGCGGTAATTGTCGGCGACATAGCCACCGAAATAGGCCGGGTCGTCCGAATTGACCGTCGCGCGCAGCCCCGCGCGCAGCATCCGGTCGATCGGGTGTGCGGCCATATCGTCCACCACGCACAGCTTGAGGTTGGAGAGCGGACACACCGTCAGCGTCATGCCCATGCGCGCGAGCCGCGTGACGAGCAGCGGGTCCTCCAGACTGCGATTGCCATGGTCGAGCCGGTCGACGCCGATCACGTCCAGCGCCTGCAGCACATAGTCGGGCGGCCCCTCCTCCCCGGCATGCGCGACCAGCTTCAAGCCCTTCGCCCGGGCCGCGGCGAAGACGCGCGCGAACTTCTCCGGCGGGTGGCCGAGTTCGGACGAGTCGAGCCCGACCGCCGCAATCCGGTCGAACCAGGGCTCGGCGGCCTCCAACGTGGCAAAGGCATCGGCTTCGTCGAGGTGGCGCAGAAAACTCATGATCAGCAGCACCGTCATGCCGTGCTTCGCCTCCGCGTCGGCAATGGCGGAGAGCAGCCCGGTGATGACCGTGTCGAAGGCAATACCGCGCGCGGTGTGCGTCTGCGGATCGAACATGATTTCGGCGTGGACCACCCCGTCCGCCGCGGCGCGGTCGAAATAGGCAGCGGCGAGATCGTGGAAATCCTGCGCTGTCCGCAGCACGTCCGCCCCGGCATAATAAATGTCCAGAAAATCCTGTAGCCGCGAGAAGTTATAGGCGGCGCGGACATCCTCGACGCTGGCGAAAGGAATGCTGACCTGGTTGCGCTGCGCGAGCGCGAACATCAGTTCGGGCTCAAGGCTGCCCTCGATATGGAGGTGGAGTTCGGCCTTGGGCAGGCCTGCGATGAAGTCGGGCTCGGTCATGGCGACACCATTGCGGCGTTGCTGGCCGTGGGCAAGCGCCGAACCACCGCCCACGGCCCCCGCTTCACCCTTTAAGCGCACTTTCCAGCGTCGCGCGCCACGGCGTGGTCGGTCGGCCGATCAAGGCGCTCAACGCATGGCGATCGTCGAACAGCGCGCCGTTGGCCGCCTTGGTGTCGCTTTCGGCCAGCATCGCCGCAATCGGTGCGGGCAGGCCGACCCCCTCCAGCGCAACGCGATAGTCGGCTTCGGGAAGGTCCTGATAGACCACGGCCTTGCCCGAAAGATCGCTCAGCGCCCCCGCCAGATCGGCCAGCGTAAAGGCATCGTCGCCCGCCAGTTCATAGGTCGCGGGCTTGGCTTCCAGTGCGGTCAGCACGGCCACGGCCGCCGCCGCGTAATCGGCGCGCGCCGCCCCCGAAATGCGGCCCGCGCCGGCGCTCCCCAACACCGCCCCATGCGCGACCGCCATCGGGGCGCTTTGCGCATAGTTTTCAGTGTACCAGCCATTGCGGAGCAGCGCGTGCGGCACGCCGCTGTCGGCCAGGGCCAGTTCGGTCGCACGATGTTCGATCGCGAGGTTGAGCGGGTTGGTGTCGGCATGGAGGAGGCTGGTATAGGCGATGAAGCCGACCCCGGCGGCCTTGGCGGCGGCGATCACGGCCTGATGCTGCGCCACGCGCTGGCCGATCTCGCTCGACGAGATCAGCAGCAGGCGATCGACCCCGGCGAGCGCGCCGACAAGGGTTTCGGCGTGATTATAGTCAAACGCTCGGACAACCACCCCCTGTGCGGCCAAATCGGCCAGCTTGGCAGGGTCACGCACCAGCGCGACGATCGTCTCGGGGGCAACTTTCTCGAGCAGGCCAGCGATAACAAGGCGGCCGAGTTGGCCCGACGCTCCGGTAACAGCAATCATGATAGCACTCCCAAAACCATTGAGACGCACCATCTAGGCGTGTAGCTTATGAAAAATAAGTACGCACAAAAAGGTAAGTGATGAAATGGTAGAGTGGAGCGCCACCCCGCTTTCGGACGCTTTGGAACGCGGCGATGTGCTGAGCCCGGATTGCCCGTCCCGTCTCATCCTCAACCATGTCACCAGCAAATGGGGGGTGCTGACCCTGCTCTCGTTGCGATCAGGCACGCTGCGCTTCAGTGCGCTGCGTCGCAAGGTCAGCGGCGTGAGCGAGCGGATGCTGGCGCAGACGTTGCAGCAATTGGAAGGATGTCGCCTGGTCGATCGGCGGAGCTATGCCGAGGTGCCGCCGCGCGTCGACTATACGCTGACCCCGTTGGGGCGTGAGGCGGCGGACCGAGTCGCCGCGCTGGCGGACTGGATCGAATCGTCGCTGCCGTTGCTGCTGGAGCCAGCACCGGTCGCGGCATGATGGTCAGCCCGGGCGACACTTTGCGCCACCCGGGCCACGCTTGTCAGATCGCCGCGAGGGCCTGGTCGAAATCGGCAATCAGATCATCCGCATCCTCGACCCCGATCGAGATGCGCACGAGATTGTCGGTGATGCCGAGCGCCTGCTTGCGCGCATCGGGCACCGATAGATGCGTCATCGCCGCCGGGTGCGAGGCGAGCGTTTCGGTGCCGCCCAGCGACACCGCCAGTTTGGCGATTTTCAGCGCGTCGAGGAAAGCAAAGGCTTCTTTCTCGCCACCCTTCAGGATCAACGAAAAAGTCGATCCCGCGCCGGTGCAATGGCGCGCATAGATATCCGCCTGGCGCTCCATCCCCGGCGTATCGGCTAGGAAGCCAAGATAGCCGACTCGCTCGACCTTGGGGTGGCTGCGCAGGAAGCCACACACCTTGACCGCATTCTCGCCCGCACGGCTCATCCGCAATTCCAGCGTTTCGAGGCTGCGCATCAGCATCCAGGCGGTGTTGGGGTCACAGATCGTGCCGATCGTGTTGCGCATCAGCCGGATGGTGTTGATATGCTCCTTGGACCCGAGCACACCGCCCGCGACCAGATCGCTATGCCCGCCGGCATATTTGGTCAGCGAATAGACGACGATGTCCGCGCCATGCTCAAGCGGTTTGAGCCAGAGTGGGCCGAGGAAGGTATTGTCGATTGCGATCGGCGGCTTCGCGCCCTTGAAGATCGCGTCGCGGCTCGCCGCCACTGCCTGAATATCGACCAGCGCGTTGGTCGGGTTGGCGGGGCTTTCGAGATAGATCAAAGCGACATTGCCGGTCGCCGCCTTGCTCATCACCGCATCGATCTCTTCCCGCGTCGCGCCCGCCGGGAAATCGAGCCAATGCACGCCGAAGCGACCGAGAATGCGCGCGATCAGCGTCTCGGTCGCGGCATAAAGCGGGCCCGAATGGACGATGGTATCGCCGGGTTTGACCATCGACAGGAACAGCGTCGCGATCGCCGACATGCCGCTGGAGAACACCAATGCGTCCTCGGCCTCTTCCCACACGCCCAGGCGATCCTCGAGGATTTCCTGATTCGGGCCGTTGAACCGCGAATAGACCAGCCCTTCGGAGCCGCCGGGGCGCTTGCCGGTAACACCCTCGAAATGGCGCTTGCCTGCGGCTGCATTGGGGAAAACATAGGTCGAGGTGGCGAAGATCGGCGGTTTGAGCGAGCCTTCCGACAGCATCGGATCATAGCCGTGGCCCATCATCAGCGTGGAGGCCTTCAGCTTGCGATCGCCGATCTTCTCGATCGAGGGCTTGGGCTTGGTGCGCGGCGCGACGCCGGTCAGATCGGCTTCGGTCTGGGGGTCGGTCTGGTCGGTCGGCTTCGCCATGAGGGTGCATCCTGCGTCGAAAAATGATAGGAAGCCTTACCGCGAGATAGTCTCGAATGATACTATTTCGCGGCAGATCCTTGGGGGGACAGGATATGCCGATCGCAATCGTTTCGGTGCCCGTGACCGATGTGGCACGGGCGCGGCGCTTTTATGTGGAAACACTTGGGCTGGTGGTGTTGCGCGACGAGGCGATGGGGCCCGACATGCGCTGGGTTCAGTTGCAGCCCAAGGATGGTGGCGCGACGGTTGCGCTGGTGACGTGGTTCGACGCGATGCCGCCCGGATCGGTGCAGGGGCTGATGTTGGCGGTGGACGATATCGACGCCGAACATGCCCGGCTGGCGGCGGCAGGGGCGACGGTGTCACCGGTCGACGAACAGCCATGGGGACGCTTCACCATGCTGCAGGACCCTGACGGCAATGGCTGGATCGTCGCGCAATTGACCAATCCCGACGAAGTGAAGACCCGGTAAAGGGCTTTTGGTCGCCCGCTTGGCGAGGCGTCAGAGGCCGATGATCGAAATCTGACGCCCATAGCCAGGCTCACCGCGATGCGTCGCGCGGCGGAAGCTGAAGAAGCGCGCTTCATCGGCATAAGTGTCGAGCCCGAGCATCGCGACCCGCGTCACCCCGGCGGTGGCGAGGCGGTGCGCGACATAGGCTTCCAGGTCGAACTGGAAATGGCCCGCGCGGCCTTCGGCGAAGAAGCGTTCATTGGCCGGGTCGTTGGCCTCGAAGCGGCGCGCAAAGGCTTCGTCCACTTCGTAACTGGCGCGCGCGATGCACGGGCCGATCGCGGCGGCGATGCGGTCGCGCTGTGCGCCGAGCGCTTCCATCGCCTGAATGGTGGCATCGGTGACGCCGCCGAGCGCCCCTTTCCATCCCGCGTGCGCCGCTCCGATGACCCCGGCCTGCACATCCGCCAGCAACACCGGCGCGCAATCGGCGGTGACGATGCCGAGCGCGAGGCCGGGGCGATCGGTCACCAGCGCATCGGCATGCGGGCGCGCATCGTCCTCAAAGGGCGTGGTCACGGTGACGCAATCGGACGAATGCACTTGATAGGGTGATAGCAGCCGCGCGCCAGGGCGCACCGCCGCGATTGCCCGCGCGCGATTTTCGGCGACGGCGGCAGCTTCGTCATCCGAGCCGATGCCGACGTTCAGCCCGGCATGGATACCCGTCGATACGCCGCCGACCCGCCCGAGAAAGCCATGCGGGATTCCCGCCAGCATCGGCGCGCGGATCACCTCGACCATTGCGGGCGCGCTCACAGCACCAGCCGCATCAGATTGTCGTCATCGACCGTCGCGCCGACGCGGAACGCGATCCGCCCGATGTCGCGGAAACCGTATTTTTCATAGAAACGATGCGCCCTGTGGTTGTCGACATAGACGCTCAGGATCACCTCGCGCGCGCCGTGGCTGCGCGCATGCTCGAGCGACCACGCCATCAGTTCCTGTGCCACGCCCTGCCCATGCCATCCGCTGAGCACATAGAATTGGTAGAGCTCGATCGCATCGGGACGCCATTCGCCGGGGAAGGTGACGGGCCCCATTTTGACGAAACCGATGATCTGCCCCTCGTCCAGCGCCAGCCGGATCGCGAAATCGGGATCGGAGAGTTGGGCGGGCAAGCCATTGGGGCCGAACGCCTCGTCGAGAAAGGCGCTCAGGTCGGACGCCGGATACAGCATCCCGAAGGTCTCGGTGAACGATTGGCGCGCCATCACGGCGAGCGCGGGGCCATCGATCGTGCGTGCGTCACGGTATTGAATCATGCGAACCCCGCAGGAAGTGGCCAGTCCGGGGAGGAAACCGCCAGAACCTGGAATAAGGTGCCCATTGCCTGGGTCAGGCGCTGGTGATCGGCGGCGATACCCTCGGCGCGGTCGGGCGCGGCGCTGGCGAGCGCTGCCGCGCGAGCGGCGATGCCGAGCGCGCCGAGGAACACGCCTTGCCCGACCGGGCCCGCGACCTGTGCGCCTTCGACCGTCGCCGCAGCGGCGAGCGTGCCGAAATCGACATGCGCGGTAAGGTCCTGCTCGCCGGGCATATCAAAAGGGTTGGCGTAAGCATGGCCGCGCACCGCTTGCAGCGTGTCGCCGATTGCCGGGCCGTGATAGCCATAATCGATTACCAGCAGCGCCCCGCCTTGTGCGACGATACGCTGGGCGAGGCCGCGCAGGATCGCCACGCTGGCGGGAGACGTCTCGATCACCGAGCCGGCTGCGGTGTCGCGCAACGCCTCGGGAATGACTGCATCAGGGACTTGTTTGCCCGCAATCGGCAGGAACAGCGTGTCCTGACAGGCGACCAGCCGCTCGAACCAGCCGTCCGCACCCTTGACGAGTTGCCGGATCGGCAGCGCGTCGAAGAATTCGTTGGCGACGACAATCAGCGGGCGATCGGCGGGCAATGTGTCGATCGCGTCGTGCCAGGTCGCGTGCGGCAAGCGCTCGGCTTGCGCGGCGCGCAGCACCGGGCTGGTTTCGACCAGATGCACCGGCGGCGCAAAACCGGCCTTCGCGGCCGCGCGCAGCGCATCGGTCGAGAGCGTCCCCCGACCGGGGCCGAGTTCGACCCACGCCGCTGGCGGTCGCCCGGCGCGGTCCCACAAATCGGCACCCCACAGGCCGATCAGTTCGCCGAACATCTGGCTGATCTCGGGCGCGGTGGTGAAATCGCCGCCGCTGCCCAGCGGATCGCGCGTCGCATAATAATGCTGGTTGGCCGCCGCCATGAACTGCGCGAGCGAAATCGGCCCGGCCAGCGTGATCGCACGGGCGAGGCGGTCGGCCAGCGGGGCGGTCGTTTCGTCTCCCCTCCCGCTTGCGAGTTCGGGGTCGACAGCGCCCCGCGCTGTCGAGGATGTGCCGGGGGCACATCCGACCCCGAACTGGGCTGGGGGAGGGGCTGCTATAGGTTCTGGGGACACTGCGGCCATTCCCTCCCCTAACCCCTCCCGCAAGCGGGAGGGGGATTTTTTCATGCCACGCTCGCGTCGCCCGCGATCGGTACGACGCGGTGGCGGCGGCCCTTAGCGGTGACGATCAGATAAAGCCCACCGATAATCATCGGCAGCGTCAGCACCTGTCCCATATGGATTGTGTGCGCGAAGAAGCCGCCCCACCAATCGTTGAATTGCGCATCGGGCTCGCGGAAGAACTCGACGGTGAAGCGTGCGAGACCATAGCCAAGCAGGAACAGCCCGACCAATTTGCCCGGCTCATAGCGCGCCTTGGTCTTCCAGAAGGCGAACCACAGCACCGCGAACAAGGCGACGCCCTCCAGCCCGGCTTCGTACAATTGGCTCGGGTGGCGCGCGGGTTCGATCATGCCGCTTTGTACGGTGTCGTTGAACACGATTGCCCACGGCACGTCGGACGGCTTGCCCCACAATTCGCCGTTCACGAAATTGGCGATCCGCCCAAAGAACAGACCGAACGGCACCGCGCAGGCGAGATAATCGTGGACGCGGAGCCAATCGAGCTTTTGCGAGCGCGCAAACAGGATGATGCCGATCGAGGTGCCGATCATCCCGCCGTGGAAGGACATGCCACCATCCCACAGCTTGAACAGGCCCCATTTGGTCAGCAATTGCGGCGCGTAGAACAGCGCATAGCCCAGCCGCCCGCCAAGGATGATGCCGAGCGTGGCGTAGAACACCAGATCGTCGGCATGGCGGCGTGCCATCGGCGCGCCCGGCTGGCGCAGCAGCTTCAGCAAATACCACCAGCCGACCAGAATGCCGGTGATATAGGCGATCGAATACCATTTGATCTGGAAGAAACGCAGGTCGATCGCCACCGGATTGAGGTGGAGATCGGCGAAATGGAGGTGGCCCTGCGCGGCCGAGGCGGCATTGGCGAGCACGGGCAGGGCGGCAGTCAGGATCAAGGCTTTTCCCCGAGGATTTGCGCCTCCATAATGGCGGAAGGCGATAAGACCAAGTGGAGAGCGAGATGCCGAGCAAACTGGACCTGCGAATGGATGCCGCCCTGGCGGGGCTGACCGGGCCCGGGGCACCGTTCGGGCTGGGATCCGTAGCGGCAGGTGGCGTCGATCTGCCGTTTATCACTGGCGTACCGCAGACCTTGCCGCCCTATTTCGCGCATTATTGCGCGACTCACGCCGACCTGCCTTTCCTGGTGGCGGGGCCCGAGCGGCTGACCTTTGCGGAGGTTTATGCGGTCGCGCAGGGCGTCGCAAAGGGCCTGATTGCGCAACACCAAGTTACTCCCGGCGACCGAATCGGCATCGCGATGCGCAATTCGCCATCGTGGATCGCGCTGTACATGGGCATCGTGATGGCGGGCGGTGTCGCGACGCTGCTGAACGGCTGGTGGCAGTCCGAGGAACTGGCGACCGCGGTGGCCGAGGTCGAGTGCCGCCTGGTCTTTGCCGATCCCCCGCGCGCGAAGCGGCTGGCCGAGATTGACGGGCTCGATGTCGCGGTGGTGACGATCGATGATGTGCAGCCGCTTGGCAGCGCGCTTGCGGCGCTGGCCGGGCCGACCGACGTCGCCCTGCCGACTATCGCGCCCGAAGACCCCGCCACGATCCTGTTTACCTCGGGCTCGACCGGCCAATCGAAGGGCGCGATCAGCAATCACCGTGCGGTGACGCAGGGCGTGTTCAACTATCTCGCGCAAGCGCTGGTCATGCTCGGCATTACGACTGCCGATGGCAATCCGCCGGTCGGCCAGCCCGCAACCTTGCTCAACGTGCCGCTCTTCCACGTCACCGCCGAAGTGCCGGTGTTCCTGCAAAGCTTTGCCATGGGGCGCAAACTCGTGTTGATGCCGAAATGGGATGCCGAAGAGGCGATGCGGCTGATTCAGGCCGAGAAGGTCAGTTATTTCGTCGGCGTGCCGCTGATGAGCTTCGAAATCCTGACTCACCCGAAGCGTGGCGACTATGATCTGTCGTCGGTTACCGATTTCGCCGCAGGCGGGGCACCGCGTCCGGTCGAGCATGTCCGGCGCATCGCCGACGAAATGGGCGGCCCCAAGCCGCTGCTCGGCTACGGCTTGACCGAAACCAACGGCGTGGGCTGCGGGAATTTCCGGGACAATTACCTTGCCAAGCCCAATTCAACCGGGCGCGCTTCGGCACCGTTGGTCGATCTCGCGATCCTTGATGGCGCGGGCAAGCCGGTCGCGCAGGGCGAGCGCGGCGAGGTCGGCATTCGCTCGATCTGCAACTTCACCGAATATTACGGGCGGCCCGACGCCACCGCCGCCGCCTTCACCGCCGATCGTTACTTTCTGACCGGCGATATCGGCTATCTCGACGAGGACGGCTATCTGTTCATCGTCGATCGCAAGAAGGACATTATCATCCGCGGTGGCGAGAATATCTCGTGTCAGGAAGTCGAGGCCGCGATTTACGAACATCCGGCGGTGGCCGAGGCGGCGGTGTTCGGCCTTCCCGACGAGCGCTTTGGCGAAGTGCCGGGCGCGGTGGTGCTGCCACGCGAGGGCGAGACGCTGACGACCGAGGCGCTGTGCGAATTCCTGTTCGCGCATGTTGCCGCGTTCAAGGTGCCGCAGCGCATCTGGATCGTCGACAGCGCCTTGCCGCGCCTGGGCACCGAGAAGATCGACAAGGTATCGATCCGCACCAAATATCGCGCACTGGCGGCGGCGGAGGCTGTGACGGCCTAGCCACACCGAACTGGCGGTGCGGCGCTTGGCGCGATAGAGCAAGGCAATGGCTTCCCCCGCACCCCCGAAGATCGATCGTCGCACGCTGCTGATCGGTGGTGGCGCGGGGATCGGGCTGGTGGTCGCCTGGGGGCTGTGGCCACGGCGCTATTCCGGCAATCTCACCGCCGACAAGGGCGAGAGCGTGTTCGGCGCGTGGCTCAAGATCGGCGACGACGGCCATGTTACCGTCGCCGTGCCGCAGGCCGAGCATGGCCAGGGCGTCTACACCACGCTGCCGCAAATCATCGCCGATGAACTCGGCGCGGACTGGCGGACCGTCGCGGTCGAGGCGGCCCCATTCAACCCGCTCTACGCCAATGCGCTTGGCGCGCGCGAACTGTTCGAGCAGCCGGGCGACGGGCTGATCAAGACGTGGCGCGAGGCCCATGCCGGGCGGATGGGGCTGATGCTGACTGCCGGGTCGACGTCGGTCCGCGCGTTTGAGGACCCCTTGCGCGCGGCGGGGGCGGCGGCACGCGTGCTGTTGTGTAAGGCTGCGGCCAGGCGCTGGAAGGTCGAGTGGCAGGCGTGCACCACCGCCGAAGGTTTCGTCGTCCACGGCAACAACCGGCTGCGCTTCGCCGAGCTGGCGACCGAAGCGGTGGGCGGCACGCTGCCCGATCCGTTGCCGCTGCGCGGGGATGGTGGCGACCGCCTGTCGGGCCAGTCGCTGCCCCGGCTCGATGGCCCGTCCAAGATCGACGGTTCGGCCAATTTCGCAGGCGACGTGCGCTTGCCCGACATGGTCTATGCCAGCATCCGCCAGGGTCCGGTGGGCGACAGCACGTTGATGCGGGTCGATCGCACGGCGGCAGAGCGCGTTCGCGGCGTCCTGCAGGTCGTCACCAACGATCGCTGGGTCGCGGCGATCGCCAATAACTGGTGGGCGGCGAACAAGGCGCTCGATGCGCTTGCCCCCCGGTTCGAGACGAAGAGCCCCGCGGTCAGTAGCGCCAGCATCAACGCGGCGCTGAAGGCCGCGCTCGACGGGCCCGGCGCACGCATCGCGCGGCAGGGTGATCTGTCGGCGGTGTTCAAGGGCGCGCGCGTGGTGACCGCCGATTATCATGTCGGCCTTGCCGCGCACGCCGCGATCGAGACGATGACGGCGACCGCGCAGTATCGGGACGGGCGGCTGGAACTGTGGTTGCCGACCCAGGCACCGGGGTTGGCGCGCAGCGCAGCGGCGGCGGCAATTGGCGTTGGCGAGGATGCGGTGCTGGTGCATCCGATGCTGATCGGCGGATCGTTCGGCGCGAATCTGGAAACGCAGTGCGCGGCGCAGGCGGCGGTGCTGGCGCACAGCCTCAAACGCCCGGTGCAACTGGTGTGGAGCCGGTCGGAGGATTTGCTGCACGATCGCTATCGCCCCCCCGCAATGGCACGGATGGCGGCGCGGCTCGGCGGCAATGGGCAGATTCTCGGTTGGCTCGCCAAGATCGCCGCTCCTGCCACCGGGCAGGAACTGGCGGCGCGCTTACTGGCGCACGATGCGGGGTTCCGCGCAGCGCAAGCGGTTGCGCCGTTCGGCGATGGCTATGCGGTGGCCGGGGCCACACCGTTTTACCGTATTCCGGCCTATGCGATCGACCATCACCCGGCCGATATCGGTGTGCCAACCGGACATTGGCGCTCCGGCGCGCATAGCTACACGACGTTTTTTACCGAGTGTTTTCTGGATGAACTGGCGCATGTTGCGGGGACCGAGCCGCTGTCCTTCCGCATCGGCATGCTGGGCGGGGATGCGCGGCTGGCGCGGTGCTTGTCGACCGCCGCGTCGCTTGGCGGTTGGGAAGGCGGCATTGCGGGAAGCGGGCAGGGCATTGCTTGTCACAGCTTTCGCGGCAGCCATATCGCGGTGCTGGTCGAGGCGCATGTCGGCGAGGGCCAGGCGGTCAGCGTCGATCGCATCGTCGCGGCGGTCGATTGCGGGCGGCAGATCAACCCCGACATCGTCCGCCAGCAAATCGAAGGCGGGCTGCTATTCGGCATGGCGGCGGCGACCGGCAGTGCGACCGGGTTCAAGGCCAATCTGGCCGAAGCGCGCGGCTTTGGCGATCTCGGCCTGCCACGCTTGGCCGACACGCCCGACATTACGGTCGAGCTGATTTCGAGCGAGGCGGAGCCGGGCGGGGTGAGCGAACTCGCCGTGCCCCCGGTTGCGCCCGCAATTGCCAATGCCCTGCAAGCCGCTACGGGCTATCGCTTGCGCCGCCTGCCGCTCACTCCGGGAACCGTTTGATGCCACCGATTCTCCCCGCCGGACATCCGGTCGTGCCCAAGCCGAAGATCGGCGTTCTGCTCACCAATCTCGGCACGCCGGACGGGCCTGATACCAAGTCGGTCAAACGCTATCTCGCCGAATTTCTCTCGGATCGGCGCGTCGTGGAGATTCCGCCGCTGATCTGGCAGCCGATCCTGCGCGGCATCATCCTCAATACCCGTCCGCAAAAATCAGCCGAGGCTTATGCCCAGGTGTGGAGCACCGATGGCTCGCCTTTGGCCGCGATCACCAAGGCGCAGAGTGCGGCGCTGCAAGGGGCGTTCGGCGCGGACGTGCTGGTCGATTGGGCGATGCGCTATGGCACTCCCTCCATCCCGGATCGCCTGCAGGCGATGAAGGGTGCTGGCTGCGAACGGATCCTGGTCGCGCCGCTCTATCCGCAATATTGCGGGGCGACGACTGCGACCGCCAATGACAAGGCCTTTGCCGCTTTGGCCAAGATGCGCTGGCAACCGGCCTTGCGCACCTTGCCGCCTTATTATGACGACCCCGCTTATATCGAGGCGCTGGCGCAATCGCTGACGGCGGGGCTGGCCGCGCTCGATTTCGAGCCGCAGGCGATCGTCGCCAGCTTCCACGGCATGCCGCAGCGCACGCTCGAACTGGGCGATCCCTATCACTGCCATTGCCAGAAGACCGCGCGGTTGCTCGGCGAGCGGCTGGGACGGCCGATGACGGTCACCTTCCAATCGCGCTTCGGGCGCGCCAAGTGGCTCGAACCGGCGACCGACGCGACGCTCGATGCGCTGCCGGCCAAGGGCATTACCAAGGTCGCGATCTTCGCCCCCGGCTTTTCGGCCGACTGCCTTGAAACGCTGGAGGAACTGGCGATTCGGGGACGCGAGAGCTTCGAGGAAAATGGCGGCACCCATTTCGCCTATATCCCCTGCCTCAATGCCGGAGAGATCGGCATCGGAATGCTGCGGGTTTTACTTGCGCGTCAACTTGAAGGGTGGACGCCATCCGCCTAGCGTGGGTTGGGCGATAGATCCTGGGAGGAGAGTTTGATGGCACGCGTCGCGATCGTAACCGGCGGCACTCGCGGGATTGGGGAGGCAATCAGCCTCGCTCTGAAGGATCATGGCATGACGGTCGCAGCGACCTATGCCGGTAATGACGAGCGCGCGCGCGAATTTACCGAGCGCACGGGGATTGCCGCGTTCAAATGGGACGTCGCCGATTACGACGCCTGCCAGGAAGGCACTGCGAAAGTGGTCGAGGCGCTGGGGCCGGTCGATGTGCTGGTCAACAATGCCGGCATCACGCGCGACGGCACGATCATGAAGCTCAGCTACCAGGCATGGAAAGAGGTGATCGACACCAATCTGGGCGGTTGCTTCAACATGGCCAAGGCGGTGTTTCCCGGGATGCGCGACCGCAAATGGGGGCGGATCGTCAATATCGGGTCGATCAACGGCCAGGCCGGCCAATATGGCCAGGTCAACTATGCCGCCGCCAAATCGGGCATTCACGGTTTCACCAAGGCGCTGGCGCAAGAGGGCGCGCGGGCCGGCGTAACGGTCAACGCGATCGCGCCCGGCTATATCGATACCGACATGGTCGCGGCGGTCCCGGCGGATGTGCTGGAGAAGATTGTTGCCAAGATTCCGGTCGGTCGGTTGGGTCAGGCGAGCGAGATCGCGCGCGGCGTTGCCTTCCTGTGTTCGGACGAGGGCGGGTTCGTCACCGGCTCCACGCTCAGCATCAATGGCGGGCAACATATGTATTGATCGCCGGGCGCATCGCGCCCGGACATAAAGGAGGCCGGCCTCTAGGGAAGCCGGCCTCCGCCCCCTGTTACGCAACGCGGGGGTAACTCTGAAAGGAGTCGCGGTCGCGTTAGCGGCAATAGCCCGGCTGACCGTCCTTCTGGATCGCACGACCGGCCAGGGCACCACCGCCTGCACCCAGGACGGTGCCCAGCGTGCGGTCGCCGCCGCCTGCGATCACATTGCCGAGCAAACCGCCCGCAATCGCGCCGATAATGGTGCCGCGGTCGTTATTGCAGCGGTTGCGGGCGCGGCTGTAGTAGCGGCGGTCCTGATAATAGCCGTCGTCGCGATAGCCGCGCCGATCGTCGCGGTAACCGCGATATCCGTCATCGCGATTGTAGCCGTCGCGATAGGCCTGATCGTAAGCATAGCCTTGGCCGCCATCGTAGCGCTGGGCGGCGGCAGGCGTGGCGGCCAGACCGGAAGCGGTCAGGACCATCGCCGTGGCTGCGAGCGTGAGTTTCTTCAACATGGTGCGTCTCCCGGTTGGTGTTTCCGATGATGCGGTTATGGCCGAGTCGGGCTGAGGTAAGCCTGAATGGCTCTGTTAGCCGTCGTTCATCGGCGCAGCGCCCGACGAATCGCGGTTGCGTGTCGCTGCTGGCTCCCGCAGGGGCGGGGGATGCGCATTTTATGGTCGGTTTTGTTTGCCTTGCTGTTCGTGCCGGATTCGACGGTGCCAGGGCGTCGCGTGCGGCTCGGCACCGATCCGCATTTTCGCGCCGTGCCGGTGATGCTTGATCCGGCCCGACCCGATATCACCCGCGTGGGGGATCTGGTGTGGCTGGGCGGTGTGCAGTTGCGCAGCCCAGATCCGCAATTCGGCGGCTTCTCCTCGCTCAGTGTCAAGGGCGACCGCTTCACCTTGCTCAGCGACAGCAGTGACATCGTGCGCTTCACAATGGGCTCGGATTGGAAGGTCCGCGACCCCAGTTTTGCGGAACTGCCCGCAGGTCCCGGAACGGGGTGGTTCAAGCGCGACCGCGACAGCGAATCGATGAGCATCGACCGTAAGACGGGCGCGGTCTGGGTCGGTTTCGAGAGTTACAACGAGTTCTGGCGTTACGATTCGGGGTTCCGTCGAGCGGAAGAGCATGGGGCTCCGCCGGTTATGTCGAAATGGCCCGAAAATGAGGGGCCAGAGGCGATGACGCTGCTTCCGACAGGAGGGATGGTCACGATTGCCGAAACCAAGCCCTGGCCCAAAGCGAGCGGGCGTGGTGGGATCGTTTTCCTCGGCGACCCGGTGCAGCGGCCGCGTTGGGGCTTTCGCTTCACTTATCTGCCGCCGCGCGGCTATGATCCCAGCGACATGACGGTGCTGCCCGACGGGCGCTGGCTGATCCTCAACCGTCGCTTTGCCGGGGCACGCTTTTCCAATGTGCTGACCGTGGTCGATCCAGCGCAGGTCAAACCGGGGGCGACGGTGCGTGGGCGCGACATCGCGACGCTGGCCGCCCCGCTGATCCACGACAATTTCGAGGGAGTCGCGGTGACGCGCGAAGGCGCTGCAACGATCATTTGGCTCGTCTCGGACGATAACCAATTGTCGCTACAGCGCAGCCTGTTGCTGAAGTTCAGGCTCGATCCGGTCGCGCCGAAGCGCAACCGGAACTGAGAGGTTTTACGCGGCAGCCTGCGGTGCGGCGGTCAGCTTCTTGGCGACGTCGCGCTTCAGGCGACGGGCGCGCAGCGACAGCTTGTCGTCGGTCGTCTTGACCAGCCAGTTGTCGAGGCCGCCGACATGCTCCACCGAACGCAGGCCGTGCGCCGAGACACGCAGCTTGACGCTGGTGCCGAGCGCGTCGGAGATCAGCGTGACGTTCTGCAGGTTCGGCAAGAACGTGCGCTTGGTCTTGTTGTTCGCGTGGGAAACGTTGTTACCCACCATCCGGCCCTTGCCGGTCAGTTCGCAGATCCGCGACATCGTAAATTCCTGAATGTCCGTGAGCCCATGAAGAGGCTCGTGAAGGCGGGGCGCATACCGAATGCAGCACGGTCGGTCAACCGTCCGAGGCGATTCGATGTCGCGATGCAACCATAAGGGCTGACGCCGGTTTGGTTACGGTAACGATTCGATGTTGCGAACACGGGAGAAGATCCATGCGCTTTCTTTTAGCTTTAGTCGGCCTTGCCGCGCTTGTCGTCGTTGCGCTTGTCTCGCTCGGAATGCTCAAGATCGATACCAAGGCGGGTTCGTTGCCGACGCTCAGCGTGAACGGCGGCAAGGCTCCGGAGGTCAGCGCCAATATGGCGACCGTCGAACTCGGCACCGAAAACAAGACGATCGAAGTGCCCACAGTCGGCACGACTACCAAGACCATCTCGGTACCGACGCTCAAGGTGAAGAAGCCGGTCAGCGCCGACGGCAATGCCGTTACGACCCAATAACCGGCGACGTTCCGCCACGATTTGCCGATTCGGCAGCAAGTGGGGCATGGCGGCACGATGTTCCCGCTTCCTCTCCCGATGCGTGCCGCGCTAGCGGCCGCTGCCGATGCCGCAGCGGCGGGAGAGGTTCCGGTTGGCGCGGTGGTGGTGCTCGACGGGCGCATCATCGCCACCGCCGCCAACGCACCCCGCGCGCGGCATGATCCGACCGCGCATGCCGAAATGCTGGCGATTCGTGCGGCGGCTGCGGCGATCGGGTCCGATCGATTGAGCGATTGCGATTTGTGGGTGACGCTGGAGCCGTGCGCGATGTGTGCAGGTGCCATCGCCCATGCCCGAATCGCGCGCCTTTATTATGGCGCGAGCGATCCCAAAGGGGGAGCGGTCGAATATGGGCCGCGCCTGTTTTCCCAGCCGACGATTCACCATCGACCTGAAGTGTTTCCGGGAATCGGTGACCGCGAGGCGAGCGCGCTGCTGCGGGATTTTTTCGGCGGCCTTCGCTGATTTTGTCCGCCTTCGCCAAATAACGGCAAGGCGATAGCGCTCGCGCGGTTGTGAAATGGTGCGATTCGCGCAAAGGAGGGGCTGCGCCATGGCACCGCTCCCCCCCTTTCCCTGGATCGACGTCGCGATCATCTTCGCGCTCATCGTGTTGAACGGCGTTTTCGCCATGTCCGAACTGGCGATCGTCTCGGCGCGCAAGGCGCGGCTGGAGGCGATGGCGCGCACTGGCTATCGTGGTGCGCGCACCGCGCTGACGCTGGCGGCGGACCCGGGCAAGATCCTGTCGACCACGCAGATTGGCATTACGCTGATCGGGATCCTGGCGGGTGCCTATTCGGGCGCGAGTCTCGGCGGCCCGGTTGCGGCGCGGTTGCATTTTCTGGGGCTGAGCGCGGAAACGACCGAGAGCGTCGGCTTTGCCATCGTCATCGGCATCACGACCTATGCCTCACTCGTCATCGGCGAACTGGTGCCCAAGCAAATCGCGCTGCGTGCGCCCGAGCCGCTGGCGGCGGCGATGGCGGGCCCGGTGCTGGCGCTGGCCTGGGGCACGGCACCGGTGGTGTGGCTGCTCGATTCGTCATCGGGACTGCTGTTTCGCCTGATGGGGCTGAAGCGCGAGAGCGAGGAGCATGTCACCGCCGAAGAACTGCACCTGATCGTCGCCGAGGCGAGCAAGTCGGGCGTGATCGAGGAGCATGAGCGTTCGATCATCTCGGGCGTGGTGCGGCTGGCGGATCGGCCGGTGCGCGAGGTGATGACGCCGCGCACTGATATCGAATGGATCGACGCGACGCTGGATGACGCCGGGCTGCGCGCCGCGCTGGTCAATGCCTCGCACAGTCGGCTGCCGGTGACCGAGGGCTCGGTCGATACCGTGATCGGCGTGGTGCAGGCGCGCGACATTGCAGTGGCGCTGTTCAAGGGCGAGCCGCTCGATCTGCGGGCGCTGATGCGGCAGGCACCGATCGTGCTCGACCAGATCGACGCGATGGATGCGCTTGACGCGCTGCGCCAGGCAGAAGTGCCGATGGCGCTGATCCACGACGAATATGGCCATTTCGAAGGCATTGTGACCCCGGCCGATTTGCTCGCCGCAATCGCGGGTGAATTCGCGTCGGACGCCGACCCGGATGATGCGCCCTCGGTGGTGACGCGCGACGATGGCTCGCTGCTGGTTGCCGGGCAAATGGCGGTCGACATGCTGGCCGAACGGCTCGGCATCGATTTGCCCGAGGATCGCGATTATGCGACCGTCGCGGGCCTCGCACTCGCGGTGTTCCGCCATTTGCCGGGCGAGGGCGAAAGCTTCATCGAACAGGGCTGGAAGTTCGAAGTGGTCGACCTCGACGGGCGGCGAATCGACAAATTGCTGGTCAGCCGGGCGCGCACTGCGGGCTATCGACCGACCTAGCCACCGGCGGTTCGCACCGCGAACCGAGTGCGGCGGACCTTACCGCCGCAACACGATCCGCCCGACTCGCCGCCCGCCTTCGCCGCGCACCAATTGCACCGATACGTCGATCACGCTTTCGACATAGCGGACGATCTCGCCGCAGCCGAGGCTGGTGCCCGCCTGCATCACCATCAATGCGATCTGGTCGATCGCGGCGGCGGGGCTGTCGGCGTGGACGGTGGTGATCGAACCGGGATGGCCAGAATTGACCGCGCGCAGGAAGCTGAATGCCTCGCTCCCGCGCAATTCGCCCAGGATGATGCGGTCGGGGCGCAGGCGGAGCGAGGCCTTGAGCAAATCCTCCGCCTCGACCTGCGCTTCGCCCTGGCCGCCGCGCACCGCGATCAGGCCGATGCTGTTGGGGTGGGTCATCTCCACTTCGGGCGTGTCCTCGATCAGCACCAGCCGTTCGCGCTCGGGGACCGCTTTCAGCAGGGCGTTGAGGAAGGTGGTCTTGCCGGTGGAGGTGCCACCCGAAATCAGGATATTTTTGCGCGCTCGCACAGCCTGGCGGAGGAAGTCGCCGATTTGGCGCGCCTCCAGCAGCGCCGCCAATGCTGCGTCCTCGGCACTTTCATGCTGAGTATCGCCAATCGCGGTGGCGGCGAAGGCATTGCTCGCCTCGTAATCGGCCAGCGACAGCGCCCGTACCACTTGCCGTCGGATCGCCATGACCAGAGCGCCGCGCGTCGCGGGTGGGGCGACGATTTGCACGCGCGCGCCACCCGGTAGCGTCGCCGACACCAGCGGATGCTCCCGGCTGATGCCCTGATGCGTGATCGCCGCAATCTGGGTCGCGAGCCGCCACAGATTGGACTCGGTCAAATCGGGCGCGGGGTGGCGCGTGCTTTGGCCGTCGAGCGTCTCGACCCAGATCTCGCCGGGCGCATTGATATAGATGTCGGTGACATCGGCGCGCTCCAGCCACGACGCGAGCGGGCGCAGATAGGCGTCGAGATAGGTGCCGGGCGGTGACAGTGCGTTCATTCCGCTGCCCCGCCGACCGCTGTGAAATCGAGATCGCGCGCGACGAACACGCGCACCGGCGTGCCCTGTGCGACCTTGATCGTCGGCGGGATGATCTGTGTCGGCAGCAAGGCAGCGGCCAGCCCGGTTGCCTCCTGGCTCGACCCGATCAGGATTTGCGTGTTCGATCCGCGCGACACCGCTGCCACGGCGGCATTGACCACCGACAGCAGCACCGAATTGGTGAAGCGCTGGAAGAAATGGCGGTTGACGCTGCCCGCCAGCCCGGCGCGGCCCAGCGTGTCTGCGGCGGGCGAACCGATCTGGATCGAGGCACCGTCGGGCCGGATTACCCGCGTCCAGATCACGAACGCGCGCGACTGCCCCTGCGCGACCGCGCTTTTATATTGCCCGACCAGCCGACTGCCGCGCGGGATCAGCACCGTACTGCCGTCAAAGCTGCGCACGTCGCGGCTGACCACCGCGCGCGCGAAACCGGGCAAATCCGAATTGAGCGCGGTTTCCAGCACGGCGGGGATGATCGCACCCTGCGGCACCACCGTTGCCAGATTATGCAATTGCGAGGCGCGTGCGCGTTCGGGTTCGGCGGACGAGACCCGCTCGGCAAATTGTTCGTCGCCATCCAGACGCGAGGCACCGCCGCTTTTGCCGTCGGCGGCTTTGGCGGCATCGGTTGCGCCCGCTTTGCCGGGTTCGGTAGCGGGGGCGGGCGGCGCGACCGACAGATCGACGATCAGCGCGGGCGCTTTCAGCCGCTGCGCCTCGTTCAGTGCCGCCACCGACGGACCGGTAAAGCCGGGCGTGCCAGCGGTCACGGGCGGCAACGGCGTGGCGACAGGCAAGGGGGTGGGTGTGGCGGTTGGCATCGGCACGACGCCGTGTGCCGCCGCCTCGACCGCCGCGATTTCCGCAGGCGGGGCGAGTGGGGCGACCAGATCGGCAGGGCGACCGCCGCGCGTGACGATGCCATCGCTGACCGGTGCCCGCGCGGCGTATAACAAGGTGAAACACAGCAGCCCGAGCGAGATCGCCCCGGCACCAATCAACCAGCCACCCCGCTGTGGCCTGGGGGAGGCGACGGCGGGCCGGGGTGGGCCAGCGGCGCTGGGGGAAAGCGGATCGGTCATGGCTTGGCTCGCTCGGCGGATTTGGCGGCTTTCGCCGTCTTGGCATCGAACGGCGGCGGCGCGTCGGGGCCAGGGTCGGGCTCGCGCCAACCTTCGTTGATCAGCGTGGTCGTCTCGCTGCCGTTGCGCAGCAGGAAACGCGGCGCGATCTGCTCGACGATGGTGTAGCCTTGGCGCACGCCATAATTGACCAGGCTTTCCTCGCCCTTGCCGGTCACGGCGAAAATCGCCGGGGTGGGGGTCTGTTCGGCCCATTTGAAATAGGTGAAATGGCCATCGTCGAACACCAGGGTCGGCAACAGCGACCGTGCGTCGGTATAGCTGTAGCGCGTGTTGCTGCGCACCGGTGGCGGCGGCGCGGTCGGTGCGGCGGCGAGTTCGACCGGGGCGGCGGGATAGACGAAGCGCACGACATAGGTGCGTGCGCCGCCATGCGCGGTTTTGCCGCGGCTGGCGTCGAGATCGAAGATATAGCGGCGCTGGTCGGTCACCACCGACATGTTGGTCAGGATGTTGGCGTCAAGCGGCTTCAGGAACAGGATGTTGGCGCGTTTGTTCGGCACCACTTGCCAGGCAAGCGCATCGCCGATCGAGACGTTTTCGATATGCTCGTCGGGGGCAAACTCGATCATGACCTGAAAGCCGAGCTGCCCGTGCAGCGTCACCAGATGATCGGGATCATAAGCGATGTTACGGATGTGCGGATCGACCCAGGCGGGCCGGTCGGGCGCGGTCGTCGCCGCGACGCACGCCGTCCAGGTCGCGGCCAGCGCGATCAGCCAGGGGACGGTGGTGCGGGTCATCGCGTCGGCACTCCAAGCGCGCTGTCGAACTGGACCGGGCTGGGGGCGGTGTCCTCGGCATCGCGACGATAATGCGTCACCTGAAAGCCAAGCGGATTGACGAAGCGATCCTCCATCCGCATCGGCGCGCCCGAAAAGCGATAGTCGATCACCGCCGTCCAGCTTCGCCGTTCGCCGCCCGCCGCGCCTTGATCGTGGCGGATCGTGTCGAAGCGCACCGTCGCGCTGCCCGTTCGTGGCATGGTGACGCTCTTCACCGTGGTCGAGACGATCGTGGTCGCGGGATAGCGGGTGAGCGGGCTGTCGGGATTGCCCTTCTGGAACAGGTGGCGATAGGCGGCGCGCGTCGGGCCGTCCGACCACAAGGCGGTCTTTTCGTAATTGGCGCGCAGATCGCTTGCGTCGAAGGTCTCGCGGGCGATGACATATTGCACGATCGCGGCTTGCGCGATGGCGCTGTCCTGGGTGAGCGCTCCGGGGGCGAGGCCCTTGATCGTCTCGGCATAACCGCTCTGGCGATCGACCAGGATCGTATAGGGCACCACGGTCTTGAGCGGGGCGAGTGCCGCGAGCGCGACCGCCTCCAGCACCGCGATCAGCGCGGCGACACCCGCCAGCATCAGTGCGCGCCGCCGCGCAGCCTCCGCGCGCGCGATCAGATCGTCGCCCCAATTCTCGGGGCGTTGCTGCAGGATTCGCGCGAAGGCGGGTTGGGGGTTGGGCTGGTGCATGGTCAATCGGGCCTTCTTGAGGCGGTGCCGGAAACGGTGCGGGTGGGAGTGATGCGGCGTGCGCCGTCGCCAAGGCGGGTCTGGTCGCGCGGTGGAGTCCAGGGATCACGGCTGGCGGCGGCGCTCGCCCCGGTGCTGCCGAGGATACGAACACTGGTCTCGCCGCCGTCCGCGCGCACCAGCCGCTCTTCGCGCCGGGCCAGCGCGGCGACGGCGGCACTGGTGCGCGCGGCGGGGGAGGCGAGCGCTTCCGGAGCTGGTGTGGACCGGGCCTGTGCGGGAGATGGCACCTGCGGCGCGGCAGGGGCCTTGCGCTCGGGCAAGCGAAAGCCGCGGAACACGGTGGCCGAGGCAATCAGCAAGCCCGTCGCTACCGCAGCGAACACCAGTACCAGCAGCAGGACGCTATAGGCGGTGTCAGCGTGCACCGCGCCAACCGCGCGCTGCTCGACCATCGCCGCCAGCGACGGTTCGAGTATCTCCAGCATCACCGCCAGCAAAAAGACCGTCATCATCGGGGCAAAGGCAAAGGCGAGCGTCGCGCGCAGCCACCCCTCGAACAGCCCGCGCGTCACGTCGAACAGCAACAGCGCGATGAAGATCGGGCCGATGGCCAGCAACACCCCCAGCACGACCTTGGTGGCGAGCAACAGGCCGAGGCTGAAAAACAGCAGCATGGAGGCGGCCGCCTTGAGCGCCAGCACCTTCACCCCGCCGCCCAGCAGCGGCAACGACTGTAGTGCGGCGATCTGCGGCACGGCGGCGAGCGGACCTGTCGGCTTGGCGGGCACCGGCGGGGCGGGCGCGGCGCTCAAAATATCGAAGGCGCGCTGCAACCGGTCGAAGATGTCGCCGCCGCTTGCGGTCGCCGAATCGAGATGCAGCATGGCGGTCGCGATCTGCGCGGTGCCGTCGAACAGCACGCGCACCACGATCGCCTGATAGGTGTCCCACTGCGTCGCGAAGGACAGGATCGCGGCGAGCTTCACTACCGACAGCGTCACGTCGCCAATACGCAAACCGCCCCGGCCCAGCATCAATTGATAGCCGATCAGCGCGACATACAGCGTCATCAGCGTGGTGAGCACCGCAGCAAAGCTGCCCCCGCTCTGGAACAGCCCATCATAGCCGGTGTGGACCAGCGCACGTACCTGACAATCGGTCACGCGCAGCAGCGCATGGACCAGATGGACATCGGGCGGGGCGGCGGGGCAGGCGTTCGACATGACGGTCAGGCCAGCAGCCGTGGCAGCCACTGCGCCGGATCGTCGCCAACCTCGGCGCGGATCGCATCGAGGCGGCGCACGCTGCTTTCGCGGCCCGACAGGATCGTCAGCAAATCGGGCATGCCGCCCAGATTGAGCCGGGCGATCACACTGTTATTGCCATGCTTTATCAGGAAGCAGCGCGCCGTGTCGGGCAGCGTGCGGATCAAGTCGAATTCATGCGCGGTCAGGCCGAAGCCGTCGCAATAATCGACCGCCTGCGCCTTGGGGTTGACCATGAAGATCTGCGTCGCGGCCTGTTCGATGATCGCGCTGGAAATCTGGCTCGCCAGCGCGTCCGATGCGCTTTGGGTGCAGAAACCGACGATACCGTTGCGCTTGCGGATCGTCTTTTCCCAATCCTTGATGCGCACCACGAACGCGGGATCGTCGAGCGCTTTCCAGCCTTCATCGATCACGATGATGCTCGGCGTGCCGTCCAGCCGCTGTTCGACGCGGTGGAACAGGTACATCATCACCGGCGTGCGCGCAGCGGGATCGTCGAGGATCTGCGTCATGTCGAAGCCGAGCGTCGCTACGTCGAGATCGAGCGCGTCTTCCTCATTGTCGAACAGCCACGCATAATCGCCCTTGCCGCACCACGCCGCCAGCCGCGCGGCGAGATCGAGCGTGGTCGGGCGTCCGCGCCCGCGGAACAGCTCGACGAAATAGCGCAGCCGCCTGAGCGCGCGCGGCTGGCTGAAATTGGCGTCGACTGCATCGGCGATGCGCGCCAGATCCTCCGCGTCGAGCGCGGGGCCAGTGCCCGACACGAGCTTCGCCACCCAATCACACAGAAAGCGCCGGTTGGCAGGGTTGTCCTCCAGCAACAGCGGGTTGAGCCCGGTCGGCTGGCCGGGGCGCAGCAAATCATAGCGCCCGCCAATCGCGCGCAGGAAAATCTCCGCGCCGCGATCCTTGTCGAAATAGACCGTGCGCGGCGACAGCTTCTGCGCCTGGGCGAGCAGGAAGCCCATCACCACGGTCTTGCCCGCGCCCGACGGGCCAATCACGGTGAAATTGCCAAGATCGCCCTTGTGGAAATTGAAATAATAGGGGCCAGCCGATGTCGTTTCCAACACCGTGATGGCAGGCCCCCAATGGTTGCCCTGCGCCGAGCCGGAGGGGAAACAATGGCCGCTGGCAAGGCTGGCGAAATTGCCGCTCGACACCAGGGCGCGCCTGGCGATGAATTTGAAATTGCCGGGGAACTGCGCCCAATAGGCGGCTTCGAGATTGACATCCTCGCGCACCGCGATCACGCCCAACTCGCTAAAGGCGGTCTGCACATCGGCGGCGGCGAAATTGAGCGCGTCGAGCGTGTCGGCCTTGACCATGACGGTCAGGTGATGCTCGCCAAAGCCCGATCGCCCCGCTGCGACATCGTCCTTGGCCGATGCCAGCTCGTAACGCTGGCTCAGCGCCTCATCATCGGCGGCCTTCATCCGGCGCAAAGCAAGGTTCATGCGGTCGAGCGTCGCTTGCCGATCGACAAAGGCGAAGCTCTCGCTCAGCACCATTTCGGCGGGCAAGCGCAGCAAATCATCGAACATGCCGGGCACGGTCTGCGCCGGATAATCCTTGATCGAAACCATCGCGGCGAAGCGACGCGGCGCATCGCCAGTGGCCGCGAGTTCGAGCGCGTCGGCACCGAAGCTGATCCGGCGATCGGGCAGATAATGGCCGAAATCGCCGCCCGGCTCGATCACCCGGCGAAGATCGCCGCCATAGAGCAAGGCGAGAAATTCGAGCGGTTCCGAACAGCGTCCGGCAGGCCCGGCATAGCTGGTGAGCAAGCGCGCGCCATAGGGTTCGAGCGAGGCGAGCAGAATGTCGCGCGCGGCGTTGAGCGCGACCAGATCGCGCATCCGCCGCGCATCGCTCTCCGCGCGCCCACTCCCCCGCAACAGATTTTGCAGCACCCCGATCCGCCCCGGCAGCGGACGCCGCACCAGCGTGATAAACAGGTCGTTGACGTAGAGTTTCCGGCTGGACAGCTTGGTGCGCCACGCGGTGTCGAGCGACTGGCTGAAGGGATCGGCAAAGGTCCCTTCGAACACCGGCTGCACTTCGCGGCGGACGACATGATGATACAGCGCGAAGCGCGCATCGGCGATGCCGCGCAGCATCGTGTCACGCAGGGTTTTGCGGTAATTCAGCTCCTCCGAATCCGCCGTTTCGAACGGGAAGCCGGTCAGCCGGACGACTTGCATCATCCGCCCGTCGCGCAGCTCGATCGTCGCATCGTCGAGTGCGCGGGCATAAGGCAAATACGCGCCCGCCGAGCGTTCACGGGCGAAGCTCGGGGGCTGGTCAACCGGGGAGGTGCGCGCCAGCATCGTTCAGGGACAGTAAGAGTTGCAACGCCAATAGGCGTGGTTGCGCCCGCGCGGGCATTGCGCGAGCTTGGTCATCCACAAATCGAAGAAGCGCGGCTCGCGCAGACACGCGAGATAGCCGCCCAGATGGATGACGAGCGACAGCAGCAGCACCAAAAACGATTTGGTGACGAGAAACGCCTCCATCGTGATGACGGCGTTGAGCACGAAGAAGCTGTAAGTGACGCCCGCGAACATTTGCGGGCGGGTCAGCGCACCGAACACTGGATCGCGGGCGAGCGGCGCGTTCACAGCCCTGGCCCTGTTGCGGCAGATTTGATTCCGGCGACGATCGCGGCGGCCCCGAACACGATGAAGCAGCCGAGGATCACCGTTGCGCCGCGCCGCCAGTCGATGCGGCCGGTGAGCATCCCCAACCCGGTCGCGCCGACCGCGATCACCGCCAGCGAGGTCGCCACCGCGCCGAGCAGCGTGCCCTGCACCCAATCGACCGCAGACACGATCACGCCCGATCCCGACGGGTCGAGCGAGGCGGATTGCGCGTGCGCCATCGTGCTCCACAGCAGGCCAAGGCCTGCCGCGACGGGACGCGCAAGAATAGGAGTGCGCCGAAGCGATATCATCGATCATTCCTCTGCTTGAACTTGGGGGCGACGCCCTCGACCGTGCTGCCGAGCCGCCCGAGCACCGCCCCGACATAAGCGCGCGTTTCACGGTAAGGCGGCACCCCGCGCCAGCGATCGACCGCACCCGGACCGGCATTGTAAGCGGCGAGACTGAGTACGAGATCGCCGCGATAGCGCCGCATCAACCGCGCGAGATACAGCGCGCCGCCCTGATAATTCTGTTCCGAATCATACGGGTTCACCCCCAATGCGCGGGCGGTGGCGGGCATCAACTGCATCTCGCCAATCGCGCCGGCGCGCGACACTACGCCGGCGCGAAAGCGCGATTCCTGCCACGCCACGGCTTCGATCAACGCTGGGCTGACCCCCGTCGCGAGCCCGGCGCGAGTGGCGGCTTGCGCGGTCGAGTTGGTGGAGGCGCGGGGTTCGCGCACCGGGGCCGGCGGCACGATCGCGCGACTGCCCTCGGCGGTGAATTGTGTCGGCCCGGTATAGACGCTGGTCTGGCCGTCGGTGCCGATTTCGATCACTTGCGCCGATACAGGCACGGCGAAGCCGAGCGCGGTCGCTGCCGCAGCTCTTATGCTCCACACGCCGCTTCGCGTCATCGTCTCGCGATCCTTCGCTGCGGGGCGATGGTATCGCCAACCGCGGTTGATAGCGCCCGGAGCCAGCCGTCGCCTTACGGCGCGCGGCGCGACATCGGGGGCCGGGGATAGCCGAAGGTCAGGCTCGAAAATGTCGTTTCGAAATCCGCTTTGGGATTGCCCTTGATCGGCTTTGTCCAGATTACGTTGAGCTGCCAGTTTCCGATGCGCGGCACGCGAAATAAAGCGCGCCCGGCGGCGTCGGTCACATGCGTGGCGAGCGGACGTTCGTCGAAATCGAGGTTGTTCAGCTTGACCGTGCCGCCCGCCAGCGGCTTGCCTTCGTAAAACACGCGCACCGGTAAATCGGCCCCCGGCGGCAAGGTGTAGGGATCGCGCTCCAGCACCAGTTCCAGGCTGAGGCCGATGCGCCGGGTCGCCACGTCGGTGGCGGGCGCGTTGCCCACCTGGATCAACGCCTTGGCGCGACGCGAATACAGCTCGCGTCCGGGGGCATCGGTCATGCCGGTGCGTTGGCGCAGTGCGAGCGCGGGGGTTAATCCCTCCACCTTCAGATAATCGGTAAAGCGGATGCCGGGCAGTTCGCTCGGCGTCGCATTGGTCGCCAGCGCGTACAGATATTCGCCGGATGGTCCGAAATGGAGCGTGGTATCGGTCGTGGCCGACCCCAGCTTCAGCTCGGGGCGCCGGTCGCTGTGGCCGTCGGGGCCATACCGGTCGAACCGGGTGATGCGGTTCGCCTCGATCAGCGATTTCGAACGATAGCTGCCGTGCCCGACCAAAATCGACATGGTGGTGGTGCCGCCGGTCGGAACCCAGAAGGCGTTGGGCTGGATCCAGAAATCATGCGCCAGTGCCAGACCGGGCACCGCCAAAACGGCCACTGCGCCTAAGCGCCACATGGTCCCGCGACGCAGCTTCATCCGGCGCAAAGGCATCGATTTGGCGCGCTGGCCCGTAAGCCTGGCACATTCCCGGGCGACAAGGTTGGATAATGACACGGTCTGGAATTCTCCCAAGCGATGTTGTCTTTACGGAGCAGGGCCGGATTTTGGTGCAGCGCCGGGTAAACAATCCGGTCGCGCCCACACGCCCGTCGCCGCTTGTGCCGCTGGCCTGTGCGGTCACCCTGGCGAGCGTGCTCGCGACGCCCGCCAGCGCGCATACCGGTACGGGTTTGGCGGGCGGGTTCGTTTCCGGGTTGCTCCATCCGCTCAGCGGAATGGATCATTTGCTGGCGATGGTGTCGGTCGGTCTGTGGGGCGCGATCCTGGGGCGACCGTTACTGGTCGCCTTGCCGGTGATCTTCCCCGCGATGATGGCGGGCGGGGCGATCCTTGGGATGGTCGGCGCGCCGGTGCCGCCGGTCGAGCTTGGCATCGCGCTGTCGGTGCTGATGCTGGGCATGGCGATTGCGTTCGGCCTGCGCCCGCCGGTGTGGCTGGCGTGTGTGATGGTGGGCGTGTTCGCGCTGTTTCACGGCTATGCGCATGGCCGCGAACTGCCGTCCGCCGCCGATCCGATCGGCTATAGCGCGGGCTTCGTGCTCAGTACCGGGCTGCTGCATATCGCCGGTATCGCGGTCGGGACCTTGAATGACACGCGGCGCGGCGCGCTGTTCGTCAAAGGTCTGGGCGCGGGCATTGGCGTGACGGGGTTGTATTTCCTGGCCCGCGTGTTGCTGTGATGCGCGACGGTCTGCTTCCATCGGCGATGCTGTGCGTCGCGCTGGCGCTGGCGCTGGGGTTCGTGCCGACCCGCATCTGGGGGATCGCTGTAGCGGCCTTGCTGTTCGGATGTGCCGCCGCCTTGCTGCTGCCGGTCACGCCCGATCACGCCGACGCAATTTTCCTGGGCTGCTGGGTCAGCACGGTGGTGCTGGCGGGCTGCGTCCATCTGCCCCGCGGCATGAACCGCGCCACCGCTGTGGTGCTGGGCCTTAACGCAGGCGTGTGGGCCTGTCTGGTGGCGCGTGTCGGCGGGGGCGCGGCAAACCTGCTGGTCGCGGTCCCGCTTGTGCTGTTGTGCGTTCCGGCGCGCTGGCTGGTGCTGACCGGGCGCGGAATCGCGCTGAAAGTGGCGGCAAGCTGGCTGCTGGCGATCGGGGTGATGGAAATGGTCCTGATGCTGACGCCGACGCCGGGCTACAAGCCCGATCACATGGAGTGAGCCTGGCTTGGCGTCAGGAGGACAGCGCCACTGCCTGATCGAAAAACACCCGCAATTGTTGCACCCCGCGCCGCATTCTCGCTTTGGCGGTGCCGACGGGGACGCAGAGCACCGTAGCCAGTTCCTCATGCGTGTAGCCATAGACCAAGGCGAGCGTCAGAACCTCGCGTTGCTTGTCGCCCAGTTTCGAAAAGCCGCTGAACATGTCGAGCCGCTCGATCACCGGGTCCGCAAGTGAGGCGATGTGGTCGACATGATCGGCAATGTCTTCCAACTGTGTGCGGTTGCGGCGGACATGGTCGATCGCCGCATTGCGCGCGATGCGCGATATCCATGCCATTGCCGGGCCTTTGGCCGGATCGAACTGCTTGGCCTGCGACCAGACGCGGACGAAGGTGTCCTGCGTCACGTCTTCTGCGATCACGGGCTGGCCGACGATCCGTAACGCAATGTTGAACAGGCGGCGGTTGGTTGCTTGATAGAGTGCGCGAAACGCGCGGTGGTCACCCGCGGCAGTGGCGCTGAGCAGTCGCGAAAGAGCGAGGTCGAACCTGTCGATGGCGGCGGTCTGTTCCGCAGTTTGCAGTGCACTCGACATGATACCCCCACCCGTCCCAAGATCGTGTCGGGCTGCCTGAAGGCACCGACATCCCCAATACGGGCGGGCAATCCGAAAGGATGCGGGGCGGGTGAGGCCGGTTAGGGTAACCCCGGGGATTATAGGTCGAACGGGTCGCCGGGCGTGTCTTCGTCAAGCGGGGCCAGCGGGCCACGAATATAGAGCAGCGCACCGTCGCGGCTGGTTAGCGTGCCGTGATCATGCCCGGTAAAGGCAATATGGAGATCGCCCTCGCGTGCGATGTCGCCATCGACCTCGATTTCGCCGGACAGGACCAGGCACTCCTCTACGGAGGCGTGCGAGTGCGGTGGCACCTCGGCACCGGGTTCAAGCTTCAGGTAATAGGACTCCCATCCGGCATTGGCATCGACATAGAGTTGGCGCTTCAGCACCTTCGGGCCGATGCTCAGCCACACAGCCGAGTCCTTGGTAATCGTTAAGCGCGGACGCGCCGCCACCAACGCGGCAATGCGCGCTTCGATTTGTTGCCAGCGGGGATCGCCACCGGAATCGACGGAAGCGGATGTATCCGATCGCCCGCGTTCGGGGCCCGCGTCTTCAGCCATCGTCATATTGAACCGGTACCCTTCACCCACTATTCCAAGGCTCTTACGCAAAATTTCCCAATTGCGATGCGCTACCATAGCCATGTCGCGCGATCCACATTCCGGTACGCCGTAACCCAGGGCCGCGCGGCTTCGGTGTGGCCATGGGCAAAGCATCCATTTGGTCGATCGCTTCGTAAACGCAGCATGATCTCATTCGGTCCCGCGAAGTGACGCGACAAGCATGTGGCGATCGACATTGTCATGGCCTGTGCAGGCGATAACGCGCCGTCGCCTGGCGGCGATCGGCATGTCGCTCTGCGTCATATCGTTCGAGCTGATCCTGGTCCTATGGGGATTTCCCGTTGGCACGTCGGTACTCCGTGCCGGAACCAGCCGCGCGAACGGCACATCGGCGCAGCTCTCGGTTTTCGAGCTCCCGGCAATCGCGACAGCACGCCCGGCAAAACGCACCACAAAGACGACGATACCGGAGCACAAGCCGGTCGAGCCCGCGCCGCATGCGGTGGCGCATATCGCGACCGATCCCGATCTCGCGGCGATGCAGGAACAGGATGAAGCCAGCCTCGCGGCTTTCGAACCGCTATCGGGGCAACACGGTTCGGAAGCGCCCTGTAGCCTGGCGCAGGATCTCGCGAGCGACCTCCAGGCCAACCCGCTTGCGCAGCGCGCGCTGGAGCGCATTCCGATCCAATCGACGTCGGTCGCTGGCGCATTGCTGCTGTGGGACGGTCGCTGGATCGTCGCCGAGGCAGATCCCGGCTCGGCGATGCTGCGGGAGATCGTGCTGCGCGAAGTGCTGGCTGCCAAGCCGGAATGCCTCGCCGCGTTGAACGTCGGCCCGCAGTTTCTGTTTATCAGAAGCGCCAGCAAAACGATCACGATCGTGATCGGCTCCGGCCAATGGCGCTGGGGCGACCTCACGACCAGCTCGTAATTTTTGCCACAATATTTTTAGCGGGGTGATCCGGATTTCGCACGGCTGCGTAACGAAGGTGCGGTCCCAATCGGGGATCGATCCATATCCCCGGAGATAGCAGTGAAAGCACGCACACGTAAACTCGTCGGGCTCATGTTGGCGACCACGGTCCTGGTGACCGATGCCTCCGCCAGCTTTGCCTCCAGCCACCGTGAAGCCCCCGGCATCACCAAGTCGCCGAAGACCGATTCGACCGACTTCTACATGTTCCGCAGCTACGAGCCCGGCCGGGATCAATATGTCACGCTGATCGCCAACTATCAGCCGCTGCAGGATCCGGGCGGCGGCCCCAACTATTTCACGATGGACCCCGATGCGGTTTATGAAATCCACATCGACAATGTCGGCGATGCCAAGGAACATCTGACCTATCAGTTCAAGTTCAGCAACACGCTGCAAAATGGCGGCCTGATGCTCAACATCGGCGGCACCAATGTGGCGACCGCGCTGCGCCAGAGCGGCCCGGTGACCAAGACCACCGACCCGAATACCGCCGAAGTCGAATCCTATACCGTTACGCTGATCACGGGCGATCGCCACACCGGCACCCGCGCTGCGATCACCAACGCCGCGGGTGGCGGGACGACCTTCACCAAGCCGCTCGACAATACCGGCGTGAAGACGTTCCCCGATTATAACAGCTATGCCAAGCAGTTCGTTTACAACGTAAACATTCCCGGTTGCGGCATGCCGGGTCGTGTGTTCGTGGGTCAGCGCGCCGAAGCGTTCGCGGTCAATCTCGGCGGCATCTTCGACATGGTCAACTTCGTGCCGATCGAGGGCGATTCGGCACCGGGCGCGGGCGACAAGGGCGGTTTTCCGCTGGGCATCACCCAGAACCGCGCGAATGACGAACTGGTCGGCAAGAAGAACGTCACCAGCATCGCAATGGAAGTTCCGATCAGCTGCCTGACGCCCCAGGGCAGCAACGGCGTGATCGGCGGATGGCAGACGGCCAGCCTGCCGCAGGCGCGTCTGGTCGATCCCAAGGCAAGCTATGCCGCGCCGACGCTGTCGGGTGGTGCGTACACCCAGGTGTCGCGCCTGGCGATGCCGCTGGTGAACGAGCTTGTCATCGGCCTGCCCGACAAGGACAAGTTCAACGCATCGGACCCCAAGGATGATGCGCAGTTCGGCACCTATGTCACCAATCCGACCTATCCCGAGGTGCTCAACCAGCTCTTCCTCGCGCCGGTAAACCAATTGGCCAAGGCGAACTTCAAGACGCTCGCTCCGACCAACTTCCCGCGTGCCGATCTTGTGGCCACCTTCCTCACCGGCTTCAAGAATTTGAACCAGCTCGGCACCGTCACGGCTTCGGAAATGATGCGCCTGAACACCAATGTTCCGGTCACGCCGCAGGCGAAGCAGGCCAATCTCGGCGTCGCAGCCGGCGATCTGGCCGGCTACCCGAACGGTCGTCGTCCGGGCGATGATACGGTCGATATCACGCTGCGCGTTGCGATGGGCGCGTTGTGCTACCCCGTGCCGATCGGCGCGAACGGTGCTCCGACGGATCTTGGCCTGTGCAAGCCCGGCGATGCCCCGACCGGACAGGTGCCGTATACCGACGGTGCGCCGATCAGCGCCAATGATGTGCAGGGAACCTTCCCCTATCTGAACGCCCCGCTGCCTGGGACGCCGCTCTCCGCGCACCGGGTTGGCCAGTGACCGCCGTCTCCGAAAGGAATGGAAGCATGAGAAAAATCGCGCTCATCCTGTCGGTCTCCGGACTGGCGCTCGGACTGGCCGGTTGTTCTGGGTATAACGCCCCGACGCCGACGCCAACACCCACGCCGACGCCAAGCCCGGCATTCCAGGAGCAATTCGGGACCGGATTCAACAGCGCCTTCCAGGCGTCGCCCAACGCGACCCCGGCGGCGGTTAAGCCCGGCGACATCATCCCGGTCGATCCGGCGGCGACACCACAAACCCTGCCGAAATGAACGGTTGGGTCGGGCCTTTGTGGCCCGGCCCGATTGTCCAAGGCGACGGCCGCTGCGGTTCAACCGCAGCGGCCGTTTTGTTATCTTCGGTTCGGGCCGAGCCTGTCGAAGCCCCATCCCCCTCTGGCAAATCTCATGCGGAGCCGGCCCTTCGACAGGCTCAGGGCGAACGGGGACGCTAAAATCCGTAGCGCAAGCTGACGCGCACCTGGCGCGGTTCGACCGGGTGCAGGTGGTAATCGTCGACGCCGCCGCTCGCTTCGCCCTGCAGGCGCGAGGTGTAAAAGTAGGTGATGTCGGCGTCTTTCGCATCGAACACGTTCAGGACATCGACGCCAAGTTTCAACCGGCCCAGCGTGTAATATCCCCCGAAATTGACGAGCGTGGTCGGCTGCGAGCGGGCGCTGCCGTCTTCGATCAGCGGCGCGCTGCCAAAGTGGCGCAACCGTACCGACCCGGTGATTCCGTGTCCGAAATCGACCGCCGCGCCGCCGGCCAGGACGTTGCCGACCGAATTGGGAATGCGATCCTGCCCGACCGCCACGTCGTGAAAGCGCGCATGGGTGAAGGCCGCCGATCCGTCGAGCGCGAGCCACGATGTCGGCCGCCAGAACAGCGTGGCCTCGGTTCCATAGCGACGGGTCGCGTCATTGGGTTCGGTCGTCCCGTCATCGCCCGAGAAGACCAGTTCAGACCCCAGCGTCAGATAATAGCCGACGATCGATGCGGTGAAGCGCTTATACTCCACGCGCGCGCCCAGCTCGACGCCGCGCGCCTTCACCAAAACCGGCAGGCGGTCGGCGGGCGCGCCGCTCTTCGGGTCTACCGTGATCGCGGCACCGCGCACGTCGTTGGAGTGAAAGCTCTCGCCATAATTGGCATAGAGTTCGAGATGGTCGGTCGCGCGCCACGCAAGCGCAGCCTTTGGCCCGAGGATGGTGTCGGATCCGCTTCCGGAATTGGCGGCCTGCGTTTGTGCGTGCACATCATAGCCGTAAAGGTCGCCGCGCAACCCGAGGACGAGGCGCAGGCGCGGGGTCAGGGCAGCAGTCGCCTCGCCATATAAGGCAGCGCTATATTCCTCCACCCGGTCCTGCCGCACGGTGCCGATCGGCACGCCCTTGACGGTGTGATACAGGCCGATCTTGCCGATATGATCGTAGCGCGTGTCGCCACCGATCACGAACGTCACGGGCAGGCCGGCGATGGTGGTCGGCATGGTGTGGCGGATCGACCCGCCGAAAACGCCGCGCTGGTCGCGCTGTTGAAACTCGTCGCCATTGACCGGATCATCAAGGAAATAGGTGAAGTTGGAGGTCAGGCGGAAGCGGTAATAGAGGCCGAAGAGCGAAACCTCGGTATTGTCGAAATGGCCGTTGCCGGTCAGCCCGATCCGCGTGGTTTCGCCGCCAAGAAAGGGATCGATATTGCCAAAGCGGCTGATCAAGCCGCTGTCGATCGCGCGGAGCGGCACTTGATCGGTGGAGTTCCAGGTCGCGTGATAGGCGGTCAAGCCGAGGCTGAAGCCGTCGCGCGTATATTTGGCAAGCGCATTCACCTTACGCAGCCGTTCCTTCAGCACCCACGGCCCATCGGACACCGTGCCATCGAGCCCGAGCAGCAGATCGCCGCCCGCCACCCCGGTGCTGCCCGCCGCCAACGCCCGATAATAGCCGAAACTCCCGGCGGTGACTTGCGCGATCGGCTGGGCGAGGTGGTCGGCGGTGGTGAATTTGACCGTGCCTGCGGCCGAAAAATCCCCGACATCGGCAAAATAGGGGCCTTTGCGATAGTCGATCCGTTCGACCAGCTCGGGAATGAGGAAATTGAGATCGAGATAGCCCTGGCCATGGCCGTGCGTGCGCATGTTGATCGGCACGCCATCGACGAACCCTGCGAAATCGGTGCCGTGGTCGAGGTTGAAGCCGCGCAGGAAATATTGATTGGCCTTGCCCGTGCCCGAATGCTGGGTCGCGATCACGCCCGGCACATTCTCGACCAACTCGCCAACCCGCGAGAGCGGTTTGTCCGCGAAATCCTTATAGCCGACAACACCCTGCGATCCCGAGGTGGCAATGCCGATCTGGGCGATGGCACGACCGTAGACGATGATGTCGTCGGGGTGCTGGGCGTCGGTCGGCGCCGGAAAATCGGGGGCTTGCGGCATATCTTGCGCGGCGGCGAGGTTCGTGACGACCGATTGCGCGATCAGCAAGGTGGCCGCCCCGCACAGCAGCTCCCGCCATTGTAGCGATCGCCCGGTGCCACGGTCCCGCGCGGCTTGGATCGCGCTTGCGGACGGGGTCTTTTGTGGCACGGGCGTTTCCCTTTTGTATGCAGTTTTTTAAAAAAGTTCACACGTGAAAGGGTACGTTTCGCGCCGTCGATTTGGTTGCCTCCGCTTGCAAAGAAATTCGGGGGAGCTGCGTTGGATAAAAATACCGTGCGGTCTCCCACTGCGATATGTGGGGACAATAGGAGCTCCCCAACGATGCAACGCGTCACCGTTTCGCTAGATCTCAGGATTGCGCCGCTGTTCGATGCGATGCTCAAGGAGCAGGGGTATCAGACGCGCTCGGAGGCAGTTCGCGATCTGGTGCGCGAGGCCGTGGAGACGCATCATCGCAACTCGACGACGGAGGGGGAGTGTGTCGCGAACCTTGCCTATGTCTATAGCCACAGCACGCGCTTGCTCGCGCAACGGTTGCTCGACATCAAGCATCAGCATCATGATCTCATCGTCTCGTCGACGCAGATCATTCTGGATCATACCAGCTTGTTCGAGACGGTTATTTTGAAGGGGCCGACGCTTGCCGTTCGGGCGCTGGCGGATTTGATCCGCGCGGAACGGGGCGTGCGTTTCGGCTCGGTCAATGTGGTGGCGGTCGAACCCAATGGCGATCACCACACCGAAGGCGCGCACCACCACGCCAGCAAAAGCCATTTGTCGCCACTGCACGGCTGAGCGGACCGGCCGCGCGCATAAAATGAGCGGCGCGCCGATGGTCGGCGCGCCGCTCGGCCGTCTTCATCAGAAGGCGTAGCTTACCGTGACCCGGTACGACCGCCCGAAGATCGGGCGCACGTCGGGCAGCGCGGCCCCTGGCCCGGCCAGGAAGCGCGGGTTGCCCTCGGTCAGGCCATGCGAGTTGGTCAGATTGTCGCCTGCTACCTGCAAGGTGTAGCCCTTGATCTTGGCGCGAAGCCCCGCGCTGACCGTCGCATAAGCAGGCAACAACTGGGTGTTGGCGAGATCGCTGTAGCGCTTCCCGATCGCTTCATAGGTGCCATAGAGCGTTAGGTCGCTGTCGTCCGCGATGCGGGTGGTATAGGTCGGCGTCACGCGAACCTGATAAGACGGAATACGTTGCGCATTCTTCCCGTCGATAGCCGGGATGCCTGGCGTGTCGGTCTTCGCATCTTCGAGCACGGCGTTGCCGGTAAAGCCGAGGCCGCTCGTATGATGGTAGGATGCGTCGAGCTCGATGCCCTTGGTCTTCGAACCTGCAATTTGCGGGGGTACGCCAACGTCATTGTACACCGCGCCCACGACCTCGTCATAAAAGCCGGTCAGTGCGGCCTCGAAACCGCCGCCGCGATACTTCACACCGCCTTCATAGGAGCGCACGCTCCAGTTCAGGTCGAGCCGCGGCCCGGTATTGCCGAGCTGTGACCGCACATCGTCGAACGACGGCGAGTGATACCCCTGCGATATCCGGGCATAGACGTCGAGATTGCGCAGCGCACGGTAGTTGACGCCGACGGTCCACGGCGTGGCTTCGCGGTGGATTTTCGCTGCGTTGGGGAGGCCGTTACCGGTGATGGTGAAATCGATATCGGTCCACTGGTGGCGCACCCCTGCGTCGATCCGCAGCGCTTCGGTGATGTTGAACGAATCCGACAGATAGACCGCGTTCACATCGGCGCGGCCGCGATCGGAAATGTCGAAGGCGGACAGGGTTCCATTATTGAGATTGACGAGATCGCCCGACCCGCCAACCTGCGCCCAGCGATTGCCGCCCAGACTCCATGCGTCATCCGAGGTGAAGTGCGAGAAATAATAACCGAGGTTGAGCGTATTGGCACCGCGCTTGAAGTTCAGCACTGCTTCATTCGAAACGTTTTGCAGCTTCTTTTCGACCAACCACGATCCGAATTGCTGGACATAATCGGTCGCGGCAAGCGTTTGCCCGGTATTGAGCGTGCGCACCGTGGTCTGGCCGGGCGTGCCGGCAGTCGCCAGGGCGGTCGCAACCGTTACCGCGCCTGCCCCCGCCGGAACCAGGCCAGCCGTGCGCAGCGTGCCGCTGGTGAAACCAAACCGGTCGGTGACCGACAGGCCGCCGCCGAAATCGTAATCGAGGCTGGCACCGGTTACGACGCCCTTCCAGCCGCGCCCCTGGGCGAGATCGACTCGCTCGGTCGCACCGCTGCCCGCCGCACCGGGCGAAATGATCGTCGCATAGCGGGTATATTGGTTGAGCTGGTTGTAGCGCCCCAGATCGAGACCCGGCACGTTGGCCGCGAACGGCAGGAACCATTCACCGTGATCGTCGGTGTAGCGCGCGAAAATGTTGAATTTGCCGCCCGCGAACTTCTTGGTGATGTTCGCGGTGAATTGCTGGCCCTTTTCGGTGTCGAACCCAGCGCGTCGCACGCTGTCCCCGCGCGAAATATAGCCGCCGACCATGTAATAGAGGTCGTCCGCGACCTTGCCGCTGAGATAGCCGTCGGTTCGCCAGGCGCTATAGTCGGTGATCGACGCGCCGATGCTGCCATGCGTCACTTCGCCGCCTTCACGCAGGCGCAAATTGGTGGTGAGACCGGCCTGGCCGTCCGAATAGAGCGACTGCGGGCCGCCATTGACGCCCTCGATTCCGGCGACGGTCTCGTCGATCCGGACCAACCCCGTCTGGTCCATGAAGGAGAGGCTGCTGACCCCGTAGACCGGGATCCCGTTGAACTGCAGCGTCACGAACGGTGCGTCCCCGGTGCTGGGGATGCCGCGCACGAAGATGTTGGAGGTGCCGACGCCGCCAGAGCTTTCCACCCAGACGCCGGGAATCGATTTGAGCGCGTCGCCCGAACTCTTCGGGGCCTGCAGCTTCAAGTCGTCGGCGGAAAGGGTGGTGATCGAGTAACCGGCCTCGAGCTTGTTGATTCCGCTGCCCGCGGGGCGCCCGGTGACGACAATGTCGGTTTGGTCGGCTGTGTCAGCCGGTGCGCTGACCGCTGGTTGCGCTGTCGGCGAAGGGACGTCCTGGGCGGCAGCGGGGCTGGCCAGTGCGATCGCCAGCGCGACCCCCGAAACGGCGACCAAAGAGCGATTGCGCGAAACTTTCATCTTCCTCTCCCTCACGCCGCATTCCTGCTCGGGAACCGGCTATGACAGGAGGGATACACGTCTATGAATTGCATTTCAATGGTTTGTTACAGTTCGCGGAATGTTGAAAAATATGGCGACAAAACAATCGTATAAGGCGCTAGCGTTGCCGCTCGACCTGCCAGGGCCGGGGTTTGGCGGGGCAAACCCAAACGGCAGCTCGCCCGCTTCGTGAGAAGCACGTGTTGCATCACCTTCCCGTCCATGCGTATTTCATCGCATTCAGGCGGGGTGGGCAGTTTCACCGTCTATCGGGAATCCGTTTCAACGACCGCCTGCCTGCCCGGGAAATGAGGAGCCCTGTCTTGCGTCGACGCGCCATGGATTTGAACATGGGGGACATTGCCCAGCTTGCGAACGTGTCAAAGCCAACGGTGTCGCGCGTTCTCAACAACAGCCCGCTGGTCAATGCGGAAACGCGCGAGCGTGTCCTGCGCGTGGCGCGCGAACATGGCTATGCGATCAATCGCAACGCACAGAAGCTGCGGCAGGCGCGTAACGACACTGTCGCGGTGGTGCTCGATTTCGGATCGCATCGCGCGGGGCGGATTGCCGACCCGTTCATCTTTGAATTGCTGGCAGGCGTTTCGGAGGCATTGTCGGTCCGCAACCAGGACCTGTTATTGTCGCCCCCCAGCCTCACCGACGTGCAAAGCCATCTCGACCTGATCAGTTCGCGCGTGGCGGACGGCTTTATTTTCCTCGGCCAGGGTGTGCGCGAACCGATGCTGCGCGATCTTGCGCGCGCCGGTGCGGCGTTTGTCGTGTGGGGCGGGGTCGATCCCAAGGAACCCTATTGCTCGGTCGGCAGCGACAATCGGCTTGGCGGGCAGCTTGCCGGTGAGCTGTTCGTCAAACGCCAGGCCAAACGCTGGTTGTATGTCGGCAACATCGCCCATTCCGAAATCCGCATGCGCTTCGACGGCCTGCGCGAGGTTGCCGCCAAGCATGGCGATGTCAGCGTCGCGCATCTCGATGTCGAGCAGATGGCTTATGCCTCCACCTATCAAAGCATGGTGGCGTGGCTGCACAAGAATCCGCCGCCCGACGCCGTTTTCGCCTTTTCGGATACCGCCGCGATCGCGATCGTTGCCGCGTTCCGCGAATTCGGACTGGAAGCGCCGACCGACTACGCATTGTGCGGCTACAACAACATTCCACCCGCCGCCGATTTCACGCCCGCGCTGACGACGATCGAGCAGGAAACCCATTTGGCGGGCGCAATTCTGGTCGAAAAGCTGATGCAGATCCTCGAAGGCGGCAGGCCCAAATCGAGCCTGTTGCCGACGCGGCTGATCGTCCGTCAGACCTGAGGCGCGCTCGGGGACAGCCGCAAAACGCGGTCGAGATCGACATCGGCGGTTGCCGCGAAGACCAAATCGGCTTTGGCCAAAATCTCGCGGTCGCCAATCCCGATCGCCACCATGTTGGCGGACTTGATCGCGTCCACGCCGGCCGCCGCGTCCTCAAAGCCGACACACTCGGCCGGCCCCACGCCCAAGCCCGTTGCGCAAGCAAGAAAGATGTCCGGCGCAGGTTTCGAGTGCGCGACTTTTGCCGCATCCGCGATAAAATCGACGGCGCGCGAGAGCCCGGCCCGCTCCAGCACGACCGTGGCATTCCGACTGGCGGAGGCGACCCCTAGCAGCAACCCGCGTTCGCGCGCCTGCGCCAGCAATGCCGCAGCACCGGGCAGCACGTCGGCGTCGCTCATCGTCGTCAGGGCATCGAGGTAGAAGCCGTTCTTGCGGGCGGCGAGGTGCTCTTTCGCGGGCAGGTCCAGCGTGCGGCCCCCAAGCCGCAGGATGTGCTCGAGCGACCCCATGCGATCGACGCCCTTCAGCGCTTCATTATCGTCCGCGTCGAAGGGAATATCGAGTTCATCGGCGATCCGTTTCCACGCGACGAAATGCAGACGCGCGCTGTCGACCAGCACGCCATCCAGATCGAAAAGTGCGGCGCGGAAGGTCATGATACGGTCGCTCGCGCGCTCTGAATTTCCGAGGACGTCGCCACATCGACGCCCGCGATGCGGATCTGCACGGCGTGGTCGCCCCGTACCGATACGCGCGCGGTGGCACCGGAGACCGTCACCTCGACTGGCGCGCCGCGATAGGTGATCGAAAAGCCATATTCGGGCAGGCCGGGGATATCGACCGGATCGAAACAGAGCGTGTCGCCCTCGACTCGCATCCCGGCAAAGCCCATCGCCAGCGTCGTCCAGCTTCCCGCCAGGGCGGCCATATGCAGCCCGTGATCGGTATTGCCGAACAGATCGGACAAATCGGTCAGCGCCGCGACGCGCCAATAATGCGCGGCGCGCGCACCATCACCGGCCCGCGCCGCGGCGGTGGCGAAGGCGCTGGCGGACAACGTCGAATCGTGGGTCGTCGTCGCCTCATAGGTCTCCACCATCCGCTGCCGCATGGTGTCGGTAAAGACGTCTGGCAGCAGCGCCACCGCCAGCACCGCATCGGCCTGCTTCGACACCCGCCGCCGATAAATGGCGAGCGGGTGGAAGTGCAGGAGCAGCGGATATTTCTCCGGCGGGGTGTCGGCGAACGGCCATGGATCGAGGTCAAAATAGCCATCGTCCTGCGCATAGACGTGCCGCGCATCGTCAAACGGCAGGAACATCGCGTCGGCCGCGCGCACCATCCGCGCGGCTTCCGCTGCATCCAGCAGCGACAGCGACAGCCCTTCGCGCGCGGCGAAGCGCAAATGCCGCGCGGCCATCAAGTTGGTATAGAGGTTGTTGTCGACGATCGCTGAATATTCGTCGGGTCCAGTCACGCGGTTGATGACGAAGGCGTCGTCGCGATCGCGGTCATGGTATCCGATCGCCAGCCAGATCCGCGCAGTTTCCACGAGCATCGCCGCCCCGCCTTGGTCGAGAATGGTGCGGTCGCCTGTCGCCGCAAGATAGGTTTCCAGCGCGTAGGCGATGTCGGCGTTGATGTGATATTGCGCAGGCCCGGCGGGGAAATAGGAGGAGCATTCGTGCCCGCCGATCGTCCGCCAAGGATAGAGCGCACCCTCGGTCTGGCCCATAGCGCGGGCATTGTCGCGGGCGGCATCCAGACCCGAAATCCGCCATGCCAGCATCGCCCGGGCAATCGCCGGTTGCGTGAAGGCAAATACCGGCAGCACGTAGAGATCGGCATCCCAGAAGACATGGCCTTCGTAGCCCTCACCGGTCTGTCCCTTGGCCCCGATCGAGGTCTTGCCGTCGCGCCCGACCGCCATCGTCAATTCCGCAAGCGCATAGCGGATCGCCAGTTCGGTTTCGGGCTGGTCCGGAATGCTGACAGTGCTGCTCGACCAGAAGTCGGCGAACCATGCGGTTTGTTCGGCCAGCAACGCGTCATAGCCCCGCGCTTGCGCCGCGGTGAGCGTGGCAAGCAGCGGCTCCAGTACGGGTTCGTCGCGCGCGGCCTGATAGCCCGACACGAAATCGACCTCGACCAGATTGCCGGCGGTACGGCGTCCGATTTCCTGCATCGCGCTCGCCACCACGAAGCCGCTGCGGTGCAGGCGGTCGGTGCGCGCGGCGATACCGGGACCGGCGCGGAGATCGAGCTTGCGCCACGGGCTGTCCGCAAGCGTGGGCGCGATGCGCGGATCGTAAATCGCGTCGCTTTGCGGCTCGGCAGCGACGGGTGCCTCGCTGCCAGGAGGCGGCGTCACCAAGGGGGTCACCACCACGTCTTTACCTGCGGGAAACCGGACGCGGGTGAGGACGAGAGCGGTTTGCGCCATCGCCACGAATTGTTCGATCGTTACGTCGATACCACCGGCCAGCACCGTTTCGGCGCGGACGCAACGCGTGAGATCAAGCGTGACACTGCTCGCCGCCTCGGCGCGCTGGCCCTCGATCAGGATCGCTGGTCGGGTTGCATCCGCCACCGCGAGCCGCAGGTCGGTTTCCCGCGCATAGCCGTGTGCCGCCTCATGATAGGCGATCGGCATGCGTTCATAAACGCCGTTGAGATAGACCCTGGGCGCATCTGCCCCGTCTCCCGGACCGCGCATCCCGATAAAGCCGTTGCCGATCGAAAAGAGCGCGGGAACATGGTGTAGCTGCAGTGTCTGCCCCTCGGCAGCCAGGCACCAGCCATCGCGCGCAAAACGCATGGCAGCAAACGACGCTTCCGGTAATGACCGCCCCACGCAAACTCTCTCCTGACACGGCGCATGCGCGCCCGATTTGCCATTGATATGCATTTCATAATAGGAGGTGGTCAAGACAATAAGCCGGATCGGCGCTCCGGCAGGGGAGGACCATGAACCGAACACGACTGATCGTCGGGCTTGCCCTGACCTATGCGGTTTTTGCCGTGCTGCTCAACAGCGTGGGCACCGTGATCCTGCAATCGATCGAATCCTTCCATATCACCAAGGGCGCGGCGAGTTCGCTCGAGGGATTCAAGGACCTGTCGATCGCGGCGACGAGCTTTCTGCTCGCCGCGCAGCTTCCGCGCTTCGGATTGCGCCGCGCGATGGTCGTCGCGCTCGGGGTCGTAGCGCTTGCATGTCTGGCGATGCCGCTGGCACCGGGTTTCTGGACCACCCGACTGATGTTCCTTGCGGTCGGGGTCGGCTTCGGCGTGGCCAAGGTTTCGGTCTATAGTTTCGTTGGCCTGCTGACCAAGGACAGCACGCAGCACGCTTCCCTGCTCAATGTGATCGAGGGCGTGTTCATGCTCGGGGTGCTGAGCGGATACTGGATCTTCGCGGCCTTCATCAACCCGGTCAATCCGGCGGACCCGCAGTGGCTGAACGTCTATTACGGGCTCGCGGCGGCAAGCGGGGTTGCATTGGTGCTGTTGGCTCTAACCCCTTTTGACGAGGGCGCAGCGATCGAATCGACGGGCACTTCACCCGAGAGTGCGCGCCAGAAATTCGGCGAAATGCTCGCGCTCGCCTGGCGGCCGCTGACGCTGAGCTTTATCGCGGCGATCTTCTGCTATGTGCTGGTCGAGCAAGGCATCGGGTCGTGGCTTCCGACCTTCAATCGGGAATTGCTCGGTCTGTCGGCGCAAATGAGCGTGCAGGCGGCGTCGATCTTCGCGGTGTGCCTGGCGCTTGGGCGGCTGGGGGCTGGCGTCGTCGTACGGCGGACCGGCTGGTTTCCGCTGGTCTGCGGCTGTCTTGCCGGGATGGCGCTGCTGATGCTGGCGGTGCTGCCGCTCGCCGCCGGGCATCATGGCCGTGTAACCGGCTGGGCGGGAGCGCCGATCGCGGCGTATCTTTTGCCGATGATCGGCTTGTTGATGGCGCCGATCTACCCGGCGCTGAATTCGGCGATCCTGTCGTCGATGCGGCCGCAGGAGCAGCCCGCGATGGTTGGCCTGATCGTCGTCTTTTCCGCGCTGGGCGGCACCACCGGGTCGTTCATCGTCGGGCATCTCCTGGCGGCGTTCAGCGGAACGGTTGGGTTTTATGTCCTGCTTGTGCCGATCGTGCTGCTGATTGGTGCGGCAACGATGATCCAGCGACTGGCGACACACCCCAACACCCCTCGGGCAATCAAGGAAGGATAGGGTTGCCTAGCTGCCAATCCCATTAAGCGTCGCCAGCGCGTCGTCCGGCAGGTTCAGCGAGGCGGCAGCCAGGTTTTCGTGCAAGTGCGCGGTCGACGAGGTCCCGGGGATCAGCAGGATGTTGGGCGAGCGCCGCAACAGCCATGCGAGCGCCACCTGCAGGGGCGTCGCGCGGAGGTCGCGGGCGACCGCGTTCAATCGGGACGATTGCAACGGGCTGAAGCCCCCCAGCGGGAAAAACGGTACGAAGGCGATGCTGTCCTCTGACAGCGCGTCGATCAGCGCGTCGTCGCTGCGATGGGCGATATTGTACTGGTTCTGCACACAGACGATCGGCGCGAGCGCTCTCGCCTCCGCAACCTGTGCTGCGGTCACGTTGCTGAGACCAAGGTGACGGATCAAACCTTCCTCACGCATGCCGACAAGGGCTTCGAAGGGGACGCGGATCGAGCCCTCGGCCGGTCCTGCATTGCCACCGCCCAGCATGGAACGGAAATTGACCACCTCAAGCGTGTCCAGCCCCAGATGGCGCAGGTTGTCTTCAACCGCGCGGCGCAGGTCGTCGGGCGAGGCTGCGAGGTTCCAGGAACCATCGTCCCCGCGTACCGCGCCGACCTTCGTGACGAGAACAAGATCCTCGGCATAGGGCGATAGTGCCTCGCGGATGAGCATATTGACGACGTGCGGGCCATAAAAGTCACTGGTGTCGATATGGTTCACGCCTGCGTCCACGGCGTCGCGCAGCACTGCAATCGCGGCGTCGCGGTCTTTCGGCGGCCCGAATACGTGCGGCCCGGCGAGTTGCATGGCACCATATCCCATCCGCCTTACCGCGCGGTCGCCAAGGGTGAAGCTGCCTGCCTGATCAATCGGGTGCATGGGATTGTCTCCTTCCTGCTCAAGCTAGGGCATGGCGACTATGGTGATAATCCGGCATGATCAGCACGGGCTGTGCGGAAAGGCAGACAATGAACCAGAGCCTGACCGACCTGAACGCGTTTCTGGCGGTGGCGCGCGCGCGCGGCTTTCGCGAAGCGTCCCGAACTGCGGGTGTCAGCGCCTCGACGTTGAGCGAGGCCGTGCGTCGGCTGGAGGCGTCGCTCGGGGTCCGGCTGCTCCACCGCACGACGCGCAGCGTCGCTCCAACCGAGGCCGGCGCGCGCCTGCTCGAACGGCTCGCGCCTGCTCTGGGCGAGGTGGAAGCGGCGCTTGGCGCGGTGGGAGACTTGCGCGATGGCCTGACCGGCACGCTCAAGCTGAACGTACCGGTTAGCGCGGCGCGGCTGATCTTGTCGGCAATCCTGCCCGGTTTTCTCCAGGCCCATCCCGGCATAAAGGTCGAGATCATCGCCGAAGACGGTTTTGTGGACATGTTGGCGGCGGGTTGCGACGCGGGCATTCGCTACGACGACAAGCTGGAACAGGACATGATCGCGCTGCCGATCGGGCCGCGAGTGCAACGCTTCGCGACCGCTGCCTCCCCGAAGCATCTGGATCGGTATGGTCGGCCTTCGCACCCGCGCGACTTGCTCCGGCATCCGTGCATTCTCGGTCGCTTCGCCAGTGGTCGGTTGACGTCTCCCTGGGAATTCGAGCGCGACGGCGAGATCGTTCGGATCGAGCCGCGGGCCCGGCTGGTCGTTGGCGTTGGGGGAGCTATAGATCTCGGCGTCGAAGCGGCCATCGCCGGCGTTGGCGTGATCCACCTTTTCGAAGACTGGCTTCGGCCGCCTCTGGCGAGCCATGCGCTCGAGCCGGTGTTGGAGGCGTGGTGGCAGCCTTTTCCCGGTCCTTTTCTCTACCATTCCAGTCGCAAGCTCGTGCCACCGCCGCTCCGGGCGTTTATCGATTACGTCGCCCGCCTGGCCCCGTCCGGTTGAACCGCTTGCCGGCACGTCGCGATCAGCATTTGGCGCAGCCAGCGGTGTGCCGGATCGGCGTCGAGGCGCGGATGCCACATCACGCTGATCGAAAGATCCGGCGTCGTCACCGGCAGCTCGAACGCTACGAGGCCCTCCGTTGCCGCCGCTCCGCCTCGCAGGCACGCGTGCGGCACCAGCGCGATAAGGTCCGAACGGCGGGCGATGTCGAGCGCGTCGAGGAAGCTCGATACGATCGCGACGATGTCGCGCCGCAGCCCAAGTGCGTCGAGTGCGTCGTCCACCGGTCCGCTCGACGCGCCGCGCCGCGATGCGATAACGTGGCGGCACGCTGCGTAGCGGTGTGGCGTGATTGCGCCGTCCAATAGCGCGTGCCCGCGCCGTGCCACACCGACGAAGCGATCGCGAAACAGCAATTGGCTGCGCAGCTCGGGAGCCGAGGCTTCCACTGTGCCGATTTCCACGTCGATCGTGCCGTTGCGCAGCGGCACCGCCGCTTTGTCCGGTTTCGGCGCGAAGCGCAGCCGCACGTGCGGTGCCGCCGTGGTGATCGCTGCGACCAAAGCTGCCGCGAACACCGAGACGAACCCTTCATTGGCGCGAATCGTGAAGGTCCGCACGAGTGTCGCCGGATCGATATGTTCGATCGTCGGCGTAAGCACCGACCGCGCTTCCTGCGCGATCCTGTGGACGCGTTCAGCCAATTGTTCCGCATAGGGCGTCGGGACGAGCGCCCGTCCGGCCTGGACCAGCAACGGGTCGCCGGTCGCAACGCGCAGCCGCGCCAGCGTCCGGCTCATCGCCGAAACGCTTAGGCCGAGCTGCCGGGCGGCGGCGGTGACGCTGCATTCGCTGAGCAGCACATCAAGCGCGGTCAGCAGGTTCAGATCGATTGGCGGCATCCCCATCCCCTAGCCGGATCTGCATGCCAGACATGGCGTCAGACGCAATTGTTCTTTGCATTCTATGCGTCTGGCGCGTGCGCTGCGCATCCTCGACATCGGGCCCGGCAGAGCAACAAAGGAAGACCCTCATGACCATTTCAACCGATCGCGGCACGCTCCTTCTGGTGGGCGCATCCCGAGGCCTCGGCCACGCATTGGCGGCGGAGTTCGTCAAAAAGGGCTGGCACGTTATCGGTACGGTGCGAGAGACGGACCGGACCGATTTGCACGATCTTGCCGAGGCCCATCCGGGCCAGGTTGCGATCGAAGCGCTCGACGTCACCGAACCCTCCCAGATCGCGGCGTTGCACGACCGCCTCGCGGATCGCGCCATCGACCTGCTGTTCGTCAACGCGGGCACCGCCAACCGCAACGCGATGGAGACGATCGCGGAGGTCCCCACCGACGAATTTGTGCACGTCATGCTGACCAACACGCTCGGCGTGATGCGGGCGGTGGAAGGCCTTCAGGATCTTGTGCCGCGCACGGGCCTGATCGGCGTGATGTCGTCGGGCCAGGGCAGCATCGCCAACAATACAAACGGTGGCTTTGAGGTCTATCGCGGCAGCAAGGCCGCGCTCAACCAAGCTATGCGCAGCTTTGCCGCCCGCCATGCCGGCGATCCACGTGCGATGGTGCTGATGGCACCAGGCTGGATCCGCACCGCGCTTGGCGGACCGCACGCGCCCTTCAGCATCGCGGAGACCATGCCGCAACTGGCCGACACTTTGCTCGCCCAAAGGGGTACGCCGGGGCTGCGCTTCATCGACCGCTTTGGCGCGTCGGTGCCGTGGTGATCACGGGATCGATCGGGGATTGGGTGATGCTCGCAATGCGCTCTTCCAGACCATGAGGGCGGGGCGCAACGGCCGCGTTATGGTCTTTGCGCCCGCGTGGGAGTCTCGGCCTCGATCTTCCGCGCCCCGTCATAGCGATGGCGGTTTTCGTCGATCAGTTCGAGATGCTTTCCCGCCCAGGCTCCTAGCGCGCGCAGCGGCTCCGACAGCGAATACCCCAAATCCGTCAGGGCATATTCAACTTGTGGCGGCACGGTCGGATGTACCGTCCGGCTGACCATGCCGTCGCGGTCGAGCGCTTTCAGTGTCCGGGTCAGCATTTGCTGCGAGATCCCGCCGATCGTCCGCTTGATGTCGTTGAAGCGGCGCGGTCGTTCGGCAAGCACCATGACGATCATCACCGTCCATTTGTCGCCGACGAGAGACAGCACGCTGCTCATTCTCCGGCAGTCGGCGTTGATGCCTGGAGTGGCGGGCATATCCATGTGACCAGGTCCTAAAAATATGCGTTCTTGGCGGTTCGCCCTCGGTTCCATACCTGCTCCAGGTCACAAATCCAGACCGGAGACAATCAATGAAGCTTCTTCATCTCGATTCCAGCATCATGGGTGAGGGTTCAGCGAGCCGCGCCATTTCCGCCGCCGTGGTGGCGCGTCTTTTGGAAACCGATCCAACCCTTGAGGTCACCTATCGCGACCTTGCCGCCGAGCCGATCGCGCACATGACTCTCGATGCTTTCCTGGCGCTGGAGAGCGGTGAGGACGTGCAGCAATTTCTCGACGCCGACATCGTGGTGATTGGTGCCGGGTTCTACAATTTCTCGATCCCCAGCCAGTTGAAAGCGTGGGTCGATCGCATCGCCGTGAGGGGCAAGACTTTCGCTTATGGTGAGAACGGCCCGGTCGGCCTGGTCACGGGCAAGCGCGTGATCGTCGCGCTCGCGCGCGGCAACGTCTATGGCGAGGGATCCCCCTATTCGGCATATGAGCATGCCGAAACGCTGCTGCGCTCGATTTTCAGTTTTGTCGGTGTCGATGTCGAAGTCATCGTTGCCGAAGGGCTGGGCCGCGGCGAGGAGGCGCGACGCAGCGCGATCGAGAGTGCCCTCGTTCAAGCCCGCCAGATGTCGCTGTCGTCCGACCCGGTGGTCGCGCTCTGAGGGGATGGCCTCGTGCACGACAGGCAAGCCTGACCCGTGCGCGGGGCCACTTATTGCGCCGACTGGATCTAAATCCGACGGCTCTAGGGGCAGCCAACCCTCGATATCCTGGGGAACGACTGGTTTCGGAAGATCGGGGGGTAGCGAACGGGACGACCGCCACTGGCGACGGGCGTCTGCTCTTGTCACGCTCCGCCGAATACCGATTTGCGCGGCGTCGCGCAGTGCCTTCATGCGGGGATAGTCGCTTCAAACTCGGTCTTGCCGACGCGAGACGAGGCCAGGGCAAGGTCGCCTCCGTGGCCGCGCAGGATCTGGCGCGCAAGCGACAGGCCGATTCCGCTGCCCTCTGCCTTGGTAGTGAAGAACGGCCGAAAAATGTCGCTCTCGTCACGCGCAGATATCCCCGGTCCGTTGTCGACGATGCCGATCAGCGTCCGACCGACACGCGCCTTGAATATCAGGTGGATTTTGGCGTCGGGCGCATTGTCCAGCGCCTCGGCGGCGTTCTGCAGAACCGCCCAGAGCGCGGCGGTGAGCTGGTCCGGGTCGATCAGCAGATGCGCGGGGGCCTCGTGCTTTTCCACCGCCAGTTCGATCGCGGGCCAGCGCGACGTGAAGAGCATGGCGAGATCATTTGCAAAACCGGCAAGCGCGGTGCGCCGCAGGGCGGGGGTGGGCAGGCGTGCCAGCGCGCGGTAACTCTCCCCGAAGCGATGCAGGCTCGCCGCTCGCCGTGCGACCGTTTCGATCGCCTCGCGCAACTCGGGCAGCGGTGGCACGGGATCATCGAGCATCGCCACCGCCGTCGCGGCGAGCGACGCGATCGGAGTTAGCGCGTTGACGATCTCGTGGCTCAGCACTTGGACGAGCTCGCGCAAAGCGGCCGCCTCCGCCGCCTTCAACTCGGTATCGATGTCGATCAGCGCGCCGATTCGCAGCATTCGGCCTGACAGCGCCAGGTCCCCCGTGGTGAGCGCGAAGCTCCTGATCTCCCCGGCGTCGTCCAGGTCGATCTTGGCGGTTCGGCCGGGTCGGGTGTCCGACAGCATCCCCAGGAGAGCGGGTGGAGGTTCGGCTACCAGGTCGTTCGTTCCCAGCAAGCGCCGCGCCGCGCGGTTCACCGCGCGAAGGCGGTCACCATCTAGCGAGACCAAGGGGGCCGGCGAGAGGTCCAGATAGGCGGTGAGGCGCTGGAGTGCTTCAGGGTCGGACTTTACTGGCAACGGAGCCGGTGGTGCGAGGGCGGGCGAGGGCGCGCCCTGCTCAACCGCATTGCGCACCGCGGTCCAGGCTGCGACCACAATCGCGAGCAGCGCGGTCGCGTACAGGCCGTGGGTGGCTGCCAGTGCGATGATCCCACCCGCCAGCGCGAGGACCAGCGCTCGGATCGTGCGACGGATGCCGTCAGAGGCCATAGCGCGCCATCCGCCGATATAAGGCCGCGCGGGTCAGTCCGAGTTCCTCTGCGGCACGGCTCACGTTGAACGCGTAGCGTTTGAGCGCTGCATCGATCATCGCCCGCTCGCTCTGCGCGAGCGATCGTCCCGGCTGTAGCGGCCGTTCGGCGTCGTGCGCAGGCGGCCGCGCGATATCGTCCAGTCCAAGCGCGTCGTCCGTGCCGAGCAGCACTGCGCGTTCCATCAGAAGGCGCAGCTCGCGCACATTGTCGGGCCAGGCAGATTGCGCGATCGCTTTCGCGGCAGCGTCAGCAATCGGTCCGCCAAGCTTGCCATGCCGATGTTGGAACAGGGAACGAAAATGCTGCGCCAGCAGCAGCGCGTCGCCGCCGCGCTCGGCTAGCGGTGGCACGCGGATTTCGATCGTATTGACGCGGTACAACAGGTCTTCGCCGACAGCCGCGCGCAGTTCCGCGCGATCCAGTCGGGTCGTCGCGATGACACGCGCACCGTCGACCTGTTGGGCAAGGTCGCTTTGCAACCTGCGCGGCAAGCGATCGATATGGTCGATCACCAGCGTACCGGCGAGAGCGGCGGCGAGCCGTTCCGCGATCGTCGCGCTGTCGGCGGTCTCCGCGTGGAGCGTAACCAGCGGCCCGTCAGCGCGTCCCGATCCTCGATGGATCAGCCGCGCGATCACGGTCTTGCCGGTGCCGGAGGCCCCGCTGACCAGGACCGGAGCTTCGGTCGGCGCGACACGGGCGATCAGATCGCGCACGCCCGCGATCGCGGCACTTTCGCCGAGCAACAGGCCGTCGTCGATCGGTGGCGCTGTTGCGGCATCCAGCTTCGCACGGCGCAGCGCGACGCCGCGCTGGACCGTCGCAAGCAGACGTTCGTTGTTCCACGGCTTGATGACAAAGTCGGTCGCCCCCTGGCGCATCGCCTGTACCGCGACGGCAATGCCACTGTGACCGGTGACGACGATCACCACGGCGTGGCGGTCGGCCGCAATTAGGCGGTCGAGCATCGCAAAACCCTCTTCGCCGCTGGTGCGCCCGCGCGCGAAGTTGAGGTCGAGCAGAAGGACGTCGGCAGGCCGCTCGGCGAGATACACCCAGGCAGCCGCAGGATCGGCGGCGATCGATACGGTCATTCCCTGGCGTTCAAGCAACAACCGCGCGGCCTTCGCGACGTCGGCATCGTCTTCGACGATCAGGATGGCGGGCGATTCGCTTGACATGGTGTTGCATAGTGTCCGGAAACGGACAGTCCGTACAGATATGGGAAACGCACGGCGCGATTGCTGCCAGAAACGCCGGATTTCCGCGCTTTAGGCCCGTCGCGATGCATCCGTTATGGTGTCGGCATGACGCAGATGACCCAATCTGGCGCAGCGATGGACCGTCGCATCGAGCGCCCCCACGCCAAACGTTGGCGAGTGATTGTGCGGAGTGCGATTGGCGTGGTGGTGGTGATCGCGGCCTTGGTGTTGTGGCTGCTGATGCCCGGCTCCAATACGTTGAGCGTCGATAGCGCAGCGATCCGCACCGGAGCGGTAACGCGCGCGCCGTTTCGCGATTTCGTGCCGTTACGCGCCGAAGTCGCGCCGCTGCGGACGGTGTTCGTCACCGCCATCTCGGGCGGGCAGGTCGCGGAACTGGCGGCCGCCGACGGCGCGATGGTGGCCGCGGGCACCCCGCTCGCGCGCTTGTCCAATCCTTCGCTCGCGCTCGACGTCGCCAGCCGCTCGGCCGAAATCATCGGTCAGCTGAGTGCGATAAATGGCCAGCGACTGACGGTACAGAACACGCGGCAGGACGGCGCGCGCGACCTGGCAGATGCGCGCAACGCGCTGTCCAAGGCGCAGACCCTGCTCGCGCAGAGACAGGTGCTGTTCGACAAGGGCATCATCGCCCGCGCCGCGATCGACCCCGTGCGCGAGGATGTCGCCTATCAACAGGCACGCGTCGCCACGCTCCAGCGCGGCACGAGCGAGGCGGCGGTCACGCTCGCCGCCCAATCCTCGGGCATCGCTGCGACCTCCCAGCAGTTGCGCGAGAGCCTGGCGATGGTACGCGCGAGCCTGTCGGCACTGGTATTACGCGCGCCGGTCGGCGGGCGGCTTACTGCGTTCACGCTGCAGCCGGGACAGATGCTCAAGAGCGGCGATCCCGTTGGACAGATCGATTCAGAAGGCCAGTGGAAGCTGATCGCCGACGTCGATCAATTCTATCTGGGGCGCGTCCACACCGGCCTTGGTGCGGTCGCGGACCTCGACGGTCGAAGCTATCCGATGACCCTGTTAAAGGTGCTGCCCCAGGTGACGGCAGGGCGTTTCCGCGTTGAACTCGCGTTCAGGACGAGCCCGCCGGTCGCGCTTAACCGCGGGCAGACGCTCGACGTTCGGCTCATCCTCGGCGCGGACCGGCCCGCCATCGTCGCGCCTTCGGGGGGCTGGCTCGATGCCGGCGGGACCATGGCTTTCGTGCTCGACGGCGATTCGAAAGCGGTACGGCGCGCGATCGTTACCGGGCGGCGCAACCCCGATCAGGTCGAGGTCATTTCTGGCCTCGCACCAGGCGACCGCATCGTGACCACCGCACTGACCTCCTACGCACCCTTCCAGACCCTTCTTCTCAAATAGGATTTGCCCATGATCCAGCTCCAGGACGTCAGCCGTACCTATGCCTCGGACGAGATCGAGACGACCGCGCTTGGCGGGATCGAACTGGCCGTCGAGGCCGGCGAGTTCGTCGCGATCATGGGGCCATCGGGCTGCGGAAAATCGACCTTGCTCAACATTATCGGCACGATCGATCGCCCGAGCGGCGGTCGCTATCTGTTCGAGGGTACCGACATCGCCCGCGCACCGGAGAGCGCGCTTGCAAAACTGCGGCGGGATCGCCTCGGCTTCGTGTTCCAGAGCTTCAACCTGATCGACGAATTGACGATCGCCGAGAACGTCGCCCTGGGGCTCGCCTATCGCGCAATGCCGACGGGCGAGAAAAAGGACCGCGTCGCTGCGGCGATGGATCGTGTCGGCGTCGCGCATCGCCAGCGGCACCACCCGCATCAACTCTCCGGCGGACAGCAGCAGCGCGCCGCGATCGCCCGCGCCATTGTCGGCGAGCCGCGGCTGATCCTCGCGGACGAGCCGACCGGCAATCTCGACACCGAGAATGGCGCGCAGGTGATGGACATTCTCGGTCAGCTCAACGCAGACGGATCGACGATCGTGATGGTCACCCATTCCCCCGCGCACGCCGATATCGCCAAGCGAACGGTACACATGCTCGACGGTCGCATCCTGTCCTCCGCGCGTCGGGCAGCGTAAGATGCTGGTCTCGCTCTATCGCTCGCTCGCCCACCACCGGTTGTTCGCGGCGCTCAACATTGGCGGACTGGCCCTCGGTATCGCGACCTTCCTGGTCCTTTACCTGTTCGTGCAGTTCGAAAGCGGTTTTGACCGCGTCTTGCCCGAGCAGGACAGACTGTGGGTAATGGAAGAGCGCTATGTCATGCCGGGATATCCGCCTGACCCCAATCCCAACACGATGGGCAGCGAACTCGTTCAGTTACGCGCCGACTATCCGCAACTGGTCGGCACCCGCTTCATGCCGACTGCAGCGACGGTCCGACAGGGCGCGCAAGCGACGTCGGAGGAGCTTGGCGCGGTCGATCCGAATTTCTTTGATCTGATGCAATTTCCGGCAATCGAGGGCGATCCGGCCCGCACCCTTGCCGACCCCAACGGCTTGGTGATCACGCAGCGTGCCGCCCGGAAATATTTCGGTAGCCAGCCGGCGATCGGCCAGACGCTGCAGCTCGCGATCAATGGTGCGGTCTATCCCTATCGGGTCGGCGCGGTGCTGCGCGACATGCCCGACAATGTGACCTTCAAGGACGAGATGTTCGCGCAACTGGTGCGCGCCCGCTTCGGCAACGAATGGTGGGAGCATTGGGGCAGCTCGTCATTGACCACGCTCCTGCGCTTTCCCGATACGGCCAGCGCGCGCGCCTTCGAGGCGCAATTGCCCACCTTCCTTGATCGGCATGCTTATGTCGGCGACAACATCAAGAAGGGCGAGTATTTTCAGTCGCTGCGCCCGCTGACGGCGATGCACCTCTACAGCCCCGGCGATCGCGCGATCGTGACGACGCTGGGCGTGGTCGGCTTGTTGACGCTGGTCATCGCGATCGTGAACTACGTCAATTTGGCGACTGCCCGTGCCGGCCTCCGGGCGCGCGAGGTGGCGATCCGCAAGGTGGTTGGCGGCACGCGGCGCGCGCTGATCGGTCAGTTCCTGTTCGAGGCGCTTGCTACCGTCGCGGTGGCGGCGTTGATCGGCTTTGCGCTGGCCGAGATCGCGCTGCCATTCGTCAATACGCTCGGGGGCACCCAACTCGCGCTCCATTATTTCGGGCGCGACGGGATCGTACTTCCCATGATCGCGCTGGTCCTGGTGATCGCGCTGGTGGCCGGTCTGTACCCCGCCTTCGTCCTGTCGGGTTTCCGTCCCGCTGCGGTGCTGGCCTCGACGCGCGCACCGGGCGGTGGCCGCGCCGGAGCACGGTTGCGTGGCGCGCTGGTCATCGTCCAGTTCGCCATCGCCATCGCCTTTGCGATCGCAACCGGGACGATGCTGGCGCAGACCGCGCACATCCGCGACGCCGACCTCGGCTTCCATCGGGAAGGGCTGTTGCTCATTCGCTCGTTCAACAATAGCGGGCTCGATGCGGCGCAGCGCGGGGACATCTTACGCAGCGCGGCAGCGGTTCCGGGCGTGACGGGCGTAACGGTGGGCAACAATGCGCCGGGGGATCAGGATACGACCAATTTCTCGGGCTACAGTCGGCCAGGTGCGCCCGACCGGAAGATATCGGTGATGGATGTCGGGACGGGGCGCGACTATTTCGCGGTCTACGGTGCCCGGCGCATTGCCGGGCGCCTGTTCGACGCGGCGCATGCCGACGATCGCGCTCTTCTTTCCCCGGCGGAGCGCAAGAAAATCGGCCCCAACCTGGTGATCAACCGCAAGGCGGTGACGGCGCTCGGCTTTTCGTCGCCGACGGCGGCGGTGGGGCAAACGATCAGCGATGGCGATCGATGGTCGACGATCATCGGCGTGGTCGACAATGTCCGCTTCCGCAGTCCGCGTGACCCGGTCGACCCGGTCGCTTATTATTACGACACTGTCGGGGTCATCTCGCCGATCGCAGCGGTGCGGTATAGCGGAGATCCAAAAGCGATGACGGCGGCACTCGAGACGGCGTGGAAGCGCGTCGCGCCCGGGGTTCCGTTCCGCGCCCGCTCGGTCGAGGACAACCTGTTCGCGCGCTACTACAAGGCCGATGCGCAGCGCTCGCGGTTGTTTACAATCGGCGCGGTGCTTGCGATCCTGATCGGGTGCATCGGCCTTTACGGGCTGGCCGCCTTCGATACCGCGCGCCGCGTCAAGGAGATCGGCATCCGCAAGACGCTCGGCGCGTCGACCGCGGAAGTGCTGCGTTTGCTGATCGTTCAGTTCATGCGGCCGGTGCTGCTGGCGAATCTTGTGGCCTGGCCGCTGGCCTTTGTCGCCATGCAGCGCTGGCTCGGCGGGTTTGACGACCGGATTGCGCTGTCGCCGCTGTTCTTCGTTGGCGCGACGCTGATCGCGGTGTTGATCGCGGCCGCGACCGTGTTTGGCCAAGCATGGCGCGTCGCGCGCGCGGAGCCGGCCCGCGCATTGCGCCACGAATAAGGTGCCCGGGCAAAGCAGGGGAACTGCCCGGCGGGGTGCGGCTTGGTCAAGCTGCACCCTCGCGCATCCGAGCCCTCAAAATCCTCCGAATGATCGATACGCGCTCGAACCGCCTTCCGATGCGTTCGGGTCGTCGGGAACGATCGCAATCGATGTTTGACTGATGCGTCAACCGATGCAGTTTCAGCGTCCATGAGAACCCGTTTCGCGATTACGACCAATGGAGCATTCTATTGATGCTGAAGCGTAATTGGACGTGCTCTGCCGACGATGGGTTTTTGCGAACGCGGAATGCGGCTGCCAGCGGTTCGAGGCGAGCTTTTCTTGCCGGGCTCACCGCGACACCGTTTCTGATGCCGCATCCGGCTTTGGCCGTGCGTCGAGCCGAGACAATTCTTTCGCAGATCCCGCTCGACGCTGCGCCCGGGATCGCGGCCGGAGCGGTTCGAAAGGGCCGAATTGTGGCTGCTGGAGGCGCGGGCACCAAGGGCAATGCAGCGTCCGTTCCCGATGCGCAGACGATCTTTGAGATCGGTTCGTTGACGAAGACCTTCACAGCGTCGCTGATCTTTCAACTTCAAGAGGAAGGTCTGCTGCGTATCGACGCGCCAATCGAGACCTATGTGTCGGATATCCCCGCGACCTGGCGGAATATTCGGCTTTCGCAGCTTCTCAGCCACACGTCCGGGTTGCCCGAATATCTCAATGGAGACAATTTCCGCCTGCTTATGCCGCAGGAGCTCAAGCCGAGGCAAATCCTCGCGCTGGTGGCGGACCGGCCCAACAGCTTCGCGCCCGGCGAGCGGCACGAATACAACAATACCGGCTTCATTCTTCTCGGGATGGCGGCCGAAGCGGTCACCAGGGAAAACTATTGGAACCTGCTTCGGCAGCGCTTTTTCGGGCCAGCCGGCATGTCGTCGACGGGCCCTCGCGATCGGATCCCATGCAGGAACCGTTGTGCTTCAGGGCATTTCTGGAGCGAAGGGCGTTACGACGACGATCCTCCGCGCAGCGCGGCCGGATCGACTTGGGCAGCCGGCGGCCTCCTGTCGACCGTAGCCGATATCAATCGCTGGTCCGTTGCCCTGGATCAGGGGCGAATCTTGAGCTCGGGCGTTCGGCGGAAGATGTGGCGTAGCGCCAGCCTGTCGAACGGTCAGCCCGCCGGTTGGGGCTTTGGGTGGGAAGTCGACGAGGTGGATGGAAGGACCATCGTCTCGCACGGCGGGGGAACCGCCGGTTTCTCTTGCTGGTACCGCCGCGACCTTGACGAACCCCTCTCGACAATCGTTCTCACCAATCAAAATGGTAGAGCAGATCCAAAGGTGATGACCGACGCGCTGCTCAAAGCGATCAAGCTCGGCGACCGCTCGTGAGGAGCGCCCCGAAACCGATCAGCGCTTCGTGCTAAAAAAGGTGCATCCACAGGATATCGGCTGGTTGTGTGGTGCCCGGCATCGAGACCCGGTCCGCTGAGACGGCTTCGGCATTCTCGCGCCCCGGTTCCTTCGCCAGCGTTGGCATGCGGGGGACCTGATCGGGCATGACGAAACGGTCCCGGATCACGCCGTTTCGCGCGAATGTCGGCAGATACTCGATGGCCAACCGGTCGGGGTTTGTCCGGCAGGGGCAGCGACCGTACCTTTTCTGCACCAGCCGCCGTCGGATGGCTCAATCTCCCCTTCCATCTCGAGCGGAGCGGGTGACCATTATTTTCGTGTCGGTGCGATCGGAGACCCGCGCGATTCCGTTCAACTCCAGCGCCGTAACGAAGCTGTCGACATCGCCGGCGGCAAACACCCCGACAATATTGGTCGCCGGTGCGGGCCCGTCCACAAAGACGATCTTGCGCGCGGAGTAACGGTTAACCTCGTTCAGCGCTTCCGCCAGCGGCTCGCGAATGAAGGTTAACCGACCCGTCAGCCAGCTCGTCTCGCTCGCCGTATCGACGTGTGTCACGTTCCAGGCATGATCCGATTTCGCGATCAGGCGCGCACCCGCCACCATATTGACGCGCCGACCGGGCCGGACCCATCCATTGGGCTGCTCGACGCGGACTTTGCCTTCGATCAGCGTCACGGTCAGTTTCGCTTGATCATCGAGCTGGACGTCGAATTCGGTTCCAACTGCACGGATCGTCTTGCTGGCTGCTTCGACGAGAAAGGGGTGGACGCGGTCCTTGGCGACTTGAAAGAAGGCATGCCCCCGTATCAGTCGCAAGCGGCGACGGGCACCCATTTCGACCACACGCAGTTCGCTCTCCGCATCGAGCGTCACCACAGAGCCGTCCGTCAAGGTTGCGGTCGTGCGCTGCCCGGTGCCGGTGCGGAACAACTCGCCCTCCGAACCGAACCAGGATCGCACTGGGTCGCCATATTGCAGAAACGTAACCGAGGAGGACACCAGCAGCAGCACCGCCGCGGCAAGCGCCAGCAACGCCTTGAAACGCGCCGGACGATTGTATGCGTGAACATCGTGCTCGCGTATTTCCAGGACTGCCGGGTCGTTGGCGATCGAATCCAGGGCGTCCCATTGCTGTTGCAGCCGCTCAAGCTGGGCGTGAGCACCCGGGTTGGAGCGGAGCCAATCCGCGAACGCTTCCCGTTCTTCCGCCGCCATGTCGCCGGAGCGCTGCGCGCTGAACCAACGCGTCGCCTCGGCACGCAAGCCATCTTCGAGACGTTTAGGCTCGATCGTCACTGTATGTCCTCCATGACGTCGGACAGACGGAGCAAGGCCCGGTGGATCAACTCCTTTACCGAATTTTTGGTTATGCCCATGCGTACGGCAATCGTCTGGTATGTCATGTTCTCGAACCGGTGCATGACAAACGCGGCGCGTACGCGCGGGGACAGGTTCGCAATGGCCTGAATCACCAGGGCATATTGTTCTCTCCCGATCGCAATGCGTTCGGGAGAAATGTCGTCGCGGGGTTCTGCCGTGGTCCCCTCGATCGAGCCGAGCACCGGCCGCATACGGCCGCCATCGGCGCGATAGCGGCTGATGAGGACATTTTGTGCGACCCGGAAAAGATAGCGTTCGGCATGCTCGATCGGCTGGTTTGACTGGGCGGTTTGCATGCGCAGGAAAACATCCTGAACAAGGTCGTCAATATCCGCTGCGTTGACCCGCCGGGCCAGGAAGCGGCGCAAGCCTGGCCCATAGCGATTCATCCATTCCGTCAGGTCATAGGTGTGCTGCGGCCTGTTGTCCGCCGACATGCGATCAGCCTTTCCCGGTCGATCTCCACTCATGCGCCTCGCTCCGCCGGACAATTCGGCATGTCCCAGATGATAGACGGTGCTCTGCTATGGTCGGGGGGATCAGGAGAGGGCTTTTCTCGTCGCGGGACACCGTTTGCTGGAATCTTTCGTTTTTTTCAGGATGATCCCCCCACCAGGCTCATGGTCGCGTCATAGTCGTACGGAAGCGGATTCGGCTCAAGTCGAAACGCAATACAGGAGGGGATGATGACCTTTGGGTCCTTGCGCGTTCGTCGATCTATGTTGTGCGGAATCGCGCTGGCAGGATTGATTGTATCAACCTGTGGAAGTCCGGCCTTTGCCGAGACGCCATATCATATTCGCCCGCAGTCACTTGATCTCGCCTTGCGCGACTTTGGCTTGCAAAGCGGGCTGACGATCATGGCGGATGCCGCGCTGACCAAAGGCAAGGTGAGTCACGGGATCGCTGGTGCCGCAACCCCGGAAGCGGCGTTGAGCGCGATCTTGCGCGGTTCCGGTCTGACCTATCGCCGACAGGGCAAAGTCTTTGTGATCCAGCCGGGGTCGCTTGGGAGCGTTGAGGGAAACGGCCAGGCAGCCACGCCGGTCGCCGTGCCGACTGAGCAAGCGCAGTCCGACGCTATAGGCCAGGATATTATCGTGACTGCACAGAAGCGGCGGGAATCGATCCAGAAGGTCCCCATCGCGGTGTCTGCGTTTAGCGCCAAGGCGCTCGACCAGTATAAGATCGAAGGGGGTGCCGAGCTCGAACGCGCAGTGCCGAACGTCAACTTCTCGAAGAACAATTTTAGCGGCTACAATTTCTCGATCCGCGGGGTCGGCACCAAGGCCGTTTCGGTAAGCACCGATCCTGCCGTCGCGATCAGCTACAACAATACACCGCTACTGCGAAATCGCCTGTTCGAGCAGGAATATTTCGATGTCGAGCGGGTCGAGGTGCTGCGGGGGCCACAGGGCACGCTTTATGGTCGCAATGCCACTGCGGGCGTCGTCAACATGCTCCCGAACAAGCCAAGCAACCGGTTCGAAGGCTCTTTGAAGGGAGAGGTCGGCAATTACGATACGCGCCGCGTAAGCGGCATGCTCAACGTCCCGCTGACCGATACCTTCGCGGTGCGCGTCGCCGGTGCCTACACCAATCGCAGCGGGTTCGATTACAACACGGTAACCGACCGGGCGGTCAATGGTCGTGATCTCTGGTCGCTGCGCGCGACGGCACAGTGGCGACCCGTCGACGATTTCACCGCCAGTCTCGTCTGGGAGCATTTCGACGAAAAGGACGATCGGTCCCGCACCGGCAAGCAATTGTGCCACTACGATCCCGGTCCCAGCACGGTTGGAGGGCTGGCTGTGCCGGAAGTTTCCAACGGGTTTCCCATCCGTGCCCAGCTAAGCCAAGGGTGCGCCAACGGTTCGCTCTATGACGCGGGTGCCTATGGCGTGCCGAACGGACTGAGCCTGCCCTATGTCGCTGCCGCCAGCGGGCTGGTCCAATTGGGCTTCCTGCCGGACTTTTCCGGGCTTGCGACCTTCGCCGATCCGACCCGAGATCCCTATGCCGGGGTCGTGCAATCGCGCAACTTGCGCGAGATTGCGACAAAGTATGATCCGACTTTTCGGGCGCGCAACGATATCTTTCAGCTCAATTTTGAATGGGGCGTGCGCAGCAACCTGAAACTGTATTCGCAGTCGCTGTACACCAAGGATTTTTACCACTCGACCCAGGACTATAACCGGTTCAATTCGGTGCCGATTATCAACGATTCGATCGGCCTCTTCAGTCTCGACACTTTCACGCCGGAGGTAAAGGGGTTCACGCCAGGCGGCGTGTTCAACGATCCACAGCTTGGCGCATCCAATACCTTGGTTGCAGTCGACATGGTCAACTCCCGCAGCGAACAATGGTCGCAGGAATTCCGGTTGCAATCGTCCAACACCGGGCCGTTCAATTTCAGCTTCGGTGCGAACTATCTCCATTTCAAAATCAATGAAGATTATTACGTCTTTTCCAATTTTTTTACAGCGATCGCCCAAGGGTATTTCAACGGACCGGTCAGTACCGACACGCCGCCTCCCGCCTGTCCGGCAGGGGCAACCACAGGCTGCATCTATATCGATCCCAATCCGATCGACCGGATCAATGGCCAGGGGCACAATTATTTCCGGAGCGACAATATCTACAAGGTCGATTCCTACGCGGCCTTTGGCGAGGTTTACTGGCGTGCCACGCCCAATCTCAAGGTCACCGGGGGATTGCGCTATACCGATGATCGTAAGGTTACGACGCCGGTTCCCACACAATTGCTGCTTTCACCGGGTATATCGGGCGGGGGCTACGTCAATTCCGGCTATCCCGCCCAACCCGACATTCACCAATCGTGGCGTCGCTTCACAGGGCGGCTGGCGGTGGACTGGTCGCCTGAACTGGCCTTTACCGATTCCACGCTGGTCTACGGATCTTATTCGCGCGGCTATAAGGCGGGCGGCACGAATCCGCCTGGCATCAATGCCGACCCGCAATATCTCGAATTCTACCCGCAACCGACCACCTACAAACCGGAATATGTCAACGCTTTCGAGGTTGGCTTGAAGAATACGTTCGACCACGGTCGACTGACGCTCAACGGTTCGGCATTTTTCTACGATTACAAAGGGTATCAGATTTCGAAGATCGTCGATCGCACGGCTTTGAACGAAAATTTCAATGCGCAGACATGGGGTGCAGAACTCGAAGCGACGTGGCGACCTGTGCGAAATCTGCAATTCAACGCCAATGTCGGCTATCTCGGTACGCGGCTCGGCAAAGGCTCGTCGTCGATCGACGTCATGAATCGAACGCAGGGCAACCCTGATTGGACGCTGGTGCGCCCGTGGGTGCAATTGACATCAAGCTGCATCGCGCCGACCTCGATCGTCAAGAACATCGTTCAGGATCCGTCGGCTCCCCCTCTTGTGCTGGCCCTGTTGTGCGGCGGGGTTGCGGGACTGAATTTCGGGAGCTTCAAGCCGGGCGATACGCTGGCGGCGAAATATGGCGCTTATGATCTGAAAACCGCGCCCAATAACGGGCAGGGGATTGCAGCGGATGTGAGCGGGCACGAATTGCCCAACGCGCCGCACTGGACGTTAAATCTCGGTGTTCAATATACGTTCGAGAGCGAGGATTGGGCGCTGACGCCGCGCGCCGATTTCTACCGCCAAGATGCAAGCTGGGCGCGGATCTACAACACCGCGATCGACCGGCTACGGGCATGGAATAACACCAATATCTCTCTCACGCTCGACCAGCGCAAATGGGATATGACGTTGCAGGTCTATGTGAAGAACCTGTTCAATTCGACGCCGATCACCGATGCCTTCGTCAATAGCGACGATTCGGGCCTGACAACCAATGTGTTCACGCTCGATCCACGCATAATCGGCGTCAGCATCACCAAACGCTTCTGATCGGCACCCCCTTTGCCGACAGTTTGGCCGCGCAGCGAGACAAGGCTGCGCGGCCAATTTTTTCGGTCGGGATGGTGCCTCATAGAGGTAGCTACAAAATACGTAATTTGCAGAAATTCATCCCCCCGAAACTGATGCACGTGAGCTGCTGCCGGTTTCGTGGACACCAAGATAAGGTGCTTTCGGAACCGGAGGGTGTAGATGCAACGACGGAAGTTCAGCCGAGAGTTCAAGCTCGAGGCGGTGAAGTTGGTCCGAGATCGCGGCGTGGCGGTAGCGCAGGCCGCGCGCGATCTGGACCTGCACG